>ERZ1034984.46-NODE-46-length-124882-cov-17.327694_pt1 | contig 124882 bp, 105 predicted proteins | sample MGYA00520589_ERZ1034984 | MGnify/ENA primary metagenome ERZ1034984 (study PRJEB33766, sample SAMN09781790) | gut metagenome | biome: gut microbiome | host: Homo sapiens | place: Madagascar | study: EMG produced TPA metagenomics assembly of the PRJNA485056 data... | reverse complement strand
CGCGACATGTTCTACAACATCCAGCGCTTCAGCTTCGCCAACATCGACGAGTTCTCCTCGAGCTCGCTCGTGACGCGCCTCACCACCGACATCAACAACGTCCAGCAGGCGTTCATGATGATCATCCGCATCGCCGTGCGCTCGCCTCTGTGCCTCGTGTTCGCCTTCACGATGGCGGCCATCATGGGAGGCTCGCTGGCCCTGGTGTACGCGCTTTTGCTGCCGCTTCTCGGCTTTGGCCTGTTCTACATCATCCACAAGGTGCGCCCCATCTTCACGCGCGTCTTCCACAAGTACGACGCCCTCAACGAGTCGGTCGAGGAGAACGTCACGGGCATGCGGGTGGTCAAGAGCTACGTGCGCGAGGACTACGAGAAGGGCAAGTTCGCCCGCGCCGCGCAGGACGTCTGCGCGGACTTCACGCGTGCCGAGAAGCTCCTGGCCTTCAACAACCCCATGATGATGTTCGCCGTTGACCTCACCTGGGTCGTCATCATCTACTTTGGCTCGCAGGTCATCATCACGAGCAACGGCACCCAGTTCGACGTGGGCCAGCTGTCGGCCATCTTCACGTACGGCTTCCAGATCCTCATGAGCCTCATGCAGCTGTCCATGATCTTCGTCATGGTCACGATGGCCGACGAGAGCGCCCGCCGCATCAACGAGGTCCTCGAGGCCGAGCCAACGATCGCCGCGCCCGCCGACCCCGTTCGCGAGGTGGCGGACGGCTCGATCGACTTCGACCACGTGAGCTTCAAGTACTCCGCGCACGCCGAGCGCCAGGCCCTCTCCGACGTGGACCTGCACATCAAGAGCGGCGAGACCATCGGCGTCATCGGCGGCACGGGCTCGTCGAAGTCCACGCTCGTGAACCTCGTGGCGCGCCTGTACGACGCCACCGAGGGCAGCGTCTCGGTGGGTGGCGTCGACGTGCGCCGCTACGACCTCGAGACGCTGCGCACGAACGTCGCCATGGTGCTGCAGAAGAACGTGCTGTTCAGCGGCACCATCGCCGAGAACCTGCGCTGGGGCGACGAGAACGCCACCGACGAGGAGGTTCGCGAGGCCGCCCACCTCGCCTGCGCCGACGAGTTCGTCGATGGCTTCCCCAAGGGCTACGACACCTACATCGAGCAGGGCGGCTCCAACGTCTCCGGCGGCCAGAAGCAGCGCCTGTGCATCGCGCGCGCCCTGCTGCGCCACCCCAAGGTCCTCATCCTCGACGACTCCACGAGCGCCGTGGACACCAAGACCGACGCGAGCATCCGCGAGGCGCTTGCCACCTATCTGCCCAAGACCACGAAGATCATCATCGCCCAGCGCACCTCCTCGGTGGAGGCCGCGGACCGCATCGTCGTGATGGAGGGCGGCCGCATCGCCGACGTGGGCACCCACGCCGAGCTCATGCGCCGCTGCGCCATCTACCGCGAGACCTACACCTCGCAGAACAAGATGGGCACCGAGGAGTCCGACGTCGAGGCCGCCGAGGCCAAGGCGGACGCCGCGCTGCCCGACAATGCCGAGAAGGGAGGCGAGGCCCATGAGTAGGGAGCCCAAGAAGACCCAGACCAAGGCCGGCACCGCCGTCCGCCTCGTCAAGACGCTGTTCTCGTTCTACCCGCACCTGCTGCCCGCCGTGGTGGTGTGCCTGCTCGTGGCCGCCGTGTCCAGCTCGTTTGGCTCGGTGTTCCTGCAGGGCGCGCTGCAGATCGTGTCCACGTACGGCCAGTCGGGCGACTGGGCGGCCGCCCAGCCCGAGGTGCTTCGCCTCGTGCTCACGCTCGCCACCGTCTACCTCGCGGGCGTGGTCGCGTCGCTGTTCTGGAACCGCTCCATGGCCACGATCACGCAGGGCTCGCTCGAGCAGCTGCGCGAGAAGCTCTTCAACCACATGCAGGACCTGCCCATCAGCTACTTCGACACGCACCAGCGCGGCGACGTCATGAGCCACTACACCAACGACATCGACGCCATCCGCCAGATGATCTCGCAGTCGCTGCCGAACCTGTTCCAGACGTGCGTCATCCTCATCACGGTGTTCGTCATCATGCTGTACTACTCCGTGTGGATGTGCCTGGTCATCGTGGCCGGCGTGGCGTTCATGGTGTTCATGACCAAGGTGCTCGGCGGCAACTCCGCGCGCTTCTTCGTCGCCCAGCAGCACGAGCTCGGCGTGGTCGAGGGCCAGGTCGAGGAGATCATGAACGGCCAGAAGGTTGTGAAGGCGTTCTGCCACGAGCAGGCCGCCGAGCGCGACTTCGACGCGTTCAACGAGCACCTCTTCGAGGTCTCGCAGAAGGCCAACATGTACGGCAACATCCTCATGCCCGTGCTCATGAACATCGGCAACCTCCTCTACGTCATCGTGGCGCTCGCCGGCGGCCTCATGCTGGCCCTCGGCGTGCCCAACGTGTCGCTGTCGGGCATGGCGCTGTCCATCGCCGTGGTGGTGCCGTTCCTCAACATGACCAAGCAGTTCTGCGGCCAGATCGGCCAGATCTCGATGCAGATCAACGCCGTGGTCATGGGCCTTGCGGGCGCCGAGCGCGTGTTCTCCCTCATCGACGAGCAGCCCGAGGCCGACGAGGGCTACGTCACGCTCGTGAACCTGGGCGTGGAGAACGGTGAGCTCGTGGAGAGCGAGAAGCGCACGGGCCTGTGGGGTTGGAAGCACCCGCACCACGACGGCACGACTACCTACGTCCCGCTGCGTGGCGACGTCCGCATGGAGCACGTCGACTTTGGCTACGTGCCCGACCACCTCGTGCTGCACGACGTCTCCGTCTACGCCAAGCCCGGCCAGAAGGTCGCGTTCGTGGGTGCTACGGGTGCCGGCAAGACCACGATCACGAACCTCATCAACCGCTTCTACGACATCGACGACGGCAAGGTGCGCTACGACGGCATCAACGTCAACAAGATCCGCAAGGCCGACCTGCGCCGAAGCCTCGGCGTGGTGCTGCAGGACGTGAACCTGTTCACCGGCACCGTCATGGACAACATCCGCTACGGGCGCCTCGACGCCACGGACGACGAGTGCATCGCCGCCGCCAAGCTCGCCGGCGCCGATAACTTCATCAGCCGCCTGCCCGAGGGCTATCAGACGATGCTCACCGGCAACGGCAGCCAGCTCTCCCAGGGCCAGCGCCAGCTCGTCTCCATCGCCCGCGCCGCCGTGGCAGACCCGCCCGCGATGATCCTGGACGAGGCCACCTCGAGCATCGACACGCGCACGGAGGCCATCGTGCAGCGCGGCATGGACGCGCTCATGCAGGGCCGCACCACGTTCGTCATCGCCCACAGGCTCTCGACGGTGCGTAACTCCGACGTCATCATCTGCCTCGACCACGGTCACGTGATCGAACGCGGCAACCACGACGAGCTCATCGCCAAGAAGGGCTACTACTACCAGCTCTACACCGGCGCCTTCGAGCTGGAGTAGCATGGGCCGCACAGCCTAGCGAATCACCTGGGCCCCGCAACGTCGCCTGGCGTCGCGGGGCCCTTGCGAACCGATTGGAGCCACATGTATTCGTTCACGAGCCGCGTGAGGTACAGCGAGATAGACGAGAACGGCGTGCTGGGCATCCCGGCGCTCGTCGACTACCTGCAGGATTGCAGCACGTTCCAGAGCGAGTCGCTGGGACTGGGACCGGCACACATCGCGAGCACGGGGCTGGCGTGGCTGCTCAGCGCCTGGAAGATCGAGATTAGCGAGCTGCCGCACTTCAACGACGAGATCCGCGTGAGCACGTGGGCCACAGGTTTCGCGGGCCTGCGCGCGAGCCGAAACTTCACCGTGTGCCACGCGAATGACGAGGATGGTGCGCGACCGCTCGTGCGCGCCGACTCGAGCTGGTTCATGTTCGACGCCAACAAGGGGCGCCCCGTGCGCACGCCGGAGGCGGAGAGCGCCCCCTACCTCGCAGACGCCCGCAACGACGTGCCGCTCGACCTACCGGCCATCCCACGCATGATCCGCATCGAGGGCGAGGGCGTCGCGGCCGCGCCCATCACGGTGACGGGGGCCCACCTGGACACGAACCACCACGTCAACAACGCCCAGTACGTGAGCCTGGCGCTCGGCGTGCTCGAGGAGGGCGAGGTCTCGGCGCCGTGCACGCTCGACGTCCACTACAGCCAGGCCGCCAAGCTCGGCGACACCATCTACCCGCACGTTCACCGCGGCGAGGGCGGCGCCACCGTGACGCTCGACGACGAGTCGGGCAAGCACTACGCCCTCGTGCGCGTGAGCTAGGCGAGAGGCGGCCAGGGGGTGCCCAAAGGGGTCTAACCCCTTTAGGCACGAAAAAGCGGCCCGGGGACAGTGATTGTCTCCGGGCCGCTCGCCTTTGCTATGAGATCTGCTTGCGACGGATGAGGTCGAACGTGACCACGCTCGTGTCCACGTACTCCTCGGCCACGACGACGGGTGCGTCATCGCCGTCATAGATGACGGAGCGCACGAGAAGGTAGGGGCGCGCGCCCACGTCCGCCGGCGCCAGCGCGTCTGACAGCGCCAGTACCTCAGCCGGCTCGGCCACGTCTATCTCGGCCTTGTCCCATTCGATCGCGCGACCGCCCCGCTCGCGCACAAAGCGGAAGAGCGACCCCCCGTAGCCCTTGAGCGCAGCCAAGGCGTCCGTAGCCGTCTCGCAGCCCGTCGAGGAGAGCGCGAGCCAGTCGCGGCAGGCGGCGCACATGCGGCCGTCCGCGCAGAAGAGCTTCGTGACCTCGAGGACGGGCTCGTCGGCAGGCGCCCCCAGAACGCCCCGAAGGCGCGCCGCGACGGCTCCGGTGGCCTCGCGGACCCCAAGCAGGCGCACCTCGGGCTCGTGTCCGGACGCGCGGATGGCGTCCGTGAGCTCGGTGCTGGGCGAGAATCGCGCACGGATGCCCAGGGAGGCAACGTTCACAAACGTCCCCCTCCCCTGCCGGCGAAGCACGATGCCATCAGCCGCGAGGTCGTTCAGGGCCTGGCGCACCGTCGTGCGGCTCACGCCAAGGATGTGGGCGAGCTCCTCCTCGCGCGGCAGCTTGTTGTCACGCGACAGATCCATCCCGCCGATCATGCGCATGAGCGCCTCGCGCGTCTGGGACGCGAACGACGAGGTCCTGATGGTGCCCGACATGGCGAGCACCTAGTCCCAGTAGCCCTTGTGGACCTCGGCGGCCTCCTCCTCGACCTCGGGGAAGGGACCCTCGACCAAGATGTCCTTCTGGCCGCGGGCAAAGACCTCGCGGCAGGGCAGGTCAAACGTGGGGTTCTGCTCGTTGGAGCCGGTGAGCTGGAGCAGGCGGCGCTCCGTCATGCCGTAGACCACGCGGCCGATGCCGGCCCAGTAGATGGCGCCCGAGCACATGGCGCACGGCTCGGCCGTGGTGTAGAGCGTGCAGTCCTTGAGGAAGGCGCGGCTGTACTCGTGGCTCGCGCGGCGCACGAGGGCCGTCTCGGCGTGTCCCGTGGCGTCGTGCTGGGTGATCTCGATGTTCTCCTGCTCCATGAGGATGTTGCCGTCATGATCGGTGAGCAGGGCGCCAAACGGGGTGTTGCCGTGCTCGCGCGACTCGCGCGACACCTGGATGCAGCGACGCAGGTAGTACTCGTTGGTCTCGGCCATGATGAGCTCCTTCTTGGTACGTCGCGCCTCGCCCCTGTGGCCGCGCGACGGGCTCCTTGCGATGCGGGCCGGAGCCACAGGCGGCCCCGCCAGCATGGCGGACGCGGCGTCGCTCCCCTTCCGTGCGGCGCCGCGTCCATCCTTGAGCGTGAAAGGTCATACCTATTACCTTTCGTACCAATCATAGCCCAGAAGAACGAGAGGCGCCCCGCGCCGCGCTGCGAAAGACGCAGGCGGCACGGGGCGCAGGCTGAGCGGTGGCTCGGAGCGAGGCGTTGCCAGAAGCGAGGCTACATGAGCTCACAGACGTGGCTCGCGAAGGCCACGGGGTCCTCGGGAAGCAGCCCCTCCACGAGCAGGGCCTGGTCATAGAGCAGGCCGGCATACAGGGAGAGCTTGTTCTTGTCGCCCGCCTCCTGCGCGGCCTTGAGCTTGTCGAACACGGGGTGCTTGGCGTTGAGCTCAAGCACGCGCTGGGCCTTGGGCGCCTCGCCGGCGTCGGGTCCGGCGGCCAGGACCTTCTCCATCTCGAGCGACAGCGGGCCCTCGGAGGTGATGGCCGCGGGGGCGTCCGTAAGGCGCGCGGAGACCGTGACCTTCGTGACCTTGTCGCCCAGGGCGTCCTTCATGGCAGCGAAGAGGTCCTCGTTGGCCTTTGCGGCCTCCTCGGCGGCCTTCTTCTCGTCCTCCGTGGCGAAGTCGACGTCACCGGCGGCGACGTTCTTGAGCTCGAGCGAGCGGTCCTCGGTCTCGGGCTCGGCGCCGTCTGCCACGGCCTTAGCGGCCGCCTCGCGCGCGGCGTCGTCCTCGTAGGTCTTGGGCAGGCCCTTGGCCTCATAGGTGCGCATGGCCTGGAACGTGAACTCGTCGACGTCGGCCGTGCAGAGCAGCACGTCGTAGCCATGCTCGAGCGCGGCGCGCACGACGGGCATCTTCTCGAGGCGGTCACGAGAGTCGCCGGCGGCGTAGTAGACGGCCTTCTGGCCGGCGGGCATGGCCTTGGCGTACTCGGCGAGCGTCACCATCTTGTGCTCGCGGGCGCTCCAGAACAGCAGCAGGTCGGCGAGCTCGGAGGCCTTCATGCCGTAGCTGGAGTAGATGCCGAACTTGAGGCCGCGGCCGAAGTTCTCGAAGAACTTCTCGTAGGCGTCGCGGTCTTGGTCGCGCATGGCCTGAAGCTCGCTCGTGACCTTCTTCTCGATGCGGTTGGCGATGGCATGGAGCTGGCGGTTCTGCTGCAGCGTCTCACGCGAGATGTTGAGCGTGACGTCCGGCGAGTCCACGACGCCGCGGACGAAGTTGTAGTAGTCGGGCAGCAGGTCGGCGCACTTGTCCATGATCAGGACGTTGGAGCTGTAGAGCGCCAGGCCCTTCTCGTAGTCCTTGCTGTACAGGTCGAACGGGGCCTTGCCGGGGATGAACAGCAGCGCGTCGTACTCGAGGGCGCCCTCGGCGTGGAAGGTGATCGTGCGGGCCGGGTCCTCCCAGTCGTGGAACGTGGACTTGTAGAACTCGTCGTAGTCCTTCTGCTCCACGTCGCCGCGCTTCTTCCAGATGGGCGTCATGGAGTTGATGGTCTCGAGCTCGGTGTAGTCCTCATACTCGGGCTTGTAGTCCTCGGGGGCGTCGTTGGGCTTGGGCTTCTGGCGACTCTTGGTCACCATCATCTGGATGGGATGGCGCACGTAGTTGCTGTACTGGCGGATGAGCTCCTTGAGCTCCCGCTCCTCGAGGAATCGGCTGTAGCGCTCGCCTTCGGCGCCGTCCTCGCCGGCAACGTCGTCCTTGAGCGTAAGGATGACGTCGGTGCCGCAGTGGTCGCGCTGGCCGTCCTCGATGGTGTAGCCCTCCAGGCCGTCGCTCTCCCAGACGTGGGCGACGTCCTCGCCGGCCGCGCGCGTGACGACGCGGACCTTGCTCGCGACCATGAACGCGGAGTAGAAGCCCACGCCGAACTGACCGATGATGTCGACGTCGTCGCCCTGGTGCTCGGCGTTCTCTGCCTTGAACTCCTCGGAGCCGGAGTGGGCGATCGTGCCGAGGTTGCGCTCGAGGTCATCGGCGGTCATTCCGCAGCCGTTGTCCGAGATGGTGAGGGTGCGGGCGTCCTTGTCGGGCGTGACGCGAATGGAGAGGCTGTCCTCGTCGAGCTTGACCGAGGGGTCGGTGAGGCTCTTGAGGTAGAGCTTGTCCTCGGCGTCCGACGCGTTGGAGATGAGCTCGCGCAGGAAGATTTCCTTGTTGGTGTAGATCGAGTTGATCATGAGGTCGAGGAGCTTCTTGCTCTCTGTCTTGAACTTGCGCATGTGATGGCCTCCAAAACGTGCGAAGCAGACGGCCATCGCGGCGCGACGGCACAAATCTGCTATTGCTTGACTTAGGTTTTATAACCCAAATATGCGCAAGTATTCAGGAAAAGCGGTTTTGCGCGTCATCTAGCACACGTTTTACGGGCCCATGGGACACCCGTAGACAAATAAAGTACGAAATTCCGAGGCTAAACTGCCTGCTTCTGAGTAGCACGGCGGTTTGCAACGATAAAGGCGCAGGTAGAGAGCTTTTATACAAGCGGCCTACTTAACATGTCGCGTTTTAGCCTCGGAATTTCGAACATGGTCCTCGAAGAGCCCAGAATCAACGTCTAAATCAATTTAATGGAGGGAATAAGCAACTAAGGTGTGGCAGGTTTCGGCCGCCGCGCATGGCCGCGACGCGGGAGACCGAGATGGACCGCATCCTGACAGGCATGAGCGCATTTCGCTATCACCGGATTCCGCCGCAGGTGCTCGCCCTGTATCCACCCTTGCCCGAGGCCTTTGAAGATCCCAGGCATAACAAGATTGCCCAGAGCCCCATCGTTGAGGATCTCTTGGGAACGCCCGTCCACAGGCTAATGCCCTCTGGCTATAAAGCCACAGCCTCGAAGCTCTACCGCACGCACGTGGTGAGTCGGGAGCTGCCGTTTGGAAGCGTCGTCGACACGGAGCACGGATTCCAGGCGGCATCGCCGGCGCTTGCGCTGCTCACGCTCGCGGGCGAGCTCAGTCGGGGACAGCTGCTCATGGCCGCCTTCGAGCTGTGCGGCACCTACTCGGCGTTTGCGCCGAGCGCCCGCACCGAGGAGCTGCTTGCGGAGGCCGTCTCGCACGGCAGCCTTTCGACGCGAGATGGCTGGCAGAGGGTCATCGGATCGGGCGGACGGCCTCTCAACCTGTGGAAGCGGGCGCCGCTCCTTGGCGCAGAGGAACTCGCAGGGTTTTTGGAGCAGGCCCAGGGCCTCCACGGCGTCAAGCGCCTACGCTGGGCCGCGAGCCACGTGACGGGCACCTGCGCCTCCCCCTTCGAGGCGCAGGTCTCCATCCTGCTGGGCCTACCCAAGGCAAGCGGCGGGCTGGGAGTTCGCTTCGAGAACAACCACCGCATCGCGCTCTCGGGGCAGGCCCAGCAGCTCTACCAGCGAAGTTGCTGCTACGCAGACCTCTTCTTCGAGGAAGACGCGGCACATCCGCCCGTTGCGCTCGAGTGCCAGGGAGCCTCGGTCCACAGCGGGGAGGCCGCGGCGCTCTCCGACGCCGCGCGCACGGCGGCACTGCAGCTCATGGGCGTGGACGTGATCCCTGTCACCCACGAGCAGATCAAGCAGCCAGAAAGCTGGGTCGCCGTGAAGCGGCTGCTCGCCAAGAGGCTGGGGGCGAGCACAGACAAGACCAGCCGTCAGCTGCGCGCCGAGACGATCCTGCGCCACGAGCTGCTTGGCCCCACCGCCGCCTAGCGAGCGGAAGCCTGGCTACTTGCCGTGCCGGCGGCGGTGCCTGGCCCAGATGTTGTGCAGCACCGCAAACGCCAGGACAAACGCCAGCACGTAGCACACGAAGGCAAACGCCGGGACGCCAAGCACGGTAAAGGCCTTCTCGGGAACGCGGTCGCTCATGACGATCGCGCTCGCGGCGATGAGGAACCCCACGCACAGAACGCCGAGCGTCAGGCGGTCAGCGATGTGGGAGAGGTCGTCGATGGGGTCCTCGGAGCCCACGAAGTCCATGTTGAGCTTGAGCTGGCCGCGCGTGAGCATGCTCATGGCGAGCTCGGCCTGGGCGGCGGCCCCCAGCAGGCCCTTCGTCGCCGCCTTGCCACGAATGGCAAGCTCGCTCGCGTCATGCTTGAGCTTCTCGGTGGCGTCGGTGTGGGCGCGGATGTGCTGGGAGATGATGTCGATCATGTTGACGCCTGGCAGAAACTCGTCCAGCACGCCCTCGAGCGTCACGAGGCCGCGGGCCATGCTCGTGATCTGCCCGGGCAGCTCGATGCCGTTGCGACGCGCAAGCGCGATGATGTCGCCAAGAAAGCTCCCCAGGTCGAGCTCGGAGAGGCTCACGGTGCCAAACTCCTCGACGACCTCGTCGAGGTCGGCGAGCAGCTCGGCATGGTCCACGTCGTCTGGATTCGTGGTCGACAGGCGCAGAAGCGCGCTCTTGAGCCGCGGGGTGTCTCGCTCGGCCACCGAGAAGATCATGTCGCGCATGATGCGGCGCAAAGACGGGCTCAGCCTGCCCGTGATCCCCAGGTCGAGGAACACGATCTGCCCGCCATAGACCTCGATGTTGCCGGGATGCGGGTCCGCGTGGAAGAAGCCGTCGTCGAGCAGCTGGGTGGCGTAGTTGTCCACGAGCTTGGTGCCGATCTCGGTGAGGTCGTAGCCCTCTTCGACGAGCTTGGCCGGACTGGAGATCGTGATGCCGTCCACGTACTCCATGACGACGACGTGCTTCGTGCACAGGGGCAGGTAGGGCTTGGGGCACGTCACGAACTTGCAGTCCTCGCTGTTGCGACGGAACTCCTCGAGGTTGCGTGCCTCAACGAGGAAGTCCGTCTCCTCGCGAAACGTGTCCCACAGCTCCTCCACCACGCTCGTGAGGTCGAGGAACTGCTCGCCCTTGAAGAAGGGCGTGAGGTGGCGCACGAGCGAGCGCATGATGTCGATGTCTTGCGCCATGACCTCCTGGACGTGGGGGCGCTGCACCTTGACGGCCACGTCCTCGCCGCTCGCGAGACGCGCGCGGTGCACCTGCGCCACCGAGGCCGATCCCAGTGGGTGCTCGCCAATGGCGTCGAACAGCTCGCCGAGACGGCCGCCGTACTCCTGCTCGAGCACGGCGAGGACCGTCTCGTAGGGCATAGGGTCGACGTCGCTGCGCAGCTTCGTGAGCTCGGCGCAGAAGCGCTCGGGCAGGATCTCGGAGCGCATGGACAGGATCTGTCCGGCCTTCACGAACGTGGGGCCGAGCTCCTCGAGCATGCGGCGAAACTTCACCGGCGTGATGCCGCCAAAGACGTCGTACTTGCGCACGATGCCGATTATCTGCAGGATGCGGGCATGGCGACGCTTGGCAGAGATGCCGTAGCGGCTTGCGTCGTTGCGGCGGGCGCCGCGCAGAAGGCCGATCGTCACCGAGTCGTCCTCGTCAAGCTCGCCCTCCACGCCGGCGAGCGCCGCCTCCCACATGGCGTCCTCGGCCTCGGGGGTCGACGGGTCCGGGCGCGGGGCGTCGCCAAGGGGCACCTGGCCCGCGCGCGCCTCCCCGTCGCCGCCGGGGGTGTCCTCGCAGACGCGAGAGGCCACCCCCGGGGCGTTCCCAGGGGTGGCCTTGTCCTTGCTGTCCTTGCTCGTGGTGCTCAAGCGGGGTTACTCCGCATCCTCGGAGCCGTCCTCGACCTCGACGTCGACCTTCTCGGCGGCGGGCTCGGCGGCCTTGGCGTTCATGTCGCTCGCGATCTGGCGGGCGCGGTCGGCAAAGGCGACGCGGTCCTCGGGCGCCATGGCGGCGAGGCGCGCGCGAAGCACGGTGTCCTGCGCCTCGCTCACGGTGTCCTTGGCCTTCTGCGTGAGCTCGCGGTTGAGGTCCTTGCCCTGGTCAACCGTGAGCTCGCCCTTCTTGACGAGTGTGTCGACGAACTCGGTGGTCTTCTCGGCACCAAAGGCGACGGCGCCCACGCCCGCGAGAAATGCCGTGCGTGCGGCCTCTGCGATGCCATTAGCGATGTCTGCCATGGAAGCTCCTCTCGTCTGCGCGCGGCCCGCGCGCCCGGTCGTTGCTAGCCTTGTACCCAGTGTAGCCCTGGCGCGCGCCCGCGAATTCCGCGAGCGCGAGAAGGCGGCCTTGGGAACCGTCCCCGTCACCCGAGCAGGACGCGGCGCATGTCGGCCACCGAGTCCACGCAGGCTGTGGCGCCGGCGCGCTCGAGCTCGCCGGGCTTGGCCGTGTCTCCCAGGTAGACGCCCAGGCTCGCCACGTCGTTTGCCGCGGCACCCTCGATGTCGTAGAAGCGGTCGCCCACCATGACGGCGTCGGCCGAATCGCAGCCCAGGGCCGCCAGAGACCCCGCAACGAGATGTTCCTTGCCCACGTGCTTGGGGTCATGGGCGGCCACGACGGTGTCGAACAGGTCCTCTATGCCCGTCTCGGCCAGGGCCTTGTGCACGAGCCGCTCGTTCTTGGACGACGTGATGGCAAGCCGCTTGCCGGCCGCACGCAGGTCTCCCAGAAGCTCGCGGATGCCGTCGAACAGCGGGAACGCCTCGGGGCCGAGGTTGCCGTAGATGGCGCGGTAGCGACGCGTGACCTCGGCGGCGTCCTCCTCGGACAGGCCGTAGACGAGCGAGAAGGCCGCCGGGAAGGGCGGGCCCACAAGCCGGCCCGCGTCGCCGATCTCCTCATCGGTGAGGCCAAAGTCGCGCAGCACCCGCGTGGCCGTCCCCACGATGCAGGGCTTCGTGTCGGCGAGCGTGCCGTCGAAGTCGAACAGCACGCAGGACTTGCCCGCAAGCGCCTCGGCGGCACGCGCGAGCTCGGCGGCGCGACGGTCGGCTGCGCAGTCCTGCGCCTGCTCGGCACGCAGCATCTTGAGGCCGTGGCACGCGGGCGCAAGCACCACCTCGAGGTTCTCGGTGGCGCCCTTGGGGCTGCCGGGGACGTTCACGACAAGCGTGCGGCCCAGCGTGCCGGCCGTGGCGCGAGACACCCAGGCGTGGTCTGTGATGGCGGCCGACGTGGCGCGCATGAGCTCGCCCAGGCCCGGGACCATGCGCTCGCACACGTCCTCGGTGGCCTCGGGCGTGACGTCGCGGGGCGACAGGCCCGTGCCGCCACAGGTGACGCACAGGGCGGCGTCCGCCGCGGCGGCCTCTCGGATGGCCTCGCCGATGCGCGAGCGCACGTCGGGCACGACCGTGGCCGAGACGACCCTAAACCCCTCGCGCGCGAGAAGCTCCGCCACGGCAGGGCCCGTGGCGTCCTCGCGAAGGCCCGCAGCCGAGCGGTCGCTCACCGTGATGACCGCTGCCGAGAAGCTCGGCGCGCTCGTCTCGTGGTCGTGGTGTCCCATGTCTCTCCTCTACTTGCCGAACGGGCAGATGGGGTAGTGGCACTCCGCGCACCCCAGGCACAGGCCGCCCTCGCCATAGGCCACGACATCCTCGCGCGTAAGGCGGATGCCAGCGGCGATCCTGGGCAGCACGAGGTCGAGAATCGTGGCCTTGGCGAACATGACGCAGCCCGGAAGGCCCAGCACGGGCGTGCCGTCCTCATAGTAGCCCACGAACAGCATGGCACCGGGAAGCACCGGGGCGCCGTAGGTCACCATCTCGGCACCGCTCCTCTGGATGGCGCCGGGCGTGTTGTCGTCGGGGTCCACGGACATGCCGCCCGTGCACACCACGAGGTCGACGCCCGCCTCGCGCACGCGGCCAATGGCCGCCACGATGTCGTCCGTGTCGTCGCCGGGCAGCTCGTGGGCCACCATCTCGATGCCAAACGCCGCGAGCTTTGCCTGCACGACGGGGGTAAACGAGTCCTCGATGAGACCTCCCGCCACCTCGCTTCCCGTCGTGACTATTCCTACGCGCCGCAGCTTGAACGGCACGACCTCGCACAGGGGCCCCTCGCCGGGGGCGGCGGCCGCCGCGGCGTCTGCCTCGTCAAGCACCGCGCCGTCGATGACGAGCGGGATGACGCGCATGCCGGCGAGCTTGTCGCCGGCGCGCACGGCCGTGTTGCCCTTGCGCGTCGCCACCATGACCTGGGGCACGGAGTTCACGGCGAGAAGGGCCTCGGAGCGCACGGTGAAGCAGCCGTCCGTGGCGGCCGTGAGCTCGATCTTGCCCTCCTTGATGTCGGGGTTGTGCGTGCAGCCCGGGCCCTCGGCCAGCCGGCAGAGGCGCAGCGCCGCGTCGTTCTCGTGGAGCATGCCCGGCTCCATCTCCCACACGTAGACGCTGCGCTTGCCCATGGACAGCAGCACGTCGACGTCCTCGGGCTGCACCACGTGGCCCTTGCGGAAGCGCGCCCCCTTGAACTGGCCGGGGATGATCTGGGTCATGTCGTGGCACAGCACGTGCCCGACGGCGTCAGTCACGGCAAGCTCCCTCATCGCTCGCACACCTCCACCACTCGAACCTTGTCACCGGCACGCACCACGCCACCTCGGATGACGATGGCGAAGATGCCCTCCGTGGGCATGGCGCACTTGCCGGTGAGCCGCTTGATCTCGCAGTCGTTGTGGCACTTCTTGCCGATCTGCGTCACGGCGAGAAGGGCGTTGCCCGCCGCAAGCGTCGTGCCCACGGGCAACGACTTGAGGTCGAGCCCGCGCGTGAGGATGTTCTCGGCAAAGTCGCCGGGGGCGAGGTTGGGCAGCACCTCGCGAAGCGGGTCCACCGCCTCGTCCGGAAGCAGGCTCACCTGACGATGCCACGCACCCGCGTGCGCGTCTCCCACGACACCCGTGCCCATGGCAAGCTCGATGGCCTCGACGGGCACCTTGCGCGTGCCCTTGTGCTCGCTCACGCACACGGCGATCACGTCCGCCTCGCGCGGGACGTCGGCGCCGGCGGTCCCCGCCACCGGCGTGCTCTCCCTGTTCTCCAAGCTAGTCCTCCCTCACGAAGTGGCCGGAGCGGCCACCGTCCTTCTCCATGAGCCGCACGCGCTCGATGACCATGTCACGCTGGTGCGACTTGCACATGTCATAGATGGTGAGCGCCGCCACGGACACGGCCGTGAGCGCCTCCATCTCAACGCCCGTCTCGCCCTTGCAGCGGGCCACGGCCTCGATGGCGATGCCGTCGGGCTCATAGGCAAAGCTGATGTCCACGCCCGAGAGCGGGACCTGGTGGCACATCGGCACGAGCTCGGCGGTCCGCTTGGCCGCCATGATGCCGGCGACCTGGGCCACGGCGAGCACGTCGCCCTTGCGCGTGCCGCCGCTGCGCACAAGCGCAAGCGTCGAGGGCGCCATGAGCACCTTGCCCGCGGCGCGCGCCGCCCTGGCCGTCACGGGCTTGGCGCCCACGTCGACCATGCGGGCGCGGCCCTGCTCGTTCACGTGCGTGAGCTCGGCGTCGCGGATGGACGCGGACGCAAGTGTCGGGGTCTCCTCGCAGCGGGGCTCGACGGCGGGGCGCAAGGCATCGTTCGTATCGTCCACGCTAGCCTCCTATCTCGTTCATGTCGCGCGGCGTGTCGCTGGGGCGCACGCCAGGCGCAAGGTTGTGGTGTGCGGGCTTGGCCTCGATGCCGGCCCGGATGGCGTCCGTGAGCGCCTCTCCGGCAAGGCCGCGCAGGCTCACCTCGGCCGCCGAGTGCAGGCACGGCTTGAGGCGGCCGTCGGCCGTGACGCGGATGCGGTCGCAGCCCGAGCAGAACCGGTGGCTCACGGCGCGGATGAGGCCCACGCGCCCGGCGAATCCCGGCGCCGAGTAGAGCTCGGCCACGCCCGAGGAACCCAGCGGCACAAGCTCGGGCACCCGCTCGAGCACGACGTCTCCCGAGACGAACCGCTCGCGCGGCCAGGAGGCGCACTCCCCCATCGGCATGAGCTCGATGAAGCGCACCTCGATGGGCTCGCGGCGCGCAATGTCCACGAGGTCGGCCGCCTCGTCGTCGTTCACGCCGCCCATGAGCACGCAGTTGATCTTCGTGCTCTCGAAGCCCGCCTCGCGCGCGGCCGCGAGGCCCGCGAGCGCGTCTGCGAGCTCGCCAGTGCGGGTGATGGCCCGGTAGCGATCCGGCCGCAGCGTGTCGAGGCTGACGTTCAGGCGCGTGAGGCCGGCGGCGCGCAGGTCGGCGGCGACGGGCGCGAGCATGGTCGCGTTCGTCGTCATGTCGACCTCCTCGATGCCGGGCACGCCGGACAGCATGCCCACGAGGTCCACGACGCCACGGCGCGCGAGCGGCTCGCCGCCCGTGACGCGCACCTTGCGCACGCCCAGCGTGGCCGCGGCGCGCACGATGTCGGTGAGCTCCTCGAACGAGAGCAGGTCACGATGGCTGCGGGTGGGCACGCCGGCGGGCGGCATGCAGTACGTGCAGCGGCAGTTGCACTTGTCGGTCACGGAAAGCCGCAGGTAGGAGATATTCCTTCCAAGTGTGTCGAGCATGCCCTACCCCCTCAGAGCCATGACGTCGGCGGGCGCCACCTCGATGGTGACGCGGGTGGGGTCGCCAAGCGCCGCCCATGCGTCCTTCTCGAGCTCGACGCGCAACTGGCCGCCGCCAGGCGTGTCGCACATGACGATGGTCGAGAACACGTTGTCGATGACGCGCGCCACGGTGCAGGGAATGTGGTTCTCGCGCGAACAGGGGTACGTCCCCCGTTCACCCCCACCGGCGCCGGAGCCAAAGCCGGTCGCGGCGTCGCCGATCGTGTCCACGGACCGACCGTCGGCCTCGACGATGCGCAGGAAGTGCGCGCGAAGGCCCACGTGGTCGCAGCCCTCGACGCTCGTGCCGCAGGCAAGGCGCACGCCCCAGTCGGTGCAGTCGAGCGTCTGGGGGCCTGCGGGCACGGCGGCGCTCACGTTCTTGCAGCCGCTGATGACGGCCTCGGACAGCGACTCGGGCGCGTCGAACAGCTCGCGGGTAGGAACGGTGCGCCCGCTCTTGCCCGCCGTGAGCACGCAGACGCGGTCGCACATGCGGTAGACCTCGTCGCGGCTGTGCGTCACGAACACCACGCCGCCCGGGAACGCCTTGAGCGTGTCGGACAGCTCGAGCTCGAGCTGCCAGCGCAGGAATCCGTCCAGGGCGCTGAACGGCTCGTCGAGAAGCAAGAGCTCGGGGTCGTTTGCCATGATGCGGGCCAGGGCGCAGCGCTGCTGCTGGCCGCCGGACAGCTCGGCGGGCCTGTGGTCCTCGAGGCCCTCGAGGCGAAACGCGCGGATCTGGGCCTGGGCGCGCTCGCGGCGCTCGTCTCGGCTCCCCTCGCGCACGCCCACGAGCACGTTGTCGAGCACCGTCATCGTGGGAAACAGCGCGTAGTTCTGGAACAGGTAGCCAACGCGGCGCTGCTGCACGGGCACGTCGACACGGGCGGCCGAGTCGAACAGCACGCGGTCGTTGAGCACGATCCGACCCTCGTCGGGGCGTTCGATGCCGGCGATGCACTTGAGGGCCATGGACTTGCCACAGCCCGATGCGCCGAGAAGCGCAAGCGTCTCGGTGGCGTCCTGGGCCTCGAAGCTCACGTCAAGCTGGAAGCTCCCCAGGCGCTTCTTGATGTCTACGGACAGGCTCATGCGCGACCTCCCTGCGTGCGGGCCCTGCCCTCGAGCCAGTTCATGGCGAGCAGGACGACGGCCGAGATGGCCACGTTCACGAGCACCCACTGAAACGCCAGGGCGTCGTCGCCGGTACGCCACAGCTGGTAGACCGTCGTGGAGACGGTCGCCGTCTGGCCAGGCGTGTAGCCAGCGATCATGGCCGTGGCGCCATACTCGCCGAGCGCTCGGGCAAACGCCAGCACGGCGCCGGCGAGGATGCCCTGCGCGCAGCACGGCATCTGGACGCGCCAGAACGCCCACGTGCGGCTCTTGCCCAGCGTGCGGGCCGCGTGCGACAAGGTCTTGTCGTAGGCCTCGAACGCGCCGCGGGCCGTGCGGTACATGAGCGGGAACGCCACGACGATGCAGGCGAAGATGGCGCTGTACCACGTCATCGTGAGCCTGACGCCAAACGCCTCGAGCGCCCAGGCGCCCACGATGCGCTTGGGCCCCAGCACGAGCAGCAAAAGGTAGCCCACGACGGTGGGCGGCAGGACGAGCGGCAGCGTGAGCACGACGTCGAGCAGGGCCTTGACCGTTCTCGGCAGCTTCGCGATGAGCTGCGCGGCGCCCATGCCGATGAAGAACACCACGACCGTCGCGATGGCGGCGATGCGCAGCGAGTTCAGTAACGGATACCAGTCCACGCGGACCCCTTTCAAAAGCAGGGCGCCGCCCCATCATGGCGCGGCGCCCCCTTAGCTTAGCCGAGCCCCGCTCGCTCGCGGGGCCTCATGGACGAGCGGCGAAGAGCCTAGGCGTTGGCCAGCGGCTTGAAGCCGACCTCCTCGAAGCAGGCGCTCGCCTCGGAGCCCTTGAGGAACTCCAGGTACTGCTTGGCGGCGTCCTCGTGCTTCGTGCCCTTGATGACGGCGGCAGGGTAGACGACCTCGCCGCACATGTCCTTCGTGGCGGAGTCGACGACGGTGAGGTTCGCGGAGACGGCGTCGGTGCGGTAGATGATGCCGCAGTCCACGGCGGCCTCGGAGACCTGCGTCGTGACCTCCTTGACGTTCGTGCCGTAGGTGAGCACGCCGTCGGCGGCGAGCTGGTCCTCGTCGAGGTTGTAGTACGCGAGGATCTTCTGGGTGTACTGGCCCACGGGGACGTCGGAGTTGCCCATGGCGAGCTTGATGTCGCCGGCCTTGAGGTGCTCGGCCAGCTCGCCGAAGCTGTTGACGTTCTTGGGGTTGCCCTCGGGGACGACGAGCGTGACCTCGTTCTGCAGGATGTTGAAGCGCGTGTCGGACTCGACGAAGTCCAGGCCGTCCTCGTGGTCCTTCTCGGCGTTGGCGTCAAGCTGGTTCATCTGCTTCTGACCGGCGGAGATGAACACGTCGCACTCGGCGCCCTCCTGGATCTGGGTCTTGAGCGTGCCCGAGGAGTCGTAGTTGAACGAGACCTGGATGCCGGTGTCCTTGGTGAAGGTGTCCGTGGCCTTCGTGAGGCTCTCGGTCATGCTCGCGGCGGCGAAGATCGTCAGCGACTCGTCGGAGGCGGCGGCAGTAGAGGCCGCGGCCGTGGTGGCGGCGCTGGAGCCGCCGCACGCGGTGAGGCCGAGACCGGCGATGGCGGCAAAGCCCGCGCCGAACGTGGCGATGGCCTGCCTGCGGGTGATGTTCTTCATGGGGCATCCCTTCCAATCACTCCCGCCGTGTGATACGCACCCCTTGGAGCGCCGCACTGCAACAAGAATTAATTACTATTCCGAAGTCGTTATTTATCAAAATAAACAACGCTAGGCATAGCATGCCATCAAACAAAAAGTTAGGCAATCAAAAATATCTGTTTGGTTCGAGAAAATCCGCGAGCGGTCCCCCGATGGACCCAAAGGGGTCAGAGCCTTTTGGAACCCGAATAGCCCCGCCGTGCCCAAAGGGGTCTGACCCCTTTGGGCGAGCGGCAGGTTTTGGCGGGCGAACGGTTAGTGGCTCGGGCAGTCGTGCGGGGCGTCGCCGTCGTGGGCGTGGCGCACCTCGATGAGCTTGGCGGTGATGCTCACGGCGATCTCTGCGGGCGTGACGGCGCCAATGGAAAGACCAATCGGCAGGTCGACGGCCGCGATCTCTTCGGGCGTGGCGCCACGCTCGGCCACGACCTGCTCGAGCACGCGACGCTTGTGGCGGCTGCCCATGCAGCCAAGGTAGTGCGGGTGGGCGCCGATGGCCTGGGCCACGACGTCCTCATCGGCCACGTGGCCGTGCGTCATGACGATGACGTAGTCACGCTCGCCCAGCGTGATGCCGGCGGCGATGTCCTTGAAGTCGCCGAGGATGACCTCGCTTGCGGCCGGGAAATTCTCGGGAAGCGCCACCTCGGGACGGTCGTCGAACACCGTCACCGCAAAGTCGACGGCGGCAAGCGCCGGCACGCACGCGCGGCCCACGTGGCCGCCGCCAAAGATGACGACGCGTTCGGCCGCCACGACGGGCTCCGTGTAGACGTCGCCCTCCATGCGCGGGCCGGCACCGGCCGCGGCGCCCGCGGAGAAGCTCGCCACGGGCTCAGGCGCGGACCAGTCGACGGACAGCCAGCCGGGCGTGCCGGCATCGGCCGCGGCAAGCGCCGCATCGAGGGCCACGAGGTCGGCCTGGCTCAGGGCGCGCACGCCCAGGTCCTGGGCGCCGCCGCACGCGATGTCGACAACGCCGCGCTCCATCGTGGTGCGGCGCGGCCGGCCGTCGAGAAGCGCCTCGCGGCTCAGGCGCTGGCACTCGAGCTCGGGGGACCCTCCGCCCACGGTTCCCAGCAGCGTTCCGTCCTCGAGCGTGAGCATGCGCGCGCCGGCATGGCGGGCGGCAGAGCCCCTCGACGCGAGCACGACGCACTCGACCACCCTGCGGCCGGCGCGCAGCTCCTCGGCCGCGCGACGAAGCAGCGCGATTCCCTCCATGGCTATCCCTCCAGTCGCGACGTGAACATGCAGATGGCCTCGAGCACGCCACCGCCAACGGCGCGCGCCTTGTCCGAGGCGGTGAAGCAGTGGGCCCGCTCGCAGCGCGGGTCGATGTCGCCGGACTTCATGCCGCTCGTGACCTCGACGCCGGCCTGGAGAAGGCCGCGCAGCACGCCGTCGATCGTGCAGGTCATGGGCACGCCGGCAACCGTGGCGGCCACCTGGCCGGCACGCACGACGTCACCGATCTGGAGCACCGGCTCAAAGACGCCGTCGGCCGGGGCGCGCAGCACGCGGTCGGCCGAGTGGCCGGCAATGACGCCGGGAATGCCGGTGTTGGGCGCAGCCGGGCCGTCGAGGATGACCTGCCCCAGGTAGTGGCTGCGCTTGGTCTCCACCACGGCATGGCAGTCCTTTCCGGCCGTGAAGCCTGGGCCCACGCCGATGACGACGGGTGCCATGTCCATCGTAGTGCCCAGGTTTCGCTTGGCGAGAATGGCGTCCACGAGAGCGGCAGGCCTGAGCTCGCGCGCGCTTGCGCCCTCGGGGTCCACGAGCACGGCGACGTCGCCGGACACCACGATCGTGCGCGCCTCGGCCAGCGTGTGTGCGAGGCGGGCGCGGACCCCCTCTACCTCGCACTCCCCCAACCTGATGGCCTCCGAGAAGCACACGGTGCGGCGGATGGACGTGGGCACGGCCAGGTCGCACATGACGACCTTGCAACCGGCGCGGTGCAGGCGCAGCGCGATGCCAGTCGCGATGTCGCCCGCTCCCCGAATCTCAACGAGCATGGTCTCTCCCATCCCTGACCTGCGTCAGAATGATGCTTTGCTCAAGCGTAGTTCGTTACCGAGAACAACGCTGACCTCACTATAAGTTAGGTTGCCAAATGGATTGTCTTGATTTGCTGCTCGCATCCGCGGACGGGCGGTCAAAGCCCGGCAACGCGGCCGTCGTCGCGGTCATCGGCAGCGGCGGGAAGTCCACGCTGCTGCGCGCGCTCGGCGAGCGGGCGGCCGCGCGCGGACGGCGCGTCGCGCTCGCCACGACGACGCACTTCCTTGCGTTCAAGGGCATGTCACTCGTGACGTCCGGCGAGCAGGACGACGTTCGCGCGGCGCTTTCGCGAGACGGCATCGCGTGCGTGGGCACGCCCACCGGCGACAGTCTGAGCAGGCTCGGCGCGCCGGCGCTCGGCATCGGGGGGCTCGCGCGCGTGTCGGACCTCGTGGTAGTGGAGGCGGACGGCTCCAAGCGGCTGCCGCTCAAGGCGCACGCGAGCCACGAGCCCGTCGTGCCACCCGAGGCAACGGTCACGGTCGACGTCGTGGGAGCGAGCGGGTTCGGCCGCCCCCTGCGCGAGGCGATGCACCGCTTTGAGCTCGCATGCGAGCGGCTCGGGTTCCATCCCGACGACGAGGCGACGCCCGAGCTCGTCGCCCGCGTCATGGCCGACGAGATGGCACGGGGGCTCATCGCGCCCACGCACGTCATCGTGAACCAGGTGGAAGGCGCCGAGCGCATCGAGGCCGCCCGTCGCTTCGCCGCCGCGCTGGCCGAGCAGGGCTGCAAGCTGCCCGTTTTTCTCGGCAGCATCCGAGATGGCAGGCTTGAGCGGGTGTGAACAGGGGACGTACCCCCCTTACGGGCGTGTGGCGCTACCCCTCGATGATACCCTGGGCTCGCAGGGCGGCGAGGTACTCCCCGCCACGGGGAGTCACGCAGTAGAGGTTCTCGAGCTGGCCGCCGTTGGGCAGGTGCGCCTCGGCCACACTCACGATGCCTTGCTCGGCCATGGACCTGATGGAGCGGCGCACGGTTCCCTCGCTCTTGTCCGTCGCCTCGGCAAGGCCGGCGAGCGAGAGCGCCACGGGCCGCGAGGCATGGCCGGCCGCACCCACGGATTGGTGCTCGATCTCCAGCAGGACCTGGAGCATCGTCTCGTTCATGCGGGTGGAGGCCCACCCGGTCGCCCTGACCTTCTTTGCCATGCCCAGTCCAAGTCGCCAGCGAATGATGCGCGTTTCGTCGGCGAAATACACTACCCCCCCCCCCGAGCGCTTTTGTCAACGTCGGAAGGGGTGCCCGCATGGGCCGAGCACGGCCTTTACGCGGCCGCGACCTCGCGGATGGCATCCACGGCCACGTCAATCTCCTCGGGCGTGGTGAACCAGCTGGTCGAGAGGCGCACGATGCCCTGGCGCTCCGTGCCGAGCGCGCGGTGCATGAGCGGCGCGCAATGGGCGCCTGGGCGCGTGGCGATGTCCCAGCCATCCATGAGGGCGTCGGACACCTCGGCCGAGTCGAGCCCATCCACGTTAAGCGCCACGACGCCCGTGCGCACGTCCGTCTCGCCCGCCTCGAACGCAGGCCAGTCGCCGTAGACGGTGACGCCGGGCACGTCTGCCACGCCCTCGTACAGGCGCCGTGCCATGGCAAGCTCGTGAGCACCCATGGCCTCCGCACCGCCGTTCTCGGCAATAAAGCGCAGGCCAGCGGCGAGGCCGGCGATTCCGTGGCCATTGAGTGTGCCCGCCTCCAGACGCGTGGGCCACCCGAGGGGCTGTTCGGGGTCAAAGCTGTGGACGCCCGTACCGCCCACGTTCCAGGGACGCACGTCCACGCCCAGCATCACGGCAGCACCACCCGTGCCCTGTGGCCCCATGAGCGCCTTGTGGCCCGTGAAGCACACGACGTCGAGGCCCTGCTCGGCCATGTTCATGGGGACGAGGCCCGCCGCCTGCGACGCGTCCACGACGCACAGCGCCCCCGCCGCATGGGCAATGCGCGCCACGGCCGCCACGTCCACGACGTTTCCCGTGACGTTGGACGCCGCCGTCACGACGACGGCGCGCGTGCCGGGCGTCACGAGGCGTGCGAGCTCGTCCATGTCGAGCCGGCCATATGCGTCGCACCCGGCATGTTCCACGGTGACGCCGCGCTCGGCGGCAAGCCGGTTGAGCGGCCGCAGCACCGAGTTGTGCTCGAGCACCGTCGTGACGACGCGGTCGCCCTCGCCCACGATGCCGTTGATGACGCAGTTGAGCGCCTCGGTGGAGTTGGGGGCAAAGGCCACGTGGTCCGCGCGCGGGCAGCCGAGAAGCTCGGCCACGAGCTCGCGGCAGCCATGGATGACACGCGCGGCGCCCAGGGCGCCCTCGCCCGCGCCACGCCCGGCGTTTCCGAGCGAGCCCATCGCCGCCATGACGGCGTCGATGACCGCCTGTGGCTTGCGCATCGTCGTCGCCGCGTTATCCAGGTAGATCATGGCATTCCTTTCAGAAAGGGGTGGCAAAGGAACCGTCCCCTTGCCACCCCTTGTCTCATTCGCGAACGAACTCGAGCATCTCGATGACGGTCATGGCCTCGACCTCGACGCCCGCCTCGGCAAGCGCCGATGCCAGCACGCCCTGGTCCTCGGGCGCTGCCTTCCACGCGAGGCCGCAGCCGGCCCTGACCTCGCCCGGGACGGGAATCATGCGCCCGGGAAGCGCCCGGGCGCCGCACAGCTCCTCGCAGGCCATGGCGGCAGCCGTGGTGGGAAACGTCACGACAAGCGCGGGCTTTCGCACGCGAGGCATGCCTAAGGCCTCACGACGACGGAGGCACCCGTGAGCTTTTCGGTGATGACGTACATGTTCGTGACCTCGCCCACGGCAAGCTTGTCAGTGAGGCCGTAGTGGTCAAGGCAGGTGCCGCACGTGAGAATCTCCACGCCGGCGGCGGCGAGGTTCTTGAGGTCCTCGAGCGAGGCCGACCCCTCGCAGGTCAGACGAGCGCCGCCGTTGTAGAACAGCATGGTGCGCGGCAGCTCGGGCAGCTGGGTGAGCGAGAAGATAAAGCCCTTGATGAGCTTGTGGCCCAGTTCGTCGTCACCGATGCCCATTGCGTCGCTCGCCACCTGGATGACCACTCCGTTGCCCGCGGGCGCGACGCACGTGGCGGCCTCGGGCTCGCCGGCGGCAACCGCGACGGCCTTAGACGCCGTCGTCGTGACGTGCCACTCCTTCTCGGCCGTCTGCTCCACGGCGCTCGCGCAGCCCTTCGACGTCGCCATGCGGCCGAGGTTCTCGACGGCCACCTTGTTGTCAACGATCGTCTCGACCTCGCCGGGGCCCGCAAGCGCGCCCAGCGCCTTGAGTGTCTTCACGACGGGGATGGGGCACGCGTCGCCACGCGCGTCGATGACGAGCTTGTTCTCGGACATGTTGGTTCCTTTCTCGTTCCCGCGAGAGGGGACGCCCTCTGCGGGCCCTGTTGCAGGTTTGCCGGTCTCTTACATCGTCACGCGCACAGAGCGCCCTGCGCGAGGCACCGCCTGGCCAACCACGGCGGCGGGCTGGCCCAACTCGCGCAGGCGGCCAACGTACTCATCGGCCTCGGCCGCCGGCAGGGCCACGAGAAGGCCGCCTGAGGTCTGCGGGTCAAAGAGCACGTCGGACAGGTCGAGCGGCACGTCGGGCGCCACGTCCACGCGTGGGCCAAAGAAGTCGCGGTTGCGGTAGGCGCCGGCCGGGATGAGGCCCATGGCCGCCATCTCGCGGGCGCGGGCCATGACGGGCACGTCGGGCGCGTGGACCTCGAGCGTGACGCCGCTTGCCTCGGCCATCTCGCAGCCATGTCCCATGAGCGAGAAGCCCGTGACGTCGGTGGCGGCATGGGCGTGCAAGCCGCAGAGCGCCTCGGCGCCATACTTGTTGAGGCAGATCATCGAGTCCGTGGCGACCTTCACGGCAGCGTCGTCGAGAAGCTCGGCCTTGTGGGCCGTCGTGAGGATGCCGGTGCCGAGCGCCTTCGTGAGCACGAGCGCATCGCCTTCGCGAGCGCCGCCGTTGGCGAGCATGTAGTCAAGCTCCACGAAGCCCGTGACGGCCAGGCCGAACTTGGGCTCGTGGTCGTTGATGGAGTGGCCGCCGGCCACGATGACGCCCGCCTCGCGGCACTTGTCGGCGCCTCCGGCCAGGATCTGGCCGGCGACCTCGATGCCCAGGCAGTTGGGAAAGCACAGCAGGTTGAGCGCGAGCACGGGACGCCCGCCCATGGCCCAGACGTCCGAGAGGGCGTTGGCGGCCGCAACCTGGCCAAACAGGTACGGGTCGTCCACCATGGGCGGGAAGAAGTCCGTGGTCCCCACAAGGCCGCGACCGTCTCCCAGGTCGTAGACGTAGGCGTCGTCCGAGGCGTCGAAGCCCACGAGCAGGCGGTCGTCCTCCAGGCGCGGCAGGTCCGCGAGCACCTGCGAGAGGTATCCGGGCGCGAGCTTCGCCGCGCACCCGGCCGCTTCCACGAGCTCCGTGAGCCTCACTCCGGTCATGTCCATGTCGCTCTCCCCTCCCCGCGCGGGCGACGCCTCGCCGCGCGCGATCGTTCACGTAACCGTTCTACCCCACGAGCGAAAGCGCGCGTTCGGCGGCCCCGAGCGCGCCGGCAAAGCGCGCGAGCGGACACGTCGAGACGGGCGAGCCGAGAAGCGCACCCAGGCGCTCTACCACGTAGTCGTTCTCGCACAGGCCGCCCGTGAGGAAGTACGGCGCCGCGCCCTGGCCCGCGAGCGTGGCCACGCGCGAGACCACCGACTCGATGATGCCATGGGCGATGTCCTCCCTCGGCTTGCCGGCACCCACGAGGCTGATGACCTCGGACTCGGCAAACACCGTGCACATGCTGGAGATCTTGACGCCGTCGCCTGCGCGCGCGAGGTCTGCGAGCTCGCCTTGGCTGACGCCGAGCCGATCGGCCATGACCTCGAGGAAGCGGCCCGTTCCCGCGGCGCACTTGTCGTTCATCTGGAACTTGGTCACGCGGCCGCCGCGCAGCTGGATGACCTTCGTGTCCTGGCCGCCCACGTCGATGACGGTACCGTCAGGCCCAAACAGGCGCGCCGCGCCCACGCCGTGGCACGTGATCTCGGTCACGACCTTGTCCGCGTATGGCACGGCGACGCGCCCGTAGCCGGTGGCCACGACGCGTGTCTCGGGAGCCGCCACGTCGACGCCCTGGCCCGCCAGCCACGATGCCACGCGCCCGGCCGCGTCTACGCTCGAGAACCCCGTGGGCATGACCTCGTGCGCGACGAGCTCGCCGGCCTCGTCGAGCACCATGGCCTTCGTCGCCGTGGACCCTATGTCGATACCTACGCCAAGCATGTGCGTCTCCGTTTCGCGAGCGGGCAAAGGCATGCCAAGGGAACCCGTCCCCAATGGCACGCGAGCGGGCAAAGGCATGCCAAGGGAACCCGTCCCCAATGGCATGCGAGCGGGCAGAGGTTGGCCGGCAGGACCTTCTCGGCCTCCGGAATCACCTCGTCGGACGTGCCGCACAAGGCCACGCCCGCAGCCCCTGCCGCGTCAATGATCTCCAGCGGTGTGTAGCTGCAGAGATATCCCACGAGGCGGTTTCCCGCCTGCTTGTAGTCCTTCACGCGGATGAAGCTCGCGCGGAGCTGCTCGTTGAACTCCTCGAACGTGCGCGGCAGCGGCTGCTCGGCGATGTCGGTCATTCTCGTCTCCTCCGGTCAACGGGGCGCCCAAGGTGCCAGAGACCCTTGGACGCCCCTAAGAGAGCTACATCTTCTGAGAGCAACCGGATGCCCCAGATGGGGTGCCTGGGGCACTCAGATCGTCTCGAGGAACGCCTCGATGCGAGTCTGGAGCTGACCGGCGTCCTCGCCGGCGTAGTCGGTGGTGATGTGCATGAACGGGATGCCGGCCTCATCGGCGGCCTTCTCGACGTTGAAGGCCTCCATCTCGTAGAGCGTGCAGAACTGCAGCGAGCAGTCGATGATGCCGTCGGCGTGCAGGTCGCGGGCCATGGTCACGATGTCTTCCATGCGCTGGTCGTTGGGCGTGAACACCGCGCAGCTGATCTTGAAGTAGCGCTCGGCGATTCGGTCGAGCATCTCGTCGACCGTGGTGCCGTCCTCTTCGACGAGGTCCTTGTAGTAGCGCGAGCCCGTGCAGCACTCCTCGCCCACCACGATGCCGCCGGCCTTCTCGATGATGTTGTAGAGCTTCCAGTTGGGCACGGCCATGGGCGTGCCGGTGTAGAGGATGCGCTTGGTGCCCGCAGGCGTCACGCCCTCGCCGGCCGCCACGCGGGTCTCGCACTCCTCGGCCATGGCGTTGATGGCGCCCGTGAGGCGCGGCGTGTCGTCCATGAAAGCGGCCTGCACCGTGAGCAGGCTGTCGAGGCCGCTGATGGGCGCGGGGTCCGCGGCGCGCGTGGCCGCAAGGCGGCGCAGTGCCAGGCGCTTCTCGTTCACCTCGTGGATGGCGTGGGCGAGGCGCTCGGGCGTAAGCGCAACGCCGCACTCCTGCTCGAGCTTGGCGGCGAGCTTCTTGACCTCGACCTTCCAGTCCTCGAGCGTGCGCTCGTTGTGGACGTTGGGGATGTCGACCACGTACATGTCCTTCTGCGTGGCGAAGAACTCGTAGGCCTTCTTCTTGCCGTCGCAGGTGTTCTCGCCCACCACGAGGTCACTCGACTCGATGTAGGGACAGACCTGGCCCAGCTTGAAGCCCGCGAAGCTCTTGATGAGCGGACAGGTGTTGCGCGGCAGGTGCTCCTCGACCTTGTCGGTGGCCCAGTCGGCGCCCGAGCACAGGCCCACGGGGATGCCGTCCACGGCAAGCACGATCTCCTCGGGCACGTAGAGGCAGAACGATCCCACGATCTTGGTGGCCTCGCCAGCGGCCTTCTTGTCGAGCATCTCCTTGATGCGGCCACTGTGGATGTTGGTGGCAACAAAGTCCAGGTAGCTCGTGGATGCAGGGCGGTTATTCTGCGTGAGGAACATGTCGCCGTACATCTGGCCCACGGCACCCAGCAGCATGTCGTGGTCCTCGAGGTTCATGCCGAGCGACTCCCACATCGGGTGATAGTCGTAGCTCTCTTCTGCCATGGCTCTCTCCTTCTTCGCGTGTCCCGCGGCAGGTCCCCGCCCGCCGCGAGCCTTCCATGGCTCAACGGTACCCGTGCATATGTCGATAAATAATTATTACCGAAGCGTTATCGGCAAGATGCTACAACGCTCACGCAAACGGCAAACAGTTGATGAACCGTTGTCCGAGAATCGAACAACGCCCCAGGCGGCAGGCGCAGGAGCGCGAGCGGTCAGCCGGCCGGCTCCCACAACAACACCGAGAATGAATATTGGGACATTCTCGCGGTCGCCAACTGGGGTTTTGCCGGCGTGGATGTCTCAATATTCATTCTCGGCGAAATGGTGGGGGGGGGACGGCGGCGGGCCCGGGAGCGCGGAGCCTGGCCGGCTCCCGGGCCTTAGCGGCTACGAGTTGGAGACGATCTCCTTGCCGCTCGTGACCTCGTCCCACTTGGCGAGCGTGGCCTCGCGGGCGCTGCCGAACTTCGAGAGGTCCTCGTTCATGAGCTGCGAGGTGTCGAAGTCCAGCGTCAGGCCAGAGACGTCGGGCAGAGCGAGCAGCATCGTCGTCTTCTTGTCGATGTCGGCGAGCGTCTTGAGGTTCTCGTCGCTCGAGAAAAGCCACTCGATGAAGAGCTTGGCGTCCTCGACGTCATCGGCACCGGCGAAGGCCGCCACGCCATCGGGGATGTAGGGCATGCCCTCCTCGGGGTAGACGATGTCGAGCGTGCCGTCGGCCAGGATGTCGTCGAGCGTGTTGTCGATGTAGGTGATGCCCACGGCGGCCTCGCCCGCGGCGACGCGCGTCGAGGGGTCGCTGCCGCGCTTCGTGTAGAACGGGATGTTGTCGTTGAGCTGGGACAGGTACTCCCAGCCCTTGTCCTCGCCCATCGTCTGGAGGAGAGCCGCCACGGCGGCGTAGTTCGTGCCCGAGACGGCCGGCGACGACATCATGATCTCGTCCTTGAAGGCGGGCTTGGTGAGGTCGGCCCAGCTCTTGGGGGCGTCGGCGCCGATCTCTGCCAGGATGTCGTTGTTCACGATGAGGCCCACGACCGTGGCGCCCTTGGAGAACCAGTAGTTGTCCGGGCTCTTGAAGCCGTCGGCGAACGACGAGGCGCGGTCGAAGTCGACCTTCTCGAGAAGGCCGGAGTCCGCGGCGCTCATGAACGAGTCGATGCCGCCGCCAAACCACAGGTCGGCCGCAGGCTTGCCACCCTCGGCCTTGAGCTTGGAGAGGACCTCACCGGAGGACATGGACACGAACTCGACCGGAGCGCCCACCTCGGCGGTGAACTTGTCGAACAGCGTCTTGTAGGACTCGTTCGTGCACAGGGCCTTGAGCGTCTTGCCCGAGGTGGACGTGAGAGCCGCGCCCGTGGCGGCAGCCGTGGTCGCGGCCTGGCTGCCCGAGCCGCCGCACGCGGTGAGGCCGAGCATGCCGGCGCCGGCAGCGGCGCCCATGAGGCGCAGGAAGTCTCTTCTCGAGATCTGGTTAGTCATTCGTGCTTTCCTTCCCTTGAATCTGGAACGTTCGTGCTATGTCAAGGGGCACGCGGGTGCTCCTCGCATACTGTTGGTTGCCCGGAACGCGAGCGATGACCTCGGGCGAGCCGGGCGCGTCCACGCGCAGACGCAGCTCGCAGACGGGGCCGAGAAAGACCGACTCCTCCACCGTGGCCGCAAGGCCGCCCCCGCGTCCCACGACGACGTCCTCGGGGCGGAACAGCATGTGGCCGCCCGGCAGGTCAAGCTCGTTGACGTGGCCGAGGAAGCGCGCGCAGTACAGGCTGGCCGGGTTGGCGTAGACCTCGCGCGGAGCGCCCACCTGGACGAGCGATCCCTCGTGCATGAGGGCGATGCGGTCGCCGAAGGCCATGGCCTCCTCGCGGTCGTGCGTCACGAACAGCATCGTGACGCCAAAGCGCCGCTGGATGTCGCGGACCTCGCGGCGCATGCGCAGGCGCAGGTTGGCGTCGAGGTTGCTGAAGGGCTCGTCGAGCAGAAGCACCTTGGGCCCCAGCACGAGCGAGCGAGCCAGCGCCACGCGCTGCCGCTGCCCGCCCGAGATGTCCGAGACGCGCGACTCCGCCAGGCCGGAGAGCCCCACGGCGTCGAGCATCTCGCGGACGCGCTCGTCTGCCTCGGCACGGCCTACGCCCGCCTGGCGAAGGCCGTAGGCGACGTTTCCCGCCACCGTGAGGTGCGGGAACAGCGCATAGGACTGGAACACCGTCGCGGTGGGCCTCACCTCGGGCGCCATGTGCGTCACGTCCACGCCGTCGACCATGACCGTGCCGGCGTCGGGGGCAAGAAAGCCGCCCACGAGCCGAAGCGTCGTCGTCTTGCCGCAGCCGGAGGCGCCCAAGAGGCACACGACCTCGCCGCGGTCTGCCGAAAGCGTGAGGTCGCGGATGACCTCGTGGCCCGAGAATGACTTGCATAGCCCGTTGAGCTCGAGAAACACGCTACTTCCCCCTTCTGAGCAGGAACTTGTAGAACACGACGTTCACGAGCGTCGTCACGGCGATGATCGCGAGCGACACCATGGCCGCCTGCCCGTACTTGCCGCCCGACAGCGCGTCGAACAGCTCGAAGACGGCCGTCTTGTTGGAAGGCGTCACGAGGAACAGCACCGCCGAGTAGCTCACCATGGCGCTCGAGAAGCCGTTGACGAGGCTCACGCCCGCTGCCTCGAGCAGGTTGGGGACGAGCACGCGGCCCAGGACGCCCACGGGCGGGGTGCCCAGGTCGCGGGCCGCCATGTCGAGCTCGGCCGGCACCTGGGCAAGCGCCGCCGAGAAGGCCCGCGTGGAGATGGCAAGCTCCTTGGCCGCGAGCACGGCCACGAGGATGACCGACGTCCCCACGAGCTCGATGGGCGGCCGGTTGAACGCGAGGATGTAGCCAAGCCCCAGGCAGATGCCCGGCAGCGTGTAGGCCACCGTCGTCACGAAGTCGAGCACGGACGAGGCGCGCACGCGGCGGCGGTGCGCGTAGTAGGCGGCCAGAAGGCCCAGGCCCGTGGAGAGAAGCGCCGTGACAAGCGAGAAGACGACGCTTCGCTGCAGCGACGCCAGGTCAAACGTCACGAGGTGCTCGAGGTTCTCGAGCGTGAACGGCGCGGCCCAGCCCATGCCCTTCGTGAACGCAGCATGCACGATCGTGAGGTAGAGCAGCGCGAGAAACGCCGCGAACAGCGCGCAGATGAGGTGGGCGGCGATGCCCACGGGCCCCTCGAGCCTGAACCCCGCCTCGCCCGGCGCGGGACGTGCCGAGACGCCCAGCGAGCCCGAGGTCGCGGCCACGCGCGCATCGAGCCTGCGATACGCGAGAAACGCCACGACGGACACGGCGAACAGCAGGATGTTGAGCATCGCGGCGCCACGCAGGTCCGAGTAGCCCACGACGCGCACGTAGACCTGCGTCGCCACGGTGTCGAACTTGCCGCCGATGACCACGGGCGTGGCGTAGTCGGAGATGGAGCGCACGAACGTGAGCAGCAGGCACACGTAGGTTGCCGGCCTCACGAGCGGCACGATGATGTCGGCGAACACGCGGCGCATGGGCGCGCCCAGGTCGAGCGCCGCCTGGATGGAGGCCTTGTCCACGCGTCCCAGCACGCTCGTGAACAGGATGACGTTGATGGCGGCAAAGAACAGCGCCTGCATGAGCACGACGCCCTGCCAGCCATACGGGCTCACGGACAGGCCGAGGAGCCCGTGCGTGATGAGGCCGCGACGGCCGAACAGCTCCACGTAGGCGAGCGAGGCCACGAACGGCGGCGAGATCATGCTCACGGCGACGAGCCCGGTGACGACGCTTGCCCAGCGACGGGAGCCAAACGTGATGACGAGCGCCACAGCAAGCGCTACGACGCACGACAGCACGCTCGCGAGCACGCCCACGAAGGCGCTGTTCGCGAGAAGCCCCGCGTTGTCGGCAAGCACGGAGGCAAACGTCGAGCCGTCGGCGGCGGGGGCGAGCCCCTGCCACACGAAGCAGGCGATGGGCCACACCACGAACAGCGCGCAGAAGGCCACGAGCGCCGCGAGCAGCAGGGCGTCGGCCGCCTGTCCGGCATGGGCGCGGGGCGCGGCGGCAGGGGCTGGCGCGTTTGTCGGCGCATTCATCGGCGCGTTTGCGGGCGTACTCATCGGCACTCCCCCACGAAGGCGAGCATACGCGCCACGACCATGTCCCACGAGGCGTGCGTGGTGTCGAACGCCTCGCGAGGCGCACTCACGGCCGCAACGATCGCGTCGGCAAGTCGCCGCTCGAAGGCGGGCAGCGCCGCGGGGTCGGGCGTGTCAACGGCAAGCATCGCCGGCGGCTCAACCCAGCGCATGGGGTTTCTCGGCAGCAGCGACTCCATGCCCTCGCGAACGCCGGGCAAGTCGCACATGACGGGCTTGGCGCCGCACGCGAGCGCCTCGATGCCCACGAGCGGCAGCCCCTCGTAGAAGCTCGGGAGGCAGAAGACGTCGCTTGCGCGATACGCGCGCACGAGCTCCTCGATGGGCACGCGGCCGGCCAGGCGAACGGGCCAGCGGCACTCCGGGGCCCGTGCGGCGATCCTCTTGTAGTCGGCAGAGGCCGGGTCGTGGCCGCCCACGAGCGTGAGCGAAAGCGGGCACACAACGTCCGCAGGCGCGATGAGGTCAAGCGCCGCCAGCAGCGACTCGACGCCCTTCTTGAAGCTCACCTTGCCCACGAAGGCGATGGAGCCCGGAATGCGCTCGGGCGCAGGGCCGGTCTCGTTGAAGACGTGCTGGTCATAGCCCGTCCCCGTGACGTGGACGCGGGCGGGGTCCACGCCGTAGGTGGCCACGATCTGGCCCACCTGGGCGTGGTGCAGCGCAAAGAGGGCGTCCATGCGTCGCATCGCGCCGACGATGCGGTCATGCTCAAGGCCATGCATGGCCATCTGGCGCAGGTCCGTGGCATGGCAGACCGCCACGACGGGCACGCCCGAGACCTTCTCGCGCACGATGCTTGCAAGCAGGTAGAGGTGGTGGCAGATGACGACGTCAGGCGCGAACTCGTCGAGCGCCTGGGCGAGGCGGCCGACGAATGCGCGCTCGAAGGCGGCTTCCATCGCAGGCGTGAGGTCGCGGTAGCGCGTGGCGGCATAGGGCATCTCGTCCGACATGCCGCAGACGTGAAACGGCAGCTCGGGCGTGTTGAAGCGCACGTCGTAGACGCGCGTGGCCGCAGGCAGGGCGCTCGTCTCGTCGCCGGCGTCCACGCCGCAGATGACGGCCGTCTCGTGGCCAGCACGCACCTGGGCGGCCACCGTCTGGGACAGAAACGTCCCGCTGCCCGTCCCGTCGGGCTTCTGGGCACTGATGTTGAGGATGCGCATCTCTTTTGGTCTCCTCGTCAAAGTCTGGTGGAACTGCGGGCGCGGGCAACGCGTACGGCGAGAATGAAAAATGGGACATTTCCGCAATCGCCAACAGGGGTTTTGCTGGCGCATTTGTCCCAAAAGTCATTCTCGGCGATGCGGCCGGGGGGGGCGACAGGCGCACCCCCGGGCCAGTCTCATTCGGCCGCTACGCGCCCTCGGCACGATACAGCTCGCGGTAGGCGTCCGTGGCGTCGTCATGCTCTGCCACGAACTCGACCTCCTCGGCCCACGCCTCGCCCTCGACAAGCGGCAGCTCGTCGAAGAAGGCGCAGGTGCCTCAGCCGCTCGACAGAGAGCGCGGCACGGGCGCCAGCCGGCACGCCACGCGGCGCTCGCGGCACAGGCGCCTAAAGCGCGTGGCGCCAAAGTGCGAGAAGAACGTCGCGACGTAGCGCACGGGCACTTACGCCTTCCTCGCGGTGAGCGTCCACTCGCCGTCATTCTCGGCCACGCTCACGGCATAGCCCTGGTGCTCGGCAAAGCGCGTGACGTTCTCGCGCGCCGCGGCGGCGTCCACGAGCATCGTGTACTCGGCCTCGCCGCTCGCCATGGCCTGGCGCATCATCACGACGGGCTCGGGGCAGCTCAGGCCTCGTGCATCAAGAGTCTCCATGGTTCTCCCTTCAGAGGCGCGCGCTAGCGCTTGCGCCCGAACGTGTTCGCAACGGCAATGGCAACGACGACGACAAGACCTGCGACCACGGCAACGCGACCGGCGGGCGTGGTGCCGTCGGCGCTGGAGACCAGGCCGAAGTTGTGGCAGAACGCCGCGCCCATGGCAAGGCCGAGAATGGCGACGGCCGAGTCTGCGTTGCCCTCGCCAGACAGCACGAGCTGACGCAGCGGGCAGCCGCCGAGCAGGCAGCACGCCAGGCCCGCGAGCGCCATGCCCAGGAAGTTCCACACGCCGTCCGTGTGGGCGATGGGCTGGCCCTCGAAGCCCAGGTTGAAGTAGGCACCGCCCGTCGTGCTCGCAAGCACGAGGTTCGTGACGAGCGCGGCCACGAGAATGGCGACGAAGCCCAGCAGCAGCTTACTCTCGCGGAACAGGATCATGTCGCGGATGCCGCCCACCATGCACAGGCGCGTGCGCTGGGCGATGGCGCCCACCTCGGCAAGCGGCAGGATGGTGCCGCACACGTTGCTCGCGCGCGTCATGATGACGAGGCGCGTCTTGGGCCCCATGGCCGCCGCAACGTCCGCGGGGTCGAGCGTGCCATCCGGCGCGCAGGCAACGCGCGTAAACGTCACGCCCGCGCGTGCCAGGCTCGTGAGCGGGCGCATGACGGCGTTGTGCTCCATGGACGAGACGACCACGTGGTCCCCCGGGTTCAAAAGGCCGCGAAGCACGAGGTTGATGGCCTCGGTGTCGCCGCTCGTGAACACGACGTTGCGCGGGTCGGGCGCGCCGAGAAGGCCTGCGAGCAGCTCGCGACATCCCAGCATGGCGTCCTCGGCGTCGAGGGCGCCCTCGTAGCCGCCACAGTTGACGTTGAACGCGCCGCCGGACAGGTAGGCGGCGGCCTGGGCCACGCAGGGCGACTTGGGCGAGGACGTGCATGCGTTGTCAAGGTAGATGCCCATGCGCCGCCCTTCTCGTTCGATTCCGATACCGAGAACAGCCTAACAAATAGTTAGGTATCGTTGTAGCCATATTGATATAGCGTTCGGCCAGCGGCTCTTTTCGCGAAAAGCGTTGTTGCGCAAACGGACAACGGTTGTCTGGACGTTCCTCGCGCTTCTCGGCCAAACAATCTGTAAGGCAGACCTATGATGGTGACAACTGGGGACGGGGTCGTTCTGCCACCGGTACAGTTTGACCCCGTCCCCAACTGTCACCGCAAGCAGATGGAGGCACGCATGGGAAGCACGGCAGCTGGCGACGAGGCCTGGGAGCTCGCGAGGGAGCTCGTGCGAATCGACTCCTCCGACCCGGGCGCCTACGAGGGTCAGATCAAGCGGTTCATCAAGGGCTGGCTGCAGGAGCGCATCGCCGCGCTGCCGGCAGAGCTTGCCTCGCGCATCACCATCGACGAGCTCGAGGCGCTGCCCGGCCGCACCGAGCTCATGGCCACGATCCCGGGCACGGGTACGGAGCCGCGCCTCGTCTACATCTGCCACATGGACACCGTGACGCTGGGAGACGGCTGGGACGATGACATCGACCCGCTCGGCGGCCTCATCCGCGACGACCGCCTCTACGGCCGCGGCTCCTGCGACATGAAGAGCGGCCTGGCGAGCGCCCTGGTGGCCTTCGCCGCCCAGCTCGCGCGCGTGGGCCAGACCGGCGAGCTGCCACGCCGAGGCCTGTCGCTCATCTGCAGCGTGGACGAGGAGGACTTCATGCGCGGCGTCGAGGCGGCCATCGAGGCCGGCTGGGTGGGCGAGAGCGAGTGGGTGCTCGACACCGAGCCCACCGACGCCCAGCTCCAGATCGCGCACAAGGGCCGCACGTGGTTCGAGGTCACGATGGAAGGCGTCACGGCCCACGCAAGCCAGCCGTGGAAGGGAGCCGACGCCATCGCCGCCATGGCCGAGTGCGTGAGCCGCATCCGCGCGGCCATTCTCGCCCAGCCCGAGCACGCCGAGCTTGGCTGCTCCACGGTGACGTTTGGCCAGGTGGAGGGGGGATATCGCCCCTACGTGGTGCCCGACTCGTGCAAGGTCTGGATCGACATGCGCCTCGTGCCGCCGTGCAGCACCGAGGTGGCCACGGGGATCGTGGAGCAGGCCATCGCCGAGGCCGAGGCCGAGGTGCCGGGCTGCCACGGCTCCTACGTCATCACGGGCGACCGCCCCGCCATCGAGCGCGACCCGGCCTCGCCGCTTGCCGCCGCCGTGCTCGACGCCACGCGCGAGACGTGCGGGGAGCCGGCCGAGGTGGGCATCTTCACCGGCTACACGGACACGGCCGTCATCGCCGGGCGCTGCGGCAACCACAACTGCATGAGCTACGGGCCGGGGTCGCTCGCGCTGGCGCACAAGCCCAACGAGTACGTGCCCCACGCCGACGTCCGCCGCGCCCAGGCCGTCCTCACCCGCCTGGCCGAGTCCGTCTGCCGCTAGCCACATGCCATTGGGGACGGGTTCGTTTGGCATGCCACTGTGCCATTGGGGACGGGTTCGTTTGGCATGCCACTGGAACCCGTCCCCTTTGGCATGGCATGCCACTGGAACCCGTCCCCTTTGGCAGAATTGTCCGGCTAGCGCGCTATCATGGGGCGCATGGATGCGAGACGCCTGACATATCGCGAGTACGCCCAGCTGGCGCGCCTGCCGCTCGACAAGCTTGCCGAGCAGTGCGACGTGCAGGCCTTTCATGCCTCGGGCCCCGGCGGCCAGTGCGTGAACACCACCGACTCGGCCGTGCGCATGACGCATCGCGAGACGGGCATCGTGGTGGCCAGCCGCGAGAGCCGCAGCCAGTACCGCAACCGTCAGCTGTGCCTGAACAAGCTGCGCGACGAGTTCGCCCGCCGCGCCATTCCGCCCAAGGTGCGCCACAAGACCAAGCCCTCGCGAGGCCAGCGCCTGCGCCGCCTGGCCGACAAGCGCCACCGCTCACAGGTCAAGCAGCTCCGCGGCCGCGTGGACGGGGAATGACGACGGGGCGCCCGCGAGCGCCCCGTTTTGCTACCTCGACAGCTTGTCGATGACGCCGTCGATCTCCTTGAGCTTCTCGGTACGCTCGGCGTCAGAGCCGCAGCGGCAGGCCGACTGCACGCACCCGGCGATGTGGGCCTTGAGCACAATGGCGTTCGTCTTGGCCACGAGGCTCTCGACGGCCATGAGCTGGTTGGATATGTCGATGCAGTAGCGGTCCTCCTCAACCATGCGAATCACAGCGTCCAGCTGGCCGCGCGCCGTCTTGAGCAGGTTGAGCACCGTCTTCGAATCTGCCTGCATGCCTCTCCCCTCTTTGGGTCCGAGAAGGCCGGCGTCGCGAGTCCCCGCCCGCGACGCCGGCCGCGCTCGGTCGTCTTACTCGGCCGTGACCTCGAGCACCTTGTACGTGTCGCTCGCACCCTCGATGGCGGCCTTGAGCTGCTCGGGATCCACGCCGTTGGCCTCGACCGTCACGACGTTGGTCTCGTGGTCGGCCTCGGCATCGGTGACGCCGGCAACGGCGAGCAGCGCGCTCTCGACCTTGGCCTCGCAGTGGCCGCACATGATTCCCTGGGTCTTGATGGTGTAGTTCATGATGGTTCCCTTCTCGATGGTTGCCTTCTCAATGCTATGGCACCTTTGGGCACTCGCTGCCAGCAAAGCGCCCAAAGGGGTCTGACGCTTTTGAAGCGACCGCGGCCCCGCTACACACGCGGGCGAAAGCGGCGCAGGCGAAGCGCGTTGCTCACCACGCAGACGCTCGACAGACTCATGGCCGCCGCGCCGAACATCGGCGATAGCTGCCAGCCCAGCAGCGGGTAGAACACGCCCGCGGCGAGCGGGATGCCACACGCGTTGTAGCACAGCGCCCAGAACAGGTCCTGCTTGATGTTGCGGATAACCGCGCGCGACAGCTCGATGGAGCGGGCGACGTCGAGCAGGTCGGAGTGCATGAGCACCACGTCCGCGCCCTCCTTGGCGATGTCGACGCCGGTCCCGATGGCCAGGCCCACGTCGGCGCGAGCGAGTGCCGGCGAGTCGTTGATGCCGTCGCCCACCATGGCCACGGTGCGGCCCGCCTGCTGCAGCTCGCGCACGTGGCGCTCCTTGTCGGCGGGCAGCACGTTGGCGATGACCTCGTCCTCGCCCAGGCCCACCTGTCGGGCGATGGCCGCAGCCGTGACGTCATTGTCGCCCGTGAGCATGACGGCGCTCACGCCCAGCAATCGCAGGGCCTCAATGGCCGCCGCACTCGTGGGCTTCACCTGGTCTGCCACGGCGACGACGCCCACGAGCTCACCGTTCTTGGCGAACATGAGCGGCGTCTTGCCGTCGCGGGCAAGCGAGGCGAGCAGGGCCTCGTCCACGGCAACCCCCAGCTCGGTCATGAGGCGGGCGTTGCCAGCCGCCACCTCGTTGGCACCCTCGCGGGCCGTGACGCCACGGCCCGGCACGGCGGCGAAGTCGCTCACGGTGCGGGGCACGATGCCCAGCTCGTCCGCGCGTGCCATGACGGCCTCGGCCAGCGGGTGCTCTGAGCCCGCCTCGAGCGTGGCAGCGAGCTTGAGCAGGGCCTTCTCGGTGACGCCGGGCGCCGGGAGCGCGTCTGTGACCTGTGGCTTCCCCTTCGTGATGGTGCCGGTCTTGTCAAGCACCACCGCGTCGACGCCGCGCAGGGTCTCGAGCGCCTCGGCGCTCTTGAACAGCACGCCCATCTCAGCGCCGCGGCCCGTGCCCACCATGATGGCAACGGGCGTGGCCAGCCCCAGTGCGCACGGGCAGCTGATCACGAGCACGGCGACGCCCGAGGTGATGGCCTCGCTCACGCTTCCCGTCACCGCAAGCCACACGGCAAACGTCACGAGCGCGATGCCGATGACCGCGGGCACGAACACGCCAGCGACCTTATCGGCCAGGCGGGCGATGGGCGGCTTGGTGGCGTTGGCGTCCTCCACAAGCTGCACGATCTTGGCGAGGCTCGTGTCGGCGCCCACGCGCGTGGCACGGAAGGTGAACGTGCCCGTGCGGTTGATCGTGGCGGCGCTCACGGCGTCGCCGGCACCCTTCTCCACCGGGATGGACTCGCCAGTGAGCGCGCTCTCGTCAATGGAGCTCGCACCCTCAACGACCACGCCGTCGACGGGCAGGCACTCGCCCGGGCGGATGCGGATGATGTCGCCCACGGCGATCTGCTCAGCGGCCACCTCGCGCTCCGAACCGTCCGCGTCCACGACGTGGGCCGTCTTGGGCGCCAGGTCGATGAGCTTCTCGAGCGCGCCGCCCGTCTTTGCCTTACTGCGCGTCTCGAGGTACTTGCCCACGGTCACAAGCGTGAGGATGGTGCCGGCGCTCTCGATGTAGAGGTTGTCCATGCCCGTCATCATCGCAGCGTGGACGTCTGCGGCGGCAAGCTGGTCGGCCATCACGAACATGGCGTAGACGCTCCACGCGAGGCTCGCCGTGGCGCCGATCGCGATGAGCGCGTCCATCGTGGGGGCGCGGTGCCACAGGCTCTTGAAGCCGTTCGTGAAGTAGGCGCGGTTCTCGTAGACGATGGGCAGCACGAGCAGAAGCTCGGTGAGCGCGAGCGTCATGGAGTGTGTGTGGTCCGTGAACACGGCCGGAAGCGGCCAACCGAGCATGTGACCCATCCCGATGTAGAACAGCGGGACGAGGAAGACGATCGAGACGATGAGGCGGTGGCGCATGGCGTCTGCCGCAGCGTCGAGCTTCTTCGTGGGATTCTCGAGCGCGGGGGCGGTGGAGCCAGGAGCCGTAGCGCCGGCGGAGGCGACGGCTGCCACGGGGCTCGCCGAATACCCGGCGCGGTCCACCGCCTGGCAGATGGCGTCTGCTGAGGCAGACGCCTCGTCATAGTCAACGGCCATGGAGCCGGAAAGCAGGTTGACTGTGACGTCCGAGACGCCGTCGACCCCGCTCACCGCCTTCTGCACATGGGCCTGGCACGCCGCGCACGTCATGCCTCCCACGTCGAACTTCTCGTGTGCCATCGAAAACCTCCCTGGTCTTGGTGTCTGATGGGAGTATACCCCTCCCCTAGGGGATAGGGTTGAAAGAGCAGAGAAGATATCAATCGCCCGAAATAGTCTCATAGCCAGTCGAGCGCGCGTTCGGGAGCGGCCACTTGGCAGTTTTGGCCCTCGAGAGTGCGGTCGCGGGCCCCGCGCGAGGCCAAAAGCCGCCCGAAGCCGCCCCGCGACGGCCCGCCATCGCACTCTCGAGCGGCTTTGCCACGGGAAACGGGCCACGAGGTTCCCGCGGCGGCGCATCCATCGCACTCTCGAGGGCCAAAACTGCCACAAACCCGCTCGCGAACCGTTTGTTGCAAAAAACCACCAGAGGTTTGTGCGCTCGTAGGCCCTCCGGACGCCCTCGCGCGGGCGCAAACCGCCCCGCGGGAGCCCTCGGGCCGGCCCCAGACGCCCAAACAGCGCCCCAGAACCAAAAAGTGCGGCGCCAGGAGCCCCGGCGCCGCACAAACCTCGCTCGGTTTTTGCAGAAAACCGCTCGCGAACCCGTTACAGCTCGCAAACGTTCTCGGGGTGCCCCTCGAGCCAGGCGCGCACGTTGTCGAACTCGATGACCGCGCGACGCTCCATGGCCTCCTCGGTGAGAAACGCCACGTGAGGCGTGAGCACGCAGTTCTTGGCATGCGCCAGCGCGTAGCCCTCGGACAGCGGCGGCTCCATGTCGAACACGTCGATGCCGGCACCCGCGAGCTTGCCGGCGTTCAGCGCGGCGGCGAGCGCATCGTTGTCCACGATGGCGCCACGCGCACAGTTCACGAGCACCGCGCCGTCCCTCATGGCAGAGATCTTGTCCGCATCGAACCAGCCACGCGTCTCGTCGTTCAGCGGCAGGTGAAGCGACACGATGTCCGAGCTCGCGAGCAGCTCGCCCAGGCCCACGAACTCCACGCCCGCCTCGCGGGCCGCGGCGCTCTCATGGCGCGCATATCCCAGCACGCGGGCGCCAAACGCACGGAACAGCCTCGCGGCGGCGCAGCCAATGTGGCCCGTGCCCACGATGCCCACGGTCTTGCCGCAGATCTCGCGACCGATGAGCCCGGCAGACGTGTCGCCGGCGCGCGTGGCGGCATCGGCCGGCACCACGTGGCGAAGCACGTCGATCGCAAGCCCCACCGTGAGCTCGGCCACGCTCACATCCGAGTAGCCGGCACAGTTGCACACGGTGACGCCGCGCTCGCGACAGGCCTCGAGCCCCACGTGGTCGATGCCCGTGAACGCCACGGCGATCATCTTGAGCGCGTCGGCCCCGCGCACGACCTCGGCAGGATAGGGGTTGTTGGCGATCATGACGACGTCCGCGCCCTCGCTTCGGCGTGCCAGCTCGGCGGCATCACGCGTCTTGTCCGGGTAGTAGACGAACTCGTGGCCCGCCTCCTCGATGGGCCGGGCAAGCTCGCGGACCCTCGCCTCGGGAATGCCGAGCGGCTCGAGCAGCGCAACCTTCATGACCATCCTCCTCACAAGGGCGCCCGCCGCGATCGACAGACGCACAGTCCACACAACAGGGCGCCCACCCAAACAGGCGGGCGCCCGCATCGCTACATCTTCGAGAGCTTCTCGCCCAGAAGCTGGTTGAACAGCTTGGGGTTGCCCTTGCCGCGGCTTTCCTTCATGCACTGACCCACGAGGAAGCCCACGACCTTGCGGTTGCCACCGCGATACTGCTCCACCTGCTCGCCGCAGCGCGCGAGCACCGCGTCAACCACGGGCTCGAGCGCACCGGTGTCGCTCACCTGGCGCATGCCACGCTCGTCGACGACCTTCTCGGGGTCGAGCTCGGTGCCGTTCACCGCGTCGAGCACCTCGCGAGCCTGGGCAAATCCAATGGCATCGCTCGCGAGAAGCGCGCTCACGCTTGCCACCTGCGCCGCCGTGAGCGCGTCATAGGCCGGCACGAGGTTCACCACGACGTTGCCCACCGTGAGCGCGGCCTTCTCGGGCGCGAGCTTGCAAGCGGCCTCGAACAGCTCGGCCGTGGCCGGGTCGCCCGCGATCTGCTCGGCGTCGGCGCGCTTGAGGCCGTACTGCTCACACAGGCGGTCGCGCTTGGCGTCCGGCAGCTCGGGAATCTCGGCGCGGCAGCCGTCGATGAAGTCGTCCGTGAGGTCGAACGGCGCCAGGTCGGGGTCGGGGAAGAGGCGATAGTCGTCGGCCGTCTCCTTGACGCGCATGACCACGGTGCGCTTGCGGCTCGGCTCCCAGTGGCGCGTCTCCTGGTAGATGACGCCACCCTCCTCGAGCACCTCGGCCTGGCGGCAGATCTCGTACTCGAGGCCGTCGTGCAGGGCCTTGAACGAGTTGAGGTTCTTGAGCTCGGTCTTGGTGCCGAGCTTCGTCTCGCCGCGGCGGCGCAGGCTCACGTTGCCGTCGCAGCGCATGGAGCCCTTCTCCATGGAGCAGTCGGAGATGCCCAGCGTCAGGAACACGCGGCGCAGCTTCTCCATGAACAGGCGCGCCTCCTCGGGCGTGCGCAGGTCGGGCTCGGTGACGAGCTCGATGAGGGGCGTGCCGCAGCGGTTGTAGTCCACGAGGCTCTCGGTGGCACCGCCGATGCGACCCTCCTCGCCGCCCACGTGCACCATCTTGGCGGCGTCCTCCTCCATGTGGATGCGCAGGATGCGGATGGGCACCGTGTACGAGCCGTCCTCGGCGCGCACGGGCACGGCGAGGTTGGCCGTGTCATACGTCCCCTGGCTGGAGGCCTTGGGACGCGCGCCGCCCTCGGGCAGGTGGTCGCTCATGGCCGTGGACAGGCCCACGGCGTTGGCACTCGCACTCGCCAGGCTCATGGCCTCGGCCTCGCCAAACGCGCACTCCGGGCGCTCGGCGGCGCCACGGCCCGTGACCTCGAGGTCCAGATGTCCGTGCATGCAGAAGGCCACAGGTCCCTGCGTGGTCTGGAAGTTCTTGGCCATGTCGGGATAGAAGTAGTGCTTGCGATAGAACATGCTGTGCCGCATGATCTGGCAGTTCGTGGCCAGGCCCGCCTTCACGATGGCCTGGATGGCGCGGCGGTTGGGCACGGGCAGGGCGCCCGGCAGGCCCAGGCACACGGGGCAGACGTTCGTGTTGGGCGCGTCGTCATGCGACAGGCGGCAGTTGCAGAACATCTTGGTGTCGAGTGCGGTGAGCTCGGTGTGGATCTCGAGGCCAATGACGGCCTCCCAGTCCTGAAGAACGTCGGCGAGCTTCTTCATGCGAGCTCACCCCCCTTCCCGGCAAAGTCGGGCGCCACGGAAAGCGCGGGCGTGCCGTCTGCGGACGCGGCGCCGCGCTCCACGGCACGCGCGAACGTCAGCAGATCGCGGTCCTTGAACGCAGGTCCCACGAGCTGGGCAGACACCGGAAGGCCACTCTCGGCACCCAGGCCCAGCGGCACGGAGACGCCGCCGTTGCCGGCGATGTTGATGCTGATGGTGTAGAGGTCCGAGAGGTACATCTGCGTGGGATCGGACAGCTCGCCGAACTTGAACGCCGTGCGGGGCGAGGCGGGCATGAGGATGACGTCGACCTTCTCGTAGGCGGCGGCGTAATCGCGCGTGATGAGCGTGCGCGCCTTCTGGGCAGCGAGGTAGTACTTCTCGTACACGCCGCTCGAGAGCAGCCACGCGCCCAGCATCTGACGGCGCTTGGCCTCGGCGCCAAAGCCGTGGGCGCGCGACAGCGAGCTCTGCTCGGCCAGGGTGGCGCACCCCGGCTCCTGGTAGCCATAGCGCACGCCGTCGAAGCGCGCGAGGTTCGAGAACGCCTCGCACGGGCCCAGCACGTAGTAGGCGGCGATGGCGGCGTCGAGGTTGGGAAGCTCGACCTCGACGAGCTCGGCGCCCTGCTCCTCAAGCGACTTGGCGGCGGCGCGCACGGCGTCGCGCACCTCGGGCGTGAGGCCGTCTGCCTCCATGAGCGCAGGGATGACGCCCACGCGCCTGCCCGCCACGCCGTCCTCGAGGTGCTCGGTGAAGTCCACGGCGCAGTCCTGGCTCGTGGAGTCTCTGGGGTCGCGGCCCGCGGCCGTGAGCGCGTTCATGGCAAGCGCCACGTCCGCGACGCTGCGGCCGAAGGGACCCACCTGGTCGAGCGACGAGCCAAACGCCACGACGCCGTAGCGGCTCACGGCACCGTACGTGGGCTTCATGCCCACGACGCCGCACAGCGAGGCCGGCTGGCGGATCGATCCGCCCGTGTCGGAGCCCAGCGCGAGCGTAACCTCGCCGGCGGCCACCGCGGCGGCCGAGCCGCCCGAGGAGCCGCCCGGCACGCGCTCGGTGTCCCAGGGGTTGTTCGTGCGGTGAAACGCCGAGCTCTCCGTGGACGAGCCGAACGCGAACTCGTCCATGTTGGCCTTGCCGATGGGCAGGCAGCCCGCGTCGAGCATGCGCTGGACGCAGGTGGCGGTGTAGACGCTCTCGTAGTTCTCGAGCATGCGCGAGGCACACGTCGTGCGCGTGCCCGCGAGCATCATGTTGTCCTTGACGGCAATGGGCACGCCGGCAAGCGGCGGGAGCTTCTCGCCGGTGGCACGGGCGTCGTCGATGCGCTTGGCAGCCGTGAGCGCGAGCTCGGGTGCCACCTGCAGAAACGCCTGGACGGCGCAATCGCGGGACTCCACGGCATCGAGCGCGGCGTGGGCGACCTCGGTGGCCGTGAAGTCACCGGCAGTGACGCCAGCCGCAATCTGGGCGGCGGAGAGGGTATCGAGGTTGGCCATTACTCCTCACCTCCGAGGATGGACGGGACGCGGAAGTAGCGCTCGCGCGGGCTCGGCGCGTCGAGCAGGGCGTCCTCGATGGACAGGCCGGGCTCGGGCACGTCCGCTGCCATGACGTTCGACAGGTCGCCGATGGGGTGGAACGTCGGCGGTACGTCCGCCTCGCCATACTGGAGCACGGGCTCCAGGACGCCCTCGATGGCGCCGTTCATGTACGTGGTCATCTCCGCGAGCTCCTCGTCGGTGAGGGCGATGCGGGCGTAGTCGGCGATGCCGCGCACGTCGTTTTCGCTGAGTGCCATGGGGCCTCCCAACAGTTCAGAAGTTGCAACGCTCCCATTCTATGGCACGAGGCGGACACGTCGGGCGGCCGACGGCGTTTGTGTCAGGACGGTAACAGTGCGCGCGGCGCAGCGATGCGCACACGGCAAAGGCGCGCGGGCAGCCCCGTCACGCGCGGCGCCTCGTGAACCTTAAGCCTCCCGCACGCGCCGCGCCACCGCGACGAGCACGGCCCCCGTCGCCGCAACGAGCGCGGACGCCGAGACGAGCACGGCCTGCACGCCGAGGGCCTCGGCAAGAAACGGAGCCGCAAGCAGCGGCAGCGTGCCCGACACGCTGATGCCCACGCGCATGAGTGCGCTCACGCTGCCCAGGCTTGCGAGTTCGCAGTTGCGCTGCGTGAGCGTCACGCGAAGCGGCATGATCATGCCGTTGGCCACGCCAAGCACGAGCTGCCCCGCCGCCGCGCACCACACGAGAGGCGTCGCCGTGTACAGCACCGCGCCCAGGCCCTCCAGCACAAGCAGGCCGCACAGCACGGGCAGCGTCACGCGCTTGGGCGGCACGCGGGGCGCAAGCAGAGATCCCACTGTGGCGCCCACGCCCACGATGGCCGTGAGCCAGCCCATCCACTCGGCGCCCACGCGCAGCACGTCTCGATAGAAGAGGCTCTCGAGCGAGTCGAACGCCCCAAAGCCGAGGTTGCCGAGAAAGCACACGAGGAACAAGACGATGAGAGCCGGGCTCTCCGCGCATGCGCGCACGCCGTCAGCTATGCGCGAGAACAGCGAGCGCACGGGCTCATCGCCGCTCCCCTCCCGCTTGGGCCGCACGCGCTCGCGAAGAGTAAGCGCCGCGGCCACGCCGGGGACCGACGTCAGCGGCAGCACCGCGAACACGAGCCTGTTGTCCGCCGCTCCGGCGATGGCGCCGGCAAGCAGCGGGCCTGCGATGACGGCCGCGAACGTCGCCACGCTCGCAAGCGAGTTCACGCGCACGAGCGTGGGCTCGTCAGCCGTGAGGTAGCGCGGGAAGGTCTCGACCGCCGTGGAGGCCGCCGCACCCGACAGCCCCATGACCACGGAGACGGCCAGAAGCGACGCCATGCTCAACGGAGCGGCGAACATCACCGCCGCGGCGGCAAGCGGCCCCGCGAGCGCTCCCGCGAGCACGGGGCGCGGCCCCATGGCGTCGATGAGGGCACCGGCAAGCGAGTAGCCCACGAGCATCACGACGTTCATCACGAACACGAGCACCGACACGCCAACGGCGTCCGCGCCCAGCGCATAGGTGGCGCAACCGATGATCCCCACGAAGTACGCGGCCTGAAATCCCAGCTGGTTGAGGAAACACACCACGACGAGCCTCTTGCACATGACGTCCACGAGCTACCCCCCCCCGCTTGTCCGTTGTTTCTGTTGGCATTGTAGCACTGGCGTCGTTCTCGCCCAGCCCTTATGCGCTGCCACAGCTACCTCGGAAAATCATGAAATCGTCAACTGTGGCTAACTTTTTCTCGATTCAAGAGTAAATACCGGTTAACTAGTGGTATATATGTGCAAGTAAAACCGAGGGGCGACAGACGCCCCAGACAGGAGGAGATGCACATGAGCGAGATCATCGACGTCTACGGCCGTCAGGTGCTCGATTCGCGCGGCAACCCCACCGTCGAGGTCGAGGTCACCCTCGACGACGGCAGCATGGGTCGCGCCATCGTGCCGTCTGGCGCCTCCACCGGCGAGTTCGAGGCCGTGGAGCTTCGCGACGGCGACACGTCCGTCTACGGAGGCAAGGGCACGCTCAAGGCCGTCGCCCACGTGAACGACGAGTGCGCCGACGCCGTTCTCGGCATGGACGCCACCGACCAGCGCGACATCGACGCGGCCCTCATCGCCGCCGACGGCACGCCCAACAAGGGCAAGCTCGGCGCCAACGCCATTCTCGGCGTCTCGCTGGCCTGCGCCCGCGCCGCGGCCGAGTCCGTGGGCCTGCCGCTGTACCGCTACCTGGGCGGTCCCAACGCCCACACGCTGCCCACTCCGATGATGAACATCCTCAACGGCGGCGTTCACGCCGACAACAACGTGGACTTCCAGGAGTTCATGATCATGCCCGTGGGCGCACCCACCTTCTCCGAGGCGCTTCGCTGGTGCACGGAGGTCTACCACACGCTCAAGGGCGTGCTCTCCGAGAGCGGACACGCCACGGGCGTGGGCGACGAGGGCGGCTTTGCCCCCGACCTCAAGACGAACGCCGAGCCCTTCGAGTGGATCGAGCGCGCCATCGAGAAGGCCGGCTACAAGCCCGGCGAGGACTTCATGTACGCCATGGACCCCGCCACCTCGGAGTGCTTCAACAAGCAGACGGGCCTCTACGAGCTCAAGGGCGAGGGGCGCACCCTCACAAGCGACGAGATGATCGACTACTGGAGCGAGCTCATCGGCCGCTTCCCCATCATCTCCATCGAGGACGGCCTTGCCGAGGAGGACTGGGAGGGTTGGACGAACCTCACGCGCGCCATCGGCAACAAGGTGCAGCTCGTGGGCGACGACCTGTTCGTCACGAACAAGGCGCGCCTCGAGAAGGGCATCAAGCTTGGCGCTGCAAACGCGCTGCTCATGAAGGTGAACCAGATCGGCTCGCTCACCGAGAGCCTCGAGGCCATGGCATGCGCCGAGCGCTACGGCTACGCGCAGGTCGTCTCGCACCGCTCCGGCGAGACCGAGGACACCACGATCGCCGACATCGTCGTGGCCACGAACGCCGGCCAGATCAAGACCGGCGCCCCGTGCCGCACGGACCGCGTGGCCAAGTACAACCAGCTGCTGCGCATCGAGGACGAGCTGGGAGACGCCGCCACCTACGCCGGCATGAGCCCGTTCCGCTTCCTTCGCTAGCACGTACGGCCGCCGCGACCGGCTGCACGCCGCGGCGGCCCCTTGGGAGCCGAGCCAATCGCGACCGACTCGGCGCGGCTCGTCTCCCAAGGGGTCCACAGGCCCCGCAGACCCTTGCTTTACCCGATGCCCGCGGGCCCTCTCCCCCGCGAGCGAAAGCCCTCATGGCCGGCGTGTCCCCGCGCGACGGCCCCGAGGCCGCGTGTCCCCGCACGCGCGTCTCGACCCATGGCGCCCGCGTGTCCCCGCACGCGGGCGCCCCTCTTTTGTCGCGCGCCGGCGCCACGCGGCGACGCCACCCCGCACCAGCACCGTTCTCGGCCGGCTTTTACGTACCGGCGCCGCCCTCGGCCGGCTTTTACGCGTTATTTGACGCCAAGACACGTAAATTCAGGCTCGCGGCGAATCGGAGCCGTCACATCCGCCGATGCATCCGCCGACAGCGTCAGGGCAACCGTCCACCGACAGCCGCAAGCTTACAAGCGAAGCATTTCCCCCAGCTAGCTGGCCTGTTAGATTTGCGTTGGATTCCCGTCAGCTTCCTGCGTCCCACTCGCTGCTAGCCTACGCAAAACGGCAGCGATGGAGGACGCGTGGCGGCGCATCGGGACAGGCAGATCGGCAAGCTTCTCGATGAGGCGCAACGCTGCGGAAGATGCGCCGCCGCCTCGGACAGATTGCTTCGCGAAGCGCTCGACCGCCGTGTGGGAACAGAGCTCGTGCGGCCCCGTCCGCGCCTCTACGCCCGCACCTCGTATTGGAATCGCCTCCCGAGAAGATCGCGCGAGGAGCACATCCTGCGCGGGCTCGCCGCGCTTCATCCAGACTGGACCTTTTGCAGCGCCAGCGCGGCCCTTCTCCACGGCCTTCCCGTCTCATACCGGCAGCTGAAAAGCGCCCACATCCTCGACCCGGCGTCGCACACGAGTTGCGCCGGCGTGACCCGCCATCGCCAGAGGAGCACGCAGCCCAGCCCGGCACGCGCGAGGGGCGTCCGCGTTACGCCGCTGACGGACACCATCGTGGACTGTTTGCTTGCACTCAACTTCAAGGAAGGTCTGGCCGTCGCCGACGCCGCGCTCTCACGTCTGCGAATGAGCGTCCCGGAACTCGATGCCCTTCTCGCCGAGAAGGGCCGGCGGCGGCCCGGCGTTCGGCAGGCACGCAAGACGGCACAGCACGCAGACGCCCGCAGCGAGAGCGGTGGCGAGTCCATGGCCCGTGCCGTCATGATCGAGAACGGCTTCATGCCGCCCGAGCTGCAGGTTCCCATCGAGAATCCCGACAGGCCGAGGTGGCCCTGGCGCACCGACTTCTACTGGCTGCTGCCCGACGGCACGACCGTCGCTGGCGAGCTCGACGGCGGCGAGAAGTACGTCAACCCGAACATGACGCACGGCCGAGACGCATTGCAGGTGCTGCGAGACGAGCGCATCCGTGAGTCACAGCTCACGCTCGCCGTGGATCGCGTGATGCGCTTCACATTCGCCGACGTCATCGATGAGCGTCGGCTCGTGGCGCTCCTCGAGCGGTTCGGCATTCCTCGCATCGGATGACGCCGTTCTGTGCCGGATATTACGCGCCCGTATCATCGCGCGCCGGGTTTTACGCATCCGGAAGCGTTAAAACGCGTAATTTCAGGCCGAGAACGACCACGCCGCGTAGTATCCGGCGCAGAACGGCCACGCCAGCCGCCAGCAACAAAAAGCGCCGCCACCCGGGAGGGGCGGCGGCGCAGGCACACGCTATGCGGCACGCATTAGAACATGCCGAGGAAGCCGTGCACGAACAGCGCGGCCACGGCGGCGCCCACGAACGGCGCGATGCCGGGGACGAGCAGGCCGTACTTCCAGTTGTTGTCGGCCTTGTTGGCGATGGGAAGCAGCTGGTAGGCCATGCGCGGGCCCAGGTCTCGGGCCTGGTTCATGGCAAAGCCCGTGATGCCGCCCATGCCCATGCCCACGGCCCACACGATGAGGCCCACGCAGATGGCGAGCATGAGGACGTTGTCGCCGGCGCGGTTGGCCGCGGCCAGAATCGCCGAGATGAACACGAAGGTGCAGATGGCCTCGCAGAAGAAGTCACGAGCGAAATTCGTGCCCTCCTTCGTAGGGTTCGTCGAGAAGATGTTGCGCTGGGCAACCGGGTCGACGACACCCTCGGACGCCTTGAACTCGTCGGCGTACATGAACCAGGCGACGCAGGCACCCGCAAAGCCGCCAAGCATGTCGGCGACCATGTACGGGATGCAGCTGGACCACGGCACGAGGCCCACGATGCACTGGGCGAGCACCATGGCCGGATTCATGCACACGGCACCGCCAAAGACGAACAGGCATACGGAGATGCCGAACGACCACGTGGTGATCGCGAACATGTGGCCGGAGCCCTGGTACTTGGTGCCCTTGAGCACGGTGTCGCAGTGGACGCCCACGCCAAAGATAATCATGAGTGCCGTGCTGCCGAACTCGCACAGCATGTGGAAGAGCAGATCGTTGCTGATCACGTGCAAAACTCCTTCGAACGTACTTCCTTCTGTCCCCTATCCAAGGCCGCGCCCCCGCGGCCACGTCGGGCTAGTGCTGGGCCACGACCACGCCCAGGCCGTCGGGGATGACGGCCACCTTGGCGTCGGCGCCCTTCATCTCGAAGGCCAGCTTGAGTGCCTCGTCAACGGTGTTGACCGGCGTCATGTGCATGTCGCGCAGCATCTGGTGGTCGCACAGGTCGCTCACCATGATCACGGGGTGATGCGCCAGGATGCGGGCGAAGATCTGCGAGGTCCACTGGTCGGGAAGGGTCTCGTCCTTCGGGCGGTCGATGCAGGCGCGCTCGAACTCGGCCGGGTCGTTGTCGGCGATGTTGTGGTAGAAGCCCTCGCCGCCATGGCCGTCTGCGCAGCCGGCCACGTCGATGATGACGCCGCCCTCGGGCAGCGTGGCCTCGGCGGCGCACATGCCCTTCACAGCCTGGTAGATGTTCTGGTCGAGCGGGTAGCCGCCGTTCGTGGTGACGGCGATGTCACACGCGACGGGCTCCACGCCCGCAAGGCTGCGCACGAAGTCGCATCCCGCCTCGTGGGCCTCGTGGATGTCGCCGGCAAACGAGCCGATGACCTCGTGCTTGCCGTTGAGCACCACGTTGAGCACGAACGCGAGGTGCGCCATCTCGGCCGCGGCGAACATGTCCTCGTTCACGTGGTTGTGGCACAGGTTGCCGGCGCGGGAGTGAGAGTCGTTCACGAACTGGCCGTTGTGGTTGTACATGATCGTCTTGTAGCTGGCCACGCCCGGCAGCACAGACTTGCGGCTGCCCGAGAAGCCCGCGAAGAAGTGAGGCTCAATGAAGCCCTCCGCAAGCAGCAGATCAGCATCGGCCGCGACCTTGTTGATGATGCACTCGCCACCGGAGGGCAGCGTGCCGATCTTCTCCATCATGCTGTCGTCGGTGGCGACGTGCATGACGATCTCCTCGTTGGCGACGATATCCTCGCCGTACTTGTTGACGAGCTCCTCGTGCGTGGAGGGACGGTGCATGCCCGTGGCCACGAGGATGCGCACGCGCGCCTCGGGCGCCGCGGCGTGGATGCGGCGCAGCAGGATGGGCATGGTCACGCGTGAGGGCACGGGACGCGTGTGGTCGGAGCTGATGATGACGATGTCACGCTTACCCGCGCAAAGCTCCTCGAGCTTGGGAGAGCCGTAGGGGTTGTCGAGGGAGTCCTCGACGAGCTGCTCCTGGCTCTCGGACGGCTTGAAGTCATTCTGGTGGCCCTGCATGAGGCCAGCGAAGTTCTTGTCCTCGAGACGAATGGTCATCGTCTTATGGTCATACGGCAGTTCGGTCTCGAACATGGTTCGAATCGCTTCCCTTTTTCCTTGCAGACGCGCCTTATGTAGGGCGTGCTCTTTGGTGTAGATACCACGTTGCAACGAGGTGCCACTTGGGCGCTGCCTAGGGTACACCGCATGACAACTACCGTCCACGACAAATTTGCTACCTTTCGCCAAGTTCAGGAAAAAATAAAACCGCTGCCCGAGAAGCCCGAGCAGCGGTCTCAACTCACGCCAGAAACCTGGCGCGAGAATGATTCTGTAAGGTTGTCCTTACGCGTTCAGCGCGGCGTTCACGGCGACGGCGCAGGCGACGGTGGCACCGACCATGGGGTTGTTGCCCATGCCGATGAGACCCATCATGTCGACGTGCGCAGGCACGGAGGAAGAACCGGCGAACTGGGCGTCGGAGTGCATACGGCCCATGGTGTCGGTCATGCCGTAAGAGGCAGGGCCGGCGCCCATGTTGTCCGGGTGCAGGGTACGGCCAGTGCCGCCACCAGAAGCGACGGAGAAGTACTTCTTGCCAGCCTCGAGGCGCTCCTTCTTGTAGGTGCCAGCGACGGGGTGCTGGAAGCGCGTGGGGTTGGTGGAGTTACCGGTGATCGAGATGTCGACGTTCTCGTGCCACATGATGGCAACGCCCTCGCGGACGTCGTCGGAGCCGTAGCAGTTAACGGCAGCGCGGGGACCATCGGAGTAGGGGATGGTCTCGACGACCTTGAGCTCGCCCGTGTAGTAGTCGAACTGGGTCTTCACGTAGGTGAAGCCGTTGATGCGGGCGATGATCTGGGCGGCGTCCTTGCCAAGGCCGTTCAGGATGACGCGGAGCGGCTTCTGACGGGCCTTGTTGGCGTTGAGGGCCAGGCCGATGGCGCCCTCAGCGGCGGCGAAGGACTCGTGGCCGGCGAGGAACGCGAAGCACTCGGTGTCGTCGGAGAGCAGCATGGCGCCGAGGTTGCCGTGGCCGAGACCGACCTTGCGGTCCTCGGCGACGGAGCCGGGGACGGTGAAGGCCTGGATGCCCTCGCCGATCACGGAAGCGGCCTCGGAAGCGGACTTGACGCCACGCTTGACAGCCAGGGCGCAGCCCAGGGTGTAGGCCCACTCGGCGTTCTGGAAGGCGATGGACTGCGTGTTGTGGACGATCTCACGCGGGTTGAAGCCCTTGTCAGTGCAGATCTGCAGGGCCTCCTCGAGGGAGGCGATGCCGTTGTCGGCGAGGCACTTGTTGATCTTCTCAACGCGGCGCTCGTAACCTTCGAACGTAACAGCCATGGTTATATCCCTCCCTTTCTACTCGTGAACCGGGAACGTGCTGGCGACGGAGTGGGTCTCCTCGTCAGTGCGCGGATCGATGTACTTGGCGGCGTTGTCCCACTGGCCGTAGTGGCCCATGGCACCCTGGATGGCGTCCTCAGCGGACTTGCCGGCCTTGAGGGCGTCGGTGAACTTGCCGAGGTTCAGGAACTCGAACGCGATGATCTCGTTCTTGTCGTTGAGAGCCATGCGGGTGACGTAGCCCTGAGCGAGCTCGAGGTAACGAGCGCCCTTGGCCTTGGTGCCGAACATGGTGCCGACCTGGGAGCGAAGGCCCTTGCCGAGGTCGTCGAGGGAGGCGCCGACGGGCAGGCCACCCTCGGAGAACGCGGTCTGGCTGCGGCCGTAGACGATCTGCAGGAAGATCTCGCGCATGGCGACGTTGATGGCATCGCAGACGAGATCGGTGTTGAGGGCCTCGAGGATGGTCTTGCCGGGAAGGATCTCGGAAGCCATGGCGGCGGAGTGGGTCATGCCGGAGCAGCCGATGGTCTCGACCAGGGCCTCCTCGATGATGCCCTCCTTGACGTTCAGCGTGAGCTTGCAGGCGCCCTGCTGGGGAGCGCACCAACCCACACCGTGCGTGAGGCCAGAGATGTCAGAGACCTCCTTGGCCTGAACCCACTTGCCCTCCTCGGGGATGGGCGCGGGGCCGTGGTAAGCACCCTTAGCGACGGGGCACATGTTCTCCACTTCCTGTGAATACTGCATGCCTCTCCTTTCTGTTTGCGTAGGTGACGGCCCGCACCCCAGCGCGGCCGCCACGTGCGTGCCACGGCGCTTTCCCCGGCGCCGCGGCGTCCCTTTGGGTTGCGCCGCCCGGATGGGCGGTCGCTTCCACAGACGGCTTCATAATAGCGCGAACGGGCCATCTCCATAGCCTTCTCAAGTTAGCAATTCCGAACGTTTGCCCACGTAGACCGCGAGTTGTCCAGCGATTTGCGGTCAACTTGCGATGCCCGGGCGCCGGCGGGGCGCTTGCACGCGCTCGCGCCGTTGCTGATGCGTTTTTACACGCTGGCGGCACCACTAGCGTGCAAATACGCATCAGCAACGATTTGCGTGACTCCAGAGGCTTGCTTGGCCGGCATCGCACTCACCCGGGTAGAATGGACATGCGAACGCACGGGCGCCTCGGGGAGGCGCCCGCCACACATATATGAAGGAGATCACATGGCAGAGCAGAACGGCGTTCCCCAGTTCGAGCTGGGCGAGCTGTCGCGCGTGCGTCACCTCATCGGCGTCGTCTCGGGCAAGGGAGGCGTGGGCAAGTCGCTCGTCACGGGCATCCTGGCCCGCGAGCTCAACCGCGCTGGCAAGAGCGTGGGCATCCTGGACGCCGACATCACGGGACCCTCCATCCCCCACATGTTCGGCATGGCAGACGCCCACGCCACAGCCGCAGACGAGCACCTCATCCCCGTGGAGTCCAAGCACGGCGTCAAGGTCATGAGCGCCAACCTAGTCCTAGCCGACGAGACACAGCCCGTGCTGTGGCGCGGCCCGGTGCTGGGCGGCGCCATCCGCCAGTTCTGGGGGGACACGGCCTGGGGCGACATCGACTACATGCTCGTCGACATGCCTCCCGGAACGGGCGACGTGGCCCTCACCGTGTTCCAGAGCCTGCCCATCGAGGGCATCGTCATCGTCACGAGCCCGCAGGACCTCGTGAGCATGATCGTGGGCAAGGCCGTGAACATGGCCGCCCAGATGCAGATCCCGGTGCTGGGCCTGGTGGAGAACATGAGCTACGCCGTGTGCCCCAACTGCGGCGAGCACATCCACGTGTTCGGCGAGAGCAAGCTCGCCGAAGTCGCCGCCGGCTACGGCCTGCCCGTCCTGGGCACGCTGCCCATCGACCCGGCCATCGCCAAGGCATGCGACGAGGGTACCTTCGAGGACGACCTGCCCGAGGGACTGCTGCCCGACGCCGTCGCGCTCGCCCTCGACCTGCCCGAGCTCGAGGTTGCCGAGCAGCAGCCCAAGGGCCCCGAGCCCACGATGGCCGAGCGCGCCGCCGCAGCCGCTGCCGCGTACAAGGCCAAGCAGGCCGCCGCGGCAAGCGACGAGACCGTCGACGTCACCCCGCGCGAGGTCTAGCGTGGCGGGGCGCAAGACTACGCAGAAGGGGGCACGGACGAGCCGCGCGAGGGAGCGCGAGCTTCTCGAGCAGCGTGCCGCCGCCGTGACCATGCCGAGAAGCGCCGATGTGTGCGTCATCGGCGGCGGGGCGGCGGGGCTCGCCTGCGCCGTCACGGCCGCCGAGGCAGGCGCGAGCGTCGTTGTGCTCGAGCGCTCGCTCGAGTGCGGCCGCACGATACTTGCCACCGGCAACGGCCGCTGCAACTTCTGCAACACGAGCCTTGCGCCCGGAAACTACAACCATCCCGAGTTCGTGGCCGCCTCCATGGGAGAGCCCGGCGAGGCGCTCGAGCGCGTGCTGGGCTTCTGGGAGAGTTGCGGCCTTGTGTGGGCCGAGGAGGACGGCAGGCTCTACCCGCGCAGCCGCCAGGCGGCGAGCGTGAGAAACGTGCTGCTCGCACGCGCCGAGCGCGTCGGCATCACGCTCGCGGCGGGTCGCGAGGCCACGGGCGCCGCGCGCCACGGTGGCGGCTGGCGCGTCCGCCTCGCCCAGACGTGGGACGGACAGGAGTGCGCGATCGACGCGGCCGCCCTCGTCATCGCGAGCGGCGGGGCAACGAGCGCGCTGGCGGGCGCGCTGGGCCTGCCACTCGTGCCCGAGTCGCCCGTGCTGTGCGCCGTGGGCGCGAGCGCGCCGGTGCCGGGGCTTCTCGAGCGCCTGAGCGGCAGGCGCGCGCACTGCGTGGCTGCGCTCACGCGCGGCGGACGCGTGGTCATGCGCGAGGCGGGCGAGGTGCTCTTCCGCGAGTACGGCCTTTCCGGCATCGTGTCGTTTAACCTCTCGAGGCACGCGGCTCCCGGAGACGCCATCGAGCTTGACCTTGCCCCGGAGGTGGACGCTTGGGAGGTTGACCACCTCGTCGCGAGCCGCCCCGGGGACGCCCACGCGCTCGACGGCATTCTCGACCCGGCCATCGCCAGCGAGCTCATTACCCTTGCGGGAGGGGCGCAGGCAGGCGGCGTCGCCTGGCGCGTGGCCCCGCTCGTGAAGGGCCTCCCCTTCCGCGTGACGGGCCTTGCCGACGAGGCGCACGCCCAGGTCACGCGCGGGGGCATCAGCGTGGCCGCACTCGACGCCCGCACGCTTGCCGTCCGCGACGAGCCGGGCCTGTTTGCCTGCGGGGAGGCGCTCGACGTCGACGCGGCCTGCGGCGGCTTCAACCTCGCCTGGGCCTGGTCGAGCGGCATGACCTGCGGCGCGTCCGCGGCCCGGAATGCGGCGAGCGTGCACGTGCCGCATTTCTCGGACACGCCCGCAAGCACCAAGAACGACGCGCCCATGCGCACGGCGGCACCCGAAAGGACCCTCTCGTGATTGAGATCTCAAACCTCAGGCTCTCGCTCGACAAGCTCGACGGCACGCAGGCCGCCGAGCAGCGGGCTCTGCGCCGCGCCGTGCTGCGGCGCCTGCACGCCGCGCCAGACGACGTCACGGGCGTGGCGCTGCGCCGCCGCTCCATCGACGCGCGCAGGAAGAGCGACGTCCACCTCACGTGCACCGTGCGCGTCACGCTGCGCGGCGGGGAGAACGCCGAGCGCGCGTTGCTCGCACGCCTCGCGCGCCGCCGAGAAGGCCGAGGAGTTCGCCAGGTCGTGGCGTCGACGCCCACGCTGCCGGCACGCATCGGGCGCGGGGAGGCCGCACGGCCCGTCGTCGTGGGTGCGGGCTGCGCGGGGCTGTTCTGCGCGCTTGCGCTTGCCAATGCCGGTCTCGAGCCCCTGCTCATCGAGCGCGGTGACGACGCGGCCCGCCGCAGCCAGGCCGTGGCCCGCTTCAACGAGACGGGCGAGCTCGACTGCGAGAGCAACATCCAGTTCGGCGCGGGCGGCGCAGGCACGTTCTCGGACGGCAAGCTCACGACGGGCACAAAGAGCCCGCTGCACCGGCTCGTGCTCGACACGTTCGTTGCGGCAGGGGCGGCCGAGAACATCGCCTGGGACGCGAAGCCCCACATCGGCTCCGACGTCCTGCCCGGCGTCGTGGACCACATCTGCCGCCGTATCACCGAGCTGGGTGGCGAGGTGCGCTACCGCTGTCGGCTCACGGACATCGAGGTCACGGGGGGCACCGCGGCGCCGCGCGTGAGCGCCGTGGTGCTCGAGGAGCGCCGCGAGGGCGGGCTTGTCGTGCAGGAGCGCGTCGCATGCGACCGCCTCGTGCTCGCCTGCGGTCACTCCGCGCGCGACGTCTTCGAGCTGCTCGCTCGCGCAGGCGTCACGCTCGAGCGCAAGACGTTTGCCATGGGCGTGCGCATCGAGCATCTGCAGGCAGACGTCGACCGCGCCCAGTACGGCCCCTCGGCCGGCCACCCCGCACTCGGGGCCGCGCCCTACAAGCTCGTGAGCCACCTGCCAAGCGGACGCTCGGCCTACTCGTTCTGCATGTGCCCGGGCGGCTACGTCGTGGCCGCGGCCAGCGAGGAGGGCGGCGTGGTCACGAATGGCATGAGTCTCGTGGCCCGCGCCGGCGAGAACGCCAACTCCGGCCTTCTCGCAAACGTGTTGCCAAGCGACCTGCCCGGAGATGACCCGCTTGCCGGCATCGCGTTGCAGCGCACGTGCGAGCAGGCGGCCTATGAGCTGGGAGGTGGCGGCTACGTGGCACCGGCCCAGCTCGTGGGGGACTTCCTCGCCGGACGTCCGTCAAGCGCAGGCGGGCGCGTCTCGCCCACCTACCCGCGCGGCGTGGCCTGGGGCTCCATCGAGGGGTGCCTGCCTCCCTACGTCACCGAGACGCTGCGCGCCGCCATCCCCGACATGGCCCGTCACCTGCGCGGGTTCGATGACGAACAGGCCGTGCTCACGGGCGTCGAGAGCCGCTCGAGCTCGCCGGTTCGCGTCACGCGCGGCGCCGACCTGCAGAGCGTGAGCCACGCGGGCCTCTACCCCACCGGCGAGGGTGCGGGATACGCCGGCGGCATCATGAGCGCCGCCACCGATGGCCTGCGCGTTGCCCAGGCCATCGTCGACGCCTGGTAATGCGCCACCGTGACAGTTCGACCCCGTCCCCAAGTGTCACCGTGACAGCTGGGGACGGGGTCGTCTTGTCACCGCGTGGCCGTCACTCGGAAGATCCGCCGGGCAGCAGCCCCCTCACGAGCGCCGCCACCGTCTCGAGCATGAAGCGGCGGGTCTCCTCGTCCATGTCGGCGAGCCGCGACGCCATGGCGGGAAGCGACGTGCGCCACTGCTCGCGCGCCTCGGCCATCGTCTGGGCCCGCGTGGAATCGAGAAGGCCAAACAGCTCGGCCGTGAAGCGGTCGCGCTCTTCGGGCGTCCGGCCGGCTATCCAGCTGTTGAGCGCCGCGTCCACGTGGCGTGCCCCCGCCGAGAGTCGCTCGACCTCCACGAAGGCCTGCCCGTCCACGACCCACGAGAACGGGTCGTGCTGGAAGATCCCCACGCTCGTGCTGCGCACGACGGAGTAGTCCTCCTGGTTCTCGAGCATCATCCCCACGACCGAGCTCTGCGGCAGCGTCTTGTCCACGCGGCCCGCGATGGCGCCAAAGCCCGCGCTCGCGAGAAACTTCGCGTCAAAGCCCGGTCCATCGTGCGAGAAGACGCGGACGATGCGCGCCTGGACCTCCTCGCCCGCCTCGGCCGCCGCATAGACGGCGAGGTTTCCGCCCTTCGAGTGGCCACCGAGCACGAGCGGCACGCCCGGCAGCTCGCGGGCAGCACGCCCAAGGTAGGCAAGCGCCTCCCGCTGGGCGGGGACGGGACGCGTGAACGTCATGTCGAAGTCCTCGCGCCAGCCCACAAACGTGGCATCCGTCCCACGAAACGCGAGGTAGGCAGTACCATCGTCAAGCAAGAGGGTCACGGCCGCGAACTGCTTGGGATGCTCGGGATCCGCCCCGTCGATGTCCAGGGCAAAGCCGCCCACGGCAATGTCGCGGAATCGCGGGCTCGCGGCCATGGCCTGCAGCAGCCGCTTGCAGCTCGCCGGGTCCCACACGTCGAACAGCGTGTCGAAGCACTCCGCGCGCAGCACGTCGCGCAGGCGCACGGCGCCGTCGCGAGCGCCCTCCCACGAGTCGAGCTGGCCTCCCAGCGCCTCGAGCCTGAAGTTCGAGAACCACGACAGCACGAGGCTGTCGGGCGCGCACAGCGGCCGCTCGGAGAAGGTCTCGAGGTTCTCCTCGACGTACGTGCAGATGTTGCCGCGCTCGAGCAAACCGGTCGTCTGTGCCATGCGTCGCTCCCCTCTCGTGCCGGCATATGATAAAAGCCTAGCACGCAGCCGCGGCGACGATGGTCCCGGGGGCGCCTGTCACCGCTCGGTGACAGTTTGGCCCCGTCCCCAAACGTCACCGCACCCATCGAACAGGAGCAGCCATGTCATTCGCAGACCTCACGCGCGAGCGCTACTCGTGCCGTCACTTCACGGAAGAGTCCGTGGAGCCCGCCCAGCTCGCCGCCATCCTCGAGGCGGGTCGCATCGCGCCCTCCGCCCGCAACAAGCACCCCACGCGCGTCATGGTGTGCGACACGCCCGAGAAGCGCGAGGCGGCCGCCGCGGCCCAGCCGTGCTTCGAGCGCGACGGCAGCGTGTTCGGCGCGCCTCTCGTGCTCGTCGTGTGTGCCGTGGAGGGCGACGCCTGGGTGCGCCGCGCCGATGGGCTCTCCTCGGCCGCCATCGACACGGCCATCGTGTGCGACCAGATGATGATGCAGGCAACCGAGCTTGGCCTGGGCACGTGCTGGGTGTGCGCCTTCGACCCGGCCGTGGCCCGCGAGCGCCTGGGCCTTCCCGGGGGCGTCTACCCCTACCACATGCTCGTCGTGGGCCACGCGGCAGACAAGATCGACGATGCCGAGAAGCGCGCCGCGCGCACCATCCCGCTGGGCGACTTTCTCCTCTAGCCCGCCACAGCCCGCGTGCGTTCGTCTCGGGCGCCAAGGACCCGCCCGCAGAGGCCCTCCACGCCGCCGCGATACAATCCTTCCTCGTAATCGCCACACGACTGGGAGGCACACGTGAGCATCAGCAGGATGACCATCATGGGCAAGGGGGCCATCGGCCTTCTGTACGGCAGCATCGCCGCCGCGCACGCGGGCGCGGACGCCGTAGAGTACGTCATGGACGACGCTCGCTTCGAGCGCCACGCCCACGACGAGCTTACGATCAACGGAGAGCCCTGCGAGCTCAGGAGCGTCCGCACGAGCGAGGCCAGGCCGGCCGAGCTGCTCGTCTTCGCCGTGAAGGCCACGGGTCTCGACGCCGCGCTCGATGAGGCGGCTCCCCTCGTTGGCCCCGGCACGCGCATCGTCTCGCTTCTCAACGGCGTCACGAGCGAGGAGCGAATCGCGGAGCGCTTTGGCTGGGACAACGTCGTGCTTGCCACGGCGCAGGGCCTCGACGCAACGTTTCTGTCCGGCGAGCTGCGCTACAGCTGCGCCGGCCACATCCACCTGGGAGCGGCCGCGGACACGAAGCCGGGCATGGTCGAGGACATCGCGGGCTTCTTCGAGCGGGCGGGCGTCCCCTACATCCTCGAGGATGACATCCGCCACCGTCTGTGGGCCAAGCTCATGCTGAACGTGGGCGTCAACCAGACCACCATGGTCTATGGCGGCACGTACGGCAGCGTCACGAGTGAGCCCGAGCAGATCCGTTGCTTCGTGGCCGCCATGCGCGAGGTGCGCGCCGTGGCCGCCGCCGAGGGCGTCATGCTCACAGAGGACGAGCTCACGGGTATGTTCGAGCTGTGCGCCTCCATGGCGCCCGACGGCATGCCCTCCATGGCCCAGGACCGCATCGCGCACCGTCCCACCGAGGTCGAGGAGTTCTCCGGCACGATCTGTGCACTGGGACGCAAGCACCACATCCTCACGCCCCAGAACGCCTGGCTCCACGAGCGCGTGCGCCAGATCGAGGCAAGCTGGTAGGCAAGGGTTCCCAAAAGCGGCAAGGGCCTCTGGGCCTGCAGCCGCATGCGGGCCGGCGCTCCCCCCCCACGGGACGCCGGCCCGCTTTTTCTTCTCGCACGGCCCCACCGAGGCGCTCAAACCACCTTGCGAAATCGATACCACAGAGGGCTTCGGTGCTCTTTTGTCGAAAAAGTAAAATTATTCTTGACATATAACATTCGAAGTATTTTATGAGGTTTCCGTAATGGTTAATCCCTTAACTATTACGTGATAACAAACGTTCTACCTGCACGTTTACCGATACCGCGTTGCGAATCCTTCAATTGCTGAGGTACAAACACGGCGTACGAAATGTTCGCTCGCAGCGCAGACCACGGGTCATCCGCAGCACCCGGCGCCGCGACGCGGCAAGGAGCCATTGGTCAAAGGAGGAGAACGTGAAGATCGTAGGAGTTAGCGCCTGCACCGTCGGCATCGCGCACACCTACATGGCCAAGAAGGCCATGGAGGAGGAGTGCGCCAAGCGCGGCTTCGAGTGCAAGGTCGAGGCCCAGGGTGGCATGGGCATCGAGGACGAGCTCACGCAGGAGGACGTCGACTCAGCGGACCTCGTCATCGAGACGATCGACGTGGGCATCGAGGGTGAGGACCGCTTCGAGGCCAAGGTCGCCGAGGGTCGCCTGCTGAAGGTTGGCACGGCCGACGCCATCGCCAACGCCGCGGCCGTTCTCGACCAGGCCCTCGCGCTCATCGGTGGCGCCGAGGCCGTCGCGGCCGAGCAGCCCGCAGCCGCCGAGGCCTCCGAGCCCGCGGCCGAGCCGGCCAAGGCAACCGCCGCTCCTGGTGGTCCCAAGCCCGCCGCCAAGCAGTCCATCTTTGCCGAGCCGGGCAAGACGCTGCTCAACGCCTTCAACACCGGCGTGAGCTACTTCATCCCCATCGTCGTCATCGGCGGCGTGTTCCTGGCCTTCTCGCTGGCCTCCGGCACCGCCGGCGCCAACGGCATGGAGGTCACGAACCCCTTCATGGTGTCGCTGAACACCATCGGCATGGCCGGCATCTCCATGATGATCCCGGTGCTTGCCGCCTACATCGCCTACTCGATGGCCGGCAAGCCCGCCCTCGCCCCTGGCTTCGTGCTCGGTTATCTGGTTAACAACGCCGTGGTCACCCCGAGCGGCTCGTCGGTCTCCACGGGCTTTTTGGGCGCCATGATCATGGCCGTCATCTGCGGTTACTTCGTCCGCTGGATGAAGACCTGGAAGGTCAACGACACGATCAACACGATCATGCCGATCCTGATCATCCCGATCCTGACCTCGCTCGTCCTGGGCATGGCCTACATCTACATCCTGGCCACGCCGCTCGGCTACGTCATGGACTGGCTCACCGCCGCGCTTGGTAGTCTCCAGGGTGGCTCCGCCGTGGTCCTGGGTCTCGTCATCGGCGTCATGACCGCGTTCGACATGGGCGGCCCCATCAACAAGACGGCCTCCACGTTCACCATGGCCCTCATGGCCTCCAGCATCTACGGCCCGAACGGCATGTTCCGCGTCGCCGTCGCCGTGCCTCCCCTGGCCTGCGGCATCGCTTCCCTGATCGCCCGCAACAAGTTCGACGACGCCGACCGTCAGATGGGCATCTCCGCCATCTTCATGGGCTGCATCGGCATCACCGAGGGCGCCATCCCGTTCGCCGTCAAGGACCTCGCCCACACGCTGCCTGGCATCTGCATCGGCTCTGCCGTGGGCGCGGGACTCGCCGCCTTCCAGGGCATCGACTGCTACGTCCCGCACGGCGGCTTCATCGTCGCGCTCGCCACGAGCAACGTCGGCCTGTTCTGCCTTGACATCGTGATCGGCGCGCTCGTTGGCGCTGCCATCCTCGTTGTCATGAAGCCGAAGCTCGACAAGGCTAACTAGCAGCATCTTTGCACCACACGCGGGCCCCGTGCGAGCATGTGCCTCGCACGGGGCCCGCACTTGAGCCCACGGCGCGCCCACGCCGCGCCACGATCGAAAGGACACGCAATGAGCGGATTCGTCAGCGAGGAGAACATCCTCCTGAACCAGCAAGCCACGACGAGGGAGGAGGCGCTGCGTACGATCGCCGACGCCGCCGCCAGGCTCGGCATCGCCGACGACGCCGACGCCGTCTACGACGCCTTCCTCGCCCGCGAGCAGATCGACAAGACCGGCATGGTCGACGGCTTCGCCGTGCCCCACTGCAAGACGGATGCCGTGAAGAGCGCTGCTGTGGTCATCTTCAAGAACGAGCTGCCCCTCGAGTGGCCCAGCCTCGACGACAAGCCCGTCGACATCGCGATGGCGCTGCTCATCCCCGACTCCGAGGCCGGCACGACGCACCTGCGCCTGCTCTCGAAGGCCGCCATGCTGCTCATGGACGACAACTTCAAGTCCAAGCTGCGCGAGAGCAACGATGCCGCCGACCTCGCGGCCACGCTCAACGTGGAGCTCGTGGCGTAGCGCCAGGTCCTCGACAGCGCCCCTTCAAAGGGCCACCGCCCCGGCGGTGGCCCTTTTGCTGTTTTGGAGCCTAATTAGGCCCTTCAACGGGCGCGCGCATGCCGCGCAAACAACCGAGCGCGCGTTCGGGAGCGGCCACTTGGCAGTTTTTGCCCCCGAGTGTGCGGTCGCGGGACCCGCGCAATGCCAAAAGCCGCCCGAAGCCGCCCCGCGACAGCCCGCCGTCGCACTCTCGAGCGGCTTTGCGACGGAAAACGGACCATGAGGGCCCGGCGGCCCCGCATCCATCGCACACTCGAGGGCCAAAACTGCCACAAAACCCGCTCGCGAGCCGTTTGCCGCAAAAAACACCAGAGGTTTGTGCGCTCGCGGGCCCTCCGAACGCCCCCGCGCGGGCGCAAACCGCCCCGCGGCGGCGCTCGGGCCGGCCCCAGGCGCCCAAACAGCGCCGCGGAGCCAAAAAGTGCGGCGCCGGGAGCCCCGGCGCCGCACAAACCTCGCTCAGTTTTTGCAGAAATCCGCTCGCGAACTCCGCACGCGCCGCTCGCAAGTGCCCCGGGCCCTACTCCTCGACCGCGAACGCCACGGCAAACGAACCCGGGCCGCAGTGGGACGTGATGACGTTCTGCGTGTCATACCAGCGCAGCTCCTCGAAGCCCATCTCGCGAGCACGCTGCTCGGCGGCCTGCTGGATGGCAAGCGGCAGCCCACACGAGCGCACAAAGAACAGCGTCGAGGTGTCCGCCGGCACGCCAGCGATCATGTGCTCCATGAATTCGAGCGAGCAGCTCGCCATCTTACCGCGCAGCTTCTTCGTAGCCACGAGGCGCCCGTCGAGAAGCTCGATAATCGGCTTGATACGCAGCAGCGTGGCGCCCACGAAGGCAGCGTTGGACAGGCGGCCGCCAGCACGCAGATAGCCAAGGTCCCCAGGCAGAAAGCCCATGCGCACGCGCTTGGCATACGCCTGAGACCACTCAAGGAGCTCCTCCACCGTGATGTCGGGGTTCTCGCGCAGGTGCTCGACCGTCTTGCGCACGACGAGGGCCAGGCCAATCGTCACGTGACCCGTGTCGAACATCGAGACGTAGCCGCGGCCCTCGGCTGCCGTGCGCGCGCTTTCGAACGAGCATGTCGTTGACGCGGAATAGGCGATGTAGAGGATGTGCGCCTCGGGATTTGCCTCATGGATTCGGTCGAACACGGCCGAGAAGTCCGCCGGCATGGAACCGCTCGTGCGCGGCAGGACGCCGAGCTGGCGGCACTCCTCGAGCATCTCGGCCGGGTCGAGCGTGCCGTCATCAATCGTGACGTCGCCGATGGAGACGTGCATCGGGACGAGCTCGATGCCAAGCTCGGCCGCCTCGGAGGCGGTGATGTCGCTGCCGGTCTCGGTGACGATGACGATGTTGCTCACGAGTTCCCCTATCGACGGGCGCGCGCAGGCGCATGCGGATGTCCACCCGTCTGTGACGGATGCGCGTGGCCACGCCATGGGCTCGAGGTCACGTGCGCGATATTGTTTCACACGCACGAGCGCCTGTCTGCCGATAAGGAAGTGTAAAGCTGGGAATTCGCCATTTCTCTGGCGCGAGCCTGCAGGCACGGACCGCGCCTCCCCCGCATAGCAAAAGAGGCCGGAACCACTTGGTCCCGGCCTCTCGGCAATTTGGTGGGCGTTACAAGATTTGAACTTGTGACCTCTTCCGTGTCAGGGAAGCGCTCTCCCCCTGAGCTAAACGCCCGAAGCTCTGGTGCGCGTTTCAGCGCGAGGAGTAATATACCTAAGCCACGCACCTGATGCAACCCACAATTTCAAAAAATTTTGCCATCTGCCAAAAAGTTTGAGAAACCGCAGGTCATAGGACCGCCGTGCCGCACACTCGCACCGCGCCCCGCACGCTAGTCGCGGTTCCCCAGGATCGACAGTACGCGCACGAACACGTTGATGATGTCCAGGAACAGCTCCGAGGCGTTGTACACGGCGTTCACGAGCGTGGGCTCGTCGTACATCGCCTTGTGGAAGTCATAGCCGATGAACCCGCAGAACACCACGATCACCACGAAGTCGATCCACGTCTGGCTCACGCCCATGAACAGCATCACGACCTGCACCACGACAAGCGCGAGAAGCGCCCCCATGAGCACGCCCTGGATCTTCTCGAACACCTGCGGCAACGCCACGCCCAGGCACGCGAACACCACGACGATGCCCGCCGTGGCCAGAAACGCCGTGCTGATCGTGGCGGCCGTGTAGCTGAGCAGAATCGTCGACGTCGTGAAGCCAAACGACAGCACGAACACCGCGTACCCCGCAAGCGACAGCCCCACGGCCTGGCGTTTCTTGCCCGACCCCATCATCACGATGCCCACGATGGAGGCAACGGTGCTCAGGATGGCCACGCTCAGGTAGTGGTCGAGCACGGCCATGAGGAAGGCCGGGCTCGCAAACAGGCTCGCGCACGCGCCCATCACCAGAAAGCCCGCGAGCACGAATCCCGTGAGCGCCAGGCTATACGCGCGCAGCGACAGCCGCTTGCCGTCGCCCACGCCCTTCTCGGCAGCCAGGGGCTCGAGCGGTTCGATGCCCCGGTTGAGGTTCTCGTTCTCAAACATGTCTTGTCCAATCGTCTGGCGCCCACACGGGCGTTGGCCATTCTCTACCCATTGTGGCCCATCGGCCCTCGCAAGCCCACGGGAGCCACGCAACGCTTAAGGCACCCCAAAGGACCGCGGCTACTTGTTTGGCTCGAGGTCCTCGCCCACCACGAGGTTCTGGAAGCGGTTTTCGATGAACTCGTCGTTGAAATGGGAGTCCACGTAGGCATCCACGGGGTTCGCCGGCGGGATGCCCAAATCTCGCTGCGCCTTGCGGTAGAAGCAGAAGACGGTCGCGAGCATGTCCACGATGAGAAACACCGTCATGACCGTCACGATGATGACCTGGGCGCGGTTCGTGGGCTCGCCGATGCGATAGATCACCTCGGGCATGACCACGCGGCACCACACCAGGCCGATGACGCCCCACGCAAAGATGAAGCGCCACGCGATCCACTGGGTGATCGCGTCGGGCAACCCCAGGTAGGTCCACGACTGCGCATGGAACAGGTTCTCCATGAGCATGCCCGTCGTCTGCTCCAGGCCTCCGCCGAGAAGCGCGGAGAGCACGAACACCTGCCCCTTGGGCGCCGTGCGGAAGTTCCACAGCACCATCGTGAGCAGGCACGCCCCAAAGCCGTACAGGGGCGAGAACGGCCCCCACACGAGGCCCACGCGCAGCTCTGTGCGCCCGCTGGAGACGAACATCCAGACCATCTCGAGGATGAGCCCGGCGATGCTCGCCACGATGAAGATGATGACGTAGTGGTAGAAGCCCGGGCGCATGTGGTCGAGGTATTCCTCGCGCACCGACGCGCGGGCCTCTCGCAGGGCCTGGACCTGCTCGCTCGATAGGCGGGGCTTGGGCTGGGTCTTGAGGCTCGCGTAGGCGGGGTCATGGTGCTTGCGCGCACTGCGACGCCGCTGGCGGTCGATGATGACGCGGTCGGCCGTCTCGGTGAGTTCCTCGGGCACCTTGCCGCCGTGGACGAGCCTGCGGAAGCTCCTGCCCCTGGCCGAGCGGTAGCCAAACGTGCGCGCAAGATGCTGCACGGCCACGTAGACGAGCCCGAAGAAGGCAAGGATGAGCAGGACGTTGAGCAAGGAGCGCCCCCAACCAAAAGACGCGAGACGTTTGCGAGGGGCACCGGCGAGGCCGACGCCCTACTGCTATGGTATCCAAAAAAGAAAGCGACCCAACCTTGGGGCTGGGCCGCGTGCGATCGTTGGAGGCGACGCCCAGATTCGAACTGGGGGTAGGGGCTTTGCAGGCCCATGCCTTACCACTTGGCCACGTCGCCATATGAAAAGGGCCGGCCGATTGTGGCCGGCCCCTCATTCACATGGAGCGGACAACGGGGCTCGAACCCGCGACCCCCACCTTGGCAAGGTGGTGCTCTACCAACTGAGCCATGTCCGCGTGCGAGAAAATACTATACACAAACTTTGCCGCCGAGCCAAGCAAATTCGAAAAGTTTTTCTCGGCCACGGCAGCCTGCGGCAGGCAACGGGCAAACGACTCGCAGCACCGACGGCCCCATCCGATCGCCGAGCGCTGCAAATCGGTCACTATCGCACCTCTCTCGACGCCTATAGTGACCGATTTGCAGCGCTCGCGACACGCGAGGGGGGCGACCATCTCCCGTCGCCAACAAAAAAGCGGCCCGGCGCGAGCCAGACCGCTTCTCGTCTATGGAGGCGACGCCCAGATTCGAACTGGGGGTAGGGGCTTTGCAGGCCCATGCCTTACCACTTGGCCACGTCGCCATATGAAAAGGGCCGGCCGATTGTGGCCGGCCCCTCATTCACATGGAGCGGACAACGGGGCTCGAACCCGCGACCCCCACCTTGGCAAGGTGGTGCTCTACCAACTGAGCCATGTCCGCGTGCGAGAAAGTACTATACGCAAACTTCGCCATGTGCGCAACAAAAAAGTTGAGAGAATTTTGGACCCGCCGCCCTAGCAGGCCAAAGAGCCCAGCTCGCCGCCCTTTTGCCGAGACATCGGCGTGATGAGCTTCACGAGCCTCACGACCGTGCCCTCCCCGCTCGTCTTGGGCCCGATCTCCACGGAGTCCGCGAGCATGCGCATGAGCTTGATCCCGCGGCCGCGCTCGAGCGTTGCGCCCGCGTCCCCGACCTCGCCCGCGCAGCCCTCGCCGGCCGGCTCGAACCCCTCGCCGCAGTCCGTGACCTCAACAACCACGCGGTCGGGGTACACCCACACGCTCAGAAGCACGCCCTCGGCGCACGTGTGGTCGATGGCGTTGCCAAGCGCCTCTCCCCCGGCAAGCGTGAGGTCGAACACCTCGTCGGCCGTGAGGTCCGTGCGCCCGAGAAGCTCCTCCATGCGGCGACGCGCCTCGGAGAGCTTGGTTGGGTCCACGTGCATCGTCCCGTGCCACAGCGGGCGCACGGAGGGGTCGAGCGCCGGAATCGGCGGCTTGGGGCCACCGCCCGTCACGGGGATGAAGTCCACGAGGCGGCAGATCACGAGCGAGCGGTACACGTTGTCGCGAACGTTCACGAGCGACAGCAGCCCGCCCCTCTCGCGCAGCTGGCGCGACTCGGCAAAGATGAGGCTCATGCCCAGGCTGTCCACGTAGGACGCCTGCGCCATGTTGAGGATGACACGGCGGCAGCCACCTGCCACGCGCTCGTCGATGAGGGCGCGAAGGCGCCCCACGCACGAGACGTCCAGGTCGCCCTCGACGGGAATGACGAGTATGTCCTCCGAGTGAGTCATACGGCCATTCTGCCCAGCCGGCGCCACTTCATGCGCTCGCATCCGCATGCAGCCCGCAAATGGGCGCTACTCGCCACCCAGCTCGTCGAAGCGAAGCGTCACCATGGCGACGTCGTCGTCGAGGCTGCGCTCGGTGAACGCGTCGAGCCGTGCGAGAAGTCTGTCGAGCATGTGCTCGTAGTCGCCGGCGGCCTCCTCCATCACCGCGTCCCTCAGGCCCTGCTCGCCAAAGAAGGCGCCCGAGGGGTTTCTCGCCTCAGTTACGCCGTCCGTGTAGAGCAGCAGCCGGTCGCCCTCGCGCAGGCGCACGCGGCCGTCGTGGTACGACATTCCCCGGAACGCCCCCACGACGCCCGACTGCTCGTCGAGCGTGAACATCTCGTGCGGGTCGCGACGCAGAAAGATCGCAGGCGGGTGACCCGCCGAGCAGTACGTGAGCGTGGCGTGGGCCAGGTCGATGACGCCCACGAACAGCGTCGCGAACGTCTCGAGCCTAGAGAAGCCAAGCAGAAAGTCGTTGAGCAGCCGCACCATGCGCGCGGGCGGCTGACCCTCCCACGCATAGGCGCCCAGGGCCGTCCTCACGGCCGCAGACACGCTCGCCGCCTCGACGCCCTTGCCGCTCACGTCGCCGAGAATGACGCACGCGCGGCGGTTGGGCAGGCGGACGAGGTCGTAAAAGTCGCCGCCCACGAGGGCTGCCTCCGTGGCCGAGGAGTACAGGCCGTGGGCCGTGATGCCCTCGACGTGCTGCAGCTCGTTCTTCATGCCGCTCTGGAGCGCCTGGGCTATGCGCGTGTCGTGCACGCGGCGCTCGCCCTCCTCGACCGCCTGGCGCACGTCCACGCAGACGCGACGGAGGAAGTCGAGCCCCTCGACGTCCACCGGTTCCTCGCCCGCCGCGCGCAGCACGAGAAACGCGCGGCGCCTGCCGCCAATCTCGCCCAGGTCGACGATGGCGCCCGTGGAGGGCCGCCCCGCACGCGTGAGCCACGTGTCGAGCGCCGAGCCCTTGCGTATGGGGGCCACCGCGACGCCGGCGTCCGCGTAGCCGCGCGTGAGCTCCTCGAGGGCGCAGGGAAGCTCCACGTTGCCCACGCTGGGCAGGCAGGCAACGCAGGACCCGTCCAGGGCGTCCGCGCTCACCGGGGCCAACTCGACGCCCAGCTCGGTGGAGAGCGTCTCCTTGACCTGCTCGAGGTCATGCTCGTCCACGTTCGGCCCGTCCTCGAGAAGGTCGTGCAGGCGCATCGCCACGCGGTCGAGGCGCTGGGCGCGCTCCGTTCGCATCGTGGAGATGGCCGCGGCGAACTCGATGGAGAGGTACTGGGACACCGAGTCCAGCAGGCGGGCGTCGTCACGGCGCGTGGGGCGCGCCTCGGCCCAGCCCACCTCGATGATGGCGATGACGTGCCCGCCAAACCAGACGGGCACGCAGATGAGGCTCGTGAACGGTGGCACCTGGCGGGCGGGCACGCCATGGCGCTCGCCGGACTCCTCGTCAAGCAGCTCGCGCGTGGCGAGGGCCCCGGCGCGAAGGCTCTGCTCGGAGGGCGGCAGCAGGCGCAGGCGAAGCGCGTTGCCCGCACGCGTCACGATCGTCTCGAGGCCCTCCCCGTAGGCCATGTACTGGGGCAGGCGGCGCCCGTCGAGCGAGGCGGTGGAGGCGCCGAGGCGGTACCCGTTCGACTCGGCGACGAACAGGATCGCCCCATAGGCGTCGAGCGTGTCGGTCATCTGCTCCAGGACGCCGCTGAACAGCGACTCCACGTCCTCGGCGTCGATGGTGTCGAGCACGATGCGCAGCGTCCCCGACAGGCGCCGGTTGGCCAGCGACAGCTCGTCGATGAGGCGGTCATGCTCGCGTTCCGCGGCCAGCAGCGTGTCTGTGGGGCGCATCACGAGCAGGTAGGTCTCACCCGGCGCGCTCACGCGGTCACAGCGCGCGGCCACGGTCGCGGCGCCGCCCGTGGCGAGGCGGCACGAGAGCTCGGTGAGCGAGCCGTCCGTGGGCAGCAGCGGGACGTGGGTCTCGGCGTCTGCCGGGTGGTTGGGGTTGAAGAGGATGTCCCTCACGTTCGTGCCAGCGAGCTCGTTGAGGGAGAGCCCGGTGAGGGCCTCGGCCTGGGCATTGGCGGTGAGGATCCGCGCGTCTCCGTCAAGCGTGAGCACGGCGTCCGACGTGAGCGCCATGAGCGCGGCGAGCACGCCGGGAAGCGCCCCCCTGCCCACGCGATCGACGCGGGCAAGCTGGGATGAGGCCTGCTGGCCCTGGGAGGTGGAATCCATGCTCGGCTCCTTCTCGCACGGCACCGCGGGCTCGCGGGTGCGCCCTGGCACGTCATGGTGCATAGCTAACAAAAAACGGACCCGAAGGTCCGTGTTTTTGCTGGTGTCGGAGGCGGGACTTGAACCCGCACGACCTTTTAGTCAGTCACTAGCACCTCAAGCTAGCGCGTCTGCCAATTCCGCCACTCCGACTTGTCAGTTGCGCTTTCGCGCGAGAAAAAATATACACCGCTGCCCTAGGACCGTGCAAGAACTTTTTTGAATTTTTTTGGGCCGATTTGTGGCTTAGCGCGATTTTTGGCCATTTATCTGCGGTGTTAGGTTTGCGTTTGAACGCTGCAAGGTTGCGCGAGACACCCGCGCAAGGCAGAATCGCCCCCATGGAGGCCTGCGTATCCCATGACGCCGCGCTCCGGTGGCTGCTCGGTAACCCCAATCCCCTTGCCACCGGCCAAGGGCACCCCTGTGCCGATGCGCTCCCCTCTCGCGCGCCCACGGACGAGGAGGCCGACGCACTCGCCCATGCCGCTGGCGCGCAGACCGTGGACGTCCTCGTGCGAGACAAGTCCGGGATGCGCAAGACGGACCGCCTGCACGCGCATCTTGAGACAAGAACGCTGCCCGGAAGATCCCTCATCCGTATGGAAGCGTTCACGATATGCTCGCCCGAGCTCGTGTTTCTCCAGGTGGCCGCCACGAGCGATCTTCTCGAGACGATCGCCTGTGGATACGCGCTCTGCTCGGCATACCGCTTGGACGCAAGCGCTCGTGAGGGCGTCCGCATACGCGAGCACGGAGACGCACCGCTCACCTCCACCCAGCGAATCGCCCACTACCTTGAACTGTGTGACGGCGTCAGGGGCGTCGCTCGTGCGAGAAGGGCGCTTCGCTACGTTGTGGACAACTCCTTCTCGCCCATGGAGTCTGGCATCGCCATGTGCCTGTCGCTGCCGCTCAACCTTGGCGGCCATGCGTTGGGAGACGTGGTCCTCAACCCCAAGCTCAAGGTTCGCGTGGGCACGGACGCCCACGGGCGACGCGTCTACGAGACGAGAAGGCCGGACCTTCTCGTGACGCGTGCCTTGCCCACAGGAGAGCGCAGGCAGGCGGCTGTCGACTTCGACTCGGTAGCCGTGCACTCAAGCCGGTGCGACCACGCACGCGACGCCGCTCGCAGAAACGAGCTCCAGAGCTCGCTTGGGATGCCGCACTTCACTCTCACAGGGTCACAGGCAACCGACTACGTGGCGTTTTGTCGCTTCATCGACCTCGTGCGCATCTCGCTTGGGCAGCGACGCAAGGACTTCTCGCGCGGCGGGGGCGAGAGGGACCGAAAGCGGCTTGAGAACGTACGCCACCGGCAGTTCGAGCTGTGGTTGCGCTTCGTCTCGGGCGCGGCCCGAGCCATCGGCCGCTAGCTGCTGCACGTTTTTCTCACGCATCGGAATCGACGACGCCCGTAGAGCTGCCAACTGCACGTTTTTGGGCCTTATCGGAGCCGAGAAACGCTTAGGACTCCGATTAGGCGAGATTCCGTGCAGGTCTCGGCCCGGCAGTTCGGATTGGGCGAGATTCCGTGCAGCACACGGCCCAGCGGCGCAGACGAGGCCAAATTCCGTGCAGCACGCCCTCCCCCGCACGCGCACGAAAAAGCCCCGCCCGGCACGAAGCCAGACGGGGCAAACAAACTCACAATGCCAGCGCTACAGCTCGATCGAGGAACCCTTGATGGGGTGATCGGCCGCGAAGTGGCACGCGCAGAGGTGACCGGGCGCAACCTCGCGGAGCTCCGGACGCTCCTGCGAGCAGATCGCCTGGGCGATGGGGCAGCGCGTGTGGAAGCGGCAGCCACTCGGCGGGTTGATCGGTGAGGGCGGATCGCCCTTGAGGATGATGCGCTTGCGCGAGTGCTGCACGTCCGGGTCCGGGATGGGCACGGCCGAGAGCAGCGACTGAGTGTAGGGGTGATGCGGCTCGGCGTAGAGGGTCTTCCAGTCGGAGACCTCCATCATGTTGCCAAGGTACATCACGGCCACGCGGTCGGAGATGTGCTGCACCACGGACAGGTCGTGCGCAATGAACAGGTACGCGGTTCCGTACTGCTTCTGGAGGTCCTTCAGCAGGTTGAGCACCTGGGCCTGAATGGACACGTCAAGCGCCGAGACCGGCTCGTCGCAGATGATCAGCTTGGGCTTGAGCGCGAAGGCGCGGGCGATGCCCACGCGCTGGCGCTGGCCGCCAGAGAACTCGTGCGGATAGCGGTTGATGTGCTCGGGGTTGAGGCCCACGATGTCGAGGAGCTCACGCACGAAATTCATGCGCTGCTCCTTGTTGGGCATCTCGCCGTGGATCACGAGCGGCTCGGAGACGATCTCGCCGATGGTCATGCGGGGGTTCAGGCTCGCGTAGGGGTCCTGGAAGATGAACTGCATGTCATGGCGAACGGCCTTGAGCTGCTTCTTGTTCATCCCGGACATGTCCTGGCCGTCAAAGACGACCTTGCCGGACGTGGGGTGGGTGAGGCGCATGATGCAGCGGCCCGTCGTTGACTTGCCGCAGCCAGACTCGCCCACGAGGCCAAACGTCTCGCCGGGATAGATGTCGAAGCTGATGTCGTCGACGGCCTTGACGCTCTTCTTCTCCTTGGAGAAGACGCTCGAGTCGACGGGGAACTCCTTGCACAGGTGCTCCACGTGAAGCAGGGGCTCGGTCATTTACGCCTCCCCTCCCTTCGTGGCATCGGACGCGGCGCGCGAGCGCGAGGTCTCGGGCGCGTTCTTGCGAACGAACTCGGGGTCCATGGAGTAGTGGCAGCGCGCGTAGTGCCCGGTCTCGGTCGTGTAGGTTTCGGGACGCTCGTTTCTGCACTTGTCCGTGGCATACGGGCAGCGCGGGGCGAACGAGCAGCCCTTCGGCAGGTTCACGAGTGAGGGCGGGTTGCCCTTGATGGGCGTGAGCGGCTTCTTCTCGTCGATGACCTGCTCGGGAATCGAGCGCACGAGGCCCCAGGTGTAGGGATGGATGGGGTTGTAGAAGATCTCGTCGGCGGTGCCGAACTCGACGGGGCGGCCGGCGTACATGACCATGATCTTGTCGGCCACGTCGGCCACGACGCCCAGGTCGTGCGTGATCATGACGATCGCGTTGCCGTTCTTCTCCTGCATCTCCTTCATGAGCTCGATGATCTGCGCCTGAATGGTCACGTCGAGGGCCGTGGTGGGCTCGTCGGCGATGAGGATGTCGGGGTCGCAGGCAAGGGCCATGGCAATCATGACGCGCTGGCGCATGCCGCCGGAGAACTGGTGCGGGTAGTCCTTGACGCGCTGCTCGGGGTTGGGGATGCCCACCATGTCGAGCAGCTCGATGGCGCGCCGGGTAGCCTGCTCCTTGGTGTAGCCGCGGTGCAGACGCAGGCCCTCGCCGAGCTGGCGGCCGATGGTGTAGACCGGGTTCAGCGACGTCATGGGGTCCTGGAAGACCATGGCGATGTCGTTGCCGCGGATCTGCTGCATCTCGCGCTCGCTCATCTTGAGCAGCGACTTGCCGCGGTAGCGGACGTCGCCGCCCTCGATCTTGCCCGGGGGCATCTCGATGAGGCCCATGATCGTCATGGCCGTCACGGACTTGCCGGAGCCCGACTCGCCAACGACGCCGAGCGTCTCGCCGCGATCGAGCGTGTAGGTCACGCCGTCGACGGCCTTGACCACGCCGTCGCCCGTGTGGAAGTACATCTTGAGGTCGTCGACCTCGAGCAGGTGGCTGCCCTCGGGAACCGGCTGGCTCTTGAGGTCGAGCTCGGGCTCGGCAGCCTTCTTCTTACCGAATGCCATCTAGCATCACGCGTCCTTCATCTTGACGTCGAGCGCGTCGCGCAGGCCGTCACCAAGCAGGGTGAAGGCGAGCACCGTCGTGAGGATTGCAAGGCCGGGCATGATCATGAGCCACGGCTGCGTCTGCAGGAAGGTCTGGCCGTCCTGAATCATGATGCCCCAGGAGGGGGTGGGCGGCGTGACGCCCATGCCCAGGTAGGACAGCGCGCTCTCGGTGAGGATGGCGCCACCGATGTTCATCGTGGCGTAGACCACGATGGAGGCCACGGAGTTGGGGAAGATGTGGCGGGCGATGATGCGCAGGTCAGAGGCGCCCATGGCACGGGCCGCGTCCACGTAGTCGTTCTCCTTGACCGACAGGATCGCCGAGCGGAACACGCGGGCGATGGAGGGCCAGCCAAGCACGCCGATGGCGATGAACACGTTCTGGATGCCCTGGCCAATGACGGCGAGCATCGTGATGACGAACAGCGTGTAGGGAATCGCCAGGAACATGTCGGCCAGGCGCATGATGATCGTGTCGAACCATCCGCCGTAGAACGCGGCGAGCGCTCCCATCACCAGGCCAATGGCCGTGGAGATGATTGTGGCGATGACGCCGACCGCAAGCGACACGCGCGCGCCGTAGATGACGCGGACGAGCTGGTCTCGTCCCGTGGCGTCGGTGCCGAACGGGTGCTCGAACGAGGGCGGGAGCTTGGAGCTCTGCGCCACGGTCGTGGTGTCGATGTCAGTGGGCGAGCCCAGAAGCTGCGGGGCCCACAGGTCTGCCGTGAGGGCGACGACCACCACGAAGATGATCCAGATGGCGCCGATGACGGCGAGCTTGTTCTTCTTGAGGCGCTTCCAGGCGTCGCTCCAAAGCGTGCGCGTGGGAGCGGCGCTCTGCTCGGCCTCGGCCTTCTCGCGGGATGCCTTGAGGGCGTCGGAGAAGGCGCCGGACTGCTCCTGCTCGTTGGCAAGGGTCTCGGGCTTGTTGTTCTCAGTCATGTCTCTCCTCCCCTAGCCCTCGTCCTTGGGCGCACCGAAGCGGATGCGCGGGTCAAGGAAGGCGTAGCTGATGTCGACGAGCAGGTTGATCACCATGACGACGATGACGATCACCGTGACGCCACCCAGGACGATGGGCCAGTCACGCTGGGTCACGGCGCGGTAGATCTCATAGCCGACGCCCGGCCAGTTGAAGACCGTCTCGGTGAGGATGGCGCCGGCGAGCATGCCGCCGAAGTCGATGCCAATGTAGGTGACGACGGGGATGAGGGCGTTCTTGAGCGCGTGGTGCCAGATGATGGCGCTACGGGAAAGGCCCTTGGCCTTGGCCGTGCGGATGTAGTCTTGGTTGAGCACCTCGAGCAGCTGCGAGCGCATGATGCGCGCCGTGTAGGCCGTGGAGACGGCGGCCAGGGTGACGGCGGGCAGGATGTAGTGGACCCAGCTCTCGAACTCGGAGTTGGAGCCGCCCGCGCCCGAGATGGGCAGGTAGAACGCGCCGTCAGTGGCGTTCTTGAGGAAGACGCCAAAGAACAGCTGCAGCAGCATGCCGAGCCAGAAGGCGGGCATCGCCACGAGGATGGACGTGACGAGCGTCACGAGCACGTCCCAGAACGAGTAGCGCTTGATGGCCGATACCATGCCTGCGCCTATGCCGACGATCGCCTCGATGATGATGGCGACGATGGCCAGCTTCACCGTGTTGGGGTACTTATCGGCGAGAATGTCCGCAACCTTCATGTTGCGCGTGTACGAGGTGCCGAGATCTCCGTGGAGCAGGTCGTTCATGTAGGTGAGGTACTGCTTCCACAGGGGCGTCGGGATGGTGTCGCCGTTCTCGTCATAGATCGGCTTGTTGTTCTCATCCGTCTCGATGAGCCCGTTGGAGATGCGAATCTGCAACTCGGTCTCAGGCGTTACCTGCTTGCCGCCGGTGATGATCTTCACCGGGTCGCCAGGCACGATGGCCTTCATGGCGAACAGAATCATCGTCACGCCGATAAAGACGGGGATGAACTGCAGGACGCGCTTGAGTATGTACTTTCCCATGCGTACAACTCCTGTCGTGGGTCCGGGTACGCGCCCCTCACGCGGGGCGGACCCCCTACTGGCAACGGGGCACCACGTGGGATGCCCCGTTGCCGTATGCGGGCGCCTGCCCGCGGGTGTCTAGCGAAACGCCAGCTCAGAGGCCAAAACTAGGCGCTGAGCTCAACGGCGCTCATGTCGCAGAGCTTCTGCGGGTCCATGTAGAGGGACTTGACGCGCTGCGAGCAGACCATCTGGTGCTTGTAGTAGAACAGCGGGATGACCGGCATGTCGGCAGCGATGAGCTTGTCGACCTCCTGGTACTTGGCGACGCGCTCGTCATCGGAGGCGGTGGAGCGGGCGTCGAGCAGGCCCTTGTCCACGGCGTCGCTGCTGTACTTGCCGTAGTTGTTGTCGCCATCGGTCACGAACAGCGGGTACAGGAAGTTGTCCATGATCGGGTAGTCGGCGATCCAGCCAAGGCGGCCGGCCTGGAAGTCGGCGTTGGGGTAGGTGTTGGAGAGAATCGAGGCCCACTCGGCGGTCTGCGAGGAGGTGTCGATGCCCAGGGCGTTCCAGTCGGCCATGACCATCTCCATGACGGACTTGTGGTCGCCGTCGAGGTTGTAGGTCAGCGAGATGGAGATGTTGCGCTTGCCGTTGGCGTCGGCCGGGTACTTCTCGTCCAGGATCTTCTTGGCGGCGTCGACGTCATAGTGGGAGTCCTCCCACTCGTTCTCGACGTAGCCGTCGATTCCCGGCGGGACGATGCCACCGGCGGGCTCACGGGTGCCCTCGAAGACGGTGTCGCAGATGGCCTGGCGGTTGATGGCCAGGGACAGGGCGTGGCGCAGGTCCTTGTCCTGGAGCACCGGGTCGGTGACGTTGAGCATGATGTAGTAGGTGGAGAGCTCGGCGCCCGTCAGGACCTCCTTGCCCGTGGTGGCCGTGTAGCCGTCCTCGGACTCGCCGTACTGGGAGATGGCGTCCTTGAGCTGGGTGGTGGGCACCTGGGCGACGTCGAGGTTGCCGGCCTGGAACTCGGTGTAGGCCGTCTGGACGTCCTTCTGGATGTTGAAGTGGATGCCGTCGAGCTTGGCCTTCTCGCCGTAGGAGTAGTCGTCGAAGCGGACCAGGTTGATCTGCTGGCCGTCCTCCCACTTGCCGTCCATCTTGAACGGGCCGTTGCCCACGGGAGCGAAGAAGTAGGTGTCGAAGTCCTCGAGCGCGCAGTCAGGCACGGGCGAGAGGGCCGGGTGCATGCAGACGTAGGGGAAGTCGGCGTAGGGCTGGGTGAGCTTCACGACGAGGGTGTCGTCGTCGGGGCAGGTGACGCCCTTGAGCTCGGTAGCGTCGCCGGCGGAGAGCTCGGAGTAGCCGTCGACCATGGCGAGGTGGTAGCCGATCGCGGAGGCGTGCTCGGTGGAGGTGGCGGGATTCACGATGCGCTCCCAGCCCTGCTTGAAGGACTTGGAGGTGACGGTGGTGCCGTCGTGGAACTTGGCGCCCTTCACGAGGTGGAAGGTGAACTCGTCGGCGGCGTCGTTGACGTCCCAGGACTCGGCGGCGAGACCCTTGAGCTCGTTGGTCTTGAAGTCGTAGGTGGTGAGGGCATCGAAGAGCTGGTAGCCCACCATCATGCCCTGATCCTCCTCGAGGTCATAGGGGTCGATGGCGGAGGGGTTGTTGATGTAGTAGCTCAGGGTGCCACCCTCGGCGGCGGAGCCGGAAGCGGCGGTGGTGGTGTCCCCACCCTTCTTGCCACAGGCGGCGAGCGCGGCCATGGCGCTGGCAGCCAGGCCACCCTTCACGAACGTGCGACGGTTCATCGTGGGCTGGGTCATAATGCCTCCCTTATCTAGCGATGCTCCGCCGGGTTACCCGTGTACCCGATCCTTCGGAGCATCTCAGCATGTGAGTGGGAACGCCTGCGCGTGGTGCGCGTATTCAGTGGGCACGAGTCCCACGCGCTAAACCAGGCTTGGCAAGAGTCCCCGCTTGCAAACTTGACATTGGATTATCCGTTATTGGCTTGGCAGCGGCAACCTTAACGAACGCTTTAGCGCGGTAAAGGAGAGAAATAGAAACAAGACAGAAACAAAGAACGCGCCCCCCGCATGGAGACGCGTCCGAACGAACACTCTATGGTTGGAGCCTAGCCGAGCGAGGCAACCGTGCCCAGCGGGTAGGTCAGCATGAAGATCACGATCGTGGCCATGAAGACGACAGCCGCGATGACGGTGAGGCGGTCGAGGTTCTTCTCCCACACGCCGCTGCCGGCGTTGGCGTTGTACATGGAGGATGCGATCATGTCGGAGACGCCGGTGCCCTTGCCGGAGTGCATGAGCACAAGGACGATGAGGGCAACGGCGGAGATGGCCCAAGCCACCAGCAGAATCGTATTCATGGGACCCACGAGTTGACTCCTTAAGAAGATGCAAACATACAGCAGAACAGGATAGCACAACGCCCGTCGCCTGCCATTGGGGACGGGTTCGTTTGGCAGGGGCCTGCCCTTGGGGACGGGTTCGTTTGGCAGGGGCCTGCCATGCGCCCAGAGCGCTCGGCTCGTTCATCCAGTCTCGACGAGGCGGCGGTCGTTCGCGATTCTCGAAATCGTGTATCTGCCCACGCCGGTCAGACGCTCGATCTGTCGAACGGACAGGCCAAGGTCATGCAGGCGTACGAGCATCTGGTTTCTCTCGACGGGATGAAGCGCCTTGATTTCACCTGGAGCCAGCCCCCGCTCCGAAAGCACGCGGCGAATCGCCCTCATGGCCTCGGCCTCGGGCAGCCTTCCAGGCTCGTAGGGTGTATAGGAATCTTCTCGACCATATGAACTGAATGAGGCAAATGAGGATTTGCCACCTATGAGCGCGAGAACGGGCTCGGTCTCAACGATTCGAGGCTCGTTAGCATACTCCCGGTAGCTGCTCCAACGGTAGGCTTCACGCGTAAGGCCCAGTTCAAGAGGGTTGTCGTGTATATAACGAACGGCCTGGAGAAGGTACTCGTCCGTATCGATGGGCTTACTCTTGAATCGTCCCTGGAACACGGGACCAACATGACCAGACTTGGCGTTGTAATACAGGGCATAGCGCGTTGACACTGCGTGCATAAACGAAGCGAGCTGATTCTTGGGATCGCACACCAGCAGGTGAACGTGGTTGTCCATAAGGCACCACGCTATGAGTTCGATGCAAAAGACCGGCATGGCATCGGTCAAGTGACCGAGAAACTCGTGCCTGTCTCTGTCCTCCTCAAACAAGATTTGCCTGCCCGCGCCACGAAGCATGACATGGTAATACCCTTGCTCCGATTGCTTCCTTGGTCCCCTTGGCATGCGCCCCTCCTCCCCTGCGAACATGTGAGTGGCGTATACCCAGCGCGGCGGGAATGCAGACCGTAATTGCGGTGAACATCCCAAACGATGGCTCAGGTGCAATAACAGCAGCTAGATTGTTAGATTTCCGTTGGATTCGCGTCAGGTTTCATGCCAAAGGAACCCGTCCCCAATGGCAGGTTCGTCCCCAAGTGTCACAAAAGGGGCCGGCTCCCGGGTGTGGGAGTCGGCCCCTGGCGAAGCTTTGGCGCAAAGATGCGCGGAGGTGCTCGCTACTTGACGAGCACGCGGCCCGTCATCTCGGCGGGACGATCGACGCCCATCATCGCGAGGATGGTGGGGGCGATGTCGGACAGACGGCCGTCCTCGATGCCGGCAAGCTCGACGGGCTTGTCGTCAACGACGATGAGCGGCACACGGTTGATCGTGTGGGCGGTGAAGGGCTTCTCCTTGCCGTCCACGACGTCGTACATGTGGTCCGCGTTGCCGTGGTCGGCGGTGATGAGGGCAAAGCCGCCCTTGGCGAGAATCGCCGGGATGACCTTGGACAGGCCATCGTCGACGGCCTCGCACGCCTTGACCGCAGCCTCGACGACGCCGGTGTGGCCCACCATGTCGCAGTTGGCGTAGTTGACCACGTAAAAGTCGGCGGCATCGGAGTTGATGGCCTCGACGAGCTTCTCGGTGACCTCAGGCTCGCTCATCTCGGGCTTGAGGTCGTACGTGGCGACCTTGGGCGACGGGACGAGGACGCGGGTCTCGCCCTCCTTGGGTTCCTCGACGCCACCGTTGAGGAAGAACGTGACGTGCGCGTACTTCTCGGTCTCGGCGGTGTGGAGCTGCTTGAGGCCGTTGTCGGCCAGGACGTCGGCCAGCACGTGGGCGGGCACGGTCTTGGGGAAGGCAACGTGGACGTCGAACGAGTCGTCGTACTCGGTCATGGTGACGAAGTCGGCGAGCTCGGGCGTCTTGGAGCGCTCGAAGCCGTCGAAGCCGTCCTGCGTCATGGCGCGCGTCATCTCGCGGGCACGGTCGGGACGGAAGTTGAAGAAGATGACCGCGTCGCCGTCGTTGACGCCCGTGGAATCGAGCACGAAGGGCTTGACGAACTCGTCGCCGCGCGGGTCCTCGGCGTAGTAGTCGCGAAGGCCCTGCTCGGCAGACGTGGCGGAGACGCCCTTGCCGGAGACGATGGCGTCATAGGCGAGCTGCTCGCGGTCCCAGCGGTTGTCGCGGTCCATGCCGTAGTAGCGGCCGGCGACCGTCGCGATGGCGATGTCATTGCCGTACTTCTCGGAGACCTTCTCGCAGAAGGCCTGGAGGTCATGCATGAAGCCCGCGCCAGACTGCGTGGGGACGTCGCGGCCGTCGGTGAAGGCGTCGACGCGCACGCGGGACAGGCCGCGCTCGCCGGCCATCTCGAGCAGCGCCTCGGCGTGGCCCATCTCGGAGTGGACGCCACCGTTGGAGATGAGACCCATGACGTGCAGCGTGGAGCCGTTGGCCTTGACCTTGTCCATGGCGGCCACGATGGCGTCGTTGCTCTTGAACGAGCCGTCCTTGATGGCGTTGTTCACCAGCGACAGCGACTGGAACACGATGCGGCCGGCGCCGATGTTGAGGTGGCCCACCTCGGAGTTGCCCATCTGGCCGTCAGGCAGGCCCACGTCCTCGCCCGAGGCACCCAGCGTGGTGTGCGGGTACTTCTCGTTCAGCGAGTCGATGAACGGGTGCTTGGCCAAGGAGACCGCGTTCTCGGGACCGGCCGGGGCCAGGCCACAGCCGTCCATGATGACGAGGAGCGCGGGGGTACGAACAGAAGACATCGGCACTACTCCCCTGCCTTGACGACCATGGCGGAGAAGTCCTCGGCCTTGAGCGAGGCACCGCCCACGAGGGCGCCGTCCACGTCAGGCTTGGCCACGAGCTCGGCGATGTTGCCGGGCTTGGCGGAGCCGCCGTACAGCACGCGGATGCCGTCGGCCAGCTCGGCGCCGAAGAGCTCCTTGAGCGTCTCGCGGATGGCGCCGCAGACCTCCTGGGCGTCGTCGGCCGTGGCGGTCTTGCCGGTGCCGATGGCCCAGATGGGCTCGTAGGCAACGACGAGCTGCTTGGCGTCCTCGATCTTAAGGCCGGCAAGGCCAGCCTTGACCTGGTCGGTCACGTGCTTGACGTAGGTGCCCGCCTCGCGGACCTCCTCGGGCTCGCCGCAGCAAAAGACCGGGACGATGCCGGCGGCCACGAGGGCCTTGGCCTTCTTGTTCTCGTCCTCGTCGGTCTCGTGGAAGTAGTCACGACGCTCGGAGTGGCCGATGATGCAGTAGGTGCAGCCGGCGCTCTTGAGCATGTCGCAGGAGGACTCGCCGGTGTAGGCGCCCTTGGCCTCCCAGTAGACGTTCTGCGCGCCCAGCGCGATGGGGGCGGCGGAGATGCGGTCGTGGACCGTGGTGATGTCGATGGTGGGCGGGCAGACGAGGACCTCGACGCCAGCGGGGACCTCGGGCAGGGCCTGGGCCAGCTCGTCAGCCAGCTTGGCCGCCGCGTGGACGTCGTTGTTCATCTTCCAGTTACCAGCGATGAGAAGGGTGCGATTAGGCATCGAGAAGCGCCTCCACTCCGGGAAGGGCCTTGCCCTCGACGAGCTCCATGGAAGCGCCACCACCGGTGGAGATCCAGCTCATCTTGTCGGCCAGGCCGAACTTGTTGACGGCCGCGACGGAGTCGCCGCCACCGATGATCGACGTGCAGTCAGAGTCCGCGACGGCGCGGCAGACGGCCTCGGTGCCGTGCGCGAAGTTGTCGAACTCGAAGACGCCCATGGGGCCGTTCCAGAAGACGGTCTTGGCGCCCTTGATGGCCTCGGCGTAGAGCTCCTCGGTCTTGGGGCCGATGTCCATGCCCTCACGGTCGTCGGGGATGGCGTCGGAGGCAACGACCTCGGGCACGGCATCCTCGCCGAAGTGGTCGGCAACGCGGTTGTCGACGGGCAGCAGGATCTTGACGCCCTTGTCCTCGGCCTTCTTGAGCATCTCACCGGCGCGCTCGACCCAGTCCTCCTCCTTGAGGGACTGGCCAACGCTCATGCCCTTGGCGAGGAAGAAGGTGTAGGCCATGCCGCCGCCGATGATCAGCGTGTCGGCGGAGTCGATGAGGTGATCGAGCACGCCGATCTTGGACGAGACCTTGGAGCCGCCGACGATGGCGACGAACGGACGCTCGGGCTCAGCGAAGATGCTGGTGAGGGTGTCGACCTCCTTCTCGAGCAGGAAGCCGGCGTAGGCGGGCAGGTAGGCGGCCGGACCCACGACGGAGCCCTGGGCGCGATGCGCGGTGCCGAAGGCGTCGAGCACGAAGATGTCGCCGTAGGAGGCGAGCTTCTTGGCGATCTCGGGGTCGTTCTTCTTCTCGCGCTTGTCGAAGCGGACGTTCTCGAGAACGAGGATGTCGCCCGGCTCGAGGGCGGCGACGGCCTCGGTGGCCTTCTCGCCATAGGTGTCCTCGACGAACTTCACGTCAAAGCCGGTGAGCTCGGCGAGCTTCTCGGCGGCGGGGCGCAGGGAGAGCTCGGGCTGGAAGCCGGTGCCGTCCGGACGGCCGAGGTGGCTCATCAGGATGATCTTGGCGTTGTGCTCCTTGAGGTACTCGATGGTGGGGATGGCGGCGCGGACGCGGGTGTCGTCCGTGACGACGCCGTCCTTCAGGGGCACGTTGAAGTCAACGCGCATGAGGACGCGCTTGCCGTCGACGTCGGCATCGCGCACGGTCTTCTTGGTAAAAGCCATGTTCGCTCCTTTGGAGTTGCGACGGAAACAAAGAGGGCGCGGCCGCGGCCCGAAAGCTGCAACCGCGCCCCAAAGCTACCTAGGGAAGCGTCACTTAGGCGACGAACTTCTCGAAGTACTTGATGGTGCGGACCATCTGGGAGGTGTAGGAGTTCTCGTTGTCGTACCAAGAGGTGACCTGCACGAGGGACTGGCCGTTGCCGAGGTCCTGGACCATGGTCTGGGTGGCGTCGAAGATGGAGCCGTGGGTCTCGCCGACGATGTCACGAGAGACGATCTCGTCCTCGTTGTAGGCGAAGGTCTCGGGGATGGTCTCGGCGTAGGCCTTCATGGCAGCGTTGACCTCTTCGACGGTGACCTTCTTGTCAACGACGGCGTAGAGGTTGGTGAGGGAGCCGGTGGGCGTCGGGACGCGTTGGGCGGCACCGATCAGCTTGCCGTTGAGCTCGGGGAGAACGAGGCCGATGGCCTTGGCAGCGCCCGTGGAGTTCGGGACGATGTTCTCGGAACAGGCGCGGGAGCGACGGAAGTTGCCCTTGCGCTGCGGGCCGTCGAGCGGCATCTGGTCGCCGGTGAAGGCGTGGATGGTGGTCATGATGCCGGAGACGATGGGAGCGAAGTCGTTCAGGCCCTTGGCCATCGGGGCGAGGCAGTTCGTGGTGCAGGAGGCAGCGGAGATGATGTTGTCATCAGCGGTGAGCTGCTCGTGGTTCACGTTGTAGACGATGGTGGGAAGGTCATTGCCGGCCGGAGCGGAGATGACGACCTTCTTGGCGCCAGCGTTGATGTGGGCCTGGGCCTTGGCCTTGGAGGTGTAGAAGCCGGTGCACTCGAGCACGACATCGACGTCGAGGTCGCCCCACGGCAGGTTGTTGGCGTCGGCCTCCTTGTAGATCTTGATCTCCTTGCCATCGACGATGATGGAATCCTCGGTGGACTCGACCTTGTGGTCGCGGGCGTAGTTGCCCTGCGTGGAGTCGTACTTCAGAAGGTAGGCGAGCATCTCAGGGGAGGTGAGGTCGTTGATGGCGACGATCTCGGAGCCCTCGTGGCCGAACATCTGACGGAAAGCCAGACGACCAATGCGGCCAAAGCCGTTGATAGCAACCTTAACTGCCATGCTTTCTCCTTTCGAAGGCCCTTCGGGCGCCCCTTGCGCCGAGCGGACCTAAGTTGGAAACACCATCGGGTATCGTACCGCTTTTCGCGGTCGGATATACGTACGAGCGTGCATTGGTTTTGGGAAAAGCGCCATCTACCTGCTAGTTGTCCACTGAACCATGGTCAGGTTCGGCATGTGTGGAAGCGCACGGCCACACCGTTCGCTGCTCAGACGCCTGTGTCGGGGCGGCGCGTAATGTGTGGAGGCTGTGTACGCGGCCCACGGCCCAAAGGGGACGTAGCCCCTTGGGACGGCATGGGGCGGACGCGGCCCAAAGGGCTACGTCCCTCTTGGGGCACATCCCTCTTGCGGCGGCGCTACTTCTTCTGCTTGAGGAGCTGCTCGAGACGAAGCACGCGGTGGTAGAGGGCAGACTTCGACATGGGCGGGCGCATCGAGGCGCCCAGGTCACGAAGCGACAGGTCGGGGTGGGCCCGGCGGGCCTCGCAGAAGGCGGCGAGCGCCGGCGGCAGGTTCTCGAGGCCCACCTCTCGCTCCACGGCGTCGATGAGGGCGAGCTGGTCTGCCGCGGCGCCCGTGGAGCGCGCCTGGTTGGCGAGCTCGGCGTTCACGCGGCGGTTGACGTCGTTCTTGACCGACTTCATGACGCGGACGTTCTCGACGGCATGCGCCGTCCTCCTCGCGCCGATGACGGTGAGGAAGCGCGCGATGTCGTCGAAGCTCTTGAGGTAGATGGCGTAGGAGCCACGGCGGCGGTTCACGCGGGCCGTGATGTTCTCGTCGTCGAGAAGCTCGACGAGGTCGTCGGCGAACTCGTCACCGGTGACGGCGATCTCCAGGTGGAAGTCGCCGCGGGGGTCGGCGATGAAGCCGCCGGCCATGAAGGCCCCGCGCAGGTAGGCGGCGCGGCAGCACGGGCGCGCCACGACGCGCGCCGCGATGCCCGTGGAGTATCCCCGCCCCAGCACGAGCACGCCCATCTTGATGAGCGCCTGCTCGAGGCCCTTCTGCTCGGGAATCTCGATGAGGTAGTTGCGCGTCTTGTGCAGGTTGGAGCGGCGCACCGTGAGCGAGGTGTCCAGGTCGAACACCTTGTGGGCAAGACGGATGACCGTGCGGGCCACGGCTCCCGTCTCGGTGGAGACGCGGATGGAGTAGGCCCCCGAGCCATGGAACGACAGGGCGCCGCACACGCGCACGAGCGCGGCGAGCTCGGCGACGTCGCATGCGTCGCAGCGGCCCTCGACGCGCGAGAGCTCGTCCTTTACCTCTGCGGTGAACGACATGCTAGCTCGTCCTCACGTTGGCAAGCGCGAGGTCTCGGTGCGAGAGGCTCACGTGGTAGCCGCTCTTCTCGAGATAGGCCGCCGTGGCGTTGGCGATGGCGACGCTTCTGTGCTGGCCGCCCGTGCAGCCCACGGCGATGGACAGGTGGCTCTTGCCCTCGGCCACGTAGCCCGGCATGGCGACGTCGAGCAGGCTCCACCAGGCGTCGAGGAACTTCTCGGTGGTGGGGTTTTGCAGCACGAAGTCGCTCACGAGCTTGTCGTTGCCGGTGAGCGTGCGCATCTTGGGGTCGTAGAAGGGGTTGGGCAGGAAGCGGACGTCGATCATGAGGTCGGCCTCGACGGGCATGCCGTGCTTGAAGCCGAACGAGAAGACGGAGACCTCCATGAGCTGCTGGTCCGTGAGCTCGGAGAACGCGCGGCGCAGGCGGCGGCGCAGCTCGCGCACCTTGAGGTGGCTCGTGTCGATGACGAGGTCAGACGCGTCTCGCACGGCGGCGAGCTGGGCACGCTCGCGGGCGATGGTCGAGGCGAGCGACTCGCCGGGCTGGGCCAGCGGGTGGCGGCGGCGGTTCTCGTCGTAGCGGCGCATGAGGATCTCGTCGGAGGTGTCGAGGAAGAGCACCTTGCAGGACAGCTCGTGCTCGCGTAGGGCCTTGAGGGAGTCGGCGATCTCGTCGAACAGGCCCTGGGAGCGCAGGTCGCACGTGACGGCGAGGTGGCGGCCCACGCCGGTGTTGATGCCCACGAGCTGGGCGAGCTGCAGGATGAGACGGGGCGGCAGGTTGTCGATGCAGAAGTAGCCCATGTCCTCGAACACGTGGAGGGCCTGGGTGCGGCCCGATCCCGACATGCCGGTGATGACCACGACGTCGGGCACGCGGGCGGCCTGCTCGGCCGTGCGCATGCGCGAGCCCGCAAGGTCTGCCACGCGCTCGGCGCTCTCGCTCACCTCGGCGGCATGGGCCACGCGCGCGCGAGTCTCGGCCGTGCGGGCCTCGGCAGTGCTGATGTCCTCGTCCATGTGTGCGCTCCCCCTCCGCCGCGGCTTTCCGCATTCGAGTATACAGGGGTCAGGCGAGCCAAAGGGGACGGGTTCCTCTGGCATGCCCGTCCCACGTTGCCAGAGGAACCCGTCCCCTTTGGCATGAAAAAGGGAGGCGCCCCGAAGGACGCCTCCCTGGCAGTGCGTATGTGCGAGACGCGCGCTAGTTGTGGCGCTTGCGCAGCGCAACGGCCGCGGCGATGACCACGACGCCAGCAATGGCGATCGCGACGGGGAGCGCGGCGGCCGCCACGGCGGCGATGCCTGCCCAAGCCCTTCTCATCTTCATAGGCCCTGCTCTTCCCCATGCCCTAGGCATGCTGAATAAACCTTCAGGTAGATGCATTGTTTATCCGAGGCAAAATTAAGGTAAGGGGGGTTGCAGAATATGGGCATGTCGTATCCGCGGGCGGTTGCCCTCCGCGGGAAGCACAAGGGCGGCCGGCCACCCAAGGGACGGCCGGCCGCCCAAGCGAGCGCCTATGCGTGCTCCCCTACTTCTCGAGCCCAGACTCGCTCGCAGGAAGCGGCTTCTTCCACAGGGACAGGATCAGGCAGCCCACGACCGAGCCCACGAGGCAGGCCACGATCCACATCGCCGGGTTGCCGATAACGGCCGTGACCCAGGCGCCGCCGTGGGGCGCGGGGCTCGTGCAGCCGAACGCCGCGGAAAGGCCGCCGGCGATGGCCGAGCCGATGATGCAGCTGGGCAGCACGTGGCCGGGGTCGGCGGCGGCAAACGGAATGGCGCCCTCGGAGATGAACGACAGGCCCATGATGTAGTTCACGAGGCCCGCGTTGCGGTCGGCCTTGCTCCAGCGGTTCTTGAACAGCGTGGTGGACAGGGCGATGACCAGCGGTGGGACCATGCCGCCCACCATGACGGAGGCCATGATGACCTGGCCGGTGGTGCCGAGGCCGGAGCTGGGGTCGAGCGCGGCGGTGCCAAAGACGTAGGCCGCCTTGTTGAAGGGGCCGCCCATGTCCACCGACATCATGCCGCCAAGCACGAGGCCGAGCACGACGATGTTGCTCGTCCCCAGGCCGGCCAAAAAGCCGTTGAGCCCGGTGTTGATGAGGGCAAACAGCGGGTTCAGCGCCAGCATCACGACACCGATGCCCAGCGTGCCCAGCACGGGGTAGATGAGCATGGGCTTGATGCCCTCGAGCGAGGCCGGGAGCTTGTCGCAGGCGCGCTCGATGCCGAGCGTGAGGTAGCCGGCGGCAAAGCCCGCGAACAGCGCGGCGATGAAGCCGCCCGAGACGAGCGACGTGGCGTCAAGCGTGCCGAGGTAGGCGAAGTCGTAGCCGGCCTTGGCGAACAGGCCGCCCACGAAGCCGGGGGCAAGGCCGGGACGGTCGGCGATGGAGCTGGCGATGTAGCCGGCGAGGATGGGCAGCATGAGGCCGAACGCCTCGCCGCCGATGGCCTTGAACAGGGCCGCCGCGGGGATGGAGGAGCCATAGGCAGAGGTGCCCAGGCCCGGCTGGTCCACGAGGAAGGCGATGGCCGTGAGGATGCCGCCACCGATGACGAACGGCAGCATGTGCGAGACGCCGTTCATGAGGTGCTTGTAGATCTTGTGCCAGACGGACTCGCTGTCAGACGAGCTCGCCTCGGCGGGAGCGGCGCCGGCCGCGGCGTGGTGCACGGGTGCCTCTCCCTTGAGGATGATGTCAATGAGCTTCTCGGGCTCATTGATGCCGCGCGAGACGGGGCAGCTGTACAGGGGCTTTCCGTCGAAGCGCGCCAGGTCGACGTTCTTGTCGGCGGCGATGATGACACCCTTGGCGCCGGCGATGTCCTCGGCGGTGAGGATGTTCTTGGCGCCGCCCGAGCCCTGGGTCTCGACCTTGATGCGGACGCCCATCTCCTTGGCCTTCATCTCGAGGCCCTCGGCGGCCATGTAGGTGTGGGCGATGCCCGTGGGGCAGGCCGTGATGGCCACGACGTCATAGCCGGCGGCGTCGCGCTCGGCCGCGGCGGCGGCCTTCTTGTCGTCGGCGGCAAGCTTGGCGGCCTCGGCGGCGTCGATGACGGAGAGGAACTCGGCGGGCGTGGCGGCCGCGCGCAGGCTCTCGCAGAACGCGGGGTCCATGAGCAGCGTCGAGAGGCGCGAGAGCACCTCGAGGTGGACGTCGGCCTTGGTGTCGGGGGCGGCGATGAGGAACATGAGCGTCGTGGGCTGGCCGTCGGGCGCGTCGTAGTCGACGCCGGCGGGCAGCGTCATCGCGACCAGGCCCGGCGCCGTAACGGCGGCCGTCTTGGCGTGCGGGATGGCGATGCCCTCGCCGAGGGCCGTGGTGCCCTCGTCCTCGCGGGCGTGGACCGCGGCCTCGTAGGCGTCGCGGTCGGCGACGTTGCCCTGCGTGGTCATGAGGTCGACGAGCTTGGAGATGGCGTCGTCCTTCGAGGACGCCGAGCCTCCGATCGCTATCGCCTCCGGCTTGAGCAGACTCGAGATCTTCATGGTAGGGGGACCTTTCTATCTCGTGCGCACCGCGCTGCGGATGCGGCACGCAAGTTGCCGATGGTGCGGCGGGGCCGGCACCTGCAAAAGGTGCTGTCCCTTTTGCAGGTCTAGCGGGCCATGAGCTCCTCGACCTCGGGGCGGGTGGCCAGGTGGTCGGAGAAGGCGCTGGCAGAGCCGGCCGCGAGCGCCATGCGGAAGGCCGTCTCGTAGGAGCTCGTCTCGGCAAGGCCAGCGAGGAAGCCCGCCACCGAGGAGTCACCGGCGCCCACGGAGTTCACGACCTCGCCCTTGGCGGCGGGGCTGTCGAAGACCTCACCGCTCTCGGCCACGAGCACGCCGCCCTCGCCCGCCATCGAGACGAGCACGTTGCGCGCACCTGCCTGCTGCATGCGCTTGGCGTAGGGGATGACGTCGGCGCGGGTCTCGAGCTTGACGCCGTAGATGTCGCCCAACTCGATGTTGTTGGGCTTCACGAGGAAGGGACGGTAGGGCAGCACGCGCGTGAGCAGCTCGCGTTCGGCGTCCACCACGGTGCGGACGCCGCGGCCGTCGAGGCGCTCCATAATGCGCTCGTACATGTCGCCGGGCAGCGTCGCGGGCACCGACCCCGAGATGACGAGCGTGTCATCCTGGGACAGGACTTCGAGCCTGGCGTAGAGCTGCTCGATGTCGGCCTCGGTGATGAGCGGGCCCTGACCGTTGAGCTCGGTCTCCTCGTTGCTCTTGATCTTGGCGTTGATGCGGCTCATGCCCTCCGCGACCTCGATGAAGTCCGCGTCCACGCCCGCCTCGCGCACGCGGCGCGCGATCTCTGCGCCCGTGAAGCCGGCGAGAAAGCCCAGCGCTCGGCTCTCGTGGCCGAGGTTGCCCAGCACGATGGAGACGTTGATGCCCTTGCCGCCGGGCAGCACCTGCTCGTAGGTGGTGCGGTTGATGACGCCCAGGCGCATGTCGTCCACGCGGACGATGTAGTCGAGCGAGGGGTTGAACGTGACGGTGCAGATCATGCGGTTACCTCCACGACGTTGGAAAGCGTGCTGTAGCTGGCGTCAACGCTGCCGCAGGTGATGAGCGTGGCAGCGTCGAAGGACGAGAACGTCACGGGCGTCACGACGCCGAGCTTGCTGGCGTCTGCCAGGACGTAGCGGCAGGCGCTGTGCTGCGCCGCGAGCATCTTGACCATGGCCTCGCCCGTGTCTGGCGTGGTGAAGCCCTGCTCGCGGGTGGCGCCGTTCGTGCCCAGGAATCCCTTGGAGAAGTTGTAGCGGGACAACGCGTCGATGGCGCCGGGGCCCACAATCGCCTCAGTGCCGGCCTTGAGGTCGCCGCCGACGACGATGGCGTGGACGCCGCGCGCGGCCAGCGCCAGGGCGTTCGAGACTGAGTTCGTGACGAAGGTGGCACGAAGGGCCGGCTCGGGGAGCAGCTCGACCATGAGCTGGGTGGTGGAGCCGGCGTCGAGGTAGACGAAGTCATCGGGCTCGATGAGGCCGGCGGCGTAGGCGGCGATGGCGCGCTTCTCGGCGGCGTTGAGGCTGCGCTTCTCGGCCATCGTGGGCTCGCTTGCCACGAACGGCGATGGCTTGAGCGCCGCGTCGACGCTCGACGCGCCACCGTGGACCTTCACGAGCAGGCCCGCCGCCTCAAGACGGTCGAGGTCGCGGCGGATCGTGGACTCCGACGTGTCGAAGCGCTCCGCGAGTTCGGAGACGGACACGGTGTCGTTGCGCCCCACGAGCTCGAGCATGATCTGGCGGCGTTGTTCTGCGAGCATGGCTGCCCCCGTAGCGACGGTATCCTTGCGTTACATTGCGTACTATTGCACGTTTTTGCACACGTTCGCGCAAAAACGTGCAAGGTTGCGCATGTTCACGCATGAACGGTCGATTTGACGGGGCGAGCGGTCGTAGGGCGCATGCGTCGCACGCGACCTAGCGGGCGCACGCCCAAACGAATGGTCACGAATTGCGTTTGGGAACGACCTTGGGGCCTCATTTTGTCGGCATCGAAATGACCAATTTGGATAATGCCTGCTAAACGATGCGGTCATCTCCGCGCACGCAAGGAGCAGGCGTATAAGCTCGTTCCCAAACGTCATTTGTAACCACAAGGGACGGGCATTGCCCGGTAGATGGCTCGCTACTTGGCCACGTCCTCGCCCAGGGCACGGTCACGACCCTCGTCGAGCTCCTCGTCCCAGGCGCGCAGGGTCTCGTAGACCTCGTGCGCAACCTCGGCGGGGACGCCGGGGACGGCGGCGATCTGGGCCTCGGTGGCTTCGCGCAGCCGCTTCATGCTGCCAAACGCACGGCGCAGGGCGCGCTTGCGCTTCTCCCCCACCCCGGGAATCTCGTCCAGGATCGAGACGGTCATGGCCTTGCCGCGCAGCTCGCGGTGGAACGTGATAGCGAAGCGGTGCGCCTCGTCTCGGACGCGCTTCACGAGGTAGAGCGAGGCAGAGCCACTCGGCAGCACCACGGGCATGTCGTCCCAGGGCACGAACAGCTCCTCGTCGGACTTGGCAAGTCCGGCCATGGGAATGTCGAGCCCCAGCTCGACAAGCTGCTCCATGGCAGCCGTGAGCTGCGGCTTTCCGCCGTCGAGGATGAGCAGGTCGGGACGTGCGCCAAAGCGCTCGTCGGCCATGCGCTCGGGCGCGTAGCGGCGCGCGAGCACCTCGCTCATGGACACGAAGTCGTTTGCCTCGTCGAGCTCGGTCTTTATCTTGAAGCGGCGGTACTGGCCCTTGTCGGGCTTGCCGCCGGTGAACACGACCATGGACGCCACGGTGTGCTTGCCGTGGATCGTCGAGATGTCGAAGCACTCGATGCGCATGGGCGGCTCGTCGAGGGCAAGCGCGCTCTCGAGCTGCAGCAGCGCCTCATTGGTGCGCTTGTCCTCGTAGCCCGTACGCAGCTCGTATCGCGCGAGGTAGTGGCGGGCGTTGTTGACGCTCATCTCGGCGAGGTGGGCCTTCTGGCCGCGCTGGGGCACGTGCACGCTCACGTTGCGGCCACGGCGGGCGGAGAGCCAGCCGGCGATGGTCTCGGCATCGGCGAGCTCAACGGGCACGTCAACCTCGAGCGGCAGGTCGCTCGTGTCGTCGTAGTAGCGCTTCACGAAGCCGCTCACGAGCTCCTCCTCGCCCACGTCGAGGCCCTTGTCGAGCACGAACTCGCAGGTACGGCTCACGCGGCCCTCGCGCACGACGAACACGCAGGCGCCGGCGATGGTCTCCTCGCGCCAGAAGCCGAACACGTCGACGTCCTGTGAGCCGGAGAGCACGACGCGCTGCTTGTCGTCGAGCCCGTCGATGACCTGCAGGCGGCGCTTGATGCGGCCAGCGCGCTCGAAGTCCAGCTCGGCGGCAGCCTCGGCCATCTCGGCCTTGAGCTCGGAGACAAACTGGCCGCGATGCCCCGCCAGGAAGTGCTCCACGGCGCGGACGTTGTCGGCGTACTCCTCGGGGCTGATGCAGCCGGCGCACACGCCGGGGCCGCGGCCCACGTGGTAGTCGAAGCACGGGCGGCCGCTCTCGGCCTGGGCCAGCGCCACGACGTCTGCCTGCTCGGGATGGGCCTCTATCTGTCGGCGGACGCGCTTCCACTCGGTGCAGGTGGCCAGGCACATGGGCATGACCTTGCGCACCACGTCGATCGTGGCGCGGGCGGCGCGGGCGTCGGTGTAGGGGCCAAAGTAGCGCGTGCCGGCCTTGTGGCGCTCGCGCGTGTACTTGATGGCGGGGTAGACGTCGTCTTTGGTGATGGCGATGTAGGGATAGCTCTTGTCGTCCTTGAGGTCGACGTTGAACGGCGGCTTGTACTGGTGGATGAGATTGATCTCGAGCACGAGCGCCTCGTGCTCCGAGCCCACGACCACGTAGTCGAAGCCGGCCGTGGCGGCCATGAGGCGCGGCACCATGGGGCGCTCGTCCGTGAGCTGCACGTACTGGCGAAGCCGCGCTCGCAGGTTCTTGGCCTTGCCCACATACAGGACGTTTCCGGCGGCGTCCTTCCACAGGTAGCAGCCGGGGTCCGTGGGCGCGGCGGCCACCTGCTCGGCCACGGTGGGGGCGTGTGCCGCGCTTGCCCGGGCGTCGGCCTCGGCGCGCGTCGACGTCTGGGCAAGCGCCGAGGCGAGCCTCTCGGCGTCGTTGCCGCTGCGCTCGTCTCTCATGGGCACCCCCTACTGGCGGCTCGTGTCCTCCTGGGCGGCACTCTCGACGTTGTGGCGACGGTGCGCGGCGAGCGCCCAATCCATGAGGCCGTACAGCGGGCTCAAGGGCTTGTCGTGCGTCTGGGCCCACAGCGTGGGGCCCTCGACGAACAGCAGCTTGAAGTTGCTGATGCCGCCGTTGAGCAGGCCGTTGAGGTCATAGGTGGCGGCGCCGGCCTCCTTGGCGGCGCAAATCGCGACCCACTTCATGTAGTAGTTGGCGCGCGAGACCTTGCCCGCGTCGCTCACGGCGCCCCACAGCTCGAAGCAGGTGCCGGCGGGGCTCGTCACGTTCCACAGGAACGCCTCGATGCCCTCGTCGCCCTCGGCGACGAACAGCTGCTGGATGCCCTCGAGCTCGTCGAAGGCCGCGCGATAGAACTCGTCGTCATGCAGGGCGAAGCCGTCCGCGTCGGCCGTCTTGTGGTACAGCGCGAGAATGGCGTCGAGGTCCTCGCGCCTGCCCGGGCGCACGACGACGCCGCCGCGCTTGGCCTTGCGGATGTACTGGCGGCACTTCTTGTTGGGGATGCCGGCGAGCAGCTCGTCCTCGGAGGGGGCGAGGTCGATCGTCGCCGTCTTGTTGAGCAGGATGGCCTCGCTGGGCTTCCAGCCCTCGGCATAGGAGAAGTCCGTGACTGCCGGATCCACCTTGAGGCTCACGGCCTTGGTGTTGCCCTTGCACCAGGCGGCGATGGCATCCGCGACGTCCTGCAGGCGGCCATCCGCCGCGAAGGGGCCGCGCGGCGCGTAGGCCATGGCCTTGAACGGGAACGGCATCTTGCGCAGCAGCACCTGGGCGCCACCCACGAGCTGTCCGGCGTCATCGCGGCAGACGAGGCGACGGGCGCTCCAGGGACCGGTCTTGGCCTTGAGCTCGCCCCACTGCCACCACTGGAGCGGGTGGGCACCAAATCGATCGGCGTCCTCGTTCCACTCGTCTTGTGCCAGTACCTCTTCAACTCGCATGGGTAGCGCCTCTCTTCAGTGTGTTTAGCCCGGCTATCGTACCACCCGCATCGGCTTCTACGCACACCCTCCACCACCCGCGGGCCCGCCCGCGCTAGGATTGTCGGTTGCAAACGACACGAAGCGCCAGACACGATGGGACAGCCATGACGAACAACGAGACGAGCGCCGCCGACAAGGCCTCGCGCACGTTTACCTGCTCAGACATCACGCCCGAGGAGATGGACGCCTTCTCGGCCACGCACCCCCAGGGCAACTTCCAGCAGGCCTCCGGCATGGGACGCGTCCGCCAGGCGAACGGCGTGGCCGTGAGCTACCTGGGCTTCTACGAGAACGGCGAGCTCGTCGCCGCCACCCAGTTCGAGGTGCACGGCCACGGCCTGGGCGCGTTTGCCGAGGTCCACGACGGCCCGCTCGTCGACTTCCACGACCACGAGCTCACCTCGTTCGTGTTCTCGCAGCTTAAGAGCCGTGCCAAGACCGCAGGCGCCGCGCAGCTCGTCGTGACGCCCGAGAAGCCCTATCGCACGCGCAACTCCGCCGGCGAGCCGCTCGAGATGGAGGGCGCCAACCTCGCGGGCGTTCCCGCCGGCGTGGAGCTTGGCCCCGACGACGAGGGCATCGCGTCCATCACGTCGTGCGGCCTCACCCACGAGGGCTTCCCCGTGGGCTACACGGCCGTGCCGCGCTGGCGCTACCTCAAGGACCTCACGGGGCTCGCCGACGCGAACGCGCTCATGGGCTCCTACTCCAAGAACACGAAGCGAAACGTGCGCATCGCGCACGACAACGGCGTCGTGGTGCGCCGCATCGGCCGAGACGAGCTCACGCTGTTCCACGACATCTGTGAGCTCAGCTGCGAGAAGCAGGGCTTCGAGAACAAGCCGGTCTCCTACTTCGAGGAGATCTTCGACGCCATGGGCGACAACGCCGAGTTCAACGTGGCGTTCATCGACACGGCCGAGCACCTCGCCATCTGGGAGAAGAAGCGCGACGCCTTCGCCGCCGACATCGCCAAGCTCGAGGCGTCGCTCGCAACCGCGCGCACGCCCGAGAAGGTCGAGCGCAAGCTTGCGGACGTCCGCAAGAAGCACGAGGCCTCCCTCAAGCGCGTGGAGACGGCACACGAGTACGAGAAGGTCGGCGCGCACATCCCGGCCGCGGCCGCCCTGTTCATCTGGCACCCGCGCGAGTGCGTCTACCTGTTCAGCGGCAGCGACGCCACCTACGCCAAGTTCTACGCCGCGACGGCCATCCAACACCACGTCATGAGCGAGTGCATCGAGCGCGGCTGCACGCGCTACAACTTCTACGGCATCAACGGCGTCTTCGACGATCCCAACGATCCCGGCCGAGGTCTTCTCGAGTTCAAGCAGGGCTTCGAGGGCTACGTGGAGGAGCTCATGGGCTACTTCGAGATGCCCGTGCGCCCGGCCGTCTACGCGGCCAAGCGCCTGGCCCACAAGCTTCTGGGCAGGTAGCGCAGGGAGCGGCCAGCAGGGTACGGCCAGCACAACGCCCGCCAAACGACAGGGCCCCGACGGACACGCGCGCCGTCGGGGCCCTGCTTTTATCGCCATGCGTGCCAGCCAACGGAACCCGTCCCCTTTGGCATGCCCCCTGGCACCTAGGACTCGTAGGAGAAGCGGTAGACGTAGACGTCGACGCTCGGGTCTGCCGCGCCGGGGCCGAGGTCGCGCACGACGTCCGCGCGCACGGTGCGGCCGCCGTGCTCGGAGAGGTACGTGCGGATGAGCTCCATCTTCTCGGGCTGGAGCACCGCGACCATGTCGGAGCGCTCGGGGAGCTGCTGGAGCACGTCGTTGTCCTCGATGCCCCAACGCGCAAGGAAGCTCCTCCACGCGGCGGTGTGGTTCTCCCAGCCGCCGATGGGCAGCATGTTGTCCGGATAGTCCCAGCTCTCGAAGGACAGGGCGTTCGAGCCGGCGAACATGAGCGTCTGCGAGCGGCCGAACACGACGAGCTGGTCGGGGCTCTCGTCCACATAGGAGCGGGCCGCCTCGATCGTGGGCGAGCTCGAGCGCGCCGCGAGCGGGCGGGCCACCTTGAGCCAGAAGCCGCCGCACGCCGCAAGCGCAAGGATCACGCAGGCCGCCGAGAGCCAGACCGGGCAGCCACCCGCGCGCGGCAGGCGCGCCGCGGCATGCCTTCCCGCGGGCTCCTCGGAGCCGGACGCGAGCGAGACGAGCGCGAACACACCCATCGCCACGAGCGGGATCACCACGTGCAGACGCACGCGGGCGCGCAACACGAGCATGCCCGCGCTCACGAGCAGCATGAGGACGATGCCGGCCGCCAGGGCTCCCCTGCCCGCGTCGAGGTCGCGGACGAGGGCCCACGCGTAGGCGCCCACGAGCGCCACGAGGCCAAGCATGAGGTAAGTCGTCTTCGCCCGCAGCGAGCTCGCGAGGTTGGAGAGGCCAAGGTGGTCCACCCTCTGCCCCAGACGTTCGAAGAACTCGGTGCCAAAGACGTCGTCATCGGCAAACAGCCAGTTGTAGAGGACGTCGACGTCGTTGTCGGTAAGCGACGGCTCCACCGAGCGAACCGCTTCGGCGGGCAGGTCGGGGTAGTCGAGCGCGGAGCGTCCGGCATCGAGATAGGCCGAGAAGCCCTCCCAGCCAGGCGTGTGGTCATAGGCGAAGCGCCCGGCAAGCGCGCAGACGCCCACGAGCGCCACGACGACGATGCCGCGCACGATGGAGCCCGCGTTGCGGTTGCGCACGAGCACCCAGATGGCGAACGGCGCAAACACGGCGATGGCGGCAAGGCCGCTCTCGGGGCGCAGCGAGTAGCCGGCCACCACGAGCGCCATGCCAGAGACGTCCGTGGCATGAACGCCGCCCGGCTCGTCGAACGCCGCGCGGCCAAGCACGAGCATGAGACCCGCGCCCACGGCGAGAAACGCCACGATGGTGTAGGTGAGGTACAGCGTCGAGATGACCTCGAGCACCACGAGCACGGAGAGCGTCACGACGCACAGCCTGGCCGACATCCGCGAGCGAAGCGCCTTGTCCCACGCCACCGCAAACGACGCCACGATGAGTGCAAGAAGCGTGAGCGCATACCACGGCACCGCGGGTAGCAGCGCGTAGAGCAGGGAGAGCGGCGCGCTGATCGTGACGAGCGAGTAGGGCATGAGCAGCTGCTGGCCGGCGCCCAGGAACCTGCCGCTGGCGTAGAGCTGCTGGATCTGCTCGTCGGGGCTCATCGGGTAGACGGGCGTCGCGAGCAGGCAGATGAGCAGCACGGGCACGAGCGCGGCAAGAAGCGAGGCGAGCCCCGCCCGGCCCGGGACCCTCAGCGACTCGAGGCCCCCGCGGGCCGTGCCGTTGACGTCTTTGCTCGGCATGTGGGCCTCCCCCTAGAACGAGGTGTCGGTGGGCTCGGGATAGAACTTGGCGAACTTGCGGATGAAGTTCTTCTCCATGAGCAGACCCGCGAAGCGCGAGCCTGCGGTGTCGGCCTTGCAGCGCGAGGGGTTCGCCACCTGGCCCGCCGCCACGACGGCGTCGAAGTGCGCAAGCAGCTCGGGGTCGCGCACGTAGCGGCGCGCGAGACTCACGGGCACGCGGTGGTACAGCACGTTCTTGTCGATGCGGTGCTGCGTGGCGCCGTCACTGTCGATGACGTCGCGCACGAGCACGTACATGGGGTTCACGCCCGCAGCCGCCGAGTAGAACGAGTTGGCGCCCACGCGTGGGTTGAGGTCGAGGAAGAGCTTGCGGCCCGTCTTGGGGTCGCGCTTGATGTCGATGTTGGCAAAGCCGTACCAGCCAATGCCCTCAAGCAGCCTCACGGCCTTCTCCCACAGGTCGGGCATGGGCTTGGTGATCATCGCGACGGGGTTGCCGAACAGCGTGGGGGCGTGGTCCTCGAGCAGCACGTGAGCGCCCGACAGCATCGTGGCCTTGCCCTCGCGGCTCATGTAGATCGTGAGGCTGTCCATGTAGGTGTCGTCGCCCTCGATGAGCTCCTGGACGAGGAACTCGCCGCCAAAGCCGGCCTCGCGAAGCGCCGCCCACAGGCGGTCGAGCTCGGCCTGCTCGTGCATGAAGTAGATCTTCTGGAAGCCCTGGGCGATGAAGTGGTTGTACTCGGACGACGCGGCGGGCTTGGCAATGAGCGGGAACGGGATGTTCGTGGGCTCGATGGGGTCGCTGCCCGCAAGCGAGACGATCTGCGTCTGGGGCACGTCGAGCCCATAGGACTCGCAGAGCTGCTGGAAGCGGACCTTGTCGGACACCTCGCTCATGAGGTCGTGCGGCGGCAGCGGGCATACGACGTTGGCGGGCAGGCGGTCCTGGATGCTCTCGATGAGCTCCACGCGGTCGTCGGTGTTGGCGATGACGAGCACCTTCTTGCCCGCGGCCTGGCCGGCGATCTGGCAGATGGCGGCCTCGACGCTGGCCTGCCCGTTGTTCTCGACGATGTGCATGCGCACGAAGCGCGACTTCTTGATGACGGAGATGGCGTCCATGCCGATGACGACGCTCGTGACGCCAAACGCCTCGTAGAACTCGCGGGCGAGCGAGTAGGTCGACATGTCGCCGCCCAGGATGACGGGCTGGATGTCGTTCCTCTTCATGAGAAAGTCCATGTGATGCTCCTAGAGAGTTGGAAGGGCGCCGCGAAAAGGGACCCGGAGTCGATGGCTACTTGGCCCTGTGGATGCCGAGGCGGCACGCGATGCGGCCGAACAGGGCGTCGAAGAACGGCGCCTCGGAGATGCCCTGCGCGTAGGCGAGGCCGAACGTGACGAGCACGGAGGGGATGCCTCCGACCACGCAGTATAGCGCGCCGAGAAGGACCCCCTGGCACGGGCCCACGACGCGCCTGAGCACGACGAGGATCAGGATTCCCACGAGCGAGCCCAAAAGACCGAGCATGAAGGCCCTGACCGCGGTGGCGGCAATGGACTTCATGCCGATGCTTCCGAGCTCGCGCCTGATGTAGAGCAGCGTCACGATGACGACGGAGCCGTAGAAGAACGTGGACGAGATGGGCACCACATACAGGCCCCACAAGGGGGTGAGCCCCACGCACATGGCGATCTGCAGCACGGTGGCCACGATGGTGGCGACCATGTAGAAGTTCATCTTGATCATGGACGAGCAGGCCTTCTGCAGGTAGCTCGACAGGCCGTAGAACGGCAGGGCGAGGGCCAGGCACTGCAGGTAGGTGGCCGTCTGCTGGGCGGCCTCGCCCGAGAAGCTGCCGGCGGTGAACACTGCGACGAGGTAGGGGGCGAACACGATGAGGTACAGCGTCATGGGGACGAGCGTGAAGACGATCTTTCGGATGCCGCTGGCGAGGTAGCCCTTGAACGTGTCGAGCTTGCCGGCCATGTAGCTGCCGGAGAGCTCCGTGAACATCGTCACCGAGATGGGGATGGCGAAGATCGAGAAGGGCAGCACGTACCAGACGCGGGCGTAGTAGGCGATCGAGGCGCCGGCCGGCGTCACGGACAGGGCGCAGCTGCTCGTGACCGCGGCCGTGGGCGTGGAGATGAGCATGAGCACGAGCGTGGGCAGGCCGATCTTGAGGGTCTCCCCCAGGGCGGGATCGTGCAGGTTGATGTGGGGGCGCAGCGTGACGCCGTGGCGCATGAGCGCGGGCACCTGGGCGAGCACCTGGACTGCCACGCCAAGCGGGTTGGCGATGGCGAGCACCACGATGGCGCGCCCCATGGGAAGCCCCAGGTCGTTCACGAGGAAGCCATAGATGAGAAATCCCGCGATGGTGATGACGTTGTTGAGGATGGGGGCGACGTTGCTGGCGAAGTAGTCCCTCTCGGCGTTGAGCACGCCCGAGATGAGCGAGGAGAGCGCGTAGAGCACGACCTCGATGGCGAACCAGCGGAAGAAGTAGATGGCGAGCTCGGAGTCGAAGCCCTCCGTGGCGCCCGCCGACTGCGTCCAGACGATGGGCGCGGCAAAGACGAGGCTGAGCACGAGGACGACGAGCATGACGAGCACGACGATGGACGTGAGGTTCGAGGCGTAGTCCGCGGCGGCCTGCTTGCCGCGCTTGCTCTTGACCGACATGTACACCGGGAGGAACGACGTGATGAGCATGCCTCCCATGACGAGCTCGTACAGCAGGTTGGGCAGGTTGTTGGCGACGGTGTAGGCGCTCGCCAGGCCCAGGGCGCCGATGGCCCACGCCTGCACGGAGGTGCGGAAGAAGCCCGTGATGCGTCCGATGATGACGAGGATGCTCACGATGTTCGAGGACTTCTCGGCCTTCTTCTCGACAGCGGCGTCCTCTTCGGTGAGGACGGGCTGGTCCTCAAGCTCTTCTTGGTTCAGTGCCACGGTGGTACCCCCAGGTGCTTTTTGACTAACCTATGAGTGTAGGGGCGACGGGCCCGCGCATGGGCTGGGCTCGCCTGTTTCCATGGTTTCACTGCACGCTTCGCAAGGGAGATACCCATGCCCACCGCAATCGTCGACTGCCACACGCACACGTCGTTCTCGGACGGCGCGTCAACGTTCGAGGAAAACGTGGCCGCCGCGGCCGAGGCGGGCGTGCGCGTGCTCGCGTGCACGGACCACCTCACGCTGCCCGCGAGCATGGAGCGCGTGGCAGACGCGCAGGTGCCGTTTGCGCGCCTCGCCGAGCACCGCGCGGCGTATCTGCGGGCGCGCGAGCTTGCCGGCGAGGTAGCGCCGGAGCTGGAGCTCGTCTATGGCTTTGAGTGCGACTGGTACCCGGGGTGCGAGGACAACGTGCGCGCGTGGAGCGCGGGCGCGGCGTTCACGCTCGGCAGCGTCCACTGGATCGGGGATGCGGGAGACGTTGCCGCGGGTGCCACGGGACAGGCGGGGACCGAGCACGTGGCGAGGGCGGGCCTGCCCGGCAGCGGCGCCGGCTGGATCGACTTCTCGGGAGACATGCACGTGTGGGAGGAGCTGGGCGCAGACGAGCTTTGGCGTCGCTACGTGGACGCCTGGTGCGCGGCGTGCGAGAGCCCGCTGGGGTTCTCGTCCATGGCGCACCCCGACCTGCCGGCGCGCTTCGCCAACGACGGGTGGGCGCCTGCCATCGACCTGGCGCCGTTATGGGACCGCATGGCCGAGTGCGCCCGCGAGACGGGCCGCCACGTCGAGGTGTCCACGGCGGGCCTTCGCAAGTCCACGAGCGCGTTCTACCCCAGCGCGGGGCTGCTGAGGCGCTTTGCCCGGGCCGGCGTGCCCATCACCGTGGGCAGCGACGCGCATCGCGCGGCCGACGTGGCCCACGCTGTGCGAGACGCCTACCGCTACGCGGAAGCCGCCGGTTACGCGAGCGTCGACGCCCCGCGCGCCGACGGCGACTGGCAGACGCTCCCGCTCGCGTGACAAAGGGGACGGGTTCCCTTGTCACGTGCCAGAGGAACCCGTCCCCCCACGTGCCAGAGGAACCCGTCCCCAATGGCATGCCAGAGGAACCCGTCCCCAATGGCATGCGGGTGTCACTTCATGCGGGCGTTGAGCTCGCCGGCGAGCTCGTCCAGGGTGACGCCGTAGCGCTCGAGGGTCACGAGCAGGTGATACACCAGGTCGCCGGCCTCGTAGCGGATGTGGTCGTGGTCGTTGTCCTTAGCAGCCATGATGACCTCGCTGCTCTCCTCGGCGAGCTTCTTGAGCAGCTCGTCCTCCACGTCGGTGAGCAGGCGGGCCGTGTAGCTCTCCTCGGGCGAGGCGTCGCGGCGGCCGTGGATTGTGGCGGCCAGGCTCTCGAGCGTCTCGCCGATGTTTCCGGGCTGCACGTTGGCGGTGCGCACTCCCATGTCTAGTCCTCCTCGGCGCCTTGCGGCGCATCGTAGATGCGGTTGAAGAAGCAGCTGCGGGCGCCCGTGTGGCACGCCGGGCCCGGCGAGTCCACGCGCACGAGCAGCGTGTCGGCATCGCAGTCGGCGTCAATCGAGATGACGCGCTGCATGTTTCCGCTGGTGGCGCCCTTGTTCCAGAGCTCTTGCCTGCTGCGGCTCCAGAACCACGTCGTGCCGGTCTCGCACGTGAGGCGGTAGGACTCGGCGCTCATCCACGCCACCATGAGCACCTCGCCGGTGTCGTACTGCTGCACGACGGCGGGGATGAGCCCGCGGTCGTCGAACTTGAGGTCCATGCATGCCTCCCTGGGCCGAACTTAAAAGTCGAGGCGCACCGGAATACCCTGGCTCACCATATACTCCTTGACCTGGCGGATCGTAAACGTGCCAAAGTGGAACACGCTTGCGGCGAGCACGGCGTCGGCCTCGCCCTCGATGATGCCTTGCGCAAAGTGCTCGAGCGTGCCCACGCCGCCGCTCGCGATGACGGGGATGGGCACGGCGCGCGCCACGGCACGCGTGAGGGCCAGGTCGAAGCCCTCCTTCGTGCCATCGCGGTCCATGCTCGTGAGCAGGATCTCGCCTGCGCCCATGCGCGCGGCCTTCTCGGCCCAGGCGACGGCGTCGAGACCGGTGGCGTTGCGACCGCCGGCCGTGAACACCTCCCAGCGGTCGGCACCGGGAGCCCCCGGCTCGCCCACGCGCTTTGCGTCGATGGCCACGACGACGGCCTGGCTGCCAAACGCCCGGGCCGCGGCGCCGATGAGCTCGGGGTTCCTCACGGCCGCGGAGTTGAGCGAGACCTTGTCGGCACCCGCCGCCACCATGCGGCGCATGCCCGCCAGGTCTCGGAAGCCCCCGCCCACGGTGTAGGGAATCGCAAGCTCGCCGGCCGCGCGGGCGGCCATGTCGACCGTCGTGGCGCGGTCGTCGCTCGTGGCCGTGATGTCGAGGAAGACCACCTCGTCGGCGCCCTCGGCGTCATAGGCGGCCGCAAGCTCCACCGGGTCTCCGGCGTCGCGCAGGTCGACGAAGTTCACGCCCTTGACCACACGGCCGTCCTTGACGTCCAGGCAGGGAATGACGCGCTTCGTGAGCATCAGGCCTCCCCCCTCGCGACCGCAAGGGCGTCGGCGAGCGAGAAGCTCCCCTCGTAGAGGGCGCGGCCCGTGATGGCCCCCTCGATGACGTCGTCGCCGGCCTGGGCAAGCGCGCGGATGTCATCGAGGCTCGTGATGCCGCCGCTTGCCACCACGGGAAAGCCGGCGACCTGGGCCACGTGGCGATAGGCGTCCGTGTCGATGCCCGTCTGCATGCCGTCACGCGCGATGTCGGTGTAGACGAGGTGACGAAAGCCCAGCCCGCGCAGGTGGCCCACGACGTCATCCAAGCTGCGGGAGACGTCGTCTCGCCAGCCGTTCACCTTGACCTGGCCGTCCTTGGCGGCAACGTCTGCCACGAGGCAGGAGCCGAACCCCTTGGCGACGACCTCGGCAAACGCAGGCTCGCGCACGAGCACGGTGCCCAGGGCGATGCGCTTGGCGCCCATGGCGCGCAGCTCGTCGATGCGTGCGAGCGAGCGAACGCCGCCGCCCACGTCCACGGAGAGCCCATCCACCTCGCAGATGGCACGAATGGCCTCGTCATTGGCGGCGCGGGCCGCCTCGTCCTCCTCGAAGGCGCTCGAGAGGTCCACGACGTGCACCCACGTGGCGCCCTGCTCGGCGAAGTAGCGCGCCACCGCGGCGGGATTGTCCGAGTAGACCTTGCAGCGGCTGCGGTCACCACGCTCGAGGCGGACGACCTTGCCGGCGATGAGGTCGATGGCAGGGAACAGAATCATACGAAGACGTCCTTTCCGCGCGCGCTCGCAGCACGCACGACGTTCACGTAGTTGCGCAGGATGACAAGGCCCGTGCCCGAGCTCTTCTCGGGGTGGAACTGGCAGCCGAACACGTTGCCCTCCCACATGACGCCGGCAAAGCTGCGGACGTAGTGCGTGCGCGCCGCCACCTGGCCGGGGTCGACGTCGTCGGAGGCGGCGTAGGAGTGCGTGTAGTAGACGTTGGCGCCCTCGGGCACGCCGGAGAGCAGCGGGCAGGAGCGGCCCTCGCCACTCACGTGGATCTGGTCCCAGCCCACGTGCGGCACCTTGAGGCGCTCCGACGAGAGCCTCGTGCAGCTGCCTTCGAGAAGGCCGAGCCCCGCCACCCAGGGGGCGCCGGGCTCGTCTTGCGGCACGCCCTCGTCGCCACGGGCAAGCAGCAGCTGAAGGCCCAGGCAGATGCCCAGGATCGGCGTGCCGGCCCGGACCGCGTCCACGATGGCCTGCGCCTGGCCGCTGCCCCGCATGAACGTGATGGCGTCATAGAACGCGCCCACGCCGGGCAGCACGAGGCCGGCCGCCCCGCGGATGGCAGCCGGGTCATCGGAGACCACGACGTTGTCCCAGCCGGCGCGCATGAGGCCGCGCCGCACGCTCGAGAGGTTGCCCTTGTGGTAGTCGATGACCACGATGGGCGCGGCGTCCGAGCGCGATGACGCCTCCCCCACGCTCGCAGCGTCCACGCGCGCCTCGGCGCCGCAGCCGCCCATCACAGGCTTCCCTTCGTGGAGGGCACGCCCGTGACGCGCGGGTCCAGCTCGGCCGCAAAGCGTAAGGCACGCCCCAGCGCCTTGAACGCCGCCTCGATGATGTGGTGGGAGTTTGCGCCCGCAAGCTCGCGGACGTGCAGCGTGAGGGCCGCGTCGCGCGCGAACGCGATGAAGAACTCCTCGGCAAGCTCGGTGTCGAACGTACCCACCTTCTGCGTGGGGAGCGGCAGCTCCACGTAGGCCTGGCCGCGGCCCGAGACGTCAATCGCGGCCTGCACGAGCGCCTCGTCCATGGCGATGCAGACGTCGGCAAAGCGCGAGATGCCACGCTTGTCGCCCAGGGCCTCGAGCACGGCCTGGCCCAACACTATCCCGACGTCCTCCACAGTGTGGTGGTCGTCCACGTAGATGTCGCCCGTGGCGCGCACCGTGAGGTCGAACAGGCCGTGGCGGCCAAAGGCCGCGAGCATGTGGTCGAGAAAGCCCACGCCGGTCTCGACGTCCACGCATCCGGTGCCGTCGAGGTCGATCGTGAGGGTGATGTCCGTCTCGCCCGTCTTGCGGGAGACGGTGGCACGTCTAGTCATGGGCAGCTCCTTCGTCTGCGGAAAGCTCGTCTGCCACGAGCGCCGCGAGCGCGTCTATCACGGCGCCGTTCTCCTCGGGCGTGCCCACGGTGATGCGCAGGCACCCCGCAAGCCCCGGCGCGTAGCTGAAGTCTCGCACAAGGATGGAGTACTCGTCGCGCAGACGCTCGCGAACGCGGCTCGCGGCCGGCACGCGGACGAGGACGAAGTTGCCCTCGCTGGGCCAGACGCGCACGCCCTCGATGCGGGCCAGCGCCTCGAACAGGCGCGTGCGCTCGGAGCGGATCTGATCCACCACCGGCGAGAACTCCCCGCGGCACTCCACGGCCACGAGGGCCGCGGCCTGCGTGAGGACGTTCACCGAGTAGATCTGCCGCACGGCGGCAAGCGCGTCGATGACGTCGGGCGCGGCGATGACGTAGCCGCAGCGCGCGCCCGCAAGCGCGAACGCCTTGGAGAGCGTGTGCAGCACGAGCAGGTTGTCATGCTCGGCAAGCAGGGGCTCGGCACTCGTGCCGGCCTCCGCGAACTCGCCGTACGCCTCGTCCACGAGCACGAGTCCCGGGCACGCCTCGCACACGCGGCGCACGAGCTCTGCCGGCGCCACGTCTCCCGTGGGGTTGTTGGGGCTCGTGAGCACGACGAGGCTTGCCTCGCGTGCGGCGGCAACGAGGGCGTCGGCATCGGGCAGCAGCGTGTCCGGGTCTCGCCAGACGTCAACGACGCGCGTCTGGGCGAGACCCGCGAAGAACGCGTACTCCGAGAAGCACGGCGGCACGTTCACGAGCGTGCGGCCGGGACCGCCAAAGGCCAGCACGAGGTTGTAGAGCAGCTCGTCTCCGCCATTGCCCACGATGACGTTCTCGCGGGCAACGCCGTGCCAGGCGGCCAGGGCGTCTCGCAGGTCGTTGCTCATGGGGTCGGGGTAGCGGTTCGTGGGCGTGGCGGCGAGTGCCTCGTCCATGGCGGCGCGCACCGCAGGCGGCACGCCGTAGGTGTTCTCGTTGGCCGAGAGGTTCACGCGCGTGGGCGTGAAGTTGGGGTCATAGGGCTCGAGGCTGCGCAGGTGGGGCTGCACGAGCTCGCGCATGCGGTCTGAGAGCTGCGCCACGGCTAGGCCCTCCCCTCGTATCCGGGCAGGTAGGGCACGCCGGGGGCGTCGAGCGTGCGGGGCCATGCCGTGGCGCCGGCGCCCTTGCAGGCCGCCGCGGCATCGGCGAAGCGATCCGCGCCCTCCTCGACGAGCTTGCGACGCAGGCCCACGGAAAGCGCGTGAGCCCACAGGCCCTCAGACTGCGCGAGCGCCTGGACGGCCGGGCCGTCTGCCGCAAGACCCTCGGGCGTGTAGCAGATGACGCTCGAGCGCTTCACGAAGTCGTAGACGCCCAGGGGGTTCGAGAACTTCGCCGTGCCGCCCGTGGGCAGCGTGTGGTTGGGTCCGGCCACGTAGTCGCCGAGCGGCTCGGAGCTCCACGGGCCCACGAAGATGGCGCCGGCGTTCTCGATGGACCCGAGAAGGGCCATGGCGTTGTCGCAGTGAAGCTCGAGGTGCTCGGGCGCCACGACGTTCACGGCGGCCACGGCGGCGGCCAGCGTGTCGCAGCTCACGATGACGCCGTGCTCGAGGCTCGCGCGCGTGACGTCCTCGCGAGGGCTCTGGGCCACAAGGCGCTCGACGGCTGCCTCCACGGCGGCCCCGAGCTCGGGCGCGTCCGTGACGAGGTAGCACGTGGCCATGGGGTCGTGCTCGGCCTGGGCCATGAGGTCGGCGGCCACCACGACCGGGTCTGCCGTGGCGTCGGCCAGCACGCAGACCTCGGAGGGGCCAGCCACCATGTCGATGCCCGCATCGCCCATGACGTAGCGCTTGGCGGCGGCCACGTAGGCGTTGCCCGGACCCGTGATCTTGGCCACGCGCGGGATGGACTCGGTGCCATAGGCGAGCGCGCCGATGGCCTGGGCGCCGCCCACGGCGTAGACCTCGTCCACGCCGGCGACCTTTGCCGCGGCGAGCGTGTAGGCCGAAAGCGACCCATCACGCTGCGGCGGCGTCACCATGACGATGCGGCGCACGCCGGCGACCTTGGCGGGCACGGCGTTCATGAGCACGGTGGAGGGGTACTGGGCACGCCCTCCCGGCACGTAGATGCCAACGCTGGGCAGCGGCGTCACCTTGACGCCGAGCAGCGTCCCGTCGGCGCGGGTGGTGAACATGGACTGGGAGACCTCGCGCTCGTGGAAGGCGCGGATCTGGGCGTGGGCGCGCTCAAGCGAGGCGAGGAACTCCTCGTCCACCATGGAGGGCGCGGCGTCGAGCAGCTCGTCGGGGACGCGGAAGGCCGTGGGGCAGCTGCCGTCGAAATTCTCGCAGTAGGCGCGCACGGCGGCGTCGCCGTTGGCACGGACGTCGTCAACGATTGCCTCGGCCGCGTCCATCACGCTGCGAGGCAGGGCGCCGGAGCGCTTGATGTCGGCGTCGGTGAGCTCTCGGCCACCGGTGAGGTCCACTTTGATCATGGGTTACTCCCCCTTCTTGGACGTCGCCGCCACGAGGCGGCTGGCGAGGTCTCGGATGCGTGCGTCACAGCGGTAGGCGGCGGGGCCGGCGAAGAAGCGCGCCGTGCACTCCATGACGTCGTCCACGATGACGAGGTTGTTCTCGCGTAGCGTGGTGCCCGTGGCCGTGATGTCCACGATGCGGTCGGTCATGCCCACGATGGGTCCCAGCTCGATGTTGCCGTGAAGCGCCAGGATGTCCACCTGCTGGCCGATGCGGTCGTAGTAGGCCTGCGTGATGCGCGGGTACTTCGTGGCCACGCGCATGGTGCCGCGCCAGGCGTAGGCGCGGTCGGCCTGGCCGGCGCGGCCCGCCGGCTCGGCCACGATGAAGCGACAGGCGCCATAGCCCAGGTCTGCCACCTGGAGCAGGTCGAGGTCGGCCTCGATGAGCGAGTCGGAGCCGCAGATGCCGCAGTCGGCCCCGCCGTGGGCCACGAAGGCCGGGGCGTCGGTGGCGCGCACGATGACGTACTCCACGTCTCCGGCAGAGATGATGAGCTTGCGCCCGTAGTCGCGCAGGTCGTCGACGGGAAGGCCCGCGGCCTCGAGTGCCTCGAGCGTGGGCGCGAACAGCGACCCCTTGGGCACGGCGATGCGTAAGGGGCGGTTGCCCACGCAGACGTTGGGGGCACCCTCGGCAGACGCGCCGAGCACCTCCTGGAGCCGCTCGAGCGACAGGGCAAAGCCGCAGGCGGCGGTGCCGGGCATGCCGAGGTTGGCGAGCACGGCGTCGTAGCGGCCGCCCGAGGCGAGGCTCGCCGACAGGCCGTCCACGTAGGCCTTGAAGATGATGCCCGTGTAGTAGTCGAAGCTGTTGATGATGCTGAAGTCGAAGGAGAGCGCGGGCGCGGCGTCCGTGGCGGCCAGAGCGTCCACAAGGGCGCGCAGCTCGGCTGTGCCGCGACGCTCGGCGGGCACGCAGGCGCCCTCGAGCAGCTCGTCGACCCGGTCGATGGCCGATGCGTCACCGTGCAGGCGCGGCAGCTCGTGCAGGGCCCGGGCAACGGGCCGGGGCAGCGACGCCGCGTCCACGGCCTCGTCGAGCGCCACGAGGTTCGAGGCGTGCACCTGCGCGAGGACCTCCTCGCGCAGCGACTCGTCGGCCACGTCGGTCTCGAGCAGGGCCAGAAGCGGCCTCACCGAGCCGGCGACGATGCGCGCGCCCGGCACCCCGAGGGCCTCGAGCGTCTCGGCCAGAAGCGAGACGACCTCCACCTCGGCGTCCACCTCGGCGCCGCCGATGAGCTCCACGCCCAGCTGCGTGAACTGGCGGGGCTCGCCGCGAAGCGCGCCCTGCTCGCGCACGACGGGCGCCTCGTAGCGCAGGCGCAGCGGGAGGTCCGCCGAGCCCAGGCGCTGGGCCGTGAGGCGCGCGATGGGCAGCGTGAGGTCGGGGCGCAGCATGAGCAGGCGGTTGTCGGAGTCGAACAGCTGGAACGGCGAGCCCTTGATGCGGCCCGCGCGCTCGAGCACGGAGCGATCCTCGAGCAGCGGCGTCTCGACCGGGACGTAGCCATGGGCGTCGAAGCAGGCGCGGACGCGGTCGCGGATGGACTCGCGGGCGCGCGCCTCCCTTGGCAGGATGTCTCGAAATCCCCTGGGCGTGCCTATGACCACGGCGTCCTCCTCGCCTCGTGCCTTGCGGGCTTTGCTCCGCACACTTTAGCACACTAAAGTAGCGACGGGCCGTTCACTTTATCAGGCTAAAGTAAACTTCGCGTTTCGCCGCGTGCTCGGGTGGCCGCGATCCGTGAGTGCTGCAAATCGGTCACTAACGGGGCTCCGGAGGCGTCGAAAGTGACCGATTTGCAGCGCTCGCGGTTAGGCGAGGGAGGGACGAGGCGGTCGCGTGAAAGGCGAGCACCGCCACGTGCGGGAATAGCGCCAGACGCAGACCTGCTGGGAGGGGTCAATCGAGCCGCCGCCAAGCACGCGTTCGGCCGTCTTCTCGACGCGGCCGCCCAGGCGCTCCTCGACAAACGCGCGGACGGTCTCTGCGGTGTCCTCGGTCGTCACGAGCGTCATGTCATCCCTCTGCGCGAGCTGCTCGAGCGTGTCGGCGTTCGTGAGGCCCTTCGAGGCGAGGTAGTCCGTCCAGGGGGCCGTGTAGATGACCCAGCCGCCGGGGATGAGGGCGTCCGTGGGATAGTCCCCCTGCTCGAAGGCCAGGGCGTCGTGCGCGATGAACGCCGTCTGGGCCATGCCCTGGATGACGATGTCGTCCGTCTCGCGCAGGTAGGCATCGTATGCCTGGGAGGTCTCGCCGGCACCGGCCACGCTGATGGGACGCACCACCTTGAGCCAGAAGCCCGCCGTGGCAACGACGCACAAAAGGCAGACGGCCACGGGGGCGAGACGCGCCACCGCAGAGGTCGCGGGAGCAACCCCCTCCCTCTCGTGGGCTCCGCGTTGCTTCTCGGGAACGTGGCAGCATGCGATAAGGGCCATGAGCGTCGAGGCCATCATCGGCAGCACGACATGCAGGCGCACCCTGGCCCTGAGCGCGATGAAGGCGCAGCCCACGAGAGTCATGAGGCATATGCCAAGCGCAAGGGGCAGAGCTCCGCGCCCCGCCCGAGCGCTTGCCAGCAGGACGCGCGCCATGACGGCAAGCAGCGCGATCGAGGCGATAAGCAGCCACGTCGTCTTAGCCTTAAGCGCCGAGACGAGATAGGCGGCCGTCATGTGGGGACGGCTCTGCCCCAGGTCCTCGAAGAACTCGACGTCGAAGGGGTCGCTCTGGATGAAGATCCACTTGTTGAGGATCGAGGAGCTCGCGTCGGTGATGTCCTCGTTTATCTCGCGCATCTCGTCTGCCGTGAGCTCGGGATAGTCGAGAGACGCTCGGCCCGCCTCCAGGTAGGCGCTGTAGCGCTCCCAGCCGGGCGTCGTGTCATAGGCGACGCGCCCCGCCACGGCGATTGCCGCGACGGCCGCGACCGCCACGACGCCCCTCATGATGCAGGCCACGTGGCGGTTGCACGCGAGTACCCACACGGCAAAGGGAGCAAAGATGGCAAACGCGCCCATGCCAGATTCGGGACGCAGGGCAAAGCCGAGGCAGGCCAGGGCAGAGCCGAGAACATCGGAGCCCCTAAGGCCCGTTCGGGATCCCATGGCCCGGATGACGAGCAGGACGAGGCCAGCCGCGGTGGCCACGAACGCCGCGACCGTATAGGTGAAGTACAGCACCGAGAGCGCCTCGAGCGTCGCGAGCAGGGCCAGCACGCAGACGACGGCACGGGTGCCCAGCCGAGACCGGAGCGCGGACACGGCGCACACCCAGAAGGAGACGACGATGAGTGCGAGCAGCGTGATGACGTACCAGGGAATCGCGGGTGCCACCTGGTAGAGCACGGACAGCGGCCAGCTCACGAGCGACAGCGTGTAGGGCATGAGGCGGCACGTGTCGCACCCCAGGATGCGGCCACTCGCGTACAGCTGCTGCACGTAGTCGTCCACGAGGGGGTAGCGGGGGCGCACGAGGGCGAACAGGCCCAGGGCGAGCACCAGCGCAGCGAGCAGGGCCAGACCAGACGCGAGCGCGGAGGCGCGGCGACCGTGCGGGGTCGAGGGGGTTCTGGCATGCATCTCATGCTCCGCTCGTCGGGGCCGGCCGGAAAGTCGAGCGTGAGCCCCACAAAAGAGGGACCCGGCGCCACATGGCACCAGGTCCCATAATAAATCTAACCCGTCGCTTGCGTCAGCCGCCGAGGTAGGCCTGCTTGACGCGCTCGTCGTTCGCGAGGTCGGCGGCGTCGCCGCTCATGGACACGTGGCCCGTCTCGAGCACGTAGGCGCGGTCGGCGATGGAGAGCGCCATGCGGGCGTTCTGCTCCACGAGCAGCACCGTGGTGCCCGTGTCGTGCAGGCTCTTGATGATGTTGAAAATCTCCTGCACCAGGATGGGCGCCAGGCCCATGGAGGGCTCGTCGAGCATGAGCAGGCGCGGCTTGCTCATGAGCGCGCGGCCCATGGCCAGCATCTGCTGCTCGCCGCCCGACAGGGTGCCGGCGCTCTGGCCCTCGCGCTCCTTGAGGCGCGGGAAGCGGTCGAACACCATCTCGAGCGAGTCGGCGACCTCGGCCGAGTCCGTGCGCGTGAAGGCGCCCATCTCGAGGTTGTCGCGGACGCTCATCTGCAGGAACACGCGCCTGCCCTCGGGACACAGCGCCATGCCGCGGCTCACGATCTTGTGCGGCGGGATGCCCAGCAGGCTCTCGCCCTCGAACTCGATCTTGCCCTCGCGGGGCTTCAGCAGGCCCGCGACCGTGTTGAGCGTCGTGGACTTGCCGGCGCCGTTCGCGCCGATGAGGGTGACGATCTCGCCCTCCTCGACGTCGAAGGAGATGCCCTTCACCGCGTGGATGGAGCCGTAGTAGACGTTGAGGTCCTCAACGTGAAGGATGCTCATGGGTTAGGCCTCCTCATCCTGCTTGCCGAGGTATGCCTCGATGACCTGCGGGTTGCTCTGGATCTGCTCGGGCGTGCCCTTGGCGATGATCTTGCCGAAGTTGAGCACCGCGATGCCCTCGCAGATGCCCATGACGAGGTCCATGTCGTGCTCGATGAGCATGACGGCGATGTGGAACTCGTCGCGGATCCTGCGGATGTTGTCCATGAGCTCGGCCGTCTCGGACGGGTTCATGCCGGCGGCCGGCTCGTCGAGCAGAAGCAGCTTGGGGTTCGTGGCCAGGGCGCGGACGATCTCGAGCCTGCGCTGGGCGCCGTAGGGCAGCGAGCCCGCCGTGTGGTTGGCATACACGCTCATGTCGAAGAAGTCGAGCAGCTCGAGGGCGCGCTCGTGCATCTGCTTCTCGGCCTTCCAGTACGAGGGCAGGCGCAGGATCGCGGGCGCCGTGTGTTCCTTGATCTGGTTGTGCAGGCCGATCTTGACGTTGTCCTCGACGGACAGCGACGAGAACAGACGGATGTTCTGGAAGGTGCGGGCCACGCCGGCACGGCTCGCAGCGGCGATGTCCATGCCCGCCGTGTCCTGGCCGTCGAGCATGACCATGCCGTGCGTGGGGTTGTAGACCTTGGTGAGCAGGTTGAACACCGTGGTCTTGCCCGCGCCGTTGGGGCCGATGAGGCCGGCGATCTCGGTCTTGCCCACCGTGAAGTTGAAGTCGTCGACGGCCTTGAGTCCGCCAAACTCGATGCCCAGGTGGCGGCACTCGAGGACGGGGCGCTCGTTGACGTCGCGCTCGGGGACGATGGAGTCAGAGGGCAGGGGCACCATCTTGGTGCGCTCGCGACGCTCGGCCGCGTGGCGCTCGGTGGCGGTCATGTTACTCATCGGCCTCGCCGCCCTTCTCGGATGCGGGCTCCTCGATCTTCGCCGGACGCTTGAACTTGCCCTTGAGCGTCTCGACGAACTGACGGAGCGTGGGGTTGTTGGAGACGATCATCACGAGGATGAGGACCACGGCGTAGATGAGCATGCGCCAGTCGGCGATGGCACGCAGCATCTCGGGCAGGACCGTGAGGATGGCCGCGGAGATGACGGAGCCGCGGACGTTGCCCATGCCACCGAGAACCACGAAGACCAGCACGAGGATCGACGTGTTGAAGTCGAACTTCTTGGGGACGATCGAGCTGTAGCCCATGGCGTAGAAGCAGCCGGCGGCGCCAGCCAGGGCGGCGGCGACCACGAAGGCGACCATGCGGTACTTGGTGACGTTGATGCCCACGGACTCGGCCGCGATGCGGTTGTCACGCACGGACATGATGGCACGGCCCGTGCGGCTGTTCACGAGGTTGAGCACGACCGTCACCGTGATGAGCACGAGCACGATGCCAATGGCGAACGTCGACATCTTCGTGATGCCGGCGGCGCCCTGCGGGCCGTTGATGAGCAGCGACCCTCCCTGCATGCCGAGCGACTTGGCGTCGGTCAGGGAGAAGTGCAGGCCGCTGGCGTCCAGGCCCACGTAGAGGTTGTTGAGGATGTTCTTGATGATCTCGCCAAAGGCCAGCGTCACGATGGCGAGGTAGTCGCCGCGCAGGCGCATGACCGGGATGCCGATGAGGAATCCCGCGACGGCGGCCAGCACCGCGGCGATGAGCATCGCGATGACGTAGGCGAGAAGCCCGTTGCCCACGGCGCCGCCCACGACGGAGAACGCGACGACGCCCGAGAAGGCGCCCACGCTCATGAAGCCGGCGTGGCCCAGCGACAGTTCGCCGGAGATGCCCACGACGAGGTTGAGCGAGACGGCCATGCACACGTAGGCGCAGATGGGCACGAGCTGGCCGGAGAGCGAGTTCGTGAGGATGCCCGTGGCGTCGAGCACGGTCATGATCGCAAAGAAGCCAACGATGATGCCATAGGTGACGAGGTTCGACACCAGGCGCTTGCTCATGCGGCGAGGGGCCGCGGGAGTAGAGGTGGTCTTGTCTGCCATGTCACTACACCTTCTCCCTGACGGTCTTGCCGAGAAGGCCAGACGGCTTCACGAGCAGCACGACGATGAGCACCGCGAACACGATGGCGTCGGCGAGCTGGGTGCCCACATAGGCCTTGGCGAAGATCTCGATGACGCCGAGCACGAGACCGCCCACGAAGGCGCCGGGGATGGAGCCGATGCCACCGATGACGGCGGCCGTGAAGGCCTTGATGCCCGGCAGCGAGCCGGTCGTGGGGATGAGCGTGGGGTACGCGGAGCACATGAGCACGCCGGCGACGGCGGCCAGGCCGGAACCGATGGCGAACGTGAGCGAGATCGTCGAGTTGACGTTGATGCCCATGAGCGTGGCGGCGCCGCGGTCCTCGGAGCAGGCGCGCATGGCCTTGCCCATGCGGGTCTTGCTCGTGAACATCGTGAGGCACACCATGACCACGATGCCCGTGACCACCGTGACGATCGTGATGGCGCTCACCACGAGCTGGCCGCCGAACAGCGAGACGGACGGCAGGTTCACCACGGACGGGAACGACTTGGTGTCGGAGCCCCAGATGAGAAGCGCGGCGTTCTGCAGGAAGTAGCTCACACCAATGGCGGTGATCAGGACGTCGAGCGAGGGAGCGTTGCGCAGCGGCTTGTAGGCCAGGCGCTCGATGACGATGCCCAGGACGGTGCAGGCCACGATGGACAGCACCACGCCGATGCCCGTGGGCAACCCCAGGTAGTTCACGGCACAGAAGCACACGTAGCCACCGACCATGATGATGTCGCCGTGGGCGAAGTTCAGCATCTTGGCGATGCCGTACACCATGGTGTAGCCCAGGGCGATGATCGCGTACACGCTACCGAGCGAGAGACCGTTGATGAGGTTCGTCAGAAAGCCCATGTCTTGCCGCCTCCTTTCCTTTCATGTTGCGAGAAACGCTCCGATAACCGCTTGGAAGTGCCCTCGCAACCTTTCTCTCCTACCGACAAGCGGGGACCATCAAGCCGATGGCCCCCGCTCGCGTATTGATGTCTTATGGACGACGCATCGTGGCTACGTGCTGCGAAGGCACGGCGCCACGCACCTACTGGCTAGTCCAGCGGCTGGTACACGCCGTCCTTGATGACCATGCCCTTGGGCTCCTTGGAGACCTCGCCGGTGTCCTTCCAGCTCATGTTCTCGCCGGTGAGGCCGGAGTAGGTGTAGCCATCGACGATGGCGGCCTTGAGCTTGTCGCAGATGTCGGAGGCGCTCATGTCCGGGGTGCAGCCCGTCTTCTCGAGCAGCTCCTTGATGACGTAGACGCAGTCGTAGGCGTCAGCGGCAAACTGAATGGGGTCGTCGCCGTAGGCGTCCTTGTAGGCCTTGGTGAAGGCAGAGGTCTTCTCGTCGGTGGCGGTGGCGACGAACGGGGTGAGGAGCATGAGGCCCTCGGCGAGCGAGGTTTCGAAGCCCTCCACCGTCAGGATGCCGTCCATGCCGTCGCAGCCGAAGAACTTGGGCGCGTAGCCCATGCCGTTGGCCTGCGTGAGGATGAGCGCGGCAGGCGTGTAGTAGATCGGCAGGAAGACGAGGTCGGCGCCGTTGTTCTTGGCGTCATTGAGCTGCACGGAGAAGTCCGTGGCGTTGTCGTCCGTGAACGTGGAGGTCGAGACGATCGAGAGGCCCTGGTTGGCAGCCTCGGCCTCGAACTTCTTGTAGATGCCCGTGGAGTAGGCGTCGGAGTTGTTGTAGATGACGGCGATCTTGGTGCCGAGCTGCTTCTTGGCAAGGTACTGAGCGGAGGCCGTGCCCTGGTTGGGGTCGGTGAAGCACATCTGGAAGACGTTGTCCTTGCGGGAGGTCGTCACGTTGCCGTCGGCGTCCGGCTGGCCGCCGATGACGTCGTTGGACGAGGCGGACGGCGTGAGCTCGAAGACGTTGTCGGAGTTGGTCTCGGCGGAGACGGCCACGCAGGGGTTGGTCGTGGTCGGGCCAACGAGGACCTGCAGGCCCCAGTCCTTGAGGTTGTTGTAGGCGTTGACGGACTTCTCGGAATCGTGCTCGTCATCCTGGCAGTTGTGCTCGAACTTGATCGAGCCGCCAGCGGCGTTGATCTCGTCGACGGCGAGCTGGGCGCCGTTCTTGGTGGCGTTGCCGTAGATGGCGGCGGCACCGGTCAGCGGGCCGATGTTGCCGAGCTTGAAGGTGGAACCGTCGCTGTTGCTGGAGCTACCGGCGCTCGAGGAGCCGGAGTTGCCGCAGGCGGCGAGACCAGCGACGCTTAGAATGCCCGTGGCACCAGACAGCTTCACGAAGTTCCTACGGGACATGCCAAAACGCTTGGACTCCATCTTTCATCCTCCTCGTGCGGGCCTTTAGCTATTGACGGTCACGCGTGGGGAAGGCCTACCCCGCTCGTGGTGGTTGAACACGATAGCGGCAAAAAGTTGAATTTGTCAGCACTTTTTCAACAGCTCGCCGTGTTTTAACCGCGCCGTAATAAACGTATCTGACAGCGAGCGGCCCCATATTTGGGCGAACGGTAAAGTCGCAGCGTGACGGGTCTGTGGCGGCCTCTGCGGCGCTGGTTTCAACGTTGGTGATACGGCTGCGGGGCGAGGTTGTTGCGGCCGTCTCGGCCACGCATCGGGGGGCGGGTCTGCTGACACGCGGCTCTGCTCGGCCACGTCGGCGCAAGCGAGGCTGATTAGCGTACACAAGTTGGTAAATTAACTGCTATCAAGGCTCAAATCGGCCTGTTTTGCCAACCTACGCTCACTAATCGAACGACCATGACCCTTCTTAAGCAAAAGCGCCGCGGGCTCAAAGCCCACGGCGCTCGAAGGACGGTATTTGGCTGTGGCTCGCCCCCAGCATTGGAGGCTGGCAGGGAAACGCCCTCCCCTAGTGGTGGAGCTTGGCGGTGAGGCGGCACACCATGCCGGTGAGGAAGTCGACCTCGCTCAGGCGCAGGGCCATCGCGACGCCAAAGGTCGCCAGGACCGAGACCGACCCCCCGCACACGAGAATGACGAGGGCGCGCCCCATGGTGATCGAGGTCTCGGCGCCACCCAGAAGCGAGCTCACCAGGGCGCCGCACAGCGCGCCCGCGATGCCCAGGCCCAGGGCGCGCAGGCAACTCTTGAAGAAGCCGGCGAACTCGAGGCCCTTAGCCTCGTGGCGAAGCTGCACGATCGAGATCGCGTCGAGCATGACCATGTACACGAGGCTGCCGAGCGACACGGCGTGAATGCCAAGAACGGGCTCGGCCCAGATGGTGAAGGCCACCTGAGCCACCGACGCAACGACGTTGGTGATGGCAAACGGCAGCATCCGGCGCATCGACGAGAAGGTCTTCTGGAAGAAGGTCGAGAGGCCGTAGAAGGGCAGGCAGAGGGCCAGGCTCGCCAGGTAGTCCGCGGTAACCCAGGCGCTCTCGGCATCGAACTGGCCAATGCGCAGCAGGCTCATGAGCGGGTGCGAGAAGACGATGAGGTAGAGCATGAACGGAATGAGCACGAACATGATCTGGCCCATGCCCGAGCTCAGCTGCTTGGCGTAGCGGCGCAGGTCGCCCTTCGCGAACGACTCGCTCATCTCGGTGAACATGGCCACCGTGATGGGCACGGCAAAGATGGCGTAGGGCAGGGTGTACCACAGGCGGGCGTAGTAGGTAACCGAGCTGCCCTGCTCGGGCAGGGCCACGAGGGCCATCGACGTCATGACCGAGACGGTCGTGAAGGTGCAGAGCGTGGCGATGAGCGTGGGCGCGCCGAGCTTGACGGTGTCGAGCAGGGCGGGGTCATGGAGGTCGATCTTGAAGCTCAGGTGGACGCCGTGGCGGCGCAGGCTTGGCAGCTGCATGATGACCTGCACGAGCACGCCCAGGGGATTGCCCAGGGCAAGGGCGAGGAAGGCAAGCGACGGGTTGGCGTCCTTGAGCACCGCGAACAGCACGAACGAGCTAATCGTGATGACGTTGTTGAAGATGGGGGCGGCGTTGCTCCAGAAGTAGTCGCGCTCGGCGTTGAGCACGCCCGAGGCCACGCTCGACAGGCAGTAGAGCACGACCTCGATGGCAAAGAAGCGGAAGAGCGTCACGCCGTCTGCCATCTGGGACTGGTCGGTGCCGGCCGACTGCACCCAGATGAGGGGCGCGGCGAAGACGAGACAGAGGACGAAGCAGACGCCCAGGATCACGAGCAGGACCGACAGCAGGTTGGACACGTACTCGTTAGCGCCGCGGCGACCCTTGCGCTCACGAACGTCGAGGTAGACGGGCAGGAAGGCCGTGATGAGCATGCCGCCGATAACGAGCTCGTAGAGCTGGTTGGGCAGGTTGTTGGCCACCGTGTAGCAGCTCGAAAGCAGCGTGGTGCCCAGGGCGAAGGCCTGGCCCCAGGTGCGCACGAAGCCCGTGAGGCGGCTGATGATGACGAGCACGCTCATCATCGCGGCCGAGCGGCCCACGTTGGCGTCGGGTGCGGGGGCATCGGGCGCGGCATCGGCGGCGAGGCGCTCGGGCGTCTCGGCCGCAAGGTGCTCGGGCGCGTGGGGTGCGAGGTGCTCGGCGACGTCGGCGTCGTCGTGCTCGGGGGCTTCGGGCGTTAGATGATTGGCCATTAGGCGTCCTCTCGGCAGATGTCGGCAAGCGTGGCGCCGAGAAACGCGACGAGTGCCTCGGAGTTCACCTTGAGCGTGAGGCCCAGGCGACCGCCGGAGATGTAGATGTCATCGAAGAGCTGCGCCGTCTCGTCGATGAGGGTGGGAAAGGGCTTCTTCATGCCCACGGGCGAGCAGCCGCCGCGGACGTAGCCCGTGGTGGGCTCGAGGTCGCGTACGTGCATGAGGGAGAGCGACTTCTCGCCGGTGGCAGCGGCCGCCTTCTTGAGGTCGAGCTCGGCGCCCGAGGGCACGCAGCAGACGACGTGGCCGCCGTGCGGCGCCACGCAGACGAGGGTCTTGAAGCCCTGCCCGGGGTCATAGCCCAGCATGTTGGCAATCTGGACGCCCAGGTCGCGCACGCCCGAGGGGTCGGGCTCCTCGAACGCGATCGCCTCGAAGGCCACACCGGCGCGCTCGAGCTCGCGCATCGCGTTGGTCTTCTGAACCTTCTCCTTGCGGGCCACGCCGCACCTCCCTTGAGCTAGCAAAACGGGCCGCACGCGAGGCCACGCCCAACATGCGACCCATGAAGTCTACCCCACCGCGCAAGACCGCCGTGAAGGGTCTGTGGTGAGTGCCCGAACGCAAGCCAAGGACAGGTACGTTGGCGCGTGGGACGCCCGGCCGCAAGACGAGAGCTAGGCCACGCCACGCCTGGCCAAGCTCGCAAGATAACAAGGCCGAAAGGGGTTACCGTCCACCAGGCGCAAGCGTGCCAAAGGGCTCTGACCCCTTTGGCACGTCACGTGCCTATTCCTCAAGCGCTGGCTCGGGCACGGGGATGTTGGGCACCCATTCGCCCTCGCCGCTCTCGTCGAGCTTGCGCTGCAGCTCGCGGGTGTGCTCGAGCACCGGCGCCAGGAAGCGGCCCGTGTAGCTCTCGGGGCAGGCGGCCACTTGCTCGGGCGTGCCGGCGACCACCACGGTGCCGCCGCCGTCACCGCCCTCGGGGCCCATGTCGATGAGGCGGTCTGCCACCTTGATGACGTCGAGGTTGTGCTCGATGACCAAAACGGTGTTGCCGGCGTCCACGAGGCGTTGCAGGACGTCGAGCAGCTGGCGGACGTCCTCGAAGTGCAGGCCCGTCGTGGGCTCGTCCAGGATGTAGAATGTGCGGCCCGTCTGCTGTCGGTGCAGCTCCTTGGCGAGCTTCACGCGCTGGGCCTCGCCGCCCGAGAGCGTCGTGGCCGGCTGGCCCAGGCGGATGTAGCCCAGGCCCACGTCATAGAGTGTCTGGAGCTTCTTCTTGATGCGCGGGATGTTGGCGAAGAACTTGAGCGCCTCGGTCACGCTCATGTCCAGCACCTGCGAGATGTTCTTGCCGTGGTAGGTGACCTCGAGCGTCTCGCGGTTGTAGCGCGCGCCGTGGCACACCTCGCACGGGACGTAGACGTCGGGCAGGAAGTTCATCTCGATCTTGATCTGGCCATCGCCCTTGCAGGCCTCGCAGCGGCCGCCCGAGACGTTGAAGCTGAAGCGACCGGGGCTGTAGCCGCGCGCGCGGCTCTCGGGCGTGCTCGCGAACAGGGCGCGCAGGTCGTCCCACAGGCCAATGTAGGTGGCGGGGTTTGAGCGCGGGGTGCGGCCGATGGGGCTCTGGTCGACGTCGATGACCTTGTCGATCTCATCGACGCCCGTGAGCTTCTTGTACTCGCCCACCGGACGCTGCGAGTTGTGGATGGCGTTCGTGAGCGCGGGGGCGATCGTGTCGGTCACGAGCGAGCTCTTGCCCGAGCCCGAGACGCCCGTCACCACGGTGAGCGTGCCGAACTCGATGCTCGCCGTGACGTTCTTGAGGTTGTTGTGCGAGGCGCCCACGATCTTGAGCGCACCGCGTCCCGGGCGGCGACGCTTCTCGGGCACGCGGATGAGGCGCTTGCCCGTGAGGTAGGCGCCCGTCGTGGACTCAGGGCACTCGCAGATCTGCGCCGGGGTTCCCGCGGCTACGACCTGGCCGCCGAGCTCGCCGGCGCCGGGGCCCATGTCGATCACGTAGTCCGCCGCGCGGATGGTGTCCTCGTCGTGCTCGACCACGATCACGGTGTTGCCTTGGTCCCTCAGGCGCTCGAGCGTGTGGATGAGGCGGTCGTTGTCACGCTGGTGCAGGCCGATGGAGGGCTCGTCGAGGATGTAGAGCACGCCCATGAGGCCGGCGCCGATCTGCGTGGCCAGGCGGATGCGCTGGGCCTCGCCACCCGAGAGCGTCGCCGAGGCGCGCGCGAGCGTGAGGTAGTCCAGGCCCACGTCCACGAGGAAGCGCAGGCGCTCCACGATCTCCTTCACGATGCGCCCGCCGATGAACTCCTGGCGCTCCGTGAGCTTGAGGTTGCGGAAGAACTCGAGCGACCCGCGGCAGCTCATGCAGCACACGTCATAGATTGACTTGTCGCCCACCGTCACGGCGAGCATCTCGGGCTTCAGGCGCGCGCCGTGGCACGTGGGGCACGGGACCTCGTGGATGTACTTCTCGAGGCGTGCCCGGAGCTTGTCGTTGGTGGTCTCGCCGTACTTCTCGAACAGGATGGAGCGCACGCCGGCGTAGGTGGTGAGCCAGTGGGTATCACGGCCGTCCACCGTGTGGTAGTCCACGCGGATCTTCGTGGCGCCCATGCCGTCGAGCAGCGCCGTGCGCACCTTCTTGGGCAGCTTCTTCCACGGGGTGTCCGGGCTCTCGCCAAAGTGGCGGCACACGGCGGCCAGGATCTGCGGGTAGTAGTTCGAGCGGCCGAAGAAGCTGCCGAACACGCCGTCTGCCACGGAGAGCTCGGGGTCCTCGATGAGGGCCTCGGCGTCCACGACGCGGCGGAATCCCAGGCCGTCACAGTCCGGGCAGGCACCGTAGGGCGCGTTGAACGAGAAGTCTCGCGGCTGCGGGTCGTCCATGGAGTGGCCGTGCACGGGGCACGCCAGGGCAAGCGAGTACTGGAGCAGCTCGTCGGGCATGCGCTCGGGGTCATCGCGGTCTGCGAGCAAGAAGACGCCCACCTTGCCGGCCGCGAGGCGCGTGGCCGTCTCCACGGCCTCGGCGATGCGCCCCAGGCTCGTCTCGCGGATGACGATGCGGTCCACGACGACCTCGATGGTGTGCTTGAGCTTCTTGTCGAGCTTGATGTCCTCGTCGAGCTGGCGCACCTCGCCGTCCACGCGCACGCGGCTGAAGCCCTCGCCACGCAGGTCGTCGAAGAGCTTCGTGTACTCGCCCTTGCGACCCACGACCACGGGCGCCAGCACGAGGGCGCGGCGTCCCTGGCCGGCGGCGAGGACCTTGTCTGCCACCTGGTCGGTGGTCTGGCGTTCGATGACCCGACCGCACTCGGGGCAGTGGGGCGTGCCCACGCGCGCGTAGAGCAGGCGCAGGTAGTCATAGATCTCGGTCACGGTGCCCACGGTGGAGCGCGGGTTCTTGCTCGTGGTCTTCTGGTCGATGGAGACGGCCGGCGACAGGCCGTCGATCGAGTCGAGGTCGGGCTTGTCCATCTGGCCCAGGAACTGACGGGCGTAGCTCGAGAGGCTCTCCACGTAGCGGCGCTGGCCCTCGGCGTAGATGGTGTCGAACGCCAGGCTCGACTTGCCCGAGCCCGACAGGCCCGTGATGACGACGAGCTTGTCGCGAGGTATGGAGACGTCGACGTTGCGCAGGTTGTGCTCGCGCGCGCCGCGGATGACGATTGCGTCGGAGGCCATGGACCGCTCCCCTGTCGTGTGCTGTTCTCGGCCTCCCAGTTTAGAACATTCGTTCGAATGTTGCTAGGGCGCCGGCCAGAACCGTGCCAGCGGAACCCGTCCCCAATGGCATGCCAGCGGAACCCGTCCCCAATGGGGCGGCTAGGCGCCGTACTCCTCGCGCAGGCGCCTCGTGAGGGCCATGTTCTCGGAGTAGTCGACGCGCACGACCACCACGCTGGGCGCGTCGTCGTGGGAGAAGGCGTCCTCGAGCGTGGGCACGAGCTCGTCGGCCGCGCTCACCTCGTAGCCGTGGCAGTGCATGGCCTCGGCATAGGCCTTGAAGTCGGGGTTGGAGAAGCTCACGCCAAACGTGTCGCCGAACTGCTCCTCCTCCTTCCAGCGGATGAGCCCGTAGTGCTCGTCCTCCCAGATGAGGACCACGATGGGCACGCCCTCGCGCACGGCCGTCTCGAGCTCCTGCGAGTTCATCATGAAGCCGCCGTCGCCCGTGACGGCCAGCACGCGGCGCTCGGGATGGACGAGCTTGGCGGCGATGGCGCCGGGCACCGAGAAGCCCATGGAGGCAAAGCCGTTCGAGATGAGGCAGGTGCGCGGCTCGTAGCAGGGGTAGTCTCGGCCGATCCAGATCTTGTGGGCGCCCACGTCGGAGACGAGGATGTCGGAGCGGCCGAGCACCGAGCGGACGTCTGCCAGGATGCGCGCGGGCTTCATGGGGTAGGCGTCGGAGGACGAGAGCTGCTCGAAGTCCTCGCGCAGGCGTTGGCCCACGGCGAGAAGGCCATCGGGCTCGGGCTTGTCGTCGCGGCGGGCGGTGCGAAGGATCTGGTAGATGCTGTCGGAGATATCGCCCGTGACCTCGACGTCGGGCTCGTAGAGCTGGTTGACGTCGGCCGGCAGCCCCGAGATGTTCACGATCTTCATCTTGTGGGTGTGCCACTTCTTGGGTGCGCACTCGATGAGGTCGTAGCCCACGCCGATGACGAGGTCTGCCTGGTCGAACGCGTCGATGATGTAGTCGTGCTGGGGGATGCCCACCACGCCCAGGCGCCATGGGCAGTCCCACGGCACGATGCCCTTGCCCATCATCGTCTGCACCACGGAGATGTGGAGGCGCTCGGCCATGGAGCGCACGGCCTCGGCGGCACCCGCGCGCACGGCACCGGCGCCGGCGAGGATGAGCGGGTTTTTGGCCTGCGAGATGAGGCAGGCCGCCTCGATGACGCTCGCCGGGTCGGCATAGAGCGCGGGCGGTTGC
>ERZ1034984.42-NODE-42-length-127741-cov-9.782145_pt1 | contig 127741 bp, 106 predicted proteins | sample MGYA00520589_ERZ1034984 | MGnify/ENA primary metagenome ERZ1034984 (study PRJEB33766, sample SAMN09781790) | gut metagenome | biome: gut microbiome | host: Homo sapiens | place: Madagascar | study: EMG produced TPA metagenomics assembly of the PRJNA485056 data... | reverse complement strand
TGCAAAAAGAATTTGAAATTTTCTTTTTGCGTCGCTGACTGCGTGTTGCAATCAGCGAAGAACTGCATTGTATACCTATTTTTGTAGCGCCTCAGGAAACCCTGCATTTTTTGCAACCGCCCTGCGGGCGGTTGCAGGCCTGGGTGACTCAGGCTTGCTGAACAGCCTGCTCCAGCGCATCGATAAACAGGGCAGGCACATCACAGCCCGTCTGCTGCTGGATCTCCTGAAAACAGGTGGGGCTGGTGACATTGATCTCGGTGATCTTGTCGCCAATCACATCCAGACCTACCAGCAGCAGGCCACGCTGCAGCAAGACTGGACCCAGCTTTTCGGCCATGGCACGGTCGGCATCGTTCAACGGCTGCGCCACACCTTTACCGCCGGCGGCGAGGTTGCCACGAACTTCATTGCCCTGCGGGATACGTGCCAGGCAGAAAGGCACGGGCTTGCCGCCGATGATGAGCACCCGCTTGTCACCCTGTGCGATGGCGGGCAGGAATTTCTGCACCATGACGCTGGTGGCGCCATTCTGGTTCAGCGTCTCGATGATGGAGCCCAGGTTCATACCATCAGCGCCCACGCGGAAGATGCCCATGCCCCCCATGCCGTCCAGCGGCTTGAGGATGATGTCCTGGTGCTGGGCGTGGAAGGCGCGGATGTCTTGCGGGTTGCGTGTAATCAGTGTGGGGCCGAGCAGCTCGGGGAACTCCATGACCGCCATTTTTTCAGGATGGTCACGCAGAGCTGCAGGCTTGTTGAATACCTTGGCACCTTCACGCTCAGCCTGGCTGAGCATATGGGTAGCGTAGAAGAACTCGCTGTCAAACGGCGGATCCTTGCGCATGAGCACGGCGTCAAAGCTGGCCAATGCTTCCTGCTCTACGGCAATTTCTTCGTACCAGTCTTTCAGGTCACCCGTCAGGCGCAGCTTGCGCACGCTGGCCATGACACGGCCACCCACTTCCCAGCTGATGTCCTTGGGCTCAGTGGCGAACACCGTGTGCCCACGGCGCTGCGCTTCACGCATCATGACAAAGGTCGTGTCTTTCTTGGTATTGAAGGTGTGCAGAGGATCGGCAACAAAAAGAAATTGCATGGCTTGCTGGGGCCTGGCCCCGTTCAATGAATGACAAAAGGTTTAGCGCTGTGTTGTACGCCAAGGTCGGTACTGTTGCACAAACAGGGCCAAACTGCCGGCAACCACACCCCAGAAAGCAGACCCCACCCCCGCAATGACGACGCCGCTGAGCGTGACCAGAAAGGTGATGAGCGCAGCCTCGCGGCTGCTTTCCTGCTGCAAAGCAGCGACCAGGCCACTACCTATCGCACTGAGCAGTGCCAGACCTGCAGTGGCCATTACCAGCTCTTTGGGGAAAGCAGCCAGCAGGCTGGCAACCACAGCGCCGAAGATGCCCATCAAGATATAGAGCAGACCACACCACACGGCAGCGGTGTAGCGCTTGTTCATGTCGTGGTGTGCTTCAGGGCCCATGCACATGGCGGCAGTGATGGCCGCAAGATTCAGCGAGAAAGCACCAAAGGGGGCTAGCAGCAGCGTGGCGATGCCTGTCATGCCGACCAGCCTAGAGACTGGCAGCTGATAGCCTGTTGCGCGAATGACGGCCACCCCGGGCAGGTTCTGCGAAGCCATGGTCACCACAAACAGCGGCAGAGCCAGGCTCACGCAAGCCTGCCAGGAAAAGCTGGGCGTCGTCCATGCAGGCATGGCCATGGACCACTGCACTTGCTCCCAGCGCATCTGCCCTTGCAACGCAGCATAGGCAACACCGGCCAGCAGCGTCACCATGACGGCGTAGCGGGGCGAGAGGCGGCGCGTGAGCAGATATGCCAGCAGCATGACCAACACCAGCGGCAGCGCGGTCTGGGCCGATTCAAACACCTGCAGGCCAAAGCGGGCCAGCACACCGGCCAGCAAGGCCGCAGCAATGGAGGCGGGAATGCGGTCCATGAGCTTTTCAAACCAGCCACTGAAACCCAGCAGCGCAATCAGCGCAGCGCTGATGATGAAAGCCCCCACGGCCTCCGCCATGGAAAAGCCGCCTGCCAGCCCAGCTGCAGCCAGAACTGCAGCCCCGGGCGTGGACCAGGCCACCATCACCGGCTTGCGCAGCAGCAGCGAAGGCAGCGCACAGCACAAGCCAATACCCCAGCCCAGTGCCCACATCCAGGAGCTGATCTGCGCGGCGCTGGCACCAAAGGCCTGTGCTGCCTGAAAGACCAGCGCCACCGAGCTGGTCACGCCGACCAGCATCGCCACAAAACCAGCGCTGAGTGCGGACAGGCTGAAGTCTTTGAAAAACTGCATAGCTGCACATTGTGCGGACCACAGCCAGTCAGCGCCACTGCAGAATTGGTCTGCATCTTCAGCGCCACAAAAAAAGCGCGGGGCTTGCACCACGCGCTTCATTAAAAACAAGAGCTGCTTGCGCTGGTATTTATTGGATTTCAGATAGTTTTCTATTTGAAACACAATGTTGATAAGCCATGGCAGCTCTATTTTTAAGAGCAAATGATTTACTCGTAGACCTCTGCCTCTGGGTTGGTGGCTTCCAGCTCATAGCTGGCGGCCAGCATGGCTAGGCGTGCAATCACGCCGTACATATAGAAGCGGTTGGGCGCACTGGCACCGGGGTTCATGCCGGGCTGAGGCATGTGGGTGCTGTGCGCAAACGCCAGAGGCACATAGCTGGAGCCCGGCGCATTCAGGTTTTCGTCTGTGCCACGCTCGGGGTGCATGCGGTAGAAGCCGCCGACCACGTAGCGGTCCAGCGTATAGACCACGGGCTCGGCCACGGCGTCGTGCATGCGCTCAGAAGTCAGCACGCCTTCCTGGATGATGACGTCGTGCACCATCTGGCCATCCTTGATGACGCTCATCTTGTTGCGCGCTTTCTTGGTCAGGTCTTCCAGCTCCTTGGCATCGCGCACCGTCATCACGCCCATGCCATAGGTGCCGTTGTCGGCCTTGACGATGGCAAAGGGCTTGTCCTTGATGCCGTATTCCTTGTACTTGCGGCGCACCTTGGTCAGCAGGGCATCCACCTGCGCGGCCAGAGCGCCCATGCCAGTGGTGGAGCCTTCGGAGAAGTCCAGGCCTTCCGCCTTGGCGAACAGGGGGTGAATCAGCCAGTGGTCAATGCCCAGCAGCTTGCCAAAACGCTTGGCCACTTCTTCATAGCACTGGAAGTGGCGGCTCTTGCGGCGCGTCCACCAGCCTGCATGCACAGGAGGCAGCAGGTATTGCTCGTACAACTCTTCGAGAATGCCGGGCACGCCTGCAGACAGGTCGTTGTTGAGCAAGATGGTGCAGGGGTCAAAGTGCTTCAGGCCAATACGGCGCTTGGTGCGCAGCACGGGCTCCAGCAGCACAGTCTCCCCATTGGGCAGCTTCAGCTCTGTAGGCTTTTTGATGTCAGGGCTGATAGAGCCCAGACGCGCATTCAGGCCCGCCATCTTGAAGATGCGCTGCAACTGGGCCAGATTGCTCAGGTACGAGGGGTTGCGGTTGTGGTTCTCCGGAATGATCAGGAGATTGCGCGCCTCAGGGCAGATTTTTTCAATGGCCGCCATGGTGGCCTGCACGGCCAGGGGCAACATCTGGTCGGTCAGGTTGTTCCAGTTACCGGGAAACAGGTTGGTATCCACTGGCGCCAGCTTGAAACCCGAGTTGCGAATGTCTACCGAGCTATAAAAGGGCGGCGTGTGCTCCATCCACTCCAGACGGAACCAGCGCTCAATGGCTGGCATGGAGTCGATGATGCGCTGCTCTAGCTCATTGATCGGGCCAGTCAAAGCAGTGATGAGATGTGGAACCATTTATGTCCTCAAACGACGGTGGTTGTGTAATTGTAGGGAGTTGCAGCCGAATTAAGTACTTACCCTTATCCCTCGAATCATACGCATACGCTTATTTAGCGCCTCCAGAATGCCGGTGTAAGCAGAGCAAGAAAGCTCAAAATCTCCAGTCGCCCTAGCAGCATGCCTAGCGTGCATACCCAGATTTGAAAGTCCGTGAGCACCGCATACGTGGAGGCCGGCCCGACAGCGCCAAGCCCCGGCCCCACGCAGTGCACACTCGCAATCACCGCAGAAACTGCGGTAATGGGGTCCAAGTCCGTGAGCATCAGCACCATGCTGAGCAGCACGATCGTGCCGCCATACACGAGCATATAGGCCAAAACCGCAAAAATCATGCGGTTATCCACGACGCGCGCTCCCAATACAACGGGTTGTACCGCGCGTGGGTGCACAAGCCGTGTCAGTTCACGCCGCGCCTGACTGAACAAAATCAGCATACGCATCATCTTGATGCCGCCACCGGTCGAGCCTGCACTGGTAGCCATGCCCGAGAGAATCAGCATGAACACCGGGGCAAACACCGGCCAGGTCAGATAGTCCGTCGTAGCGAACCCCGTCGTGGTCGCGACGGAGACAGCATTGAACATGCCGTAGCGCAGTGCATCCAGCAGGTCATAGACCCCCTTGAACCACAGCAGCGCCGACACCAGCAGCCCGCCGCAGAGCAGAACGCCCACGGTGGCACGCATTTCCGGGTCACGCCAGAAGCCTCGCCAGTGCCCTTTTCGCATGGCCACAAAGTACAGCGCGAAGTTGCAGCTGGCCGCCACCATGAAGATAAAAGCAATACCTTCCAGTAAAGGCGACCGAAAGTAGCCAAAACTGGCGTCATGGGGTGACAGACCGCCCAGGCTCACCGTGGTGAACATGTGCATCATGGCTTCCAGCGGTGGCATGCCCGCCAGCCAGAAAGCCGCAAAGCAGCTCACGGAGAACACGGCATACACACCCCACAGGCCCTTGGCCGTACTGGTAATGCGCGGCGTGAGCTTGGTGTCCTTGACAGGGCCTGCCGCCTCGGCACGGAACAGCTGGCTGCCGCCCACCCCCAGCAGCGGCATGATGGCCACCGCCAGAATCAGGATGCCCATGCCGCCCAGCCACTGCAAAAAGGTGCGCCAGATGTGCAGCGAAATGGGCAAACCATCGAGATTACGCAGCACGGAAGCACCCGAAGTCGTCAGCCCGGAGACAGCTTCAAAGTACGCATGGGTGAAGGACAGATGCTCGCCCTGCTGGTGGTAGATCAGCATCATGGGCAGTGCAGCACTCAGCGGCAGGCAGACCCAGACCAGCGTGACCAGAATCACACCGTGACGGGGGTGCAGCTCCTGCTTGTGCTGACGCATCAGCAGCCAAAGCAGCAGCCCTACCACCATGGTGGTCAGCATGGCTGCAGGCCATGCCTGCCAGACACCGTCCTGCACAAACCAGGACACGGCCAGCGGCACAGCCATGCTGCAGGCAAAAAACACCAGCAGCACACCCAGCACTCGCAGAACCGGAAACAGATCACGCATGGATGACAGCCTCCGCAACTCAGAAGAAAGTTGCACTCACGCGGAAGAGGCGCTCCACTTCCTGCACCAGACGCTTGTTGGGCAGGAAGAACACCACGTGGTCATTGCTCTCAATCACGGTGTGTGAGCGCGGGATGATGACCTCCGGCTCCACACCTTCGCTTTGCGCGCGAATGTCCTCGGTATCGGGCAGACCACGCACGATCAAACCGATGTGTACTTCAGGTGGCAGCTTGAGCTCACTGACCTTGCGCCCCACCACTTTGGAGCTGCGCCGGTCGCCACGCGCCACAATCTCCAGCGCCTCGGCCACGCCACGGCGCAGGCTGTGCACGGCCTGCACATCGCCCTTGCGCACATAGGCCAGAAACTCCCCCAGCATGGCCTGCGCAGGCGAGAGCGCAATATCGATCTGCGTGCCGTGCATCAGGTCCGCATAGCTGCGGCGGTTGATCAGCGCCAGCACGCGGCTGGCCCCCATGCGCTTGGCCAGCAGGCTGGCCATGATGTTGTTCTCGTCGTCGTCCGTGAGAGCGAGGAAGAGGTCCGTCTCGTCCACGTTTTCGTCGGCAAACAGGTCTTCGTCCGTAGGGTTGCCGTGCAGCACCAGCACCTCGGACGGCAAGGCGGCAGCCAGCTCTTCGCAGCGGCGGGCATCGCTTTCAATGATCTTGACGTGAAAGCGCCCGGGCTCTGCCACCAGCGACTGCGCCAGCTGCAGGCTGACACGGCTGCCCCCAGAGATCAGAATGCGCCGCACCTGGCGCGCCACCTGGCCCATGCGCAGGTGAAATGCCTCCAGCACCTGGCGCAGATGCTCGCGTGCGGCCAGTACAAAGACTTCGTCACCCGGCTCGATGCGCGTGGCGCCATCACAGCGCACAAAGCGGTCGGGCTCATCGGCAAAGCGGCGGTAAATGGCGACGATGCGCAGCCCCAGCTCAGGGTTATGCACACGCAGATCACCAATGCGCATGCCCACAGCAGCTGCTCCAGCACGCGCCCGCACGGAAGACAGGCAGGCGCGGCCACCGGCAAATTCACGCACCTGCAGCGAGTCGGGGTACTCGATGAGCTTGCGGATATAGCGTGTCATGGAAATTTCCGGACACACCACGGCATCCACCGCAAAGCCTTCGGCACTGAGCAGGCGCGGGTCATGCTCGAAGGCCGTGGAGCGCACGCGGGCTACACGGGCCGGAATGCCAAATGCCATGTGTGCCAGCTTGCAGCACACCAGATTGGTTTCGTCCAGCGCCGCACAGGCGATCAGCAAGTCGGTATCCGCCGCTCCTGCTTCGGCCAGCACGCGCACATCCGTGCCATTGCCCACTACGCCGCGCAGATCGAAGCGATTTTGCAAATCCTCCAGACGCTCAGCGTCCGTATCGATGACCGTGATGTCGTTGCGCTCCGAAACCAGGCTCTCGGCCACGCTGTAGCCCACACGGCCTGCACCCAAAATAATGATCTTCATGCACTGTCCTTGCTATTGCCGCGCACGCCAAAAAGAAAAGGCAGCCCAAGCTGCCCGTTCTTTGCTAACGCCTAGCTGCGTACATCGCCTTCGCCCAGCACCACGTATTTGAGCGAGGTCAGGCCTTCAATGCCCACAGGACCACGCGCATGGAACTTGTCGGTGCTGATGCCGATTTCTGCGCCCAGCCCGTATTCAAAACCATCGGCAAAACGCGTGCTGGCATTGACCATGACGCTGGAAGAGTCTACTTCGCGCAGGAAACGCTGTGCGTGGACATGGTCGCGCGTGAGAATGGCCTCGGTGTGGCCGCTCGAGTACTGGTTGATGTGGGCAATGGCTTCGTCCACACCAGCCACCACCTTCACGCTGAGGATGGGGGCCAGGTACTCTTCGCTCCAGTCGGCTTCCGAGGCCTGGGCCAGCTTCAGGCCTTCCACGGCTTGCAGAATCTGCAGCGATTCAGGGCAGCCGCGCATTTCCACGCCCTTGGCGGCAAACACCTTGCCGATCTCGGGCAGGAAGGCCTGTGCCACACCGCGCGCCACCAGCAGGCTTTCGGTGGCATTGCAGGGGCTGTACTTGTTGGTCTTGGCGTTGTCCGTCACCTTCACGGCCAGCGCGATATCACAGGGATCATCCACATAGGTGTGGCAGTTGCCGTCCAGGTGCTTGATCACGGGCACCTTGGCTTCGCGGCTGATGCGCTCGATCAGGCTCTTGCCGCCACGGGGGATGATCACATCCACATAGGCAGGCATGGCAATCAGCTGGCCCACAGCCTCACGGTCGGTGGTCTGCACCAGCTGCACGCCATGGGCAGGCAGTCCGGCTTCTTCCATTGCCTGCTCCACCAGTCTGGCCAGTGCCTTGTTGGATTCGATCGCTTCCGAGCCGCCGCGCAAGATGCAGGCATTGCCACTCTTGATGGACAGGCTGGCCGCTTCAATCGTCACATTGGGGCGGCTTTCAAAAATCATGCCGAACACGCCGATGGGCACGCGCATCTGGCCTACGCGGATGCCGCTGGGCTGCTGCTTCATGCCCATGATTTCGCCAATCACATCCGGCATATGCGCCAGCTGCTCGCAGCCCTGGGCACAGGTTTCCAGCACCTTGGGCGTCAGACGCAGGCGGTCAACCATGGGCGCAGCCAGGCCATTGGCCACGGCACGCTCCAGGTCCTTGGCGTTGTCGACTTGCAAAGCTTCGGTGCTTTCACGCAGCAGGCGTGCCAGCGCCAGCAGGGCTTTGCTTTTGGTAGCAGCATTGGCACGCGCCATCTGGGCTGCGGCCACTTTTGCTTGCAAACCCAAGGTTTGCATGTATTCGGCAATGTTCAGCGCATTCATGCTGCGATTTTGACCGAGAAGCAGGGCGCGTGCTATGGCTCTTCGCAGCGCCACCTTCTACACTGCGCCTACATGCATTGGAATTTGGAGGTTGGATATGACTGCTCACGCCCAGGCACTGCTGCAATGGCAAGCGCTGCAGGACGCTGTACTGCGGCTGGAGGACGGCACGCTCTCCGCCTCAGCCCTGAACGAACAGGCACGTGCCTCGCAGGCGCTGTTGACGGCCCTGCCCGAACGCTATGGCCCGGCCTTGCTGCAATTGCTCGACCGCCTCGAGTCCAGCGCGCTGTTTACGGAAGAAAGCTGCTCCTTCAGCCAGACCGACCTGAAGCAGCATCTACAGACCTGGCTGGACAAGGCACGCGAAGTGCTGGAACAAAAACAATAGCTGCCAGCACCCATTTGACGGGCTCTGACAGCTATTTTTGGTTCAAACCTCAGACATCACACCTTGCAGACACCAAGACGGTCTGCACGGCGTGAGGGTGGTCAACAGTTTTAGCCGTTGGCGCGCTTTTGCAGGATTTCAAAGGCGGGCAGGGTCTTTCCTTCCAGCACTTCCAGGAAAGCACCACCGCCGGTGGAGATATAGCCCACCTTGTCTTCAATGCCGTACTTGGCAATCGCGGCCAGGGTATCGCCACCACCCGCAATACTGAAGGCGGGGGACTCGGCAATCGCGGCAGCAATGGTCTTGGTCCCGTTGGCGAACTGGTCAAACTCAAACACGCCCACAGGGCCATTCCAGACGATGGTGCCCGCCTTCTTGAGCTGCTCAGCCAGCTTGGCGGCAGTCTCGGGGCCGATGTCCAGAATCATGTCGTCGTCTTCGACTTCCGTCGCCTTCTTCACAGTAGCCACCGCATCGGGCGCGAAAGCCTTGGCGCAGACCACATCGGTGGGCACGGGCACATCCGCACCGCGTGCGGCCATGGCGTCGATCACGGCCTTGGCCTCGCCCACCAGATCAGGCTCAGCCAGCGACTTGCCGATCTTCAGACCCGCAGCCAGCATGAAGGTGTTGGCAATGCCACCACCCACGATCAGCTGGTCCACGTTCTTGGACAGGGCTTGCAGGATGGTCAGCTTGGTCGAGACCTTGGAGCCGGCCACGATGGCTGCCAAGGGGCGCGCAGGCGCAGCCAGGGCCTTGGTGATGGCATCGATCTCGGCCGACAGCAGCGGACCCGCGCAGGCGATGGGCGCGAACTGGGCGATGCCATAGGTCGTGCCTTCGGCGCGGTGGGCGGTGCCAAATGCGTCGTGCACAAAGATGTCGCACAGGGCCGCCAGCTTCTTGGCCAGCTCTTCCTTGTTCTTCTTCTCGCCCACGTTCACGCGGCAGTTTTCCAGCAGCACGACCTGGCCGGGGGCCACATCGACACCGTCCACCCAGTTGGCGACCAGTGGCACTTCGCGGCCCAGCAGTTCACCCAGGCGCTTGGCCACAGGAGCCAGCGAGTCGGAAGGCTTGAACTCGCCTTCCGTGGGGCGGACCAGGTGGCTGGTCACCATGACGGCGGCACCGGCCTTGAGCGCCATCTCAATGGCAGGCACGGAGGCGCGCACGCGGGTGTCTTCGGTGATTTCACCGGCGTCATTCAGCGGCACGTTCAGGTCGGCACGAATAAAAACGCGCTGGCCCTGGACTTTGCCCTGGGCACACAGGTCGGAGAAGCGGATGATGTTCATGGCGTCAGCCTTCAAGTCTTATAGAAGTGTGAAAAACTGGGACGCATTGTAGGCGGCGTGCTGTTTGGGACGGCTTATTTCCAGCGCTCGGGCTCGACATACACCGTGCCCAGATTGCTCGACAGCGTGAGCTGCCCTTCCTGAATCGTGGCCTGCAGCTGCATGCTGCGCTCGGCCAGGCTGCCCAGCTGCTGCGCCACTTCAGAATCGATGTACTGCACTTCCAGCTTGCTCTGGCGGTTGACCTTGCCTTCCAGGCCCTTCCACCAGACGTTGGCGGCGTGGTTGAAGGGGTAGACGATGACGTGGTCCGACTTGTTACAGGCCTTGGTAATGGGCTTTTCGTCAGGCTGGCCCACTTCAATCCACAGGCGCTTCTGGCCGGTGTAGTCGGTGATGTGCACATCGGGGTCGTCGGGGTCGCACAGGCCCACGCCAAAGCTGAGCGTGCCATCGCCATTACACAGTTCCTGCAGCTGCCAGGCATTGAGCGCCAGCGCGACGAGGCGAATCATCATGCGGTCGTCGGTCTCACTGGGGTGGCGGGCCAGTGTCAGGTTATGGTCAGCGTAGTAGTTGTGGTCAATATCGGCAATCGAGAGGTTGGCCTTGTAGACCGTGGATTTGAGGGCCATTGCGGCAATCCTTTAAATAAAAGAAGAGCTGCCAGCGCTTGAAAACAAACGCTTTGACAGCTCTTTGCATCTGAAACGCTTGAATATCAAGCGCTAGCAGCTATGGTTTTTAATTAGACACGGCGGGCCAATTCTGCAGCCTTACCAATGTAAGACGCAGGCGTCATGGCCAGCAGACGGTCCTTGTCGGCCTGGGGAATTTCCAGACCGTTGATCAGGTTGTGCAAGTCAGCCGCCTGCACGGTCTTGCCGCGTGTGACCTCCTTGAGCTTTTCGTAAGCACCGGCCACACCGTAGCGGCGCATCACAGTCTGGATGGGCTCTGCCAACACTTCCCAAGCGTTGTCCAGGTCTTGCTGCAGGCGCTCTTCGTTCAGCTCCAGCTTGTTCAGGCCGGTCATGAGCGAGGTGTAGGCCAATGTGGCGTACCCCAGCGCCACACCGATGTTGCGCAGCACGGTGGAGTCTGTCAGGTCACGCTGCCAGCGGGAGACGGGCAGCTTCTCGGACAGGTGCTTGAGCAGCGCATTGGCCAAGCCCAGATTGCCTTCGGCGTTTTCGAAGTCAATGGGGTTGACCTTGTGGGGCATGGTCGAAGAACCAATCTCACCGGCCTTGAGCTTTTGCTTGAAGTAGCCCAGAGACACATAGCCCCAGACGTCACGCGAGAAGTCGACCAGAATGGTGTTGGCACGGGCCACGGCATCAAAGAACTCGGCCATGTAGTCGTGCGGCTCGATCTGGATCGAGTAGGGCTGGAAGGTCAGGCCCAGGCCCTTGGGCTCGGGCGACTCGATCACGTTCTTGGAGAACGCTTCCCAGTCGAACTCAGGCCAGGCCGACAGGTGGGCGTTGTAGTTGCCCACAGCGCCGTTCATCTTGCCCAGAATCTTGACGTTGGCGATGTTGTCCACAGCCTTTTGCAGGCGCACCAGCACGTTGGCAATTTCCTTGCCCACGGTGGTAGGGGATGCTGTCTGGCCGTGGGTGCGGCTGAGCATGGGCACGTCGGCAAACTGGTGTGCCATTTCGCGCAGCTTCAGCACGATGCGGTCCAGCGCTGGCATCAGCACCATGTCGCGGCCCACACGGATTTGCAAGGCATGGCTGGTGTTGTTGATGTCTTCGCTGGTGCAGGCAAAGTGCACGAACTCAGCAGCTTTTTGCAGCTCAGGACGGCCGTCAAACTTGGCCTTGATCCAGTACTCCACGGCTTTCACGTCGTGGTTGGTGGTCTTCTCGATCTCCTTGATCGCCGCAGCATCGGCCTCGGAGAAGTTGGCAACCAGGCCATGCAAGTAAGTACGCGCACCTTCGGACAGTGGCGGAAATTCGGCAAAACCGGCATCCGACAGCGCGATGAACCAGGTAATTTCAACCTGGACACGACGGTGCATATAGCCTTGTTCGCTCATGATGGGGCGCAAGGCGGAAAGCTTGGAGGCGTAACGGCCGTCCAGCGGGGAGAGTGCGGAGATGGAAGACAGGCTCATGGACCGTGATTGTAGGTGCCTGCGTTCCTGTCCACAGTGCGCAGAACCCACACATGCCAATCAGCCAAAAAAGAAAGGCACCCAAGGGTGCCAAGAGAGGGGAAGAAAAAGGCTGCGAAGCGTCTTGGTGTGAATTAAGAGAGGGAGGGAGGAGATGCACCCCAAGACTGACAATCTTTCGAAAAAGACAGGCTTCGCAACACGAAACTGGCGGGATCAGAGCCCGGACATAACGATATGAGCGCGGCTTTTTAGATTAGTTCCAAAAAAACTTCACACATTTCGTGATGTCATGAATCGATCATAGGGCCAGCAGTTTTTCCAGGGGTAGGCGAACCATCACATCTTTGTGTGCGACAGGACTGACAATCTTCCAGGCCGGCTGCGCGGTATCGCGCGGTAGCGGCTCACCAGTTGCCATGCCTGAGCGGTTGAGCAGCACTGCCACACGCGGCGTGGCAGCCGATGCACCGCGGCGCACCACTACGCCGATTTCGCCACTGGCCAGCTTCACCCATGCACCAGGCGGGTAAATGCCCAGCGCCTTGACCAGCGCGGCACCTGCCTCGTCCATGGACTTGGTTTCATCGTAATAGCTGGCCTGCATGGCAGATGTTACGGACATGGGCTCACGTGTGACACGTGGTGCAATGCGTGCACCAAAGATATCGGCCCGCTGAATCAGCCGCGCCATCTGCTGACCCAGTGTTTTTTCCGCCAGTTTCCCGGGAGCACGGTGGTGGTGGGTCCTGACCGCATCCAGCCACAGAGGATCGGTCACCCCCATGGCGCGCAGGATGCAGGCCGATACATCTGAATGCATGTCCACCTCCTGTGCCTGCTGCGCTGTCAGCGGTGTGGTCTGCTGGGCCAGCTCGTCCTGCAGCCTCGCCATGCCGATGTTCATGCTCAGCGCTGCACGCCCCAGGGGCAGGACGCGGTTTTCCGGCCAGCGCAGGGTCTCACCCGCCACCGTCATGCAGATGGCAGACACCAGCATGGCATGGGTCGCGCAGTAGTACTTCGTCTCTTCTGCAGACATCTGCATCAGCGCAAGCAAGGTGGCATCGGGCTGCTTGAGCAGATAGCGGCGCAGACCAGCGAAGAGATCCTCAAAGCGCGACAGAAAATCCGATGCCTCGGGGTTGCGCAGCAGCTGCGTCAGACCGAGCTGCCACTCACGCCAGGGTGGAGGGCTGTTGTCCTGAGTCTCACTGGCTTTGGCCGCACGCTGCTCCAGCGTCATGTTGGCAATTTTTTTCAGCGGCGTATCTGACAGCAGCAGGGACTGCAGCTGCGCCAGAAAGGCGCGGTAGCTATCTCCGGACTCATCCGTGTCCACATACAGCGTCTGCCCGCGCGCGATCAGCACGCGCAGGTCGTCGGCAGAGCGAATGACATAGCCCTTATTGGCCAGCAGCGCGCCACCCACCCCGCGCAAGACAAAAGGCAGGGGCTTGCCAAAAGGGATGGTGGAGACATTGAGTTCAACGAGATTCATACAAATCCAACACAGTTGAACGTATTTTTACATTCTGAAGCACAAGTGCCTGTGCCGGGCGTGGGACGACCCTTCATTGGTCTGCAAAAACCGCCTGCCACAAGGCCAGCACCGCATCCCGGTGGGTCGTGACCAGGGCTTCAGGGACCAGGCCGCTGCCCTCATCCAGACGCGATGTGTGCTGCATGCGGCGCAGTTCCCGATACGCCGATGCTGCCGCCTGGCCCACGCCCGCTGGCAGCAGACCCGCTTTTTCAGCACGCTGCAGCAGCGCAATATTGCCCAGATTGGCCACCAGCTCCGGATGCTGCGCAGACTGCGAGAGCACCAGGTACTGCACGACAAACTCGGCATCGAGCATGCCACCGCGGCTGTGCTTGACGTCAAACCAGTCTCCGCGCACGGGGTGTGCACTGCGCACGCGCTCACGCATGCTGACAATTTCCTGCTTGAGCGCCTGCGCATCACGTGGCGCGGTAATCACCGCCTCGCGCACGGTATCAAAGCGCTGGCGCAGGCTGTCGCTGCCCAGCACGAAGCGGGCGCGCGTCATGGCCTGGTGCTCCCAGGTCCATGCGGTATTACTGCCCCGCTGCTGCTGGTAGTTCGCATAGGACTTGAAGCTGGTCACCAGCAGGCCAGAGTTGCCGTTCGGTCGCAGGGCTGTATCGATTTCATAGAGATCACCCTCGCCCGTCTTCACCGTGAGCCAGTTGATGAGCTTGCGCACCCAGGCGGTGTAGATCTCAGGGGCGTTGTCATCCTCATCGTCAAAGATGAACACTATGTCCAGGTCGCTGCCATAGCCCAGCTCCTTGCCGCCCAGCTTGCCGTAGCCAATGATGCCGAACTGCGGATCTTCGCGGTGGCGCTGTTTCAGGCGCTGCCAGCACCACTGCGCTGTGACACGCAGCACGCTGTCAGCCAGCGCACTGAGATCATCCGCCACTTGCTCGACCGTGATCGCGCCTTCAATGTCACGCGCCAGGGTACGGAAGATTTCCGCGTGCTGTGCACGGCGCAGCAGATTCAGCAGGTTTTCGTCGTCGTCCTCACCCGTGCTTTCCAGTGCAGCCAAGCGCAGCGCCATTTCCTGCTCAAACGCGGCCGCGTCAAACCGCTCGCTAAACAGCTGGTCGCTGGCCAGCTCATCAATCACACCAGGGTGCTGCTGCAGATAGCGTGCAGGCCACTTGGCGGCACCAAGCAGATCCAGCAGGCGCTCATGCACGGCAGGGCGTTCCAGCAGCAGTGCCAGATAGCTTTCGCGGCGCAGCAGTGGCTCCAGCCAGTCAATAAAGCGCAGGGCAGCCGTGGCTTGCAGGCCATCTTGCTCCTGGCCCACGCGCTGCGCGGTGCGCTGCACCAGCCGGAACAGTCGGGCACGCGCTTCGTCGCGCAGACCTCGCACCTTGATGTTGTCACGCCAGCCCATGAGGCGTTCGGCCATCAGCGGTGGCAAATCCTCAATCAGTGTCTCCAGATCCGGTGCGCTGGCAGTCTGGGTGGCACGTGGCCCATTGCAGTTACCGCTAGGGCACTGGCCGGACTGGCTGCCACCCAGCAGGGTGTCAAACTCCTGCGCCACCAATTCGCGGTGTGCGTCCAGCTGCAGCAAAAAGCCACTGGCATCACTAAAGCCCATGGTGCTGGCGATCCACTCCAGGTCATCGTCACGCGTGGGCAGCACATGGGTCTGCTGATCGTCCAGGTACTGGATACGGTGCTCCACATTGCGCAAGAAGACATAGGCCTGCGCCAGCTGCTCGGCGGTTTCCGCAGGCATCAGGCTGGAGCGTGTCAGGCGCTGCAGCGCTTCCAGTGTGGGGCGGCAGCGCAGTTCTGGGAACTGGCCGCCACGCACTACCTGCAGCAGCTGCACGGTGAATTCGATTTCGCGAATACCACCGCGCGAGAGCTTCACATCATTGGCGCGCTCGGGGTGGCCCGCACTGCGACGCATGGCATGTTCGCGGATCTGCCGGTGCAGGCTGCGCAGTGACTCAAATACGCTGTAGTCCAGGTATTTGCGAAACACAAAGGGCAGAACCACATTGCGCAGCGCCTGCACATTGGGTGCACGTACGGCATCCAGCGGCGCCACCACTCGGCTCTTCAGCCAGGCAAAACGCTCCCATTCGCGGCCGTGGATCTGCAGATAGTCTTCCAGCGAAGACAGGCTGATGGCCGCTGGCCCAGAGTTGCCGTGGGGGCGCAACGCCAGATCCACACGGAAGACAAAGCCATGCTCCGTGGTGTCGCCAATCAGGTTGTAGATGGCCTTGACCGCCTTGGAAAAGTATTCATGGTTGCTGATCTTGCCGCGACCATCGGGCAGCCCCAGCGTCTCGCCTTCGTGCTCATAGACATAGATGAGGTCAATATCGCTGGAAACATTGAGCTCCCGCGCTCCCAGCTTGCCCATGCCAATGATCCACAGCGGCACTTCCTGGCCTTCAGGGCCGGCAGGTCTGCCGTGACGGGCGTCCAGCTCCTGGCGCACCTGGGCACAGGCGCGATCCAGCGCAAGCTCTGCCAGCTCCGTCACGCCACGCGTGACCGTGTGCAAATCGGCCTGGCGGGCACAATCGAGCGCCATCAGGCGCTCCATGACCAGCTGACGCACCACCCGCAACGCGGCAGACAGATCCCAGCCCTGCTCCTGCTGCAATCGCTGCAGCGCCTGCTCCATGGTGGCACGCACAGGAGCGCCGGGAGGCAAAACGTCCATGACATCGGCATAACGACGATGGAGGCGCTGCCAGAAACGCGAATGCGATGCGGCAAGAGAAGCCGTGGGCGCTGGAAGATGGTCTGCGATCTGCATGCTTGGCACTTTGGGGTACAAGTTCACAGGTTCTCCGCGCCGTTACACCTTGTGTCCTGCACCGCAAAAAGCCGACAGGGGATAATCCCATCGCCTGTGAACCTTTGAATGATCGATCCGAGTCCCCTGCCATCCCGCCTGTTGCACGTTTTTTCCCATGTGGCCCGCTGGTCACTGGGGCTGGTGCTGGCTTTCTGGCTCTTGCTTGCCACAGCCTGGGGGACTCTCCATGGATTCATTGTGCCGCGAATTACAGAGTGGCGCGCAGAAATCGAAGGCTTGGCGACGCAGGCGCTGGGGGCTCCCGTTCGCATTGACGCCATCTCGGCACAGTCTGACGGCATTTTCCCCACCATACACCTCTCTGGCGTCAGCATTCTGGATGCGCAGGGCAGGCCAGCACTGCAGCTGCAAAGCGTGATTGCTACAGTTTCTGCACGTTCCTTGCTGCGCCGCGGTCTGGAGCAGCTCTACATTGATGCCCCCACCCTTGACATCCGACGCTTGCGCAATGGCCACTGGCAAGTTGCTGGCATAGACCTCATGCAAGGCAGTTCCTCAGACAGCTCTGCACTGGCATGGCTGCTGGAGTTGCCAGAGCTGGTGATACGTCAAGGCCATGTGCATTTCACGGATGAGCTGCGCGCCCCTGATGCCGTGCAGTTGCGCGATGTCGATATCGTGCTGCGCAACCGCCACTGGAGCCATGTGCTGCGCATCGATGCTACGCCTGCCGCAGGAGACAGCGAGCGCATACAGCTGATCGGCGCCTTCCGCCAGCCCTTGCTACCCTCTTCACTAGCCCCCTGGGAACGATGGAGTGGCCAGTGGTATGCCAGCCTGCAGCTGCAGCAAGTCCCCACCCTGCCCTGGCCCCAGGCCTGGGGCATACAGACACTGGATGGCATGGGCCACGTGCGTGCCTGGCTGGATGTGGAAGATGGGCAGCCCATAGGCATCACCACCGACCTGGCTCTGGGCCATGCACGCGTGGACTGGCTGGATCCAGACATTCCTCCCTTGGAACTGCAGCAGCTGCAAGGGCGTCTGGAAGGCCGCTGGCAGCCACACAGCTGGAGTGTGCAAGCCCAGGACTTGGGCTTTCGCGCTGCCAACGGTCGGCTCTGGCCACGCAGCAGCTGGTCGGTCAGCGCGGTGGGCAGCGTCTCTGCGCCCGACAGCACCCAGCTTGAACTGCAGCAGGCCGATCTTTCTGTGGCCAGTGATGTGGTGCAGTCCCTGCCTATCCCGACCTTTATCCGCGAGGCTGCCGCGCGCTGGCAACCACACGGCACCCTGCACAAGCTGCAGCTCAAATGGCTGGCATCCGGCACATATCAGGTCAACGGACAGGTGGCAGCACTGGCGCTGCAGCCACAAACTGCCGCAGAAGGCCCAGGGATTCCTGGCTTCGAAGGCCTGGATACGGCCTTCGAGTTCAGCAACACTGGTGGAAAAGCTGCCCTGGGCATGCGCGATGGTGTGCTGCACTTTCCCGGTGTTTTTGAAGAACCCGCCATCCCCTTCCAGCAGCTGCAGGCACAGCTGCAGTGGCAGATCCAGGGCGACCACGTCAAGGTAGAAGTTCCCAAGGCCAGCTTTGCCAATGCGGATGCACAGGGCGTGATGCAGGGCTTCTGGCACACCGGCGATACGGCATCTGAGCGCTTTCCCGGCTATCTCCAGCTCAATGGCCAGCTTGCTCGCGCCAATGGCGCACGGGTCTACCGTTACCTGCCTCTCGAAATTCCGGAAATGGCGCGTCACTATGTGCGTGACAGCATCAGGCAAGGTGAAGGACGCCAGGTGGAGTTTGAAGTCAAGGGGCTGCTGCGCGACATGCCTTTTGATCAGCCGGGCACCGGGCGCTTCTACATCAAGGCGCCTGTGAGCCATGTGGTCTATGACTTCGCGCCTGCAACACTGGTGGACACGGGCACAGCACCTGCCTGGCCCATGCTGACCGACCTCAGCGGCACCCTGGTCTTTGAAGGTGCCTCCATGCAGGTCCAGCAGGCCAGCACAGGCTTTGCCGGGCACCAGGGCCTGCGCATGGAGACGGTGTCAGCCCATATTCCCGATCTGCAGCATCCACGCCTCACGGTCAAGGCAGCTGGCCACCCGGATCTGGGGGCTGCCTTGCAGTTCGTGCGTCACTCTCCGCTGACTGCACTGACCGAACATGCGCTGGATGCTGCACAGGCCAAGGGGAGTGTGCAACTGGCGTTTGACCTGGAGCTCCCTATCGAACAGCTGGAGCACAGCAAGGTGCGCGGCCATGTGGGCTTTGCGCACAATGCACTGCAATTTCGCCCGGAAGCACCTCTGGTCCAGCAGCTCCAAGGCAGCGTGCAATTTCACGAACAGGGCTTCAGCCTGCATGAGGTGAAAGGCCAGACCCTGGGCGGAAGCTTTCGCATGCATGGCGGCATGCCTGACCTGCAGGCCGGGGTGCAGCTGAAGGCCGAAGGCGTAGCCACCGCAGAAGGACTGCAAAACGACCGTGCCGTGCCGCTGGTTGCACAGATTGCCCGCCATGCCAGCGGCCAAAGCAGGTACCAGCTGGACATCACCGCCGATGCACAGGGTCAGCGCATTGCCGTGCACTCCGATCTGCAGGGCATGGCCCTGAAGCTGCCCGCCCCCTTGCAGAAAGACAGCGACGAAACGCTGGATCTGCGCGTTACCCAGACACTGAGCCCGGCGCACATGCACAGCCTGCAGGTGGATGTAGCAGGACGTGGTGAAGTGCGCTACACGCTGGACACTTCCAGCGCCACCAGCCAAGTCGTAAATGGCTATATCGCGGTGGGTCAGGTGCCACCAGCCCCCCCGAAACAAGACTCCGTGCTGGCAGATATACGCCTGCCTGAGCTGGACCTCGATGCCTGGCAGCAGGTGCTACAGACCGAACCAGCGACGGGCCATGCAGACAGCCGCACACCTGCAGATGTGCAGATGTGGCTGCCCCGGCAACTGCACATCGATGTGGGCCGTCTGATCCTGCGCGGCAGAGAGCTGCAGGACGTGCATGCAGAACTCACCCATGCGGAGCAGCGCTGGCGCGGCAAGCTCAGCGGCAAGCACTTTGCGGGCACGGTCGAATATCGCGAGCCTGATGCAGAGGACACAGCGGGCCATCTGTTTGCACGGTTTTCGCGCCTGGCTATCCCGCAGTCTGAAGCCAGTCAGCTTGACACGCTGGCGCAAACCACCGCGGAAGCAGAGCCTGAGTCTTTGCCCGCACTGGATATCGAAGTCGAGCAGCTGGAAATTGCAGGCAAACAGCTGGGCACACTCCAGCTCAAGGCCCGCAATCACGCCGGCCCTTTTGGCCGGGACTGGACACTCGAGCAATTTGATCTGAACACCCCCGAAGCACTGTGGCGCGCCCATGGCATGTGGGGCATAGCCTCACAACAGGCCGCGCCAACGACACAGCTGGGCTTTATGCTGGAGCTGCACAACGCCGGACAGCTGCTGGAGCGCTTTGACATGCCAGGGGTGGTGCGCAATGGCCAAGGTCGTCTCAATGGTCAGATCAGCTGGCAGGGTTCACCGCTGACTCCGCAATGGGACAGCATGGATGGCAATGTGCACATGCAAGTCGACAAGGGGCAGTTTCTCAAGGTAGAACCTGGCATGGGCAAGCTGCTGAGCGTGCTGAGCCTGCAGTCGCTGAGCCGCCGCATCACTCTGGATTTCCGCGATGTGTTCAGCCAGGGCTTTGCTTTTGATTACGTGCGCGGCGATGTACACATTGCGGACGGCGTGGCACGCACCAGCAACCTGGAAATGACAGGTCTGAATGCCGCCGTGTTCATGGCAGGCACTGCCAGCCTGGTGGATGAGACGCAGAATCTGCAGGTCGTCGTTGTTCCAGAGATCAATGCCATGACCGCCTCGCTGGCCGCCACGGCCATCAACCCTGTGGTGGGCGTAGGCAGTTTTCTGGCCCAGATGTTCCTGCGTGGCCCGCTGATGGAAGCCGCCACCCGCACATTCCAAGTCACCGGCACATGGGCTGAGCCCGTGGTGGAACCTGTACGCAACCAGGCAGCGGCACCCACCCTGCCCGCCAAGGAGTGAGTCATGAAAGTTGCTGTCTTGCAAATGGTCTCAACCCCTGATGTTCAGGACAACCTGGCCAGTGCCGAAGCACTGGTCACAGAGGCTGCGGCACAGGGCGCAGAACTGCTGGTACTGCCCGAATATTTCTGCGGCATGGGCATGCAGGATAAGGACAAGCTGGCCTGGGCAGAAGCGCGTGGCGATGGGCCCATTCAGGCTGCGCTGTCGCGCTGGGCCAAGACCCATGGTGTCTGGCTGGCAGGGGGCACCGTCCCGATTCAAACGGACACTCCGCATCGCGTACACAACACCTGCATGCTGTTCAGCCCCGAAGGTGCATGCACGGCGCAGTACGACAAGATCCACCTGTTTCGCTTCAGCACGCCGAAAGAACATTACGATGAATCCGTGGTCATTGCGCCAGGCGCGCAGCCTGTGGTGGCACAGGTGCAGGACCGCAGCGGACACACTTGGACTGTGGGACTGAGCATATGCTATGACCTGAGATTTCCCGAGCTATACCGCATGTACACTGCGCTAGGAGCTCATATTCTGATAGCTCCAGCAGCCTTTACCTACACCACAGGACAGGCCCACTGGGAGCTGCTGCTGCGTGCACGCGCCGTAGAAAACCAGTGCTGGATGCTGGCAGCTGCACAAGGCGGCCAGCACGTCAATGGCCGCCAGACCTGGGGACACAGCATGGTGGTTGATCCCTGGGGGCAAGTGGTCGCAGAGCAGACAGCTGCTGGGATGGGCATTCGTTATGCAGTGCTGGACACTGCACTCTTGCAGCAGGTGCGCCAGCGCCTGCCTGCGCTGGAACACCGTTGTTTGTAAATCCGCTTCAACCTTGGCCCTGGCAGCGCTGGCACAGCGCCTGGCGCAGGTGGTCTTTGTGGACGCTGCTGGTCGTCCTGGTCGTTGCCATGCTCATCATCATGGTATGGCTGGCTGGGCGCTATGAAGCGTCGCAGGTGCAGGACAAGCTCGACCGCGACACCGCACAGGCCGTGGTCGAAATCCGCGCGGGACTGAATCGCAACCTGCAGGACATGCAGGCCGTCAACGCGCTGCACGCCACCCCGGAAGAATGGAGCGTACGCGTGGCCGAGATGCTGCAGGTCCGCCGTGAGCTGCTGCGCATTGAATGGCGTGATGCACACATGCGCATCCTGCGCGCCGCCCAGAGCCCTTACCGCTCGGTGGACTGGGAAGACGCCTCGCGCGAAGAGTCCTTCAGCAATGCGATCGCCGCCTGCTCCAACGCCAAGCGCACCAGCAGCCCTGCCTATTCCCCCAGCTACTTCCAGCTGCTCAATGACTCCACCGGCGCCGAGCTCATGGAGGTCTGTCTGCCCCAGCTCGAAGCTGGGCAGCTCAAAGGCTTCATGGTGGGCACATATTCGCTGCACAACATCCTGCAGACCCAGCTGAGCAAGAGCCTTACGCAAAGCCAGGAAGTCTCCTTCACCGAGCCTGATGGCACACGCCTGGCTCTGGTGGGTGCCGCATGGCGTGGCTCCCGCGTATTCACCTCCCAACAGCTGCTGGACCTGCCCGGCAACACCATGGTGCTGCGCATGGACAGCTGGCACCGCGCCCCCAGCGTCTTTCCGAATGTGCTGACGGCCTTGGTGACCGGCATGGCGATTGCACTGGTGTCCGTGCTCATCGTGCTGGTGCGTGACAACCGCCGCCGTCTGCGTGCAGAGCGTGACCTGGGCGATGCCCTGGCCTTTCGCAAGGCCATGGAAGACTCCCTCATCACCGGCCTGCGCGCACGCGACCTGCAAGGCCGCATCAGCTATGTGAACCCCGCCTTCTGTGCCATGGTAGGCTTCAGCGCCGAAGAGCTGCTGGGCCAGAGCTTTGCCCCCTACTGGCCCCCTGAGCTGGCGGAAGAATATGTGAAGCGCCAGGCCAAGCGCCTGGCAGGTGCGATTCCTGCCGCCCGCGAAGGCCATGAGTCGGTCTTCATGCGCAAGGACGGTACGCGCTTTCCCGTGCTGATCTTTGAAGCACCGCTGATCAATGCCCAGGGCCAGCAGACAGGCTGGATGAGTGCCTTTGTGGACATCACCGAGCAGCGCCGCATGGAAGAGCTGTCCCGCGCCTCACAGGAACGCCTGCAGGCCACGGCACGTCTGGCCACCGTCGGCGAAATGGCCTCCCTGCTCAGCCACGAGCTGACGCAGCCACTGATGGCCATGTCGAGCTATGCCAATGGCTCACTCAACATGCTCCAGAACGATGGTGACCTCCGCCTGCTGGATGCCGACACCCTGCGCCAGCGCCTGCAGGACCTGCAATCGGCCATGCAGCGCATAGCGTTTCAGGCAGACCGCGCGGGCAAGGTCATCAAGAGCGTGCGTGATTTTGTGCGCCGTCGCAGCCGTGCCCACGAAAGCATTACGGCACAGGAGCTGCTGGATGCCGTGCTGCCGCTGGTGCGCCTGCAGGCCAGTAAATCCGGGGTGCTGCTGGATATTTCCATCGAGCCACGCCTGCCTCCGGTGCTGTGCGATGTCACCATGATCGAGCAAGTGCTACTCAATCTGGCGCGTAATGCCATGCAGGCCATGGAAAATATGGCCCCTGGCCTGCGCAAGCTGTCCATCTCCGCACAGTGGGATGAGAGCGCTTCACGCGTGGCCTTTTCTGTCATGGACCAGGGCAGCGGTATTCCTCCGGAAGTGGCAGAGCAGTTGTTCACGCCATTTTTCACCACCAAACACGAAGGCATGGGTCTGGGTTTGAGCATGTGCCGCACGGTGCTGGAGCAGCATGGTGGAGAATTGCGCTATCGCAGCAATATTCCGCACGGGACGGTATTTACCTTCAGCCTTCCCGTGCAAAACGACTGAGAGATTTGAGCTGAGCTTATGGAACCAGTGACCAATGCCACGGTATATGTCGTGGATGACGATGCAGATGTACGCGACGCCCTGGCGTGGCTACTGCGCTCACGCCGTCTGTACAGTGAAAGCTTTGCTTCGGCCGAAGACTTTCTGAAGATGGTGGAAGAGCGCGCCCTGCCCAGACAGCCGCAATGTCTGCTGCTGGACGTGCGCATGACCGGCATGACAGGTCTGGCGCTGTTTGACCTGCTCAAACAACGTGACGGCTTCATCCAGACGGTGCCTGTGATTTTCCTGACCGGCCATGCCGATGTGCCCACGGCCGTGCAGACTGTTAAACAGGGCGCTTTCGACTTCTGTGAAAAACCGTTTTCCGACAATGTGCTGGTAGACCGCATCGAGCAGGCCCTGCAGCAATCTGCGGTCTACCTGGAAGAAACCGCCCACCGCCATGCCTTGCTCAGCCGCCTGGCCGATCTGACCGAGCGCGAAAAAGGCGTGATGAAGCTGGTAGTGGAAGGCGTGCCCAACAAGCTGATTGCCGACCAGCTGGACATCAGCGTGCGCACTGTGGAAGTGCACCGTGCACGGGTGTTTGACAAGATGCAGGTCAAATCCGCCGTCGAACTGGCCAACGTGCTTCGAGCTCACGGCCAGCTCCCCCAGTAAAAAAGGCAGCTTCGCTGCCTTTTTTGTTGTCTGCCTCAGTCCTTGGGGTCCACAGCGGCAATGATGCCGCCGCCCAGACACACGTCCCCGTCATACAGCACAGCAGACTGCCCTGGCGTCACCGCCCATTGGGCTTCCGGAAAGTCCAGACGGAAGTGGGTGTTGCTGGCCTCGCTGCCGATGATGGCGGGTGAATCGGGCTGGCGATAGCGTGTCTTGGAACCATAGGTGCCAGGCGCTGGTGGATGACCCGCCACCCAGCTGGCGCTATCAGCATCCAGACGGTGCGACAGCAACATGGGGTGGTCATGGCCCTGCACCACGCGCAGCACGTTCTTGTCCATTTCCTTGGCTGCCACAAACCAGGGCTGGTGATCGCCCGCGCCACGTGCAGCGCCCTTTTCCTTGACCCCGCCAATACCCAGACCAGAACGCTGGCCCAGGGTGTAGAAGCTCAGGCCCACGTGCTTGCCCAGACGGCGACCACGGTCGTCCAGAATCCAGCCAGGTTCCTTGCTGATATAGCGGTTCAGAAACTCGCGGAAAGGGCGCTCACCGATGAAGCAGATGCCTGTTGAGTCTTTTTTCTTGGCGTTGGGCAGGCCGATTTCTTCGGCAATGCGGCGCACCTCGGTCTTGCACAACTCGCCCACGGGGAACATGGCCTTGGACAGCTGTGCCTGATTCAGGCGGTGCAGAAAGTAGCTCTGGTCCTTGGTGTTGTCCACGCCCTTGAGCAGCTCGAACAGACCGGTGCTTTCGTTCTGGCGCACGCGCGCGTAATGGCCCGTGGCAATCTTCTCTGCCCCCAGGCGCATGGCGTGGTCCAGAAAGGCCTTGAACTTGATCTCGGCATTGCACAGCACGTCCGGGTTGGGCGTGCGGCCTGCCTGGTATTCGCGCAGAAACTCGGCAAACACGCGGTCTTTGTAGTCCGCAGCAAAGTTCACATGCTCGATTTCAATACCGATCACATCGGCCACGCTGGCGGCATCCAGAAAGTCCTGACGGCTGGAGCAGAACTCGCTGTCGTCATCATCTTCCCAGTTCTTCATGAAGATGCCGACCACATCATGGCCCTGCTTTTTGAGCAAATACGCAGTAACTGCGGAATCTACGCCGCCGGACAGGCCAACGACTACACGGTGCTTGGTCATAGCGAAATTATGGCTGTGCGCCCGCAGCGGCGTGCGGGCGCGGTTTTGGCGGCAGTATCAGGCGTGTGCTTCTTCGTCGTTGCTCAGTGCCTGCACGATCTGGCGATTGCTGTAGTCTGAGGAGCGCTGGTACAGCGACAGACCAAACAGCGGCATCACGCCAATCAGGTGGTCAAAAATCTCGCCCTGAATACCTTCGTATTCCACCCAGACCGTCGTGGCGGTATAGCAGTACAGCTGCAGCGGAATACCCGTGGGGGAGGGCTCCAGCGTCCGCGCCAGCAGGAACATGCCTGGCGCCTTGGAGATACGGGGGTGTGCCATCAGATAGGCATAGGCGTAGGCCTTGAAGGCAGCCAGATTGGTCACCATGTCAGGCGCAATCGCCTGTGTGGGCATGGCGTTGGCGGCAGCATCAGGCTGCGCCAGCAGCCCATCGCGCTCGTTCCAGTAGTCCTTGAGCAAGGCAATGCCGGAGAGCGTCTGACGCTCCTGCGCTGTCAGCAGGTGTACGGTCGCAGCGTCAATATGAATTGCACGCAGAATGCGGCGGCCGCCAGAATTGAACATGCCACGCCAGTTCTTGAAGCTGTCGCTCATCAGCTTCCAGGTCGGGATGGTGGTGATGGTCTTGTCCCAGTTCTGCACCTTCACGGTGTTGAGCGCAATATCCACCACAAAACCATCAGCACCGACCTGTGGCATTTCAATCCAGTCGCCCACACGCAGCATGTCGTTAGATGCAATCTGCACCCCTGCCACAAAAGACAGAATGGTGTCCTTGAACACCAGCATCAGCACGGCCGACATGGCACCCAGACCCGAGAGCAGCAGCAAGGGCGAGCGGTTGAGCAGCGATGCCGTAATCAGCAGCGCACCCACGATATAGGCAATCAGTTTGCCCAGCTGCACGTAGCTTTTGATGGAGTTGGTCTGCGTAATCTTGGGGCCATCATGGCGGTCATGGGCCTCATTGATTTCCTCCAGCAGCGTGGCCAGCACACGGACCACGTGGAATACGGTCAGTGCAGTCGCCACATTCACAATGCCTACAGACACATCCTGCGGCAGCTCCTGCACCCAGCGCGTCCCGAGCTGAAAGACCAGCGACGGCACAATCTTTGCCATGCGCGAGAGCACATGGTCGTGCATCAGAATCGGTGCCCAGCCAGAAGCAGGCATGGCGCTGCGCCATACGCGCACAAAATGCATCAGCGTCAGGTGCACAGCAAAACGCAGCACCAAGGCCAGCAAGGCCAGCAGCAGCAGGCCTGTCGTAGCCTTGGCCCAGGGGGCCATATCGGCGTAAAAAGCAATCGCAGTTAAATCCACAGCAATCCACCTCCGTGGGTTTGCGGCCCCACGAATGACAAGTATCAGGAGAGAGAAGCGCACAGACAGGCCGCAAACACCGGGGCGTCCGTGTACGCACATGGGAAAGCGCGCAAGCGCCTAAAATCCAGTCGAAGCAGTATTTTGACTGCACAACCGATCTACCAGCTCCATGCAAGACAAATACAACCACATTGAGGTCGAGCGCGCCGCGCAAGACCACTGGTCTGCCGCCGATGCCTATCGCGTGGTCGAAGACGCCAGCAAGCCCAAGTTCTACGCCTGCTCCATGCTGCCCTACCCTTCCGGCAAGCTGCACATGGGCCACGTGCGCAACTACACCATCAATGACATGCTCACGCGCCAGCTGCGCATGAAGGGCTACAACGTCTTGATGCCCATGGGCTGGGATGCCTTCGGCCTGCCCGCTGAAAACGCCGCGCTCAAGAACAAGGTGCCGCCAGCCAAGTGGACGCATGAAAACATCGCCTACATGAAAAAGCAGATGCAGGCGATGGGTCTGGCCATTGACTGGAGCCGTGAAGTGGCCACCTGTGACCCCGACTACTACAAGTGGAACCAGTGGCTGTTCCTGAAGATGCTGGAAAAGGGCATTGCCTACCGCAAGACCCAGGTCGTGAACTGGGACCCTGTAGACCAGACCGTGCTGGCCAATGAGCAGGTGATTGACGGCCGCGGCTGGCGCACCGGCGCACTGGTGGAAAAGCGTGAGATCCCTGGCTACTACCTGAAGATCACCGACTACGCCCAGGAGCTGCTGGACCACGTACAGGTGGGCAACGACAAGGCCACGCTGAACGGCTGGCCCGAAAAAGTGCGCCTGATGCAGGAAAACTGGATCGGCAAGTCCGCCGGTGTGCGCTTTGCGTTCACCCACGACATCAAGAACGCGGCCGGTGAGTTGATCGGCGACGGCAAGATGTATGTGTTCACCACCCGTGCCGACACCATCATGGGCGTGACCTTCTGCGCCGTGGCTGCCGAGCACCCTCTGGCCCAGCACGCTGCGGCCTCCAACCCCAAGCTGGCGGCCTTCATTGAAGAGTGCAAGAAGGGCGGCACGACCGAAGCCGAACTGGCCCTCAAGGAAAAAGAGGGCATGCCTACGGGCCTGTTCGTCACCCACCCCCTGACCGGCGCACAGGTCGAAGTCTGGGTGGGCAACTATGTGCTGATGAGCTATGGCGACGGCGCTGTGATGGGCGTGCCTGCCCACGACGAGCGCGACTTTGCCTTTGCACAAAAGTACGGTCTTCGTATTCTTCCTGTATACGAGTATCACAACGCCATTCCTGACTACCACAAGCTTCCTGCTGGTGCCCGCCCTAGCATGTCGGATTTGGTTGAACACGTTGATCCGAATGGCGAATGGAAGGAGTGGTACGGCATCAAGCCTAATCACCCTAGCTATCAAAATGCAGACCGCATCATTCGCATTAACTCAGGCAAATACGACAACCTTACTTTTGAAGAATGTATTGATGCTGTAGCTTCTGATCTAGCCGCCAAGGGCCTGGGCGAGAAAAAGACCACCTGGCGCCTGCGCGACTGGGGCATCAGCCGCCAGCGCTACTGGGGCACCCCCATCCCTATCATCCACTGCGCAGACTGCGGCCCTCAGCCCGTGCCTGAAAAGGACCTGCCCGTGGTGCTGCCGCAGGACCTGGTACCTGATGGATCGGGCAACCCGCTGGTAAAAAGTGAAGCATTCCACGCAGGCGTGGTGTGCCCTTGCTGCGGAAAACCTGCGCGCCGCGAGACCGACACCATGGACACTTTTGTGGACTCGTCCTGGTACTTCATGCGCTATTGCGACGCCAAGAACAGCGAGCAGATGGTGGCCGACGGTGCCAAGTACTGGATGCCCATGGACCAGTACATCGGCGGCGTGGAGCACGCCATCCTGCACCTGCTGTACGCACGCTTCTGGACCAAGGTCATGCGTGACCTGGGCCTGCTGCAGGTGGACGAGCCTTTCACCAAGCTGCTCACACAAGGCATGGTGCTCAACCACATCTACAGCCGCCGCACCGCCAAGGGTGGCAAGGAATACTTCTGGCCTAAGGATGTAGAGCACGTCCATGACGAAGCCGGCAAGATCATCGGCGCCAAGCTGAAGGTGGAAGTGGAAAGCGCTGATGGCCTGCTGCCCGTAGGTACAGCCATTGACTACGAGGGCGTGGGCACCATGTCCAAGTCCAAGAACAATGGCGTAGACCCTCAGGACCTGATCGAAAAGTACGGCGCCGACACCGCACGCCTGTACACCATGTTCACCGCGCCGCCCGAGTTGACGCTGGAGTGGAACGAAGCCGCCGTGGAAGGCAGCTACCGCTTCCTGCGCCGTGTCTACAACTTCGGCCACAAGCTGCTGGGCATCAACTACACGCCCGCCATCATGCTGGCACTGGGCCTGGACAGCCTCGATGATGTGGAGTTCGGCAAGGACGCCAAGGCCCTGCGCCTGGAAATCCACACCGTGCTCAAGCAGATCGACTACGACTACCAGCGCATGCAGTACAACACTGTGGTCTCTGGCGCGATGAAGATCATCAACGCGCTGGAAGGCTTCAAGGGTGGTGAGACTGCCGATGGCCAGATCGCCATGATCGAAGGCTTTGGCATTTTGCTGCGCGTGCTCTACCCCGCCACCCCCCACATCACACACGTGCTGTGGAAGGAGCTGGGCTACGCCAACAAGCAGGGCGACATTCTGGATGCCGCATGGCCCCAGGTGGATCCCAAGGCCCTGGTGCAGGACGAGCTGGAGCTGGTGCTGCAGGTCAACGGCAAGCTGCGTGGTTCCATCCGCGTGCCTGCCGGTGCCGACAAGGCCCAGATTGAAGCGGCCGCCCTGGCCAACGAAGATGCCCAGAAGTTCATCAACGGCGCGACACCCAAGAAGGTCGTGGTCGTTCCTGGCCGTCTGGTCAACATCGTCGTCTAAGCCACGCCAAGGAGGCCGCCACCATGCGCAAACGCACGCTTTTATCCCTGATGGCGCTGGCCCCTGTGGTCAGTGCCTGCGGCTTTCGCCTGCGTGGCGTGCCGACCTTTCCATTCAGCTCGCTGTACCTGCAGGCACCCGAAGGCTCACCACTGACGCGTGAAGTGCTGCGCCATCTGGCCACGGCAGGCAGCGCGCTGCAGATCGTGCTGCCTCCGGCAGCTTCCAGCTCGGCCCAGGTCACCCTGCGCCTGCTGGGTGAGCGCCGCGAGCGCATCGTGCTGGCCAAGACCGTGTCCGGCCAGGTCCGCGAAGTGGAGCTGCGCCTGACCACGCGCTTTAGCCTGGTCGACAACGAAGGCCGCATCTGGATTGAAGATGCCGAGCTGTTCCAGAAGCGTGACATGAGCTACAGCGAAACCCTGGCCCTGGCCAAGGACGAGGAAGAAGCCACGCTCTACCGCAACATGTATGCCGACCTGGCGCAGCAAATCCTGCGGCGCCTGCAGGCAGCCCATCCGCCAGCTGGCGAATAAGCCCTCATGCAACTGGCATTGAACCAACTGGCCGCACACCTGCAAAAAGGTCTGCGGCCTTTGTATACCCTGCATGGCGACGAGCCACTGCAGCTGCAGGAAGCAGCTGACGCCATCCGCGCGGCAGCACGCGCCGCCGGGCACAGCGAACGCAGCGTCCACACCGTGCAGGGCGCTCACTTTGACTGGAGCAGCGTGCTGGCCGCAGGCGGCTCTTTCAGCCTGTTTGCCGACAAGAAGCTGGTCGAAATCCGCATTCCTTCGGGCAAACCCGGCAAGGATGGCAGTGCTGCCATCCAGCAACTGGCCGAGAACGCTGCACAGGACGACAGCACGCTGACCATCATCACTCTGCCGCGCCTGGACGCAGCCACCAAAAAAGGCGCATGGTTTGGCGCGCTGGACGCCAACGGCGTCACCATCCAGATTGACCCCATCGAGCGCGCAGCGCTGCCGCAGTGGATTGCGCAGCGCCTGGCACGGCAGAACCAGCGCGTGGCCTCCGGTGAAGCGGGGCAGCGCACACTGCAGTTCTTTGCCGACCGCGTAGAAGGCAATCTGCTGGCCGCCCACCAGGAAATCCAGAAGCTGGGGCTGCTACAGCCCGAGGGCGAACTGAGCTTTGAAGTAGTCGAACAAGCCGTGCTCAATGTGGCGCGCTATGACGTGTTCAAGCTCTCGGAAGCTGTGCTCTCCGGCAATCTGCCACGCGCCATGCGCATGATGGATGGCCTGCAGGCGGAAGGCACGGCCGAGGTGCTGGTGCACTGGACGCTGTCGGAAGACATCCGCAACCTCAAACGCGCCAAGGATGCACTGGCCAGCGGCCAGCCCCTGCCCATGGTGCTGCGCAGTCTGCGCATCTGGGGCAACAAGGAAAGACTGTTTGAGCGCGTGGTGCCACGCCTCACGGCCAATGCGGCCGTGCGCCTGCTGCACTCGGCCCACGTGGTGGACGGCATCGTCAAAGGTCTGCCCGCAGACAACTGGCCCAGCGACAGCTGGCAAGCCCTGCGCAAGCTGGCGGTAGACATGGTCACCACCCTGCAGGGCCCCGCCAGACGTCTATAAAAAAAAGGAGCCACCAGTGCTTGATTTGTAATGATTTCAGAATCATTTGAGCCTGAAACATAGGTATATCAAGCGCAAAACGCTCTTATTTTTCAAAACAGCAACAAAAAAGCAGCCAATGGCTGCTTTTGTTTTTTGGGGTATCGAGCGCGTTTAAGCGGTCAGACGCTCCAGCGCTTCACGGTACTTGGCCGCGGTCTTTTCAATCACTTCCTGAGGCAGACGGGGTGCAGGCGCTGCCTTGTTCCAGGGCTTGCCATTAACCTTGGCCTGCTCCAGCCAGTCACGCACAAACTGCTTGTCGTAGCTGGGAGGGTTGACGCCCGCCTTGAGCGCTTCTTCATAGCCTTCCACAGGCCAGTAGCGCGAGCTGTCGGGGGTCAGCACTTCGTCCATCAGCACCAGCTCGCCGTCTTCGGTCAGGCCGAATTCGAACTTGGTGTCGGCAATGATCATGCCCTTGGTCAGTGCAATTTCTGCCGCTTCCTTGTAGATGCGGATGGCGGTGTCGCGGATCTTGGAGGCCAGCTCCTCTCCCACCATCTCCACAGTGCGCTCGTAGGTGATGTTTTCGTCGTGGTCGCCCATTTCTGCCTTGGCAGCCGGCGTGTAGATGGGCTCGGGCAGCTTGGCGGAATTGACCAGCCCAGCAGGCAGCTTCACACCGCACACGGCCTGGCTTTCCTGGTATTCCTTCCAGCCGCTGCCTGCCAGATAGCCACGCACCACGGCCTCGATCAGCACGGGCTTGAGGCGCTTGACCAGCATGGAGCGGCCCTTGACCTGAGGCACTTCCTCGGGCGTCACCACGGATTCAGGGGCTTCGCCCGTCAGGTGGTTGGGGCAGATGTGGCCCAGCTTGTCAAACCAGAACAGCGCCATCTGCGTCAGCAGCTCACCCTTGCCGGGGATGGGTTCACCCATGATCACGTCGAAGGCCGAGAGGCGGTCAGAGGCCACCATCAGGATGCGGTCATCGCCCACCGCATAGTTGTCGCGCACTTTGCCGCGCGCCAGCAGCGGCAGCGAAGTGATATTGGAAGTGTGCAAAGCGGAAATCGTGGGCTGTGTCATGAGAGAAGCAGACAAAATGGGGTTCGGAACACGTCAACGCCTGCAGCTTCTGGCTGGCAGGCGCAACTCCGATCCGGGATTTTAGAGCCGGACAGTCGCGCCAGACATGGACAATTGCGACTGCTTCAATCTCTATCCCGACCATCACGGACAGCCCCGCCAAGCAGGCGCTATCCACAAACGGTTCATTGTGCGCTGTTTTACCGCCTGCGTCTGCCTGCCCGTCATATCCCAGCAGAACATGGCGAAATGCCATTGCGCACACCAGGCAACAGGCGCATAGTGACTCACAAGCGACGAATGCGCATTCAACCGCCACCACTGCTTCGACACAGAAGCAGCAAGCTTTTTCGTGAACCTGAAAGCACAGGAGGTTGATTTATGAACTTGACCATCAGCGGCCACCATCTGGATGTCAGCCCTGCACTGCGTGCCTACGTGGTTTCCAAGCTTGAACGCGTGCTGCGCCACTTTGACCAAGTCATCCACATCAAGGTACTGCTGTCCACGCAGAACGAATCACAGAAAGAACGCCGCCAGCGTGCCGAATGCAGCATCCAGGTCAAGGGCAATGCGCTGCACGCTGCCAGCAAGCACTTTGACCTGTATGCCGCCATTGATGAGCTGGCAGACAAGCTCGATCGCCGTGTACTCAGCTATAAAACGCGTAAACTGGCTGTACGCAATGTCGCAAGCAGGCATGAATTGGCCTTGTCAATACAGAGTTGACGCCAGATGTCTTTTGCTTGTGCGAAGATTTAGGTAAAGTCTGGAGTAACAGGCCGCCCGATGGCGGCCTTTTCGCTCCACCGCACCAGCCAGATACGTCCGGTTCGGGCGATACACCATAGTTTCCACATGAACCGTCTTGCCTCCATCCTGTCGCCTGCTCAAGTGCTTGTCAGCGTTGATGCCACCAGCAAAAAACGCGCTTTTGAAGAAGCGGGCCTCTTGTTCGAAGGGCTGCATGGCCTGCACCGCGCATTGATCACCGACAGTCTGTTCGCACGCGAACGTCTGGGCTCCACAGGCCTGGGGCACGGTGTAGCCATCCCTCACGGGCGCATCAAGGGCCTCAAGACACCCATGGCAGCGGTTTTCCAGCTGGCACGGCCCATCGGCTTTGATGCACCTGATGAACAGGCTGTGCAGTTGCTCATCTTCCTGCTGGTTCCCGAAGCTGCCACACAGCAGCACCTGGAAATCCTGTCTGAGATTGCCGAACTGCTCAGCGACAACCATCTGCGCGAATCTCTGAAAACGGCGAACAATGCCGAAGCGCTGTACCAGCTGATCGTCGACTGGAAGTCGGCCACCGCCGCATCCTGAGCGCCTCTGCTGGTCAGCATCCCACCGCCACGCCTTTTCTGCCTGCTGTTCCATGCGCCACAAAGCCATCAATGCCAACCGCCTGTTTGAAGCATTTCGCGAATCCCTAAACTGGGAATGGCTGGCTGGCATGGGGGCTTCCGAGCGCCGCTTTGACGAAATGGCGGTGCGCTCGGCGCGTTCGGGCGCAGACCTGGTGGGCTACCTCAACTACATCCACCCTTACCGCCTGCAGGTACTGGGCGAGCGCGAAATCGCCTACCTGACCAACGCGACCGACGAGGACTGCGCGCGTCGCATCGGTCGCATCGTCAAGCTCGAGCCACCCGTGCTGGTGCTCGCTGACGGGCAGACTGCACCTGCTGCACTGCTTTCCATGTGTGAAAACGCAGGCATTCCGATGTTTGCAACCAGGGAAGCCTCGGCCTTTGTCATTGACGTGCTGCGCGCCTACCTGTCCAAGCACTTTGCCGACCGCACCACCATGCACGGCGTGTTCATGGACATTCTGGGCATGGGCGTGATGATTACCGGCGAATCTGGCCTGGGCAAAAGTGAGCTGGGGCTGGAGCTGATCACACGCGGCAATGGCCTGGTCGCAGACGATGCCGTAGACCTGTACCGCATCAACCAGACCACCATCGAAGGCAAATGCCCTGAGCTGCTGCAGAACCTGCTGGAAGTGCGCGGCATTGGTCTGCTGGACATTCGCGCCATCTTTGGCGAGACAGCCGTGCGCCGCAAGATGCGCCTCAAACTCATCGTGCACCTGGTCAAGAAAGAGACCATGGAGCGTGAATACGAGCGCCTGCCGCAGGAGCCACTCACGCAGGATGTGCTGGGCATTCCCGTGCGCAAAGTGGTGATTCCCGTCACCGCAGGCCGTAATATCGCGGTGCTGGTGGAAGCTGCCGTGCGCAACAGCATTTTGCAGCTGCGCGGCATCGACACCTATGCCGAGTTCGTCGAGCGCCACCGCCAGGCCATGGAACGCGACATGGGCAGCAGAAGTTCTTACTGAGCACGCAGCTTCACGAGCTCACAACAAAAAAAGGCATCCATGCGGATGCCTTTTTTTACATGGGCACAGGACCTTGACTCTGGTCTTAGCGCTTGGCTGTACGTGCCACGCAATCAGCGCACTGGCCATACAGCGACATGGAGTGATCCTGAATCTGCCAGCCCATCTGCTCAGCAATCATCATCTGACGCTTTTCAATCTCAGGGTCATAGAACTCTTCGACCTTGCCGCATGCCGTGCAGACAAAGTGGTCATGGTGCTGGCCTTCATTGAGCTCATACACCGCCTTGCCACTTTCAAAATTGCTGCGCAGCAAGATGCCTGCCTGCTCAAACTGGGTCAGTACGCGATAGACCGTTGCCAGACCGATGTCCGAGCGCTCATCGAGCAGCACACGAAAAACATCTTCTGCGGTCATGTGACGCTGCCTGCCAGTCTGAAAAATTTCCAGAATCTTCAAGCGCGGCAATGTCGCTTTCAGACCTGTGCTTTTGAGCTCTTCAATGTTTTTCATGTCGTACGTGAAAAGTGGCAGTTGGCACAAGCTTACGACAGCTCATACCGAATACAAAACTATGGTTTTCGCATGCTGTAAAACATGCGCGAGCCGGAGCAAAACCTACCGCTACAATGGGGCAAATCATATCCCTTGCTTATTACCCATGCATGTACAAGCTCGTTACCGCCTGCAGTTGGGGCTGACTCTGTCTCTCGCCGCTTTTTTGGCTGCTTGTAGCAGCATCAGCGAAACCACTCGCAACGCCATGAGTGCGGTCACCCCCTATAAAGTGGAAGTGGTGCAAGGCAACTTTGTGTCGCGCGAACAGGTGCAAGCTTTGCAGCCCGGCATGAGCCGTCAGCAGGTGCGCGAAATTCTGGGCACACCGCTGATGACCAGCGTGTTCCATGGAGATCGCTGGGAATATGTGTTCACCATCAAGCGCCAGGGCGTAGAAGCACAGAACCGCAAGCTGACCGTGTTCTTCGATAACGACCGCTTTGTGCGTGCCGAAGGTGATGAAATGCCTTCCGAAGACGAGTTCGTCGCATCGCTGGGCAGCAGCAACAAGAAAATCAAAGTACCGCAGCTGCAGGCCACCGAAGAACAGCTGGCCAAGCACAAGCCCGCAGCCAAGGCCGATGCACCTGCCACCCAGGAAACTGCACAGCCTCGCAGCAGCTACCCGCCTCTGGAACGCAATTACTGACGCACCGGCTTCTTGTGTACCAGCCGCTCAGCGCATGACAGCTTGAGCGGCTGTGTCTGTTTGACCTCTTGATGGATTTGTTATGACCGCACCCTCTTCTTCTCCTTTGCGCGTGGCAGTGGCCGGAGCTTCTGGCCGCATGGGCCGCATGCTGGTGGAAGCCATCCAGAACAGCGCGGACTGCACCCTGACTGCAGCACTGGACCTGCCCCACAGCCCAGCCATCGGCACCGATGCAGCGGCCTTTCTGGGCCAGACCAGTGGCGTGCTGATTGAAAGTGATCTGAAGTCTGCCCTGTCCAAGGCCGATTTTCTGATCGACTTCACCCGCCCCGAAGGCACCATGGCCCACCTGGCTGTGTGCGCAGCGCTGGGCGTGAAGGTGGTGATTGGCACGACCGGTTTTACCGAGGCGCAGAAGGAACAGATTGCGGCTTACGCCCAGCGAACCGCCATCATGCTGGCGCCCAACATGAGCGTGGGTGTGAACGTGACGCTGAAGCTGCTCGAAATGGCCGCCAAGGCACTGAGCACGGGCTACGACATTGAAATCGTCGAAGCCCACCACAAGCACAAGGTGGACGCCCCATCAGGCACCGCCATCAAGATGGGCGAAGTCATTGCCCAAGCCCAGGGCACCAAGCTGGAAGACCGCGCCGTGTACGAGCGCTTTGGCCACACTGGCGAGCGCAAGGAAAACACCATTGGTTTTGCCACCGTGCGTGGCGGTGACATCATTGGCGACCACACCGTGCTGTTTGCCGGCACAGGCGAACGCGTGGAAATCTCGCACAAGTCCAGCAGCCGCGCTGGCTATGCCGATGGCAGCCTGCGCGCTGTGCGTTTTCTGGCAGGCAAGAGCACCGGCCAGTTCGACATGTTTGATGTGCTGAATCTGCGCTAAGCCGACTGCACACTTCGCGCACTGCACAACAAAAAAGGCGCTGAACAGCGCCTTTTTTGTTGACTGGAAAAAACTGAACCAAAGCTCACTCCGCACACACTTCTGCAGCACTGACCACGCAATTGCGGCCTTTTTCCTTGGCTGCATACAAAGCCTCATCACTGCGTCGCAGCAGCAGCTGGTAATCAGGGTGTCCGTCAAATGTGGACACACCAATGCTGACCGTCAGAAAGAGCGGGGGCTTCTGGGGCATGCTGAACGGCGTCTTTTCCACGCAGGCACGCAATTTTTCCGCCACATGCAAAGCGGCCTCCAGGCTGGTGTCTACCAGCAGCAGCAAGAACTCTTCCCCACCCAGGCGGAACACATAGTCGCCACCGCGGCTGTTGTCGCTGAGCAGAACCGCCATCTGCTGGAGCACGGCGTCACCACACTCATGACCCCAGGTGTCATTGATGCGCTTGAAGTAATCGATGTCCACGGTCAGCACGCTGAACACTGTGCCGCTATCGCGCGCCATGGCGATTTCCTGGCTCAGTACCACAGGCAAGAACTTGCGGTTGAGCAGCTGCGTCAGCGCATCACGCCCGGCATCCATCTGGCTGTTGTACTCAAACAAGGCTTCCAGATTCAGGCTGATGTTGCGCGCCTGCTCTCGCAGCGCATTCAGAAACTGCAGGCTGTCCTGCTGCGATGCCTGCGCAAACGCGGGCAGCAAATGGCTGTCGATATGCTCGATTGCCGACTGGATATGCCCGACCTCTGCCAGACCCTGAAAGATATGCGCACCTTTGTGACGGAACCACAGGCCAAAGTCAGAACTGCCCAGCCTGGGCATGGCCATCACGGAATGTCCCAGTGCGTGGCTGTACAGGCACTGGTTCTGCCAGTCCAGCAGCTCTGCACGACGACGCTCACGCAGCGTAGCCACGTTGTGCGTCAAGGAAAACAGGCGGTATGCCTCCTTGGAGCGGGAGCTGCGTTCGCGCGATGTGGCATAGGCCTGTGCCATGATTTCCATGGACAGATCCATCACCCGTGCAATGAGCTGCATGGCAGCCAGTCGCTCTGCCTCGGTCAGCAGTGTATGCACCATGAGCAGGCTGCAGATGCCGTCCTTGATACAGGAAGCACCGCGCAACACCAGGTACACCGGCAGATCGAGGCGTGCATGCACCTCGCCAATCTTGACCTGCCGCTGCGCCTGCGCCTCCAGATCTGCCTCGGGGTCCAGCGCATAGACCTCCTGCAGCCACATTTGCATGGAGGGTTTCAGTCGCGTCTGCACCTGCTCGTGCGAGAGGAAGATGCGCGCCGCCTCATCTTCCAGCATGGCCTGATAAAAGTGCGAAGCCAGCAAGGCACTATGTTCATGCACCAGCTGCTGCACCGCAGCCCGCACCCGAGAAGTAAAGCACAGCAAGATGCTGCGCCACTCCACTGCATACGCAGGAGACATTCCAACTCCAGAAAACCCGGCGCATAACACGCCACACACTACACAAGCTGCAGCGACTCGCATCGTAGCGAAAAGTGCACCGCAGTTCAGCACTCACGCGCGAAATCGCCTTTATTTTTTCATCATTTTTTCAGGCATTGAACGAGAGCAAGAACTCACTTCAACAAGTTCGTTAGGTAGCCCTGCAGGCCTGTGAAAAGGAGCCTGCATGGCTCCTGCTGCATCAATTGAGCGCCATGCTCAGCTTGCGGCGATAGCTGTTGACCAGCACCGTGGCTTCGTCCTGCTCTGCGCTGCTCTTGCCCAGAATCTGGATACCACCGGCGCTCTGGCCGGGCGCTGTGTCCTGATGCTTGGGCTTGGCAGGCGTGAGCAGTTCCAGAATGGCCACATACAGCTTGCGGGCGGCCTGCTCATTCCAGGTCTTGTCGCGCATGATGATTTCCAGCAGTTCCTCCATGGAAGCGGTCCACTGGCCTTCCGCTGCCAGCACCTGTGCCTTGGCAAAGCGCGTGTCAAAGTCACGCTTGTTCTGAGCGATAGCAGCATCAAACTGCTCAATGGGCCAGTTGCCGCGGTCGTCGTTTTGCACAAACAGCATGCACTGCAGCCACTGGTGCAGGGCTTCAAAGCGCAGCGGCTGGGGAATGCGCTTGAGCGGCTCGTGCAGCAGCTCGGCCGCTGCCTCGTAGTTGCCGGTGGCTATCAGCAGGCGCACATAGTCAAAGCGTGCATCATCGTTGGCCGGGTCTGCCGCCAGCGCATCGGCCAGCTTCTGCAGCGCCGCCTGGGTGTCGCCCGATTCCAGCAAGGCTTCGGCCTCCTCCACCTCGGCTTCTGCAGCCAGAGCATCTTCAGAAGGCAGGTGCTTGTCCAGGAATTCACGCACCTGACCTTCGGTCTGTGCCCCCATGAAGCCATCCACAGGGCGGCCGCCAATCATCAGCACGCAGGTGGGCACACTGCGAATACCGAACATGCCGGCAATCTGCTGGTTGGCATCCACATCCACCTTGGCCAGCTTGAAGCGGCCGGCGTACTCCACCTCCAGCTTTTCCAGCGTGGGCACCAGCGTCTTGCAGGGGCCGCACCATGTGGCCCAGAAATCCACCAGCACAGGGGTGGTCATGGAGGCGGCGACCACCTCGGTCTCAAAATTCTGAATGGTGATATCGATCATCGGGCTGTCCCTGGGCCGCAGCAGTGCTGCGCAAAAAATAATGAAAAGCGCCTACAAAAGCGTATGGTGCTGATTCTCTAGCAATTTGGCAGTGTGCCAAGCACGCAATGCCTTGCAGATGCGCACGCTGCCCACAATTTCAAGCCAGCGGATATGGCGAGCCCCCTGTCCACTCGCCAACCCAAGGCTTGCCCGTAAAATCCCGGGTTCCACTTGGCTGGGCCGCAAGCGCCCTTTGAGAGAGAACATGAACCCCATCCAGATCGGTGTGGTCATGGGTTCCAGCAGCGACTGGGACACCATGCAGCACGCAGTTGCCATCCTCCAGCAATTCGGTATCGCTTTTGAGGCGCAAGTGGTTTCGGCCCACCGCATGCCTGATGACATGTTCCGCTACGCAGAAGCTGCGGCTGAACGTGGCCTCAAGGCCATCATCGCTGGCGCGGGCGGCGCGGCCCACCTGCCCGGCATGATTGCTGCCAAGACCCCCGTGCCCGTGCTGGGCGTGCCCGTGGCCAGCCGCCACCTGCAGGGTGTGGATTCGCTGCATTCCATCGTACAAATGCCCAAGGGCGTGCCTGTGGCCACTTTTGCCATTGGCAATGCAGGTGCTGCCAACGCGGCCCTGTTTGCCGTGGCTCTGCTGGCCAACGAAGACCCTGCGCTGCGCGAAAAGCTCAACGCCTTCCGCGCCGAGCAGACCGAGGCCGCCCGCAACATGACCCTGCCGGTGAACGCATGAGCGAAGCACGCAATGTGATCTTGCCCGGCGCCACGCTGGGCGTGCTCGGCGGCGGCCAGCTGGGTCGCATGTTTGCCCATGCCGCGCAGGCCATGGGCTACTTCACCGCCGTGCTGGACCAGGACCCCACCAGCCCCGCCGGTCGGGTCAGCCACCACCACATCCGCACTGGCTACGAAGACCCACAGGGTCTGACCGAGCTGGCCAAGCTGTGCGCCGCGGTCACCACCGAATTTGAAAACGTGCCCGCAGGCAGCCTGAACCAGCTGGCCCAAAGCCTGCCCGTCTCGCCTGCTGGCAGCGCGGTGGCGATTGCCCAGGACCGCGCCCGCGAAAAGGCCCACTTTGTGCAGTGTGGCGTACCTGTCGCACCACATGCCGTGATTGAAACGCCTGAGCAGCTGGCCGCCGTGTCTGCCGACCTGCTGCCTGGCATTCTGAAGACCGCCCGTCTGGGCTATGACGGCAAGGGCCAGGTGCGCGTCAAGACGCTGGAAGAGCTCGCCAAGGCCTGGGACGAGCTGGGCCGCGTGGCCTGCGTGCTGGAAAAAATGCTGCCACTGGCCCACGAGTGCTCCGTCATCGTGGCGCGTGGCCGTGATGGCGCCATCGTCAACCTGCCCGTGCAGTGCAATCTGCACCGCGACGGCATTCTGGCCGTGACCGAGGTGTATGAAGGAAATCTGCCTGCAGCCCAGGTAGAACAAGCGCTGGCAGCTGCAAAGTCCGTAGCAGAAGGCCTGAACTACGTCGGCGTGCTGTGCGTAGAGTTCTTTATGCTGCAGGACGGCTCGCTGGTGGTCAACGAAATCGCCCCCCGCCCCCACAACAGCGGCCACTACAGCCAGAACGGCTGCGATGTCTCGCAGTTTGAGCTGCAGGTGCGCTGCATGACCGGTCTGCCATTGGTGCAGCCCCGCCTGCACAGCCCCAGCATCATGCTCAACCTGCTGGGTGACCTGTGGTTCAAGGACAGCGACACCGCCCAGACGCCCGCCTGGGACCAGGTACTGGCACTACCCGGCTGCCACCTGCACCTGTACGGCAAAGTCGATGCCAAGCGCGCCCGCAAGATGGGCCACCTGAACATCACCGGCAGCACGCCTGAGCAGGTACGCGCCACAGCCCTCAAGGCGGCAGAGATTCTGGGCATTGCGCCCTTCTGAGCGGCCAGGCTGCTTTCAAAAAAAGAAGCTGCTAGCGCTGACAGAACAAGGCATTCAGATAGTTTTCTATCTTAATCCTTTGATATTTCATCGCTAGCAGCTATCAATTTTTATTCTGCGCATGCCGCTGCTTCCCAGCGTAAACACGCATGGAGCGGGGGCATCGCGCAGCGCGTTTGGCGGCCAAGGCTGCTGCGCAGAAAATATGGTTTTCCACCGGCTACGCCCTTGCTTAAACACTTAAGCAAGGGCGTCTGCATTGGCGAGCCATTGACACACAAAGGACATCAAGATGATTTTGGATGGACAGCTTCAAGCATCGGTACAAGCCGCAGCAGCCGCCCTGCAGCGCGGCGAGTTGCTGGGCTTGCCCACCGAAACCGTCTATGGCCTGGCCGCGGACAGCGACAACGATGCCGCCGTAGCCCAGATCTTCACGGCCAAAGGCCGCCCCGCCAACCATCCGCTGATCGTGCATGTGGCAGACAGCGACGCCATCACGCGCTACGCCAAGGAAGTGCCCGTATTTGCCCAGCAGCTGATCGACGCCTTCTGGCCCGGCCCGCTGACCCTCATCCTGCCGCGCCTGCCGGATGCCGCCAAGGCATCGACCGGCGGTCAGGACAGCGTGGGCCTGCGCTGCCCCGCACACCCCGTGGCCCATGCCCTGCTCAAGGCCTGCCAGCAGCTGAACCCGCCCGTGTGGGGGGTATCCGCCCCCAGCGCCAACAAGTTTGGGCGCGTGAGCCCCACCACGGCCCAGCACGTGGCCGCCGAGTTTGGCGACGAGCTGCTGGTGCTCGACGGCGGCGCCTGTGAGGTAGGCATTGAATCCACCATCGTCGACTGCACGCGCGGCGTGCCTGTGCTGCTGCGCCCCGGTGCGATCACGCGCGACGACATAGAACGTGCCTGCGGCCAGCGCCCACTCTCCAAAGAAGAGCTGCAAGCCAATACTCCACGGGCCTCTGGCACACTTTTGGCCCACTATGCGCCGAACGCCAAAGTGCGCCTCATGGATGCCAAGCAGCTGCAGGCCGCGCTCGACATGCTGGGTACTGATGGCAAAAACATTGCCGTCTACCACCGCAGTCCGCTGAGCAATGCCTCCCAGGGCGTGCACCTGCGCCCCATGCCCCAGCAGGCCCTGGGCGCAGCCCACGAACTGTTTGGTGCGCTGCGCGACTTTGATGCCATTGGCGCCCAGCTGATCTGGATTGAAACCCCGCCCGACACCGCCGACTGGGAAGGCGTGCGCGACCGCCTGCAGCGCGCGGCCGCTGCTGGCTAAGCCCTGCCTAAAAAGCAACCAGCCCTCAGGCTGGTTGCTTTTTTTCAATCCTGCGCCACCCAGTCCACCAGGGCATCCATCACCGGCCGCGCGCCACCGGCATTGGGGTGGTTGATCATGGCCACCAGCACATAGCGCTGGCCCGAATTACCGTGCACATAGCCCGCCAGGGTGTTGGCATCGCGCAGCGAGCCTGTCTTCAGATGGGCATTGGCGCTGGCCTTGCTGCGGCGCAGCGTGCCGTCCATGCCAGAAATCGGCATGGAAGCCACAAACTCCGGCATCACGGACGATCCCCAGGCTGCCTGCAGCATATGGCCCAGCGCCTGCGCGCTGATGCGTGCCTGGCGGCTCAGGCCTGCGCCGTTTTCCACGACAGGCATGTCCTGTGCAGGCCAGCGCAGCTGCCACCACTGCGCCAGTGCCGTGCGCCCAGCATCAAAGCTGCCTATGCCCAGGCGCTCCTTGCCCAGCGTCAGCAAGACCTGCTGGGTCATGACGTTGTTGCTGTATTTGTTGATGTCACGTACCACCTCAGCCAGCGCAGGCGACTGGTTGACCCACACGGGCTTGAGCCCCTCAGGCACCACCCCCTCGCGCACGCTGCCCGTGATCTGGCCACCCATGCTGCGCCACATGCCTTCCACGGCCTTGAGGGCAAAACGCTCCGGCTCAGGCAGGGCTACGGGCCAGTTCTTGTCACCACAGCTGGCGGGGTAGCTGCCGCGCAACTGCAGGCGCTGGGGATCGCTCCAGTCGGCCTGCAATTGCGTGCGCCAGTCACCACAGGCCGTACCTCTGGGGGCCAGCGGCACCGTGGCAGGTGCCTGGATGCCCGCCAGCGGCAGTTCGTAGTGAATGCGCGCCACACCAGCGGCAGGATCGGGAATAAAGCCCAGCACCTGGGTCTTGTAGTTCACCAGCAGGGCATCAGACCCGGCGTTGTAGGGCCTGAAAGGCTCACCATCAAAGGCGGCAGGGTCGTGCCCCTGCACATCAAAGGCGCTGCGGTCCAGCACGATGTCACCCACAATGACTTTCACGCCCATGCCCTGCAGACGGCCCAGCATCAGCCACAGGCGCTCAGACACCAGCTTGGGGTCGCCCGAGCCCTGGATATAGACCGTGCCCCGGAAAGCACCGTTGTCGATCACCCCATCCAGATACAGCGGTGTGCGCCACACATAGGTGGGGCCCAGCTGCTCCAGCGCGGCATAGGTGGTCACCAGCTTCATGACCGAAGCCGGGTTCATGGACGCTTGCGGCTGCCAGGTCAGGCGCGGTGGCTGCGCTGCCTCGACCGGCGCCACATAGATCGACATCGCACTGGCAGGAATCTGCGCTCGCCCCAGTGCCGCCGCGACAGACGCAGGCAGGGACTGCGCAGCCGCACTGGCAGCTGCACACAGGGCCACAACGGCCATACTCTGGCGCACACTGCGCCACAACAAGGATTTGCACATGGGCACAAAGTGTAGAGGTGGCCTGCGCGGTTTTGCCAGAGCCCACGCGCATGACAATGCCATGCCGCCGATAATTGCAGGCTTGGACGCCACCTGGGCGTCCGTTTTTTCTGTGGCGCGCTCCCTATGAATCTGCTTGCTTTTGACACCAGCACCGACACCTTGTTTATCGCCATCCAGCGTGGCGAACAGCTGTGGCAACACCAGGCAGCCGGAGGGGCGAACTCCTCGGCCACCTTGATTCCCGCCATCCAGCAAGGCCTGAAGGCGCTGGAGCTGCAGCTGTCCGACCTCAAAGCCATTGTCTTTGGCCGCGGCCCCGGCTCTTTCACCGGGCTGCGCACTTCGTGCTCAATTGCCCAAGGTCTGGCCTTGGGCGCCCATCTGCCACTGCTGCCCATCGACACTTTGCTGGCCGTGGCAGAAGATGCCCGCGCCCAGCATGGCATGACCGAGCTCATGGCCGTGCTCGACGCACGCATGTCCGAGGTCTACCACGCAGGCTACCGCTGGAATGCACGCAACAGCCTGTGGGAAGCCACCAGCGCCCTGGGCCTGTGCGCCCCCGAAGCGCTGCAAGTGCCCGAAGGTCTGGCGGTGGTAGGCAATGGCCATGCCGCCTACCCCGACCGCCTGGCACCGGATGCCCGGCATCTGCCGGCCCTGCCCACGGCCACCGCCCTGCTGCGCCTGGCCCCCGCACTGATTGCCAGCGGGCATTTGATGGATGCCTCCCACGCGCTGCCGCTGTACATCCGTGACAAGGTGGCCCAGACCACGGCAGAACGCGAAGCAGCCCGCAAGGCATGATGGCGGCAGACTACCCCCTGGCCGCAGGCCACCAGCTGCTGCCCATGACCGAGGACATGCTGGACACCATCCTGCCCATTGAGCAGGCAGCGTTTCCTCACCCCTGGACGCGCGGCAACTTTGCTGACGCCCTGCGCAGCGGCTATGCAGCGCGCGTGCTGGTGCGCGGTGACGAGGTGCTGGGCTACTTCATCGCCATGCAGGTGCTGGACGAAGTGCATCTGCTCAACATCACCGTGGCACCGGCACACCAGCGCCAGGGCTTTGCGCGTGAGCTGCTGCAGTGCCTGGCCCACTGGAGCCGCCACGAGGCCCAGGCCCTGACGCTCTGGCTGGAAGTGCGTGAGAGCAATCTGCGTGCACGCCAGGTGTACGAACGCCACGGTTTTACCCAGGTCGGGGCGCGCAAGAAGTACTATCCGGTAGATCACGGCGAACGCGAAACCGCCATCTTGATGAACATGTCTTTATGTCCTTGAACCTCGACGCCCGCCAACGTGCCATGCTGCAGGAAATGGGCATCACCATCTGGTGGCCCAAGCCTGCGGCAGCTGCAGTCGCTGCACCAGTTCCTGTTGCACAGGCTGCTGCCATGGCCGTAGCGCAAGCGCCGGTTCAAGCCACAGCCACTGCGGTGGTGGATGCGCCTGCCACCGCAGCTCCAGCCGCCACAGCCGCCGCAGCCGCTATCACGGCCCCTGCTGCCGCACCACAGCCAGTGCCTGCGACAGCACCTGCACGCCCAGCCCCCACACCGGCGCCTGCAGTGGCACAAGCCCCAGAAAATGCCGTACAGGACACCGCCTGGCGCATCACCCCTGCGGTGCAGGCCTACCCGGCGGCCACAGGCGGCAGTGCGGACGACGCCTGGCTGGTCATCTGCGAAAGCCCCAACCCCGGCGCGCCACTGGAAGGCGACACCGGCAAGCTGCTCAACAACATGCTGCGTGCGCTGCGCCTGCACCACAGCCCCCATGTCTGGATTGCCTGCATGCAGCGCCCCGGCCATGAGGCCCTGCCTGCACTGAGCCTGCCCCAGACCCCTGTGGACTGGCAAGACCTGCCCGCGGGCCTGGCTGCGAATATGCGCCTGGCGCGCCCCGCACGCATGCTGCTGCTGGGCATGCAGCCCGCACGCGCCGTGCTGCACAGCCAGGAGGCACTGGGCCGCCTGCGCGCCCAGGTACACCAGGTGCACGATGTGCCCACCGTGGTCAGCTACGACCCTGCCTATCTGCTGCGTGCGCCGCATGCCAAGCCCGCCGCCTGGGCCGATCTGTGCCGCGCCCATGCGCTGCGCCCGCCGCCGGCGCTTTGACCCCCTGCACCTGCAGGGCCAAACCTGCAGGCTTTGAACAGGCTCGGCATAATCGTGGGCTTGTCATATTTTTGAGATACCACCGTGGAAACCTACCCCAGTCGGTAGCTTCCATCCTCTCCCAAGGCCGTGCGAGGCATGAGGAAGGACTGGAAGCGCACCCATCTTCGCCCCGCTAAAGCCACAAAAACATTTGGGAGAGCTGCATGCTCAATATCTTTTCGCTGTCCAACGGCCGTCTGGTCCAGGAAGAAATCGAATCCCTGGAAGACCTCAAGCGCTTCCAGCCCATCTGGGTGGACCTGGAGTCCCCCACCCTCGAAGAAAAACGCTGGGTCAAGCAGCACTATGGCCTGTCGATTCCTGACGACGCCATGGACCTGGACATCGAAGAGTCCGCGCGCTTTTACGAAGAAGACAACGGCGATCTGCACATCCGCAGTGACTTTCTGCTCGACGACGAGGAAGACCCCCGCAGCGTGCGCGTGGCCTACATCCTGAACCAGCACAACACCGAGCTCAAATCCTGCGGCGTGCTGTTTTCCATCCACGAAGAAGATATTCCGGTGTTTCGCCTGCTGCGCCTGCGCGCACGCCGTGCGCCCGGCCTGATCGAAGACGCCAAGGATGTGCTGCTCAAGCTGTTTGACGCAGACGCTGAATACTCCGCCGACACGCTGGAAGGCATTTACGACGACCTCAAGCACGTCAGCTCCCGCGTGCTGGACGGCAACGTGACTGACGACTACGCCCAGGAAGTGCTGGCCGATATTGCCCGCCAGGAAGACCTGAACGGCCGCATCCGCCGCAATATGCTGGACACACGCCGCGCCGTGAGCTTCATGATGCGCAGCAAGATGCTCAACGCCGAGCAGTTCGAGGAAGCACGCCAGATCCTGCGTGACATTGAGTCACTGGACAGCCACACGCAGTTCCTGTTCGACAAGATCAACTTCCTGATGGACGCGACCGTCGGTTTTCTGAACATCAACCAGAACAAGATCATCAAGATCTTCTCAGTGGCCAGCGTGGCCCTGCTGCCGCCTACCTTGATTGCCAGCGTCTACGGCATGAACTTCGCGATGATGCCGGAGCTGGAGTGGAAGTACGGCTACGTCTACGCCATCTTGCTGATGATTGCCAGTGCACTCGTGCCCATGCTGTACTTCCGCAAGCGCGGCTGGCTGCGCTAAGCCCTGCGCCCGGCACGGGCGCGTCGCTTTCGCACACCCATCAAAAAAGAAATAGCGCCTTGTGCGCTATTTCTCTATGTTTCAGACACTTTTCTATCTGAAAACCAATATTTTCAAGCGCAAGCAGCTATTTTTTAGATAGCTCCTGCGGCAAGCGCCGCAGCCAGCCCAGCCCCTGACTGGTTCCGGCACGCGGGCGGTACTCGCAGCCTACCCAGCCCGCATAGCCCAGCGCATCCAGCACGCCAAACAGGTAGTCGTAGTTCAGCTCGCCCACATCGGGCTCGTGGCGCTCGGGCACACCGGCAATCTGGATATGGCCCACACGCCCCGTAGGCAGGTACTGGCGCAGCTTCATGGCCACATCACCTTCCACAATCTGGCAGTGGTACAGGTCCATCTGCACCTTGAGATTGGGCGCTGCCACCAGCTGCACCAGGTGGTGCGCCTGGGCCTGCGTCTGCAAGAAGTAGCCCGGCATGTCCCGGCCGTTGATGGGCTCGATCAGCACCTCCACCCCGGCATCGGCCGCAGCCTGTGCCGCCCAGCGCAGATTGCACAGCGCCGTATCTTCCAGCAGCTTGCGCGGCGCGCCCTCGGGCATCCTGCCGCTCATCAGATGAATGCGCGGGCAGCGCAGCGCTTGTGCATAGCGCAGGGCCTGGAGCACACCGGCCTGGAACACCTGCTCCTGCCCCGGCAGACACAGCGTGCCACGCATGCCCTCCTCCCAGGCAGCCACCATGGCCTCGGGCGTATCACCGCCCGGTGGCGCATTGAACAGCACCTGCTGCAGGCCAGCCTGCGCCAGCGTATCGGCCAGCACTTCAGGCGCATAGGCATAGGGAAACAGATATTCCACCGCGGTAAAACCATCGGCTGCAGCGGCAGCAAAGCGCTCCAGAAATGGCTGCTCGGTGTACATCAGTGACAGATTGGCAGCAAAACGTGGCATGGCGCCCTCCTCACACCCATCAGCGCAGACCCATGCGCTGCATGGTCTGCATGCCCACAGCGGGGTCATCGGTAAACACGCCATCAATGCCTGCGCTCAGAAAGTCTTCCATATCGGCCTGCGCATTGCCACGCAAGGCAGCATTGCTGGCGGGCTGAGCCTTGAGGCTGGCTGGCAGAAACTGGTTTTCCGGGCGCAGGGTCCAGGCATGCACTTTCAGACCAGCCTTCTGGGCCTGCGCGACCAGCGGAGAGGCCGGTGTGTTCTTTCCGTCCACCACGCGGATCACCATGCTCTTGCTCAGGCCCAGCCCATAGGCATAGCTGGCAATGTCGGCCAGGCCCTGCGGTGTGAGCATGTCTGCGTACGTGGTGGCCTTGCCTGCAGCCACGGCGTCATAGGGACTGCCTTTGGGCATGACCAGCTGCACCAGGCGCACTGCGCTCTGGCTGCGAAGCTGGCGCAGAGTGCTGACCTCAAAAGACTGCACCAGCACGGGTGCATCGGCATGGTTCCAGCCATTGTCCTCCAGCACCTTCAGCAGGGCAGGCTCCAGCGGCAGGCCGATGGACTGAAAGTAGCTAGGGTGCTTGGTTTCTGGATAAATGCCAATCGTGCGGCCCAGCCTAGCGCTTTCTGCCTTGGCCAGGTCAATGATTTCCTGCAGCGTTGGCACTTCAAACTGGTCGTTAAAGCGCACATTAGCAGGACGCACGGCAGGAATGCGCTCGCGTGCTCGCAGGGTCTTGAGTTCTGCCAGTGTGAAATCTTCGGCAAACCAGCCCGTGATGTCCTTGCCATCTATGCGCTTGGTGGTCTTGCGGTCAGCGAACTCCGGGCGCTCAGCCACATTGGTGGTGGCCTCTTTGACGCTGCCGTCGGCATTCAAAATGGCCATCGCGTTTTCGTGGCGCGCCACCAGCACACCATCCTTGGTGATGACCAGGTCAGGCTCGATAAAGTCCGCCCCTGCGCGAATGGCTTCACGGTAGGCTTCCAGCGTGTGCTCCGGACGCACAGCCGATGCGCCGCGGTGCGCAATCAGCAAAGGTCTGGCCACCTCTGCTTGTACTGCGCTGTGTTGCTGCAATGGCTGGCTGGTGACGCAGCCGCTGAGCCAGATGGTGGCTGCCAGAACAGCCCCCATGCAGGCCGATGTGCGCGAATGACTGGCTTTCATATTCCTGCCCTTGATCTTCAAAATAACAGGAGCAGCTAGCGCTTATGAATGCTTGTTTTCAAATACAAAAGACATTGAAAACCTTGAATATCAAGCGCAAGCAGCTATTGTTTTGAATGCCATGCGTGGTACGCACAGCACTTGCAAGACGCATTATGGGCAGGCAGGCCTTGCCTGGCCTGTCACCTCACTGTCAGCCGCGCTCCAGACAGAACACTGCCGTGCTGGCGCGCAGATTGGGTAAGGTGCGGATGATCTGGCCTTCCTTCAGGCCAAAGGCATCGACCACGTTCAGGCGGTTCTTGTTGGCCAGCACCTCAAAATCTTTGAACGTACCCACGCGAATGTTCGGCGTGTCATACCACTGGTAAGGCAGGTGGCGCGTCACAGGCATGCGCCCGCGCAGCACCGAAAAGCGGTTGGGCCAGTGCGCAAAGTTGGGAAAGCTCACCACACTCATGCGGCCTACGCGGGCCGTTTCACGCAGCATGGTCTCGGCATTGCGCAGGTGCTGCAACGTGTTGATCTGCAGCACCATGTCAAAGCTGTTGTCGTCAAAAATGTTCAGGCCATCGTCCAGATTGAGCTGCAGCACATTGATGCCGCGCTTGACGCAGGCCAGCACATTGGCGTCGTCAATCTCCACGCCATAGCCGGTGCAGCCGCGCTCGCGCTGCAGATAGTCCAGAAAGCTGCCGTCGCCGCAGCCCAGATCCAGCACACGTGCGCCTTCGGGCACAAGCTGGGCCAATGCTTGCATGGTGGGTGTCGCGCTCATGCGTTGAACTCCTTGGCAATACCTTCAAAGTAGGCGCGCATGGCGGCCATGTAACGGGGGTCGTCCAGCAGGAAGGCGTCATGGCCGTGCGGGGCGTCAATCTCGGCGTAGCTCACATCGCGGCCGTTTTGCAGCAGGGCCTGCACGATCTCGCGGCTGCGGCCGGGGGCAAAGCGCCAGTCGGTGGTAAAGCTCACGAGGAAGAACTTGGCCAGGCTCTGCGCCAGTGCGGCCTTGAGACTGCCGCCGTATTGTTTGGCGGGGTCAAAGTAGTCCAGCGCACGTGTGATCAGCAAATAAGTGTTCGCATCAAAGTAGCTGCTGAACTTGTCGCCCTGGTAGCGCAGATAGCTCTCAATCTGGAACTCGATGTCCTGCGTGGTGAACTTGATGTTCGGCCCTTCGCGCAGCTCACGGCCAAACTTCTGGTTCATCACATCATCACTCAGGTAGGTGATGTGACCAATCATGCGCGCAATGCGCAGGCCGCGCTGCGGAATCACGCCGTGCTCGTAGAAGTCCCCGCCGTGAAAGTCAGGGTCCGTCACGATGGCGCGGCGCGCCACTTCGTTAAAGGCAATGTTCTCGGCATTCAGGTTGGGCGCGCTGGCCACCACCACGGCGTGGCGCATGCGCTCGGGGTATTGCAGCGTCCAGCTCAGCGCCTGCATGCCGCCCAGACTGCCGCCCAGCACCGCCGCCAGCTGCTGGATGCCGAGCCGATCCAGCAGGCGTGCCTGCGCGTGGACCCAGTCTTCCACCGTCAGCACGGGAAAGCTGGAGCCATACACCTTGCCTGTATCGGGGTTGGTGTGCATGGGGCCTGTAGAGCCAAAGCACGAGCCCAGGTTGTTCACCCCAATGACAAAGAACTTGTTGGTATCTACCGACTTGCCAGGACCAATCATGTTGTCCCACCAGCCCGCGCTCTTGGGCTGGTCTTCGTAGACGCCTGCGACATGGTGCGAGGCGTTCAGGGCATGGCAGACGAGGATGGCGTTGGACTTGTCGGCATTGAGTGTGCCGTAAGTCTCGTACGCCAGGGTGTAGTCGCGGATGCTCTTGCCGCTTTGCAGCGGCAGCGCATCGGCGAAATGCATGGATTGTGGTGTGGCGATGAAGGACATGAAAAAACCCGGCATCGCTAAAAACGAGGCCGGGTTCAATACATTCGGTTTCGTCTTTAGCAGGATTTATAAAGCGCCCGCAAGCAGAAGCAAATCGGCGCGTAAGCCCGCATTATGCCAAAGCTGGCACATCCTTGGACAAGAGCGCCAGCACGCCCAGCACCAGGAAGATGCCGGCTGACATGATATGCACCATGCGGATAGGCACTTTCTTGACCAGCTTGTCCCCCAGCCACACCACAGGCGCATTGGCCAGCATCATGCCCAGCGTCGAGCCCAGCACCACCCACAGATAGGCGTTGTACTGCGCAGCCAGCATCACGGTAGCGATCTGCGTCTTGTCGCCCATCTCGGCCAGAAAGAACGCCACCACGGTGGTGCCAAACACGCCCCAGCGTGATTGGTTATCCACATCTTCGTCATCGAGCTTGTCAGGGATAAGCATCCAGATGGCCATGGCGATAAAGGACACACCCAGAATCCAGCGCATCACATCCGGCCCCACCCAGGCATTGACCCAAGCGCCCACCGCGCCTGCCAGACCGTGGTTAATCATCGTGGCCACGAAAATGCCCAGAACGATAGGCCAGGGTTTGCGAAAACGTGCGGCCAGCACCAGAGACAGCAACTGCGTTTTGTCGCCCATTTCTGCGAGGGCCACAATGCCGGTTGAGACGAGGAAGGCTTCCATATATGCGGGGTAAATAGTTACAGGCTGGCTCAAACACGCATTGACTACCACCGCGCCAGCCTTTGGAACGGTTGCAGTCAATGGTCTTGCCCAGCTCTTCCAAGCCGCATGCACCATAGCGCGAAGGCGCCAAGTCTGTTGATGCATGCCTTTGGCGCATTGCACGCCAAACGGACTACTCCCCAAGGACTTGGCTATTGTAGCGATTGAAAAATTCTTTGCGCTGTCTGCCGTCACTTTCCATGCAGTGCAAAGCAACACTGGGGGAAAGCCCGAAGGTCTGTTGTATCCGCGTATAAATTGCGCAGAAATTCCATTGCCAGCCGAACACCTTGCCTCATAATGATCTCGCTCCCAGGTGCGCGGGCACAGGAGCTAGTGCGTTTGCGTCTCTAAGGTGGGTCACGGTTAGCTGGCTTTCGATTAGGGCTCCATCGCGTTTCAAGTTTTTTTCCAGGAGTCCCAAACATGGGCAACAAACTGTACGTAGGCAACCTGCCCTACGCTTTCCGCGACAACGATCTCGAACAAGCCTTCTCTCAGTTCGGCTCCGTGCAGAGCGCAAAGGTCATGATGGAGCGTGACACAGGCCGCTCCAAGGGCTTTGGCTTCGTAGAAATGGGCAGCGACGCTGAAGCCCAATCCGCTATCCAGGGCATGCACGGCCAAAACTACGGCGGCCGTGACCTGGTGGTCAACGAAGCTCGCCCCATGGAGCCTCGTCCTCCCCGCTCCGGTGGCTTCGGCGGTGGCCGTGGCAACGGTGGCGGCTACGGCGGTGGCTTTGGTGGCCGCAACAGCTACTAATTCAAGCGCTCAAGTGCACTAGTTGCACTGGCGTTGCAAAAAGGAACCTTCGGGTTCCTTTTTTGTTTTATTGACATCTTTTACTTCTGAACGGTTGCCATATTTTTGCAACTACCCCAATAATGTTTTCCGCGGTTGATGCATTAACCGCTCCTCATGAAATGTAGTGGAAGCAAAAGCTCCATTGGTTAAATGGCACAGGAGTCTTTAATGGGCAGCAAGTTATATGTAGGGAATTTACCCTATGCCGTTCGCGATCATGATTTACATCAGGCCTTCACCCAGTTTGGAACGGTTGTGAGTGCCCGCGTGATGATGGAAAGAGATACCGGTCGCTCCAAAGGTTTTGGCTTTGTCGAGATGAGTGCTGAAGCAGAAGCCAGCGCTGCCATTGAAGGCATGAATGGTCAGCCACTGGGCAGTCGCAGTCTCATTGTCAATATTGCCCGCCCCATGGAGCCAAGGCCGCCACGCAGCAATAACTACGGCGGCGGCTTTCAGGCGCCAGGCCATGCAGGGCGCAACGATGGCGGCTTCCGCAGCCCTTATGGCACCAATATGCGCAACCGCAACAATGCCGGCAATAAATCCAGTCATCAGGACGGTAACGGTTTCTGAAACTACAGAAAATCAAAAAGGCCCTACAGGGCCTTTTGAAAGTTATGTCCTACAACACATTCAGAATAAATCTGAGATTATTGATTCTTCGGATAAATAATCCCTTTCACACGGCCATTCAGTTCGGTCGTCTGTGAAATATTGTCGTAGTTCATGGAGTCACCCGTGAACTGGTCTTTGCCGCGGTTCAATACCACGGGTAAATGCGACTGCACGCGTTCCTCATTGGTCCAGGCATGCAGAAATTCACCCGTCACACGCATGGGCTGCGAGGGATTCTGCGGCGATGTACGCAGCACTTCGGCATCGCCCACCAGCTGTACTTCCGAGGAATCCGAGTTGCTGATACCGCGCTGAGCAGATGCCACGGTCACCACGCCATCCTGCGCAATGCTGCGTGTACGGACGTCGTCCACCTCCAGAATGTCCGACTTGGGCAGATGTCGCGCCTGCGTGCCCGTCATCACATTGGTCATGCGACCACTACCGTCAAACTGGTGCACAGAAAAGCGCTCCATCACATAGTCCGGGTCATCCGTGAGCGCGCTTTCCGTCTGAACCTGCAGCGGCTTGGGCGCATGGCGCACCAGCCACCAGGTCCCCATGGCCAGCATGGCCATGAGCACGACGGGCAGGTAGATGGAGGCATGCTCCCACGCACGCTGCAAAGGTTTTTTCATGCCAGGTAAGTCTCCAGCAAAGTTCGGTAATGGCCGCTGGCGACCAGCAGCAGATCGCACAGTTCGCGCACCGCACCCTGACCACCTTGCGCACGTGTCACAAAGTCTGCCACCGCCAGATTCTCTGGGTGTGCGTTGCAGGGTGCGCAGGCCAGGGCACAGCGCTGCATGACGGGCAGGTCAGGCCAGTCATCGCCCATCATGGCAGCCTGGCTCCAGGCCAGCCCCAGGCTGTCCAAAATAGCCTGTGCTGCAGGCAGCTTATCTTCCGTGCCATAGACCGCATGCTGCACACCCAGCTGCTTCAGGCGCAGGCGCAGCGGAGCAGAATCACGCCCCGTAATCACGGCAGGCACGATGCCCGCTTTTTGCAGCAGCTTGATGCCGTGGCCATCGAGGGTGTTGAAGCGCTTGGTGGTTTCGCCCTGCTCCGAGAAATGCAGACCACCATCGGTCAGCACACCATCGACATCAAAAAAGGCAATGCGCACGGGCTGGGCCTGCAGCAAAAGCTCGGGCGCAAACTGCAAGGCAGGTGTGGCGAGGCGCTTGGGCATCAGATCACCTTGGCCAGCATCAGGTCACGGATATGTACCATGCCTAGCAGACGGCGGTCTGCATCGACCACCAGCACCGAGGTAATGCCGTGCTGCTCCATCATGTGCGCGGCATCTACGGCCAGAGCCTCCGGTGCAATGGTGCGAGGCTGCTTGTGCATGAGGTCTCCTGCCTTGGCATTGCGCAGATCCGCACCGTCTTCAATGCGGCGACGCAGATCACCATCGGTAAAAATGCCCAGCACACGGCGATCGGCATCGACCACCGCGCTGGCCCCCAGGCTCTTGGCACTGATTTCACGCATCAGACGGTCAAAGCCATCGTCTGCCAGCACACTGGGCACATCATCGCCGCTGCGCATCACATCACGCACATGGGTCAGCAGCTTGCGGCCCAGCGCACCACCGGGATGAGACAGCGCAAAGTCTTCGGCCTTGAAACCACGTGCATCCAGCAGCGCCATGGCCAGGGCATCGCCCAGCGCCAGCTGCACCGTGGTGCTGGCTGTAGGTGCCAGATTCAATGGACAGGCCTCACGCACCACGCTGGTATCCAGCACCCAGTTCGAATGCTTGGCGAGGCTGGAGTGCGCACCACCCGTCATGCCCACAATGCGCACACCCTGGCGCTTGAGCGCTGGCAGCAAGGCGGTCAGCTCATTGCTCTCACCGCTGTTGGAGATCGCCAGCACCAGATCCTGACGCGTCACCATACCCAGATCACCGTGGCTGGCTTCTGCAGGGTGCATGAAAAAGGCAGGCGTGCCGGTGGAAGCCAGCGTTGCGGCGATCTTGCGGCCAACGTGACCGCTCTTGCCCATGCCTGTGACCACCACACGGCCGGGGGTGCTCAGAATGGCCTGCGCCACCTGTACAAAGCTGTCGTCCAGTCGCTGTGCCAGCGCTTGCAGGGCCTGAATCTCAATAGACAGTGTTTCGCGCGCGATGGCCAGCGCCTGCGAAGCGCCCAGAACGGGCGCAGTATGCGTGAGGGTGTTCATCCGGCAATTTTATCGACCACTGGGCTTTGTCTGCCCTGCGTACCTGACTCCTGCAGCACCACTCAAGGGTAAGCGGTGCACTTTTCCTAGCGCAAGCGCTGCTGCAGTGCAGCATGTGTGGAGATAACAGCAGATTACATCGCAGTGAAGCGCCCCCCGTATGCGCAAGGTGCAGGCACTTAGTACACTTTTGCCCGTTCACCGCCTTTGATCCTGCCCCCTGTGCGGCAGGGCCTGGGCCTGTTTTAATCTGTCGGTCATTGCACACACGTGCGATGACTTTCTGCCCCTTTCCGGAGCGACTGCGCTCTGAGCCCACCATGTACACCACCAGCGTCAACGACTACCTTCGCCAGCACATCCGCACCGTGCCCGACTGGCCAGCCCCTGGCGTGCAGTTCCGCGACATCACCCCCCTGCTGCAGAATCCGCAGGTATTCCGCATCCTGATCGATGCCTTTGTGCACCGCTACATGTCACCCGAGATGCGCCCAGACGTGGTGGCCGGCCTCGATGCGCGCGGCTTTATCCTGGGCTCCGTCATCGCCTATGAACTGAATGTGGGTTTTGTGCCCATCCGCAAAAAAGGCAAGCTGCCCTTTACCACCGTAGAAGAGACCTACGAACTCGAATACGGCAGTGCCACCGTCGAGCTGCACACGGATGCCGTCAAGCCCGGCGACAAGGTGCTGCTGATTGACGACCTGATCGCTACTGGCGGCACCATGATGGCTGGCAAGAAGCTGATCGAAAAGCTGGGCGCCACCGTCATGGAGGGTGCTGCCATTGTGGACCTGCCAGAGCTGGGCGGCTCCAAGCTGCTGCGTGACACCGGCAAGCTGCCGCTGTTCACACTGGTGGACTTTGCAGGCCACTGAGCGACAAGCACCAGCCACAGTCATCTGTGCATATGTGTTTCCACAAGCCGACATTTGTCGGCTTTTTTGCATTCTGGCGTCAGAATATGCGCGCAGCCATGGCTGCAACGCGGTGTTTCTTCACGCTTCTGTACGTTCGCACCCACCCTTTATGCCCTCTCACCATCTACTGCTGACGCCGTCTCCCTGGCGGCGAGGTCTTCGGATTGCGTTGTGGTTCCTGCTGACTGCCGTGTGCATGCTGTGCTGCGCCTGGGGCGTCATGGCACTGCTGGCACAGGCACCTGCTCAGCACAATATCGCGCAGGCGCTGGCTCTGGTGTGGGGCTTTGCCTGGCTGCTGGCGTGGGGCGCAGGGCTGCTGCAGCGCCGCATGCTGCCCGTGCTGATGGGCGGCACGGTACTCATGCTGGCCATGCTGGTGTGGTGGAGCACCATACTGCCGCGCTCAGACCTGGACTGGGCGCCCGATGTGGAGCATCTGGTCGTGGAGGAAACCGATGCTGCACAGCCTTCCATCGTGCAGCTGCGCAATGTGCGCAACTTTGACTGGCGCAGTGAAACCGACTTCACCCCGCGCTGGGAAACACGCAGCTATGACCTGAACCAGCTTGACAGTGTGGACGTGGCGCTGTCGTACTGGATGGGGCCCGCCATTGCACATACGCTGGTGTCCTTTGGCTTCAAGGATGGGGAACACGTGGTGTTTTCCATCGAGATCCGTAAGGAGTCGCACGAATCCTTTGATGCGCTGGCAGGCTTCTTCAAGCAGTATGAAATGGCCCTGGTTGCCGCCGATGAGCGCGACATTCTGGGCGTGCGTACCAATGTGCGCGGCGAAGAAATCCAGATGTTCCGCATTCACATGCCGCAGGCCGCCATGCGCGAGCTCTTCATGGCCTATGCACGCCAGGCCAGCCTGCTGGAATATGCGCCGCGCTTTTACAACACACTCACGGCCAACTGCACCACCATTGTCTGGCAGCTGGCACGGCGCATTGGCCAGGAACTGCCGCTGGACTGGCGGCTGCTGGTGTCCGGCTACCTGCCCGAGTACCTGCGTGACGTAGGTGCACTCGACTCCATGCAGCCGCTGGAGCTGCAGCGCAAGAGTGGTGACATCACCACCCGCGCCCAGCAGTGGCAGCCCCCGGCAGATGCCAGCGACACACAGGCCAGCATCGACTTCTCCCGCTACATTCGCCAAGGCATGTAAAGCGCTGTGCTGTGCACACATCACGCCAGGCAGCACATGCACGCAGGCTAAGCCTGCCTAGGCCAGCGCCTTCTTGGGCGGCGGCGCGCAACCATGCGCCGCCCTTTTTACACTCGCAACCTATGTTGTCTTCCTTTCTGTCGCGCACCCTCGTGGGTGGTTTGCTCGCTGCCTTGCTGGCCGGTTGCGCGGGCGTGACCGTACGCTCTGCCGACCCTGCAAACTATCTGGCGGAGCGCCGCAGCGATGTGCTGACGGCCGGCACCCTCAGCCCTGCCACACAGGAATCGCTGCGCGTGCTGGATCTGGACCTCAAGCGCTGTCTGGCCGATGTGCCCATGTGTCACTACACCCTGGCCAATGCCACCGGCCTGTATGACGAGCAGCGCATGGCCGCGCTGGCCGAGCTGTGGATTTACCAGGCCCGTCAGGCACAGCAGGCCCCCTCGCTGCCCGGCACCCGCACCAGCGCCGAAGTGCAGGCCTGGCTGGAAGCCGCACGCCACGCCTGGGCCTATCTGTTTTTCACACACCGGGAGCCCAGCGAGCGCGCCTTTGAAGACCGCCAGAGCCAGGTGCGTGACTATTACAACCACGCCGTGCAGCAGGCCGTGGCCGGCATGTTTGCGCTCAGCCGCCTGCAGGAAGACCATGTTCCGCTGGAAATTGGCCGCTGGAAGCTGAGCACCGACTTCTCCCACGTCTGGCTGCCTGCCAACAAGCACATGCCGCAGGAGCTGATTCCGGCTACCTCACTGCGCTTTTCGGGGCTGCGCAACCAGTACCAGCGCAACGGACTGGGTGCCGAGCTGGTCGCCGTCTTTCAGACCGAGGAAGAAGCACAGGCCGCCCATGTGCAGCAACGCAACGTAGAAGGCCCGCCCCGGCCACCGTTTCAGGAGTCGCTCTTTCCGGCACTGACCACGGTGCTGAGCTTTGGCGGCAACACGCTGCAGGAAGTGCTGTCTACACGCGAGGTGGAGCTGCGTGCCTACGACCCCTACCGCTTTCGCGAAATTCCGCTGGGCAACACCACCGTGCCGCTGGCGGGAAACTTTTCCTCGGGCTACGGCCTGTGGCTGGCGCGCTCGGGCTTTTCCACCCAGGCGCTGCGCACGCTGGTGGGGCTGAACAACGGCATCGTCCAGCCCACGGTCTACCTGATGCAGCCCTATGACCCCAACCGCCGCATCATCGTCATGCTGCATGGTCTGGCCAGCAGCCCGGAAGCCTGGATCAATGTGGCCAATGAAGTGCTGGGCGATGAAACCCTGCGCAGCAACTACCAGGTCTGGCAGGTCTACTACCCCACGAACGCACCGCTGGCACTGAACAACTACGCCATCCGCCAGGCACTGCAGCAGACGCTGCGCCACTTCGACCCCATGGGTACGGCACGCGCCTCGAAGGACATCACGCTGATTGGCCACAGCATGGGCGGCGTGCTGGCACGCCTGATGGTCAGTGAATCGGACGGCAAGGTGCTGGATGCGTTTGCCGCGCACAGCGGCCTGCCGGATGCGCCGCAGGAGCAGGTCCAGCTGCGGGACTTTCTGGAGCTGACCCCGGTACCCCAGGTCAGCAGTGCCATCTTTATTGCTGCGCCCCACCGCGGCACGGACTTTGCCAACAACCGGGTGGCCCGCTGGGTGTCCAACCTCATCACGCTGCCGTTTTCCATGCTGGAGCAGTTTGGCGATGTGGCGCGGCGCCTGGCCCAGAGCGGCCCCAGCATTGGCAAATCCTCGCTGCTGCGCATCCCGAACAGCATCGACAACCTGCGCGACACCGACCCCTATGTGCGTCTGACGGCCGACATACCCATCTCGCCGAAGGTGCGCTACCACTCCATCATCGGCAACCACACGCCCAGCAGCCCGCTGACAGAGAGCAGTGACGGCATCGTGCCCTACCACAGCGCCCACCTGGAAGGTGCGGCCTCCGAGCTGGTCGTACCCTTTGGCCACAGCGTGCAGGAGCACCCGCGGGCCATCGTGGAAATCCGCCGCATTCTGCACAACCAGCTGCTGGGCAGCACAGCCAAAAATAAGTGAGCGCCTTGCGCTGTCAAATTAAGGGTTTCAGACAGTTTTCTATCTGAAACCCTTTTTGCATGCGCGCTAGACGCTACAGGTATTTGCAAAACGGCAAGCCTGCCTTGTTTTGATGCAGCAGCAACTTCCGTTAAGCTCCGTGGATTCAAAATTGCTTATGCATATTAAGAGAGGCTAATCCATGTTTTCCACCCGCACCCTCTGGCGCGCCGTGCTGTCCGCCACCGCCTGTGTCGCAGCCTTTGCCACCACGGCCCATGCCGCCGAAGCAGACGCCTACCCCAGCAAGCCCATCACCCTGGTGATTCCCTACTCTGCGGGTGGCTCGACCGACATTCTGGGCCGCCTGCTGGCCCAGAAGCTGGGTGAGCGCATGAACGTCTCGGTGGTCGTGGAAAACAAGCCCGGTGCCAACGGCACCATTGGCGTGGATCGCGTTGCCAAGTCGGAGCCCGATGGCTACACCATCGTGCTCGGTGACGTAGGCGGCCTGGCCATCTCGCCCAGCCTCTACCCCAAGCTGCCCTACAACCCGCTCAAGGATCTGGCGCCTGTGAGCCTGGTGGGCCGCAGCCCCCTGGTGCTGACCGTGGGCAGCAAGAGTCCACTGAACTCGCTGGCAGACCTGACCGCCGCAGCCAAGGCCAACCCCGGCAAGCTGAACTATCCCTCCTCCGGCACGGGCGGCCCCAACCACATGGGCGGTGCGCTCTACGCCCTGCAGGCGGGGGTGGATGTGACCCACATCCCCTACAAGGGCAGTGCGCCTTCCGTGGTATCGCTGGTCTCGGGTGAAACGGATTTTGGCTTTCTGACGGCGGTGACCATCAACTCCCAGCTCAACGCAGGCAATGTCCGTGCGCTGGCTGTGGCCCACAGCGAACGCCTGCCTGCCATGCCCAATGTGCCCGCCATGCACGAAGCGGGTCTGAAGAATTTTGTGGCTGACGCCTGGTTCATGGCGGCCGTGCCTGCAGGCACACCCCAGCCCATCATCGATCGCCTGCAAAAGGAAATTGCTGCCGTGCTGCCCGAGCCTGATGTGACCAGCAAGCTCGACAGCGTGGGCGTGCTGCCTGCGGGGCTGTCCGTGAAGGCTTCGCAGGACTTCCTGGCCAGCGAAATCATCAAGTGGCGCGACGTGGTGCACAACGCCAAGATCACACTGGAATAAGCCGGCCGCCGCTGGCAGGCCAGGTGCAGCCATGCAGCGCCTAGGGCGCAGCGGCTGCACCCTGCGCCTGCTGCAGGCTGGCCTTTTCGGCTTCCAGTGCCTGTAGTGCGCTGCGCAACTGGTTGGCCGTCACCTGGCATTGCGCCACCAGCACTTCCATGTCCTGCCAGCTGGAGGCCGACTCCGGCCCTTCCATCATGGCCATGGCGCGGCGGGTATGCAGCACCGCCATCAGCGTGTCGCAATGCTTCAAATGGCTTTGCAGCGCCTCACGCGCCCGGGGCAGTTCGATGCGCTCCAGCACCTGCAGGCGCTGTGCACCTGCGGTCTGTACCTCTGCTGGCACTGTCTCCAGCTGCTGTGCAGGCACCTGCGCAGTCGCACCGAATCCCACCATTGCCAGCACCACGGCGCCGCAGCGCCCGATAGGCCTTATTCGTCTCCACCACATATATAGCCCTGTTCCGGGTGTTATTGCCATGGGCACATGGTAGCGGCGAAGCGGGCGGCGCTGGGAAAAGGAGGGCGTGCCTTACTTGCCAATGCAGAAGGGTTGATTGAGTCGTATCTTTTTGATTTTAAATGGTATTTAAAGATGACTTTGACCTGCTTGGACCTATTCTTGGACCCAAAGCCGATACGTGTCTCTTGATGGACGTGCATGGCGCTTCTTGGACGATCCGTGCTCTACCTACGCTGATGCAGTACGCTGGCCGACGCCTATTGTCTTGCCATCAACCCCCACCGACTGCTGCTGGGTTATTTTCCTACCTTCTGTCGCGGAACGCCAAGAATGCTTCGACCAGCTCCAGCCCAAACAATACGGGTAGCGCGCAGTTCGGATTGATGGCTGCGGCAGCGGTGATGCCAGAACGACACCGCGATGGACGACCTGATCTATACCTTGCGACAACTCTGCCTGCGCAACCGCGACGGCAGCCATGCCACCCAGGCCGACCGGCAGCGCTCATTAAGCCTGGACGCTTGCCAATTGCGCGAGGTGGCTTCCGCCAAATGCGCGCTACCTCGTTGAAAGGCAAGCATGTCGAGGCTCTGCTGCAACGGTGGCAAGCCGAAGGCCTGTCCGCCGGCACGCTGAAGAACCGTATGGCGCATCTGCGCTGGTGGGCCGAGAAGGTTGGCAAGGCAGGCATCTTGCCGGCAGACAACACCAAGCTGGGCATTCCCGAGCGGCGCTATGTGACCAATGAAAGCAAGGCCAAGGAATTGGGCGACAGGTTGGACAGGGTCACTGATCCTCATGTCCGCATGAGCTTGCGATTGCAGGCTGCCTTCGGTTTGCGGCGGGAAGAATCCATCAAGTTCCAGCCCCGCTATGCCAACCGTGGCGACCATATCGCCATCAAGGGATCATGGGCAAAAGGCGGGCGCGATCGGACGGTACCAATCACGACGCCGGAACAGCGTGCGGTGCTGAATGAGGTCCATCGCCTGGCAGGCCAAGGATCATTGATTCCGTCGCACAAGACTTACATTCAGCAGCGGCATGTTTACGACGGGCAATGCAAGGCGGCAGGGTTGAGCAACATGCACGGACTGCGGCATCGGTACGCGCAGATGCGGTATGAGGTGTTGACGGGGTGGCAAGCGCCGGCGGCGGGTGGTCCTGGTAAAGCTCAGCTCAGTAGCAGTCAGAGCATGCGTGATCAACACGCTCGACAGCAGATCAGCCATGAACTCGGGCATGAAAGGTTGAAAGTGACGTCGATCTATTTGGGGAGCTGAGATTGAGTGGGGAACCAGCACCACTTCCAAGCTCTCTGCAAAGACTCAGTTGCTGGATCTTTTTAGAGATATAAGTCATTGATTTATATGTTTTTAAGTGGATTTCTCTCTGCAGCTCTCTAATTTCTCTTTGCAATGCTCTCTGTCAGCCGCCAGCAAGGAGCCGTGTCTGAGCCGGTGTTCACAATCACCCCATGGCGGCGCAGCCTAGTCAGCAGGCTGCTGATCTTGTTGTACTTCTGCTTGTCATCCAGGGCATCGCTCAATTTGACCATGAGCAACTTGTTGATCTCGGCACGGTTCGCCTGGCCAAACTTCTCAAGATAGTCGGTCAGCAGTTTGGCGTAGAACTCGTCATCTTGCGCACGAGTGCGGATGTAATCGGCCTTGTTTGCTGTTGCCTCGGCCACGGAGGCTGATACGTGGAAGTTGGGTTTGCGCCCTTCGATCAACTTGCTACGCCGCAAACGTGCGGCGGCTTCGTCCGGGATAGGCAACTTTTTTTGCACACGATCCAGAGCCAGTACATCCGCCAGCGGTAAATCAGTGTTCTGGATCAGTAGACGACTATAGGCTGGATCCACGACACCACCATAGATCGTCAGCTTGACGGCACCGGGCTCACTCAGGTCGTAGTCCGGCAATGGGAAGTAGCGTCTTGCCTGCCCCGTATAAATGGAGTGAATGCCATAGCCCATCGTGTCGATCATGTTTAGTTCGACCATTGCCTGGGCCAAAGCTGGATTACGGTATCGGCGTGGTGTCTTGTCGCCCTGGATGTATTCGTCGGGCTGTCCCTCGAAGAAGCTGCCTTCATTTTCGAACACCAGCCTGTCCGGCAACTCTGTCACCACCACGCGCCCATTTCGGGTGTAGTCCTGATGGGCAAGGCAATTGTGCAGGGCCTCCAGCACGATTTTCTGGTCGTATTTCGAGACCTCGATAGGCAACAGCTCGTCTTGCGGCAGCAACCGAAGCTGAATGTTGCGAATACGTTGGTAGAGTCGCGTTGTGCTCAGCAGAAATGGTGGGCCGAAGTGTTCATAGGCTCGCTCCTGGCCTTCCAGCTTCCAGGTCAGCTGTGCCGGATAAGGAGACAGGCGAAAAGACGATTCCGCCTTGCCAAGCAACAGCAGTGCGGCACGTGTGATTTGGCCGTGCTGCGTGACGCGGGCACGGTCAAGAAAGGTTGCCAGCGACCAGCCTTCCACTTCACTAGGCTGGAAGCGGTTGGCATATTTCTGTGTAAAAGACTCACGCGCTTTTTGTACTGCGGCGTCATCCAGATCATCCAGCGTGGCGCCAGGAACCACCTGGGCCGTCCAATCTTGAGCGAGCGTTTGACGGCGGATGTCATCTAGTTTGTCCAAGCCCAGCGATGTCAGGCTTTCACCAGCGCGGGCATAGTAGTGGCCCTTCCAGGCAATCGGAATACCCTGCGGCGCAGCGGGGATTTCAAATATCAGCACGCGACCATCGGCGTGGGCCAGTTCATGGATTTCGCGGAAGGTGATGCGAGGCTCCGCATTTTCGGCAATCTGCATCTTCAGCGAATGCAGGCGCTCGGATTGTGGGCGATAGTCGGTTCCGACCACGCTGCGAGTCTTGTTGCTCACACCAAACACTAGCCAACCGCCATCGGTGCCGCGCAGGTTGGCTTCGTTTGCCAGCGCAGAGAAGTATTTGCCGATGTCGTCGGTGCTGTAGTCGTTGCCAGCCTGCTTGAATTCCACCACCTCGTTTTCCCAGGTGGCAATCAGGTTGTCCAGTCGCTGGCTCAGATCTGGTTGGGTCATCGTTTCTCCTCTGCCTACGCTAATCACTTCGACCAAGCGTTCGATAGTGATTCCGCCTGCTTCAGCACCAGTTGGATGGCGGCATCCTCACCCACCGGCGGGTACTTCCACTTCTTCAGCGTACGCCGCACCAAAATCCGCAGCTTCGCCCGCACGCTCTCGCGCACTTGCCAATCCACCGTGGTGCTGTTGCGCAGTTTCTCGGTGATCTCGACAGCGATCTTCTTCAGGGTATCGTCGCCCAACTCCCGCGCGGCGCTTTCGTTGTTGGCCAGCGCATCGTAGAAGGCGATCTCGTCCGGATTCAGTCCCAGCGCGGCTTCACGTGCCAGCGCCGCCTGGAAGTCCTTGGCCATCTGGATCAACTCCTCGATGACCTGCGCCGTCTCCACCGCCCGGTTGTGGTACTTGCGCAAGGTTTCCAGCAGGCGGTCGCCGTACTTCTTCTCCTGCACCACGTTATTGCGCGCCCGCGCCTTGATCTCGTCACGCAGCAGCTTTTCCAGCAGTTCCACCGCCAGGTTGCGGCTCTTCATCTGCCGCACGTCTTCCAGGAACTCTTCCGACAGCAGGCCGATGTTGGGCTTGTCCAGGCCCGCCAGGGCGAAGATATCCGCCACACCGTCGGCCACGATGGCGTTGTCCAGGATCTGTTTGAGCGCGCTGTTCTTGTCCGCGTCGGAACGCTTGCGGTCCACCGTGGTGAACTTGACGATGGCGGCCTTGACGGCGGCGAAGAAGGCGATTTCCGTGCGTAAGGCGGCGGCTTCGTCCAACGTGCTGCACAGGGAAAACGCCTTGCTCACGGCCAGCATGGCATCGAGGAAGCGCTGCTTGCCGTCCTTCAGCCCCAGGATGTGGTTGGCCACCGGCACCAGCAGCTTCATCGCATCGGTCTCGAACCCGCTGTAAGCGAAGCCGTGCATCAGCCCGCGCACGATGTCCAGCTTCTCCAGCAGCACGGCCAGGGCCTCGGCCGCGTTGTGCGCCGGGTCGCCCTTGCCCTTGGATTCGGTGTAGGTCTTGAGCGCCGCCTTCAACTCGTTGGCGATACCGATGTAGTCCACCACCAGCCCGCCGGGCTTGTTGCGGAACACCCGGTTGACGCGGGCAATGGCCTGCATCAGGTTGTGGCCCTTCATAGGCTTGTCTACATACATGGTGTGGCAGCAGGGCGCGTCGAAGCCGGTCAGCCACATGTCGCGCACGATCACCAGCTTCAACGGGTCTGCCGGGTCCTTGAAGCGCTTTTCCAGGCGTTTCTTCACATGCTGGCTGTACAGGTGCGGCTGCAGCAAGGGCTTGTCCGCTGCCGAGCCGGTCATCACTACCTTGATTGCGCCCTTTTCCGGGTCGGTGTCGTGCCAGTCCGGGCGCAGGGCGACGATGGCGTTGTACAGCTCGGCGCAAATGTCACGGCTCATGCACACGATCATCGCCTTGCCTTCCAACGTGGCGGTGCGTGTCTCGAAGTGCTGCACCAGATCGGCCGCCACCTGTTCCAGACGCGGCTGCGCACCCACCAACTTGGTCAGCGCAGCCCAATCGCTCTTGGTCTTCTCGCGGGCGGTGAGGTCTTCCTCGTCCTCGATGACCTCATCCACCTGGGCATTGAGTGCGTCGATCTCGGCCTGATTCACATCCAGCTTGGCCAGTCGGCTCTCATAGAAGATCGGCACCGTGGCGCCATCATCCACTGCATCCTGGATGTCGTAAATGCTGACGTAGTCGCCGAACACCGCCCGCGTGTCCTTGTCTTCCAGGGCGATGGGTGTGCCGGTGAAGCCAATGAAGGTGGCGTTGGCCAGCGCGTCGCGCATGTGCTTAGCATAGCCGAACACGTATTTGCCGGTCTTGGTATCCAGTCGCCCCTTCATGCCGTACTGGCTGCGGTGCGCCTCGTCGGAAATCACCACGATGTTGCTGCGATCCGACAGCAGCGGGTGTTGCTCCTCGTCTTCCAGCAACGCGAACTTCTGCACCGTGGTGAAGATGATGCCGCCCGCTTCGCGCGAGGCGAGCAACTCGCGCAATTCTTCACGGCTACCGGCCTGCACTGGCGTTTGCCGGAGCAGGTCTTCGGCCGCGCAGAAGGTGCCGTACAACTGCCCGTCCAGATCGTTGCGGTCGGTTACTACCATCAGCGTGGGGTTCTTCATCTCCGGCTGCTGCAACAGCTTGCCCGCATAGCAGGCCATGGTGATGCTCTTGCCCGAGCCTTGCGTATGCCACACCACGCCGGCTTTGCGGCTACCGGGCTGCACTTCCTTGCCATAGGAGGCACGTGGCTCCTGCACTTCCAGAAGACCCTTGTTCGGGTTGCTGGCGGCAATCACCGTGGCTTTGACCGCCTCGCGCACTGCATGGAACTGGTGGTAGCCCGCGATCTTCTTGATGATCTGATCGACATCCTGCTCGAACAGCACGAAGTGGCGCACGTAATCGAGAAACAGCGCAGGCTCGAAGAAGCCGCGCACCAGCGTTTCCAGCTCGAATTCCAGCAGCGGCCGATCGTCCTCGTTGGCAATCACCCGCCAGGGCTGCATGCGCTCCTGGTTGGCCGTCAGCGAACCCAGGCGTGCCGTGAAGCCGTCGCTGACCACCACCGCCACATTGGTGTTGAACAGGTCGCTGATCTCTTCCTTGTAGGTCTGGATCTGGTTAAAGGCATCCCAGATGTCGGTCTGCTCGTTAGCCGGGTTCTTCAGCTCGATCACCGCCAGCGGCAGGCCGTTGACGAAGGCCACGAGGTCGGGACGGCGCGGCTGTTTGGTGCCGGTTACGGTGAATTGGCTGACCAGCAGGAAATCGTTGTTGCGTGGGTTGGCGAAGTCGATCAGGTTGACCAGGTCGGTGCGCTTTTCCTCGCCTTCGGAGAACTCGACGGGAATGCCGGACAGCAGCAGCCGATGCACGCGGCGGTTGCGGGCGATCAGCAGCGGTTCGCTCACCGTCAGCAACTCGTGTGCCGCCTGCTCCATCGCCGCGGCGGGGATGTGCGGGTTGATGCGTGCCAGTGCTGCCAGCAAGTGTTCGCGCAGCACCACTTGGCGGTAATCGGTACGGGCTGGGCTGTCGCCATCAGGCGCAATCTCCGGGCCATTGACGTATTGCCAGCCCAGTTCACCGAACCAGCCGATGGCGGCGGTTTCCAGTTGTTGTTCCGTGATGCTCAATGCATTGCTCCTTCATCGGCCTTGAGCAGTACGAAATGCTCGATCAACCGCACCATCAGCTCTTTCTGCGCAGGCAGGCTCTCGGCCACCAGCAAGGCCAGTGCCACCAGGGTGTTGTCATTGATCAACTGCTCCACTGGCCGCGCCAGCAGGTGCTCATTCAGGCGCAGATACCACAGGAACAGGAAAGAGCCCGTGCGCTTATTGCCATCGGCCAGCGGATGATTCTTGATGACGAAATACAACAGATGCGCCGCGCGGCTGGCGACGTTGAGGTAGAACAGCTCCTCGCCGAAGCCCTGCTCGATAGTGGCGATGGCAGAGGCCAACCCATCGCCACGCAACTGGCCGAACAACGCCGTGGCCTCGCCCTTGGCCATCAGCTCGGCCTTCAATTGGGCAATTGCCGACAGCACATCGTCCAACGCCAGTGGCAGCATGCCATGCTGGCGTGCCGTCTGCTCGGCCAGGCGCTGCTCGTCGTAAGCCTGCAGCAGGCTCCAGCTGCGGGCGTAGTCGCCGATGACCTGCAACACGGCGCGGCCTTCGCCCGTCACCAGTTGCTGGTTCTGCAGCGTGCGCGACAGCAGCGCAACCGCCTGCTCGAACTCGATGCCACGCTCCTTGAGGCGTTGCTGGTTGAGTGTGTAGCCCTCAACAAGATGCTGGCGCAGTACGCGGGTGGCCCATTGGCGAAAGCGCGTGGCCCGCGTGGAGCTGATGCGATAGCCGACGGAGATGATGGCGTCGAGGTTGTAGTGCTTGAGCTTGCGCCGCACCTGACGGGCACCTTCCTGGCGAACTACCGAGAAATCCTCGGTAGTTGCTGATTCTTCTAACTCCCCGTCTCGATAGATGTTTTTCAGGTGCAGGCTGATGTTGTCTGTTGAGGTGTCGAACAGTTCAGCCATCTGTGCCTGGCTTAGCCAGACAGTTTCACCTTCCAGCCGGACTTCCACTGGCTGGTTGGCTTGTTCGAAGATGATGATGTTATTCATGCTGCACCTTACTCTCCACCTACATTCAATTACTCAAACTACGCCCGATGGTTTTTGTTATTGGCAACAGTATGTACAAATTTCGCACATTGCTTTTCTCCTCTAACTCACCTTCCTTGAACACATTGCCGATGTGGCGCGCGATGACAGAGCAGTCTCGACCAAACAGCTCGGCCATTTGCTCCTGATGTAGCCAAACGATGTCTTGTTCCAGCACGAGTTCAATTTGAGCCTGACCATCGGCGCTGGTAAAAATCTGAATTTTTGTTTATCCATCGGCTGGATTCTTCCGCGTGTATGTGATTGATACGGAGCAACCGTAAATCTAGCCATTGCTCCGGCAAAACACTCAACCGCCACACCTGCTCCGCCATGGCGGCAACCGGGAAAACGGCCACCCTGGTAAGGGTATAGGTAGGCGCGTAAGTAATCACAACTCATCCTTTGTATTTATTCTCGAAAATAAACCTAAAAACTCTCTCAGTTTAAATTCAACACGTTCAAAATCTTTCTTTATTTCGCACTCCCACAAAATAAGAACTCTCCACCCTTCCATCTGGAGATGCTGTATATTCCTTTTATCTCGATCTGTATTTTGCCTGAACTTCTTAATCCAAAAATCCTGTTTCGTTGCAGGCATGGTGGCATATCTGCATCCATGCCTGTGCCAGAAGCACCCATGCACGAATATGGCCGCTTTACTGCCTCTGAAAACAATGTCCGGCTTTCCTGGCAACTCCCTAGCATGAAGCCGGTATCTGTATCCATTCGCCCACAGCCATCTACGAACCAGCATCTCAGGCTTGGTGTTGACCCCTTTGATTCTGGACATATTGAAGGTACGTTGTTCAGGCGAGTGAACATCCATAATCAATCAACCTTAATCTGAACTTTTTCTTGATCAATATCGGGTTGTCCCTGCCTGGCATAGTAGGAAGAAAAGCGGGCAACGATATCTTTCAAAAATGGGGCTGAAACCTGATTTGATGGTTTTTCAAAAGTCTGATCAAACTCTTCTTGTGTATGTGTTGCTATTTTTCTGAAGTTAATAAATCCACCTGGAAAAAATTCAGTTTCCGGAAGCCAATGATAATAGAATGTTTTATTCTGCCTGGCAGATTTTATTGCGTCATTTTTGTTCTTTTCAGAAAGCTCGTTAAGATCTGGATTTTTTACTTTTCTCCTAGTCAGTTCTTCTGCAAGGAAATCAGATTCCGAATCTATCTTTGCAATAAGTGCCCGATCAGTATTGCAGCCTCCGTTATCACGTTCCGCAAGATCGCATGCCGGATTCATAACGATATAAAAATTTTCGGAATTTCTGCTCTTTACAATGCTGCCCGTATTAATTCTTTCTAAAACTGGCGGATAAATATACATTTCCTCCGGATAGCATTTATCCATATCGCCATCCAGAATTTGAATAAGATGATTCAATGCATGGCGCAGAAAAGCTTTCTCTGATTTTTCGTGATCTTCCAACCCATATTCAATCCACTTTTTTCTCTGAGGAAGAAGATTATTAATAAAAATATGAGCAAGATTTTTTTCTATCTCACCTCTTCCTCCCATAATTTTAGTCAACCCGGTTCTGTATATCCCCCACAACTCAGCAACAATATCTGAATACGGTGTCTCGCCTTTTGTATACCGGTCAACCAAAGGAAATCCCTTTGTCTCTGCCACATCAGGCGTACCCGTCATAATGACCACAGGAATTCTTCTGAAGGTATCTCTAATCTGCTCTATGACCTGATTACCTTCATTCCCTTGATCGGCCAACCTCATATCTATGATTGCACCGTCATAATATGACTCGTTTAATGCTTTCAAAGCCTCCTCAACATCAACACATATCTTTATATTTATCTGGCAGAGATTGTCTTCCCTAAAGTCCTTTACCGCATTTTTACAAGATTCTTGATCCTGTACGTCATCTTCCACCAGTAACAAATTCATTTCAGTCATTATCATTAACCTCCTTTGCTTCAAGTCTGAAATAAGCACCGGCTGAAGACTCCAGAGCTTTCAACTCCAAGCCGTTTCTTTCTGCGGCTTCTCCAGCGATGGCCAGTCCGATACCACTTCCGGATGGTTTGGTGCTGAACTGTGGCTCGAAAATAACACCATCGTTAATCAATGACAGTTCTATCCCGGGGCCTGTATCACGGAAGTCGATGTATGCCAGGCTTTCTTCTTCTGCAACAATATCAACAGTAATTTTTCGGATCGATGCCTTTTCCTTCATCCAAAAAATACTGTTGTCGATCAGATTCGCAAAAACAGCATGTATATCCTGACTCCATGAGAGAAAAGTCAATGAATCATCACCATTAACTTCAAACTCAATATTGTTGTCCTCCATTTCCTGCCGGAATATTGCAAAAGCACTCAGGATTTCTTTTTTAATAGCTAATGGTTTCCGGGCAGCTCTTCTGCCTGTTGCCAGAGGATCCAGCCGTTTAAAAAGATCTGAAAGAACAGCAGCATTGGATTCAACACCCTGAGCAATTTTCATGATATCTTCGATGTGCTTCTGGTCTCCTGTTTCAGATAGTTTTTTTCTGAATCTTGAAATACGGGGAACATCATTTCGGAAGTAATTTAACGGCCGCCGCCCTTCATGGAGAACCACATTAATGATTTTTCCAAGTGTGGCCTGCCCCTGGTATGTTGCAACCGCCTGGCGAATATCATCGGCCGCTTTGGTTTTTTCTTCCTCTTCACGGGAAATCAGATCAATAATTTCACTGGCAGTATTTTCGGCCATACCGCCACCAATCAGTTTTTTTCGTATCTGTTTTTTCAGGTTGTCAAACGAAAAAAGTCGTTCAAGTTCTCTCTCTACTTTTAAGGCAGGTTTACTCAAGCCTGCTTTACGTCGATAACTGAAACGCCGCTCCTCCAGTTTTCCGATAACTTCCCTTGTAATGGTTTTTAATTGTTCATATGCCGCATTCTCACGCAGACCATCACGAGCACTTTTTTCAATAAGTCCGGATTGCTCTTCAGACTGGATCTGAACATATCCAATGGCCTGATTACTACCAATGCGCAGCGAAGGATTCTGTACCCGCTGTTCATTCAGTTTCAGCCAGTCGAAATCAGCATCTCCGAGTGGTCGGATTCTGAAGCCATTACGATAAACACCAATACCGTTGGATTCATTCAGGAGCTGCCGAGCCTGAAGCTTTCCGACATAATTCCCATATTCATCCTTAAGGCCACGACTGATTAAGGATTCAATAGCTTCTGCCTCACGATCATAGACACGGATATCGAATACCAGATCACCACAATTGGTCGGTTTTCCCAAGTCAACTGGTATCTTCTCTTCAACCGTATTTCGAGCTTTCTGCAAAGAGTAGGTGAGCACACCTGAACCATTCGAGTTAATAGCTCCAGATACACGATAATCGTAAAGATCAAAAATCGGATAAGGTTCTATAACCTCATCAATATCATCATTTTCCGGGAATCCTGAAATTTTCAGTTTGATTTCAAAATCCTGATTACCTTTCATTCCACCCACTGGAGACACAAGCTTCTTCAGCTCGAACCTCAGCTTATCAAACTGCTTCTTATCCCACTCCGCCAGGTATTGAGCATTGCCTGTGATAGTCAGCAATGTGCCTTTACTATCATCTGAAGCCTGGCTCTCAACCAGAATTTCCACATCATCTAGATACTCTGCATTCTCAAAACTATCCCACTCAACAAATACAGTGGTTTTTTCTCTGTTTGCATCAACTGTCTCAAGCAAGAGATCCAAACCAAGCACAGAGGCTGCATAACGTCCTACCCCCTTTCTTCCCTGCATAATCCGTCCACCTGGACTAGTTTTTCTATCCAATTTATCCCTGGTGGATGGCACCATCCATTTATTTATCACGGTATCTCTGGACATGCCATGACCGTGATCCTGAATAGTAATCGTGTATCCTGACCGATCTGTCTTTGCTGTAAAACAGATGAAAACATCTGGAGAGTCCGCGTCATAAGCGTTTTTTACCAACTCAACCACAGCTGCATAACTATCCTGGATCAGATCCCTGCCGATAGTCAGCAAATGCCGTCCAGCCGGCCTTATTCGATGACTTCCAGTTCCACTCATATCCACACCTCCTTCAGTTTTTCTGCAATTCTTCGGGCCAGAAGAACAGGCACTGCATTGCCTATCTGCCGAAAAGCAGCTGTTCTCCCAGGTGTTGGTTTCACATTCTCAAAATAATAATCATCAGGAAATGTTTGCAGTCTTGCTGCCTCACGAGGAGTAATTGAACGATTCTGATTAATATCAGGATGGATATAGTAATGGCCATCTTTTGACAGATGTGCAACAACCGTGTGTGAGGCTGGCAGATCAGCTGCAACCACTTTGAAACGATCAACAAAGGATGTCCTGTTGGTATGTGTTTTCAGCCTCTCCGGAAGATCGTCATATTCAAGGCGCTTTTTCTTTTTATTCCACAGATCAACAACTCTACGGTAAATCTCGAGATCTTGTTCATTATTCGGGCGTGCCTGGTGCCAGGTAACAGGCAAAGCGTCATTCCGAATACCTGCTTCATACAACCATGTTCCATGGTATTCTTTCATACAGCATGAGGTAACCTCGCCTTCGCCAGAATATACGGGCGGCAAATCATCGAATATTTCACCGACATATACATTCGATTTCCATGTGTCTGGCTCAGGGTAAAATTCTTTTTCTGTTCCTTTTCTGCCGACAAGAATTATCCGTTTACGTGTCTGGAGCACCCCATAGTCGTCTGCACTTAACACTCGATAGTCTGTTTCGTAGCCACACGCCAGAAACAACTTTCTCATTTTCTCAAAGTAACCATTCCCTTCGTTGTCTTTTGCAGACAGCAAACCGGTGACATTCTCAAAGACGAAATATAAGGGATTGTAGCGCTTAAGAAACTCCGCATAGTACATATACAGATAATTTCTTTTATCACCAATCATTCCATTAATGTCGCGAGACCTTCCAACCAGTGAATAAGCCTGGCAAGGCGGACCGCCTATAACCAGATCGAGCTTTTCCCCTTGAAGCTGACCATCAATAAGCCTGAATATTTCCTGCAAGTTCCCCTCAGATATCTCTTTATTGATAACAGATTTTTTTATTTCCTCAGGAACAAAAGAATAAAACTCCTCTCGAGAAATATTTCTATTCAGATAGTCTGAATAAATATTTTCTTTTCCCACTGATTTCAACCAGTGATAGGCCATTCTGGTTCGCAGTGTAAAGCAGGCCGCCCGATCTGACTCCACATGCGCTACAGGTGTAAATCCAGCTTGGATAAAGCCTTCCGACAAGCCACCCGCCCCTGCGAAAAGATCAAGAAAACAAAGGGAGTGGTTCATTGTTTATTTCCTCCAGGATCATCTTGCCTACATAAATATTTCCGGATAAAAGTTCAGGAAGAATGGTATCGCGAAGCTTAGCCAACTTTCTATTCTGAAATACATTTGATCGGATACCTTTCAACAAAGGCGCAACAATATTTTCAAACTTTCCTATCACTAAACTATCAGGTTTTACACAAAGCACAGTTTCAAAAGTCGTCTGTGTAATAGTGTCAAACACAGCACCATGCGTATTACGCTTAAGCGTTTCGACAGCTTCTTTTAAATTGAAGTAGTTAAAATAATCGCCAACACCTTGGGCTCCCGCTACCCCGTAGCATGATTGATTCATTGCCATTTCCTTGCCAACCAAGGCAAGTTTACCGACTGTGCCTCGCGCGGAAATAATTGCTGTGCCCTCTCGCAATAGCTTGGTCGAGCTTTTCTGTAAACCTGTCTCGGTAATTTTTTCTTCGGTATCAACCACCCAAACATCTCCATCATCGGGAACATCTCTGATCGAAAACCAAGGGATGTTGCCGCCCCAATAACTGGATTCAGATCGCTTTGGCGTGCCCCCGCCAATTAGCTGCGTCATCTTTGATAGCGACGTAACCTCCCATCCCTTTGGAATCTCCCCCAGCTCCGACTCTTCCATGGCATCGGGAAACAGCGCGGCGGTGGTGGCGAGTTGGTCGTATTGGTCGCGGGGCATCTGGTCGAGTTCGGCGTCGGTTTTGCCGCTGATGGCGCGCATGGCGGCGCGCAGGGGGTCCTGGCCTTGTGCGATGGCGGCGATCTTGGCCTTGACCGGGTCGAAATCGACAAACCAGGATTTGAAGATGGCTTGCGCCATGGCTTCAAGGGTTTGGTTGATGCGGCGGTTGAGGTCGATCTTTTGATCGTACAACTCAATGGCGTCACCAATGGAAACTTGAACAGCCCACGGAGGAAGAACAAATGGAAGTTCGGACAGAATCGCAGTATTCAAGTTTGGCATGGTTGCACCATGCGCGTGTCGAACAATCCATTCCCGAACTGCCGGATGACCAAGATAGTGCGCGGCATATTTGGGGTAGACAATCCCTTCTCCGAAGCGGATACGCAAGCATCCTGTACCGCATAACCAGCCTTCTTCAGACTCCCGCACTAGTGCACGGCGCTCTACATCCCCACGGCGACTGTAAATAATGTCACCCTTTCTGAGTCTATACTTCGACAGACGCTGAGCATCAGCTTCAGTAATTCGAGCGATATTTCCTTCTAAAATTTTGTTGTCGCCAATATTTTGTGGCATCACAGAAGGGATACCCTCAGCTACGTAGTCAGATGCATGTAACTGACTGCCAAACGGGCCGGTTTGCACATTTCCACCGCCTCGCTGACATACTTCTCCCAGTGAAAGAACTTCCCAATCCTGGTGCAGCGGGAAGACGGCATCAAACACCATATCCAAGCTCCGCCAAATTTTTCTTGATCTCTTCCTCCAGCTTCGCACTCTCCGCAAACTGCTCCGCCAATAGCGCCGTCAGCCGCTGCATCTTCTCGGCAAAGGGTTCGCCGTCTCCTTCCTGCTCGGCTGCGCCCACATAGCGGCCTGGTGTCAACACATGCTCATGCCTGCGAACTTCTTCCAGTGAAGCGGATTTACAGAAGCCGGGCACATCTGCATACCCCTCGCCCTGCTGCCAGGCATGAAAGGTATCGGCGATCTTCCGGATGTCGTCGGCTGTGAAATCGCGCAGCACACGGTCCTTCATGTAGCCCATCTGGCGGGCGTCGATGAACAGAAATTCGCCGCGCCGGTCGCGCTTCTTCTTGTCCAGCGCAAAGCCGTTCTGCTTGTCGCGGGTCAGGAACCAGATGCAGGCCGGAATCTGGGTGTTGGTGAACAACTGGCCGGGCAGCGCGACCATGCACTCCACGTAGTCGTCTTCGATCAGCCGTTTGCGGATTTCGCCTTCGTTGTTGGTGTTGGAACTCATGGAGCCGTTGGCCAGCAGCAGCGCCATGCTGCCGGTGGGTGCCAGGTGCCAGAGCATGTGCTGCAACCATGCGAAGTTGGCGTTGCCCTGCGGCGGCGTGCCGGCGATCCAGCGCGGGTCGGCGGCGAGCTTTTCGTTCCACCACTCCTTCATGTTGAAGGGCGGGTTGGCCATGACGAAGTCGGCGCGCAGGTCCGGGTGCAGGTCGTTCAGCAGGGTATCGGCCGGGCCGGTGCCGAAGTTGAAGTCGATACCGCGAATGGCCATGTTCATGGCGGCCAGCCGCCAGGTGGTGGGGTTGCTCTCCTGCCCGTAGACGCTGATCTGCCCGGTCGCTTTTTTGCCTTGGCCATTGGCCGGTTTGCCACTGTGCTGCTCGATGAACTCCTCGCTCTGCACAAAGAAACCACCGGAGCCCATGGCCGGGTCGTAGACGCGCCCTTTGAACGGCTGGAGCATTTCCACGATCAGGGTGACGATGCTCTTGGGCGTGTAGTACTGGCCGCCCTTCTTGCCTTCGGCCAGGGCGAACTGACCGAGGAAGTATTCGTAGACGTGGCCGAGGATGTCCTTGGATTTCAGGTCCAGCGGCTGGCCCTTGTACTCGCGGGCAGCGAAGTCGGTATCCGAAAAATGGCTGATCAGCCCGGCCAGCTTGCTGGAGTCGAGCTGCACACGGGCGAAGTCCTTGTTGAGCACGTTCTTCAGGCGGGCGTTCTCGCGCTCGACGGCTTCCATGGCGTTGTCGATCAGCCAGCCGACCGAGCGCATTTCCTCTGGCTCGTCCTTGCCCGGCTTGTTCCATGGCAGCGCCGCCTTGGGCGGCAGTTGCGCGCAGTCGCGCAGGGTTTGCCAGCGCGCTTCTACAGGCACCCAGAAGACGTTCTTCTCGGTGTAGTAGTCGCGCTGCTCCAGCTCGTAGGTGATGTTTTCTTCGTACTCTGCAGTGCCTGCGCCACCGTAGTCATGAGGGTTCATGTAGTAGTCATGATCCGGGTTGGTGAACTGTTCGCGCAGTTCCCGCTGGCGCTCCTCGAAGGCATCTGAGACGTACTTGAGGAAGATCAGCCCGAGCACGACGTGCTTGTACACGGCGGCGTCGAGGTTGGAACGCAGCTTGTCGGCGGCAGTCCAGAGTTTCTTTTCCAGGTCGTTGAAGAACTGTTGTTCGATGGGTCTCATGTCTTTGTCCCGTATTGCGTCATGCTTGTCTTCCTTGCGGGCCTCGTTGGCTTGCCGCTTGATGGCCGCTGATGATTCGGTGACAGGTTTGGGCAAGGATGAGGCGTTCTCGACCAAGGCAACTGAGCCGCCGCGCCCGCGTCCAGGGCGGATGCGGCCGTCGTCGATCAGTTGCTGCTTGACGCGTTGGTAGATGCTGTCCTGCCAGCCCAGCGCTTCAAGCAAGCGCTGATTGCCCGCGCTGCCGCCGAGGGAAACCAATGTGCCGATGAATTGTTCGATCTGTTGTTCTGTGGAAGTCACTTGCTATTCCTCTGGCGTCACAAGCTTAAGCAGGCCAGTACAACCGCTTCAGCGGCACGATGCGTTTGGTTTCAGCGTCGGTGGCGTCGTAGTGCTCGATCAGCGCGCGCACCACATGATCCAGCGTCCACATGGCCAGCGGGATGGAGGCTCGGTCGGCCTCGTACTGGGCGTCCTTGGTGAAGCCGCCAGTGCTGACGTATAGCCCGCGATCATCCTTGTGGCGGCCGCCGAGGAAGCTGCGGATTTCCTGACTGCCCATCTGCCCTTTGCGATGCTTGACCTCTACGACGATGCGCGGGTGTTCAAAGCCAAAGCCGTCGGGCGAGGCAACGATGTCCTTGCCCCGGTCTGAGCCAGGTGGTGAAACTTGGGTCTTGTAGCCCATGGCGCGCAGGATGCCGGCGACCAGTTGCTGCATGTCGTCCCAGTCGAGTTCGTTGACCCGATCCTTGATGCGCTCCAGCGCTTGGGACTCGATGTCAGCCAGTGGATCGGCGATGACTTCCTCGGCTTCATCTTCTACTGCCGGAGCCGGCTTGCCCTTCAGCGCCGCCAGCACTTCGCTTGCCGCGCTGGACGGCACTTCGAACAGGGTCAGGGTCGAGCCCAGACTGTTCTTTGTGCTGGTGCCCAGGCTGTCGCGTGGCAATTCCTGCGTTTGCCACTGCACCTTGCGCGCCAGAGGCATTCCTTGTTCGGCCCACTCAGGGTGGTGTTCGGCTGGCCCCGTGATCTTGCCGATCGAGTACAGGCGATTGGCTGGAGAATAGGTAACGATCCAATCACCATCCTGAATGTCGTTGACGAAGCGCCAGACCTGGGATGCACCCGACACCACCGTGCCTTGCTTTGCCTGTGGCTCGGCAGATTGGTACAGGGCGATTAGCTGCTTGCGTTCGACACCGGGTTTGGCATGGGCGGCCAATTGATTCCAGCCTACGGCAGCTACGCCACGTTCTCGAAAGGCGTCATACAGGCTGCCGCCTTCGCCTCGCACCATCCACATCCGTGCCATTGCATTCCCTCTCTTATTCGTAGCCATCAATCCAGCACCACCAGAAACTCCGTCGCCAGCGCTGTCGGCTGAACATCCCGAACATTGCGCTGCAGCGATACCAGGCCGTAATTGGCCATCATTCTCAGAGTGCGTGACAGGTTCGGCACCTTGCGGCCGCTGAGTTCGGCCAGTTCGGTCAGAGACTTGGGTTGTTTGTCGTGGATCAGGCGCAGCAGGCGGCGATTGTCGTCCGAAAGCACCGCTGCCAGTGATGCCAGGGATGGGAACCAAATGCTGGGCGTTTCGCTTCCCTTTGGTGGCGAGCCTTCTTGCTGTCGGATACCCACAATGCAGCGCTTCATGATCGCAAATCCAATGACACGTTGATTTAAAATTGTATCAGTGTTTGATAATCATCATCGATCACAAATGCCTGTCGTAAGGGAAAAGGCAAGGGCAAGAGAATGGCAACCAAGGCGCAACGGCCTTACCCAAAAAAGGAAAAAGCCACCAGCGCCGCGGACGGACTTCACGCCACCAAATTGGCCGACGGTGCCAACCCGTCGATGTAGTCCGACCACGCCTGCAACTTCTCCCGCCGCTGCTCGGCCCGGTTGTACACGCCACGCACGCCACCAATGGTGTGATTCAGCGCTTTCTCCACCACATCCGAAGGCCAGCCCTGCTCGTGCAGCAGCGTCGATGCGGTGCGCCGCAGGTCGTGGATGGTGAAGGCGGGGATCTCCTGCCCCTGCAATGACACCTTCAGCGCCTGGTTCAGCGCATTGTTGGCGAAGGGCTTGGCCAGGGTGCCCCGTCCCGGCAAGACCCAATCACTGCTGCCGGCCAACTGCTTGAGCTCCTTGAACAGCGTCTGCGCCTGGGTAGACAGGTAGACGATGTGCGGCTTGCCGGTCTTGGAGTTCTCGACCGGAATGTGCCATTCGCTTTCGTCCAGATGCACGTCCTTCCACTGCGCCAGCATCAGCTCGGACTTGCGCACCAGGGTCACCAGAATCAACTGGAAGGCGATCTTGAACTGGCGGCGGATATTGGAGGTCTGCATGGCGCGCAGGAACAGCTTGATTTCGTCCGGCGTCAGCGCCCGGTCGCGGGCGGCGGCGCGGTAGACGTGCCGCATGGGCAGGGCCATGACCGGGTTGGCCTGGATCAGGCCGCAGGTCAGCGCGTAGTCGAACATGCGCTTGAGCAGGCCGCGTACCTGGCCGGCGGCGGTGTCGAAGCCTTGTTCCTTCTTGCGCCAGATGACGCTGCGCACGTCCTCGGCGGTAATGTCCCGGACCGGCTTGCTGCCGATGTGCGGCAGGATGTCCTTTTCCAGGTAGCGGCGAGGCATGGTCACGTCCTTGCGGTCGCGCGACTGGATGTCCTTGAAGAAGCGTTTGGCGAAGTCGGCTACCGTGGCGTCTTCTGCGCCGGCCATCTTGGCCTGCTGCCTCTTCTTTGCAGGCGATTCGCCCATCGCTACTTGCTGGGCCGCCTCATCCCGTTTCAGGCGAGCGTTCTTCAGCGTTAGCGCAGGGTACTTGCCCAGCGTCAGCTTCTCGTACTTGCCGTTCAGCCGGTAGCGGTAACGCCAGACGACGCCCCCCGGTTGGGAAGACTTCCACATACAGCCCGCGGTCGTCGGTGACCGTATAGGTTTTGTCTCTGGGCTTGAGTGCCTTGAGCGCGGTGTCGGTCAGTGCCATCTCATCCTCCGTATGTCCAAGCAGGGATGAGAGACAAAAACCCAGCTACTTGGAACCAAACTTGGACATAAAAGCGATTGGCTTCGACTGCATCACCGAATCACTCAGAAGACAAAAATCCCTTTATTTATGCGGCCTACAGCCGCATCAGCAGACTTCAGTGGACGTCCATGGACCCCACCTCACTTCCCGATGCAGAAGCTGGAGAAGATCACGCCCAGCAAATCGTCCGAGGTGAATTCGCCCGTAATGCTGTTGAGCGCGGTCTGCGCCAGGCGCAGTTCTTCGGCCAGAATGTCCAGCGCCGGGCCGGGCACGTTCAGCTGGGCATGGGCTTCTTCCAGATGCACACCCACCGCCTGCAGCGCTTCCACATGGCGTGCGCGAGCAATGTACAGACCTTCAGCGGCCGACTGCCAGCCCGCCACCTGCAGCAGGCGCTGGCGCACGGCATCCAGCCCTTCGCCCGTGCGGGCGGACAGGCTAAGGGGCGCTTCCGTGCCCTTGCGGCCTGCCAGCGGAGCCAGTGGCTGCATCTGCGCCGCGATCACGCCCGGAGCTGCCAGGTCGGCCTTGTTCCACAGATCAATCACGGGGATGCTCGGCGCAATCCGATCGGCCAGGGTCTGGGCAATGTCCAGATCCGCCGCCACATAGTCTGCATCGTGCATGCGCGAGAGGTCGTGAAGGAAGAGCACGGCGTCTGCCGCGGCAATCTCCTCCCAGGCACGCGCAATGCCGATGCGCTCCACCTCATCGTCGCTGTCGCGCAGGCCTGCAGTGTCAATCACATGCAGGGGCACACCGTCGATCTGGATGGTCTGCTGCACCTTGTCGCGCGTAGTGCCTGCAATCGGCGTGACGATGGCCAGCTCTGCGCCTGCCAGCGCATTGAGCAGCGAGCTTTTACCCGCATTGGGCTGGCCCGCAATCACCACCTTGATGCCTTCGCGCAACAGCGCGCCCTGCTGGGTGCGTGCCAGCACCAGGCCGAGCTGGTCGCGCAGGCTGTCGAGCTGGCCGTAGGCATCGGCCTTTTGCAGAAAGTCGATTTCTTCTTCGGGGAAGTCCAGCGTGGCCTCCACCAGCATGCGCAGGTGCACCAGTGCGTCACGCAGTTCGCCAATCTCGCGCGAGAACTCGCCCGACAGCGATCGGCTGGCACTGCGCGCAGCGGCTTCGGTGCTGGCGTCGATCAGGTCGGCAATCGCCTCGGCCTGGGCCAGATCGATCTTGTCGTTCATGAAGGCGCGCTGGGTGAACTCTCCGGGCTCAGCCAGACGCAGACCGGGCAGCACGGGAGCATCCGCTTGCGTGCGTGCCTGCGCCGCTTCCAGGCAGCGGGCCAGCAGCAGCTGCAGCACCACGGGGCCGCCGTGGGCCTGTAGCTCCAGCACGTCTTCGCCGGTGTAGCTGTTGGGGCCGGGGAAGTAAATCGCCAGACCGTGGTCAATGGGCGCGCCCTTGCTGTCTCGGAAGGGCAGATAGGTGGCCTCGCGGGGCTTGAGATCCTTGCCCAGCAGGTGGCGCACAAAGCCTGCCAGCTGCTTTCCGGAGACACGCACAATGCCCACGGCCCCGCGTCCGGGGGCTGTGGCAATGGCGACGATGGGGTCGTTATGGCGCGCAAGCATGGCTGGTCATCCTATGTTGGGCTGCCACTGCGGCAGCCTTCCTTCAAAACAGGAGCACTTTGCGCTCGTCTTTATTGGTTTTCAGCATGATTTCTATCTAAAACCTAGAGCACATAAGCGCTAAACGCTCTTGTTTTGAAAGAACAAGGGCCGCTTGCGCGGCCCCTGATGCTTTCTCTCAGCGCAAGGGCTGAATTATTTCTTCTTGTTGTTGCTGTCAGGCGTTTTCTTCAAGAAGCTGGGCAGGTTGAACTGCGGTGGCACACCCATGCGTGTGTTGATGACCCACTGCTGGGCAATCGACAGGATGTTGTTGGTCAGCCAGTACAGCACCAGGCCTGCAGGGAACATGAAGAACATCACGCTGAAGATCAGCGGCATGATCCACATCATCTTGGCCTGCATAGGATCTGGCGGCACAGGGTTCAGGGCCGTCTGCAGCATGGTGGACAGCAGCATCAGCACAGGCAGGATGAACAGCGGATCCTTGGCCGACAGGTCAGAAATCCACAGCCAGCTGGCGTGACGGATTTCCACCGACGACAGCAGCACCCAGTACAGCGCAATAAACACTGGAATCTGGATCATGATGGGGAAGCAGCCACCCATGGGGTTGACCTTTTCCTCACGGTAGATGCGCATCATCTCCTGCTGCATCTGCTGGGGATTGTTCTTCAGGCGCTCACGCATCTCCATGATGCGGGGGTTGATGGCCTTCATCTTGGCCATCGAGGCATAGGCCTTGGCGTTGAGCCAGTAGAACAGAATCTTCAGGAACAGCACCAGACCCACGATGGACCAGCCCCAGTTGCCCAGCACGCTGTGGATCTTGTCCAGCAGCCAGTACAGCGGCTTGGCCAGAATGGTCAGCCAGCCGTAGTCCTTGACCAGTTCCAGGCCAGGAGCCAGCGCTTCCAGCACCTTCTCCAGCTGAGGACCGGCGAACAGGCGTGCGTCCAGCGTCTTGGTCTCACCGGGCTGGATGGTGCCCAGCGGCGTGATCAGGCCGGCAGCAAACAGGTCGTTGCCCACCTTGCGGGCAAAGTTGTCGCGGTAGATGCCTTCACCCAGCAGCCAGGCGCTGGCAAAGTAGTGCTGCACCATGGCCACATAGCCGCTGTTCGCAGTTTCCTGGAAGCTGGCCTTGCCCTTGGTGATGTCCTCAAACGACACCTTCTGGAACTTCTGCTCTTCCGAGTAGAACGCAGGGCCGGTGTAGGTGGAGTAGAAAGCACTGTCTGCACCTTCGTGCGTGCCATCACGCATCAGCTGCAGGTACAGCTGGGGCGTCACGGCAGCGCTGCCGGTGTTGACCACTTCATGCTTGACACCAATGGCGTAGGAGCCACGCTTGAGCGTAAACGTCTTGATCAGCTTCACGCCACCCTGCTCGGGCGACTCAAAGCGCACCTGCAGCTCGTCCTGACCGTCCTTGAGTTCACGGTCGCCAGGCAGCAGGTTCATCACGGTCTTGTGGGTGGGGAAGTCGCCCCCCACCAGACCCGTCTGGGCCACATAGACGCGCTTTGCACTGTCTTCAAACAGCACGAAAGGCTGCTTCAGGCTTTCGTTCTGGGCGTAGTCCAGCAGCTCGGCATTCACCACCGCACCGCCCTGGCCGTCAAAGGTCAGACGCAGCACATCGGTAGACACCGTGACTTTTTCGCGCACAACGGGCGCGGTCTCAGGCATGTCAGGCAGCGCAGCCGCACCAGAAGCAGACTGTGCGCTGGCCTCAGGCACATCCGCAGGCTTGTCCTGTGCAGGCGCCGTAGCCGTCGCTGGCGCAGGAGTTGGGAAAAACGTGGCAGGTCTGCCATTGTGGATTTGCCATTGGTCCCATAGCAGCACTATGGAGAAACCAAATATCACCCACAGGATGGTGCGGCGAATGTCGTTCATGAAGACTTCTTTGGTGAGGAAGAGGAGGTCAAAGCAGTAAACAGCTTGGGCGCTTTTTCAGGCACGGGATCATGCCCTCCATCACACCACGGGTGACAGCGTACCAGCCGACGCAGCGTCAGATACGAACCGGCTGCTGCGCCATGTCGTTCCAGCGCCTGCAGGGAGTAGACAGAGCAGGTCGGCTCAAAGCGGCAGGCAGAGCCCAGCCAGGGGCTCAGCAGCAGACGGTAGCCACGCACTATCGCCATGAGCAGGGCCTTCATCATGCGCCTACCCCGGACTTGGTTCCGTCGCTGCGGCGACGGGCGGTGTCTGCCTGGGCGCAGCACTTTGCTTGCGCCGCGTGGCATGTGCCAGCAGCTGCTGCAGCTCGGCGCGCACGGCCCGCTTGAGCGGCTCGGAGCTGGCACTGATGAATTGCTTACGGTCAAAGCCCGCGCGCAGACGCACCACATAGGCAGCTGCAGGCAAGGCTTGCAGCTGCGAGGCGCTGTCGCTGACGACGGCATACACCTGACGCTTGATCAGGTGCCGAGTCACCGAGTGCTTGGCCCAGCGCTTGGGTGCCATACAGCCTATCCACACCTGCGGCATCTTGCACCCGGGCACGACAAACAGGGCCTGCGGTGCCTGCTCTGCGAGCTTTGCACCGGGCCCTGTTGGCTCAGCGTCCTTGACGACATCGGCTTCACTGAGCACCAGACGGTGCAAAGCAAAGTGCGGCGTCCGGGAAACAATTCCCCCGGACATGGCCGCCTGAAATTGGGAGCGCGTCTTCAGCCGTTGCATCACAGCACGCCCTGCCAGCAAGCAGGTAATGGTGTCAGGCAGTCGGCCAAGCTGGCAGTCCTTAGACAGCCAGACGCTTGCGACCCTTGGCGCGGCGTGCGTTGATCACGGCACGGCCGCCCTTGGTCTTCATGCGCACCAGGAAACCGTGGGTGCGAGCGCGCTTGGTCTTGGAGGGTTGGTATGTACGCTTCATGTTCGTTCCTTGAGAAGGTTCAGTTGTTTTGACCGGCCTGTGCATTCCGCATGAATGCACGCGGCCCAATTTTCCCCGACTCGGCACGTCTGCAGGCGCTGCTGCTCAACAAAAGGCAACTGCTGCAAAAAGCCTTGCACGGGCCATATCACCCTGAACACATTCAGGGAAACCCAAAATTATCTCAGTGTTAGCACTCTCTTGCAATGTCCCTCTGAAGATGGCCCAAAATACGTAATTTCCGCAGTCAGAATAAAAAAGTGCCACCGGTTTGTGGATAACTTTTTGAAAAGCTACAATCCTCACCCCGCATCCGTTCCTCCTATCCACAAAAAAGTACCACCCATTGCAATGACAGAGGAACTCACCAATGACGCAGGCTTAGGCCTTTGGCTCGCCTGCGTTGAGCAGCTCAGTCAAGACCTGCCTGAACAACAATTCAACACCTGGATCAAGCCTTTGACCGCCGTTGTGGCTGAAGACTTCTCCAAGGTGACGGTGTACGTGGCCAACCGCTTCAAGCTGGACTGGATTCGTGCCCAGTACGCAGCCCGCATTGCTGGTTTGCTGGAAGATCTGTACGGCCAACCGGTGACACTGGAGTTAGCACTCGCTCAGCGTGAAGGCGTGACACGCACTTATGTGCGCCCCTATCAGGCCGAGCGCAGCACGCCTGCAGAAGTGCCTACGCTGCTGCCTGCCAATGCCGCACCGGAAGAGTCTGCGGCACCGGCTTTCCGCACCCGCCTGAACTCTGCCCTGACCTTTGAAACGCTGGTGGAAGGTACTGCCAACCGCATGGCACGCTCGGCGGCCATGCACGTGGCGGCTTCGCCCGGACACCTGTACAACCCACTGTTTATCTACGGGGGTGTGGGTCTGGGTAAAACCCACCTGGTACATGCTGTGGGCAACAAGCTGCTGGAAGACCGTCCGGATGCCAAGGTTCTCTACATCCACGCTGAACAATTTGTCTCGGATGTGGTCAAGGCTTACCAGCGCCGCACCTTTGATGAGTTCAAGGAGCGCTATCACTCGCTCGATCTTTTGTTGATCGACGACGTACAGTTTTTCGCCAACAAAGACCGTACGCAGGAAGAGTTCTTTAACGCGTTCGAAGCTCTGCTGGCCAAGAAGAGCCACATCGTGATGACATCAGACACCTACCCCAAGGGTCTGACCAATATCCACGAACGCCTGGTTTCGCGTTTTGACTCGGGACTGACCGTGGCCATTGAGCCACCCGAGCTGGAAATGCGCGTGGCGATTCTGATCAACAAGGCCCGCGCCGAAAACGCTGAGATGCCGGAAGAGGTCGCCTTCTTCGTGGCCAAGAACGTACGCTCCAACGTGCGTGAGCTGGAAGGCGCACTGCGCAAGATTCTTGCTTACTCGCGTTTCAACCAGAAAGAGATCTCCATCCAGCTGGCGCGTGAAGCGCTGCGCGATCTGCTGAGCATTCAGAACCGCCAGATCAGCGTGGAGAACATCCAGAAAACCGTGGCCGACTACTACAAGATCAAGGTGGCGGATATGTACAGCAAGAAGCGCCCCGCGTCGATTGCCCGTCCGCGCCAGATCGCCATGTACCTGGCCAAGGAACTGACCCAGAAGAGCCTGCCCGAAATTGGCGAGCTGTTCGGTGGTCGCGACCACACCACAGTGCTGCACGCGGTGCGCAAGATTGCCGCCGAGCGACAGCAACAGACCGAGCTGAACCAGCAATTGCATGTGCTGGAGCAAACGCTCAAAGGCTGATGGAATTACCCCTCGTCCAGCCCGGGCCTACCGGGCAAAATGAGGGGGTTTTGAGTGGCAAGAGGGGGCGCTAAAGTGACGCCGCTGCTCAATCCCAAGACACCCGCATCCTGAAAACTCAGAGGTTGACATGATCGTCCTGAAAGCCACACAAGACAAAGTTCTCGCGGTCCTGCAATCGGTGTCCGGCATTGTTGAACGCCGCCACACCCTGCCCATCCTGGCGAACGTGCTGATCAAGAAGACCGGCAACGCCATGCAATTTACCACCAGCGATCTGGAAATCCAGATTCGCACCACCGCAGAACTCGGTGGCGACACGGGTGACTTCGCGACCACTATCGGCGCGCGCAAGCTCATCGACATTCTCAAGACCATGCCCGGCGACCAGACCGTGGCCCTGGAGTCGCAGCAGTCCAAGATGATTTTGAAGGGCGGCAAGAGCCGCTTTACGCTGCAGACCCTGCCCGCGGAAGACTTTCCGCTGGTGCAGGAAGCGGCCAACTTTGGCCCGGCCTTCAGCGTGCCCCAGAAGGTACTCAAGGACCTGATGGGCCAGGTCTCGTTTGCCATGGCGGTGCAGGACATTCGCTACTACCTCAACGGCATTCTGTTCGTGGCCGAAGGCAATACGCTGAGCCTGGTGGCCACCGATGGTCACCGCCTGGCCTGGGCCAGCGCCGAGCTGGACGTGGACGTGGGCGAGAAGCAGGAAGTCATCCTGCCCCGCAAGACCGTGCTGGAGCTGCAGCGCCTGCTGAGTGACGTGGGTGGCGAGAACTCGCCCCGCATCGAAATGCAGTTTGCGAACAACCAGGCCAAGTTCACCTTTGGCGGCATGGAGTTCGTGACCAAGCTGGTCGAGGGCAAGTTCCCTGACTACAACCGCGTGATTCCACGCAACCACCAGAACAGCGTCACCCTGGGCCGCGCACCGCTGCTGGCTTCGCTGCAGCGCACGGCCATCATGACCAGCGACAAGTTCAAGGGCGTGCGCCTGACGATTGAGCCTGGCACGCTGCGTGTGGCATCCAACAACGCCGACCAGGAAGAGGCGGTGGACGAACTCGATATCGACTACGGCAGCGACGCCATCGACATCGGCTTCAACGTCACCTACCTGCTGGACGTGCTGTCCAATATGTCGCAGGACATGGTCAAGATCGACCTGCAGGACAGCAACAGCTCCGCGCTGATCACCATCCCCGGCAACGACAACTTCAAGTACGTTGTCATGCCCATGCGCATTTGATGCGTCACCGGATCAGGCGTGATAGTCTGATCACTTCTCAAAAAAAGTAGCTGCTGGCGCTTGCCAGCGCTTCTTTTTGAAACGATTTATTGGTATTTCCCAGGCAAACCAAGCGCAAGCAGCTCTTGAGTTTGTAGCAGTAAGGCAACTTCATGACCGACGAGAACAAGCCAGAAAACCAGACCGCAGCACCCGCAACCCCTGCCGATACCGGCTACGGCGAAGGTGCCATCCAGATCCTGGAAGGCCTGGAGGCCGTGCGCAAGCGCCCCGGCATGTACATCGGTGACACCTCCGATGGCACGGGCCTGCACCACCTGGTGTTCGAAGTGGTGGACAACTCCATCGACGAAGCACTGGCAGGCCACTGCGATGACATCCTGGTGACCATCCATGCCGATGGTTCGCTGTCCGTCATCGACAACGGCCGCGGCATTCCCACCGGCGTGAAGATGGACGACAAGCACGAGCCCAAGCGCTCGGCCGCAGAAATCGCCCTGACCGAACTGCACGCGGGCGGCAAGTTCAACCAGAACAGCTACAAGGTCTCCGGCGGTCTGCACGGCGTGGGCGTGTCCTGCGTGAACGCGCTGTCCGTGTGGCTCAAGCTCACCGTGCGCCGCGACGGCAAGGTGCATGAGATCGACTTCTCGCGCGGCTTTGTACAAAACCGCCTGATCGAAGTAGTGGACGGCGTTGAAACCTCGCCCATGCGCATCGTGGGCGAGACCGACAAGCGCGGCACCAAGGTGCACTTCCTGCCTGACCAGGAAATCTTCAAGGAGAACTTTGAGTTCCGCTACGAAGTGCTGGCCAAGCGCCTGCGCGAACTGTCCTTCCTGAACAACGGCGTGCGCATTCGCCTCAAGGACGAGCGCGACGGCAAGGAAGACGACTTCTCCGGCGCCGGTGGCGTCAAGGGCTTTGTGGACTTCATCAACACCAACAAGAAGGTGTTGCACCCCACGGCTTTCTATGCGACCGGCTCGCGCCCAGCCGACACCTACGGCGGCATTCCCGGCACCGAAATCGGTGTGGAAGTGGCCATGCAGTGGAACGATGGCTACAACGAGCAAGTCCTGTGCTTTACCAACAACATCCCGCAGCGTGACGGTGGTACCCACCTGACCGGCCTGCGCGCGGCCATGACCCGCGTGATCGGCAAGTACATTGCCGACAATGAACTGGCCAAGAAGGCCAAGGTCGAAGTCTCTGGCGACGACATGCGTGAAGGCCTGTGCGCGGTGCTGAGCGTGAAGGTGCCTGAACCCAAGTTCTCCAGCCAGACCAAGGACAAGCTGGTCAGCTCCGAAGTGCGTGCGCCGGTGGAAGACATCGTCGCCAAGACACTGACCGAGTACCTGGAAGAAAACCCCAACGACGCCAAGATTCTGTGCGGCAAGATCATTGAAGCTGCCCGCGCCCGTGAAGCTGCGCGCAAGGCCCGTGAAATGACCCGCCGCAAGGGCGTGCTGGACGGCATGGGCCTGCCCGGCAAGCTGGCCGACTGCCAGGAAAAAGACCCCGCGCTGTGCGAAATCTACATCGTGGAGGGTGACTCCGCCGGTGGCTCCGCCAAGCAGGGCCGTGACCGCAAGTTCCAGGCCATCCTGCCCCTGCGCGGCAAGATCCTGAACGTGGAAAAAGCCCGCTACGAAAAGCTGCTGTCCAGCCAGGAAATCATCACCCTGATTACCGCTCTGGGCACCGGCATTGGCAAGGCCACGGCAGAGTCTGGCAAGAGCAACTCGGACGACTACAACCCCGACAAGCTGCGCTACCACCGCATCATCATCATGACCGACGCGGACGTGGACGGTGCCCACATCCGTACCCTGCTGCTGACCTTCTTCTACCGCCAGATGCCTGAGCTGGTCGAGCGTGGCCACATCTACATCGCCCAGCCACCGCTGTACAAAGTCAAGAACGGCAAGGAAGAGCTGTACCTGAAAGACGGCCCCGCGCTGAACAAGTACCTGCTCAAGATCGCGCTGAATAACGCATCCGTCACCACCGGCGGCGCTGCGCCTCGCACCATCGAAGGCGAAGAGCTGGCCAAGCTGGCCGACATGCACCTGGCCGCAGAAATGGTCATTGAGCGCCTGTCGCACTTCCTGGACACCGAAGCCCTGCGCGCCATTGCCGATGGCGTGAAGATCAAGCTCGACACGCTGGAAGACGCCCAGGCCTGCGCCCCCGTGCTGGAAGCCAAGCTGCGCGAACTGACCACCACCGGCGTGCCTGCGGCAGTGACTGCAGAGATCGACCCACACACCGAAAACCCCATCCTGCGCATCAGCCGCCACCACCACGGCAACATCAAGAGCTCCATCCTCACGCAGGACTTTGTGCGCAGCCAGGACTACGCCGCCCTGTCTGCCGAGGCGGACAGCTTTGCCGGTCTGCTGGCCGAAGGCGCCAAGGTCACACGCGGTGAAGGCGAAAAGGCCAAGACCGAAAAGGTCAGCGACTTCCGCCAGGCCATGCGCTGGCTGATCGCCGAAGCCGAGCGCACCACCGCACGCCAGCGCTACAAGGGTCTGGGTGAAATGAACCCCGAGCAGCTGTGGGAAACCACCATGGACCCCAATGTGCGCAGCCTGCTGCAGGTCAAGATCAACGACGCCATCGAAGCCGACCGCGTGTTCACCATGCTGATGGGCGACGAAGTGGAGCCACGCCGCAACTTCATTGAAGACAACGCGCTCAGGGCGGGGAATATTGACGTTTGATGTCTAAAGTGTAGAGGGGCCTATTAACTGCGAAACTTTCCCCAAAAGCTGCGAAAAAGCAAGAACTTTCCGACAACTTTTCAAGCTTGGCTTCAGGGAAGCTTAAACAGTTAAAACGCCATCACCAAAAAGGAGTCCGCTGGACTCCTTTTTTAATTTCATCCATGGGGGATGAGCCTTATACAGAGCTCAAAACCCAGTTGGAAATCGAACGTTTTCTGGCAGGGACACCTATTGCTTTGAAATACTCTGACGTCCTCAGTTCATCAACTTTCAACAGGAGATTGTTTGCTTTAGTCTCGATTGTGTCGAATCGAATGCATGACTCCAGCGGACTTCCAAGCATGAGCTGTACTGAGAGAAGCTGCTGCTGAAGTTCTGATGCGACTTCGAGCACTGCACCAACACGCAGAATGAAATCAACTGGGTAGTCAGCCCCAAGACCAAGGCAAGTCTTAATACCGGGACATTCAAGGATTTCAATCGTCTTCGCAATGCTCTTACGCAGTCCTCTAACGCCTCTATCTTCAGCAATTGAGAGGCGCTCCCCTACACCTGCGATGTCGCGGATTTCGCCCTTCAGTATCAAGCATGCTTGCAAAACCAAGCGTTTTTCGCGTTGTCGTTGAAGGCTTCTGGCTCTCAGGTTTCCTCCGATAGAGGTGGCTAGGGCAGCGACTACCGCAGCCCATGTACCTAGCGCAGCCCAGTCCCAGTCTGCCATCCACCCCCAACATGTGATGCCAACATCCCAGCAACTCAGCCTTTCTGACATTTATCCACCCTCATCCATGAAGTCATCGGAGCATACCGGGGTACGGGGGGAAGTGGGGAACGCGCCAACTCAATAAAGACCGCTCAGAAATTTTGGTCAGAAAACAGCCCCCCTCGCATGGGGAAGCGGCCAACCGGGTCAGGTGGGGAACCAAGCAGCCCTAACTGTGGAACCAGTGCCGAGGTAAGGTTAGTCAACCTAAGATAAAGAAACACTAGAGGCTGAGCGGCTGCTTGACAGCGTGTACCCAAGCTACGCAGCAACTCCAACAGCCATATCGGCCGATTCACCACCTAGTCCAAAACTTCCCACCCGGAAAATCAAATTGGAAAAAAATACAATAAAAACAATCACATAAGATAAATGTGTTGTATTTTTTCATCGCCACCATTTATTTGTGTTTTTCATAGTAGCAATGCATTTTTTGCTTGTTTTTTAGGCAAAAAACCAACTTTTGCTGCGCAGAGCCTCAATTTCTGCAAATTTCTACCTAAAAGCAGCATTTCTTTCTGTTTTCAGAGTGTCAAACACTCTGTACTTTGCCTGCTTAGCTTTTTTCTTCTAAAAAAGCCCAGGGGGCACAAAGCTCAGAAAACAACCAAAAATTCAATAAAAACAAATAGATAAAAGAAACACTCCATATCGCAAACTGTTTCTTTTTTGCAACACTACGGTTTCTAGCTCTTGCATCCAAAACAATCCGCCGCTCGGAAACAGCCAGACAGCCGTTTGCATTCGCGTTGATAGCAAATGACCTACGTCACAGCTGAATTCGAGACGCTATGATGACTGGAGAACTCAAGACCAACTTATCTTTTTTTTTGGGTTCTCTTTTGGAATTTAAGTCATGCAGCGGAAACGACTACTGACTTGAGTTCTTTTTGTCGTTTCTGCTGCATGACACTGAAGGAGTGTTATGCAGAACAGTTACGGCAAACGGCGGGGACAAGAGGCGGTAAATACCGGAATTAGGCCAATTGCGCCAACGTATGGCCGGGCTTCTTTTCTCAGCTATTCACACCGCTCCGGGTATACGCATGCGACTGAAAGCGCCAACGAGCGCTTAGTCTCGCAGATGCTAGATATCGACCCGAGCTTCAAGTCGCATCAAGCACAACCCTTCACAGTCGATGTCTTGGAGCAACGTCTCATACACGCTCGGGCTGAGCGCAACAAGTTATCAGCTACGCGAAAAAAAGACCTCGGAGATGAGGCGCGCAACACCCTGTACACACCTGACTTTTTGGCGACCCGCAGTGGTGCGCCTCTACTCGTCTTGGAAGTCAAACTCGAGGGCTGGGAAGGCAACGAAGAGTACGCAAATAAGCTCGCTGTAGCCCGACGAGTTTTGGCCGCCAATGGCTACGAATTTCAAAAAATGACGGTTCCTTCACTGTGGAGCCACCCATTGCGCCATAACGTGCCGTTGCTGCATATGTCAAAGGCCTCCTCTCCAATAGTTTTGAGTGAAGAGCAGCTGATGTTGCTCGAACAAGAGGGCGCAGCGTCAGGCATTACACAAGCTGCTGTCTGCCATTTACTCCAACTTCTCCCGGCTCACATCCCTGCACTGGTTGTGCAAGGCGTACTGAGTATGGATATCTCTAATACGCGGTTTCACAACGACACTGTATTGACGCTGGCATACGGCGATTTGCAGCATCTGCAGTTCCTTGGAGGTATGCCATGCTGAATCAACTCCAATACGGCGATGTGCTCGTCTCTGCCAAGGATGCAAGTCAACACCTGATTGCCAGTGCAAAACCTTTGCATGGTTTTATTCAAGTCGTATGCGAACGCACAGGCAGCAGTCAATTTCACCTCTACGAGCAGCTCAAGCGCGATATTGCTACGGGACTCTATCGCATCAAGCGAAAAGGTTCGCCGAAACACAGCCCGCTACAACAAGGGGATGCTCAGCTTGATGCAACGCAATCTCGGGCGCTGAGCCTATGCAATCAAATTAAGCAGTACATGCACAAGTACGGCGTCAGCGAACGTCGTGCTTACCAAGCACTGACCGAAAGCCATGAGGGACGCCCATCAGTCACGCTATCAACCGTCTACAGGTATATGCAACGCCTGCGCCACGGCTTGCCACCCCTACGTGGAGCGAAAAACAAAGGTCCTCGAAGCAGAATTCAGCTGGAGGACCGGACACTAGTTTGCCAGCTGGCTTGTCAGTACTACTTGGAGCCCTCTTCGCGGTACAGCACCTCAGCGTTTGTCAAACACGTCAACGAAGCGCTTCGTGCTCCGAGGGAGGGTTTATCTGAAGAACGGCGTAAGCAACTTGCCACGTCACTAAGCCGCAAGGCCATCCTCGGCATCATTCGTCGGAACATCACACGCACAGAAGACAAAGAGCGCATGCAGCCTGAATTGCGTCAGGCTGCCTTTTCAATTGCGACCAAAAAAATTCGCGTCTCAGGCCCACTTATGCGTGTTGAACAGGACGCCCTTCATTTGCCATTCCAAGTCGCAACACCTGATGGCATAAGCAGTAACGTCTATGTTGTGCACTGCATTGATGCGTACAGCGGCGTAGTCCTTGGTTGGAGCCTGAGCATTGGCACACCAGATGTTCAAGCAACCCTGCGCTGTCTGGAGAAAGCACTTTTCCCCAAACGGGAAATCCTCGGCGAATATGGCATTTCCACACCAAATGACTACTTTGGAACGCCTGCTGAAATCGTCTTTGACAACGGCCCAGAAAACCATGGTGTACGCATCCAAGCACTGTCTCGACTGGGTATCTCTGTTACCCACTGCAAGGCTCGTCAAGCACAGCAAAAACCCTATATTGAACGGCTCAATCGCTCATTAAAAGAAGCTTTAGAGACCCTGCCAGGGTCAACCCGCTTCAACCGAAAAGACGGCAAGAGAGTCCCCAAAGAAGGCCCCATTGGCATAGAGGAACTAGTGTCCTGTCCCGCTGATACGTGAGCAAAGTCGATGCAGCTTTTCGAGGATCGAATCTGCGGTGGCGGTCCACTTGAACGGCTGGCAGTTCGCGTTGTGGGCGGCGACGAAGTGATCGATGCGCTGGACGAGTTGCTTGACGCTGGTGAAGGATCCGCGGCGAATGGCCTTGTCGGTGATCAGCGCGAAGAATCGCTCGACCTGGTTTAGCCACGAGCTGTAGGTTGGGATGAAGTGCATGTGCCAGCGCGGCTTGGTGGCCAGCCAGGCCTTGACCTTGGGGTGGCTGTGGGTGGCGTAGTTGTCGCAGATGCAGTGAACGTCCAGCTCGAGCGGCACGGCCTTGTCGATCTCGCGCAGGAAGGACAGGAACTCCTGATGCCGATGTCGAGGCTTGCAGGCGGCAAGCACCGCGCCGTTGAGCACGTTCAGCGCTGCGAACAGCGTTGTAGTGCCGTGGCGCTTGTAGTCGTGCGTAACGCCCTCGACGTAGCCCAATCCCATGGGCAGCATCGGCTGCGTGCGCTCCAGGGCCTGGCACTGGCTCTTTTCGTCCACGCAGATCACCAGCGCGTTGTCCGGCGGGCTCAGGTACAGGCCGACCACGTCGCGCAGCTTCTCAATGAAGAAGGGGTCGTTGGACAGCTTGAAGCCTTCAGTGCGGTGCGGCTGCAGCCCAAAGAGCTGGAAGTAACGCGCGACGCTGGTCTTGGAGATGCCTGTCTCAGCGGCCACCGAGCGCACACTCCAGTGCGTCGAACCGTCGGCCGGCTTGGTGTGCAGAGTCGTATTGATCAGCTTCGCCACGCGCTCGTCGTCGATCGTGCGCGGCTTGCCGGGGCGCACGTCGTCGTACAGACCAGGAATGCGCCGCTCAATGAACCGAGCGCGCCACTTGCCGACCGTGGCCTTGGTGAGCTTCAAGCGCTCGGCAATGGCGCTGTTGAGTTCGCCATCGGCGCTGCTCAGAACGATGCGCGCCCGATTGCTCAGCGCAGCAGGCAGCGAGCGGCTCCGAGCAAAAGACTGCAGCTGCGCGCGCTCCTCGTCCGACAGCAGCAATTCAACCTTCGGTCTGCCCGTTCTCATCGCGGTATCTCCGTTCCCAAGATGCCGCAATGGCATGCACGATTAATGCCAGAAACTAACGGGACAGGACACTAGAAGCCTGGCTTGTGAAATGGTACTACCAGGCATGGCTGCATACACCGCTAGAGCGACACAAGCGGAGCATTTTTTCCGCTGCCCCCAAAGGGGGCGAAACACCCGCTGAGGTATGGAGTCATGCACAAGACATGGGGGTGCCGATACCACTTTCGCCCAGCCCCGACCAGTGGCGACTGGCGTATTACGAGCGTTCTCAGCGCATGCTGGCCCGTACCACCGGCATCACTATGAACGGGTTCAGCTTTCGCGGCCCCAACCTCAAAGAGCTGTATTCAATTTTCGGCACGAATGAAGTCACTGTTCTAAGCAATCCTGACGACTTCAGACATGTCTATGTGCTCGGCGATGACGAAGCGCTGTATCTGCTGCAAAACAGCGATACAGATGAAACCACGCCTGCACTTAGTTTCCGTCAAGCCCGCGAGTTGCTTGCGCAAACCTCGACAAAGCAGGAACACCCGGAGAAGCGAGCCTTCAATGAGCAGCTCTTCCAGCACAACAGTTCCCAGCCAATCAGTAACCCGCCACTTAAGGGAAAAAGCAAAAGTATCCGCATCTCTTCTAAGGAGACAGCTGCAAAAAACAAGCTCAGCGCAGCAATAGCACGCACCAATGAGCCTCTGCCAAAAGCTGCTGGGCTGACTGCTTCAACTTGCAGCTCCAAACTCGATGTCAGCAAACGTCCCACCGGACTCTCTGTAAAACCCCGCCGCAGCTAAAGACCATGCAGAACAGAACATTCGAGGAGCTCAAAGTGGTTGTCGGGCAATTTGCGTCACACGAAAAACATGAGCAGCACACCGCGTTAGTCAGCGACGTGATACGTCTCGCTCTGGACGACGCATGTCCGCAGCTTCTGCCTTTGCTCGGACCGTCGCGTGTCGGAAAAAGTGAGGTGCTTAAAAAGACTTTCCAAGCACATCCCCCACACCGAACCTGTGGGCGTATGCGCACCCCCGTCTTGCATCTCAGCCTCAAGCCTGGTGCATCTGCAAAAACGCTGCCTAGCGACATTCTTTGTGCATTGGACAGCCCGGTCTCGATGCGCGGAACCACCGCGTCACAGCTCAATGCACTCATGGAAAAACAGCTGCAACTAGCCGGCACCAAGGTACTGCTTTTGGATGAAGCCAATCACCTAACCGATGAAGGTAAACGCATCACGCTGCGCGCCGCCGCGGACTGGCTCAAATGCCTGATGGATGGCCTTGGCATCAGCATCGTGCTCAGCGGTATTCCTCGCCTGAATGCTTTGCTAGAGAGCAATGAGCAGCTGTATCTGCGGGCAAGGCCTGCTAGCTACTACATGCCCTATGACGCATCACAGGAAGCTGACTACAACGCATTTGCTGCACTCATTTGGGAGTACATGAGCAGATTTCAAAATGTTGGCTACCCCATCGAAATCAACGACGAAGAATTCATCGCGGACTGCTTGATGTTCAGCGGTGGTTTAGTAGGTGTCGTGCACAAATTTTTTGTCAATTTGCTGCATGTTCTTAAAGGGGCAAAGCCCCGTGGAGTCACGCTCGAAGACAGTCAGCGCGCTCTTGCCATGACCGCGACTCTTGCACCGGAAAACTGCACTGCTTTTGGGCAAAAAGCTGCCGACCCTGTACGACAACGCCTGGTGTATGCACGCGTGCTGAAAGCCAATGCGATGCCCGAACCCACGCTGTTTTGAAGGGAGCAAGACTATGCAACTCATCGTGCACGCGCCTCCCTACTCCGATGAATCCCCCCTGGGATATCTGCAGCGCTTGGCGCATATAAACGCTCTCGATTCATCAAAGACGTTAGCCCGCGCAGTGGAGCTGGATACGAGTACGCCGAGTCTGCTGCGCAATGCTGCAGAGCTATGCCGGCAATATAACCTGGCACCTGAATGGACCAAATCCGTCTCCACCAGTTTGAAATCATGCCTGTCTTTGAAGGCATTTCACAAAGCAGGGCACTACAAGGTTTGTCCGCACTGCTTAGCGGAATCAGCACACCTCAGAGCCGCGTGGGAACACGCGTATGTTGTAGCTTGCCCTGTGCACGAATGCCTGCTTGTTGACCTGTGCCCATGCTGCCAAGAGCCACTCAAAAAAGGCTTGAATGGCACACACTACTGCCGCTGTGGCTGCAACCTACAAACCGTGGAGACTCAGCCTGCAACCCCAGTTCAAACGCTGCTAGCACAGGCACTTTCAGGCAAAAAAATGGGGCCGACACCATCCTCGCTAGAAGCCATTTTGGGCAAAGCATCACCCCTTGAGTTGAGCCAATTGATTCGTGTTTTGTGTCTCTATGCAGACCCAAATACTCAACCACCTCGGCTCAATCTCGCTGCGCCATCGAGCTTGGCACAGGCAATAGATTTCTTAGCCCCTTTAGAAAAGATTTTTAGCCTGTGGCCTCAAAGCTTTGAAGCGCATGTGCAGTCACGCCTAGCCTTCGCTCCAAAAGAAGCATTTACAGCAAATACGGCACTTGGTTCTTGGTACCGACTGGTAAAGGGACTGACCACAGAAGGTCCCCTTAAGCCCTTCCTGAGCTGCATAGTACGGGTACTGCATGAGGCAAGCATCGTCAGCTCCCTGCGTGATGCAGCACAGCATGTCAGCATCGAAGCCAATAAATTCATAAGTCTCAAGCTAGCAGCCGTACACCTAGGAGTCAGCAGAGACACACTCCTAAAAGCAGTCCAGCATGGTGTCGTTGCACACCGTGCGCTTCCTCGCGGCGCACATAAGTTTTCCTACGAGGTTTCTCTGGATGAAATCGAACGCCTGCATCAACACAGGCGCCAATGGTGCAGCCCTCAAGAAGCATGTGAAGAGCTTGGCATTTCGGCATCGTTGCTGAAAAACATGCTGGCGGCAGGCCTCGTGGAGCGTGATACCAAGTGGCGCTCCGACATCCTAAAAAATGGGGAATTTTCACGAAACTCGCTGGAGCAGTTCACCACGAATTTGCGCACGTTGAAATGCACTTCTTCGGCACAAAAGACGACCAGATTCAGTGAACTCGCAACAGCCCAGACAGGTGAAAACCTGTCCATTCAGAAAGTACTTCGCGCACTGGCAGCCGGACATATCCGCATCGTCTCAGCCGCTGACAAATTGGGACAGTTTTTGCTTAACAGCGATGACGTCTCAAAGCACTCAAGCCTTCCACTTCTCGATGAAGGCATGACCATCGACGTTCTTGCGAAGCACACTGGCTGGAAGTGGGAGTCGATTTCGCATTGGATTAAATGCGGACTTCTCAAAGCCTATGAGTGCAAACGGCATGGACAGCGCTGTCGTGTCGTGCTTCCTACTGACCTCTTGGAATTCCAGCGCACCTATATAACGACTGCAGATGCTGCGCGCCTTCTAGAAAGCAAAGCCTCATACCTGAGTGAGCTGATACCTGGGCTGGAGGTCGTCGGCGCAAAGGTGTTGCCTAACGGCACTCACAGGGGAGGGTTGGTACAGCTCAAGCAGTTATGCCAACTGGCCACAGTGAGGACAAAACGTCCCCTATTGCAGACATCTAGCAAGTCAAACGGCATGAGCAACCACAAATTTGGAAGCTTACCTAGCGCGGCGGGCTGTTCATGCTACAGCACTACAGCCGAGCATAAAGGAGCACAAAAATGACACCTGAGTTCAGCGAATACAAACCCCAACCAGAGACACCACAGGACTTTCCGCGGGTGACCGAACGAGGTTCAGTGGGTGGTGCCGTCACGAAGTTCGTAGCTCGCGAAATAGGCGGAACGTACCTGGTGGGCGACACGCATAGTGAACATCGGGAGCGCTACCTTGCTTGCTGCTCGCTTATTTCTGATTTGATTGTTTACTGCCGGAAAAAGCAAGCACAAGACTCATCTTGGACAGCTGAAGCCCTTCACCACCGAGTCACTGACGGTCTTAAAAACTCACCGGAGCTCGGGTTGACATCCGCAGAGTTCCGGTGGGTCATGTATGAGCTTTCCACGGCAATGGATTGGCAGATTTCACCAGGAGATATGTCATGAAACGGCCCGTGCTTTTTTTGGACTTTGACGATGTCATTTGTCTCAATGCCCCGTATGGCGGCTATCACGCCAAACTTGCGCTCGATGACGGAACATTTCGTTCATCCCAAGAGCTGCACGACAAGCTTTTCGATAGCAGCGCGAAACAGTACCTTGCACAAATAAATGACGAGTTCAACCCTTGGTTTGTCCTCTCAACATCGTGGTGGTGGCTGTATGAGCAAGCAGAGCTGGCAGAAGTACTCCAATCCTGCGGACTTCACTTCGTCGTGAGTAACTTGCACAATACATGGGCAACACCAAAACAGCAAAGACAAGGGCTACGTTCGGCAGAAATCAAAACCTGGCTCAATCTGCATCCAGAGCTCATGGACTCGTGGGTGGTGCTAGATGACAAGCTTTCAGGTCGTGGCTTTGACATCTGGCCACAGCAACAACGGACTTACGTCGTACTTTGTCAGCAAGAGGTCGGCCTGACGGCAACCGAGTACGCTCAACTGAGATATGCGCTTCAACGTAGGCTGACGGGATAGCTGACTGCTCTTGCGAATGTTGGCCTGCAGCGACTGATGAGCATGCAGGCCCGATGGGCTGAGCGGGCCAACATTCGCAGACTGCTTCTGGCAGTTCTGCGAATGTGTTGCATCGACCGGTTGAATCCGCAGCCAGAAGCAGACACTCAATAAGTAGGTGTTGTCGGCCTCTTCAGTTCCAAATCCTAGACATACATGATTCAGGAAGTTGTAATGGCTGCTGCTTATAAAAGGAGGCGAGTAGTGGCAAATAAAGAAAATATCGATACATGTGCTGAATCATTGCAGCGGGTACAAGATTTCAATACATCTGAGTTAGGAAGAGCCGATGACCTCGGGCAGCGTATGAGCTTTGTAGAGGCTATTCCACTCGCTGACGACCTTGTCAGTCTTTACAAACGAGTACCCCTTAGCAGCCTGCAGGATTTCACAAATCAGCAGCTAGACGTACTCAAACAACAAGCAAACTCTGACTACAACTTATTTCAGCAAATCTTGGACTTCGACGTCCAGAGCAGTGATGCCTATTCACGCAGAAATAGCATCATCGAAAATCTTAAGAGCCGTAGGGATAGCCTCTTTTCGACAATTTGGCAGTTCATCGCTTACGGAGTTGCTCGAACTACCGACACGAGCCTTCTTGAGGCCCAAGCAAGGGCGACTATCCAAAGTATTCAAGATGAGTCATCCCGTCTGACTCAGCAAATAGAGAACGCTAAGAACCAAGCGGAAAGTGCTCTAGAAGCAATCAGAGCTGTTGCATCAGAGCAAGGCGTTTCTCAGCAAGCCAAGTACTTCAAGGATGAATCTTCAGAACAGGAGACATTAGCCGCTAAATGGCTCAACATTACCTACGGCTTCGCCGCAGCTGTTGGAGTATTTGCTTTATTCAGTCTTTTATTGCACAAAATACCCTTTATAGCTCCCACTTCTACAGGCGAGATGCTTCAGCTTGTGAGTAGCAAAATTCTAATTTTTTCAGTTCTTGGTTACATGCTAATCATGTCAGCGCGGAATTATTCAACTCATAAACACAATGCAGTGGTCAACCGTCATCGGCAGAATGCGCTCCTGACTTACCGTGCAATCGTGTCAGCTGCTGGTGAACAAAACACCCACGACATCATCTTGGCACATGCTTCATCCTGCATCTTCTCCCCTCAGGAAACTGGTTTCTCCAGTGGAAAAGGAGATGGTTTTACTGGCTCAAAAGCTGTCCTGGAGCTGATGACGAAGGGTGCATCATCTAAATCAACCTCGGATTAGCCATACAAGGTGGCTAGTTGCAAGGCAGCTCCGGGACGATGAGCGTGTGGGCACAATTTTGTTCAGCCGCGACATCTATCCGAATGAACCAGAATTCAAGCGCTTGCTCGAGATGGTGCACGCTGGCATCCGGCCGACAATCGCTCAACTGAACCGCATGGGCAGGCTCGACGCCGTCGTCGACAAGGCCCCTCACTCTAGGTACAAGAGAGCCGCCTAGCGCCTCAGTTGCGCGGCGGCGACCTGTCCGGAACGTGCCATCACCTTGTCAACGAAGGGAAGTTCAAGAGGGTCAAGTGAACAAGAAGTCTAGACCCGTCGCGACGTTCAACTCACCATTCGAACTGGGCATCCGGATGGTGTACCTGCTGAACTCGCTGCAGCCTGCAGGTGCCGACCTGCAAAAGCTGGTGCTGCTTGACTACGCCGTCGTCTACTCTGCTGAACTCGGCGGCCCGCCGAGCCTGCACACACCGGTGCCATACTGCGGCAGCGAGTACCTGAGTCGCCGCGACCTCATCGCGCAGGGCCTCTATCTCATGAGCACGCGCGGTCTGGTCAATATCGAAATGGGCGAGACCGGCATCACTTACTTTGCTGGCGACTCCGCTAGGGTGATGGTCTGTGCGGTTAGCGCGCCGTACTTAGGTGAGCTAGAGAGGTGCAGCCAATGGGCAGCATCAGCATTCGTATTGGCCAGAAGCGGCCGTTCAAACGACCGACGAAATTCGAACAATCGAACCTTGCAAACGACTCAAGCTATAGCGTCATGTACTTATAGCTTGGCAAGTAAGGCAGCGAACATCGGACTAGCAACCGGCACTCCATAGTAGTAAGCGGCTACAAGAAGGATGACATAGCGGCCAACTCCGCAAACTTCGCGTACCACAAGCGCCATGAACCGGTACTTATCATTACGGAACTTGCAGTAAGGGTCATCGTGCTTGCCTAACGGCTCACTCTTTTTCTTATAGCCGACCATCTCATTCTTCCTTGACCTTGCGTCGACTGCCTAGGCGCACGGATACGCTCTCTTCGCTCGGCACTTCGGCATCACGGCTTTTAGCGGAAATTTTTCGGCTCTGCCTCTTCAATACAGAGTCAACACCAGTATTCGTATGTGCCACCACCTCGGAGGCTAGCGTTTCACTCACAAGCGGAGGCGGTACGGCTAAAGCAGCAGCGGCGACTTTCTTTGCCTCTTCTGCAGCCTGGCTCTCCCTCTGTCGCAGCCAAAATGCGCGAGCGCTTTCGATTTCACGGAACCCACCAACCTCTGTAAGCCTGTCTATGAACCGTGCGTAGAGGTTCGTTTGAACCAGTTTATTGCTCCACATGTACTCCATTGCCACATTGGGATTCATCAGCAAAACATAATGAAAGTCGCCCGAAGGACCCTTCTTGTTCACGATGAGTTTGAGCTCACACAGACGCTTCATACGACGCCGCCACGTATCCACTGCACGAACACCATCGAAGCCTGCTTCGGCTGCGAAGGTTGCAGGATTTTCAATAATTACCAACGGGTGGTCGGGGGAGCGCGCCCAGAGGCAGAAGAGCGTGTGTCCAACTGGTTGTCCTTTTGACTGGTCGTCCACTGCCTGCATCACGATGGGTAGCGTACGAGGCAGCGTTGTGTACCCATCATTTGACTTCCGCCTCCACAGCAACTCTGGAGCCCAGTTAGGAAAGTGGAGCTGAAGTTGCTGCTCAGCGCGCTCAGACATTTTGAGTCGCTTAGTGGTTGCTTGCTGTGCGTTGGCCATGGAATTTGCCTCCTCAAGTTGCGTTAAATGAAGTGTCCATGGTGTGAGCTTGTTTTCCAAGGATTGGATACGCACTAAATAAGCAGGTTACAAGATAACGAAACGGTCTTTCATCACCCGCTAGGCTTCATCATATAAACGAATATCGACCATCCAATATGCATTATTCCGCACAGATTTTTTTAAATTTTCAGTTAAAAACATAGAACTAAAAGATTATTTCGGTGCTTATGTGCTCTCGTGCTCGGCGTGCTCTATGTGCTCACCGTGCTCTGAGGGGGATGAAAGGGGGAGTCGGTTGGCCCCACATTGAGCTGAAAGTATTTTCTCTGCAGCCTGAATCAGTGCACTGTCCTGCAAGGCTCCTCAAGCAGAGACTTTGAGTCATCGTTAGCAGCCGTCCAAGTGCCCATGTAATTTCTGAATGCTGTCCACGAGTGACTGGATTCAGCACTCTAGACATCCAGCGCTAGACATCCAGCGCCAGAACTACCGCTCAAAGCCCCTGCTAGGGATGGTGTTCAAAACTCTGCCGCTGGCGCTGTCTGAAGTACGGCGCCGCGCCTGACAATACGCTCATGAAGCAACAAGACCTCGGCCTGAATCTGAGCAAGCGACGCACGCGCAAAGCGGTATTCTTGGACGAGATGGTGGTGCCGTGGTCTGAGTTGCTGGCATTGATTGCACCGCGCGCACCGCGAGCCAAGACCGGCAGACCTCCGTTCGAGTTGGAGACCATGCTGCGCATTCACTTCATCCAGCAGTGGTTCGGCCTGTCCGACCTGGCGATGGAAGAAGCCCTCTTCGAGACCGCGCTGTACCGGGAGTTTGTGGGTCTGTCCAGCGTCGAACGTATTCCCGACCGGGTCAGCATCCTGCGCTTTCGCCATCTGCTCGAAGAGCACCAGTTGGCCGAACGCATCCTGGCTACCGTCAACGCCACGCTCAGCGACAAAGGTCTGATGCTGCGCGAAGGCACGGTGGTCGATGCCACCCTGATTGCCGCGCCCAGTTCGACCAAGAACAAGGGGGGTGAACGCGACCCCGAGATGCACCAGACCAAGAAGGGGAATCAGTGGCATTTTGGGATGAAAGCCCACATCGGCGTGGATACCGATTCCGGCCTGGTTCATACCGTGGTGGGCACGGCGGCCAACGTCAACGACGTGACTCAGGCCAGCAGGCTGGTCCATGGTGACGAAGCCGATGTGTTTGCCGATGCGGGTTACCAGGGCGTGGCCAAGCGCCAAGAGACGCAAGACATCACTGCCCAGTGGCATGTGGCCATGCGCCCTGGCAAGCGCCGTGCGCTGGACAAGAGCACGCCCATGGGCGCCATCCTGGACAAGCTGGAGCAGGCCAAGGCACGTATCCGGGCCAAAGTGGAACACCCATTGCGCGTCATCAAACGGCAGTTCGGCTACACCAAGGTCAAGTACCGTGGCCTGGCCAAAAACACGGCCAACCTGGTAACGCTGTTTGCGCTGAGCAATCTTTGGATGGCGCGGCGCAAGCTTTTGCAGGGTCTGCATGGATGAGTGCGTCCACAACCGGCCAAAGGGCCAGCGGCAAGGGTGAAATGCCCTTATTTGCAGCCCAAAAAACGCCGAATTCGTCATCATGTGGAATATCTCGACTCAGTGGCCACCGCCACGGGTTTTTTGAACACCATCCCTAGATATCAGCAGGGGTTCAAAATTTTGAGCGAAAAATATTCACCAGCCTGTTAAACCCAGCTTTCTCCCAGCGCCTTCGCTTGTTCCAGCACCATCTCCACAGCGCTCTCTGCTGAATCCGGTGGGTACTTGTATTTCTTCAGCACGCGCTTGACCATCAGGCGCAACCTGGCTCGCACGCTCTCGCGCTCAGCCCAGTCCACGGTCACGTTCTTGCGCAGGTTGTCCGTCAGTTCTTGGGCAATCTTTTTGAGGATTTCGTCGCTCAGTTCACGCGCTGCGGACTCGTTTTCAATCAGCGCTTCATAGAACTTCACTTCGTCCTCACTCAGCCCCAGCACCTCGCCGCGCCGTGAGGCTTCACGGAACTTCTTGGCCATTTCGACCAGCTCTTCCATCACCTGCGAAGACTCAATGCTGCGGTTTTGGTAACGCGTCTGAAGACGGCCAGCGCGTTTTTTGCGCAGGCGGAGCTCGACCGCCGATTGAAGTCTTGAAGAACTACATCGACCGCCACCGTGACGACTACGGGGTCGAGCCCATCTGCCGGGTGCAGCAGATGGCCCCGTCACTGGCGCCACGCAGCCCGGCAACGTAACCCGCAACTGCGCAGCGCGAGAGCCCAGCGTGATGAAGTCCTTATGGCCGACATCAAGCGTGTGTGGCATGCCAACTGGCAGGTCTACCACCGGCGCAGCCTGGTGGAGACGAAGATGAATTGCTTCAAGCGGCTGGGCGAGCGGGTGATGGCCAGGACGTTTGAGCGTCAGGTGACGGAATTGCACATCCGTGTGGCTCTGCTCAACCGCTTCAGCCAACTCGGACGCCCGGTGACTGTGGCCGTGTGGCCTAAGTCCGTCTGGGGTTGGGGTTACTGCGTCCGCACGGGTCTTTGTGCAACAACGCCGTTTGAGAGTCCGGATGTGCTGCCCAGCAACCGGCACCCAGCCTTTAGAGACCAGGCGCCAGCGAGCTTTATTGCACTAACTCCTCACGTACCCCAACATCCAGCATATGGTCGTTGTGATGCAGTGCTGAACTCTCTTGCTCGGCGCCAATGTCCTTGTAGACAACACCATCCTTCATCACAAACTCAATCTTCGAAGGGTCTGTCAACAGAGAAAGGTCTTTAAGCGGATTGCCACCAATCAGCAACAGGTCTGCCAAGTACCCAGGCTTAACTTGTCCCAGCTCATCGGGCTTCATCATAATTTCACCGCCCAGGCTCGTTGCTGAGCGCAGAGCTTCGCTAGGCGTCATGCCGATGTAGTCCACAAAGTACTGAAGGTCGTTTGCATTTGTGCCATGCGGCATCCATGCGAAGCCATAGTCCCCTCCTGGCAAGATTCGAATGCCGCGTTTGTGCATCTTGCGCAGGCTCTCAGAAGCAATCTCGAGCTCACGCAGATAGCCCATATTCCGCGCGACCTCCTCGGTGATGCCGAATTCGGATGCATTGAAGCTTGTGCGAATAAGCCAACCAATTCCAGGTGCCACAAAGTGCTTGTCCTTCGCGGCTTCCAACATGTCCAGGGCTTCTTCATCCGCAAAGCTAGCGTGATAGACCATCTCGATGCCATGTCGAACACACTGCTTAACAGACTCGCTTGAGCGAGCGTGTGCGGCAACACGCTTTCCGTACCGCTTGGCCTCCTGAGCCAGCATGGCAATTTCATCTTCAGCGAATGGCGACATCTCAGCGGGAATACCAGCGATGTACTCACCAGACAAGTTGATTTTCAGATGGTCAACACCGTACTTAATGAAAGTTCGCACCGAGCGACGAATCTCCTCAGGACCACTGCATACGCTACCAAAGCTGAGTTCCTCGAAGTTCATGTGAGGTAGCGTGTTATCGCCCAAAGCGCCGACCGTAGTGATTTCCTGACTGCCTGCCAGATATCGAGGTCCAGGAAACTCTCCCGCATTGACTGCGTTGCGTAGCACCACATCAAGACGCGGCTTTGCAGCAGCAGCGCCAATCGCAGACGTCCACCCCATTTCGAGATATCGCTTAGCGACCCTCACACACCACAGCATGTGTTCCTCGGGCGGCATGAACTGGATGGAGGCGAGGCTCGGTTGGTCATTCCAACTGAAATGAGTGTGCGCCTCAGTCATACCGGGCATAAGGAAGCGCCCCTTGCCATCGATGACACGAGCATCGTCAGCCTTGAGCTGGCCTAGCGTACGCGTCACCTCGACGATGCGTTTATCTTGAACAAGCACATCTCCGAGAAAGGGCGCATCCCCTGTTCCATCGAAGATGTTCACGTTTTTGAATACGGTGCGTTGCATGTTTGTCTCCTCAGGCCTGTAGCCGACCCATACTGTTTGCAAGCGAATGTGCGGCTTCGCCGCACGGTTGGTGCTAAGCGGCCAAGAAGCTGTTCAGCTCCTCAATGCACTTTGCGGGTTTCTCGTAGGTTTGCCAGTGGCCGCATTCGGCAAAGACAACGACACGGACATTCGAAAGGCGTTTACTCATCAGCTCAACGTTGGCTGGTGGTGCGACCCCATCCTGGTCGCCAGTGGCCAGAAGCACTGGCACCTTAATTTTTTCGAGAGCGGCTGACTGTGCCCGAGCAAGCGCCTCACAGCTTCTGGCATAGCCCTCAGGCGTCTGCCTCATGATGGATTCACGCACGAGCGCGACCACAATGGGTTGTTGCTGCTTTGTCTCCTTGCTGGTTGCACCAGCAACAATGGCATTCGCGATTTCTTGCATCGCTGCCAGGCCTGTTCGCGCGGAAGCTGCACGCGCTTCAATATTGGGCCGGCCAGCATCAGGAGGTGCCTCTAAAGGACCGAACAACGCCAGAGATTTAACGTGCTCAGGATAGGTCACTGCGAGATGTTGGGCCACGATGGTTCCCATCGAATGGGCCAATACGTCGGCCGCACCAACGCTCAGAAAATCCAAGACCCCTTTGATACTCTCCACATAGCCAGAAATGGTGAGTTCACCCGCAGGAAGAGCCGAACGTGCACTGCCAGGAAGGTCAATGCGGATGACGCGCTTTCCGTCCACCGCGGGAAGTATGGGCGTCCAGACATTGGATGAGCCACCAAGACCGTGAATGCACAGAACGGGCTCTCCGGTACCGTCTACTTCAACCGCAAGACCATTGATGATTTGAGTCGTCATAGCAGCCTCTCAGACAAAACGGTTTTCGATGGAGCCTATGCCGTCGACCTCGACCTTCACTACATCACCAGCCTTCAGATAAACAGGTGGGTTCAGACCCATGCCCACGCCTGCAGGTGTGCCAGTTGCGATGATGTCTCCGGGGTAGAGGGTGATGCCACGCGAAATGGTTTCAATGAGGGTCGGAATATCGAAAATCATGTTCTCGGTGGGGCCGTCTTGGCGCAACTCGCCGTTCACCCAGCAACGAACACGAGTCTTAGTGCCGTCAAGCTCGTCGGCCGTCACAATCCAGGGTCCCATGGGACAGAAGGTGTCAAAGGATTTGCCCATGTCCCATTGGCCATGGCGCATTTGGACATCACGTGCAGTCACGTCATTAACCACGGTGTAGCCATAGATGTGGCTAAGTGCGGCCTCGCGTGTAATGTTCTTTCCACCCTTGCCGATTACGACAGCCAACTCGGCTTCATAGTCAATCTGTGTCGAAACTTCAGATGGAACAAGAACGTCATCATGAGGACCCACGACGCACTCGGGAACCTTGGTGAAGACAATCGGCCATTCATCCGTCTTCGCTGCGTTGTCCTTGAAGACTGAAGCAGCAAGCTCCTTCGCATGCGCGTGATAGTTCCGGCCTACACACCAAACATTTCGACGCGGAGTCGGAATCGGCGCATCCAAGGCGACAGAAGAGATTGCAATTGGTGCACCCGTCAGTTCCGGCAAGGGCTTTCCGGCAGCCAGTCCCTCGATGAGGCTCAGCGCCCCACGAGCCGCTTCTGCAGAAGTAAGGTGAAAGGCTGTCACAGCTTGCCCGTCAGCGGAAACGAGACCAACTTTTCGCTGACCGCCTTGGATGAATGTTGCGATACGCATTACTTTTCCTCGTAGCTCAGTTGCATAGGTCCGGGCTTATTTCCCGGTGCAATGAACTTTAGGTAACCACGCCTCTTCGCGCTTATCGAGACATCCGGCGACTTATCAAAATGTCTGGCGAAGTGGTGCGGAGATACCCGGAAAACTTGCCTCAGACCCTCCCACAGCAGGAACAATCCACGAGAAAAGTAATGACAAGAATCAAGGAGACCGAACCATGGCCGAGGCATACGCTTTACACGAGGGCGCGTTTGGCACCGCCATCGTCTTAGAGGCGGGCGCAAATCTCGTCTCACACGCCCATTCAGAGACACACCTAGCCCTGTGGCTGGGTGGAGTTCGCGCTTGCGCCCATGTTGGAGAGGAAACGGTGATTTACGGTGAGAACGTCGCGTTGGGGGTTAACGCGTTCGAAGCACACGATATGGTCCTCCTAGAGGAGCCAGGTTCGTGTCTCTTCCTTGTGTTTCTCATCTCCCAGCCTTGGCTTCAGGCAAGAGCACACGAAAGTCACCGTAGCTTTCGCTTTCAAAGCCCAACGGTCTACATTGACGGTGCAATGCGACGCTCTTGCTGGAGAGTGCTAGACCGCATTCTGGCCGGTGGCACTCCAAAAAAGGAGCTGGACAATGAGGTTGAGGCTCTTCTGCTGGCAGCGATAGATGGCACACAAGGCTTAGGCCATCTATCCACACCGACTGGACCTATGCTGGACCATCGGCTGCGTCGGGCTATCGCACATATGCGTGAGCAAGTGGACAAAACGTCGGGTATTGATGACATTGCAGCGAAGGTTGGGTTATCCCGGGCACACTTCTTTTCGCTTTTTCGAGAGCAGTTGAACACCACACCTCATGTATTTTGGAGCGGCGTACGAATAGAAGAAGCGATGCGGCGCGTTAGCCAGGGTGAAGTGCTGACGGAGGTGGCACTCGACCTTGGCTTTACCGCGCCAGGAAATTTTTCGCGCTTTTTCAAAGAACACACCGGAGTGTCTCCGTCCAAGTTTCAGCGTGCTGCTGGTAACCACAGCCCTGTCACAGTGACGGGGATACCACGCTTGAAGTCCCCTCGAATTCCTGCACCAGTTAGATGAGCATGCAGGCCCGATGGGCTGAGCGGGCCAACATTCATCTGGGCAGGCACCGTCTTTGACGGTTTACCTGCTTGGATTTCAACTCTCGGCCATTAACACGGATTCCCTGGTCTTCCATGACCCACAGCGATGAATCAACTCGGCCTTGTACGGTCCGTTGATTGTTTTGGCCAGTACATTGGCGTAGCTGTAGCCCTTACTGCACACCCTCTGCCGATTGGCTGCACCGATACAGCCACCATCGACCCCATGAAGCTCTGGGCTGGGTTCCTCCGGTCGAGTAGCGTGTCAAACTGTTTCCCAGCCTCTATTTCTGACTGGTTCAGGAATTCAAAGGGACTTCAGAGTGACGTCGGGAGTTTGGTCATAAATTTGCCTAAGGAGGGTCTACTCCCCCTGAAATTTCGCGCGGACACCTCGTAATTCATTGATTTCATTGGGTCGGAATTTCAGGAAATGAGGTTTTGCAGAGGGTCCCTAACGGTTTTCTGTAACCTTTGGATACTGTATAGTAGAGCGCTATACAGCCAAAAAAGAACCCGCCATGTCCGAGGGAAAGAACGTATCCGTCAGTTTTCGAGTGTCCGCGCGCTTCAAAGCGTTGCTGGAAGCTGCAGCAAAACGGGAACGGCGCTCCCAAACCAACATGCTGGAGATGCTCTTGTTCCAGTACTGCGATGCGCATGGCATCGAGGAGCCCGAGCTCAAGGCTGTCAACGGAACGCCGGTGGAAGGGCCTACTAAGTGAACTTGCAATCCATTATCGCCACAGCTCCAACGCCCGTCTTGGTTACGGGAGCTGCGCTGGCTTTCCTCATCTTGGCCTTCCTGACGGTCTTTTTCGTCCCGGGCGTCCTCCACTGGAAACGGCTGAGGTCTATTCAGAAGGACATCCAGAGTTTTGAATCCAAAAACTCCGCCTCAGAGTTCAAGAAGGTCTTTGCCCGAGACCAGCGACTGGCACACCTTTGGAAGGAGTATCAAGACTCCCTGCATATCCAGCGCGAGGAACGTGATGGACAGCTCACCATCATCGCAACCCGTGCAACAGCGCCTGCCGAGTTGTACTTCAACAGCCAGTTCGTGGTAGACAGCCGGCTCCGCACGGAGTTCTTCAAGCACCTCCCTGGTCTGTTCACCGGCATCGGCATCATTGGCACCTTCAGCGGGCTTATCGAAGGTCTGCGCCAGTTCCAAGTTAGCGAAAACGCTGCCACCGTTCGGGATAGCTTGCAGTCGCTCATGCACCTCGTAGGCGAGGCGTTCCTTATCTCAGCGGCGGCCATTGGCGCAGCAATGGTCGTGACGTTCATCGAGAAGCTGCTTCTTGCATCCCTCTACCGTCGTACTGAGGAAATCGCCCACGACATCGATGCGCGCTTCGACTCCGGCGCCGGGGAGGAGTATCTATCGCGCCTCGTACGCGCATCGGAGGACTCAGCCAGCCAGTCCAAAATTCTTAAAGATGCCTTGGTCAAGGAACTTGGTGAACTGCTTCGGGAGCTGACCTCCGCTCAAATCACCGCATCAAAGGACGCACAGCTGCGGCTCGTCGACCGACTGACTCAAACCTCGAAAGAGCAAGTCGAAGCGTCCAGGGAAGACAACAAGGCACTGGGTGCCACCATTGCCGAGAGCATTCAACAGAGCCTACAAGGTCCGCTGCAAGACATCGCCGGCACCGTCAAGGCCGCAAGCGGCGACCAAAGCGCGACGGCTGCACGCATGCTTCAGGACGTCATGGCAAGTTTCAGCCAGCGTTTGAATGATTTGTTCGGGGGGCAGATTAGCGGTCTGAGCGACCTCAATCAGCAGACAGCCAAGAGCATCCAGGACGCGGTCGAAACCCTGCAGACGCTCGTCGCAAACATCGAGGAATCCAGCCGCCGTTCCACGGATACGATGGCCGAGCGGATGGCCCAGGCCATTGAGAAGATGGAAGCACGGCAAGAGGCGATGAACGCCCAGTCTGCGGCTTTCATAGAGCAGATTCGGCAACTCGTTGCATCGTCGCAGTCAGAGACTAACACCAAGCTTCAGGCCACACTGGAAACGATTGGTACTCAGGTGTCCGGTATGCTGGCCACCTTGAACGACTCCCAAGCCGCTGTCTTTGAAAGCAATCGTGCCCGTGAACAGGTCATGGCAGACCGTACAACCAGCGCCGTCAACAGCATGTCCGAGTCGGTAGAGGCCGCCATCAAGGAAATCGGCGTGGCCTCCACGCAGATGGCCCAGAACGTCGCGGTCCTCACCCAAACCACCAGCATCTCGGTCGACAAGATGAATGCCGGTGCGGAGCAATTGGGAGCTGCCTCTCGAAACTTCGCCGCGGCGGGCGAGCGTGTCACCGGCGTGCTGGGACAAGCGGCAAGCGTCACTGCCAAGCTCGCCGAAACATCTGGTGCACTTACTGCCGGGGCCTCCTCTTTGCAAGACCTCTTACGTGACTATCGCGTTCAACGTGACGCAGTCGGTCAATTAGTCGCTGAACTGCGAGAAACCGTCGAACTCGCCAGAAAAGAGGCCTCTCTTACAACCGACATCCTCGCACGCATCGAGAGTTCGGCGACCCGACTGGGAACCGCTCAGAAGCAGGCCGATGAATATTTGGAAGGTGTCAGCCGGGTGCTCGGTGAAGCCCATACGACCTTCGCCACTGAAGTTCGGCGCACCCTGGAGAAAGCCAATACAGAGTTCCACAACAAGCTCGGTGCAGCCGTCGGCCTCCTGTCCTCCGGCGTGCAAGAGCTGGAGGTGACGCTTGCCTCCATGGGCAACATGAAGCCAGCGCGAGTGTAAGCCATGGTAGGTACCAAGCTTGTCATCAAACGCGGTGGTAAGGATGAGGAAGAGAAGCCATTTTGGATTTCCTTCGCGGACCTCATGACTGCGCTGATGGTTTTATTCCTCGTAGTGATGGGCGTTGCCCTGCTCGCCGTGACGAAGAATGTGACCGAACGCGAGAAGGCCGAAGAACAGCACCGCAAGGACATCGAGCGCATCCTAGAACGGTTCACGGAAGCGGCGAAACGCTATGACGGCATCAAGGTCGACAAAGAGCGTCGCATTATCGACTTCGGTGACCGCGCCCGATTTGCCTTCGGTAAATCCACGCTGACTTCGGACCAGGAGAGCGTCCTGCGGCAGTTCGTCCCTGAAATCCTCACGTTGGCCAATGAAGACCTAGGCAAACGAGTGCTCAAGCGCGTTGTCGTTGAAGGGTACACGGACAAAACGGGCTCCTACCTTAGCAACTTGAATCTCAGCCTGCAGCGCAGTCAACGGGTCCTGTGCACAATGTTTGCGACCAGCGGCACTAACGTTCTGTCAGCTCCGCAGAAAGAGGACGTACGAAGTCTCTTTCTCGTCGGAGGCTACTCCTTCAATGCGGCCAAGGAAACCGACGAAGAAAGCCGCCGGGTAGAAATGCGAATGGAGTTCCTGGGCATCAACGAGCACCGAGCGCCGGCGCCGGTAGAGTCCGGAAACTTTGGCGAGTGCGCACTGCGATGAGCCCACTCGACCATCTGGCTTCGCTGCTACGTACCGGGACCGAGGAAGGTTCACGCGCGCTAGCGGTTTCCACAGAAATCGACGACGTACTGAGAAGAATACGAGAACGCGCCAAAGGGTCGGCTCGAGAGACTTTCTCCGAGGACCAGCAACTCGATGCTGTGCGCAGGTTTTGGCAAAGCCAAGAAATCGCATCTTTCCGGGACGCCTATTTGCTATCTTGGGGCCTGTGCCTGCCGCACAAGCCGAGTGCACCCTGTGTTCTGGAGGACCGCCCTCGGCTGGAAGCCGTTCTTGATGGCGTAGATAGCTGGTCCGAGCGTCCGAGCGCCTTCCGTCGCTGCTATCAGGGGTTGGCTAAAAGCTACTTCACCTACGATGCGTTCGGGAACAATACACCCTCGACAGCTCGCAACAACTGGAAGCTGCTGCGCGAATATCTGCACGACAAGAACGCCCTCATCAAAGACAGGCAGGTCAACCCAGACTGGGTGGCCACCGCCATTGACAACAGGCAACTGTTCGGGGAGAACCCTTGCGCTCCGTACGTCGATGAGTTGCTGCGGGGCGATGCCAGCGCCATAGACCATCTCTGCGAAGAACTGGGCATAGCCAAGGCATCCTGGTTCCTGCGCGAACTTGTCCTCGCACAAATCCGTGGAGCAACGCAGCTGAGCGATAAGCAGTTCAAGGGCCTGCTGCCCCGGATGCTGGAGCTACTCGCAAACAACGATGTGCTGCGAGACCGTGGCCTCGTCATGCTACTTGATAGATACGTGAAGGTTCCGGGCATGCATCTGCAGCAGAACCTGCGGGACTGGTCGGTGCTTTGGTGGGGGAATCCATGGCTCCCTTCCAATGAAACACGTTGGGGCGGGGTTGTGCCCGAGGCACGGTCGATGGTCTCCGATTGGCTCAAGCTGGAGTTCATCGAGACCTTTTTCACCAAACTGGCTGAAGACGGGATGGCCGACCGCCGCCGCATGGAGTTCTGGAAGCACTACGTCAAAGCCATCGACCACATCGAATTCGCACTGGGTTCAACTGCGCGGAATGCCCGAGACCGGGACTTCGTTGTTCTGCGCAAGAAGATGGAAGGGCTCATTTGTCATCTCGACGCGTCGGGCAGCAACAACGCCTTCATCATGCGAATGGGGGACTTGGTTGCGGTCGAGTTCAGCGGCATGGGCAATGCTCTGTACGGATACGACGCCCGCAGGACCGTTCCATTCGACACGGCTGAGCCGCTACGCCTACCCCAGTATGAGCACAATTCGCTCAAACAGAAGAACCGCAGCATCCTTTGGCTCAGCCACCAAGATGGCATCAACGGCTGGTCCAAGTGGGAACAGATGTTCGACGCGAAGTTGCGCGAGGAGTTCGGCATCAAGCCCCAGACCGTTGCGACGCGCGTAGTTCGGCCCTCATCACCACCCCATTCAGCTCAACATCCAGAAAACCTCCCGCCCCACCGCGAGCAACTTGCTGTTGAAAGCGCAGGCGCGGGGGTTCCCCGGCACTACAACCGGTTTGCCTTGAACAAACTTACCCATCGACTTGGTTTGCGCATTGAGGACAGAACGCCCAAGGGCGGCAGTCTCTGGGTCCTTACAGATGACTCCGACCGACAGGTCGCCGAAATTCTGTCCACCTGGGGCTTCCAACACAAGGCTGGCAAGGGCTGGTGGAGATAAGAAAAACACATGTTCCAGTTATTCAAGAAGAACGCCGCGCCTCCGTCCGAATGGGTGCGTCGCTGGTCCCCGACCGGATTAGTCATTGCTCAAGGCTCCGGACATAGCGGCGGCGTGCATCTGCGCGACCCCATGGTTGGCGGGTTCCTTACTCAGTTGGCCGACGATGGCCTTGCGGTCGAAGTCGACGATGGTTTCCTTCTGGGATGGGATGCGTTGTACGCCGCCATCACCGATGCCGCCTATGCCTCACTTCCCGAAGTCCTGTCGACGCCTCCTTTCACGAAGGCACGGCCGATACTCCAAAGCAGCAACTCGTTGACCGACGGAAACTTCTCCATTGTTCTCGCAGGTTGGCGAGACCATGATGGAGCACCCCAGGACTGGGAGCTCAATGGTCCGCTGATGGCGCGCGAAGACTGCTCGGAATTGATGCAACCCAAGCAGTGGGAGCTCTTCAAAGCGGTTGTTGCCTTTGCTCGACGGTCTGTCTCAGAGCGCACCGATATCGCACATCGCCAAGCTTGGGGCAGCATCCGAAAGCTCGCACTTCAAGCCGGTGCGCAGCTCGACGATTTTCTTTATCGGTCAGTGGTGCTGACCCCAGAAAAGCTGGAGATAGGGCTGCGGCGCTCTGAAGTAGTCGACGATGACCATGTGGTGGAGATAGAGCCTGGATTCGAGGGAGCCCCTTCGGATTGGCTTGATGCATTCGACCGTAGCAAGGACGTTCGAGACCGCTATGACATCGTCACGTCGGAAGGAATCGTCCAGATTCTGGTGACCCCAAAGGTCCGCACCGTTCTACAAGAAATCAAACGACTACCCGGTCGGCGAGTCGCAGGCAGCCGAGCTCAGGCCTTCCTGGTCAACCCATACGCCACGTTGGGCGATGACGCAGTCGATATCATCGTCGAGTCTCAGTTTGAAAAGGCCCGTGAAGACGCGGGACTTGCATACGAGCGATTCACCCCCGTGTTTGAGCGTGACGCTTCAGAGTACCCCCTGCAGGTAGGCTTGCTCATCGAAACGGCCAACACCAACGGTCCCGCGACATCGCATACAGAATGGCTCGACAATGCCAAACTCGAAGTGTTCGTTCGAACCCTTGATACCGCGCTTGTCCGCAACTATCAGCTCGTCGCCTGGCACGGCTATGACCTTGAGGTACAGGGCGACACGCAACGCCATCTCGATGAGTTGAAGGAGGCGCTTGCCCGGCGGAGCGCCCCGCCCACCCTGGTCTCGTATGCCCAAGTCCATGACCTCAGTGGCTACAGCTCACGCGTGGAAGGCATCGGTGTCGAGAAGCCGTACTACTCCCCTTACATAACGAAGAAGGACGAAGGAGAGGGATGGTTCCCGGAGAATGTACTACCCGTTGTCGTTTACCAACCGGCAGACGGTGGGGAGCCAGTAGCCGTTCCGACAAACAAGGCGGCCATTGAGCGGTTGGAGAAAGCGATAGCTGCAGCACAGCAATCCGGGGCAGCAACCGTAAAAACGTCTTGGCTGCCTCAGGACATTCCGCTGGCTGAAGCGAAAAACATCGTCCAAACGTTCAAGGAAGTCTTCAAAGACCTCGAAGATAGGGTGGACCCGCCACCAACACTGCTACCACCCCCCACCGAACAGAAAAAACAGCTCGTATTGCGAGCAAATATTCAAGCACTGGAATACGAAGAACTCCGTCGTGATGCGCTGGAGTCCGTTCCGTCCGAACCCAAAGTGCCGAAGGCGATTCGCCCCGAATACCCTCTGATGAAGCATCAGCGGAATGGCCTGGCTTGGATGCAGCATCTGTTCAGCCTCCAGACCGACTACCAGGTGCGCGGTGCGGTCCTTGCTGATGACATGGGCCTGGGCAAGACCTTCCAGTTGCTTGCCTTAATGGCATACCTCATTGAGAAAGAACCTTCGATTGAACCCATGCTCGTGGTCGCGCCTGTGTCTCTGCTGGAGAACTGGGCCGAGGAATCTCGCAAGTTCTTCCAGGAAGGCTCACTTCCGCTGCTGACCGCCTACGGCGATGCACTGGCGCCTCTGCGGGTGCCGCGCGCCCAGGTAGAGCAGCGCCTGCAGACCGACGATGGGCTCGTGAAGTTTTTGCGACCAAACTGGGTTGGTGACGCCAAGGTGGTACTGACCACCTACGAAACCCTGCGCGACTTCGAATTTTCGTTCGCTGCGCAGAAGTGGTCACTGATGGTCTGCGATGAAGCTCAGCGCATCAAAAACCCTGCGGCGATGGTGACCCGAGCCGCGAAGAAGCAGAACGTGGCCTTCAAGATTGCCTGTACGGGGACTCCCGTGGAGAACACGCTTGCCGACATGTGGTGCCTGTTCGACTTCGTTCAGCCCGGCCTACTCGGTGCCCTCAACGACTTCGGGCAACGCTATCGCAAGCCAATCGAGGCAAAGACGGATGAAGAAAAGGCCCGCGTAGAGGAACTCCGGACTCGCATTGCTCCGCAGATTCTGCGGCGGATGAAAGCGGACGTGGCAACTGAGCTGCCCAAGAAGATTGTTGTCGAGGACTGCCGAAAGTTGTCGTTATCCAGCACGCAGCGCAACCTGTATGCCAAAGCCATCGACAGTTTCAAGAAACGTGGAGACCCAGACCACCCCACGCCGTTCAAAAACCATCTGGGGTTGCTGCACTACTTGCGCCTGGTCTGTACCGACCCGCGGCCGCACGGTTTGAATGTCTTCAAACCAGAGCCGACCAAGCAGTACCGAGAGAAGGCTCCCAAGCTGGATTGGCTGTTGGCGCAGCTACGCCAAGTGCAGAAGAAACAGGACAAGGCCATCGTATTCTGCGAGTTCCGGGAGATTCAGAGACTTCTGCAGCACTACATCGAAGGCGAATTCGGCATCAAACCAGACATCATCAATGGCGACACCAGCGCTTCAGCCAGTCATACCGCCAGCCGGCAAAAGCGCATCAAGGCCTTCCAAGAAGCTCCCGGCTTCGGTGTCCTCGTCCTTTCCCCAGTGGCAGTTGGCTTCGGAGTGAACATCCAGGCAGCAAATCACGTGGTCCACTACACCCGGACCTGGAATCCTGCCAAAGAGGACCAAGCAACCGACCGGGCATACCGCATCGGACAAAAGAAGGACGTTTATGTCTACTACCCCGTCGTCTGGTCTGAAGACTTCACAACTTTCGATGTGAAGTTGGACCAGCTACTCACCTATAAACGTGGTCTAGCCGAAGACATGCTCAATGGTTCCGGCGACGTGAACCCTGGCGACTTCAATATTGCCGACGTCGTTCCCGCAGCCGATGGCCTAGATATTGATGAGCGTGTCACCATAGATATGGCACTGCGCATGAGCTGGCAACACTTCGAGTGCCTCGTTGGCGTGTTGTGGACGAAGCAAGGCTATGACTGCTATCGCACACCCGGCACTGGTGATAATGGAGTAGACGTAGTCGCATTGTCTTCGTCACGAGGAAAGCTGGTGCAGGCTAAAACCAGTGGAACTCAAGGCACCACACTTAATTGGGATGCTGTAAAAGAAGTGGTCGCCGGGGAGGCCTTCTACCGGCGGCGACATCCTATGGTGGACTTTGACAAGGTTTGCATCACCAACCAGTTCTTCAACCGACAAGCCCATGAAAATGCTCAGTTGAACTCCGTAGAGTTGCTGGACCAAAATCATTTGGCTGAACTCCTTGGCCGTTACTCGGTAAGTATGCAAGAGGTAGAGCGGATGCTGTACTCAGAGTGGACAGATTCGCAGTAGAGACTTTTTGTAGTTTGTGGCCCTTTTGTACTCCCCTCAAATCCCAAAGCCTGCCAATAACAGAGACTGGGAGAGTGGGTCGATTTTTAAGGCGACACCCTACGAGAATCTTGTGCAGTCACCGTTCTCAACGACTCATAAAGCAGCCACGATGGGTAGCGCCCTGCAGAAGCTCGCTGCAGTGTTGATGTTGATTTCCATCTCAAATTACCCCACTAACCCCCGGTTTTTCCATCTCAATCTGACCCACGCATTAACCCTAACCTGCTGCTTTTATGTGCAGCAGTCGTCCAGTGAAAGTAATAAAGCAGTTAGCAGTTAGCAGTTACGTGAAGTTGAAAGCTATCTATCTAGGAAACACTCAATTTATAGGTATTGGGCGCTCTCTTAGAACCATGCGTTCGTTCTTGCTGTTGTACTGCACGTATTCCTGACGTCCATTGCGGCATCGGACAAAGGCGTTATCAAGCACCCCGCCCGAGTCTTTCAAGCATTCATCTTTCGACTTCGCACGTATTGTTTCCCACTGTGGCTGAGAGTCACGAATAGTGTCTGTAACGCCCATGCCAAACTGCCCAGCTACTCGACCAACGCTTCGAGCTACGTCAGACTGTGCAAAGGCGACAGAGCTAAACATTAAACCGGCAATTGCTAAGAGCTTCATCTGCACTCCATGCTTGTAATGAAATCCATTGTATTCACCTCCCCGCAAGGCTCAGTTACGCAGCTACGCCTGACTTGACCAGCATTTCGTAGCTGGACGACTGCAGTCAGCATGATGCAGTTGTTGGGGAGCAAATCGGTCAAGGGGGGCACTTGGCCGCTAGCAGCCGTCAAAGTGCATATGCAATTTCAGAATTCTTTCCAGCTAGACAGACATGTTCTCCGCGAATGGCTGGATTCAGCACTCTAGAAGTCCTGCACTAGGACTCATGCTCAAAGCTCTGCTGGGGCTTTTGACAAACATAATGTGACTAAAAACGTACTTTAGGGCAGACTTCAGTACGAAAGTGCTCCATTCAAGCCCACAAAAGCGGAATCAGGTCAGCACCCACTCTTTGTGGGTGACATCTGTTTTTTTATTTATTTGAAATCAAGCACTTAAGAATTCGCTTGGGGTTTTTCGCAATGCTTAAAGACAATCTTTCGCATCGCCGAAGAAAAATTTGCGTAACCCTTTGATTTTAATGATGCTTTTTTCGCACCTTATGGTGCTCTCTACATAAAGAAAGCGTATCTCTTATCTAAAAAATACGCCAAGAATGCTTTAGAAAACAAAAAAATCAACAGCTTACAAATGGCGCTTGGATACATCCAAGCGCCATTTTTCTATATAGCTTCGCTTCTAACCAAGCGCCAGACGGTCCCAGAACGAGGGCCTTCTGGATAAATGAGCCCTTCTTTTTCATGCTCTGGATCAGGTTTTTTAGGCGTTGTTGCATAAATCGCCGGGCCTGCAAAATTCAATTTCAGGCCATCAACAGCTTTTCGCTGTCCTGTTGGCGCTGCTGACAGCCAAGTTAAAAACGCTGAGATAAAAAAGCGTGCAAAAAAGCCTTTGAGGCCCAAGCGCACCACTGCCCGCATCAGCCAACGCAGGTTGTAGCCTGCAGCGCATAGCACCGCATGGATGGCATCACCCATTTGTCCTTTGAGCCAGCAGCGGTCCACTCCGTGATCTGCTTTGGTAAGGATCAAAGTTCGTACCCACAATTTGATGGCTACCGTCTGCTACCCCCCAGACCATCCAGGCACGATCCTTACGCTCCAAAGCAGCGGTATTTGCCAGCGCAGACAGATATTGACCAATGGTTTCCGCGTCCTGCAAATTCTCTTTGAATTCCACTGTTGCTTGCTCACGAGGCAAATGCAGTAGCTCCATCAACTTGGCGTGCAATGCTGCTGTATCCATTCGTCCATCTCCCTGTCTTCAAAAATCGCTGCCCTCTCGCTGAACCGCATGCTTAAACTCCGTCAACGAGTACCGCCCCAGACAGCTGGCATATCTCCCAAGAGTATGCATATTTAATTCATCCAACGACAAACGTTCTCTCCCCCATGCCCTCCCTCAACCAGCAACGCACCCAGAAGTACATTCAGGCCCGGCAGCAGCATCCGGCCTGGCTGCTGCTGGCTTCGCGCAGGGCGCCGTTGATGCTCAGTTGCCTGGAGGCACTGTTTGAGCACCAGCGCGAAGGCGTGGGTTTTGATGATGCCGTGCAGGTACTGGCAGACATGCTGGCGGCGCATGCCAACCAGCCTGACTATGAGATTGACCCCGCCGATGTGGCCGCACAGGCACGCAAGGAGTTGCGCGAGTGGATTCGCCGGGCCTTGATCACCGAGCGCGAGGGCAAGATTTTTGAGACCGATGCGCTCAAGACGGCGCTGCGTTTTCTGGAGCAGCTGGACAACCGCTGGATGACCTCCACCGCTTCGCGCCTGGCGATCGTGCAGCGTGAAATTGACCACCTGGCGGCAGCACTGGATCCCAACCCTGAACACCGCGCCGCCCACCTGCAGCGCCACATAGAAGAGCTGCAGGCACAGCTGGCGCAGGTGCAGCGTGGTGAATTGCCAGTGCTCAGCGAAGAACAGGCGGTGGAAGGCGTTCGCGAGGTCTATGCACTGGCCACCAGCCTGCGTGAAGACTTCCGCCGCGTGGAAGACTCCTGGCGCGAGGCAGACCGCGCCTTGCGCCAGGCCATTTTGAGTGCGCAGCATCACCGGGGTTCGATCATGGACCAGCTGCTCGAAGGCCATGCCAGCTTGCTCAACACCCAAGAAGGGCGGGTGTTTGAGAACTTCCAGCAGCAGCTGGACCGCCAGAGCGAACTGTCCGAGATGCGCCAGCGCATCCGCAGCATTCTGGCCCACCCTGCCGCGCAGCAGGCCCTGGATGACTTGCAGCAAAGCAGCCTGCGCCTGCTGGTAAGCCAGCTCATCAAAGAGGCCAAGGTGGTGCAGCAAGTGCGTGCGCGCAGCGAACGTGAGGTCAGCCAGTTCATGAAGACCGGCCAGGCCGCCGAAAACCAGCGCGTGGGCCAGCTGCTCAATGACATCTTGCAGCAGGCCCTGGAGGTGGACTGGCAGCGCCAGGCCGTGCGCCGCCAGCCTGCGCCACTGCCGCCCATTGGCATCAGCCTAGCGGGGCTGCCGCTGATAGAGCGCCTGCGGGTCAAATCGCTGGAACAGGCGCAGACATCTGCCGAGTTGATGCTGACCACGCAATATGCCGATCTGGACCAGATGGAAGATGAGTTCTGGCAGACGTTTGAGGGGCTGGACCAGCAGGCCCTGCTGGCGCAGACACTACAGGTGCTGCAGCAGCACGCGCGCCCCATGAGCCTGCACGAGCTGGCGCAAGCCCTGCCACTGGGCGAGCACGATCTGGAAACGCTGACCGTATGGCTGACTGCCGCGCAGGCAGCGGGCATAGCACCAGCAGACGGCTGCGAACACATCACCACCACCGATGCACAAGGACAAGCTGCCTGGCGTTTTACCGTGCCTCGCGTACAGTTGAGCGCTGACGATGTTCAGACTTTTGAAGCACAGTAATCCATAAAAAATCATAGCTGCTAGCGCTTGATTTATCTTGGTTTTGCATAAAAACCAGCGTCAAAACATTGCAGCACAAGCGGTAGCAGCTATTTTTAGATGAGTTCCATGGGCACCACTCCCTCTGACGATCTGTTTGACCAATGGGCGGCCAGCACGCCAGACGATGCGCAGGACAGCGCTCTTTCTGCGCCAGAATCAGCACCCGCCAGCAACACGACACCCGTCAACCTGCGCCGCGCCATGCAGGAGTTGCTCAAGCATGGCCTGCTGGAGCAGCAAAGCAAGCCCCAGCTGTTTCGCCAGATGCTGACGGAAACCGCACGCATCAATACGCTGCTGGAGCCGCTGGATCTGGAGCTGCGCCTGGACGACACGCGGGGGCTGGCCTATGTCGCCATTCCTGCCAGCTACCAGCCCGATGAGGACGAGGGTGATGAATGGACGCATCCCCTGGTGCGCCGCCAGCGGCTGACGCTGGAGCAATCCCTGCTGCTGGCGGTTTTGCGGCGCGAGTTTTTGCAGCAGGAGCAAGAGCGCGGCATTGGCGTGCCTGTGTACACCAGTGTCGAGCAACTGCTGCCGCAGCTGGAGATCTACCTGGGCGCCAGCGGCAGCGAGATGCAGGACCGCAAGCGCCTGCTGACGCTGCTGGAGCACCTGCGCAGTCATGGCGTGGTGTCAGAAGTGGATGCGCAGGAGCGCGTGCTGGTTCGACCCATGATCGTGCATCTGGCCAATCCGCAGAACCTGCAGGCACTGCTCCAGCATCTGCGCAAGCTGACCCAACCCAAGCAGCAGGAGGAAGCACATGCCGACGACGAATGAAACTGCCCCCAGCTTTCACCTGAGCGAACTGCACCTATACAACTGGGGCGCGTTTGCAGGCCGCCACCAGGCACTGCTGGATGCAGACAACACCGCCATCATCGGCCCCACAGGCAGCGGCAAGACCACGCTGATTGATGCCTTGATGACACTGCTGTGCGCCAGCCCGCGCTACAACCTGGCATCCACCGGCGGCCATGAAAGCGACCGCGATCTGGTGTCCTATGTGCGCGGCGCCACCGGCCCCGGCCACAGCGGTGATGGCAGCCAGCACCTCACACGCAGTGGCCGCACCGTCACGGCCATTGGCGCACGCCTGGTGCGCGGAGAGGAATCCGTGCTGCTGGGCGCACTGTTCTGGCTGGATGGCACCAGCTCCTCCGCCTCCGACATGGGCAAACGCTGGTTTTTTGCGCAAGGCGCTGACCACCACTTGGATCTGTGGCTCGAGGCCCACCACCGTGGCGGTGCGCGTGCCCTGACGCAGCTGGAAAAAAACACCGAAGGGCTGCAGAGCTTTTCCAGCAAAAAGGCCTATCTGGCCCGGCTGCAGCGCTTCTTTGAAGTAGGCCCGAATGCTTTTACCCTGCTCAACCGCGCCGCAGGCCTGAAGCAGCTCAACAGCATTGACGAGATTTTTCGGGAGCTGGTGCTGGACGACCACGCCGCGTTTGACGATGCCCTGCAAGTGGTGGCCAGCTTTGACCAGCTTGCCTCCATCCATGCCGACCTGGAAGTGGCTAACCGCCAGTACCTGTCCCTGCTGCCCCTGCGCGACCTGGAACAGCAGGCGCGCAAACAGACGGAGCTGGTCGATCAGCTTCAGCGCCTGAAAGTTGCCCTGCCCGCCTGGTTCGCCACGCAAGGCCTGCAGCTGTGGGAAGCTCGCTGCCAAGAACTGCTGCGCGAACTGCAGGTGCTGCAGGGCCAATGCCACACCGCCGACGACGCCTTGCAGCAGGCACGGCAGCATGAGCAAGACGCCTTGGCCCACTACCTGCAAGCAGGCGGCAGCAATATTGAAATGCTGCGCAACAGCATTGCCACGCAAAAAGGCATCCTGCAGCAGCGCGAAAAAGCCTTGCTCGACTACCTCCAGCTGGCCCGCAATCTGGCACTGAGCGTGCCCCGCCGCCAAGCCATGAATGCCAGCGTGCTGGCTGCGCAGCAGGCCCAAGCACGCACGGCACTGGAGCAGCTCGCTGCGCAGGAAACCGCACTGCAAGAGGCCGCAGAAACCGCTGTCACGGCCGAGCGCAATGCCCATGCCCAGCTGCAGCAATGGCAGCAGGAATTGCAGGAAGTGCGTGCGCGGCCGCATTCCAACGTGCCTGCCAACTTTCAGCAGTTCCGCGCCGATCTGGCCCAGCACCTGCAATGCCCACCGGAAGATCTGCCCTTTGTGGCCGAGCTGGTGGAAGTGCCCGCTGCCCACCATGCCTGGCGCGGCGCCATCGAGCGTGCTCTGGGCAACCACCGCCTGCGCGTGCTGGTGGCCCCTGCCCTGATGCAGCGTACGCTGGACTGGGTCAACCAGCGCCACAACCGCCTGCATGTGCGCCTGCTGGAAGCGCGAGAGAGTGAGCCCGTGGACTTCTGGGACGATGGCTTTGCCCGCAAACTCAACCTCAAGCCCCATGCCCACAGCGCCGCACTGCGCCAGCTGCTGGCCGGGCTGGACCGCCACTGCGTAAACGATGTGCAAACCCTGGCCCACACCCCGCATGCCATGACGCAGCAGGGCCTGATGTCTGGCAAAGCCCAGCACTTTGACAAGCAGGACCAGAAACGCCTGGACCAGGACTGGATGACGGGCTTTGACAACCGCGACCGGCTGGCCCAGCTCAGCGCACAGATCGCACAGGCCGAGCAGGCATGGAAGCAGCTCGATGCCAACAAACGCCAGGCCCAGCAGGCACTGAGCCACTTGCGTGCGCAGCGCATCCTGTGGGAGCGCTTACAGGAGCTGCGCTACGAACTCATCGATGTGGCCAGCCCACAGGCCGAGATCCAGCGGCTGCAGGACCAGCTCGATGCCCTGCTCGACCCACAATCCGACGCCACCCAGGCCCAGCAGCGCTGGGAAGCTGCCAAAGCGCAGACCCAGGCCGCCGACCAGACGCTGCGCCAGCTGGAGCAACACAGGCAGCGGCAAACCGCCATTCAAGAACAGGCCCTGCAGCAGCGTGACCAGTTCGCCCAGCGGGTGGCCGAAACGCCCGCGTCCACGCTGGATACAGGTCTGGTGCAGCTGCTGCCCAAAGGGCGACTGCCCCAGCTGCAACACGAGCAGCTGCATGCACAAGAGCGCGACACCCTGGGCAAGATACAGGAACGCCTGGAGCAGGAAAACCGCCGCCTTCATGACACGCACAAGGAGCTGATTCGCCAGATGGGCAAGGCGCTCAAGGAAGACACGGGGGCACTGGTCGATCACAGCGAGGAGCTGGCCGCGCTGCCGCATTTTCTGGACCGACTGCGGGTGCTGGAAGAAGAGGCATTGCCCGAGAAACGCGCCCACTTTCAGGAGTATCTGAACGCCGCTTCAGACCAGGGCGTGAGCACCTTGCTCAAGGGCATCGAAACCCAGGTCAGTGACATTCTGGACCGCATCGAAGCCCTTAACCAGACCTTGCTGCGCGTGGACTTTCAGCCTGGCCGCTACCTGCAGCTGGACCCGCAACCCGTGGTGCACCAGAGCCTGCAGGCACTGAACAAGGCCATGGCGCAGCTGCGCACTGAACGCCTGCGCGACGACGGCGGCCGCAGCCACTACCAGGCTCTGCGTGCCATGGTGGAACTGCTGCGCGAGCACGCCAGCAACCGGCGCAACAAGGCATCGCAAGCCTTGCTGGATGCACGCTACCGCCTGCAGTTTGCTGTGCAAGTGCTCGACCGCGAAAGCGGTCAGGTACTGGAGCGGCGCACAGGCTCACAAGGTGGCAGCGGTGGCGAGAAAGAAATCATTGCCAGCTATGTGCTCACCGCCTCGCTGAGCTATGCCCTGTGCCCGCCGGGCCGCAACCGCCCGCTGTTTGGCAGCATTGTGCTCGACGAGGCATTCTCCAAAAGCTCGCAGGCCGTGGCGGCACGCATTATTCAGGCGCTGCGCGAGTTTGGCCTGCACGCCCTGTTTGTCACGCCCAACAAGGAAATGCGCCTGCTGCGCGACCACACACGCTCTGCCGTGGTGGTGCACCGCCGTGGCGCACAGGCCAGCCTGGCCTGCCTGAGCTGGCAGGAGCTGCAGGCACGTGCGCAGCAGCGCCAGGCCCACGCACCGCAGACCGCATGAAAACGCCACAGCAACTGGCCCACTGGCTCACCCGCTGCTGGCAGCGCCAGGACTGGCGCGAAAAGCAGCTACTGCCCGGCACGCCCGGGGCATGGCCGCTGCGCCTGGCCATTGGCCTGCCCGACAGCCAGGTGTTTCTGCAAAACGGCAGTGCCTTGCGCCAGCACTTGCAGCAATGGCACAGCGTGGCGGACCGCGGCATGGGCACGGTTCTCTGGACAGAACACCGCTTTCGCGGCGCCAGCGCGGCCCTGCGCATTCCCACCCACTGGGAGCTGGCCAAGCCTTCGCAATACCTGCAGGCCGTGCGCCAGCTGGGTGGCAGCAGCGGCACAGCCATTGCGCGGGAGTACAGCGCGCTGCAAACCGTGCTGGGCCAGGTGGACCCGTGCTTTCACCGCCTGCTGGTACGCCGCCTGGCCCTGTGGCGCGATACGCCGGTAGAGGCCGTCGTCACCGCCGCCCGCATCGCCATGGAACTGCAGCCGCAATGCGCCCAGGGCAAGCCCCTGCGCGCGCTGGCCCTGCAAGGCAATGACAGCAAGTTTTTTGAGCGCCACGCCGCCCTGCTCAAAGCCTTGCTGGATGAGCGCTTTGACGGTGCCGCCAGCCGCGAAGGCCTGGCGGCATTTCTGGGTGCGAGCGAAGAGGCCGACCACTGGCTGCTGGTACTGCCCCTGGCCCCGGGCCTGCTGCCCTTTGGACGCCTGCGGCTGAGCACGCAGGAGCTGCGGCACACCCCACTGCCCGGCCAGCGGGTGCTGCTGGTGGAAAACGAACAATGCGCTCACCACCTCAACATCACCCTGCCAGACACCGTGGCCGTACTCGGTGCGGGTCTGGATCTGGAATGGCTCAACGCCCCCTGGCTGCAGGAACGCCACGTGGCCTACTGGGGCGATATGGACAGCTGGGGCCTGCAGATGCTGGCCACGGCACGCCGCCACCTGCCCCATCTGCAGGCCTTGATGATGGACCGCCCCAGCTTTGAGGCCCACGCCCAGCACGCCGTGCCAGAGCCTGTCCCCACCACGCTGGATGCGCGCTGGCATGACCTGCTGCCGCACGAGCAGGAGTTGGCCCAATGGCTGGGCCAGCAAGGCTGTGGCAGGCTGGAGCAGGAGTTTTTACGCACGCAATGGGTACAGCAGCATCTGACGCAGTGGTTGGCAGGAACGCCAGCAGCGGTCTAGCCACTTGCCGCCAGTGCCCAAAAAACAAAGCCTCTCAGGCGCAACACCTGAGAGGCTTTTTATGTATGAATCCGTACGGAATCAGGCCTTAGAACGGGATGTCGTCATCCATGTCGTCAAAGCCAGATGCTGCACGCTGGGGAGGAGGTGCCATGGGCGCTGGTGCGGCGGCAGGGGCCTGCTGCTGGGGTGCTGCAGGGCGGGGAGCTGGCGCTGCGGGGCGGCGG
>ERZ1034984.40-NODE-40-length-132180-cov-49.824265_pt1 | contig 132180 bp, 108 predicted proteins | sample MGYA00520589_ERZ1034984 | MGnify/ENA primary metagenome ERZ1034984 (study PRJEB33766, sample SAMN09781790) | gut metagenome | biome: gut microbiome | host: Homo sapiens | place: Madagascar | study: EMG produced TPA metagenomics assembly of the PRJNA485056 data... | reverse complement strand
GCGTTGACCTGCATCAACACCCCCATCCGGACACACTTTTTGTCCTATAAGCCACTTTTTTTCGATTGCGGATTGTCGGGTGACGAAAAAACGCAGATCGTGGCCTAAAAATGCAGTAAAAAAAGCTGCAAAACGGCCCTTTTTCCGCTTTGCGGGAATGGAAGAGAGTCCCTAATCGAAAAAAAGTTGCAGAAACGTCAGGATTTTTGTTTTTGCGATGGGCGGCGATTGCCGTAACGTGGCAACCTCGCGAAAAATACGCGGAGTCAGCAGCGATGGCAACGGCAATGGTTCAGGCCGAGGAGCAAATCCCGATCTGACGGGTAAACCTGAGCCTGACGGTGGTACGGTTCCAGATTTGCGGTGGTCGCGTAGATGGAGGGGCAAGCCTGGAGCATGCGAGTTGCATCAAAGAGCAAACTTCCAATTTCGAAGAGTGACTTTTTGCGTCTGTAAAACTGCCTAGTGCATAAGGCGTGCGGGAGCGAACTGCTGTTTTGCGCGTGGTTCATGATTTCTCGGATGGTTTATTTCCCTATTACGTTCATCCAGCGAATGGTTAACGTTGAAAACGTGTTCCAAATTGAACGTGTTCGATGCTCTTTACATGGGGTTTTGCTGCTATGATCGTTTTACATGCACGAATGCGCAGCTTGGCTTATGCCGAGCAGCTCGTATTCTGCAGAGGAGGGGGAAATGAGAGTTGAAGATTTACGCTACTTTGAGCATCTTGCCGAAGTGCTCAACTATACACGCGCATCAAAAGATCTAGACATTTCGCAGCCAACGCTTTCATTGGCAATCAAGCGTCTTGAAGAAGAATGGGGCGTGCAGCTTTTCTCGCGCAATCGTTCTACCGTTGAGCTTACCGATATTGGGCGGGATATCTCAGATTGCGTTACCGGTGCTCTGCGCAGCCTCGACAGGGCGCGTGTACTTGCCGAAGAATCTCTTGGCACAGAAAACGCCACGATCAATCTCGGAACCATCTATGCTATGCAGGGTAAGTTCTGGTCGCAGGCGCTGTTCGAATTTCGAGAAAAGAGCCCATTCGATCCGCATATCACGGTTACACAGGCCTATTCGCGCGAACTGCTTCGTAGATTGCGCACAGGGCAGCTTGATGTTGCGTTTGCCAGCCGCATAGAGGACACACCCGACTTGCGTTACAACCTCTGCTGGTCCCAGCCGCTGGTTCTGGGTGTCAACAAAAAGCACCCATTGGCAAAAAAGAAAGAGGTTTCGCTGGCGGAACTGAAGGGGCAGGAAATTCTTTCCTACGATCCCGCTTCCCCTGTTTACCAGGAAATCGTCGACTTGATTGAAAGCTACGACCTTAACGTGCAGTTCTCTTACGATGATGAGATTACGCTTTCGTCGTTGGTTGCCGGCAACGAGTCGAAGACCGCTCTGTTCTGCTATTCGTTGATGATCAACGCATTTGATGATGTGGTGTGCATCCCTGTGCGCGAGGCGCCGATTGACTTTCACAAAACCTATGTGGTTAGCCGCGATGAGGGCCGTCAGCCGAAAGTCGTTCAAGAATTCATCGATTTTATGAGTGCTCACCGTTTCCCTCGATTGTTGAGTTAATATAGAACACGTTCAGAACGTGTTCTAAAACGTGTTCGTTATTCAGGAGCGGGAATACCTGAATCAGCGGCAATGCGTTTCCTGAACACCGTCGAGGGGATGTGTTCATGATGCAAAAGGGACAGCATGATCAAAGCAAAGTAAACGTAGCGTATTCGTACGCTAGCGAACAGGGACTGCAGCAGAAGGCAACGGCTCCGAATCCGCCTACGGAAGCGCAGTTGGCCGATCCTCTTTCTTTTGCGGCGAAGGCTCGTTGGTTTGCGCTCGGTTTGCTTGGCGGAATCTTTGCCATGATCGTTAAGCTCGCTCTTCCTACCAAGATGAGCTTTGAGCAGCGCAAGCAGTCCGAATGGGCTGTGTGGGCAGGCTTCGCAGTCAACACCTTCCTTTTGGTTGTTCTCATTAACACGGGCTGCGTGGATATGCTTATTGCGGGCCTGTCGGGTACCGCGGCGGCTCCTGCATATGTTTCCCCTGCATTTGGCTAGGCGCAAATCAAGCACAATACACTTCATGGATGGCCAAACGGCCCAAGCGCAATGCTTGGGCCGTTTTTTGTGGTGCCTGTCTGGTTTTCGTTGGCGGATGCGGGGCCGTACTCAATTGTTTGGGAATACGCCGAATCCGTCGGGCTCCATTGTTTTTGGCCGTTTACCGCCACCACCTTCCGCTTGCGTGGGAAATTACGCTCAAACCACGTCCTGATGGGTGAAACAAACCCGTTTCGCGAGCGAAAACTGATCGAAACAAATGCTGATTAGGGTTGAGAGGTACCGAAAAGGCGGCGGTGGTTATGGCAAAATAACCAAAAGCCGTTAAGCAGTCGCATAAGCGTCAATACCTAAAAGGAGAAAAGATGGCCCACGTTTCTGAAATCTACGGATCGATGGTGTTCAACGAGCACGTCATGAAGGAACGCCTTCCCTCCGCAACCTACAAGAGCCTTACCAAAACCATTAAGGAAGGTAAGCCTCTCGATATCGAAGTTGCGAATGTCGTTGCTCACGCCATGAAGGAATGGGCTATCGAGCACGGTGCTACCCATTACACGCATTGGTTCCAGCCCCTTTCGGGCATCACCTCTGAAAAGCATGACAGCTTCCTGAACCCCGTAGGTGACGGCACCGCTATCATGACCTTCAGCGGCAAGGAGCTTATCCAGGGCGAGCCCGATGCATCGAGCTTCCCCTCCGGCGGCTTGCGTGCCACGTTCGAGGCTCGCGGCTACACCGCATGGGATCCTACCAGCTATGCGTTCATCAAGGACGAAGTGCTGTGCATCCCCACCGCGTTCTGCTCCTACACCGGTGAAGCGCTTGACAAGAAAACCCCGCTCCTTCGTTCCATGAGCGCTGTAAACGAGCAGGCTCAGCGTGTTCTGAAGTTCTTTGGCGAAGACGGCCATCGTGTTGTTTCTACCGTTGGCGCAGAGCAGGAGTACTTCCTGATTTCCGAGAAGGACTATGTAAAGCGTCAGGACCTTGTCATGACGGGCCGTACCTTGTTCGGTGCTGCTCCGCTTAAGGGCCAGGAACTGGAAGAGCATTACTTTGGTGCTATCCGTCCTACCGTCAACGAATTCATGAAGGAAGTCGATGACGATCTGTGGGCACTGGGCGTTTCCGCAAAAACCAAGCACAACGAGGTTGCCCCTGCGCAGCACGAGCTTGCCCCGCTGTTCACCAACTCGAATCGTGCAATCGACGAAAACCTGCTTACCATGGAAAAGATGCGTCTCGATGCATCCCATCATGGCCTGGTTTGCCTGCAACACGAAAAGCCTTTCGAAGGCATCAACGGTTCCGGCAAGCACAACAACTGGTCGCTTTCCTACGACAAGGTTAACCTGCTTGACCCCGGCGACGATCCGATGGACAACCTGCGCTTCCTTGTGTTCCTTGCTTGCGTAATCGAGTCGGTTGATGAATACCAGGAGCTGCTGCGCATGTCGGTTGCCTCTGCTGGCAACGATCATCGTCTGGGCGCAAACGAGGCACCTCCGGCTATCATCTCCATTTTCTTGGGCAGCGAGCTGGGCGCTATCGTAGATGCCCTTATTTCTGGCGATGAATACCATTCCGCCGATGCAATTGCAATGGACTTGGGCGTTGCTGTTCTTCCGAAGTTCATGAAAGACAACACCGACCGCAACCGCACCAGCCCCTTCGCGTTCACGGGCAACAAGTTCGAGTTCCGCATGCCCGGCTCTTCGGTAAACCTCTCCGACTGCAACATGATCTTGAACACCGCAATGGCAAAGAGCCTGAAGGGCTTTGCCGATGCGCTTGATGGTGCCGAAGGCGCCGACTTCGAAAAGAAGGCCATCGCTTACATCAAGAAGACGCTCACCGATCACCAGCGCATCATCTTCAACGGCAACGGCTATTCCGAGGAATGGGAGAAGGAAGCAGAAAAGCGTGGCCTTGCAAACCATCGCAATACCGCCGAGGCTCTGCCCTGCTTCGTAGACCAGAAGTCTCTCGATCTGTTTGACGAATTCAACGTTCTTACCGAGCCTGAGGTGCGCAGCCGTTACGAGGTGAAGCTCGACAAGTACAACAAGCTTCTGAACATCGAGGCACGCACCATGATCCGCATGGTACGTCGTACGTACCTGCCCGCTATCACCGATTACATGGCTGATCTGGCAAGCGATATCACCACGGTGAAGGCTGCTATCTCTGGCGCCGATATGACCGAGACCGAAAGCGTTCTCGAGGTTATCGTTACAGGCGCTGACAAGGCGGCAAAGGCAACCCGTGAGCTGATCAAGGTTCACAATGCCGCTGAGGCCATCGAGGCACCTCAGGAGCAGGCAAATGCCTACGCTAACAAGGTAATTCCTGCCATGGATGCCCTTCGCGCCGAGATCGATGCCCTTGAATGCGTGGTAGAACGCGATTACTGGCCCGTCCCCACCTACAACGACATCCTCTTCTACGCGTAATGATTGAGCTGGGAGTATAGGGACAGGCCCCTTATTCCTACTTTGTGAAGAGAGCCCCGCTTGCTAAGCAGTATGCAAGCGGGGCTTTTTTGTGCGCTATGCCAAACTGGGAAAAGGGGACCTGCCTTATACTCCCGGTTTTCGAGGTAGGGCGGCTTAGGCTCTTGCGTCCCGTTAGTTGCGGAGCGTTACCAACTTGCAACGATCTTTCCCGATAATTGACATGTGCGGCGTATCTTTCGTGGAGTGCTGTTCGGGCTTGCTGCGGCTGGCTAAGATGGGAGCGAAACCGTTTCCGACCACGAAGGGTTTGAAAGCATGGCAAGCGAAAAAGCGCCTGGCAAGCAGTTGGCAAAATCAACGGAGCAGTATCAGCTGTTCGAGCAGGCAAGCAGGCCACTATTCAAAAAATACGAGGCGGCTATTCGCGAAATGCGTACGCGTTTCGAGATCCTTGACGCCGATCTGGAATATCGTTTAAGCCGTAACCCGATCCATCACATTGAATCGCGTATCAAAGCGCCTAAAAGCGTCTATGACAAGCTGTATCGTTACGGTGTGCCGGTAACACTGAAATCCATGGAGGAAAACATCCTGGACATTGCGGGCATGCGCGTAATCGTTTCCTATATTGACGATGTAAGCGCCCTGCTGAAGGTTCTCTCCCTTCAGGACGATTTGCAGATCGTGAAGGTGAAGGACTACATCACGCATCCCAAGCCAAATGGATATCGCAGCCTTCATATCATCGTGAAGGTGCCTGTTTATTTCCTTGACCGGAAACAATATGTGCCTGTTGAAATTCAGCTGCGCACCATAGCGATGGACTTTTGGGCATCGCTTGAGCATACGTTGAAGTACAAGCAGGATGCCAAGGTTGAAGGCATCGATATGTTCGACGAGTTGAAAGACTGTTCCGATATCATCCAAGATGTCGAGCGCCGTATGCAGATTCTGATGCATGCCGTGCAGACATCCGATGTCGAAGAGGCTGCCAGCAGACGACGCGCCCAGATTGAAGAGCAGGAAAAGGTCGTTGCGGGCGTTGCCGATGTGGTATCGGAAAAGCCCGAGCGCGCTATATCCTCTAGCACCAAGACGGTAACCGAGGCTGCGGTGCAGCGAGCGATTTCCGATGCCGCCGCCGTCCGTGAGAAAACGGAATAGCGAACGAGTTGAAACGTGGTTCTGTGGGCTGTGGCGCATGTGTGTTATGTCGCCGCAAGCTGGGATGCATGCGCGCTGCGCCACCTCAGGTTGGTGCGCTGTCGTCGATTTGCGCCATAAGGGCGGTCTTGTTTGGTTGCGCCCTTGAAGGTTGAGGTGATGGGGACCGTGGAAGCTGCAGGCCCTTAGCGGCGGCTCCTTTGTGGGGAGGGCTGCCTTTTACGGAGCAGGAGGCCCCAGTTGCTGCCTTTTTGTGCGGAACTACATCACTCTACTTAGTTGGAGTAGAATAGAAAACCGAAAAAGTTCCCAGCGGGGCGTGCTTACGCGTCCTGGGCTTTGGGGGAAGAAGAACCGCGAAAGGAAGAACAAATGGCTGACGTGCAACCTGTTAAGTACATCTGGAAGAACGGCGAAATGGTGCCGTGGGAACAGGCAACGACGCACGTTCTGACCCATGCCCTTCATTACGGTTCCGGCGTGTTCGAAGGTATCCGTTGCTACCACAATGAAGAAACGGATGAAACAGTTATCTTCCGCCTCCGCGACCACATGGAGCGTTTGCAGCGCAGCTCCAAAATTGCCATGATGGACCTTCCCTACAGCGTAGACGAGCTGTGCGAAGCAACCGTTGAGCTTATCAAGAAGAACGAATTGACGTCTTGCTACATTCGTCCTCTTGCATACTATGGCTATGGCCAGATGGGCGTAGACCCGACGGGTGCTCCCGTGGACGTTATCATCGCGGTATGGCCTTGGGGCGCTTACATGGGCGAAGATGCCCTTAAGAACGGCATCCCTGTGGGCGTTTCTTCTTGGCGTCAGCGTTCCTTCAACGCAATTCCTCCTGCCGTTAAGTCTTCCGCTTCCTACATGAACTCCATCCTGGCAAAGCTCGAGGCAAAGAACCACGGCTATGCCGAGGCTGTTATGCTCAACGAACAGGGCTACGTGTGCGAAGGTACGGGCGAAAACCTCTTCACCGTTCGCAACGGCATTCTCTCTACGCCTCCGCTGTCTGACGGTCTGCTTGAGGGCATCACTCGCGACACCATTCTGCATATTGCTTGCGACATGGACATTCCCGCTATCGAGGAATCCCTTACCCGTTCCGATCTGTACATTGCCGATGAGATGTTCATGTGCGGTTCTGCTGCCGAGCTTACGCCCGTCCGCAGCGTAGACGACCGCGAAATCGGTCCTATGGGCCCCATTACCGCGCAGCTTCAGAAGCGCTATTTTGAGGTTGCTTATGGTAAGGCGCCCGAGTATGAAGAGTGGATCACCCGCTTCTAATCGAGGTGCGCTTTCAGTGCGCTTTCTTCAAGCCGCATCCCCCTTTGCCGTAAGGCGCAGGGGTGCGGCTTGTTTTTTCAGGGGACAAAATGAGCGCTCGCTGCAGGGGTGTCGCGCCAGGGGAATCATCAACGGTGAAAGGGGTATGGGCTATGCCGGAGCTTAGGACAAGAGAAGTGGAAGATCTGCTTGAGGTCTTTGCGGGTTTAACCCGTCCTGATGATGTATTCGCCCTGCTGGAAGATTTGTTCACTGTTCGCGAGATCAAGGATACCTCGCAGCGTTTGGATGTAGCGCGTATGTTGCGCAAGGGCAGTTCATATGCTGTTATCGAAAAGGCAACTGGGGCTTCTGCGACAACCATCGCTCGCGTGTCAAAGGCATTGAATTACGGTGCAGGCGGTTATGGCCTTGCCTTTGAGGTGCTTGATGCCAAAGAGGCAGAAAACGGGGAAGCCGCCAAGTCGGAAAGCCCGACAGCCGAAGGTGAAAAGCAATAGGAGGGCAACGGCTGCGTTGCCCCGCGAAGCCGCCAAAGCGCGGCTTCTTTACTGAAAGGAGCAAAGACCCAATGAGTTCGTTCGCAGCGTTCTGCAAACGCAAGGATATTGAGATTTCCGTTCAGCGCTACCTGATTGACGCTCTGGGCGCCATGGCGCAAGGTTTGTTCGCCTCGCTGCTAATGGGTACTATTCTTTCGACTATTGGTCAGCAGGCTGGAATCGATGTATTGGTTCAGGTGGGTGATTTCGCCAAGAGTGCGGCGGGTCCTGCCATGGCCGTATCCATTGGTTTTGCGCTGAAAGCGCCATCACTGGTGTTGTTTTCCCTGGTGGCGGTTGGTTACGCGGCGAACAGTCTGGGCGGTGCGGGCGGTCCATTGGCGGTGCTTGTGGTTGCTATCGTTGCTTCAGAATGCGGCAAGTTGGTTGCCAATGAAACGAAGATCGATATTTTGGTTACTCCTTCAGTCACCATTCTGGTGGGATGCTTGCTTTCCATGGCATGCGCGCCTTCCATTGGCGCAGGCGCTACCGCGGTAGGCTCGCTCATCATGTGGGCTACGGAACTCCAGCCGTTCTTTATGGGTATTTTGGTATCGGCTCTGGTGGGCATCGCCCTTACGCTGCCAATCTCTTCGGCTGCCATCTGCGCGGCATTGAGCCTTACTGGTTTGGCAGGAGGCGCTGCCGTTGCTGGCTGCTGTGCTCAGATGGTTGGTTTTGCGGTAATGAGCTTCAAGGAAAACCGCTGGGGCGGTTTGATCTCGCAAGGTCTGGGAACGTCGATGCTGCAAATGGGCAATATCGTGCGCAACCCACGCATCTGGATTCCCCCTACGCTGGCTTCCATGATCACTGGGCCCATCGCGACATGCGTTTTCCAGCTTAAGATGAACGGCCCTGCCATTTCATCGGGTATGGGCACGTGCGGTTTGGTTGGCCCCATTGGCGTGTATACCGGCTGGGTTGCCGATATGGCGTCAGGCGCAATGGCAGCCATTACCGCTATGGACTGGGCGGGTCTGGTGCTAATCTGTTTCGTGCTTCCTGCGGTGTTAACCTACGCATTCGGTCTTGTTTTGCGCAAGATTGGCTGGATTAAAGAAGGCGACCTTACCCTTGAATCCGCCGACGACATGGTGAAAGCCGAATAAGGCAGCAGGTATTCTTGGTTGTTTCTCGCTGAAGGGAGGGAAGGATATGGCAAAACGGTTTGTGGCGGTTCTAATAACGCTTTGTGCGGCACTGGCTGCGTTGTGCCTTTCGGGCTGTGCAGAAGAAGACAGCAAACCCAGCTACCAGCTGGTAAGCGAGGGCAAGCTCACTGTTGCTATGGCGCCTAATTTTCCTCCGTTTGACTCCCTAGACGGCGAGACTCCTACGGGTTTCGATGTGAGCGTTGCCCGTGAGGTGGCGAATCGTCTGGGGCTTCAGCTTGAGATCAAGGCAGTTCCGTTCGATGAACTGGTGCAGGGTGTACATGATGGCACCTACGACGTTGCGATCTCGGCATTGTCTATCAATCCCAGCCGGTCGGAGTTAGTCGATTTTTCTTCTCCGTATTACCTGGTTGATCAAGCGATTGTGGCGAAGAAGGGCGTGTACGAAAAGGTGTCCGAGCTGAAAGGCAAGCAGGTTGCCGCTGAGGCTGAAGCCACGGGTTATGACTACGCTATGGCAAACGTCACGCAAAATGTTGTCGCCTACAAGACCGCTGCTGAATGCTTTGCCGCTCTTGAAGCGGGGGAAGTTGCCGCTGTGGTAACCGATGAGCCTGCCGCAACATATCTCATGAACAGCGCCTATCCCAATTGTGTTACCCTGGAAACTGTGGCGACGTGCGAGAAATATGCTGTTGCCGTGAACAAGGACAATCGGGCCTTAACGGATGCCATCAATGACGCCCTCGACCAGATGGACAAAGATGGAACCCTTGCCGAGCTCCAAAAGCAAGTAGGGTAGGGTTTCGCGTCGCTGCGGAGCGCCCTTTTGGATATGCCTCTTACCCCAGGTGGCGAGTGCGCGGTTTGGCGCTGGCGGCAGAAGTCAAGCAGCCGTGCCCCCTGCCTTAGATGAAAAGCGCGTGGGGCACATGCCTGAATTCGGCAGACCTTAGAAATTACTTGTGGTACGGCTCGTGGCGGATAATCTTGAACGCTCGATAAATCTGCTCAAGCAGAACAACGCGAGCAAGGTTGTGGGGTAGGGTGATGGGCCCGAAGCTGATGCGCTCTGTGGCGCGCTGCTTTACTTCCTTTGTCACACCATCGCTTCCGCCGATGATAAAGGAAATATGAGAATCGCTGTTGAGCGCATAAGTATCTATTTTTTGCGCCAAGCCCTCGCTAGATGTTTCCTTGCCACGAATATCCATCAAGATAATGGGCCCGCGCTCCGGCAATGCGGAGAGCAAGGCTGCGGCTTCCTTTTCTGCGTTGGAGTCAGGTAGTTCACGCACTTCGATTTTTGCGTATCCGCCAAGGCGTTTCAGGTATTCTGCGACGGCGTCTTTCCAGAACTGCTCTTTGAGCTTTCCCACGGCAAATATGGTTATACGAAGCATGGCGGCCCCCAATCGCGCTGGCGTTACCAGCTTGAAAAGAAACATTGGTACAGTAGTTATTCGCACGGTATTATATCGGTCGAACAAGAAGCGCGCATGCGCATACCCACACAACACCTAAGGAAGCAGGCGTTATGTCACTCCCCGTATCTGACCTGAACAAGAAGGCTGACGGCCTTACCACCATGGAATTGGGCAAGGTTCTGCCCCTTACCGCTGAAGTGAAAGACGATCATCTTTTCATCGGCGGCTGCGATATGGTGGAAGTGGCCAAGGAATTCGGTACTGCATTGTACGTGTTTGACCAGGCTGATCTTGAAGCCCGCATGGATGAATACGTGCAGTCTTTCAAGAAATACTACGGCGACCGTGCCGAAGTTGCCTATGCTTCCAAAGCGTTCCAGAACAAGGCTATCGTACAGCTCGCCAACGAGCACGGCATGTGCCTCGATGTTTCCGGTGGCGGCGAGCTTACCTGCGCGCTTGCTGCGGGTTTCCCCGCTAAGCGCGTAGTTGTTCATGGCAACAATAAAACCCCCCAAGAACTGCGAGAGGCCATCGAGGCCGGCGTGGGCTGCATTGTTATCGACTCCCGTATTGAGTTGGGTCGCGTTTCTGCCATCGCCCAAGAACTGGGCGTAACGCAGGATATCTATATGCGTATTACCCCTGGCGTGGAAGCCGATACGCATGAGTTTATCCGCACAGGTTGCGAGGATTCCAAGTTCGGCTTCACCATGCGTGAGGACTTTGCCTTCAAATGCGTGAAGGATGTTTTGGAGGCACCGGGCGTCCGTCTTGCTGGTCTGCATTGCCATATCGGCTCTCAGATCTTCGCCCTGCATTCGTTCCGTGAAGCCATCGATGTCATGATTCAGTTCATTAAGCGCATCAACGACGAGTACGGTTACGAAATTGAAGGCCTCGATCTGGGTGGTGGCTTGGGCATTGCTTACGTGAAGGAGGAAGAGCCTCCTACGATTGAATCGTTCGCGAAGCTTACCTGCACTGCAGTGAAAGAGCTGTGCGCCCAGTATGGGGTGAAGGAGCCCCGCATTGCGGTTGAGCCGGGCCGCTCCATTGCGGCAACGCCGGGCGTGACGCTCTATACCGTGGGCATCTTGAAGACGCTGCCGGGTATTCGCAATATCGTTGCTATCGACGGTGGCATGTCCGACAACATCCGTACGGCACTCTACGGTGCGGAGTACGAGCCCGTTATCGCCAACAAAGCCAATCAGCCACGCACGAAAGTGGTAACGCTGGTAGGCAAGCATTGCGAATCGGGCGATGCGGTTGCCGCTGACGCATCAATCCAGAATCCCGATTTGGGCGATATCGTATGCATGTTCGGCACGGGTGCGTACTGCCATTCCATGAGTAGCCGCTATAACGGTCAGCCCAGGCCTGGTATTGTGTTCGTCAAGGATGGCAAGGCTCGCTTGGTAACTCGTCGTGAAACCTACGCCGACCTGATGAGCTGCGACCTGTAGGCTTTTCTTGCGGCAGCCATTTGCTAAGCTGCAATAACCGTTGTGCGGGGTTCTGATGGCGCGAATGGGGATTGATTAGGTGTGGTAAGCGCAGTTGGTCCCTGCTTGCGCATGTCAGGGCCCCGTTTTGTTTTGCGCGATAAGGTGGCTTTGCCTATCCATTTAACGGATCAGTGACAAACGACAATACCTTAACGTTTACAATAGAAGGAATATAACTTCTACGGAAAGGTGCGCTTCATGGCTGTCAAGGTTGGCTTGGTCGGAACGGGCACGGTTGGCGGTGGATGCTTGGACATCCTTCGCAACCACAAGGAAGAATTCAAACGTCATTTTGGCATTGACATTGAGCTGACCCGCGTATGCTCTCGTCAGCCAGAGGTTGCCGAGTCATATGGTCTGAGTGATATTTTCACCACCGATTTCCATGAAGTGATTGAAGATCCTGAAGTTGATCTGGTTATCGAGCTCATCGGCGGTACCACCTTCGCCAAGGAAGTGGTAATCGGGGCTCTGCAAAATGGCAAGAGCGTGGTTACTGCCAACAAGGCCCTTATGGCTTCTTGCGGTGAAGAGGTCATGAATTTGGCGGAAGAAAAGGGCGTAGAAATTGCGTTTGAGGCCAGCGTTGGTGGCGCTATTCCCATCATCGTTCCCTTGAAGCACTCCCTTATTGCCAACCGCATCGATTCCATTATGGGTATCGTGAACGGTACCACCAACTATATGATCACGCGCATGGACGAAGATGGCATGAGCTATGAAGATGCGCTGAAGGAAGCCCAGGAAAAGGGCTTTGCGGAAGCCGATCCCACAGCTGACGTCGATGGCCTTGATGCCGCCGCCAAGATTGCCATCCTGGCTTCCATCGCATTCAACTCCCGTGTAACCATGAATCAGGTGTTCACGGAAGGCATCCGTCGCATTTCCCCCGTCGACCTGGCTATGGCTCATGAAATGGGTTATGCGGTGAAACTCCTTGCCCATGCATACCGCTCCGATGCGGGTATCGATGTTCGCGTTCATCCCACGATGATTCCTGAAAGCCATCAGCTTGCCACGGTTAACGGCGTGTTCAACGCGATCTATACCGTAGGCGATGCTGCGGGTGAAAACATGTTCTTCGGTGAAGGTGCCGGTGCGGGCCCCGCTGCCAGCGCCGTTATGGGCGATGTGCTCGAGGTTGCCCGCCACCTGCAGATGGGTATCAAGCCCATTGTTGGATGCACGTGTACTGACAATCTGCCGATTCTTTCCGTTGAGGACCTTCATACGAAGTACTACATCCGCTTCGTGGTTGCCGATCGCAGCGGTGTTTTGGCTTCCGCGGCAGACATCTTCGCCAAGTACGATGTTTCGGTCAAGACGGTTACTCAGCGCGGCAATGCTGCACGAGATGACGTCGATCTGGTGTTTGTTACTCACACTGCCGAAGAACGCAATGTGCGCAAGGCCATCGACGATATCCTGGCTTTGGAGGGCGTTGTTACGGGCGGATTCCCGTCAGTTATCCGTGTACAGGACTAACAAGCGTTCCACGACGGTTTGGGCCTGATCTGCGGGTTATAGACGCACTTTTGTCCTATAATCCCCAAATAATGGCAAGATTCGCATATTTTGTACTCTCGGGCAGGAAAGCCTGGCTTTTCTGGCGAGATATTCGCGAAATGCACCCTTCGACAGCGCTTTCCCTGTTTAAAGCGTACATAATAAGCCATTTCTGACAAAACAGGCTGTCCGAGGGTGCATTTCAGCGATATTCTGCCAGAAAGTCGCTCTTTGGTTGCCCGAGGGTACAAAATGTTTGTTTCTCGCCATGCCTTGTTTGGAGTTTCCCTGCAATTCGAAAGGGCACGCGCTTTAGCGCGTGCCCTTTTTTGCGATGCGGTGAATGCGGGTTAGATTCCTGGTTTGGTTTGGCAAATTCGCTCTATTTTGGCATGTCTTCCAAGTCGTAGGGTGTTGCCTGGTAAACGTAATAGTTGAGCCAATTGGTGTATAGCAGCTGAGCCGTAGCTCGCCAGTTGGAAATAGGCTGTTGCGTAGGATCGTCGTTGGGGAAGTAGTGCTTTGGCATGTCGGGGTTTAGGCCTTTTTTCGTGTCGCGATGGAATTCGCCTGCCAGGGTGTCGGTGTCGTATTCGGGATGGCCGAATACGAAGAAGTGGCGACTATCAGTGCTTTTGGCGATGAATACGCCGGCTTCGTCCGATACGGAAATCAACTCCAGCTCGGGAACCTTCTCGATGTCTTCCGCGTGAACTTCGGTCCAACGAGAGTGGGGTGCGTGAATGACGGTATCGAAACCTCGAACCAGAGGAGAGGTGGGTTTGAGGATCTTGTGCTCGAAAACCCCGGTCATCTTGTGCTGCCTCAGATACTTCGGAATCCCGAAATGGTAATAGGCACCCGCCTGTGCGCCCCAGCAGAGGTACAAGGTTGAGAAAACATTGGTTTTTGCCCATTCGAAGATGTCGCACAGTTCGGGCCAGTAGTCCACATCTTCGAAGGGGAGCTTTTCGACGGGCGCCCCGGTGACGATCATGCCGTCGTAGCGCTTGTTGCGAATTTCGTCCAAATCCACGTAGAACGATTCCATGTGCTTGGGGGGTACGTGCGTTGCTTTATGTGTGACGGTTTGCAGGAGGTCGACCTCAACCTGCAAGGGCGTATTCGAGAGCTTGCGCAGGATTTGGGTTTCCGTTTCGATTTTCAGGGGCATCAAATTCAAGATAAGCACGCGCAAGGGACGAATGTCCTGATGGATGGCGCGGTGCTCGGTCATGACAAAGATGTTCTCGCCTTCCAAAACCTCTGTTGCCGGCAAGGCATCGGGGATGCGAATTGGCATAAGTGCTCCTTTATGAATAACGATACTTTCGTGCGTTTGTGCGATAGCAATCTCGATTGTACGCGCGAGCGACCAAGCCTTCTACGCTCGTCGGCCAATCTATAGCTAGTTATAGGTAATTGCATTGACCAGGTATTTTACTTGCCGAACTAGTCATCATCTTTTCCCGATGTGCTTTTACAATAGACGGTATCGCTTTACGCGCTTCGGCTGCGTGGGCGGGCTTTGGGAAGAAAGGAATACGCAATGAGCGAATCTTTGGCCACAACCTGCGTGCAGGGCGGCTATCGTCCTGGCGATGCTGAGCCTCGTCAGGTGCCAATTTATCAATCGACTACCTGGAAATACGATACAAGCGAGCATATGGGCCGTTTGTTCGATCTGGAGGAATCCGGATACTTCTATACCCGCCTGCAGAATCCCACGAATGATTTTGTTGCTGCTAAAATCTGCGAGCTGGAAGGCGGCAGCGCAGCGATGCTTACTTCGTCGGGACAGGCGGCAAATTTCTTCGCTGTGTTCAATATTGCCGGGCAAGGCGACCATGTGGTGGCTTCTTCGGCTATCTACGGCGGTACGTACAACCTGCTGTGCCACACCATGGCGCGTATGGGCCTGGAATGCACATTTGTTTCTCCCGATTGCTCCGATGAAGAGCTTGAAGCGGCATTCCGTCCGAATACCAAAGCGGTTTTCGGCGAAACCATTGCAAACCCAGCTCTTAACGTTTTGGACATTGAGCGCTTCGCCAATGCGGCTCATGCTCATGGTGTGCCGCTGATTGTGGACAACACGTTTCCTACGCCGGTAAATTGCCGTCCTTTTGAGTGGGGCGCTGATATCGTTACCCATTCCACCACAAAGTACATGGATGGTCATGGTGCTGGTGTTGGCGGTTGCATTGTTGACTCCGGCAAGTTCGACTGGAATGCCCACGCTGATAAGTTCCCTGGTCTTACTACGCCAGACGAAAGTTACCATGGTGTGGTGTATACCGAGCGTTTTGGGCTGGAGGGTGCGTTTATTACCAAGGCCACTTCGCAGCTTATGCGCGATTTCGGCTCTATCCAGTCGCCGCAGAATGCGTTTCTGCTGAACATGGGGCTTGAGAGCCTTCATGTTCGCATGGCGCAGCACTGCAAGAACGGCCAGTCGGTTGCCGAGTTCCTCTCCGGCCATCCGAAAGTTGCATGGGTTCGTTACTGCGGCTTGCCCGATGATCCGAATTACGAATTGGCGCAGAAGTACCTGCCCAACGGTTCGTGTGGCGTTGTGAGCTTTGGCGTGAAAGGTGGGCGTGAAGCTGCGGAACGCTTCATGGCAAACCTGAAGCTGGCGCAGATTGCCACCCATGTTGCCGATGCTCGCACCTGCGTTCTTCACCCTGCGAACGCAACCCATCGCCAGATGAACGACGAAGAGCTCGCCGCAGCAGGCATCAGCCCCGATCTCGTGCGCCTTTCGTGCGGTATCGAAGATACCGGCGACCTTATTGCCGACATCGATCAGGCCCTTTCGTTTGCTTAGTCGATACATCGGTACAGATGCCGCGACGTAGGGATTGCCCTGAACAAGCGTTCGCTGCTACTCACACCGCCCCTGGCTCGTTCGGGGGCGGTTTTTTATGGGTTGCGTACTATAATGGCAGGTGGTTTGGTTCTACGTGAATGGGCACGTTCGCGTCGGGGACCGCCTAATGCAATCCATCAAACTAGAGAGCTCCTTTCGCCATGCGTGACGTACATTGCCATATCCTTCCCGGAGTAGACGATGGTGCTCGCACCATGCAGGAATCGCTGCTGATGCTTTCCGAGGCCATGAGGGCGGGCATTACCTCTATCGTGTGCACGCCGCGATGCTGCGACCCCTGGTTTGATTTCCCGCGAATGTGGCAGGCGTATCTACAGTTGAAGCGCCATGCATCTGCTATCCCTGGCGCACCTGATCTTTCCATGGGTTTTGAGGTTGACTATCACAAACTGAAGAAGCTTGGGATGGATGCAGCTGTTCAGCTTGGCAATGACCAGGGGGAATTTCTGCTTGAGCTTCCTCAGGGCACTTTGCCGCTCGATTGGGAATTCATGGTTCACAATCTGCAACGCAAAGGCTTTAAGGTCATAATCGCCAACCCGGAACGATGCCGTGAAGTTCAGAAAGATATCGACGTTGCAAGGCGCTTCGTTTCAGCTGGCTGCGAATTGCAGATTTCTGCGGACTGTATTTACGAGGGTTTTCTTGGCCCTTCGCGTCGAGCGGCGAAAAAGTTGGTGCAGGCTGGCTTGGTCCGCTACTTGGCCAGTGACGCCCGTCATCCCTCCGACTATGAGCTGTTTACCGAAGCGATGGAGTACTTCAAGCGCTTTGCCGATTCCGAGGCAATGGAGAACAAGAGCATAGAAGAGGTTGAACGCGAGTGCGCTGAGGCGGAAGCTCGCGCCGATCGAAAGGGAAAAGGTGGCGGAATTGGTTTCGGTGGGGGGAATTCGCCCTTTAGGATGGGCGATTCCGTTCGTCGGGGTGGCGTGAATGGCGAGCATCCTCTTGATGCCGAGGCGGAGGCGTATCGTTCCGCTATGGATGCTATAGAAGGCATTGGCGGGAAAGCGAAGGGCTCTGGTGCCAGGGGGGCTGCTGCGCCTAGCGTGGTGCGTTCTTCCGAGGGCAGAAGAGCCATATCTGAAAACCTCGTGGCTAACCCGGAAAAGCTACCTCTTCCTGTTGAAGGCGGTATTGCGCGGGCGTCGTATCTTCAGTCCGCTGAGTGTTCTTCAGGTGCGGCTCTCGACGCCATGTTCGACGATGTTCCCGTTCGCGGAAAGCACGCGCGAAGGGAATAGGGTTTTCCGAAGCGCGGCTCTGCTTACATGGATTAAAGACGTTAATAAGTGGCTTCTCACCTCTATCTATAGGATTCGCCTATAGATAAATCTTTATTTATAGGTTTCTTTTCTTGGGTCCTGGTGCGACAATAAAACCGTTAGCGATACCGAAGCTAGCAGCTTTGTCGCATGCGCCCCACGCGATACCCCTCTCGCGCGCGGGCGCTTTTGTGTGAGGGGTTTCCTTCTTTGTTTCCCGCTTTTTTCTCAAGCCGCGAGCAGCTTTGCAATCTTGTTTTTGTATTGCGCTGAGCGGGGCTCTGCTTCACTCTGACCCTTGGGTCGGTGCTTCCCTGTACGCTGTTTGCTTCCTAGGGTATGCGCTGTGGCTTTTGTCGGTTCTGTTTTCGCTGTCGGCCAGCTTCCTTATCCAGGGGCGTTTGCCGTGCGGGGGCGGACGGTCTTTTTTCGGCGGTGAACGATTTTCTTGAGAAATGTTATTGACGGTTAACTTTTCTCTTGTTAAGTTAATCACGGTTAACTTAGAGGAAGCGAAACTTCCGGTGAAGAACTTCTACACCTCTTCATCGGCAATGTTCTCTTCGGGCTCATATTGGGATGTTGCCACTGCTTTGTCCTTTTTATTCGCCGGAAGTTACGCCGACTCGAAATCTCTTGCTTTTGAACAGGAGTGTGAACGAGAAAGAACCCGCCATATGGCGGGTTCTTTCTGTTTGGGGTCGGTTGTGCGAGCTTGTAAGTTGGATTGACAGGTACAAAGAGGCTCGGCGGATTTTCCGCGCTGCCGAATCATCTGTTGGTTCGTTTTTCTGTTTTCTTGAAGCCAAGACGAGCTAGCGCAGCACCCGCAAGCGTTGCAACGGTGTCCACTGCCCAGTCGGCAGGGTCGCAGCTACGGCTGGGAACGAACAGCTGGTGCCACTCGTCGGTTATGCCGTAGAGGCTCCCAATGGCGAGTGCTGCAAGAAACGCGGTGCGGGGGCTCAGGTGAAAACGCAGCGCGTTGAAGAGTAACGCGCCAAAAATAAGGTATTCGGTGAAATGGCCAACGGGAGAAACGTCAACCTCATGGCCGAATATCCATTGGGCGCCTGCTGAAAGTGCGCCCTTGATCGCCGAGATAATGCCGAGCCCGCTGTTAATCGATTCGCCTGTATTGGCGGACATCCAGAAAATCGCTGCCGCCATGGCGACGACTGCTAACCAGCTGAGAGCGATTTTTGCAGAGCGGGAAAGATGGTGGGTTGAAGAAGCGTTCATGGGGCCTTCCGGATAGTCGACGACTGTCTTTTCGTTGTTCAAAAGCACTAGTAGGGTACGCCATCATGTTATTGGGAGGGCGCAATGCAGCGCTGCGGTAAGATAAATCACAGTATTTCACCACCAAGGGGGGGATTATGTTGGAAGAGGGCAAGCAAGCTCGAACGCAGGTAATTGTGCTTATTTCCATCGTTATCCTTGGCTCGTGTTTGGGGAATCTCTCGCAAACTGTGCTGAACGCCATGTTTTCCGGCATGGCGGCCGACTTCGGTATTCAGATGGAGTTGGGCCAGTGGGTCACCACGTTGTACATGTTGGTGCTGGGCATCACTGTGCCTGTGGTTACATATCTCATGCGTCGTTTTCCGCTGAAAAACGTGGTGCTGGCGGCATTGTCTCTGTTGGTGGTTGGCGCCGCTGTCGATGCGATTGCTCCTAGTTTTGAGATATTGGTGGCCGGTCGTGCTTTTCAGGCGGTATCGGCGGGCATTACCATGCCCATGATGATCAGCATCGTTATGACCTCCTTCCCGCGCGATAAGCAGGCAACGGTAATGGGCATCACGGGTATCGCCATGGGCTTTGCGCCCAATATTGGGCCTACTATTGGCGGATGGATGATCGGATTTGCTGGATGGCGCAGCTTTTTTGTGGCGCTGTTTGCATGCGCGTTGGTGCTCTTGTTGCTCGCTGCAGCATTGATTGCCCGTCGTCCCCAGGCTGATTCGTCTGCAAGGCTCGATGGCTTATCATTGCTGCTTTCCGCATTGGGCTTTGGCGGCCTGTTGCTGGGGTTTTCCAACGCTTCAAGCTTTGGATTGGCAAGCCCGTATATTTGGGCTCCCGCCATTCTTGGCGTGCTGTTCGTGACGTTGTACCTGCGCAGACAAAAGCATATTGAGCATCCTCTTACCAATTTGCATATCTTCGACTCATGGCGCTACTGTGTAAGTTTTTGGGCGTCGAATGCGCTGTATGCAAGCTTCATGGGTATTACGCTGATTATCCCCCTGTTCGTCGAAAACCAGTGGGGAGGTACAACGCTTCAGGCGGGCTTGGCTTTGCTGCCGGGCACGGTGGCGGCTTTCGTCGTGAATCCTCTGGCAGGCTTGCTGGTTGATCGCATTGGGGCTCGCCCTGTTGTCGCGGTTGCTTCGGCGTTCCTTGCGGTTGGCGCGGTTTCGATGGTGTTCATCGATGAATCCACTCCCTTCTGGGCCATTGTTGCGTTGCAGGGCGTTAGAGCTACCGGCGTTTCTGGTTTGATTGGACCGTTAACCTCGTGGGGTATGGCCGATCTGCCTCACGAGATCATGACCGACGGTTCTTCATTTGGCACCGCAGTCCGTCAGGCGTGCGCTTCTGTCGGCACAGCGCTTATGGTGTTTGCCATTGCCATGGGGTCATCGGCGGGAATGTCTTTGGTGGGCTTCCACGCGGCATTCGCTATTTCTGGGATTTTTGCAGTGATGGTGTTTGGTCTTGCCGTTGCGCGCGTTCGCTAGGTGCACACGTTGCCAAGGCGAAAACGGAGCGGTTCGTGCTGAATTGCGGGGAAGTGCAAAATTTCTTCCGTAGCTCTCTTTTCGTGCGCTGTTTGCGTGGGTAGAATACGTCCCATGGATACTGAAATTAAAATACGCATGGCAACGAAGGAAGACGCTCCCGCGTTGCTGGAAATCTACACTCCCTACGTTCTTGAAACAGCGGTAACGTTTGAAATCGAACCGCCCTCGCTGGAGGAGTTCTCTGCGCGTGTCGAGCGCGTTCTTGAGCGTTACCCCTACATTGTCGCCGAAAAGGATGGCCTTATTCTTGGCTATGCTTACGCTCAGGCGTTCCGCCCGCGTGCGGCATACACCCATTCCGCTGAAACCTCAATTTACGTTCGTAAAGATCTGCGAAGCCGCGGCTTGGGTCGTCGCATGTACGAAGCGCTGGCAAAACTGCTGTTGCTGCAAAACGTATTCAATATGGAAGCATGCATCGCCCATTGCGATCCTGCCGACGAATACGTGCCTGCAACAAGCCGCCTTTTCCATACTCGCTTGGGCTTCGAACATGCAGGCTGTTTCAACAAATGCGCGCTGAAGTTCGGCCGTTGGTACGACATGATCTGGATGGAGCGTATTTTGGCAAAGCCTGCGCCCCAGGAAACCAGCCCCTTCCGTCCCTTGCCCGATATCGATCAGCCTTATATAGATTCGATCTTGAATAGGGCTTAACCACCCCTTCCTTCCTATCGATAGCAAAGGCCGCCTTGTGCGGCCTTTTTTGTGCAAGTTCCAGGGCGGTTGACCTTCCGCGCGAGCAACGGGAGCATCGGCATGCTCAAGGCGGTATTGCTCTTTCGTGTTGCCAACAAGAGATGCAGGCATGCTCGAGGCAATAGTCGCTCTTTCGCGGGGTCGATGTGAGGCGCCAGTGCACTCGAGATGCCAGCGCGTTCAACGAAGGGCCCATGTTCCGTTTACGGGTGAAAGGTGTCCGTCTGCGCGGTAAAACGAGGGGAGCGTTCCTTTGCCTCGTTCGCTTCGGCACTTTAGTGTGCTATACTGCGGTCTGCTTTAGTTGAGTAAAGTCTTACCGCTGAAATGAGGTAGCAATGAAGAAGAAGTTCCTTTCGGTGTTGGCTGTGGCTTGTGTTGCCTGCCTTTCCGCCGCCCTGCTTGCGGGTTGCTCGCAGCAGCAGTCCAGCTCCAACGACGGCAACCCTGCCGACAACAAGCTCATCGTGGGCTTCGATAACAGCTATCCGCCCTATGGCTTCATGGACGAAAACAACAACCCTACCGGTTTTGACCTCGACCTTGCTCAGGAAGTTGCCAACCGTAACGGTTGGGACATCGAGCTTTCCGCCATCGATTGGGACACTAAGGACGCTCAGTTGAACCAGGGCACCATCAACTGCATCTGGAATGGTTTCACCATGGAGGGTCGCGAAGATGACTACACCTTCTCCGAGCCCTACATGCTCAACGAGCAGGTAATCGTTGTTAAGAAGGATTCTGGTATCACGTCCCTTTCCGACCTTGCTGGCAAGACGGTGGTAACCCAGGCCGACTCCGCTGCGCTCGACGTACTTGAAGGCGACAAGAAGGATGTTGCTGATACCTTCAAGAGCTTGCAGACGCTTCCCGATTACAACAACGCATTCATGCAACTTGAGTCTGGCATGGTAGATGCCGTTGCCTGTGACCTTTCCATCGCTCAGTATCAGATCGCTGCTAAGCCCGATGCCTATCAGCAGCTTGATCCTCTGAGCAGCGAGCACTATGCCGTTGGCTTCAAGAAGGGTGACGATGCCCTGGCAGCTAAGGTCACCAGCACGCTTAAGGATATGTACAACGATGGCACGGTTGAAAAGCTCATCGAGAAGTACGCCGATTACGGCATGAGCGCTGAGAACTGGGTGCTTAAGTAAGGAAAACAAAGCGAGTCCGCGCTCTTCTTCGGCCTCTTCGGAAGCTGGCGCAAGAGCGGCGATCTCGACACTGCTGGGCGGAAGGCTACCCCTTCCGCCCTTTGTTGCGTTCAGCGGCTGAATCGCATGGCGCATGAAGGAGGAAGATTATGGAGCTTGGCGTTATGGTTGGCGCCTTGGTGGATGGCTTGGGGCTTTCCGCCTGGATTTTCGTGGTTACGCTGGTTGGCTCTTTGCCGCTGGGCATCGTGGTTGCCTTGTGTCGAATGAGCTCATTCAAGCCGCTATCGCTGCTTGCTCAATTCTACATTTCCATTCTGCGCGGCACTCCGTTGATGTTGCAGCTGATGGCCTTCATGTTCGGTCCGTATTATCTGCTAGGGATGAATATGGGTACCGACTGGAAGTTTGGAGCCTGTGCTGTGGGCTTCATCTTGAACTATTCGGCTTATTTTGCCGAAATCTACCGTTCGGGTATCCAGTCTATTCCGAAGGGCCAGTACGAAGCGGCCTTGGTTTTGGGCTATTCTCGTTCGCAAACCTTTTTCAAGATCGTGCTGCCTCAGGTTATCAAGCGTATCTTGCCTGCCATGGGCAACGAGATCATCACCCTGGTAAAAGATACTTCTCTGGCATTTGTCCTGGGCATGGCAGAAATGTTCTCAGTTGCAAAGGCCCTTGCCGCAAGCAACGTGTCCATGATTCCTTATGCCATCGCGGCGCTTATTTACTGGGTGTTCTGCCTCTTCATCGAATTCATTTTGGGGCGTGTGGAAAAGAAGCTTGCCTACTACCACGACTAGCGTGTTGGCTTGAAGGATATGGGAAAAGGGGTTTCCTCTATGGAGAATATGCCGGTTGTGAACCTGAGCCATGCGCGCAAAGCGTTTGGCAGCAATGAGGTTCTGAAAGATATTTCGCTTACCGTGAATCAGGGCGATGTGCTGTCCATTATTGGCCCTTCGGGCGGTGGCAAGTCTACGCTTTTGCGTTGCATGACGTTGCTCGAAACGCTGGATGCTGGTTCGCTTGCATACGGTGATGTGAAAGTTGCTGAAGCCGATTCCGCGGGCAAAGCGGTGTATGGCGGTAAAGACGTGCTTGCTCAGGCCAAGAAGCGCTACGGTTTGGTATTCCAGAATTTCAATCTGTTCCCGCATTTTACGGTGCTGCAGAACGTGACTGATGCCCTGATTAGCGTGCAGAAGCGCCCAAAGGAAGAAGCACTTGCGCACGGACGCGAGCTGCTTGCCAAGATGGGGTTGGCCGATAAAGAGGATATGGTTCCTTGTGAGCTTTCCGGTGGCCAGCAGCAGCGTGTTGCCATTGCCCGTGCTTTGGCGCTCGACCCCGATGTGCTGTTCTTCGATGAACCCACGTCTGCGCTCGACCCAGAGCTTACGCAAGAGGTCCTGCGCGTTATTCGCGAGCTTGCCGACGAGCGTATGACCATGGTTATCGTGACGCATGAAATGGCGTTTGCTCGTGACGTTGCCGATCGTGTTGCGTTTATGGATGGCGGCGTTATTGTCGAGGAGGGTCCGGCGCAGCAGGTTATCAACAACCCGCAGCATAACCGCACCAAGGCATTCCTCGCGCGTTTCCAGGAAGGCGCAGCCGATTAAGTATTTCAGGGCCCTTGCTTCTGCAGGGGCCCTTTTGTTTAGTGCGCGGTATCAGCGCGTAGTTTCGGCATGCACAGCATGCTGGCTTTGAAAGGGGATAAGCATGATAGTTTCCATCGAAGGTCATACACCCGATGTTTCCAGTGCCGCGTTTGTGGCTGATAATGCCACTGTTTGCGGTGATGTGAAGGTGGGGGATGAGTCTTCTATTTGGTTCGGTGCGGTATTGCGCGCCGAATGCGAGCCGTTGCGTATCGGCGATCGGACCAATGTGCAGGATAACGTTGTCGTCCATATCGATAGCGGGTTTCCCGTAACTATCGGCAACGACGTTACGGTGGGCCACGGCGCGATAGTGCATGGCTGCACAGTGGAAGATGGCGTGCTGATAGGCATGGGGTCGACCATCCTCAATGGCGCCGTAATTGGCGAGGGCTCGGTAGTTGCTGCGGGTGCTCTGGTGCTTGAAGGAGCGGTAGTTCCGCCTTATTCACTGGTTGCCGGCGTTCCTGCAAAGGTGAAGAAAACTCTCAGTGCCGAAGAGGTGAAGAATCGTATCGACTATTACACGCCTCGCTATGTGAGAGAGGCAAAGCTGTATGCAGGGTCGAATTAGAGGTATATAGAATAGCTTTCACATGCCTTATTGGTTTGTGGGATATCGTTCTGCTAAAAAGAAAGGGCCCGCTTAAGCGGGCCCTTTCCAGGTTGCGGAATGAGTGCCTATTCCTCGGTTGCCTTCAGCAGACCGTAGCCGCCATTGTCGCGGCGATACAGGATGTTCACGGCATTGGTATCGCGATCGATGTAAGCGAAGAAGTCGTGACCAAGCAGGTCGATCTGAACCAGGGCCTCTTCTTCGGTGAGGGGTTCGAGAACCAGTTCCTTCACGCGTACTACTTCGTCGTCAGCCGAAAGCTCCTGCATCAGACCGTCGATGTCGAGCTCGGTGCCTGCCTTGGCGGGAGCGTCTGCAATTTTCTTGTCGATGATGCGGGTCTTGTACTTGCGGAGTTGGCGAAGAACCTTAGCAGCGGCAACGTCGATTGCGGCGTACATATTCTCGTCGGTTTCTTCTACGCGGATGATGTGGCCGCGTGCGCGCATGGTAACCTCGCACTTGGCGGGAGTGGGGTTAGCAGGGTTCTTTTCGACCTGCAGTACAACCTCGGCAGTAAGGGGGTTGATGTCCATGACCTTCATGGAGTTGCCGATTTTTTCTTCGGCATAAGCGCGGATAGGATCCGTGATGGGCATCTTGCGGCCGGTGATGGTGATTTCCATGATTTCACCTCTCAAACTGAAACGAACTTCGCGGTTTTTCGAGGGGCCCCTCATGAAACTGGAATGTCGGAAACGACAATTCATGCTGTGCGGAATGCGTGTTGGATGCACCTTTGCAGCACCTTCTGTAATGGGAGGCGGTTTCGTATTTCCCCTCGTCAACCGTCTTCGCTTATTAGTCTAGCGCACTTCTTTCTGATTTCATCAATAAAAATGAACTTGTTCTAAAACGTTGTATAAACGTTGCTATTGGTAAGGCATTTTGAATGATTTGCTCTGCTATTGTGGAACGCTGAAGAGAAGCGGAGGAATACCCCATGGCCCACAAACCGCATAAGGAAACCGGCATCTTCATTAACGAGGTGTCTTCCCATCAGCGTCGCTACCATAAGGTGCTGGAGCTCACCCATTCAACCACCAAGGCGGCAGGCGTCATGCTTCTTGGCGCAATTGTTGCACTGGTGGTGGCGAATACGGCAGCGCATGGAGCGTTTACCGAGTTTTGGCATACTGAGGTGTCCTTCGGGTTCGGTGCGACGCACGCGGAGATGTCGTTGGCCCACATTATCAATGATGTGCTCATGGCTATTTTCTTCCTGCTGGTTGGGCTGGAAATCAAGTACGAGATGACGGTGGGCGAGCTTACCGATGTTCGCCAGGCTATCCTGCCTGTTGCTGCTGCTATTGGCGGCGTGCTCATGCCTGTAGGCATCTATCTGCTGTTCAACGCAAGCAATCCCGAAACGGTTATGGGTTGGGGCGTGCCCACTGCGACTGACATTGCTTTCGCGCTTGGTATTTTGGCGTTGCTGGGATCACGCGTTCCCGCTGGTTTACGCGTGTTCCTGAGCACGCTTGCGGTGGCAGACGATATTGTGGCCATCTTGGTTATTGCCATCTTCTATGGGCAGAGTCCTTCGCTGATGTGGTTGGCTGCTGCGGCAGCGGTTCTGGTTGTGCTTGCCGTCCTGAATCGTACGCACGTGTATTCATTAGTTCCTTATTTGCTGGTGGGCGCAGTGCTGTGGTATTGCATTTTTATGTCGGGCGTTCATTCGACCATTGCCGGTGTCCTGCTGGCATTCGCAATCCCCTCCCGTTCGCATGTGAAGCTGAAGAGCTTCGCAAGCTGGTCGGGGCAGCGTGTGAAAGAGGTAGAGGAAAGCTATGTTCCCGATGAGCCGGTAATCGGCCAGACCGACTACTTGGCCAGCGTAACGCGTCTGGCGCGCGTTTCCCGTCAGGTGGTTCCTCCTGCAACGCGCCTGGAACGAAGGCTGTATCCATGGGTGTACTTTGTGATTCTTCCCCTGTTTGCGCTTACCAATGCCGATGTGGCATTCATGGAGGTTCCTGCGGGAGATATTCTTTCGAGCCCTATCTTTTTGGGCGTGTTCTTCGGATTGGTGGTAGGCAAGCCCGCAGGCATCATGCTTATGAGCTTCATTATTGTGAAAACGAAGCTGTCCACTTTGCCGGAAAACGTTAATTGGTCCCATATGCTTGGTGCGGCGCTTTTGGGAGGCGTGGGCTTTACCATGTCCATCTTTGTTGCCAACTTGGCTTTTGCCGACGCTGCGTATGTAATGGTTGCCAAGGTTGCTGTTTTAGCGGCATCGTTGGTGGCAGGCGTTTTGGGCTTTACGTTCCTGTTCTTCCAGGCAAAGGCCGCTACACGTCGAGGTCAGCGCTTCGAAATGGAGCTTCCTTCTGTCAACAACAGGCAATCGCACGCTGCTCACGAGGCTGAGAGACGCTATAAACGAGAGCATGCCCAAGGCGGGAATAAATAACCATACGCAGCTGAACTGGCGTTATGAAGCGCTTCTTCACATATCTTTGCGTTGTTTGATGCGGGTTTGTTACCATTGCAAAAGCTGAATTCTTGCACTAGGGATACGTCTCGAATATGTGCAAGGTCAACGCGAAAGTGCTAGGAGGCCCTTTCATATGACAAAACAGACATGCGCTTCCAAGTCTAAGGTGGCTTTGAATGCTGCTTTTGCTGCCATTTTGGCCGTTGGACTTTCCGTCCCTGCAGCCAGTGCGTTCGCTGCGCCTTCCGACGATAAGCAGGCAGAGGCTCAGGCTGCCCTGCAAAAGCTCAATCAGTATCAGAGCGAGCTCGATCAGGCTTCTGCTAATTATGAAGCTGCTCATCAAGAGCAGATCGATGCCCAGAATCGTGTAGACGAAGCTCAGAAGCAGATCGAAGAGAAAACCGCTCAGATCGAAAAGGACCAGCAGCGTCTTTCCGATCGTGCTCGCGATATGTACCGTTCGGGTGACACCAATTTCTTGGACGTTATCTTGGGTGCATCCTCTTTTGAACAGTTCGCCACTACCTGGAATATGTTGGAAACACTGAATGGCAATGATGCTGAACTGGTTTCCGAAACCAAGACCGCTCGCGAAGATCTTCAGGCTGCAAAGCAGGAAGCTGAAGAGCAGGCCAAGGTAGCATCCGATAAGGCAGAGGAAGCCAAGTCTGTTGCTGAGGCAGCAGACCAGAAGGCATCTGAGATGCAGCAGACCTATAACAGCCTTTCCGCTGAGGCTCAGGAGCTTATTAGCCAGGAGCGTGCTGCCCAGGAAGCTCAGCAGCAGGCTGCCGCAGCAGCTGCCGAGCAGAATGGCACGGCAGGTAACGATGCTGCAACCACCATCACGAACAACAATCGCAACAACACAGCCTCTAGCAATTCGAGCAGCAGCTCCAACTCCAACAAGAACAATGCTTCAAGCTCGGCAACCAACAACAGCAAGCCCCAGTCCGTTTCCGGCAATAGCGTGGTAAACCGCGCTTACTCCCAGCTGGGTAAGCCCTACAAGTGGGGCGCAGTTGGCCCGAACTCGTTCGACTGCTCTGGTTTGGTAAGCTATTGCCTCACCGGTAGCTACAGCCGCTTGGGTACCACGGGTACCTTCATGGGCTGGACGCGCGTTTCCAATCCTCAGCCGGGTGACATCTGCGTAAACAGCCATCACTGCGGTATCTACATTGGTGGTGGCCAGATGATCCATGCTCCTCAGACGGGCGACGTGGTCAAGGTAAGCTCCGTGCACAGTGGCATGATTTACGTTCGCTACTAGCGAATCGCTATCATATGATTCTTTGAAAACCCGCTTCGGCGGGTTTTCTTGTTTGCTCGGGCGAAATTTGAGCGTTCATAATTCAAGCGCAAAATGCACATACGGCTTTGACCTGGTGCTATTTGTGAATATTGCGCATTGAAACTTTGAATACGGCACGGTGGCGTTGCGGCGCAAACCGTTTGCTTGTTAAACTGATCCAGCTATCGCTTAATCGCACCACAACACCACCAGGGGGAAACTCACGATGGGTATTTCTATCGCAAAACATAAGCGAGCACTTGCTTCGGCTGCAATGGCCGTGGTTCTTGTTGCGGGTCTTGCCGTGCCTACCACGGTTGCTTTGGCAGAACCTACTGCCGCCGAAAAACAGGCTGAAGCGCAGCAGGCGCTCAATAAGCTCAACGAGATGCAGCAAAAGCTCGATGAGGCTTCGAATAACTACTACACGGCTATCGACGAGCAGAAGGCCGCCGAAAAAAAGGTGGAGGAAGCTCAGGAAAAGGTAGACCAGAAAACCAAGGAAATCGAAGGCTACCAGGAAAAGCTTGGTACCCGTGCTCGTGATATGTATCGTTCGGGCAATACCGGGTTCCTCGACGTAATCCTGGGCGCTTCTTCATTTGAGCAGTTTGCCACCACATGGAATACGCTTGAGCGGCTCAACGAAAACGATGCCGAATTGGTAACTGAAACCAAGAACGCACGCGAAGAACTGGAAAGCGCCAAGCAGGAAGCCGAAGAGCAGGCTGAGGTTGCTGCCAACAAGGCCGCAGAAGCCAAATCCGTAAAGGACGAAGCCGAGGCAACCACCGCTCAGATGCAGCAGACCTACGACAGCCTTTCCGCCGAGGCGCAGGAATTGATGCGCAAGGAAGAAGAGGCTGCCGAAAAGGCTCGCCAGGAAGCTGCCGCCCGTGAAGCAGCGGCCGCTGCTGCAGCATCAAAGAACAACGGGGGCGGTACGGTTGATAACAATGCCGTTCAAACCGTAACGGGCAACACGGTAGTAGATCGTGCCTATGCTCAGCTTGGCAAGCCCTATGTATGGGGTGCAGCTGGCCCGAATTCCTTCGACTGCTCTGGCCTGGTTGGATACTGCATCACCGGTAAAATGGGCAACCATTGGTGTACCACCTACACCATGGCAAGCTGGAAGCGTGTCACCAATCCTCAGCCTGGCGACTTCTGCCTGAACAGCCACCATACGGGTGTCTACATTGGCAATGGCCAGATGATTCATGCACCGCGAACGGGCGACGTGGTTAAAATCAGCGCTGTCCATTCTGGCATGTGGTACGTTCGCTACTAAATAGCGTTCTGGGCTGTGTGGCGTTTGCGGGAAAACAACGTCCTGGATAGGCAGCGAACCGATATTCGCATTTATGGAGGGCATTTGCATGCCCTCTTTTCTTTTGTTGGAAGTGTGGTACTATAGCACCCGCTAATCACAACAGCGGGATGTGGCTCAGCTTGGTAGAGCGCTGCGTTCGGGACGCAGAGGTCGCAGGTTCGAATCCTGTCATCCCGACCATTACAACCACTGAGGGGTATCCTGAAAAGGGTACCGTTCTTTTTTGTTAGAGTGCTTTTGTGTACTCGCAGTAATAAGTTGGGGCTCGCAATGGGCGTCAACTCACCACCACGGAGGTGCTTCATGAAGATTGGACCTTTCGGTCCCCTTGAGATCGTCATCATCCTCGTTGTAATCCTCGTTCTCTTCGGACCCAAGAACCTTCCCAAGCTTGGTACCGCAATCGGCAAGGCAGTGAAGAATCTGCGCGAAGGCCTGGGCGGCGGCAAGAAGGTTGAAGAGGCTGAAGAGCCTGCTCCCAAGGCAGCAGACGCCAAGGAAGAAATCGAGATTGAGGTTATCGACAAGCCTGCGCCTGGCAAGAAGGCAGAGGCTGCCGAAGAGGCTAAAAAAGAAGAAGCATAGAGCTAACCGCTTCGCTTCATCACTGGTATGCAAAGGGCACGCTTCTTACGGAGGCGCGCCCTTTTCGCGAGTATAGGAAAGGAAGACTGGCCAGCACATGCATGGCCGAGGGGTGTAAACCATGGACAACAACTACGTTCTTACTCAGGAAGGCAAGGAAAAGCTCGAGCAGGAGCTTCATTTCCTGGAAACCGAAAAGCGCGCAGAGATCGGCGACCGTATCCGCGTCGCTCGTGAATTCGGCGATATTTCCGAGAACTCCGAGTACGACGACGCAAAGAACGAGCAGGCTGCAAATGAGGCCCGCATCGCAGAGATCACTCGTATCCTCGGCGAGGCAACCATTGTGGAAGCTCCCACCGAGTCCGGTCGCGTTAACATTGGCAGCCGCGTAACGGTAGATATGGGTGGTCGCGAGCGCGTATTCACCATCGTTGGCGGCGCAGAGGCAAACTCCGCCGAGGGTAAGATTTCCAACGAATCTCCCGTAGGTGCTGCCCTTTTGGGACATAAGCAGGGCGAAGCCGTAGAGGCTCAGGGCCCAACCGGCCGCGTTATCAAGATGACCATTCAGGCAATCGAGCGCTAAGCAAGCTTTAAGGAATTCACATGGCAGAAGAAAACAACGAGCAAGTTATCGAAGACGATCCGATTGAGGTGCGTCGCGCCAAGCGCGAGGCCCTGTTGGCAGAGGGCAAGAACCCTTATGGTCACGCTGCATTCGAGTACTCCCATCACATTGCCGACTTGGATGAAAAGTATGCCGAGCTGGCAGATGGCGAAAACACTGAAGATGCCGTTTCCATTGCGGGCCGCGTTATGGCCAAGCGCGTTCAGGGCAAGATCATCTTCTTCGAGCTTCAGGATGCCACTGGTCGCATTCAGCTCTTCTGTCGTATTAACGCTTTGGGCGAAGACGCCTTTGCCGAAATGAAGGATCTCGACTTGGGCGACTGGATCGGTGCGCACGGCCTTATGATGCGTACGCGTCGCGGTCAGCTCTCCGTTGCCGTTGATTCGTTCCAGCTGCTTTCCAAGGCGCTGCGTCCGTTGCCCGAGAAATTCCATGGCTTGAACGACAAGGAAATTCGTTATCGTCAGCGCTACGTCGACCTTATCGTGAACGATGAAGTGCGTGATACGTTCCAGAAGCGCTCAAAGATCCTCTCGGCGTTCCGTCGCTACATGGAAGCCGATGGTTACTACGAGGTAGAAACGCCTATCCTGCAAACCGTGCAGGGCGGTGCAACTGCGAAGCCGTTCATTACGCACTTCAATGCGTTGAACCAGGAAAACTATCTGCGCATTGCTACCGAGCTCCATTTGAAGCGTTTGCTGGTTGGCGGTTTTGAGCGCGTGTTCGAAATCGGCCGTATCTTCCGTAACGAGGGCATGGACCCAACGCACAACCCCGAGTTCACCTCCATGGAAGCTTACTGCGCTTTCAACGACCTGCAGGGTATGAAAAAGCTGGCTCAGGGCGTTATCAAGGCAGCCAATGCCGCAGTGAACGACTCCGAGCAGCTTGAGTACCAGGGTCAGATCATCGACATTTCGGGCGAGTGGCCTTCTATTCCTATGACGGAAATCGTCTCCAAGGCGCTCGGCGAAGAGGTTACGCTCGATACGCCGGTTAGCCACCTGGCTGAGCTTGCCAAGAAGAGCGGTATCGAGGTTAAGCCTGAGTGGACGGCGGGCAAGCTTATTGCCGAACTGTACGACGAAATCGGTGAGCCTACTATCGTGAACCCCACGTTTGTTGTGGATTACCCGGTTGAGGTAAGCCCGCTTGCCAAGCGTTTCGAGAACGATCCTCGTTTGACCGATCGCTTCGAGCTTGTTATCGCAGGCCATGAGTACGCCAACGCCTTCAGTGAACTGAACGATCCGGTTGATCAGGCGGAGCGCTTCCAGAAGCAGATGGAAGAAAAGGCTTCTGGCGACGATGAGGCCATGGAGTACGACACCGACTACATCCGCGCTCTTGAGTACGGCATGCCTCCTGCGGGCGGCATCGGCATCGGCATCGACCGCGTTGTGATGCTTCTCACGAACCAGCCGAGCATCCGCGACGTGTTGCTGTTCCCCCACATGCGCCCTGAGGCCAAATAGAAGAACCCCAGTTTTTTATCCCAGCCGGGATGATCTTGTGTGAAATAGCGGGTGAGAATTTCGGGACTGTCCCCCAAATTCTCACCCGCTTCTGTATTCTAGTCACAGATTGTTAACGGGTTAGCACTCGCTGTTTTTGAGTGCTAGCATTATTCCGAATTAAACTTACTTGCCGAGAGAATCGAGGCTTACATGTCCTTCGACAAGTTTACCGACAAGGCCAGGAAGGTACTGGTGCTTGCCCAGGAAGAGGCTCGTGCGCTGCATCAGCCCTATGTGGGTACCGAGCACGTCCTTTTGGCTTTGCTGAAGGAAAAAGAAGGCTTAGCCGCCCAGGCGCTTGACCATCTGGGCGTTACCTATGAAGCTGCCCTGAAATGCGTGCAGCAATTGATTAAGGGCGATGCATCTACCGACGTTTCGGGCCATTTGAGCTTTACCCCGCGCGTAAAGCGCGTACTGGAAAACTCATTGCGTGAAGCCATGCAGATGGGTAAGAGCTATATCTCTACCGAGCATCTGCTGCTGGGCATCGTCCGCGAGGGCGAAGGCACAGCAATAGACGTATTGCGCAACCTTGGAGTGGAAGGCGATGCTATTCGCTCTTCCCTGAATGACATGGTGGGCCAGTCTGCGGTGTTCGCAGGCGCCACTAACTTCGACCCCAATGCGAGTGCTTCCGACAGCATGCTGAAGGAATTCGGCGTCGACCTTACCAAAAAGGCGAAGGACGGCAAGCTTGACCCTGTAATTGGGCGCGCCGGCGAAATCGAGCGTGTGATGCAGATCCTTTCGCGTCGCCAGAAGAACAACCCGCTGCTTATCGGTGAGCCCGGCGTGGGCAAAACCGCTATCGCCGAAGGCCTTGCTCAGCTTATCGTTGCCGATCAGGTGCCTGATATCATTCGCAATATGCGCATTGTCACGCTTGACGTATCTGCTTTGGTTGCAGGCTCCAAGTATCGTGGCGAATTCGAAGAGCGCTTGAAGAAGTGCATCAAGGAAGTTGAGCAGGCGGGCGATATCATCCTGTTCATCGACGAGCTGCATACCCTTATCGGCGCTGGCGCCGCTGAAGGCTCTATCGATGCGGCTGCCATTTTGAAGCCGCCCCTTTCGCGCGGCGAGATTCAGATCATTGGCGCTACCACGCTCGACGAGTACCGCAAGCATCTGGAAAAGGATTCAGCTTTCGAGCGTCGCTTCCAAACGGTAATGGTGAAGGAACCCAGCGAAGAGCAGGCCGTGCGTATTCTTGAAGGCTTGCGTGATCGCTACGAGGCGCATCATCACGTGCATTTCACTGATGACGCACTGCGCGCCGCGGTAAGCCTTTCCGACCGCTACATCCAAGATCGTTTCCTCCCCGATAAGGCCATTGACGTTTTGGACGAGGCTGGCGCTCGCATGCGCATTCGCAATATGGTCTTGCCCGAAGAGGTGCAGAAGATCGCCGATGAACTGCGCAGCGTCCGCACTCAGAAGGATGATGCCATCGCTAAGCAAGACTTCAAGCGCGCAGATGTTCTGCACGAAAAGGAAGTAGAGCTTGTTGCCAAGCGCGATGAAGCGCGCAAGGCATGGGAAGAAAAGAACAGCAACACGATTAACGAGGTTGCGGTAGAGGACGTTGCCGATGTAGTTTCCATGACCACCGGCGTGCCCGTTTCCAATCTCACCGAGGCGGAAACCGAAAAGCTGCTTCGCATGGAGCAGGTGCTTCATGAGCGCGTTATCGGTCAAGACGAAGCAGTTATGGCTCTCTCTAAGGCTATTCGACGCTCACGCTCTGGCTTGAAAGACCCGAAGCGTCCTGGCGGATCGTTTATTTTCCTCGGTCCTTCGGGCGTGGGCAAAACCGAGCTCTCCAAGGCTTTGGCGGAATTCCTCTTCAACTCCGAAGATGCGCTTATTTCCTTCGATATGTCCGAGTACATGGAAAAGCACTCGGTATCTCGTCTGGTTGGCTCACCTCCGGGCTATGTGGGCTACGACGAGGGCGGTCAGCTCACCACGGCAGTGCGTCAGCGTCCCTATTCGGTTGTGCTTTTCGATGAAATCGAGAAGGCGCACCCCGATGTGTTCAATATCTTGCTTCAGATCTTGGAGGAAGGGCGCCTTACCGATTCGCAGGGTCGCGTCGTTGATTTCCGCAACACGGTTATCATCATGACCTCCAACGTCGGTGCACGTGAGATCACGGCCACCACTCCTTTGGGCTTCACTTCAAGCGCCAATGGCGGCATGGACGACAAGGAAATGAAGCAGCGCGTGATGGGCGAAGTCAAGAAGCTTTTCCGTCCTGAGTTCCTGAACCGCATCGATGAGATCATCGTATTCAAGAGCCTTACCGAAGAAGAGATCGTGAGGATCGTCGATCTTATGATTGCCGATTTGCGTGAGCGTCTTATCGAGCAGAACATGACTATCAACCTGACGCCCGAAGCGAGCCGCTTTGTTGCCAAGGAAGGCACCGATCTTTCCTTTGGTGCTCGTCCGCTGCGTCGTGCTATCCAGCGCCTTATCGAGGACCCGCTTTCCGAGCAGCTTCTTGAGGGTCGTTGGAGCAGCGGCTCGGTTATCGATGTCGATGTGGAAGACGGCAAGCTCGCGTTCAACGCGGGTACTGGCTCTATCCCGGCACCGCGCAAGCGTGATACCATAGCTGCCGAGGCTGAATTGCTTCTTGCCGGCTATGATCTTGGTCACGCAGGTATTTCCTCGCGTGGCGGCTCTTCTGCAGGAGGCCAGGCAGCCGACTGAGCCTGAAGTGCACCAGCGCTGCGGCTCTGCATCCGCACCAGGTGTACAGGAGCTACCATGACTGAAAAGACCATCGATCCGATTTTTGCCCCTTCCGTGCTCGAGCACGCTATGGCTATGTTCGATGACGTCCATTTCGATGCCCTCAAGGCGGAACCTCGCCTTGAGGGTGTCGTTGATAAGAACCCCAAAACCGCTGCAATTATCTTGGCTGGCGGCAGTGGCGAGCGTTTCGGCCACGAAGGTGGCAAGCAGCTCGTGGAAATTGCCGGTAAACCCATTCTTACCCGCTCTGCCGAAGTGTTCGACGCTGTGGGCGATGTGGGCCTTATCGTTATCGTGTGCCCCGAAGAGCGCATGAGTGAATATCTTTCCAAGGCAATCGATCCGTTCCCCTTTGTGACGCCTATCGTTATGGCGCCTGCTGGGTCGATTCGCCAAGAATCTGCTTTTTCTGGCCTTGAGCTGGTTCCCGAGGAATATGAGTTCGTTATGCTCCACGATGGTGCTAGGCCACTTATCACCAAAGAGCTTATCGAGCACACCATCAGCACGCTGAAAGGCAATATCGATTGCGACGGCGCGTTGGTAGGGCACCCCTCCATCGACACGTTGAAGGTCGTTGAAAACGGGGTGGTGGTTGGCACGCCCGACCGCTCAGTATTCTGGAACGCTCAAACCCCTCAGGTTTTCCGCGCTGGCATTTACCGCCGCGCCCATGCCTCGGCTCTCTCCGATGGGTTTGTGGGCACGGACGATTCTTCGCTTATTGAGCGTTTGGGCGGTCGCGTGCTCATGGTTGAGGGAAAGCGCGACAACATCAAGCTCACCGTCCCTGAAGACTATCTGATCATCTCTGCAGCAATTCGTGCGGCAATCGAAGACCGCCGAGAGGAGCAACTTTAAGTGACTGAGCAAAACCAAGCTTCATCTGCAGTGCCCATGCGAGTGGGCCTCGGTTACGATGTGCACGCCTTCGCCCCCGATCGCAAGCTGATTTTAGGTGGCGTGGAAATTCCTCATCATCAGGGGCTTCTTGGCCATTCCGATGCTGATGTGCTGGCCCATGCGGTAGCCGATGCGCTGCTTGGCGCCATTCGAGGTGGCGATATCGGAAAACTATTTCCCGACACCGATCCCGCTTACGAGGGAGCCGATTCCTTGAAACTGTTGGCTGCAGTCGCGAATCTTGTGCGCGAACGGGGCTTTTCTATCGTTGACGTCGATTGCGTAATTGCCGCTCAGGCTCCAAAGCTTTCGCCTTATCGCGATACGATGCGCGAAAAATTGGCGGCTGCCTGCGGGATCGCGGTAGAGAACCTCGGAGTGAAGGCGACCACCACCGAACACCTTGGTTTCGAGGGCCGAGAAGAGGGCATTTCCGCTCAGGCTGTGGCGTTGGTGTGCCGCTGTAAATAGCCCGTAGAGCGGGCCCCTTCCCATTGGTAGAATTCGCGTGCGGCGGTTGCCGCATATGCTGTTTCGAGGAGATTGCATGATCAAGATTTACGATACCAAGGCGCGTGAAAAGCGCCCCTTTGTTCCCGTTGCCGACGGCAAGGTGAATATGTATGTATGCGGCCCCACCGTGTACAACTTCATTCATATCGGAAACGCTCGCACGTTTATTTCATTTGACACCATTCGCCGTTATCTTATTTGGCGCGGCTACGAGGTGAAGTTCGTCCAGAACATCACCGACGTGGACGACAAGATTATCAAAAAGGCAAACGAAGAGGGTCGTAGCGCTTCTGAGGTTGCCGCAGAATACGCTCAGGCATTCATCGACGATATGCGTGCTGCTGGCGTAATGGATCCCGACGTACGCCCTCGCGCCACCGAGGAAATCGGCGAGATGATTGCGTTGGTCGAAAAGCTTATCGAGGGTGGCCATGCCTACGAGGTGGAGGGCGACGTGTACTTTGCGGTTCGCTCGTACGAGGGTTATGGTCAGCTTTCCGGTCGCAATGTCGACGAAATGGAGTCGGGCCATCGCGAGCTGCGTGCGGATGGCCAGGGCTTGGAAGACCGCAAGCGCGACCCTCTTGATTTTGCTCTGTGGAAGGCGGCCAAGCCAGGCGAACCTTCGTGGGATTCCCCTTGGGGCAAGGGTCGTCCTGGCTGGCATATCGAGTGCTCGGCTATGTCGAAGAAGTACCTGGGTCTCCCGTTTGATATCCATGGTGGTGGAGCAGACTTGGCGTTCCCTCATCATGAAAACGAGCGCGCTCAGTCGGAAGCCGCTTTCGGTTGCACGTTCTCCAACTACTGGATGCATGGCGGCATGCTCCAGATCAACCATGAAAAGATGTCCAAATCGCTGGGTAACTTCCTGTTGCTGCGCGATGTGCTTGAAACCACCGATGCCCGAGTGCTGCGCATGTTGATGCTGCAAACGCACTATCGAAGCCCGCTCGATTTTTCCGACGAGCGTTTGGGCGAATCGGAGGCAATGTTTGCCCGTCTCACCAATTTCGTCAAGAACACCGCATGGCTGTGCGCCAATGCTGAAGGCGAAACCACTGCCGACCTCGTCGCCTATCAAAAAGCGGTCGACGACATGTGCGATTCGTTTATCGAGGCAATGGATGACGACTTCAATACGGCGGGTGCTTTGGGTGCCATCTGCTCGTTTGTGCGTGAAGCGAATACGATCCTCGCTGAAGCTGTGGTAAGCGGCGAGGATGCTGCTGCTGTGCTTGCCGGAGCCGATGCGGTGTGCGACCTGCTTGGCGTTCTCGGCGTTGATCTCAACGCTTCCGAAGACAAGGCGTGCGATTCGTCGAACGAGGTTGTGGCTTTGGCTGTCGAACTTGCTGGATTTACGGGATGCGACGCCGAGGGGGCTATCGAAGCGCTGCTGGCGCGTCGTGCTGAAGCCCGCAAGGAAAAGAACTTCGCCCTTGCCGATGCGGTACGCGATCGTTTGGGCGATCTGGGTTTTGTGGTTGAAGACACGCCGCAAGGCGCACGTGTGAGCCGCGCATAGCAAGATAAAACGGGGGCCTTGTGCCCCCGTTTGCTTTGTTTGGTAGCACGTTTGCGGAAGGTATTATGCTTGTGGCAGTTGGCTTCTGCCTTCGTGATAAAACCTTGTTAGAACATGTTCATTTGTTGGAGCGAATTATGTAACGTGGCGTAATCGTGTATGGTGTGGAATATTGCGGAAAACTGGAAGGGGATTGCTCATGATAAGGCGGAACCAGTATGTGTCTGTTCATGAAACAAGGGCTCAGGTGACGCGCGAAAAGCTTTTGAAGGCTGCTATCAAGCTCGTGAACCGCGATGGCATGAAGCAGCTTACCGTTCGCAATATCTGCGATGAGGCCGGGCTTTCAACAGGCAGTTTCTACAACCTGTTCAGCGGCAAAGAAGACCTTATTTCCTACTATTTGAAGTATGCTTTTGCACCTTATCGCGAAAAGGCCCTCGAAAGCAGCGACGAGCATGGTCCTGTTGAGCGTGTCCTTCTTCTGTACCGTGCCTATATCGAGTACTGCAAGGATATGGGTCTTGAATTTGTTTCTGGCCTGTACGCCTCTAATCACAATCCATTTTTTGATTTTATGCACCGTGATGCTGAAGACGATTTCATCATCGTTTCGGTCCGCAGCTATCTCGAAGAAGCTATCGAGCTGGGCATTGTGCGCAGCGATGTTGATCTTGACGAAGCTATGCTCCGCATTGCTGCTGCGTCAACGGGTTTGCTGTTTTATTGGTGCGTGTTCGAGGGCAATATCGACATTGAATACGAAGTTGATGAAGCCATCAAAACCTATCTGCTTTCTATTACCGTAGATCCAAACATGGAGCTCAATATCGAGCCCCTGGAGTCAAAGGGCTGCTTTTTGAAGTAAAAGCCTTTGCCTGGCGCTTTCGGCCGTTGTTCCGATTGCATGGGGTATTTCCGAAAGCGCGCAATAAGAGTGCACGAACCGCCTCCCGTTTCTTGTCATAAGAAACGGGAGGCTTTTTTGTACACGGTGGGTGTCGGGTTGTATCGTTGAGATACGCAAGAGGGCCAAACGCATAGCTTGAGGCATCGTAAATGATTATTAACAATTGCAATTCATTTGCTTTGAACTGGCTATTTAGTTCTATTGAATACTGTTCGAGAGCATGTGAACGTGTTATCCTTGAACCATCAGAAGCAGGCATGCACCGTAGGTGTGCGAGGGGCTTGCTGCAACACTTCAAGGAGGGGTAACGATGGTTTTCGAAAACGTTGTCGTTGCATATGATGGATCCGACCAGGCTCTTGCTGCTGTGAAGAAGGCTGCTGAAATTGTTGGCGGCGAAGAAGCTGCAAAGCTTCATGTGGTATTTGTAACCACGCATCCCAATGCCCAGCTTCCCGCAAACTTCAACAGCGCTTCGTTTGATCCTCAGCAGTACCTGCTTTCCGTTGAAGACATCATGGCTCTTTACAACAAGACCATTGATGAGGAAACCGAAAAGGTTAAGGAAGGCATTGGCGATGCGCTCGATTCCTTGGGCGATAAGGCAACCATCGAGGTAATTCCTGGCTACACGCCGGCAGCTGACATTCTTGGCTATGCCGAAAAGGTTAACGCCGATCTTATCGTGATGGGTTCTCGTGGCCTTGGCGCAATTCGTGGTGTTCTTGGTTCGGTTTCCTACGCTGTTCTGCGTGAAGCACCGATGCCCGTATTGGTAATCAAGTAAATCAGAGGGGGAAGAAGGCTTGCCTTGGTAGCGGGTCTTCTCTCCGATACCGCGAAGCCCCGAAGTGGGGGGTAGCGGTTGCTTTAAAGAGGCTGGATGTGCAAAAGCATGTCCAGCCTCTTTGTTTATAAGTAAGGGCTCGACTTGCGGGTGCGTTTCGCCCTTCGGGCCGAGCTTTCCAATGACCTCACCTGGCGTTAAATCGAATTTGTTGCTCTTTTCACCACATCGAACAGAAGGTTGATGTGATCTTCGCGGTGGTTTAGGCAGGGTATATAGGTGACATCTGAGGTAACGCCGTTTTGATCGCATAGGCCACAGAAGTAATCGTGCGCTACCGACTTGATATCGTAGAGCGATTCCAAACAGTCGGAAGCGAAGCCGGGCGTTGCAAGGGCTATCCGTGAAACTCCCTCAGCAGCCCATTGGGCAAGTTGAGTTTTGGGATGCGGCGAAACCCACGCACGCGAATCCTCGAAACGTGAATGGTAGGCAATAGCCCAGTCGGATCGAGGTATTCCAAGCAGTTCCATCGCCTGATGTGTGCTGGTTTTGATCTGTTCCACATAGGTATCACCCGCTTCGATGTCCGCAAGGGGGATAGAGTGGAACGAAAGAAGGAGCTTGCTGCCCGGGCGGTATTCCCATGCATCGCCTATGGAAGCAGCGATTGCCTGTGCGTATAAGGGGTTATCGCTGTAGCCTTCGACAATTGCCTCAAGCGATAGGCTGGGATGCTTGCCAATCTGATCCTGTATGGCTTCCTTGCAAGTTTTAACGGTGCTGAAGGCGGTTTGAGGGAACAGGGGCAGTGCAACGATTTTGTTGCATCCGGCAGCTTCGAGCTTTTGCAGCGCATGGCCTATCGAAGGATTGCCATAGCGCATGCCAACTTCGCACAGGGCGTCGATGCCTGCCTCGGCAAGGCGTTCGTTCAGCGCATCGCGTTGAGCGCACGATTCAACTGTAAGCGGGGCACCGTTGGCCGTCCATATCTGTTGGTAGCGCGGCGCTGTTTTCTTCGGCCTGGTTCGGGCAATGAAGAGACGCAAGATGGGTTGCCAGATGGCTGGCGGAACCTTGATTATGTTTCGGTCGGAAAGAAATTCGATCAGGTACGGGCGAATGTCCTGCGGCTCGGGGGAGTCGGGAGAACCCGTATTCATGAGAACAATGCCTATCTTTTCTTTCTTGAAAACCATAATTGGGACTATAGCAAAAGCATGTGCTGAAAATGATTTACGTTGCGGGGGATGTACGGTTTTTGCGACAAAGCGCGGCGCCAGCGGCCCCGAGCGCATCGCAAGCTGAATCATGCTGTGCTCTTGGAGATATGTCCCAATGCTGGCTTGGGTGCAGCGGGCGAAGCGGAAATGCAGATATACTCATAAGATGGCTTTCCGATAGGGGGAGGCGTGAACAAAGGAGCAACGGGCAATGGCCTTTTTGTTTGGCTGTGAAAATGTGCATTTGGAATATCCCACGAAGGTGATCTTCGAATCGCTTTCCCTCGGCGTTGACGATGGCGATTGTGTGGGTGTTGTTGGCCGTAACGGCGATGGCAAATCGTCGCTTTTGGGTTTATTCGACGGAACGGTTGAACCCGATGACGGCCGCGTGCTAAGAACGGGCGGTGTTCGCTTTGCTTCTCTTCGTCAGGTAGATGAACTCGATGATACGAAATCCGTCGGATGGAACGTGGTGGGCGATGTGCCCGAATACGAATGGGCATCCGATGCGCGCATTCGCGATATCATCGATGGCATGATCGGCGACTTGGACTGGGATGAAGAGGTCGGCACGCTTTCCGGTGGTCAGCGTCGTCGCGTTGACCTTGCTCGTGTGCTGATCGCTGATGCTGACGTGTTGCTGCTTGACGAGCCCACCAACCACCTTGACGTGGTTGCCATCAACTGGCTGGCAAAGCACCTCAAAAAACGTTTTTCGCGTGGCGCTGGTGCCTTGGTGGTGGTAACCCACGACCGCTGGTTCCTCGACGAAGTATGCCTTCGCATGTGGGAAGTGCACGATGGCATCGCCGAGCCATTTGAAGGCGGCTATTCCGCCTACATCCTTCAGCGCGTGGAGCGTCAGCGTCAGGCCGAGGTGGCGGAACAGAAGCGACAAAACCTTATCCGCCGCGAGTTGGCATTTCTTTCCCGCGGTGCTCGGGCTCGATCCAGCAAGCCGCGTTTTCATGTTGAAACGGCGCGTGCCCTTATCGCAGAAGAGCCCCCACTTCGTAACGCTACAGAACTTAAGCGTGCCGCTATTTCTCGATTAGGGAAGAAGTGCGTTGATGTAATCGATGCCTCGTTCTCCTACGGGCAGAACAAAGTGCTCGATGAGGTAACTTGGATGATCGGCCCCGGTGATCGCTACGGCCTTTTGGGTGCAAATGGCGCTGGTAAGTCGACGTTGCTCGATATCGTTCAGGGAAAGCTTCGCCCGCAAACAGGCCGCGTGAAAATTGGCAAGACCGTGAAATTCGCCTTTCTTTCCCAGAAGCTTGAAGAGCTGGAAAAGCTGAAGGGCGATCGCGTTCGCGAGGTTCTTTCCCGCTATAACGCTCGCTATATGATAGACGGCAAGGAGGTTTCCCCTGCTCAATTGCTTGAGCAGCTGGGATTTACCAATGCTCATTTGAATATGCCGGTCGAAACGCTTTCTGGTGGTCAGAAGCGTCGCTTGCAGTTGATGCTGATCCTGCTTGATTCGCCGAATGTGCTTATCTTGGACGAGCCCAGCAATGATCTCGATACCGACATGACTGTTGCCGTGGAAAACCTGCTCGATACCTGGCCGGGCACGCTGATCGTGGTAAGCCACGACCGTTACTTGATGGAGCGCGTAACCGACGATCAGTTTGCTCTTATCGACGGTAAGCTTACGCATTGCCCGCGCGGCGTGGACGAATACCTCGAATTGCTCGAAGAAGACCGCAGGGCTCAATTGGGCAAGACGCCAGGTGCGTCGAAGCAGAGCGGCGCTGCCCAGCCTCAGACTCAAACGGGGCTTTCTGCTGCTGAGGTTCGCGAGCTTAAAAAGCAGGCACGTTCCATCGAGAACAAGATGAAGACGCAGGAAAAGAAGCTCGCTCAGGCCAAAGAGGACCTGCTGAAGGTCGATCCGTACGATTATCAGGCCTTGGGCGAAGCGCAGGCGGACATTCGCGAGCTTGAGCAGCGCATTGAAGCGCTGGAAGAGGAATGGCTGCTGGTGGCTGAGCAGATGGAAGGCTAGTCTGTTGCGCACAGATGGTGGTAAATGCCGTTTCTTTTCACGCGAGTGGGCTTGCGGTACAGTTGTTTTCAGCGTAATCCGCCCAATATTCGGGCGTTTGCGGGCGTAGCCCGCATGATGGGAAGGGTTGTATGGACGCAGTAACTCGTATTTCCGGCTCTACAAGGTTGGTGGGTCTTATTGGCTCGCCGGTAACGTATTCTGGCTCGCCGGCTGTCCATAACGCTGTGTTCGAGAGGATGGGTTACGATTATGCCTTTGTCCCCTTCGACGTTAAACCGGAGAACTTGGAATCGGCTGTGCGAGGCATGGAAGCGCTTGGCTTCCTCGGCTACAACGTAACGGCGCCGTACAAGAATGCTATCGTCCCCTATCTTCATGAGATTTCTCGGACGGCGGAAATCATGGGTGCGGTAAGCACGGTGGTAATTCAGAACGGTCGTTCTTTGGGCGACAATGCCGATGGTGCTGCCTTTATGCGCAATTTGGTGCTGAACGGCATCAATGTGCGTGGGAGGAAGATAACCGTGCTGGGGGCTGGCGGCGCGGCTTCTGCCGTTGCTGTTCAAGCGGCGCTCGACGGAGTGGCGCAGATCGATGTGTTCAATCGGCAGGAATCGTACCAGCAAAGAGGGTATGAGTTGATCGATCGATTGCATGGCTATTCACCCTGCGAGATTTCCCTTTATGCTCTTTCCGATGAAGATCAGCTAAGGGCATCGCTTGCCGAATCAGCCCTGGTGGTAAACACGACCACTGTGGGGTATCCCGACGATCCCGGTTGTCTTCTGACGGCGGATATGTTGAGGCCTGAGCTTATTGTGACCGATTTGGTATACAACCCCCGCGATACCGAGCTCATAAAGCTAGCTCGTTCCTGCGGCTGCAAAACCGTTGACGGCGCTGGCCCCTTTGTGCAACAGGCAGCAATTGCCGAGCGTCTTTGGTTGGGTCGCGAAATGCCCGTCGACTTTGTGATGGAAACTTTTTTCGCTGAATAATTGATTGCGTCGCGGAATGGGGAAGCCCCTACATTACCCAGCGCCCCGCGTGTGGGCGAATTGGCGCAATGGGCGGTGTGCCAATTCGGTTTTGCGGTGCATAGAACGAAAAAGCCCGTTCAATGAACGGGCTTGGTAATTCTGGCGGAGGAAGTAGGATTTGAACCCACGGTGCCTTGCGGCACAACGGTTTTCAAGACCGCCGCATTCAACCACTCTGCCATTCCTCCGAATCGGTAGGGATTAGGATAGCATAACTTGGTGGTGAGGTATGGAGCTCATTTCTTCAGATGTGCAAGATATTGAATTCATGCGTCTGGCAATTGCCGAAGCGCGCAAGGCAGGGTCGCTCGATGAGGTGCCTATCGGCGCAGTGGTGGTGCGTGACGGAGAGGTGATTGCCGCCGCGTACAATCGCCGCGAGATCGATGCCGACCCGGCTGGCCATGCGGAATTTATCGCAATGAAACAGGCATCAAACAAATTAGGCGTTTGGCGCCTGTCGGGGTGTACGGTGTACGTTACGCTTGAGCCATGCATCATGTGCGCGGGGCTCATGCATCAGGCGCGCATCGATCGCTGTGTATTTGGCGCATTTGATCCGAAAGCGGGTGCGTTGGGTTCTCTGTATCAGGTGAATGCCGACGAGCGGTTGAACCATGTGTTCGAGGTTACGCCTGGCGTATGCGAGGAGGAATGCGCTTCCCTGTTGCAAACGTTTTTTCGCGAAAAACGTAAGCGCAATAAAGCAAGAAAGGCTGCGGCGCGTGCCGATGAAGCAAATGCGCCTGCGGCTGCAATAAACGAGCAAGACAATAAAGAATCGAATCAGGATGGTGCTTCTGCATGAGGCTTGAAGGTTTGCCAATGAAAAACGTCACAAAGATCATTTCGCCTGCAAAGGTGAACCTGGTTTTGGCGGTGGGTGAAAAGCAGGAAAGCGGGTTCCACGAGGTGCAAACCATCATGCACTCGCTTGCCCTGCACGACACGCTTTCCATGCGTCGTTTCGATGACGAGGGTTCGGGCGAGGGCCTTCAGGTGATGCTGAAGTGTGAAAGCTCCTTTACCATCGATCCTCTTTTGATCAAGGCCGAAGACAACATCGCTTACAAGGCTGTGGTTGAGCTGGCGAAGGCTTTGGGCCGCACGCAGGATGAAACCATTGAAATGGTTCTGAACAAGGTAATTCCTGCCGAAGCAGGTTTGGGCGGCGGCTCTTCCAATGCAGCTGCTGCGTTGGCCGGTGCGGCAACGCTGTGGGGCGTTGGCGTGGAAGACGAGCGTGTGCAGGAAGTGGCATCGCGCCTTGGCTCCGATGTTTCCTTCTTCCTGAAAGGTGGCTGTGCGCGCCTTTCAGGCAAGGGCGACGTGTTTGAGGCTCAACTTGAGCCCCGTTCCGGCTTTGTGCTGCTTGTTCGTCCCGATGCTGGTGTATCCACGGGCAAGGCCTATGCGGCGTTTGACGAAGATCCTGTTTTGCCCGGTTCGGGGTATCTTTCCTCGATTGCAGCTTTGGATGCTGCAGCTGACGTTCTCCTGTACAACAACCTCGAAAAGGCAGCTTGTTCGGTGACGCCTGTGGTTGCTGAGGTTCTTGAGTGGGGAAGGGCTGCTGCCGGCGAGGAAAATGTGGTGCTGTGCGGGAGCGGCTCTGCCGTATGCTGCATTTTCGATAGCTATCAGGCGGCGTGCGAGGCTTCGGTTGAGGCGCGCAAGCATGAGTGGTGGACGCGCGTAACGTCTTTCTCTCCATTGGGCGCTGCCATTGTGGAGGCTTTATAATAGAGGCATCGAGTAATTCGAGGTAAGGTGGCGAAAACCACCAGTGGTTTTCCCGCATCATGGCAGTGCGCCCGTGGGCGCACTGCGCGAGAAACGCTAGGAGCAAGTTATGGAAGCAATTATTGTAATCGTTGTTGTGGTGGTGATTCTGGCCATCATCCTTATTGCCCTGTACAACAACCTCGTTCAGCTGCGCAACCGCGTTGACAACGCTTGGTCGCAAATCGATGTTCAGTTGCAGCGTCGTTTGGATCTTATTCCCAATTTGGTGGAAACGGTTAAGGGTTATGCTGCCCACGAAAGCGGTACGCTTCAAAAGGTAACCGAGGCGCGTTCTGCGGTATGCAACGCTACGACGCCCGAGCAGAAGATGGCTGCTGATAACTTCCTTTCAGGTACATTGAAGAGTTTGTTCGCGGTTTCTGAGGCTTATCCCGACTTGAAAGCAAATGCCAACTTCCAGCAGTTGCAGGCTGAGATCTCTGCCACGGAAGACAAAATCAGCTATATGCGTCAGAGCTACAACGACACGGTAATGAAGTACAACAACGCGATTCAGACGTTCCCTGGAGTGTTGGTTGCCGGCCTTTTCGGGTTCACTGTGCGTGAGAATTTCGATGCCAATGCGGCTGCTTCGGCTGCGCCGGTTGTTTCCTTTGGCCAGGGCAACGATGCTGCGCAGGCTCCCTCGGTAAACATGGGAACCGCCCCTAAAGACCCGTCGGATACACCTTCGGTGAAATAGCAAATTCGACAAAGCTATCTGCTGGCATTCCGACCCCGATAAAGCCCGATCGATGCTTTTTTTGGCATCGATGGATGATAAAGACGCCGCCTATATGGGCGGCGTCTTTGCTTTGGGACGGCTATCTTCCGGCTGCCGGTTTGAGACGGTAAAGAATGGCAAGATTGACGTATTTTGTACTCTTGGGCAGGAAAACCTGTCATTTCTGGCAAGATATCGCCGAAATGTACGCTCGGACAGCCTGTTTTGGCAAAATTGACACATTTTGTACGCTTTGAGCTGGAAAAACGCTGTCGAAGAGTACATTTCGGCGATATCTTGCCAGAAAGCTGCTTTCTGACTGCGCAAGCGTACAAAATATGCGCTTCTTGCCACGCTGTGTCCGGCGCCTTTGCCCAAGATTCCAGGAGGCGGACTTACGCGCCTTATCTGAGCTCGCCTGCATCCGGCGATGGCGCTACGCTTTGGCCCGCGCTTGCCCGCAGCATTGTTGCGGCTAGGAGCCGGAAGCGTTCCAAGGGCGGCTGCATTGCCCGTCTCCAGTGATGGGCTCATGCGCTTGCCCGCCGTTTCGTTGCCGCTATGGCTCGGGAGTGTGCCGGGTTATGCCGTGCGTGCCTGCCGTCTGCCGTAGGTGCTTGGGTCGGTGCGACCGTGATTTGAAGGCACGTGCTTAGCATCCGCCGCCCGCCGTAGGGGTTGAGTCGAAATAGACGCAGTGTCTCGTAGTAAAAGCTGGCGAGCTATGTGGCAATCCGTCAGGCAGCGCCCGTATACGCTCGTTGGCTGACATTGCCTAAAGAGAGCTACGAAGAAGCAAGGCGCTCTTGCCAAAACAGCGGGGTTTCCTGAGCGGTTCGACACCGAATGCGAAATCGGGGCCAGCTGAACAACCGGGTCAGTTGAGCAATCGGGGCCAGTTGCGCAATAAAGCGCCTGCTTGTCGTTAAGTCGTTTAAAATGAAAAAAGCCCGTTCGAAATGAACGGGCTTGATATACGGTGGCGGAGAGCTGGGGATTCGAACCCCAGATACGCTTTTGGCGTATACTCGCTTAGCAGGCGAGCACCTTCGGCCTCTCGGTCAGCTCTCCGTATATGCGAATTGAAATGATAACCTGCCCGCCCCCATCTTGCAAGGAGAAGAGCAGTGCAAAACCATGCTTTTATCAAAAAAATTAGCCAAAACGGCCAATTCGCCACACTTGTGGCTGAAAATCAATACAAAAGCAACCTGGGCAAGGGTCTAGTCCTTGTTGTTGCGGCTTTGGCGCTGGCGTTCGCCTGTCTTTGCTTTGCGCCGCAGCAGGCTTATGCGAAGTCATACGAAATGCCGCATACCACCATCAACGCAACGGTTCAGCCAAACGGCGATTTGCATGTGGTTGAGCAACGTATGTTCGATTTCAGCGGTGCTTTTACGGCGGTATGGTGGAACTTCGATAATTTGCCTTCTGGTTCCGATATCAAGATCAACAGCGTAAGCATGGGTTCTTCGGCGAAGTCTCTCTCGGAGTTCTCCAGCGTACCCTTCCAGCTTGATTGGCGTGAATCTGGTGGCCCTGGTGGCGACGCTTATTCGTTCGATAAACCCAAGAACACCGTCTATGTATTCTTTTCGGTGGAAGACGAAGTGGACGTTGTGCAGTTGGACTATACGGTAACCAAGGCTGCGCAAGCATACTCCGATGTAGGAGAGCTGTACTGGCAGTTTGTGGGCAGCGGTTGGGCTGAAGATTCCAGCGACGTAACCATGACGCTGACCCTGCCCATTGCTTCGGGCGCCAAGATTACGGCGGGTGAAAATGTACGTGCATGGGGTCATGGCCCTCTGGATGCTACAGTTGCCATCAATGATGACGGTACGGTAAGTTACAGCGTTCCTCACGTAAACGCAGGTTCCTATGCGGAAGCGCGTGTGGTGTTTCCTGTTGAGTGGCTGTCGGGTGTAGCTTCCGGCGCCGACAACATGCACGAATCCACCGCTCGTCTCGATACCGTTCTATCCGAAGAACAGACCTGGGCAGATCGCGCAAATGCGGAGCGTGCGCTTTCGCTCGGGTTGCTTATCGTGGTGATTCTTGTTTGCTTGGCCTTGCTGGTATGGGGCGTTCGCTCCTTTGTCCGCTACGGCAAAGAGCTCAAGCCTACCTTCGAGGAGGAATATTGGCGCGATGTACCGGAAGCTGGCGATCACCCTGCTGTGATCGGTCGCTTGTGGACCTTCGATAAAGAAAGCTCAACCGATTTCACGGCAACCATCATGCATCTTGCCAATGCTGGTGCAATCTTGATTAACAAGGGTTCGTACGAACAGGGTGGCGTCATTCGGAAGAAGCAAGTCGATGACTACTATCTTACGCGTGTGCCTCAGGTGGAGCTTTCGCTCAATAGCGCGATTGACCGCAAGGCCATGTCGTTCCTGTTTGATACGGTAGCGCAAGGTAAGCCCTCTCTGTGGCTGGGAACCATCAAGGCGTATGCCGAGAGCAATCCCGAAGAATTCAACGATGCCATGTCCGATTGGCAGGGTTTGGTAACTTCCCATGTGATAACAGCCGAGTACTTTGAAAGCTACTCGAAGTCGAAGCGCTTCCGTATGCTTTCGGTGGCAATTGCGCTGATACTGGGATGCTTTATCATCGCGACCATCTTCGAGAACTTCCTCGTTCTTATTCCCGGCATTATCACGGGAGTGGCTCTTATCGTGGTTTCTCGCTTTATGGAGCGCCGCACGCAGAAGGGCGCCGATGTCTATGCGCGTTGCAAAGGACTGCGTAAATGGCTTACGGAATTCTCTGCTTTGGATGAACGCCCCGCCACTGATGTGAAGGTATGGGGCGAATTCATGGTGTACGCCTATCTGTTCGGTGTAGCCGAGCAGGCCATCGGCGAGCTGCGCAAGAAGGTGCCCGAGATGTTCCAGATAAGCAACGACGAAGCGCTGGATAGCTCGTATGTGCCATGGTGGGGTCTGTATGCCCCGATGTACTATGCGAACACCACCATGCCCGATCTTGGCTCGATGTTGAACACTTCGGTATCGGAATCTATTCAGGCAGTGCAGTCGGCGCTTTCGGGCGATTCGTCTGATGGCTCTGGCGGCGGCGGTGGATTCTCTGGCGGTGGCGGTGGCGGCTTCGGCGGCGGTGGCGGTGCCCGTTAGGCTTCGGCGGTTCTGTTGCAGGAAGCCGTATTGCGCCTAGATCAATCCAGTGCCGCGCAATTGCCTCTTGCGGCGAGCAGCTTGGTTATAATGGGCACTTATGATTGCTCTTTCTGAAATACCTTCATGGGTTTATAAGATACTGTTGGTTTTGGCCGCAATGATTTGGGGCTTCAGTTTCGTGGTCATGAAGGACGTGGTCACGGTTATGCCGCCAGCGTGGCTTTTGGGTATCCGCTTTACCTTGGCAGGTTTGATTCTTTTGTTTATCCTGCGCAAACGGGTGAAAGCTCATTTTTCAAAGCGCGCTTTGGGCGCTGGCATTGTGCTGGCGGTGTTTGATTTCTCAGCATTCTTGGCGCAAACCGTGGGTTTACAGCACACAACGCCGGGTATTAACGCGTTTCTAACCGCAACGTACTGCGTTGTGGTCCCGTTTGCCTGGTGGGTGCTTATGCGCAAGCGCCCTTCCTTCTTCAACATAGGGGCTGCCGGTATTGCCGTTGTAGGCATTTGGTTGGTTTCGGTTACCACAGCAGGGCAGACGCTTTCCATTGGCTTTGGCGAATCCCTGACCATGGTCAGCTCGGTTTTGTTTGCGATTCATATCGTCTTTGTGTCCAAGTTCACCGAGAAGCACGATGCGCTGATGCTCACGGTGTTCCAATTCATCACCGAGGGTTGCTTTGGGTGCATCGTCGGTGCGGCAACCGAAACGCTTCCTGCGGTTGCGGTGATAACGCCCACGATCATCGGCCAGATGGCTTTCCTCATCGTGTTTGCGTCGATCATTGCGTTCGGCATCCAAAACGTTTCGCTTGCGTATGTTAATCCCTCGCAGGCGGCGCTGCTTCTCAGCCTGGAATCAGTTTTTGGCGTGCTGTTCTCTGTCTTGCTGTACGGAGAGGTCATGACGAGCCGATTGCTAATCGGGTTTGCGTTGATTTTCGTAGCCATCTTGGTGAACGAGGTGGTGGCTCCTAGGGTTGAGGCGAAACGTGCTATAGTTGCTTTCGGTAGAGACAAATGGAAAGAGGACGGGCCTCATGACTAACACCACCGAGAACATCATCCTTATTGGCATGCCGGGCGCTGGCAAGTCAACCTTGGGCGTTGTTTTGGCGAAGATTCTTGGCTATGAATTCATCGATGCCGACTTGCTTATTCAGGGCAAGCTCGACAAGACGCTGCAGAAGATTATCGATGCATGCGGCCCCGATGGTTTCATCGAAGTGGAAAACGAGGTGCTGTGCACGCTTTCCACGAGCCATGCCATTATTGCTACGGGTGGTTCTGCCGTCTACTCCGACGAGGCAATGAAGCATCTGTCCTCTATCGGCACGGTTGTGTACTTGCAGGTCTCCTATGAAGAGCTGGAAAACCGCCTGGGCGGCCTTCACGAACGCGGTGTTGTTATGAAAAACGGCATCGGCATGAGTTTGGCCGACCTGTACGAGGAACGTGTGCCCCTGTACGAAAAGTACGCCGATCTTACCATTGACATCAATGGCCTTTCGGTTCGTGATGCGGCACGAAAGCTCGTTGATCAAATCTCTATGCTGTAAAGCTTGGCGCCGGTCAATGACCGGCGTTTTTTTTGTGTCCCCGGTTTTGTCGAAGCCGATTGGGCGGGTGCGTCAATTGGCTTGCGGGACCATTGCCCGTTGCCTTTTGTTCAGGGGTTCGGCTTCCTGGCGAATTGGTTGGAATGGGGCCTAGAAATACACCCTGCCTCATTCGGGCATATTGAAAAGCGCCTCCCGTTCTTGGATGCGGGAGGCGCTTTGTTGTCGAAGGGGCCTGGTGTGAATGCACAGCGTATGTCAGGCGCTTCTACAGCTCGATGCTCCTGGAAGAACCGTCGATATCGTCGATCTTGGCAATGCCTTCCTTCAGGGAGAAGAACGTCAGGCGCGGATCGCCCCAGTCTTCGTAGGTTTCGCCAAGTGCCGTCATGTGCTCATAGCCTGCTTTGCGAACTTCCTCGCCTGCGGTGTCGTTCAAATCGGCTACGCCCGTAACGATGATCCAGCCGCGGCCGGGCTTCCATGCGGAAAGCTCGAATTTGGGGTTTTGCTGCAGCTGATGGTAAACATCTTTGTTGGTTGCGGTGCAGAACCACAGGGTATCGCCTTCGCGCATAACGAAGCTGAAGGGGCGAACATGAGGTTGATCGCCTTCGCAGGTTGCCAGGTACCATGCAGGTACCGCAGTAAGGTATTCGATGATGTCGTCCATGGTGTTCCTTTCGAGTGGTTGTTGGCGGTTGCCTTGGTTGCTAGGGCTGTTAGACGCCGACATTGCTTCGATACGTTCGCGTTTTGGCTTTGATGATTGCGCGATGATGTTCCTTGCCAGGGCTGGGATTCGCCCGAGCGGGGCAGCGGTGGGCTTGCTCCTCCTGTGCCTACAGCAACATGTTCAAAGCAAGATCGGTTGCCAGTACGGCTGCTGTGCCGATTCCTAAATAAACGGTACCGGCTATATCGCGCTTGCTAAAGGAAAGCTCCTTTAGGCGAGTGCGGTTTTCGCCTCCGTGATAGCAGCGCGCATCCATTCCCAACGAAAGCGTTTCGGCATGTCGGAATGCGCTGGTGAACAGGGGCACGATAAGCGAAGTCATCATGGCAACGCCTCCCTTGGGGCCCTTGCCGAAATTTGCGCCACGGCTAATTTGCGCGCGATAGATAGTGCGCAGCTCGATGGCGAACTGGGGCAGGAAGCGCAGGGCGATGCCCATCATCATAGATAGCTCATGGGCGGGTAGTCCGAAGCGCTTGAAGGGCTCCAGAAGGCGCTCAAAGCCATCGGTGAGGTCGAGCGTGGTGGTTGCCAGGGTAAGCAGGCTCACACCCAACAGCAGCATGGTGAGGCGGATAGCGATAAAGAGAGCTTGATGCAAGCCTTGCTGACTAATGCAGATGATCCATAGCTGAAAGTACACTTCGCCGCCTTGAACGAAGAAGATGTTCAGGAGTGCCGTGAATACCACCAGAATGGCAAGCGGCGCAATGGAAGTGAACGCCTGGCGGAGTGAAATATGCGCGAAGGCAAACATTCCCGCAGTAAACAATGCGGCGACGCCCAGCGATACGTACGACCCCGCAGCGAACACCATAACCATGAACAGGATCGAAAGCAGGAGCTTTGCGCGGGGATCCATACGGTGAACGGCGGAATCCTTGGCGATGTAGCGACCAAATACGGCATCTATGTTCATGATTGCACAGCCTCGCTTCCACCAAGGATGCGGGCAATTTCATCGGCTAAGGATTCAGGCAGGTAAAGCTTTTCGGGTAAGGGCATGCCATCGGCGCGAAGCTGGTTTGCCAAGGTTTGGGCATGGGGGATGCCGAGACCTATTTCGCGCAGCTCAACAGCATGCTTGGTAAAAATTTCTTCTGGCGTGCCCATGAAGGCAACTTCGCCTTCATGCATGACTAACATGCGGTCTGCGAGAAGGGCGATGTCGTTCATGTTGTGCGAAACCATCACTACCGTAAGGTTGCGCTGCTCGTGGAGTTGCTTGATGAGGTCGAGGAAATCGGAGCGCGATGCCGGGTCAAGGCCGGCAACCGGTTCATCGAGGACCAAGGTGGTGGGACGCATGGCAAGCACGCCGGCAAATGCCACGCGGCGCTGCTGGCCGCCTGAAAGCTCGAAGGGGCTGCGTTCGCTCAGCGTATCGAAATCAAGATGCACGTCGGCGAGCGCTTCGCGGATGCGGGCATCCACCTCGTCTTCGGACAGGCCCATATTGCGTGGGCCGAACGCTACATCTTCGTAGACTGTTTCGGCAAACAGCTGATGTTCGGGGTACTGGAACACCACGCCGATATCGCCGCGAGCGCACGTTGCATTTTTGCGGTCGGCTAGATCCTTGCCATTCCAGAGCACACGCCCTTCGGTGGGGTTTGCCAGGCCGTTCAGATGCTGTACTAGAGTGGATTTGCCGGACCCGGTATGCCCTGCAATGGCAAGGAACTCACCGTCGTTGAGGGTGAAGCTGACATTGCGTAAGGCATAGCGCTGCACTTCTCCGGCTTTCTTTTGTCGTTTGGTGAGCGGCGTGTAGCTGAAGCTTACCTGTTCGAAAGCGATCGACACAGTTCCTCCTTCAGCGTTGTGGTTTCGATATGGGTGCCAATGGTGATGCCGCGATCTTGCAGAAGGCGAGACATGTGGGTGGCGAAGGGTACGTCAAGATTGAGATCACGAAGAATGTGGTCCTGCGTAAGCACTTCGTCGGGGGCGCCATCGAGCACGCAATGGCCGTCATTTAACACGATCACACGATCGGCTTCTGCAGCTTCCTCCATGAAGTGGGTGATCATGATAACGGTCATGCCCTGTTCGTGAAGCTCTTTGCATACGCGCATCAAGCCGCGGCGTCCGCGCGGGTCGAGCATAGCCGATGCCTCGTCGAAGATGAGGATGGAGGGATGCATTGCCAGCACGCCTGCGATAGCGACGCGCTGCTTCTGACCCCCGGAAAGGGCTGCAGTCTCGCGCTTTCCGGAGCCAGTTAAGCCGACTTTTGCCAACGATTCCTCTACGCGTTGACGAAGCTCGGGGTTCTCGATGCCCAGGTTTTCAGGGCCGAATGCCACATCGTTTTCAACGAGACTGGCGACGATCTGATCGTCGGGGTTTTGAAATACCGCACCTGCCGTACTGCGAATGGTGAAGGTATTTTCTGGGTTGCTGGTTTCCAGACCATCCACGGTTACGGTGCCGGTGTCGGGCACCAAGAGTGCGTTGATAAGCTTCGAAAACGTTGATTTACCTGATCCGTTGGCGCCCAAAACGCAGACGAACTGGCCCTCCTCGATGGAGAGAGCCAGTTCGGAAAGTACCTTGGTTTCGCCTGTGTAGGTAAAGGAAACGTCGGAAAAGGTAATCACGGTTTAGCGACCCTTCGTCTGATCCTTCTTAGGGGTAATAAGGTTGGAAATCGATTTGTAGATAACCAGCGTCAGAATCGCGTTGAGCAAACCCTTCAGAAGGTTGAACGGAATGAGGATGGGGATGATCATTGCCGTTACCGCTTCGAAGGGGACACCCAGCCACATAGGGGTAACAATGAGGTTGCCCACAATAGCGGCAGCCAGTGCAGCGATGATGCTGAGCACCAAACCGCCGATGGCGGCGGGGTAGGTGCGCTTCTTCTTGTAGATGATGGCTGCGGGCAACACGAAGCACGTGACGGTGAGCACATTCATAAGCGCACCGGTGAAGTCTGCCATAAGTAGGCCGTGAATGATGGCGGTTAGGATGCCTACCGCAACGCCGGCGCCAGGGCCGAATGCAAAGCCGGAAACCATGGCGGGCATATTCGAGGCGTCGAACTTAAGCCAGGTTACGCCGGGCAGCAAGGGGAATTCGATGAACGAAAGAAGAACGCCAATGGCGCACATAAGGGCCATCGTAACCAGTTGTTTGGTAGACCATGCGTTGGTGTTCTTGGTGGGGGTGTTCGGGGTAGACAAAGTAGGCCTCCTGTCTCTTCCGTCCGGACTGTAACCGTTGGCTTTGGATTTGCACCAAATCAGCCTGCTTGAGCCGTCGAGCCAAGCAGGGTTGCGGGCTTCAGATGAAGCTAGGTTGCTTCGGGGATCTGATACCGCCAGTGAGGAATTTCACCTCGCCCTGAAACAGCGTTCGCGGGTTATCCTACCATTCCCTGGGGCCTCGCTCAACTGAAGCAGCTCCTTTGCGGGGAGTTTCCGTCCCTGCAATAACGAAGCCCTTGCGGGGTACCGCCTGGGGTAAAGGGACTTTTGCCGGAGCCTCCCCCCCCCCTGTAGCGAGGGGCCTTTACCAACGCAGTAAAGTGGCTGGCGTCCACCAGAATCCCGCCTGCAACAAAAGGGAATTTTTCGGAGCGCCGCCTGCATAAAGGGGTCTTTGAGGGAGTCTTTCTCCGTACGGTAAAGGAAGGTGGAGCTAGGAAGGGTTGTGAAGGATGTTTTGATGCGTCTATATGGAGTGCAGAAGGGGTGTGTTAAGATAGCAGAGCTGTTTGTCAGCATCCTTTTTGCCCCCGTAGCTCAGAGGATAGAGCGTCGGTTTCCTAAACCGTGCGTCGGAGGTTCGAGTCCTCTCGGGGGCGCCAGTGTTTTCAGGTCCACCTTTGGTGGGCCTTTTTTATTGGGATTAAGCCTATTGCCGGGGCTGTTCAAGAGTTTTTCTTGGGCTGATTTGACTTACGGGCGGTTCCCGTTGTCGTTGTGCGGTGCCGCATCTGTTTCGCCTCCGTCTATAGCGTCAGCTCAATGACGTTTTGGAAGGTTGAAAACAAAAAATCGGCCTGAGTTGCAACTTTTTTGCGATTAGGGATTGTCTCAGAGCGACAAAATGCGGATATGGGCTCGAAAACGCAGTAAATTGTCCATATGATGGACTGTTTTCGCTTCGCGGGAACAGGAGAGAGTCCCCAATCGAAAAAAAGTTGCAAAGAAGTCCGATTTCTTGTTTTTGCAATAAGGGGATTGCCTAGCGGAGCTGATTTTGCGAAAGATGCGTGGGAGCTCGGTGACAGAATGGGCGAATCGGCAAAAGAGGGGGCAAGCAATGCGTGCTTGCGGGGAATAGTTTGTATAAAAAACAAGGCCTCGCATTGCTGCGAGGCCTTGTTGTATTGGCTAGTTGCTCCCCGATCCGTTGGCGTTTCCGCCGTTGGTGCTGCCGGAGCCTGAGGAAATATAGAGGGTTACCGTGCTGCCGCTAGTGCTTTGCGAGATAACATTTCCTTTTGTTACTGTCGAATCTTGCTTGTACTGCAGATCGTACTTGTAGCCAGCCTTTTCGAGGGTTTCCTTTGCTTTACTCTCGGACATGCCAACTACATTGGGAGCTTCGCCGAGGCCACTGGAAATGGTGATGGTAATGGTGGTTCCCTTAGTGGCGGTGCCAGTCTTGCTCTGCTTCGTTACGTTGCCCTTTTCCACATCTTTGCTGGTTTCGTTTGTGGTGCTAACCGCAAAGCCTGCGCTTTCCAGCTTGGAGGTTGCCTGTGACTGAGTCATGCCCACAACATTGGGGATGGTTACCTTTTCGGAGCCCTTAGAAAGGTGGAACACCACCGTATCGCCCTTGTTTGCCGTGGTGCCCGAAGGGGTTTCCTGCGATGCAACCATGTTTTCGTCAACGTCATCCGAGAATACGGAATCGCCCTGCTGGCCCGTCAGGCCTGCTTCGTTCAAAGCCTTCTGGGCTTCATCAGCCGATTTGCCCTTCAAGTCGGGGACGGTAACCTGCTCGGTTCCCTTTGAAACATTGATTTTGATGGTAGAGCCCTTTGCGGCCTGTTCGCCCGCTTGCGGGTCGGTGCTTACTACGCTGCCGGCAGGAACGGTGCTGCTATACACTTCCGTTTCGGTGCCAATCTTGAAGCCCGACTGCTCGAGCGTGGTGCGCGCCTGGGCAATAGACTTGTTCGTTACGTCGGGTACGGTAACCTTGTCGCCGTTGCCATTCATGGCAAACACAGCGCCTGCAATGCCGATGATGCACAGCAGGGCCACGACAACGCCGATGATGGTGTTGCGCTTCTTCTTTTTGGCAGCTGCCTCTTCGTCTTCTGCGGAATATACGCGTGGGCTTACCTGGGTAAAACCACCGGTAGCTTGACCGCCAGCAACGGGGCTCATAACCGCGGTGCCGTTTTGCATAGGCGCAACGCCACCCATTACCTGGGTTTTAAGGCCGCTGATATCGTTGCCAAGAGCGATAGGGCGACCCGCCAGGAAGTCGTTCAGCACATGACGCATTTCTGCGGCATCTTTGAAGCGCTTATTGGGATCCTTCTCCAGGGCCTTCATGATGATGGCTTCCAGACCGGGATCGATGTTTGGGTTGATGGCGCTAGGCGGTGCGGGAAGCTCGTTGACCTGCTTTACGGCAACGCTTACTGCGTCTTGGCCGTCGAAGGGGAGCTTTCCAGTGGTGGCTTCGTAGAGAACTACACCCAACGAATAGATATCGCTGGCGCCGGTGAGCTCCTTGCCCTGAGCCTGCTCGGGCGATACGTAGTGGGCGGTACCCAGAACGGTTGCCGTCTGGGAAAGGCCTGCATCGCCTGCACGTGCAATGCCGAAATCCATTACCTTGATGTTGCCATCAGGCTGGATCATGATGTTCTGCGGCTTAATGTCGCGGTGGATTACGCCGCCTTCGTGCGCAACAGAAAGTGCCTGGGCGATCTGGCTGCCGATTTCGGCCGCCTTTCGCTGGTTGATTGCGCCTCGTTCGTTGATGGCGGTTTTAAGATCGGTTCCGCGGAGGAACTCCATAACAATGTAGTAGGTTTCGCCGTCAAGACCCCAGTCGTAGATGCTTACGATATAGGGGCTCTGCAGGTTAGCGGCCGATGCCGCTTCCTGACGGAAACGCTTGGTAAAGGTTGGGTCGGCTGCGTATTGGGGCAGCATAACTTTCACGGCTACCGTGCGGCCCAGGACGTTGTCCTGTGCGCGGTATACCTCTGCCATGCCACCAAGGCCGACTCGTTCAGTTAGCGTGTAACGGTTGTTGAATGTTCTGCCAACCATGCTTCCAGCCACGTTTGTACTCCCTTTGGATCCATGCTTAACGACCATCACATAAGCATATCGTATTACCATGTCAAGTTCCCCGTTTTTGCAAGGCTTTCACGAGGAATCAGGAAACGCTTTTCCTACAAATCCCCTTGCACTTCAAGCGCTGCCCTCAATACGCCCTGGGCGCGTCCGGCAGCACCGCCGGAAAGGCTCTCGCCAGCCTCTTCGAGGACGATGGCCACTACTACCGAGCAGTCATCGGATGGGCCCATGCCCACAAACCAACGGTCGTCTTTTTCCTTGCCCGTTTCTGCGGTGCCGGTTTTGCCGGCAATCTGCACACCGGAAACGGCGGCTGCTTTACCGGTGCCGTTGTTCACGACCCCTTCAAGTACCGTGCGTACTCGCTTGGCCACCGACGAAGAGCATACGTTCGACATCGTGGAAGGCGTTGCACGATAGCTGTTCTTGCCGTCGGAATTGTTCACACTGTCTACCAGGTAAGGCTGCATGATGGTGCCATTGTTTGCGATGGCGCAACCTACCAAGGCCATCTGCAGAACGGTTGCCTGCGGGCCTGCGGGGCTGGCATGTTCGCCTACCGGCTCACCTGCTGCGGCCCATGCGGTTTCCCATTCGGTCATCTCGTTCGGGTCGGGCATCAGCGATTTAGCGAGCGGCAAATCGAAGTTCAGCGCGTTGTTGAACCCGAATTTCTCGGAAGAGGAAACAAGGCCATCTGCGCCAATCTGGTCGCCGAGCTGTGCGAATACGGTGTTGGCAGAAAGTTCGGTTGCGCGCTGCAGTGTAATGGTGCCATATGACGAATTGTTGAAGTTCGTTACCTTGCCGCCGCCGATGTCGAGCGTGGAGGGGGAATCGTACTGAGTTGATTCGGTTGCCACATTGTCTGCCAGCGCGGTGGTCAGTGTCACGATCTTGAACGTGGAGCCAGGCGAATACAACGCCTGGGTTGCGCGGTTGTACAGTGCCGAAGAATCGCCGCCCGAAGAAAGGATGCTGTCAACGTCGTCGGCGTCGTAGGTGGGCGAAGAGGCAAGTGCCAAAACTGCACCCGTCTTCGGGTCGATGGCAACGCAGGCGCCCTTGTATCCCTTTAACGCATTTTGCGCAGCTTGCTGAATGGTTGAGTTAATGGTGAGCTTCACATCGTTGCCTGCGGTACCGGCTCCTGAATAGGAGTTCAGGACGTCGATCCATGAAGCATAGTTGCTTTCGCCCTTCAGCGTATCGTTGCAGGATGATTCGATGCCGGAGGTGCCATACGTGTCGGAGGCGTATCCCACCACGTGTGCAGCGAGGTTGCCTGCGGGGTATTCGCGCTTGTAGGTGCCATCGTCTTGCAATACGGAATGAGCAAGGAGCACGTTATCGTACGTAGTGATGGCGCCGCGCTCGGTTTTCGACTCTTTTGCCAGCGTGTGGTTGTTGATGGGCATGTTCTTGTATTCGTCTGCCTGGATAACCATGATCATCGTCAGGTTGGCAACCAGCAGCGCAAAGAGGGCAGAGAATACGATCATGGTGCCGGTAAGGCGTTTGCCCAGGGAAACGCGACCCAGCGCGCCGTTCAGGCTTACTACGCCTGTGCCCGATGCCATTTCGGTGCCCAAGCCCGTGCCCTGATCGCTTGCGCGCAGCAGGAAGCCCAAGATAATGAAGCTCGCCAGAAGCGAAGAACCACCTTGGCTTACGAAGGGAAGGGTAAGGCCTGTAAGAGGGATAAGGCGCGTAACGCCGCCCACGATGATGAAGGCCTGCAGCACGATAACGGCAGTGAAGCCTACGGCCATAAACGAGCTGACGTCGCTTTTTGCGCGAACGGAAATAAGAATGCCGCGGATGGCAAAGCACAGGTACAGAAGCAGCACACCTGCAGCACCCAAAAGCCCCGCCTCTTCGGCGATGGCGCTGAAGATGAAGTCGGATTCAACAATAGGAATCTGCTCGGCCATGCCATTGCCAATGCCCACGCCGAACAAGCCGCCGTCTGCGATGCTGAAGATAGACTGGACCAGCTGATAGCCCGTGTTGGTGGGGTCGGCAAAGGGGTTAAGCCAGGTATCGACGCGAACCTGGACATGGCTGAACAGGAAGTATACGAATACGAAGCCTACAGAAACCATCAGAAGGCTGATGACGATGTAGGCATGCTTGCCGGTGGCCACGTAGAGCATGGTGACGAACACGAAGAACAGGACCAACGCCGAGCCCAAGTCCTTTTCGAACACGATAACCAGCAAGGCCACTGCCCACATGATGATGACGGGAACCAGCGCGCGCATGTCGGGCACGCGGAAGGGCCCCAGTTTGTGGTTGAAGACGGAAAGCATCTCGCGGTTCTGCGCCAGGTATGCTGCCAAGAAGATAACGATACAGATTTTTGCAAGCTCACCAGGCTGAATGGAGAAACCACCGATGGAAAGCCAAATGCGCGAACCGTAAATTTCGTTACCGATAACCGGAAGCATGGGCGACATAAGCAGCAGGATGCCGGCGATCATGATGGTGTATTTGTAGCTGCCAAGCTTGTCGAGGTTCTTTACGAATGCTAAGACGAGCACCATGAACACTACGCCAAGGAACAGCCATCCAACCTGTTTCATAGCCAGGTCGGGCGCAAGGCGCGTGATGAAGGCAATGCCAATGCCCGACAGAGCGAATGAAAGCGGGAGAATGGCGGGATCGGCGCCGGGGGCAAGCTTGCGAATGGCCAGATGGGCCACAACAAACGTGGCAAACATGCCCAAGGGCACCGTTAGGTTGTCGAGCGTTACCTGATTCCCTTCATTGAGGGCAACCATGGCAAACAGCAATATAACAAGCGGAGCTGCGATGCAAAGAAGCATCAGCTCGGTATTGCGTCGGGTCATTGACTACTCGCTTTCGTTGGCGCTCTTCTTCGTCTTCGAGGTGGAGGAGTCGGAAGATGCTGCTTTGTCGGTGGAAGCGGAAGCGTCGCTTTGCTTGGTTGCGGCATCCTGACGAGCGATGTCTTCCTGATAGGAAGCGATAAGCTCATTCGCCTCATCTATGCTGCCAACCGAAATGCCGTCGTTGATGCGGCTTGCCACGCTCGGCGAAAGCTTGTTCACGTCAACATCGGTAACGCGGTCGAGGCTGGAAAGGGGCATGCCGAACAGGTCGTCTTGCAGACCGCGGTATACGGCGACCTTGCCGTCCTGGTTCACCAGGTAAGCGGAGTTGTTCACGTACTGATAGGCGGTAACGCCAGCGATTGCGAAAATGGCGATAACCGCCAGGATCAAGAACGTGTAGAGAATCTTCGACTTGCGCTGGGCCTTGCGTTCGCGCACCTCGCGAAAGCCTTCAACGTCCACCACCACGGCAGTTGCGTTGTCGAAGCCGCCCGCATCGAGCGCGGCCGCCACCAGATTGTCGGCGCATTCCTGCGCAGTGCGGCTGTGGCCCATGACGTGCTCAATCTGAGGATCTTCGATCATGGTGCAAATGCCGTCGGAGCACAGAAGGATGCGGTCGCCCGTTTCGACGTTCAGCTCGTAGATGTCGGGTTGCATATGAGGGTCGGACCCAATGGCTCGCGTGATAACCGAGCGGTTCGGGTGAACGCGGGCTTCGGCTTCTGTGAGCTGGCCCGCTTCGATCATGTCGGCCATAAGGCTGTGGTCCCGCGTGAGCTGCTGGAGTTTTCCCTCGTGCAGGAGGTATGCGCGTGAGTCGCCGACCTGAGCGATAATCAGGCGCTCGCCTTCCAGGATTGCGGCAGTAAGCGTGGTGCCCATGCCCTCGCGGCCAATGCCCTTTGCGGGCGCTTTGATGACATTGAGGTTTGCGGCAACCACGGCACGTGCCAATGCGTCGGAATCGGCGTGGTCGGGCGCAAGCTCCATGATGGTGTTGATGGCAATTTCCGAGGCGACTTCACCGGCTTCGTGGCCGCCCATGCCGTCGGCAACGGCAAAAAGCGGCGGAACCGCAACCAGGCTGTCTTCATTATGTTCGCGGATATGGCCAACTTCAGTGCGGCTTCCGAAGAAGGCAATGGCGTTGGGCTCATCTGCGGCTTTGCGCTCGGCGCGGGCGTTGCGGGGAGTGGGCATAGAATTCATCTTCCTCTTTTACTGGGCGAACCGTACGCGCATGGTTACATCGCCAACGGCAACTTTGTCGCCGTTTTTCAGCGCGGTGGGTTCAGAGATAAAGCGACCATTGACGGCTGTGCCATTGGTTGAACCCAGATCCTCTACGAAGAGGTTCTGGCCCATGAGCACAAAGCGCGCGTGGCGCGAAGATACGTATTCGGCACCGATGACGATATCGGATCCTGGGCTGCGGCCCACGATAACCGGGCCGTTGACGGCAATGTTCACGCCGCGAAGTTCCTTGGGGCCTTTTTCGATGGCAACGGTCCAGGTCTTTTCGCCTTTACGTTGTCCGCGCACCAGGCCAATGCCTGTTTTCATGATGGCGAAAAGGAACAGGTAGAGCAGTGCTACGAAAAGCAGTCTGCCTATGAGAAGGATTACGTCGATCACGGAATAGCCTATCGTTTGAAACGGGTTTAAAAGATGCGCATAAAGCGCAAACGGGCTGTGCCAGCAAGTGACGCAGCCCGTTCAAGGAAAAGCTCCCTATCGGAAGGTGAATAAGAACGTGGTGGTGCCAACGGTTATGCGGTCGCCTTCCTGCAGCATGGTAGAAGCAATATGGCGGCCGTTCACCAGCGTGCCGTTGGTAGAGCCAAGGTCGGCAACGCTCCAGGCATTTGCATTTTCGCGGCGAATTTCGGCGTGGGTGCGGCTTACGTTCAGGTCTTCTATGGCGATGTCACTGGAAAGGGCGCGCCCCATAACGATCTGCGCCTTCGTGATGGGGAAGGATCGGTTCGTGGTGAGATCAATAAGGCGGGGCTGCTGATTTGCGGCACGCTGGGGAATGGCTTCGGGGGCATTGAGCTCGTCGAAGCGGACGGTTTGCGGAGCAGCGGCGGGAGCCGGTGCGGGCGCAACGGGTGCTGCAGCGTAGGCATCCTCGGCGTTTTCCATTGCCAGGGCGTCTTCAGCCATTACGTCGATGCCGGAGCTAGCGAACTGCTGAGGCTGCGCAGGAACTTCCTGCGCAGGAGCGTAAGCCTGCTGCTGGCCGTAGTTCTGCGGCGTGGGGATGTTTGCGGGGATGGGAGCGCCGGCATCCTGTGCGGAAAGACCGTAACGCTGCATTTCCTCTGCGCGAAGCTGCGAGACGATGGGGGCGGAAACCAATTCGGCTACCACGTCGAACTTGCCATGCTTCAGCTCGTCGTCGATGATGAAGCGCACCAAGGGAGAGCCATCCATTACGAGGCCTAGTTCCTGTGCCTTGCCACGCAGATACGTTTCGGTTTCGCCTGCCAAAGTGGGGTAATAGCCAAACAGACGCTCGTCATCGTCGGGGTTTACCAGCACGGTGTACAGCGTGGGTGCGTATTCCTTGCCGGCACCAACCATCTTTTCGCGGCGCATTTGCTTTTCGGCTTTTTTGGCAATCTGAACGGGGCTGATGGGGGCATCGAAAAACTTGTCGCCCATCTCATCGAAGCCATCTTCTACGCGGCGTTCGAATTTTGAGAAAAACCCCATGTGTGATCTCCTTTTACAGTGTGTAAATCGTTGTATTGAGAGCGCGGCATAACGCCGCACGGTATTCCAACCAACTATCTTGCCATAAGTAAGCAAATTGATGGGGTTTTTCACCCCATCGCCATTAAACAAGCTGATAGTTTTCGTTCGATAGAATGCAGTCAGACCAGCGGTTTGCTGGCTGCCTATAGATGCCTTTGCCTAAATGGGGACGAGGGTGGCAAAAGAAGCGTCCAGTGGCCACTCCCTCCGTTATGTTTGCGGGTCAAGCGTTCCGCGGGCGCCCAGCCTTGTTGTGTCTGGGATGCTAAACGTCCTGAGCCGTTGGTGCTGCTATTACCCAAGCTTTTTCTAGGTTTGCTTTTCGCATGACGTTCCTAGACGTTTGTCGAATGTCCGCTGGGTCTTATGTGCTTAACCAGTTACAGATTCTTCATGCAAATGAAACAAATTATTCCTTGCGCTCGGCGAATAGTTACCATAAGCTAACTTCGCACAAACAGAGTAACCCTAAGTAAACTTATTTGTCTACGTCGGATAACGCTAGAGCCGCAGTGGGCGATAAGTGAGCTGGAGAGTGCGGCGGGAAGGAGAAACGCACTCGCGTATTTGATCTATGAACATACAATCCTGAAAGGATCCATATGGACGAACAGTCTGTACGGGGACGCACAGGGATGGGCCAAACTGCTGCTCGTGGTCTTGTTGCCACGGCGTTGACGCTTTCGCTGGTGCCTTCCCTTGCCTATGCAAGCCCTGAAAACGAAGAAGAAGCCCCTAGCGCTACCAACACTGAAGAGGCTTCTTCCCAGAGCGAAGTCGGAACGACTTCTGAAAGTGATTATACCGCAGTTGCTCTTTCCGCCCAGGTTGGCAGCGCTTCAGCTAACTACGATCTTGCCAAAATCGCAGATGGCACGTACGAAGGCAAAGCGGTTATCAGCGAGGATGGCTTGACCATCGATGGCTCTGATTCCGGCGTCGACGACGGCGATTCTTGGGAGGGATATACGGTTACCGTGCAGGTTACCGTGGCAAACCACGTCATAACCAAGGTTGAGGTTTCTTCTGATGCTCCGCGCAAGAGCAAAAGCTATGTAACCGACGCAATTAATGGTTACGAGGATGCGGGAAATACCTATGTGGGTATTCCTTCTCAGATTGCCTCCAATAACGGCACTTCATCTGTTGATGCCGTATCTGGTGCTACGGTGACCAGCAAAGCTATCGTTGCTGCAACCAACAACGCCCTCGAAAATGCTAAAACGGAAGAAATCCCGGTAGCTGATGAATACACCTATGGCTATGCGGGTCTTTCCTGGTCGGAGTATTGGGCGGCCGAGGGCGTATACAACGCCACTGATACTTCAAGTTCAAGCGAGCTTGATAGCCGAGGGGAAGCTGACAAGGGCGGCTTCGACGTGGTGACCCGCGCTACCGCCAACCACGGCCTGCATCGTGGCAGCTACCAGTGCTTGGCCACCATCTACACCAACGAAGGAGCCACGTTCAGTCTTGCTACGTGGTCGTCTGACGGTAAATCCTTCACCACCACCGACGGTAAAACCGTATCGTGGAACAAGGGTGCCATGACATGCGATGGTGCGAGCTACACCCTGAAAGATTACGAGGTTACGGGCGTTAAATATGTTCCCGTTAAGGTGAAGACTGCCGATCTTGACGCATTCAAGGAAAAGTATCAGTTCGTTGCAAATGGCGAGAACATTGCCGGAGGCTACGGAGAGGGTCAGCTTTCCGCTTACAGCGCCACGGCAGAGGTAACCGCCAACACCAACGGCCTGAAAACGGCTACCAACAACGGCGGCTCGTTCAGCTTCTCGGTTGAGCAGCAAGGAAGCGACTCTGGCATTCAGGGTCAGGATTTGAAGAGCGCTGATCTTTCATCGATGGGCCCGAATTTGGTAAGTGGCGACAAGCTGGGCAGCTACGGTGAGTTCATTCGCCTTGACTTCACCAATGGCTTCGGTGATTTGGGCTCCGCTATGCAAGCCGTAACCTGGACGTACTATGGAAGCGACTCCACGTATTCTACGCCGCTGCGCAGTTTTGGCACCAAGTTTGCTGCTGATAACTGGATGCATAAGAGCATGGGAATTCAGCTGGGATTGACCGATTCCGCTCGTTGCCAGTTGCCTGAGAACACCGATGGCACGGGGTATTGGAAGGTGACCATCCACGCATTGGGCTATGCTGATAGCTCATATACCTTCCAGGCAACGTCCGAAAACATCAAGAAGGAAGAAACCCCGGTAACCGAGGAAACCAAGCAGAAGCTGCAGGCGCTCTACGATCAGGCTGCGGCGCTGAACAAGGCGGACTACACGGCTGAATCGTGGGAAAAGTCGGCCATCGAAACCGAAACGGCCGAAACCAAGGAACTTCTAGCCAAGGACAATCTTGCAGAATCTGAGGCATCAGAGCAGATCACGCACTTGCAGGGTGCTCTTGACGCCTTGGTGGCCGAGAAGAAAACCACGCCACAAGCGGGCGATTATGTGTTGATGAACATTCCGTATAGCGAGTTCTATGCGGCGGAGACGGGCGGCAACAACACTTCGGTTGACGTATTCACCTCTGCCACCAAGAGCAAGACCATAAACACCGGCCTTGCTGGCGGCTCCTATCATGCCAAGGACGACGGCTCTGAGATTACCGGCATCACCTTCCCCGTGAAGGTAACCGAATCGGCGGCGGGAATCGATTGGTCGAAGTACATGAAGGCTGAAAACCAAGAAGATCTGTTCGGCTCGGCAAGCTATGCATATTCCCTGCTTGGTGAAACACCGGCATCGTACAAGGAGTTGAGCGTCGGCAGCGACGGAACGCTTTTCTTTGGCAAGACCGAAGGGGCCGAGGCAAAAGCAATTGACGGTTCTGATGGCGAATTCACCACCGAAAGCAGCTACGGCGATTACGAGATCGACTTCAGCACCGATTCAGCGGTGTACGCTGCCCTGAAAGATGCAACTATCTATGGCTCAGTAGTGAACACCACTGATGGTTACGGCTATGGTATGCGCCACCTGGAGAATATCTGGAAAACCGGTAAGCACGGCTTTGAGCTTGCCTGGTGCACGGGCTTTACCGACAAGGTGCATAACTGCCCCACCAGCTCGACCCATTACGAGTCGATGATGGGCAAAACCATCAAGGACATCACGGTGTACTCTAGTGCGGGGACGTTCACCATTACCGTTGGTGGCGAAAACGGGGTATACGTGCCCATCAAGAGCAACGATGTTTCCCTGGCAGCACAAGATGCCTCGCTTGATTCTGAAAATCCCGTAGTAGCTATTGAGATTAATCTTCCCGATGATTTTGACGCGAAGTACAGCGTGGAGGGCTGGGGCTCGGTTGAGCTCGACGAAGGCCAGGCGCGTTCCGCGGCAACTAAGAGCTTGAAGGTTCCTGCCGGCACCAACCCTGGTTCTTACACGCTGGTGGCTAAGGATAAGAGCGGCAAGTACGCCAACGTGTCCACCAGCTTCACGCTTACCACGGCGAATACCGTTGCGAAATATGATGATTCCGCAAGGCAGATCGTAGCAGCGCAGGACGGCGGCGATATTTCCTCCTATCTGAAGAACATTGCCAAGGTAAAGGTGAACGGAACGGAATACGCTGCTGCCGGCCGCGGGTCGGTTAGGATCGTTAACCCTGACGGCACTGTCAACCTGGATGCCTCGGTGAAGAACAAGGATAGCGAGACCAAGGTGTTTGACGGGTACGGCACCTACCAGGTAGAGGTCGTGGCAACCGGATACAGCACCAATCTTACGTTTGCGGTAACCAAACAGGCGGATAAGACGGCGCTGAATAATGCGATTACCAGGGCAAGCGAGCTGCGCGAGGCAGATTACTCCCAGGATTCCTGGAGCGCCCTCCAAAAAGAGGTTAAGGCTGCCCAACTCGTTGCCGGTCAGGTAGATGCGACCGATGACGCAGTTGAAAAGGCGACGCAGGCTGTGAACAGCGCAATTGAAGCTCTTGCGCCTAATCCGCGCATCGCTTTGTCTGAAGTGGTGGCAGGTGCCAAGGCCCTGAACCAGTCTGACTACACGGCAGCATCGTGGGCTCCGTTTGCAAGCGCTCTTGAGGCTGCACAGCAGGTTGCCGATGATGCGTCCGACGCTCAGGTGAATGCTGCCAAGGAAGCGTTGGTGAAGGCTCAGACGAACTTGGAGAAGGCAGCGACCCAAGACGATAAAACCAATCTTTTGGTAGAAATTGGCAGGGCCGACGTTTTGGAGGAGAGCGACTATACCGCTGACTCCTGGAAGGCTTACCAAGAAGCCCTTTCTGCCGCCAAGGGTGTTTCCGTGAAGGACGATGCTTCTGCTGAAGAAACGCAGCTGGCTACAGCAAACCTTGCCAAGGCGCGTCAGGCGCTTGCTACGATCGGCGATGACAGCTCAGGTGCGGGCGACGGAGGTTCGGGCTCTGGCAACGGCAATGATGCGGGCAATCCTAGCGACGGTGCTGACGGTTCTGGCAATGGCACGGATGGTAGCTCCGACAATGAGTCGAGTGCCGATGCCAATGCGCAGGGCGATGCTTCATTGAGTGCTCCCCAGACAGGCGACAATCTGCTTGCCTTCGGCGGCGCTTTTGCGGCAATAGCTGCGGCTGCAGCAGGTGCTGCTGCGTGGGCACGTCGTCGCGTGCTGCGTAAGTAGATTTCACGTTTTCGCAGGTGACTAGCCTGACGGCGGTAGGCGTAATGCCTCCGCCGTCAGGCGTTTTTCAAGGAATTTGAACATGACCAAACCTGAACAAGGGAAGCATGCGCGTGCTAAAGAGCGCTTAAAAGCGGCAACATTGCTTACCCCTGCTGCTTTAACGGGCGTGGCAATCGCGCTTTCCGTAGGGGCATATCAGCCGTTGGAATATGATCCAAGCTCAATAGCACATGTTGCCCAAGCTCAAGCGCAGGAGCTGAAAACAGCCGAAGCAGCGTCGGAAAAGCAAAGCGCCGAAAATCCGAGCATCGAGTCGAACTTCGGCATGGACATCGGCACGCTGAACGATGGCACCTACCAGGGTTCCGCGCGAGGCTACAAAAGCGTTATTACGGTTTCGGTGACTGTCCAAGGTGGCAAAATTGTTTCCATAACTATCGTTTCGGCGGGTGACGACGAGCCCTATTTCGGTAACGCGAAGGCGGTCATAGACCGCGTTATTGGAAGTCAGTCGATGAACGTCGATACGGTTTCTGGTGCCACCTATTCTTCTACGGGAATTTTGGTTGCTATCAAGAATGCGCTGTTGCAAGCAGCAGGAAAAGCCCCCGTTGAAAACGCCGTTGTGCCAGCTCAGCAGCAAACTCACAAGCCAGCGTCCAATACTGCGATGCCCGCAGGCTCCATGAAAGATGGCGTGTATACCGGTTCTGGTATGGGATACAACGACAACATCACGGTTCGCGTTACGGTGCAGAATGGTGCTATTGCGAACATCGAGATCCTCGATGCCGACGATGACGAGCCCTATTTCACCAATGCGCAAGCGGTTATTGCCCGCATGCTAAGCAAGCAGACTACCCAGGTGGATGTGGTGACAGGTGCCACCTATTCTTCGAAGGGCATCATGGCTGCTGTTTCGGATGCTTTGAGGAAAGCGGTTGCTACCAATGCGGGTTCTGGTGCAGAGGGCGGAAGCGGCTCGGGCGGTAACAACGGGGGCGGCGGCAGCGCAGGTGGTGGCTCTGGGTCTGACCCTAACCCTGACCCTGACCCTGGCACTCCCGATGCTCCTTCCGTGGAAGTGGGTTACCTGGACGGCGAGTACACCGCTTTTGCGTACTGTGCCGATAGTGCTCGCCCTGACCGATATGAGCCTTATTATGTGGCGCTTACCGTGGTGGTGAGTGACGGCCAGGTTTCCGCGATTAAGAATGTGCACGGTTCCGCCACAGGTTCGGCAGGTGATACTGTGCTGAATCCTTACGAGGAAGAAAACGATGAATATCTGGGCTATGCCGAGAAGGGAAGGACGCGCAAGGGAATAACCTATCTGGGTGTGGTAAACCAGTTGTTGGCGGGCAAGAAATCATCCGAGGTCGATGCTGTTTCGGGCGCAACCTATTCTTCTCGGGCTATTGCCGCAGCCTACGATAAAGCGTTGAGTTTGTCGGCTCAGGCCTATAAAGAAAGCAAGGCGCAATCGAGCGCCTCTTCTAGGGAGACTGAGGCCTCTGTCGGTTCGCACTCCTCGGGTTCTTCTGTGTCGCAGGCAAGCGGGTCGGGTGATGCCGATGCATAACGTGCTTGTGCGTAACAAGGTTTTCCTGGTGAAATTGGCGAATGCTGCTGCGGTGGTTTTGCTGGTGTGCGGTTTTAGCCTGTGGGCGAGCCAAGCTGCCGCAGCCGATGTTGCTGTTCAACAGCAGATTACGGAAGCCGAACGTGCGGCGAATCGCGGCCCTTATGCAACTGATGGCGTGTTCTCAGGATCCGCCCAGGGCTACGGTGGACCAGTGAATATGCAGGTGACCATTGAAAACGGCTACATAGAAGATGTTCAGGTTGTTTCTGCTCCCAATGAAGACGCCCCGTATCTTTCCCAGGCGGTGAAGCTGCTCGATGTTATCAAGGACGAGCAAACGGTGAACGTGGATACCGTTTCGGGATGTACGTATTCTTCGGTGGGTATTTTGAATGGAACCAAAGAAGCACTTGAGAAAAGCAACGCAGGACAAGCGGGTGATGCTTCGTGACGTCACTCGAAATGAAGCGCTCTGAGCCTGTTGAAACCCTGCCTTCCGTTTGCCCTGCGGCAGCGCAAACGGTTACATCTCTGGTGCGTGCGGCAGCAGAAAGCTCTCGAAACACGACGAAGGCCAAGAGCGGCGTGGCTCGTAAACCGAAAAAAGACGGAAAAGCCGCAAAGCGCGCCAGGGCGTTGCGCGTACATCGTATAGTGCGGTGGTGCATCCAGATTGCGTTCTTTGTTGTTGCTCCATCGGTATTCAGCGCTGCATTCGGTGGCATTAAATATGTGGCAGGCCAACTTGGGCTGCGTGAAGCGGTTGAGCCAACTTCGTTCGTGATACTGCTGATTTCGGTGCTGCTTTTCACGGTGTTGTTCGGAAGATTCTTCTGCGGATATGCCTGTGCATTCGGCACATTGGGTGATGCGGTGTATGCGCTGTTTGCTCTCGTCCGTAAAGCATTGAGTATTCCTGACAAGCCGATGCCGGAAAAGGTGCAGCGGGGTTTGCAATTCGTTAAGTATGGGGTGCTTGCTGTTATTTGCGCATTGTGCTTCACCGGTGCGTGGTCGTCGCTTTCGGGCTACAGTCCGTGGACGGCCTTTGCAGGCATAGTTGCGGGCTCTGTTGACGGCATTGATGTTGTCGCCTTTGTCGTGCTGGGAATTGTCGTGTTGGGAATGGCCTTCGTAAAGCGTTTCTTTTGCCAGTTCCTGTGCCCTCTAGGGGCAGTGTTCGCGTTGATGCCGGTAGTGCCGTTTTCCCAGTTCGGCAGAAGGAAATCGTGCTGTGGGAAGCGGTGCGGCAAATGCCATGCGGGCTGCCCCGTTGGCATTTACCCCGATGCGGATTCTTTTGCCATTGGGGAATGCATTTCCTGTGGGAAGTGCTCCGATGTGTGCCCTGTCGGAAACGTGGGCATGCTCAAGGCGAAGGCAAGCGGGGAAGAACGTCCAGGAAAACCGCCCCGTTTGCTGTTTCGGGGAAACGAAATCGGCTACACCGTGTTCAAGGCGGTGGTATTTGCCGCAATGCTGTGGTTGGTGGGTGCGCTCGGATTTGCTCCTTCGTTTACCGAGGTCACCGGCGTGGTTCTTCCCTGGTCGTAGAAAACCTCAATGCCAGACGGCCTCCCTCTGAAGAATGTATGTTGTCCCATTGAAAAAGTTCACCGTGGGTTACAATTACCAAGTATCGAAGGGGCATCGCGGGACTAGATAGTAGGCCTGCGCTCCAGTTTCCGTTAAGGCGGGAATGCTTGCTCGTTTCGGACCAGAAAGGAACAACTTGGGAACCAGGCGCAAACCAACAGGCAACGCATGTTTCGATGCGGCACGAGAAAGCGGCTTTGTGCAAGCTGTGCGTACGGGAACTGCTATTTCCCGTAGGGGGTTTGTCTCCTTGGCTCTGGGTGCTGTTGCAGCGTGCACGTTTCCGGCGCTTCTTTCTGGTTGTTCGGGTTCTTCTTCGAGCGATTCGGAACTAGGACCCGTATACAGTAGCGATGAAATCCAATCGACAACGCTGTTTTTGTTCGACACGGTTATCCAGATCAGCGCCGCCTGCTCTGAGGAATTGATGACGCAGGTGAGCGAAAGACTCAACTACTTTGAGGGCAAGTTCTCTCGAACGGTGGAGGGCAGCGATGTGTGGAATATCAATCATGCAGCAGGGGCTTCTGTTCAGGTAGCAAGCGAAACTGCCGATTGCATTTCCCGGGCCCTTGAGTTCTCGCAGGCGTCGGATGGGCTTTTCGACATCACCATCGGCGCTGTTTCCTCGCTGTGGGATTTCGTCAATGGGGTGAAGCCCGAGGATGCGGCCATTGCAAAGGCCGTCGCCCACGTTGACTATCGCACGGTTTCCGTAGAAGGTACTTCGGTAGCTTTGGCCGACCCTGAGGCCATGATAGATTTAGGCGGCATAGCGAAGGGCTACATTGCCGATGACATCGTGAGCATGCTGCGAAAAGGCGGATGTGACAGTGCTTCCATCAGCCTCGGCGGAAACGTGTATGTGATTGGCAAGAGCTTTGACGGCGATGCCTGGAATGTGGGCGTGCAAGATCCCAATGGTTCCGCCAACAGCACCATTGCTTCTATCGAAACGGAAGATATGTCGGTAGTAACAAGCGGCCTGTATGAGCGTGAGTTCGAAAAGGATGGTCAGATTTACTACCACATCCTTGATCCGAAGACGGGCTACCCTGCCAAAACCGATTTGGAAAGCTCGTCCATAACCTGCGAAAGCTCTACTACGGCAGATGCGTATTCCACCATTTTGTTCTTGATGGGCCACGATGCTGCAATGCAATTCGTTGAGAGCGATAGCCGCTTCGAATGCGTGTTGGTGAATAGCGAGGGCGTGGCAACGAAATCAGAGGGCTCGAAGTTCAAGCTTGCTAACGACTAGGAGGATCAAATGACCAAGGTTAGTGCGGGAAATACCTCCCGAAAGAAACTCAATATCATATTTGCGCTGGTCATTATCGTGCTTGTTGCTGGCGGGGGCTTGGCAACGCATGCGTTTGGCGAATCGGTGAATGCGCGAAGTGCGGTAATTCACGATGCAGACGGCAAAGAATACCTGATGCCTTTGAACCGAGACGCGGAACTGGTGGTCTCGACCGATGAGGGGAGCAACACCATCCAGGTAAAGGGTGGCGAGGTATTTGTGTCTGATGCCGATTGCCCTAATCACGATTGCGTCAACCAAGGGTCTATTTCCAAGGCGGGGCAGCAGATTGTGTGCCTGCCCCATAAGCTTACGGTTGACATATCCGACAAGGATGCTGGCGCCGAGTACGATGTTATGGGCTCCTAAGTGTCGTCGCTTTCCCAGGTTGCCAAGACAGGTTTAGGCGCGGCTTGCTCGGCAAGGGCAGCAGGATCGCGATCCGCAGGAACGGCACCTGCAGTTTATAGCGCTGATTTCTTAGCGGTGCAGAGGCTGGCGCGCGTTGCCTTGCTTTCCGCCATTGCTCTAATTTTGAGTTACGTCGAAACAATGATTCCGTTGCCAACGGCTTTGCCCGGTGTAAAGCTGGGGTTGGCAAATGTGGCTGTGGTGGTTGCCCTGTTCGGATTCGATGTTCGCACGGCGTTTTTCGTTGCCCTCGTGAAGGTGTTTGCGGCGGGTTTTCTGTTCGGCTCTCCCGTAATGCTCGTTTACAGTTTGGGCGGCACCGTTTTAGCGTTTGCCTGTATGGCCCTTATGAAACAGGTCCAGGAAATAAGCGTTGTGGTGGTAAGCATGGCTTCAGCCATCTTCCATAATGTGGGGCAAATTGCTGTTGCCTGCGTGCTTTTTGGTTCGTCTGCCGTGCTGATAAGTTTGCCGCCGTTGGCGATAGCCGCATGCGTTACCGGCGCATTAACCGGATGCGTGGCAGCTGGCGTGCTTGGAGAGGGCGGATCGGATGCCTTGCGCTGCCTTCAGAAGCTGGCAGCGCAAGGGGGTACGGCAAGGCGGCTTCGTTTCTCGGGGAAGCACGGTTCGGGCTCTGCTACCAGCAATGCGCATACAAGTTCGTCATTCGGGAGATACTGTGCCGGCGAAACATTGGCAAATAGGCTTGATGCGCGCACAAAGCTGTTGTTCACGGCGATGTTCTTTATTGCTGCCTTTGCGGCGCAAGAAAGCGCTGGCCTTATAGCGATGGCTATTGCCGCTCTGCTGTCTTTGGCCTCTGCTCGGGTGGGGCTCCGTATGGCGCTTTCGTATCTTCGTCCCTTCTCGGGTTTTTTGGTTTTTGTTGCGGCGATGAATGTCCTCTTCACGACCGCGGGTGCGGTGCTGCTGTCTGTTGGGCCGTTAGCCATTACTAATGAGGGGATTGCTCTGGCGGCAGCTTCAACGGTGCGGTTTTGCGCTTTGATGATGGGCACGGCAACTCTTATGCGCACCACTTCACCCTCCGATCTTACCGAGGGAATGCGTTCGTTTCTTTCTCCTTTACAGCATGTGGGCGTGCGGGTTGGTAACGCGGCTTTGGCGCTCGGCATGACATTTCGCTTTATTCCCGTGTTTTCGGATGAATTTGCGCAGGTAAAGCGTGCGCAGGAATCCCGCTTGGCGAATTTTTCCGGTGGGTTGATATCCTGCTTGTGTGCATATGTTTCGGTGTTTATCCCGCTGTTCGCCAATGCGTTTCGCAGGGCCGATTCGGTTGCCTTCGCGGTGCAGAGCAGGGGGTTTGGCTCATCGGTGCGGTCAAGCTTGCAGGAAGGGCACATGGGGCTCGCCGACGGGATGGTTCTGGCATTTTCGGCCGTCTTGCTGATCCTTGCCGTGTGTCTGTGACGCTTGCAATTGGCTTCGGGGGAATCTTCGGGCCTGCTCGGGTGCCCGCCAGCGAATTGCATGTTCGGTGCAGTGTGGGCTTGCTTTGAACGCAAAATGCTTCCAGCCTCGAACCGTGAGAGATTTTTTCAAGAAAGTGGAAATTTCTCTTGCACTGGTATGCTAGCTAAGGTAATCTAACTCCTGCACAAAAGCTGCACATGCGGGTGTGGCGGAATTGGCAGACGCGTACGGTTCAGGTCCGTATGAGCTTCGGCTCATGAAGGTTCAAGTCCTTTCACCCGCACCATTTACAAATCAGGCACCCAATCGGGTGCCTTTTTTATTATCATAAAACCCGTTTACTGGTTCGTAATGCATGGTAGTTAGGAGATCCTGTATGAGGCTCATTCATTGCTTGAACAACATTTCTGCCCAAGGTACCGATTTGCTTGATCCTAAGGCTTATTCACTCACCGATTCACTGGATGAAGCAGAGGGCATTCTTGTTCGCAGTGCCGCCATGCATGATATGAAATTCCCTGCTGGTCTTCGCGCTATTGCGCGTGCGGGTGCTGGTGTGAACAACATCCCGCTCGATCGCTGCGCTGACGAAGGCATCGTGGTCTTTAACACCCCTGGCGCAAACGCCAATGCTGTTAAGGAAATCGTGCTTTGCGCGCTTCTGCTGGGCAGCCGTGACATTTTGGGTGGCATCGAATGGTGCCGCGAAAATGCGGATGACGAAAACATCACCAAGGCCGCCGAAAAGGCAAAGAAGCAGTTTGCCGGTCAGGAAATCAAGGGCAAGAAGCTGGGTGTTATCGGCTTGGGCGCTGTTGGTGCCGAGGTTGCCAATGCTGCAGTTGAACTGGGTATGGACGTATATGGCTACGACCCGTTCGTTTCGGTAAGCGCCGCATGGAAAATCTCCAGCCCTGTTCATTACATCACCGATTTGAAGGACATCTTCCGCACGTGCGACTACATCACTATTCATGTTCCCGCGCTGAAGGACACCATCGGCATGGTTGATGCCCATATGTGCTCCCTCATGAAGGAAGGCGTAGTGCTGCTGAACTTCTCGCGCGATACGCTGGTCGACGAAGCTGCCCTGAAGGTTGTGCTGGATTCGGGTCGCGTGAAGCGCTACATCACCGACTTTGCAACGCCGGGCGCTATGAAGATGAAGAACGCGGTTGTTCTTCCTCACCTGGGCGCTTCCACCGAAGAGGCGGAAGACAACTGCGCCATTATGGCCGTACGTGAGCTGATGGACTACTTCGAGAACGGCAACATCACGAACTCCGTGAATTACCCTGCATGCGATATGGGTGTATGCCCCGCAGACCTTACTCGTATTGCGCTGCTTCATAAGAACGTGCCGAACATGATCGCCCAGATTTCCAGCATCCTTGGCGAAGACAATGTGAACATTGCCAACTTCATGAACAAGGCTCGCGGTGACTATGCCTATACCCTGATCGATATGGACCAGGCTCCTTCGGATGAAGCCATTGCGAAGCTCCGTGAAATCGAGGGCGTTCGTCGCGTTCGCCTTATCTAGCTTGGTCGTTAGCGCTGCCGGGTAAGACCCGGCAGCGTGGCTGCCAGCCTAAATGGAAGATAGGGATAGGGTTCTATTTCTATCTTCCAACAAACGCAAGAAGGCGCCCGATTGGGCGCCTTCTTTTTCATGCAATAAGGAGCGTGTTCCTATTTTCCCGTAAAACCCTTATCTTCGATTTTGCCAGGGCCATCCGCTGCCGAGGTTGCCAGTTCATCGCAGCGCTCGTTTTCAGGGTGGCCTGCGTGGCCTTTTACCCAATGGAAGCTGACGTTGTGGGGCTTTTTTGCTTCCAGGAGACGTTTCCACAGGTCGGAGTTCTTTACCGGTTCTTTCTTGGAATTCTTCCAGCCGCGTTTGAGCCATCCTTCAACCCAGTGTTGGTTGAAGGCGTTTACCACGTACTGCGAATCGGAGTGGACTTCAACCGTGCAGGGACGTTTGAGTGCTTCCAGCCCAGTGATAACCCCAAGAAGCTCCATGCGGTTATTAGTGGTGCAGGTGTATCCCTGCGATAGTTCGCGCGTGTGCAGTTTCCCGTTTGAGTCGGTGAAGTGCAGAACGGTACCAAAGCCGCCGGGGCCGGGGTTACCGCGTGACGATCCGTCGCTGTAAAGAATAACTTTCATATAGTGGTCTCCTTGGGGGTAGGGGTGGACTTCCCTTGGTGGTGGGGCGGATTTTAGGGAACGTCGCAACACCCCCTGCTAATGTCACCTGATTCTAGGCCATCAGCGAATCGTTTATCAATTCCAGGAACACCCCGCTGGGCTTCTTCCGCCCGAGTGTCTTTCGGCTATTTGCAGGCAGCTTCAATGAGCTTGCGCAGCTCGTCAAAGCCCGTGCCCTTTTCGGATGAGCAAACTACCATGTTTACGCTATCGGGCAAGTTCAGCTGCTTTCGGATGGCGGCCTTCTGCTTGCTTGCCTCGTTCTTGCTTACCTTGTCTGCTTTGGTGAGCGCGATCATGAAGGGGAGCTGACATTCGGTGAGAAAGCTCACCATCTGTTCATCGAGCTTAGTGGCGGGATGGCGGATATCGATAAGCGAAACAACCAGCGCATAGTAGCGATATTGGTCGAAGTATCCGTTGATCATTTCCGACCAGCGGGCCTTTTCGCTTTTTGCCACTTTTGCATAGCCATATCCCGGAAGGTCGACAAAATCGATTTCCTTGGTGGTGAAGAAGTTGATGGTGCTGGTTTTGCCTGGCATGGAGGAAACCTTAGCGAGCTTCTTGCGGTTGAAAAGGCGATTGATAAGGGAAGATTTTCCCACGTTGGAGCGGCCGACAAATGAGACTTCGGGGCGTACCGACTTGGGGATTTGCGCGGAAGTGCCATAGGCTCCTTGGAATTCAACCAGGTTGTAGTTCATGCTGCGCTCCTTCTGCGTTTGCTTCTTCTTACTAATTAATAGGTTGCGATCGGCGAGTCCGATGGGTCTCGTGGGGTGCACTGGCCTTGTGAAAACGCGCATGGCACGGGTTAGGAGAGATCGAAGACTGGCTCGATGCCGTTGTATGGTTGACTTGTGGCAGATTGCCCGCGAGGCGCTTTTGCCTTGTGTTTGGCGTGGACGCTTCGCTTGTTGAGTTTCCATGATAGCGTTGATGCCCTTGTAGTAATGCGCAGATAATGGAAGTTCAAACAGCCCCCATTGTATTGATGTGCGGCCAATTCTGAAGGGAATAGGGCATATATGAGTGTTTTCGAAAACTTCGTTTCGGGTATTACGGGCGGCGATTTACTGGGAAAGCTAATCGTGGCAATAATCCTGGTTTGCGCCATTGCAGTTGTTTCTCATGTGTTGGTGAAGTGGCTGCGCCATATTATGCAGCGTGACGATACCTCAATTCCCCAAAGTTCTATCTTCATCAATATCATGCGCGGCATAGTGTGGGGTTTGGGCTGCTGCTTTGTCTTGGACACGTGCTTCAATGTGAACATGTCGGCCCTTATAGCCGCCCTAGGCGTTGGAGGCATTGCCCTTTCTCTCGGTTTTCAGGACACGCTTTCGAATCTTATTGGTGGTGTGCAGATATCCTTCATGAAAATCGTGAAGCCGGGCGACAATATCCAGGTTGGCTCAAGCAAAGGGGTGGTGCAGGACGTTACATGGCGTCATGCAACCATCAAGAACCGCTTGGGTGAAACGGTAATCATCCCCAATTCGGTGATTTCGAAAAATGCGGTAGTGCACCTGCCACCACCAGAGCGCGTGTCGGTTCCCTTTGTTGCAACTACGTGTGAAGACCTGGATGCAGTTGCTGGAGAAGTTGAAAAGGTTGCACGCAAGATCGCTCTCGAGCATACAGGCATCGTAAAAGATCCCTCGGTTCTATTCACCGAGATTACCGAGGGGGGCTTAGCGGGCAAGGTCGTTCTTGAAATAGAGGACGCCGAACAGGCAACACCCGTTTCAGATGCAATTACTCGTGCAATTGCCCCTTTGGTGAGAGCCTAAGCATACTTTTAGAACACGTTCAATATATATTTTTGAAATGTTGAGAATCTATTTCCTGACCTATAACTACCATGAATAGAATAGCGTTACGGCTCATTGTGACGGTGATAGATTTACCAATTTGAGAATCATAATCAAAATGGTAAAAATGTATGATTACCTGCATATATAGCTATAGCAAATGAGTTGTAAATAAGCGTTCTATCGGTCAGTAATTGCGTTTTATGCGCAGGTCAGCCCCTTTATAGTTTTTTGTTATTCAAAAAAACAAAAAGTTGTTTGCGATAACTGCACACGAACCTGAAAATGGGTATCCGGAAGTCGCGCTTCGGTCCTTTCGTTGGGTTGAACAGATCGAAGCAAGCCTGGTTTCGTTCAGTAGGGTGAAACGAAGCAGGGCATGCCAGGTTTCGTTAATTGGGTGGAACGAACCGGCATTTTTAGGGGAAAGGCCTTCGGGCCTTAAAAGACTTCTATGGAGTAAGAGTTTTCGAAAAACAATTGAGGGTAATGAAGGGAATCCCTTTGCTTGGGGGCAAGGGGAGCAAGTTGCCTTGCGCCCAGGGAGTGCAAGGCAAGAAAAATGAAAGGAAGGTAGGTGCAATATGTCCGACGCAATGCAAAGCTCGTATCACGGCATCGCAGCACGTCTTGACCGTATGCCTATCACTGGCTTCCACAAGAAGATCTTGTGGCTGCTCGCCGGTATCACGTTCTGCGACTCCGTAGATATGGCCGTTGGCGGTCCTATCGGTATGGTTCTTCAGTCCACCTATGATGCTGCTGGCAATCAGTGGATGACCTTGGAGCAGTTCGCACTGTTCAACTCTATCACCATGATCGGCTACCTCATCGGTGGTCTTATGGCAGGTGCCCTCTCCGACGGCATCGGCCGCAAGAAGGCAGTTCTCATCTGCGGTTCTATCTTCACCGTGTTCTGCTTCGTTGCTGCAGGCGCTCCCGACGCAACGTTCCTGACCGGCTGCCGCTTCTTCATGGGCCTGGGCCTTGGCGCTGCGTTCCCCGCAGGCTACTCCGCCCTTACCGAGTTCACTCCTCCCACGAAGCGCGGTAAGTACCAGTCCTACGTTGGCCTGATCGCTAACTGCGGTACCCTCGTTGCTTCCGCTATGAACATGGTTGTTCTGCCCATGCTCGGCTGGCGCCCCGTGTTCGTAATCTGCGGTGTTGTTGGTGCTGCTGTTGTAATCCTCTGCTTCGTATTCCTCGAGGAGTCTCCTCGTTGGTTGGCCATGAAGGGTCAGACCGAAAAGGCAGACAAGATCGTTTCCAACATCGAGGCAAAGACTGCTGCTAAGGGCATCGAAGTTCCCGCTGTTCCCGAGGAAGAAATCCAGCGTCGTGAAAACGCTGAGGTAGTTAAGGATCTGCCGTGGTCGTTCCTCTTCAAGAAGAGCATGATCACCCGTACCCTTACCGCTATGTTCCTCTGCTTCGTTATGAACGTTCTGGTTTACACGGTTATCTCCTGGACGCCTACCATCTTGAAGGCAAACGGCTTCGATCCTCACATGTCCACGGTTCTCACCGTTGTTATGCAGCTCGGTATTCCTGTTGGCGTTGGCGCTCTTACCTTCTACGTTGAGAAGGTAAACCGCAAGACCATCCTGATCGTAACCTACGTTCTGATCGCAATCATCGGTCCTGTATGGGCTTCCCTGCCGACCGACAACACTGCGCTTATCATGTTCGTTGGCTTCCTGCTCTGCGTCTGCACCTTCACCAACTCCGTTACCACTGCAGCTATCTACCTGTCCGAGCCTTTCCCGACGGCTTGCCGTATCCGCGGCGCTGGTGTTGCTAACGCCTTCGGTCGTCTGGGTGGCATCTTCAGCCCCATGTGGATCGCATTCTTCATGGGCACCTCGCTCGGCACCACCGGCGTATTCATCATCAACGCTTGCCTGGCTATCTTTATGGCAATCTGGCTGGCTATCTTCGGTGTTGAGACTCGCGGCCGTACGCTCGAGGACATCACCAAGGGTCTGCTCGACGACTAGTCGTTAAAGCTTCGATCCACCCATCGGGCACATAGCTACCCAAGAACGGGACCTCCATAGGGGGTCCCGTTTTGTTATAGTGGGAAAGGTTTATTTGCGATGAAAACCAATAGTGAGGGTCTATAGGTCTGGTTTTCGTTGCTGTAATGGAGGGAAACGCTGCATGAAGCTTGATCATCTACGCTATTTTGATCGTCTTGCCGATGTGTTGAGTTATACCAACGCGGCTAAATCGCTCTACATTGCTCAGCCAACTCTTTCTGCTGCAATCAAACGTATGGAACAAGAGGTGGGACTTACGCTATTCCGCCGTGCCGAAGGGGTGGCATCAGGCGTCGAGCTTACCGAGCAGGGGCGTATCTTCCATGAATATGTAGTGCAGGCGCTTGAGTGCTATGACACCGGTTTGAGCTTGGCTCTCGAATCCCAGAATGAATCAGACAGCTTGCTGCGGCTTGGAACGGTGTATTCCATGAAGGGCCGTTTTTGGTCTCGGGCTATCGATGACTTTATTAATCAGTGGGGGTGCTTGCCTCATTTTCATATGGAGCAGGCATATTCTGCTGAGTTGGCAAAGCAGCTTAAAAGCCGTGGGATTGATGTCGCATTTGCCGCTATGACTCCAGAGGCTGCAGGGCTCAACCATGTTCATGTGTGGTCGCAATCGCTTGTGGCTTGCGTAAACATTGAAAACCCTCTGGCACAGCGGGCCTCTATCACGCTAGACGAATTGAAGGACGAACGCTTGCTAACCTACAGTGCGAAGTCGTCGGTTTCGCCAAGCATAGACGAACTGTTTGGTTCAAGGATGAAAGAATTTAACGTAGTCCGCAGCTTTGATGACGAGCTTTCCCTTTCATCGTTCGTCTCTTCTCATTCGAACAATGTGGCGGTAATGGTGTACTCCATTTTGGTTAACGCCTTTGATGACGTGGTGTGCATTCCCATTGCCGATGCTCCTGCCGATTTCCATAAGATATATCTCATGAGCCGAAACGAATCCCATTCCAAGATTGTTGGTGATTTTATCGACTTCATGAGTTCGTACGAGTTCCCAGACATTTTTGCAGAGTCGCGCAATGCGTTGTAGGCTTCCTTTGCGCTGCTTCTCCTATGGCGGGAGTTTTATTTAGTGTATTACGCGTAATACAACCGGGGTATTTCTTTGGTGAGTAAAAGCGTTTTGCGGTTCGATGCCATCACCCCAGAACCCATCATGTACGCAATTTTGGAGCGGTTTGTGGTGTTGCTAATGCCACTACAAAGACCTTCCCGATTCAGGAGCGCAGCATATGCTGCGCTCCTGCTGTTTTGTTCTTCGAGTGCCGGCTGTAGAACCGTCGACTATTACTTATGAACGCGTTCATGAACTGGGTAAATAGTTTTTCGTAATTGCTCCTGAACATGGGGTCGTTTTTGCTATTGGCTGTAATGAACCTGTTCAATAACAATGTTCTTGTAGCAGGATTGGGCTGCTGACCTGCACTGCAATCAGGTTATTCCCTGAAGAGGGGTAGATGGTCAAGAGCCCACTTCGCTATCGAAGATCTATCGGGGGATCGATCTTCGAAGTCCTCTCGAAAACGAGAGGGGAGGGAAAGCCCCAAATGGCAGGGGCACGAATAGAAAGAAGGTGGGTTATGAGTTCCGAAGCACAAACTTCCTATCATGGTATTGCTGCTCGTTTGGACCGCATCCCAATCACCGGCATGCACAGAAAGGTTCTGTGGTTGCTGGCAGGCATTACGTTCTGCGACTCGGTTGACATGGGTGTTGGTGGCCCGATTGGTGCAGTGCTTCAGTCAACCTATGACGCCGCTGGTAATCAGTGGATGACCTTGGAACAGTTCGCGCTGTTCAACTCAATTACCATGATCGGCTACTTGGTTGGTGGCCTCATGGCAGGTGCCCTCTCCGACGGCATCGGCCGTAAGAAGGCAGTTCTCATCTGCGGTTCTATCTTTACCGCATTCTGCTTCGTTGCAGCAGGCTCCCCCGACGCAACGTTCCTGACCGGCTGCCGCTTCTTCATGGGTCTGGGCCTTGGCGCTGCGTTCCCCGCAGGCTACTCCGCTCTTACTGAGTTCACGCCTCCCACGAAGCGTGGTAAGTACCAGTCCTACGTTGGCCTGATCGCTAACTGCGGTACTTTGGTTGCCTCCGCTATGAACATGATCGTTCTGCCCATGCTCGGCTGGCGTCCCGTGTTCGTTATCTGCGGTATCTTGGGTACAGCGGTCGTAATTGCTTGCTTCTTCTTCCTTGAGGAATCTCCTCGTTGGTTGGCAATGAAGGGCCGCACCGACGAAGCAAACAAGATTTGCTGCGAATTCGAAGCCAGCGCCGAGAAGATGACTGGCTCCAAGCTCGAACCCGTAACTCAGGAAGAAATCCAGCGTCGTGTTGACGAGGGTGAGGTTAAGGAGCTTCCTTGGGCATTCCTCTTCAAGAAGAAGATGCTTGCTCGTACCCTTACCGCAATGCTTCTTTGCTTCACGATGAACGTGCTGGTATATACCATCATTTCCTGGACTCCTTCCATCCTGAAGGCGAACGGCTTCGATGTTCATCTGGCAACCACGATGACCGTTGTTATGCAGCTCGGCATCCCGGTAGGCGTTGGCGCTCTTACCTTCTACGTTGAGAAGGTAAACCGCAAGACCATCCTGATCGTAACCTACGTTCTGGTAGCAATCCTCGGTCCTATCTGGGCAATGCTCCCAACCGACCAGCCCGCGCTCGTAATGTTCTTCGGCTTCCTGATCTGCGTCTGCACCTTCACGAACTCCGTTACCACTTCGGCGATCTACCTGTCCGAGCCTTTCCCGACGGCCTGCCGTATCCGCGGCGCCGGTGTTGCTAACGCCTTCGGCCGCCTGGGTGGCATCCTGAGCCCTATGTGGATTGCGTTCTTCATGACCACCACCCTGGGCACCACCGGCTGCTACATCATCAACTCTGCGTTGGCTATCTTCACTGCAGTTTGGCTGGCTATCTTCGGTGTTGAGACTCGCGGCCGTACGCTCGAGGACATTACCAAGGGTCTGCTTGACGACTAGCTGACATACGCTGAGAAATCAGCCCTCTCTCTGGAACGGGGCCCGGGCGGCCCCGTTCTTTTTGATGAAGCTGTCCGGTCATAGTGGTTGTGTAGTAAATACAGAGCCTTTCATCTTGGGTTATGATGCGAAAAGGACCAGGCTGGATTCTCGGAAGCGTCATTCGAGGGAAGTTCACCCTGATCAGTGAAAGATAGAGAAGCGAATTATAGGAGGGGTTTGAATGAGTGCGGAAAATGCAAAGGAAATGGTTGAGCTTCTTGGCGATATCACACAAGTGGGTATTGTCATCGAAGACATGGAAAAGGCCAAGGCGGGTATGCTGAAGGTATTTGGCCTCAAGCCCGATGCGGAAAGTGACAATCTCTACAAGAAGACCTGGTATCGCGGAGAGATTATCGATGCGCCGGTAAAAGCCGCATTCTATAACCAGCTGAATGTGCAGTTGGAATTCTTGCAGCCAGTGGGAGATACCGACACCATTTGGCACGACTATTTGGATGAGGGCTTCCGCAAGCACGGTCACGCCCTGCATCATCTCCGCTTCGATGTGGAAGACAACGATGAGGTTACTAAGGCCATGGAGGAACGTGGTATTGCCAAATACATGGAAGGCAAATCGCTCGTTGATCCTACGGCAACGTTTACGTACTACGATTCCGTAGAGGCTCTGGGCTTCATCATCGAGGCGGTTACCAAGTCCAAGGAGTAGGCCTCTTCTGTCTATCCTATTTAAGGCGCGGCAATGCGGGGATAACTCCTAAAGATCAAATATCGTAATAAACGAATTTCATTTAACAAGCTCACGACGTATATCGTGAGCTTGTTCTATTACGAATCATAATTAGAAAACTATGATTAATTGCCCGAAATCATAGTATTGCGTTATGCAATAGTTAGCTCTCGAGCAGGAGTTAACACTATTGGATTCAACTGAAGCCCGACCGCATAATCAAAGTTGTCAGAGGGGATAACACCTAAGGAAGGGGATTCTGATGGATAAGATTAAGCTTGCGGTTCTCGGTTTGAACCAGGGCTCTAAAATCGCTCGTGATGCAAAGGCTAACCCGGAAATCGAACTGGTTGCTGTTGCTGGTTTTGGCGATCACGATGTAAAGGTTGCGGAAGAACTCGGCGTTCCTCTGTATAACGACTATACGTTGCTTCTCAAGCAGGAAGACCTTGATGCAGTTGCTATTGCGCTGCCTAATACGCTCCATGTTCAGTCCACCGAGTTGGCTCTTGCCGCCGGTATCAAGAACATCTTGCTCGAGAAGCCCATCGCAAACACCGTTGAAGAGGCGGAGCACATCATCAAGATCTGCGAAGACGCTGGTGCAACGCTCCTGGTCGGCCATCATCGCCGCTCTTCCAATCGCTACCAGCTGCTTCGTCAGGTTATCGACTCCGGCAAGCTGGGCAAGATCGTCGGCATTCAGTCGAACTACGCTATCGCAAAGCCTCACGAGTACTTTGATGTTGAATGGCACACAAAGAAGGGCTCAGGCCCGCTTCTGATCAACGCTATCCACGACTTCGACGATTTGAACTTCGTTACGGGAATGAAGCCCACCAAGGTATACGCTGCAGCTCGCAACACCATCCGAGGCAATGAGGTTGAAGATTCCGTATCTGCTGTCGTTGAGTATGAGGGCGGCGTAACTGCTAGTTACTTTGTATCCGATGGCACTCCTGGTCCTTGGAACTATGACTTGGCAGCTGAAGAGAACACCTTCTTCACCATGTGCCCTGGCGAAAACAGCATGCGCGTATTCGGCACCAAGGGTTCGTTCGGCTTCCCGAATATGGATCTGTACTATCAGGACGACGACGCCTACGGTTGGTTGCAGCCCATCAAGCACGAGCACTTCGACGTTGAGAAGAACGATCCGATGACTGCTGAGCTCGAGCACTTCGTAGATCTGTGCTTGGGACGCGAAACCACTCCGCGTTGCACCGGCGATAATGCGCTCGATACCCTCAAGGTAATCAACGCAATTCAGAAATCTGCTGAAGACGAAACTCCGGTGAAGCTCTAAGCCTTCTCTCTGGTGTGCTTTGCTCTATCTACTCCAGGCAAAGCATGGCTATTGCCCCTCCCGGGCTACCACCCAACAAGCCCGGGAGGGAATTACCTCCCTTTTAAATCTCTTTATTACCTTTGGGGTTTCAACACCCCTAATCATTTGCTTGCTCCGAAGGTGGTGGGCGTTGCACGAAGCCCACCACCTTCTCTCCTGAAAGGATATTGTCATGGGAATCGACATCAACATCTCCGGCGCAACTAAACTCGTTGGCCTTGTAGGCTCTCCCGTTGAGCATTCTATGTCTCCGGTAATGCACAGCGATTCGTTCCAGAAAATGGGTGTGAATGCGGTTTACACGGCATTCGATGTAACGCCCGATAAGCTTGCCGATGTTGTTAAGGGCTTGGCCGAAATGGGCGCGGTTGGCTACAACGTAACGATGCCCTGCAAAACATGCGTTGGCCAGTACCTTGACGAGCTGACCCCTGCAGCAGAGCTGATGGGTGCCGTTAATACCGTTGTTATTAAAGACGGTAAGTCTATCGGCCACAACACTGACGGTGCCGGCTTTGTTGAGAACCTTCGTCGCCATGGTTTTGATCCTGAAGGCAAAGTAGTAACCATTGTTGGCGCCGGTGGTGCAGGTTCCGCTATCTTCACCCAGCTTGCTCTTGATGGCGTTGCTTGTGTAAACGTCTTCAATCTTAAGGACGATTTCTGGGCTGCAACCCGTGAGCGTGTTGTTGATCTTTCTCACAAGACGGGCGTTCCTATGGTTTTGAACGACCTCGACAACAAGGAACAGCTTGCACGTGCCGTGAAGAACTCCCAGCTCTTCATCAATGCAACCCGTGTTGGCATGCCCCCGCTGGACAACGAATGCACCATCGACGAAGAAATGCTGCACGATAACCTGTTCGTTGCGGACACCGTCTACGATCCGCGTGAGACCAAGCTCATCAAGATGGCAAAAGCCCATGGCTTGGAAACTGCTCCTGGTATCGAGATGCTTCTGCAGCAGGCGGCTTTGGGCGAAAAGATCTGGTTCGATATCGAGATGCCGACCGACTATATCGAGGAGAAGTACTTCTAGTTCTCATCTTTATCTTTCGATTGAGCCCCGGCGTCAACAACGTCGGGGCTTTATTCTTTGCCTGCAGGCAGAATCATTCATTGTGATGATTGATTTACGGATAATTCATAACTTTTCTGTTCAGATAATCTACAATCGGTTCGAAAGAATTAAAACTCAGCATTAAGGAGACTTTCAGATGAGACTTGATTACCTGAGGTACTTCGATCATCTAGCTGAGGTATTAAACTACACTCGCGCGGCAGAGGATCTCTTCATTGCGCAACCGACACTTTCGGTGGCTATTAAGCGTATGGAAAAAGAGCTCGGTATCAAGCTGTTTCAGCGCAGCGAGGGCTCAACGCGTATCGAACTTACCGAAATGGGTAAGGCGTATCACGAGTATGTTGCATTGGCGTTGAAGGACTTGGACAAGGGGCTGCGAATTGCTCGTGAAATTCAGGGGGAGATGAATTCTTCGGTTCGCGTTGGAACGATCTATGCGATGCAGGGACGTTTTTGGTCCGAGGCTATTGAGTCTTTTATCTCTTCTTCGCAGGTAAAACCAAAAATTGCTATTGAGCAGGCATTTTCTCCAGAATTGACTCAGCGCTTGCGCAAGGGCGACATCGATGTAGCGTTTTGCTCTCGTGTAGAAGGGTGCGACGATTTCAACCATGTATTGGTATGGTCGCAGCCGCTTGTCTTGGGCGTTCATAAGGACAGCCCCCTTGCGAAGCGAAAGAGCATCAACCTTTCTGAGCTTGGCGGCAAGGAAGTGCTTACCTACAGCTCTTCTTCTCCGACCGATTCGTCTATCACGAAGCTTCTGCCTTTGGACAGCATGAATCTGCGTCGTGAGTATGCAGACGAGATCACTATGTGTTCGCTGGTAACTTCGAGCAAAGACAAAATGGCGCTCTTTTGCTATTCCTTCTTGGTTTCGGCTTTCCAAGATGTTGTCTGCTTGCGCATCAACGACCTACCTGCCGACTTCCACAAGGTGTACTTGACCAGCCGAAGGGAAACGCACCCTAAAGTGGTAGATGATTTCATCGAGTTCATGAGCGCCTATCGATTCCCGAATATCATGTCTCAAGAATAGGCGCGCAGTTCGACTTGCATTTGGCCTAGGGGCTTTAGGTGGGACATGCTGTGCTGAAGTGCCCGAGCTCTGCGGTTGTTGATGCCACTTTGCGTTTTCACCTCGCCGACTGGCAGCAGCGGGCGGGGCTTTCGCGGCGGTAAACGGCGCGCGCGGTGGTCATTGCGTTTGGTTTGAGGGGCGCAGGTGGGCAATTTGTCCCAAGATGACCGATATTCGGTGGAAATCCGCATCGATTTCTGGGTAGAATCGCAACTTTTCGGAAAAAAATACCCAATCCCGAATTACTGACCGTCCCAACGAGAACCGAGGATGCCGATACTTAATAAGGTAATGTTGTTTGCCTTGAGTGCAGCGTGCGCGGTCTTCCGACAGCTTTCCCAAGGTGAATTTCATGGGTTTGTGATAATGGAAGGAGAACAGTCTGTATGTCCACTACAGATAAACTCAACGGCTTCGGCCCTCTCGCAGGTGTCAAAGTTGTAGAACTCTGCGAATGGGTTGCCGCTCCTGCTGCAGTACGCTGCCTGTCCGAAATGGGCGCTACCGTCATCAAGACCGAGCCCCTGCATGGCGACGCTCAGCGTACCCAGGGTCCTGGCTTCGGTTGCGAAAAGAACGACTACGAAGATCCTACGTTCGACCTGAACAACACCAACAAGGACCTCGTTGCCATCAACCTCAAGGACGAGGACGGCATGAAGTTCATGAAGAAGCTTCTTGCTGATGCTGACGTTTTCGTTGTAAACCTGCGCGACAAGGCTTTGAAGAAGCTTGGCCTCGACTGGGAAACCATCCATGCTGAGTTCCCTCACCTGATCTGGGCTCAGATGCGCGGCTATGGCGAATTCGGCCCCGAGAAGGATTCTCCTGGTTATGACGCAGTATGCTGGGCTGCTCGTGGTGGCGTTGCCAACGTTTTCCGTGAGAAGGATCAGTCTCCTGCTATCGCTCCTCAGGCATTCGGCGACAACAACGCTGCATGCATGCTGGCTGGCGGTATCTGCGCTGCTCTGTTCAACCGCACCCGCACCGGCGTGGGCGACAAGGTTGTAACCAACCTGTATGCTGCTGCAATCTTCGCATCCGACATCGGTATCTGCGCTCAGCAGTTCGGCGCTGACTATCCTAAGTCCCGCACCGACGTTCCTAACCCCTTCAACAACACTTATCGCACCTCTGACGACAAGTGGATCTACATCTGCATGCCTCAGTACGACAAGTACTATGCAATGATGATGGAGCTCTTCGGCCGTCAGGATCAGGTAGACAACGTTGACACCCGCGACCTGTCCCACCTCAAGGCTTCCGGCAAGAACAAGGAAGTTATCGGCTGGCTCGAAGAGGCATTTGCAAAGCAGCCGTTTGAGTACTGGATGGAGCAGTTCCGCGAGCATCAGGTACCGGCTCAGAAGCTCTTCCGCTTCCCCGACATCCTGCGCGACGAAGAGGCTTACATCAACGACTCCCTGCGTACTGTTGAGTACGACGAGTTCGGCAAGCATGCTCTGCCTATGACTCCGCTTCGCTTCGAGTCTGCTGGCGATCCTCCGGTTATCTTGGCAAAGCCCATCGGCTACCACACCAAGGAAATCATGGAGAAGTATGGTTACTCCGCAGAAGAAATTGCTGCTATCGAGGAAAAGGGCGGCGTAGGCATCTACCACGGCGAGCCTATTCCCGACACCATCTTCAAGTCCAAGCGCCAGGAGGCTGGCGACGCAGCTTGCACTTGGGAATAAGCTGAATTCATAGTTGCTTATTAAGAAAGGCCACCTTCGGGTGGCCTTTCTTTTTTGATGAGCTTTTCAAGCTTCAGCATATTGGCAAGAATCTGGAAAGCTCGATTCTTGCCAATTAACGAATTTCAACTATTTTGCCGGATTTCGCCGATTCGATGGTCGCATTAATAACCTTAAGAGAGGCAAGCCCCTGCTCTCCGGTACAGCGTGGGGTGCTGGCTCTTCCGGCGCACAGATCGATGAAATGCAGTATTTCCGATTCCATAGGATTGTTTGGCTCGACGCTGAATACTTCCTTCTCGAGTGGGTGTCGCCAGCCATATTCTTCGTCTTTGTCGGATGGGTAATGATAGAAGGTCATGGACGGGAATCCGAATGAGCCCTTTGTGCCGAAAATATGCATCGAATCTGGGCCAAGCTCCTGTGCCCACTGTTCGTTTTCCCCTGCCAGCAAGTCGTAATTCCACGGAGAGGGTGTGCCGTCTGATATGAAGTACGTTGCGGTAGCGCCTCCCTCGAACTCGAACAGGGCCGACACGGAATCTTCTGCATTGTAGCCTCTAATGGTGTTGCGCTTTGCGGCATATACCCTTGTAGCCTTCATGTTCAAGACGTTGTTCAAATCGTCGAGGTCGTGAATGGCATTGACCAGCAAGATGGCCCCCTCAGGCTCTTTATGCCATTCTGCATCCCAGTAGTGCTTTTCTTTTGCGATCGCAAAACTGCTCTGAATGCCAATGATGTCTCCAAGTTTCCCTGTTGCGAGGAACTCCTTGAGAAAGAGAAACAAGTTCGAAGAGCGACGGTGATGGCCGATTAAGAGTGTCGCGTTGTGTTCGTTGCAGCAATCGATTATCGCTTGACCTTCTTCCGGCGTGTTGGCGATGGGCTTCTCAAGGAGAATATTCTTTATACCAGCCTCGCAGCAGGCTTTTGTTGCGGAAAGATGGAGGCTGTTTGGAAGGGCAATAGCCACCCCGTCGAGCGTCTCGTTTGCAAGAAGATCGTTGTAGTCTTCATAGAGCTTTGCTCCAACTTCGTTGGCCACATCGATCGCTTGTTGGCCAAATCCCGCGACCGCGGTTAGCTCAACTTCATCGTTTTCCTTGAAAAGGCGAGCGATTCGCGCACCCTGGTTTAAGCCGAATACCGCTACTTTGATTTTGCTCATAACTCCCCCTAAATGCTGGCGATATGATCCCCTGCGTTTAGGATAGGGAGGATGGCAGGTACAAGCCAGTAAATACTGTTTATTAAAGATTGAGAAACATAATAAGCAATAGCCGATGGATGGGATGATATGGGGAAATAGTTATAGTTGCAGGATTGCACGTAATGTTCGAATTGGGTAATAACGAATTAATCTATGCTGCCGAAGATTCATTTCGCTCATCTCCTGTTGTGCGCAAATGGAGTTCAGCCGTCCATTGTTGCCTAGCTCCTCATTTTCGCAATGGAGGTTTTCCCTGATATCCAATTTGTAAGGGGATAGTTTAACGCCGAAAAGAAATGTTCTGCTCCGAAATGACTATTTTGCTCTTGGAATTGGAAACGGTCCGTATGGCTACTATATTTGAGGCGGGGAGAAGATTAACGTGAACAGTACCAACAGACGTTTATCTTATTAATTTAAAGGAGGGCGATCATGGGAATTGATTTGACTGTTTCGGGGGAAACAAAGCTGACGGGTCTCGTCGGTGGATCGGGGATTACCAGCTCTTTTTCCCCGCGTATGCATACAGCCTCTTTTGCCGAGGTTGGTGTTGATGCGGTGTATTTGAGCTTTCCGATCACACCAGAAATGCTTGGTGATGTTGTGCGCGGTCTTCAGGATATTGCCGTCGGATACAACGTAACGATGCCGTATAAAACCTATATCTGCGAACTTCTAGATGGGCTTTCTCCCGCTGCAAGGCTTATGGGCGCTGTAAATACTGTTGTTGTCAAGGATGGGAAATCGTACGGCCATAATACCGATGGTGCCGGTTTCAGCGAAAACCTCCGTCTGCATGGGTTTGATCCTTCTGGGAAAAAGGTGACGATCGTTGGCGCTGGTGGGGCTGGTTCTGCTGTTTCAACCCAACTTGCCCTTGATGGAGCTGCCTCAATCTCAATTTTCAACATACGTGATGAGTTTTGGGACAAAACCATAACCCGCATTGAGTCGCTTTCAAAAGAGACAGGGGTAAAAGTTACTCTGAGCGATCTTGCCGAGAGGGATCACCTTGCTTCCTCCATTGCAGAGTCTGACTTGTTCGTTAATGCAACTCGTGTTGGTGCTGGCGACTTGATTGATCAATGCGTGATCGACGAAGACATGCTCCATGAAGGTCTTACCGTTGCCGATACGGTTTATAACCCTGTTGAGTCGAAGCTGATCAAGATGGCGAAAGCCCATGGTCTTGCGGCATATGGCGGCTTGGGCATGCTTCTTCAGCAAGCTGCTCTTGCTGAGAAGATCTGGTTTGGGACGGATATGCCCATTGAGCTTATTCGAGAAAAACTGTTTTCGTAACGTGCCTCTCTTCTCCTCGAAAGGCCACCTTCGGGTGGCCTTTCTTTTTTTGTGTCGAGAAGATGGCGAAAGAACGTTTTGAATAAAGTCCGTGTTCGGACTAACTATACTGCTCTTCTAAGATAGTCCGACATCGGACGAAAGGAACAGAGTGGACGCTGAAAACAAAAGCGAAGAAAGCGTGATGGATTTCTTCACGCCTCTTCTTGCTCAGTTTGACAAAATCTATTATGACCTGGCTAAACGCCACGGTGAATCCTACTTTGGCATGTGGGTACTTGAAGAAATTGGAGATAAGCCAGAAGGGGTAACCCAAAAACAGTTGTGCGAGATTTTGCACTCGCCCAAGCAAACGGTGAATTCCCTCGTTGCGTCCTTTGTGCGTCGTGGCTTGGTGGAAACAGAACCCAATAGCAACGATGGAAGAAGCAAGCTCCATGTGCTTACTGCGGCGGGCAAGGAAAAGCTCGATGCAATTCGCCGCGATGAGCGCATGCTCGGAATCTATTCGCTGGATGGAGTGAGCAGGGAAGAGCTCGACCAGGTGCGAAGGGTTTTGTTCGGTATTGCTGATCGTTGTACTCAGGGAGTTGCGTTTCTTAACGCTAATGAACCCTTTCCTTGGGAAGGCGGGGAATAGGCGTTGGCTATCGAAGAAGCAAGCGCTAAAGGTTCGGTGCTGGCGCATGAGCCTTCACGGCGTACTGTGATCGCCGTATTTGTGGCATTGATGGTTTGCGAGGTTATCGGTTCGCTTGATCAGACTATTGTGTCTACGGCCCTTCCGACCATTGTGGGCGACCTGGGCGGCGTTAACCATATGCTATGGGTTATCGCGGCCTATGTACTGGCATGCACAATCACTATGCCGGTATATGGCAAGATGGGCGATATGATTGGCAGGAAAGGCCTGTTCATCATTGCATCGGTGTTGTTTCTGGTCGGTTCGATCATGTGCGGTGCGGCAAACAATATGGCGATGCTCATTGCAGGTCGTGCCGTTGCCGGTTTGGGCAACGGTGGCTTGCTGGTGCTTTCCCAGGCAATCGTTGCCGACATCGTTCCTGCACGAAAACGTGCCCTGTACTTGAATGTCATGGGAATCGGTTGGGCGGTGCCTATGCTGGTGGGTCCCCTTTTGGGCGGAGTCTTCACCGACTTGGTTAGCTGGCGTTGGGCGTTCTGGATGAATATCCCGCTTACGGTGTTCTCTATTGCTGTTTCGGTGGTGCTCTTGCCTGCGTATCGCAAGCGCGAATCCCTTGCGAATTTTGACTATTGGGGCATCGCGTTTGTTGCTGCTGCGGTTTGTGCGCTCACCTTGGCAACATCGTGGGGCGGCGTTGAATATGCTTGGAATAGCCCCGTTATCATTTGCCTCATTGCTGCGGTGATTCTGTTTGCGGGTCTGTTTGCCGTTGCCGAGGCCAAGGCAAAGCATCCCATCATGCCGTTATTCCTGTTCAAGAACAGGAACTTCATGCTCACTACTATTGGCGGGTTCATCATCCTTTTCGCCACGATGGCTGCCATGTCGTATCTGCCCACGTATTTCCAGATTGCTCATGGCCTGAGTGCTACGGCGGCAGGATACATGGAAGTCCCTATGAGCATCGCGTATCTAGTTGCCTCGATTATTTCTGGCGTGCTGATCAGCAAAAGCGGGCGCTACAAAAAGCTGATGGCGGTGAGTTTCGCCGTTGCCACGGTGGGTACCGTGCTCATTGCGACCTTAACCGCTGATACAACGGTGGTTCTGGCGGGGCTGTATCTGTCCATTATGGGCTTTGGCATGGGGTTGAGCTTCGAAGTGTTGGTGCTCATTGTCCAGAATGAGTTTTCTGCCGAAATGGTTGGAGTCGCAACCAGCGCCACGAACTTCTTTCGCGAAATCGGCACTACGCTTGGTGCTTCTGTCGCCGGTGGCTTGTTCACGGCCAACATCGCAAGCCAGATGGCAGACAAGCTGGCTCCCTTCGGCGGAGTTGCCGCATTGGGTTTTGACGCCAACTCGCTTACTCCCGTACTGGTAAGGACCTTGCCCGATGAGCTACAGAGTGCGGTTGCCGTGGCTTACAACGATGCCTTGATGCCAGTGTTCCTGCTTATGGTTCCCTTAACGGTAGTGGCTGGTCTGCTTATGATTGCGTTGAAAGAAAAACCGCTTGCAGATTCGCTCCGCGATCAAGGCTCGAAGTAGCGGGCTGCGCCCCTCTGGTTCTGGCAAGCCGCGTTCGGGCGATTGCCCGATTCATTTCCACAGCAAAGGGAATAAGCGTTATGTCATGGGTTTTGCGGACATGCGCCTTCCCTTTGCCGTCAATTCGCGTTTTTGCCTTGCCAAGCCGTTATTATGTTCAAAAGGGATTACTCTTCTCGGGCAGAGCGCGTAATACTGCCTGCATGAAGTTGGTTTTTAAGGAGAGGGTTTATGGATATCAAGCTTAATTATCGTGAGCAGGGTGATGGCTATCCGCTGATTCTTCTGCACGGCAACGGCGAAGACAGCAGCTGTTTTAGGCATCAGCTGGAGTATTTCTCCAAAGAGTACCGCGTTATTGCTATTGATACGCGCGGCCAGGGAGAATCGCCTCGCGGAACTGCCCCTTTTACCTTCGAGCAGTTTGCTCAAGACCTGGAAGATTTCATGGACGAGCATGGCATTTTCCGTGCAAATATCCTGGGCTTTTCCGACGGTGGCATTACCGCGCTTATCTTTGCACTCACGCGTCCTGAGCGTGTGAATAAACTGATCCTGAATGGCGCCAACCTTGATCCCGAAGGTGTGGTCGAGCCTTTGCGCACGAAGATTCAAGAAAAAGCAAAGGAAGCTGCGCAGACTAAGGACGAAAGCGCCGAAAACATGCAACGTTATGAAAACCTGCGCCTTATGGCAGAGCAGCCTTCCATCGACCCGAAGGAGCTTTCCAAGGTTGAGGCTCCCACCTTGGTTATTGTGGGCACGCAGGATTTGATTGAAGGCGCTCACACCAAGCTTATCTACAGCAGCCTGCCCAATGCTGAACTCGTATTCGTCCAGGGCGATCACTTCATCGCCTACGATAATCCTGTTGCATTCAACGAGGCAGTGGATAAGTTCCTCAAAGAGTTTTAGCCTGGGCATCGAAAAGGCTGCATGCAAGCTGAGCCTTGAATGTGCGTAGAACCGGTTCTTGAATGGCGGAAGGCTGAACTAGTTGGTCTTTATTGAACGACCCTGATACCGAATCGGGGTCGTTCTTTTTTGTGCTTGCGTGCATTGTGGTTGGCTGAGGTAATGGAGTCGATCTGCTCTTTTGGGCTGTTTATGATCTGGCTATGCGTGCAGGCGAGCAATAAGATCCGCCATGTCGCGCCCGAGCTGCTTTGCCATGGGCACGGCGATGGGGTCTTCCTCAACGCTGCGGCGCCAGCGCGGCTTGCCGTCTTTCATGCCTGCCATAAGCGATCCGGTAATGCCCGATCCGATAACAGGCCCAGCCGGACGTGGATGGACAACCAGCATTTCATGAGTGGTGAAGAAGTTTTCCAGAACATGGTTGGTTGCTTCCGCTCCGCAATTGTCCAAACCTGCCATGGTAAGAAAGCCGCCCACTTTGCCCTTCAGTTGATTCTCAACCATGTGAAGTGGGCGGGTGCGGTCGATAAAACACTTGGTGCGAGCGGTAACGTTCCCGAAGTAGTCGGGCGACCCGAGGATGATTCCGTCTGCTTCTAGCATCTTTTCCTTCAGATTGTCCATGTCATCGGATATGGGGCAGATGGGTTTACTGAGGCAGCGGTTGCACCCATTGCAGTATTTGATGTTGAGTTCGGAAAGCTCTATCAATTCGGTATCGGCACCTTTTGACCTGGCTTCTTCAAGCGCGAGGTTCAAAAGGAAAGCGGTGTTCTGTCCAGCGCGGTGGCTTCCGTTGATTGCCAGTATCTTCATGATGGCACCTCTCTTTTTTGTGGGCTTTTCTCATTGTATCGGGCGGATAGGGATAATTTCGTTCAATCGCCGAACGTACGAAGACGCGTGGGGGGTGTTCCTATAGTTCCGCCAAGAGGGATCCGTCCTTTCGATGGGCGTTTTTGGCAGCGCTGACGCAGGACCGGCCGGGCCTGCGGCCTCCGCCTGAGGTTCTGCGCCCACTTGTTCACGGTTCTGGAATCCAGGCCCGGTTCTGCGCAGCATTCCGATATCGGCCCGCCCGTCAAGATGATGCGGTCGGCGGCCTCTCGGGGCTTGGCCGGACCGCAGGCCATGCGCCGGATGACCGCCGCCGAAGCTCATCGGCGGCTTGCCTCTGGCTGCAACGGGCACGGCGAGCGGCGGGTATTGGCAGGTGGCGGGTATCGGCGAGGCGCCGGGGTGGGCACCCCTGCGCAAGGGTCAGGCAGTTGAAGGACGATCCCGCGATGCAGCCGCTCGGGCAGGAGCCCCTGCGCAGGGGCAGGGCCACCGGAGGGCGGCAAGATTTGCGCGCCGTGCATGATCTGAGGGCTTCGGACGGCGAAAGCGCCCCTTGGCGGCAAGATGCTCGCGCGGTGCATTCCCCAACGGCGCTCTGCGGGGCTTTTCGGATGCATGCCACGCATATCTTGCCAAAACTAGCTGTATTTGAATACATGCAGGCGATATGTTGCCACGAACCGGTGTTTTCCCCGTCCGAGGCCCCTTCGGGAACGCATCAGGGCGATACCTTGCCATGGCCAGCAGCTTGGGAGCGCACCGGGGCGATATCTTGCCATGGCCAGGCGCCGGATGATCGCCACCGAAGTTCATCGACGGCCTATCTCAGACTGTAATGGGGATAAACGGGCATGCCCAGGACTCCTTCTGTGCTCTTAAAGGGACTTATTGCGTTTCTTTCGGCAATGTGGTTTTTGCCCAAATTGCTAATAACTTTGCGGCGCAGGTTGACCTCTACAATGAAACCAGCGCACAGATCTGCGCAAAGGGGGGAACACAGAGGGAAAGGAAGAGCCATGAGGGTGGTGCTCTGCGGTGATCTGCTTTTTTCCAGCAGGAACCTGAAGAATCGATTGGATAAGCGTGTGGTTGATCTGCTTGTAGATGCAGATGCGGTATTTGCAAATGCCGAGTTCAGTACGCCGAAAAGAAACACCCCTCCGGGTTTGTGCATGTATTTGACTTCAGTGCGTCAAGACATTCTCGATGAGCTAACCGACTTGAATATCAAATTGGTTTCCTTTGCGAACAATCACACCATTGATTATGGCCCGCAGGGTTGCCTTGAAACTATGGAGGCCGCCGAAGCGCGAGGCATCATTCCCTGTGGTGTAGGCCGCAATCTTTGGGAAGCTCGTAAGGCGCGTTTCCTCGACACAGAGCAAGGTCGTGTAGCGGTGGTTGCATGCTCTTCAACCTGGGCCGAGCGCGCCTTGGCAAGCAACGAGAATGCTGATGTTGTGGCGCGTCCCGGGTTGTGCCCGCTGCGTTGGGGGCGTTCGTATGTGTTGCCCAGCGAGCAATTCGAACAGCTTCGTGCTATCGACGCAATGTTGGGCACCGATAAAAGTTTCAAAGAAGTAAGCAAGATTGAAACATGGGAGCCGCCGACGGAGGATGCCTTTAAATTCGGCTCGGCAATGAGCGGAAACTTACAGATCGAACGCGGTGATCGTGCTTATGTGCGCGATTACGTGAATGAATCCGATCAGGAAGCTATCCTGGAGAGCATTCGCGATGCTGCGCGCAGGTCGGATGTGGTTATCGCCACCTTGCATACGCATGAAGGAGAAAACGAAAACTGGTATGCAACCTATGCGCCGAAATTCGTAGAAGAATTTGCCCGTAAAACCATCGATGCGGGGGCAACCTGCTTCGTAGGGCAGGGCGCTCACTTCCCACGTGGCGTGGAAGTGTATAAGGGACGCCCCATTTTCTACAATCTGGGCAGTTTGCTGATGGAATTCGAATCGGGCGAATCAATGATCTCGCCAGAAATGTATGAGACGTACCATCTGGGTCCTGATGCCCATCCATCTGATCTGCATTCGAATCGCGCTCAGAAGCCTGATGGCTCTTGGAATGGGTTCTACTCGGAACGCCGTTTCTCTACCAACTTCCTGGTCGTCCTCGACATCGATGAGGAAGGGGCAAGCTACGAAATTGTTCCGCTTGATTTGGATATGCATCGTGAAAACAACCTGAAGCGCGGTTTGCCGGAGATTTCCACTCCTGAAGAGGGAAAAAAGTTCGCCGATTACCTTGCGCATGCCAGCGAACGCTATGGGGTTTCGTTTGCATACTGCGAAGAAACAGGGGCTATATCGTTTGATGCTTAAGCAGGGTGTATCCCTGAAGAGCAGCGGCAATTAGGTGCCGACAACCAGGGCTCTCGCCGTTCGGGGTGCCAGCGCCCGCCCGTAGACTTTCAGTCGGGGCGACTGCGGCCGTCCTAGGCTTGTACGAGCAGCGTTATTACCTGGCGATTGCTCGCAAGCGAGCGCGGTAAATTGTCTGCGGGATCATACCACGTGATTAGAGGAGGGGCTATGTCATTCAACACCATCAAAACCGAAGAGCGTGATGGCATCTACATCATCACGCTGAACAGGCCCAAAGCGAAGAATGCCATGAATAGCGAAATGTGGCAGGAATTGTGCTGGGCCTTTGATCATCTCGAAGAAACCGATTCGCTTCGTTGCTGCATCATGACCAATGTCGGCGATTGCTTCTGCGCCGGGAGTGACCTGAAGGAAATTGCCGCAGGCACCTATCATGCTCCTGAGGGGTATGAGAAAAGCGGGTTCTGTGGCATGACCAAGCGTTATATCTCGAAGCCGATCATCGCGGCATGTCAGGGACGTGTTTTAGGAGGCGGCTTAGAGGTTGTTATGGCGTGCGATCTGGCGGTCTGCTCAACCGAATCGACGTTTTCTCTTCCTGAGCCTCGTCGTGGCCTTACTGCTGCAGGCGGCGGTTTGCTGATGCGCATTATGCAGATGGTGCCGCAAAAAGCAGCCATGGAATTGATGCTTACCTGCGAGCCCTTTTCTGCTCAAAAGGCGCTCGACTGCTTCTTGGTAAATCGTGTCGTTGAGCCCGATCGGGTACTTGATGAGGCTATTTCCTTAGCGAAGCTGATCTGCAAGGGAGCGCCCTTGGCAATCGAGTGCACGAAACGAACCGCCTACGAAACCATGGGAGAAAATGTGGTGTATCCTTCGCGAGGCTGGGAAATACTCGAGGAAATTGAGCAAATCACCCAAAACAGCGAAGACAAGATCGAGGGTGCAACAGCGTTTGCTGAAAAGCGCGAACCGGTTTGGAAAGGCCGTTAGGCATTTAGTAGGCTTGTTGAATGAAAGGCGCTCCGTTTGGGGCGCCTTTTTTGGTCAAAAGCTAATAAATGGGGTGTTTCGATTTGCCGAGACGCCTCGATAAGCAGGTTTGCACTTTCGTCATAACCTAGAGAGGTTACATTTCGTCAAACTTGGGAATAGGTAAGAACCTTTTGGTACCGTATTCTTTTAAATGTAAAAAGAATGTATCAGGAGGGGTACCGTGGACTTCGCTTTGTCCGACAATCAGAAGAACACCATTGCCACATTTCGCGAATTCGGCGAATCGGTATTTACCCCTGAATCGGTATTTCAGTGGCGAAAAGATCAAGGCCTTCCCGATGAAGTGGTGAAGGGCTTCGTTGATCGCTATTTCGCACTGGACGATCAGTGTCCTGACGGCATGGGCATCATGTCGCAAACGCTTATCCTGGAAGAGCTTTGCCGTTGTGCAGGTGCCGCCCTTCCTTTCCAAAACGACCTGTTCAATCTACAGATTATGGGTGGTTTTGCTGATGAGGCGGTATCTTCGAGGGTGTTGGACGACTACCGTCAAACGGGACGCCTGATGTTTTCGCTTGGCGTTTCTGAGCCAAATGCGGGTTCCGACACCATGAGCATGACCACGTCGGTTGAAACGCGCGACGGCCGTTTGGTGCTCAACGGCAAGAAAACCTATGTGAACAACGGCGAGTATTCGCCAAGCATTCTATGCGCCGCAATCGACAAGGACACGCCTTCCGAAGACGAGTATCCCTCGCTTTCTTTTTGGCTTATTCCGCACGATTTGCCGGGCATACGCGCTGTCCCCATCAACAAAATCGGCCAATCGATGGTTCCGTTCGCATCGGTTTCCTTCGATGAGGTTGAGTTGAAACCCGAGTACCGTTTGCGCGGTCATGAAGGGGGCTTCCGCCACCTGTTCAAGATGTTGGAGTTCGGCCGCGTGTTCACGTGCGCAGCATCGCTGGGCATGGCGCAAGCTGCTATGGAAGATGCGGTCGCCAATGCGCGTGTGAGAAAGGCGTTCGGGGTTTCCATTGGGCAATTCCAGCAGGTAGAGCAGATGCTTACCGATATGGAGGTGTCATTGCGCACGATGCGTTCCATGCTGTACCAAGCTGCATGGGCCATTGAAACCGACCAGCCCGATAAGCGTTTGGCGGTTGCGTTGATGAAGCGCTATATCCCTAAGACGGCAACCGAGGTGGCAAGCAGCGCTATGCAGATCTTGGGCGGCCTGGGTTACACCGAAAGCGCTCGAGTGAGCACCATCTGGCAGGATTGCCGTGGCAATCAGATTGCTGAAGGCACCGATCAGATTATGGTGTATATTTCCGCGCCTTTGATCATGGATTCTTACAAACAGGTTTGATTTCCAGGTTGGCGTAGTAAGTCAGCGAGCGGGTGTGAGGGCTTCAAGATTCCGCGAAAGCGTGAGGAAGCGTGCGGCTGCACGTGACGAGCGCTTGCAGCGGGAAGATTGAAGTTCTCACACCCGCGCAGCGTCGGCAACGTGCTTTGTTCGGCAGAGCGAAGCACTCATAAATTGCGCCTTAATTGAGCTTCCTTGATTTCGCTTTCCATGGAGCTGTGGATGATGTTTGAGAAGGGCCCCGCGTTGCTGATCAGGTGCTTGGTGCCGGGCTGCTCGCACTTGTGTGTGAAATAAGAAAGGAATGCGCAGGTGTAGAACTCGCTTAAGAAGTCGATGTTCTCTTCCGGCAGATAGCGGTTGGCCAAGATGATGGTGATGTCGTTGCGCAAGGCGGGAAGGTACAGATCGTACAGGTATTCGCGCAGGGTTGCAGGTCCGGTTTCGGCAAAAGCCTGCATATAGAAAGCGCGGTTTCGCTCCAGCACAATGGCGAAGGCATCGAAGAACTTTGAGTGGTCAAGCGAGCGCACTCCCGATTTCTGCGTGATGTAGAAGGGGAAGCTCGAAAGCGAAGGGTCTTCATCCTTCTTGTAGACCAAGATGTTCTCGGGGAAGCGGTTTTGAAGCTCGAGTCCGAGATCGTATCGAAACTTCCAAATGATAAGGGCATTCTTGTCTTCGAAGTGGTAGTAGAACGTTTTGCGGTTCTTGCCCGTACGCTCAACGATGTCGCTGATGGAAACCTTCTTCAGCGGCTGCTCCTCGCACAGTTGCACAAGCGCATCGGCAATTAGCAGTTTTGTGTCGAGTGTTCCCATTTCCCGATCCTTTCAACCTTCCATACTTGGCTAGTTTAGCGCTACCGAGCATTCTTTTGGTCAAATCAATGAAAATGAGTAGTTGATTCAAAAACTATCGCAGCAATTGGTCGGCTAATACTCGATGAATGGATGCACATCGCGCAAATTATGCATAATGCCGCCAATTCGTCCGAATATCTGTTTTACAATAATTTACGCGAAGGAGTGCTCACGATTGGTCATCACTGGTATAGATCGTTGCATGTAGGGTAGGCGGCTTCCAGAAGGGGGAGGTCGTCGTTTTCATGTTCGGAAACGAATTGTGCCAGGTATGTCTAATCTGCTCTCAGAGGTTCACATCTTATGTTCTTAGGAAAGGGGCTGCGACGTGAAGTACGAATTACTGAACAAGCCGTTTAAGATCGGCAACGTGGAATTGCGAAATCGCTTTGTCATGCTGCCAATGACCATCGAAAAGACCGACAACTACCATGTTGGCGATGACCTCGTAGACTTTTACGAGCAGCGCGCAAAGGGCGGTGCCGCTCTGATCGAGCTCGGCTCTTGCTACGTTTGCGACGTTTTCGACACTCACCCCAAGTACCACACCACCACCGGCGCCGTAGGCGTTTGGGACGACTGCTTCATCCCTGGCCTTACCCGCACCGCTGAGGTTTGCCACAAGCATGGCGCAAAGCTCGCTGCTCAGCTGCAGCTTTGCTACGAGTGGCGTGCAACGGGTGAAGACGAGCTTCACTCCTATGCCCCTTCTATCGACGTTGCTTCCGGCCCCTTCGTTGGTATGCCTGAAAAGGAATTCACCAAGGAAGAGATCCAGCTCGTTGTAAAGCAGTACGGCGATGCTGCTAAGCGCTGCCAGAAGGCTGGCATCGACATCATCGAGATCCATGCAGGCATTGGCTACATGGTTATGCGCTTCATCTCCAAGTACTCCAACCATCGTACCGACGAGTACGGCGGAGACACCAAGGGTCGCTGCAAGCTTCTCACCGACATCATCGACGAGATCCACAAGCAGTGCGGCGAAGATTACCCGATCCTCGTCCGTTACTCTGCAGACGACCTTATGCCTGGCGGCCAGCGCGTTGAGGACCTCAAGGAGGTCATCGAGGTTGTAGAGGCTCACGGCATCGACGCTTGGTCCATCCAGGCTGGCTTCCATGAGGCTCCTCGCCCCGTTGCTAACCAGCTCGTTCCCGAAGGTGAGTTCATCTACCTGTCCAAGGAAGCTAAGAAGTACACTTCTCTGCCTTGCTTCCCTGGCACTCGTATCAACCACCTCGACGTATGCGAGAAGATCCTCGCTGACGGCTCTGGCGACGCAGCTGGTATGGCTCGTCACTGGATTGCAGAGCCCGAAATCGGCATCAAGGTTGCCGAGGGTCGCTCCGAAGAAGTTCGTCCCTGCATCGTTTGCTCTCGCTGCCTGGATAACATCTTCATCGGCAAGCCCTGCAAGTGCTCCGTTAACCCCAACGTATACTTCTCCCAGTTCGGTCAGCCCGAAGACCACAAGGTATCCGGCGCAGAAGCCGAGAAGAAGATCCTCATCGTTGGTGCTGGCCCCTCCGGCCTGGAAGCTGCTCGCAACCTCAAGCTTCGCGGCTTCAAGAACGTTACCGTTGTCGACCAGAAGAAGAAGGCTTGCGGTCTTCTGAACCTCGCTCAGGTTCTGAACGAAGAGCTTCCTCCAATGGTTGATTGGTACAACAACGAGATCAAGCGTCTTGGTCTCGACGTTCGCCTGAACACCAAGGCTGACGCCAACTACATCAAGGACTTCGGCGCCGACGAGGTAATCCTCGCTGTTGGCCCTGAAACCTCTTCCCCCGACGTTCCCGGCAAGAACCGCAAGAACGTTATCGACTCCCACGCACTGAAGGAGCTCGTAGAGGGCAAGAACACCCCGGGTATGGGCGCTATGTGGGGCCTGTCCTGCTTCGGCATGGGCATCCTGGGCGCACCTCTTGGTCTTATGAAGTGGGGCCTCGGTACGCATCTGCTGGTTAAGAAGCGTCTTGCTGTTATCGGCGGCGGCTTCGCTGGCATCGAGGTTGCATCTTCCATGAACGAGGGCCGCGAGGTTACCGTTATCGAGTCCGCCAAGAAGGCTGGCGCTGAAATCGGCATCATCGACAAGAACCCTGAGCTGCGCAAGCTCAAGAAGGAAGGCGTTAAGATCCTTACCCTCACCAAGGTTAAGGCTTACACCGACGAAGGCGTTCTGTGCGAAGACGCTGAGGGCAAGGAATTCACCGTTCCCGCTGACACCATCATCGCTGGCACGGTATGCGTTGATAACACCTCCCTCTACGATCAGGTTAAGGCTGTACTCGGCGAAGAGCACCTGCACCTCATTGGTAACGCTTCTCCCCATACCGATTGGGAAGGCGTTGCAGCAAACGATCCTTACGGTACGCCTGAGTTCAAGCGTCTCCTCGAGGCCGTTCGCGACGGTTACCTCACCGCTATGAAGATGTAGTCATCTGCTGAAGCAGTTGATTTTGCACTAAGTGCATTCGGAAAGCCGCCCGCTTGGGCGGCTTTCTTGTTTTGTCGGCTTCGGCCTGTTCGGTCTGCGCATGGGCTTAGTGGGCGATTGGCTGGAACGCGGTGTATGCGGAAAGCTCGGCGTGGGGCATTTCCTGCTCTGTTTCCGTCTGCGCATTGCTGCTCGTTTTCCATTGCGTGAACGTATCCTGCGTAAACGTTTAGCCACAGCCGTTGTGCGGTGTGGTTTGCTATCATGGGAACGTTCTAGAGTTGTGCCGTTTTCGGCATGAAAAACGATGAAGGAATACCATGACTCAGCATCTTACCGAAAAGGACGTGCGCGGCATTGCCACGTACGCACGCATCGGGCTGACCGATGAAGAGGTTACGGAAATGACCGTCGACCTGAACAGCATCATCGAAAGCCTGAAGCCTATCACTGAATACGACTTGGAGGGCGTGGAACCCACCTTCCACCCCATCGGAAATCTTTCCAATGTTATGCGCGAAGACGTTGAAGGCGAAAGCTTCACTCAGGAAGTTGCTCTTGAAAACGCGCCGAAGCAGCAGGATGGCAGCTTCCTTATCCCTGCAATTTTGGGCGGAGGTGACGAATAGTGGCTCAAGCATTTGCAGAGCTTTCAGTAGCTCAGATCCAGGCAGGCCTTACCGCTAAAGAATTCAGCGCCAAGGAAGTTGCAGAAAGCTCCTTGGCTCGCATCGCTTCCGCGGATAAGGCAGTGCATGCTTTCCTTGAAACCACGGAAGAGGCAGCTCTTGCTGCGGCAGCGCGTGTTGACGCTGCCATTGCTGCGGGTGATATTGCACAGGCTGGTCCTTTGGCAGGCGTGCCCGTTGCGTTCAAGGACAACATGAACCTGGAAGGCACCCACACCACCTGTTCTTCCCGCATGTTGGAAAACTATGTTTCGCCCTATACCGCAACGTGCGTAAGTAAGATCATCGAAGCCGGCGGCATTCCGCTTGGCAAGCTTAATATGGACGAATTCGCTTTCGGCTCTTCTACGGAAACTTCGGCATTCGGTCGTACTTTCAACCCGTGGGATCTGGAGCGCGTACCCGGCGGTTCTTCTGGCGGTTCCTCCGCTGCAGTGGCCGCAGGTCTCGCAACGCTTACCCTGGGGTCCGATACGGGCGGTTCCATCCGCCAGCCTGGCAGCTTCTGCGGCACGGTTGCCGTGAAGCCGACGTACGGCGTGGTTTCCCGTTACGGCGTAGTGGCATTCGGTTCATCCCTCGACCAGGTTGGTCCGTTTGCTCGCAACGTTCAGGATGCCGCTCTTGCCATGAACGCCCTTGCTGGCCACGATCCGCTTGATTGTACCAGCCAGCCGGTAACCACCGATTTCACGGCAAATCTTGCCGAAGGTGTTTCGGGCATGCGCATCGGTGTTGTTCCCGCCTTCATGGAAGCAGAAGGTTTGGCCCCTGAGGTCCGTGCCAAGGTTGAAGAGGCGGTAGAGCATCTTCGCCAGATGGGCGCGGAAATCGTAGAGGTTGATCTCCCCAATGCCCAGGCTGCAATGAGCGCGTATTACGTGCTTGGCCCTTGCGAGGCATTCTCCAATTTGGCTCGCTTCGATTCCGTTCGCTACGGTTACTGTGAGCCTGGCTGCAAAGACCTGGGGCATCAGTATGAGGCTTCCCGTTCTGCGGGCTTCGGGCCTGAAGCGCGCCGCCGCATCATGCTGGGCAGCTACCTGCTTTCTGCGGGCGTATACGAAAAGTATTACTACCCGGCTCAGCAGGTTCGCACCCTTATTACTCAGGATTACGTGAAGGCATACGAAAAGGTCGATTGCATCATCGCCCCGGTTGCTCCGCGCACTGCGTTCAAGTTCGGTGAAATCGCAGATCCCACCTCGATGTATCTTTCCGATATGTTCACCATTTCCATCAACATCGCCGGCAACGGCGGCATGAGCATGCCCGTAGGCCTGGGTGCCGATTCTGGCATGCCCGTAGGCGTTCAGCTCATCAGCCCTGCTTTCAAGGATGAAAACATGCTGCGCGCTGCTGCCGCACTCGAAACGGTATACGGCGCAGCTCCCGTTGCTCCGGCATTTGCCGATGGAAAGGATGGTGAATAACCGTGAAGAAGCTCGAACAGGTACTCGAAGATTGGGAAGCGGTTATCGGCCTGGAAATCCATGCCGAGCTCACCACGCTTGAAACCAAGATGTTCTGCAGCTGCAAGCTCGAATTTGGCGCTGAGCCCAACACGCATACCTGTCCGGTATGCCTTGGTCTGCCGGGCGCTTTGCCAGTGCCGAACAAGGCGGCAATCGAATCTATCGTGTTGGCTGGTCTTGCCACCAACTGCGATATCGAGAAGCGCTCTATGTTCTACCGCAAGAACTACATGTACCCCGATATGGCCAAAAATTTCCAGACCACGCAGGGTCCCGTTGCCTTCTGCATGCGCGGCCATCTGGATTTGGACGTTGACGGCGCTGCTGCTAAGGAGCGCATTGATCTGGCCGACCTGAAACCGGGCGAGCAGGGCGCTGAAGGCACCACTGCCGCAAACGTTACCCGTACCGAAGATGGTTACGTAGCTCATGTGGGCATTGAGCGCATCCATATGGAAGAGGATGCTGGCAAGATGATTCACATCGGCGGCGGTGAAGGCCGTATTGCCGGCGCAACCCATTCGCTGGTTGACTACAACCGCGCAGGCACCCCGCTTATCGAGTTGGTAACTAAGCCTGATCTGCGCACGCCCGAAGAGGCTCGTCTGTTCATGCAGAAGCTTCGTCAAATCTATTTGGCCATCGGCATTTCCGACTGCTCGATGGAAGAAGGCTCGCTGCGTTGCGACGGCAACGTTTCTCTGCGTCGTCGTGGTTCCACCGAACTGGGCACCAAAACCGAGCTCAAGAATATGAACTCCTTCAAAAACCTTCATGACGGCCTGGCTTACGAGATTTGCCGTCAGGCAGAGGTTCTGGAAGAAGGCGGCATTATTTATCAGGAAACCCGCCATTGGGATCCCAGCGCCAAACGCACTATCGTTATGCGCGTGAAGGAAACGGCCGATGACTACCGCTTGTTCCCCGAGCCCGACCTGGCTCCCTACGACTTGTCCGATGAGTTCATTGAAGGTGTTCGCGCGAAGCTGCCCGAGCTTCCTGACGAAAAGGCAAAGCGCTTTGAGTCGGAGTTCGGCCTTTCTGCCTACGACGCTCGTCACTTGGTAGAGCATCGCAGCACCTCGAACTTCTTCGAGGCCTGCATGGCTGAAGCAGCGGATGATTCGAGCAAGCTGGCTAAGCCTCTGGCAAACCTCATCATCAACGATGTTGCTGCCTATGCGAATGCCAATGGCGTTTCAGACATGGCGCAAACCGCCCTTTCACCTGCACGTGCGGTGGAATTGGTTAAGCTTCTTGCCGAAGACACTATTTCTTCTAAGCAGGCAAAGGAAGTGTTTGCCATCGTGCTTGAAGACGACAAGGATCCTTCTGTCGTTATCGAAGAGCGCGGCATGAAGCAGGTGTCCGATACGGGCGCTATTGAAGCTGTTGTCGACGGCGTGCTTGCTGCTTTCCCCGATAAGGTTGAGCAGTACAAGGCTGGCAAAACCGGTTTGCTGGGCTTCTTCGTTGGCCAATGCATGAAGCAGATGAAGGGCCAAGGCAACCCGAAGGTTATCAACCAGCTGCTTGCTCAGAAACTTTCGTAACCAAGCTATATGAATGCGATGCGTTGCCTACATGCGCGCATTGTTCCAAGCGCCTGGCCCTTTTGGGCTGGGCGCTTGGCGATTTAGCAGAAAAACCTGCATTGCTGCAACTTTTTTGCGATTGCGGATTCCGAGAAGCATGATTTTGGCAAAAACCAAGGGTAATCTGCCCTTTTGACGGGGTTTTGCCGAGGTCTGGTCCTGCTCAACAATCCGCAATCGAAAAAATGTTGCAAAAAAGTTCCTATTTTTGTTTTTGGAGGGTGTTTGGTGGCCGGAGAATCGAGTAAGGGCGCAATGGATGTTGCCCGCGGGGCGCTGAAGGAGCATTTCGGCTATGACGGCTTTCGTCCTGGTCAGGAAACACTGGTGGAAGCCGTGCTTTCTGGGCGTGATTGCCTCGGCGTGATGCCGACGGGCGCAGGAAAATCGATTTGCTATCAAATACCGGGAGTGGTGTTGCCTGGTTTGACTCTGGTTGTGTCGCCTTTGGTTTCCCTTATGGGCGATCAGGTACGCGCCCTGCTTGATGCAGGCGTGCGCGGCTCGTATTTAAACTCTACGCTCACTCCTGGCCAGCAGGGCACCGTGATGCGCCGTGCATTGGCGGGTGCCTACGACATCATGTACGTAGCTCCCGAGCGGTTGGCCGATCCTCGCTTCATCGAATTCGCTTCCCAGGCAAGCATTCCCCTTATTGCCATTGATGAAGCCCATTGCGTTTCTCAGTGGGGCCAGGATTTTCGCCCCGCTTACTTGGGGATAGGCGAATTCATCGGCGCCCTGCCGAAACGTCCCATTGTTGCGGCGCTTACGGCAACGGCAACAGAGAAGGTTCGTGAAGACATTGTTTCGCTGCTTGGTTTGCTCAATCCCGCTACGGTGGTTACCGGGTTTGACCGTCCTAACCTCCATTTTGCTGTTGAGCAGCTTCCCTCTAAGCGCAAGCTGGCGCGTATTGTTGCGTACGCTTTGAATCATCCGCAAGACTCGGGCATTGTGTATTGCTCCACGCGCAAAGACGTCGAAAAGGTGCATGAGACATTGGTGGAAGCCGGCGTGAAGGCGGTTCGCTACCATGCGGGCCTTTCGGTTCAGGAGCGCACCGATTCGCAACAGGCGTTTGTGCTGGATGACGCTCCCATCATGGTTGCCACCAATGCGTTTGGCATGGGCATCGACAAATCGAATGTGCGCTACGTTATCCACCACAATATGCCTGGTTCGTTGGAGGCGTATTACCAGGAAGCGGGTCGTGCTGGTCGCGACGGCGAGTCGTCGGAGTGTTTGCTGCTTTGGAACGACAGCGATATCGGCACGTGCCGATTCTTTATCGAGCAAGAAGTGGAAAATGAGGCCCTTACGCCCGAAGAGCGCGAATTGGTGCGTGCCTCGCAGCGTCGCTTGCTGGCTGCCATGACAGGCTACTGTCTTACTACGCGCTGTTTGCGCGGTCATATCCTGGATTATTTCGGGGACGAATCTGCTGCAGAGTGCGGCAATTGCTCCAATTGCGAGGGGTCGTATCAAGCGCTGGATGTAACCTTGCAGGCTCGTGCTGTTATGCGCTGTGTTCAGGAATTGCGCGGTCGTTTCGGCAAATCCGTGGTGGCTGATGTGCTGCATGGTTCCAGAAGCCAGCGCATTTTCGAGTTCGGCCTGGAAAGCTCGCGTACTTACGGCACTTTGCCTGACGACTCGGCGGCAAGAATCAAAGAAATCATTGAAATCTTGGCAAGCGAGGGCTACCTGCAGATAGGGGAGGGGCGCTATCCCCTCGTCGGCTTGGGCGTTCGCGCCCGCGAAGCTGCGGTGCCTGAATTCTCGCTTGCCATGAAGCGTCCGCCTGAGCGCATTACGCGTTTGAAAGGGGCTGAAGGGGCAAGTGCCGCCTTCGGTGCGGCCGGCTCCGATGCGCCGAAAAAGGCGAAGGCTGCAGAAGGCCTTGATCCGATGGATGCTGAATTGTTCGAGCGTCTGCGCGCTTTGCGCAAGCGCATAGCAACCGAAGCCACCGTGCCTCCCTACGTGGTGTTCTCGGATGCGGCTTTGCGTGCCATGTGCCTTGCTCGCCCGAAGGACGAAGCGCAATTCTTGGATGTCCAAGGCGTGGGGCAGAAGAAGCTCGAGCGCTACGGCGAAGAGTTCTTGCGGGAAATCAACTCCTAGCGAATGGCTTGCCGATTTTCATTCATGCTGGGGCGTAGCTGCTGGTTTTTAGATAATACGCGCTGCCAAATCCATCGGCTGCGTTCCCGGCGGTGGGGTGTCGAATGCCGCTGGCTTCCTTGCAGGCGCGAATGGGGTAGGTTGCCGAGCTGCTTCAGCTATAAAACGCGTATCATTGAACGGTTATGTCTTTTGGCATAACCGTTTTCGTTTTCGACAGAAAGGCGGCTTGCATGGCCAGCCAGAACACTACCAGCACCGGCTCTTCCGTAGATGGGCAGGGGCGTGAAGGCTTCTCTAGCCGTTTGGGCTTTCTGCTAATCAGCGCAGGCTGCGCTATCGGTTTGGGCAACATATGGCGCTTCCCCTTCATCACGGGACAATACGGTGGTGCCGCGTTCGTTCTGATGATCTTGCTCTTCCTGGTGGTGCTCGGTGTGCCGCTGCTGGTAATGGAGTTTTCGGTGGGCCGCGCAAGCCACCGCTCGACAGCGCGAAGCTTTGACGCTCTGGAACCCCGCGGTTCCAAGTGGCATTGCTTTAAGTGGTTTACCCTTGTGGGCAACTACGTGCTGATGATGTTCTACACCAGCGTCTGCGGCTGGATGGTTGCCTACCTGTTCAAAACCGGCATAGGAACCTTCGACGGAACGCACGATATTCCCACTGTTTTCTCTTCCATGATCGGCGACCCCATTGAAATGGCGGGCTGGATGTTGCTGGTCACGCTGCTCGGCTTCGCAATTTGCGCGGCCGGCGTGCAGAAAGGTGTAGAGCGCATCACCAAGGTGATGATGGCGGCGTTGTTTGTGCTGATGGCCGTTCTTTGTGTTCATTCGTGTCTTCTTGAAGGCGGTCAGGAGGGTTTGGAATTCTACCTGCTGCCCAATTTCGACAACCTGTTCAACAACCCCAACGCCAGCTTTGCAGAAATCTTGTACGCAGCAATGAGTCAGGCGTTCTTCATGCTTTCCGTTGGCATCGGCGGCATGTCCATTTTCGGCAGCTACATTGGGCGTGACAACAAACTGACGGGCGAAGCGGTGCGCATTGCGGGAATGGATACCTTGGTTGCCATTATGGCGGGCCTCATCATCTTCCCGGCGTGTTTCGCCTATGGGGTTGCACCTGATGCTGGTCCCGACTTGGTGTTCCTTACTCTGCCTGCCGTGTTCGAGCAAATGCCTCTCGGTCAGCTGTGGGGCACGATTTTCTTCCTATGCATGGCTTTTGCCGCGCTTTCAACCGTTATCGCAGTGTTCGAGAATATCCTGCGCTTTTCGATGGATCAGTGGAATATCACGCGTAAGCGAGCTGTTGCCATCAACGGACCCTTGCTGGCATTACTTTCCCTGCCATGCGTCTTGGGCTTTTCCGTATGGTCGGGCGTGCAGATTCCTGGCATCGGTGACATTCAATCGCTGGAAGACTTCTTGGTCTCCAACAACTTCCTGGTATTGGGCGCTTTGGTGTTCGCGCTGTTCTGCACCCGCCGCTCCGGATGGGGTTGGAAGAATTTCCTCGCCGAGGCAAACGAGGGCGAGGGCATGCCCTATCCGAAGTTCCTGTATGTGTGGACGCGCTACGGTGTGCCTCTGCTGATTATCATTATCTTCGTGGCGGGATGGGTGCCCAAAATCACATTCTGGCTGAATATGTAGCGGGCCACTCGGCCCTTGCCTGCCGAGACGATTCGGCGACTTGAACTCTTGCCTTGGAGTTCAAGAGCGTATACTTCGAACATTGCAATTGAAAGCAGAGGAGAAACTGCTGTGGCAGATAAAGAAATCGTAGACGAAGGGCGTGAGAAGTTCTCAAGCCGCCTTGGGTTCATTCTTATCAGCGCTGGTTGCGCTATCGGCTTGGGCAACATCTGGCGCTTCCCCTACATCACAGGCGAATACGGCGGTGCGGCATTCGTTCTCCTCATCCTGTTTTTCCTGGTGGTGCTTGGCGTGCCGCTGCTGGTGATGGAGTTTGCCATGGGTCGCGCCAGCTACCGTTCGCTAGCGCGTAGCTACGAGGCTCTGGAGCCGCAGGGCTCGAAGTGGCATCGCTTCAAGTGGCTTGGTTTGGTTGGCTGCTATCTGCTCATGATGTTCTATACCGTGGTGTGTGGCTGGACCATTGCCTACTTTGTGAAGGCGGCAATGGGCACGTTCGACGGCACGGAAGATGTCACGATGGTGTTCGGATCGATGCTCGGTAACCCCATGGAGCTTACGGGCTGGATGCTTTTGGTTGCCGTTATCGGTTTTGGTGTGTGTGCCATGGGCGTGCAGAAGGGTGTCGAGCGTATTACCAAGGTGATGATGGCGGCGCTGTTCGTTATCATGGCTCTTCTGTGCGTGCACTCCCTTACGTTGGAAGGTGGCCAGGCTGGATTGGAGTTCTACTTGCTGCCCAACTTCGACAACCTCTTCAACAACCCCAATGCCAGCTTCCCTCAAATTGTCTACGCTGCTATGAGCCAGGCCATGTTCATGCTCTCGATCGGTGTTGGCTCCATGTCTATTTTCGGCAGCTATGTGACGCGCGATAGGAAGCTCACGGGCGAAGCGGTGAACGTTGCCCTGCTTGATGCCTTGGTTGCCATTATGGCGGGCCTTATCATCTTCCCAGCTTGTTTCGCTTATGGCATCAGCCCTGATGCTGGCCCTGGTTTGGTGTTCCTCACATTGCCTACGGTATTCGAGCAGATGCCTTTGGGCCATTTGTGGTGCACGCTGTTCTTCCTCTTTGTTGCAGCTGCGGCGCTCTCTTCGGTCATTGCCGTGTTTGAGGCGATTCTTCGCTTCACCATGGATCAGTGGGATATTTCCCGCAAGCGCGCAGTGGCAATCAATGCGCCTATTTTGGCGCTGCTTTCCCTGCCGTGCGTATTTGGCTACAACATCTGGTCTGATTTCCTGGTGCCGGGCATCGGCGATGTGCAGTCGTTGGAAGACTTTATCCTTTCCAACAACATCCTGCCCATTGGTTGTTTACTGTTCGTACTGTTCTGTACCACCAAGCGCGGCTGGGGTTGGGATAAATTCATGGCAGAAGCTGATCGCGGCGAGGGTATTGCGTTCCCGAAGTGGACACGCTTATGGGTGAAGTATGGTGTGCCTGCGCTGATCCTCATCGTGTTTTTCACGGGTTGGGCGCCCACTATGCAAACTTGGCTCGGCTTGGCGTAGCTGAACTCTTCGCGCGATTTAGTCAGGCTCGGCATCATTGTGTCGGGCCTTTAGTGTAGGACCCGGAATGGTAGCTCATTCCGGGTCCGTTTGCATTTGGCTTCATTTTGTTTGGGCTGCTCGCTGAGGGCTGATTTCCCCATAACTCTCATTGAAGCCTAAAACGAGAAAGAGCAGCGAGATTGCTCTCGCCGCCCTTTCTCGCGGAATATGCTAGATGCTGCTGCCCTTAAATGGACTTTGCGGGTAAGCGATTTTCTACTTAACCACTAGTACGGGAATTTCGGCGGAGCGAAGCACGCCGTAGCTGACCGAGCCGATTGCGCCTCGGATAGCACCCAGTCCTCGTGAACCCATAACGATAAGGTCGCAATCGTAGTGCTTTGCCGTTTCGATAATGGTTTCGATGGTGTAGATGCCGAAGACCACTTCTGCGGTAAGGGTGCCGGGGAAGCCTTCAACCACATCGGCGATGGTTTCTTGCAGTTCCTTGTCCTGTTCGGCATTGCGCTCTTCGACTACTTTGGCAAAATCGCCCTTGGCTACAACCGAAACGCCCATGCCGAATCCGGTTTGATTGATGCTGCTGTACACCAGGTCTTGCGGTGGAGCAACGACCTCAACTACATGGATTGTGGCCTCGGGATTTTCGCTGGCCATGTTAATGGCTTCTTTAAGTGCATTGTTTGCGTGCTCGGAATTGTCGTACGGCACGAGGATGTTTTTGAACCCCATGTAAATCGCCCCCTCAGGCTCTGTTATTGCCTTTGATTATACGCCTTTTCTTCTATTAATGAACGCGTTCAGTCATCTTGATCAGCTAATTTGCATCGAAGTGTGGCGTATCTTTCTTTAAGAAATGTGAAACTGACATGATTTAATTGCTTTAGCGCTCTACTGTGGTAAAGTACCACCAACGGAAACGTTGTTCCCCTTAGTCGCTGGCAGCCGATACGCCAGACGCTTGGGCCGCGGGTGCAGCGGTATTCACCTGAATGGCGGATTGTTGCAGCATTCGCCCGAACGGCGAATACCACTGGGCCCTAACTGTAATCATATAGTGCGCCCTATGCGTCTGGCATTGGTTGCCGCGATGGTTTTAAGGGGAATGCTTCCGTAAAATGCCTGTAAAGATGCCAAGCGCCAAGCGCAGAGAGGCAGCGAGCGGGCATAATAAATAGGTTGACAACAATATGCTTTGCTTGCAGGCAAAGGCGCTTGGGTTTTCAGCCAACGCGTTATGCAAGCGCTCAGGAATAGCATGTGTTTAGGGAAGAAGGAATATGAACTACATCACTCCCGTTGGTTTTCGTGATGTGATGAGCGATGAGGCGCTTGTCCGCGAAGATCTTACGGCTCGGGTCCGTGCCTGCTTTGCGCAGAAAGGGTATCGCCCCGTAGAAACACCCACGTTGGAAGTGCTCGATGTGATGGAAGCTGGCGGCCATGTGCCCGAGGCCCCGTTCAAATTTTTCGATTCCCACGGCGACCTTTTGGCTATGCGCCCCGATGTCACCATGCAGATTGCCCGCATGTGCGCAACGCGTGGGGTGGCACAGGGCCAGCCATTGCGCTTGCGCTACACCCAGCGTGTATTCCGTGAGAAAACGGCAGAGGCTGCCGCCCGCGAACTAACGCAATGTGGCGCTGAGTGCATTGGCGCTGCAGGAAGCGAAGCCGACGTTGAATTGGTTTCGTTGCTTGCCTCTACTCTTTCCGAATGCGGCTTGAAAACGTTCACCATTGCCTTGGGCTCTGCGGGCGTTCTGCGCGATTTGCTTGATGCCAGTGGCGCTTCTGACCAGTGGAAAACGGCTGTTATGCAGGCGTACCACACCTCTAATTTCGTGTACCTGGAAGAGCTTGTTGCCACCGCAGAGCGCGCCGCCAATGGCGGTTCGAGCGAAGCGGAGGGCAAAGCCCGCTTCAAGCTGGCCGACCCCGCCATCGCCAATCCTGGTCGTGTGGTTCCCGCCATTGCCCGTGCCATCTTCTCTCTTTCCCGCTTGCGTGGCGGAAAAGCCGAGCTTGCGCAGGTGCGCGCAATGCTCGAGCCGCTGGGTTGCGCTCGCGGCATCAGCGAGCTGGAAGGCGTGTACAACGCATTGATCGAATCGGGCTTGGAGGGCAAGGTTCTTATCGATTTCTCGGTAATGAGCTCGTTTGACTATTACACGGGTTTGGTATTCGAAGCGTATGCCCCTGGCGTAGGTTCGCCTTTGGGCGGCGGTGGCCGCTATGACAATCTGCTTGCGCAGTATGGCGCCGAAAAGGTTCCTGCTGCTGGCTTTGCATTCTATCTGGAGCAGGTCATGGCTGCCCTTGAGGTTTCGGAGGCAGCGCGTCCGTTGCGCATTGCTGTGCCGAAGGGGTCGCTTAAGGAGGACGCCATTGCAACCCTCGAGGCTGCTGGCTTGGACGTAACGGGATTGGCAGATGCGGGGCGTACTCTTATGCTGCGCAACGGTGACGTGGAGTATCTGTTTGTGCGTCCTACCGATGCGCCGGTGTTTGTCGCGTTGGGCGCTGCCGATTGCGGCATCTGCGGCGAGGACTCCCTTATCGAAGCGTCGCCTGACGTTGTCGAGCTTGCCGACCTGAAGTTCGGGGGTTGCCGTTTCGTGGTAGCGGAATCGGCGGGCACTACCGAGGCGGTAGAAAGCCGCTATCGCAAGCTCGGGTCCATCCGTGTTGCCACGAAGTACCCCAACATCACCCGTTCCTACTATGCCAAGATGGGCATGCCCGTTGAAATCGTGAAGCTTCACGGAAACATCGAGCTTGCCCCCATTACCGGCATGGCAGAGCGCATTATCGACATCACCGCAACAGGTACTACGCTCCGTGAGAACAACCTGGTGGTAGTTGACGACGTTCTTGCTTCCACCGCTCGCTTCTTTGCCAACCCGTGCTCGTACCGTACCAATCCGCGTGTTGGCCAGCTTGCCGACGTGCTCTATTCCCAGACGAAGGAGAACTAAACCATGAGAAGAATCGAACTTGCTCCCGGTCAGGTTTTCGAAGAGAAGATGCTCAACCGCGTTGGCGCTTTCAACGCCGATGCCCTGGTTGCTGCAACCAATATCGTCGAGGATGTGCGCAAGCGCGGCGATGAGGCCCTGCGTGAGTACACCGCTAAATTCGACGGCGTGGAAATGGACGAGTTCCGCGTTTCGCAGGAGGCCATTGACGAGGCTATCGCCAAGGTGGATCCGAAGGTAGCTGCAGCTATTCAGAAGGCTGCTTCCCAGATCCGCGATTTCCACGAGCGCCAGAAGCAGCAGGGTTGGTTCACCATGCGCGAAGATGGTGCTTTGGTTGGTGCGAAGGTCGAGCCGCTCGATTCGGTGGGCATCTATGTTCCCGGCGGCCGAGCCCTGTATCCTTCCTCGGTTCTGATGAACGCTATCCCCGCTTCCGTTGCAGGTGTGAAGCGCATTGTGTGCGTAACCCCGCCCACGAAAGACGGTTCGCTCGATTCTGCCATTCTGGAAGCGTGCCGCGTTGCCGGCGTAACCGAAATCTATGCTGTAGGCGGCGCCCAGGCTATCGGCGCGCTGGCATACGGAACCAAGAGCATCAAGCCGGTAGATAAGATCACCGGCCCTGGCAATGCTTTCGTTGCCGCCGCAAAGAAGCTTGTTTCCGGTGATGTGGGAATCGACATGATCGCAGGCCCCTCCGAGGTATGCGTGGTTGCCGACGAAACCGCTCTGCCTGAACTGGTTGCCATCGATCTCATGGCACAGGCCGAGCATGACCCGCTGGCTAGCTGCTATCTGGTAACCTTTAGCGCCGAATATGCCGATGCTGTCGAAGCTGCTATTGAAAAGCATATGGAAGGGTCCACGCGTGCCGAGATCACCACGGCTTCCCTTACCAACAAGGGCTTGATTATCGTATGCCCCGACACCGAAACCGCTCTGAGCACCGTGAATATCATTGCCCCTGAGCACCTCGAGCTGCACTTGTCCAACGCCATGGAGCTGCTGGGCGCTATTCACCACGCAGGTGCCATCTTCCTGGGCGAATGGACGCCCGAAGCGGTGGGCGATTACGTTGCCGGCCCCAACCATACGCTCCCCACCGGCGGCACGGCCCGCTTCTCTAGCCCGCTTTCCGTCGACGAATTCGTGAAGAAGAGCAGCGTGTTGCAGTATTCTCCTGCTGCCTTGATGCGCGATTCGGAAGCCGTTATTACCCTAGCGGATCACGAGGGACTTTGGGCTCATGCTCAAAGTGTTCGCCTGCGTCGCAAGCTGGTTGAGCAGGCATTCGAGGATGCCCAGGCTGCTGGCGAGGTCGATGGCGCTGCGGAGGCGAAGTAGCTCATGCACGGCGTACGCACCTCCCATCCGAACCTTGCAGGTATTGTGCCCTACGATCCAAAGTACCTGCCCGCCAAGCAGTACCTTTCCGCCAACGAAAACCCCAGCAATGTTCCAGAGGAGGTTCAGCTGGAAATCAGGAAGGCATTGAAGGGTTTTCCTTTCAATCGCTATCCCGATCCGCTGGGCAATGAGTTGCGTGATCTGATTGCCGAGGCAAACGGGCTTTCACGTGAGAATGTGCTGTTGGGTAACGGTGGCGACGAATTGCTTTTCAACTTGGCGCTTGCCTGGGGTGGCCCTGGGCGCACCTTCTTGAACGTGCCGCCCACTTTTTCGGTGTACGAAGCCAATGCGCGCCTTACGGGCACCAAGATAGTGAACATTCCCCGCAAGGAAAACTTCGATATCGACGAAGAGGCGGTACTTGCCCGTATGGCTGAAGGCGACATCGATTTCGCCGTTATCACCAGCCCTAATAATCCCACCGGCAAGATGGCAAACGAGACGTTCTTGAAGAAGCTGCTCGACTCCTCTGATGCCCTTATCATGGTCGACGAAGCGTATTTCGAGTTCAGCCGTTTTTCGATGCGCCCGTACCTTGATCGGTATGAGAACCTGGTAATCCTGCGTACCTTTTCGAAGGCGTTCAGCCTCGCGGGTGTTCGCATGGGCTATCTGCTGGCCAATGCCAGCGTTATCCGCGAGTTCCTGAAGGTTCGCCAGCCCTATTCGGTGGATTCCGTTTCTCAGGCTATTGCTACGGCGGTGTACCGAAACCGTTCGCTGTTTGTGCCTGGCATCAACCAGATAATCGAGCAGCGCGGCGTTTTGCTTGAAGAGCTGGGGAAACTGCCTGGAGTTACCGTGTTCGATTCCGATTCGAACTACGTCCTGTTCCGTGTGGCTGACGCCGGACAGGTTTGGCAGGAGCTCTATGAGCGCGGCGTGTTGATCCGCGATTTCTCGCGCTCTCAGTATCTGGAAAACTGCCTGCGTGTTTCCGTCGGTTCCCCCGAGGAAAACCGTGTGTTCTTGGATGCGTTGGCGGAGATTTTGAACGAAAGGAGCTAGCGGTGGCTCAGGAAGTACGCGCAGCGGAGCTTTCCCGCACCACTAAAGAAACCGATATTGCGCTTTCGCTCGATATCGACGGAACGGGCAAGACCAACATTGAAACGGGCGTTGCCTTTTTCGACCATATGCTCGATGCATTCGGTCGCCATGGTTTGTTCGATTTGACCGTTAAGGCCAAAGGCGATATCGAAGTGGACGCCCACCACACGGTAGAAGATGTGGGAATCGTTCTTGGCAAAGCGTTCGCGCAGGCTATGGGCGAAAAGCGCGGCATCACGCGTTTTGCTTCCCAGTACCTTCCCATGGACGAGACCTTGGTGCTTGCTGCTGTTGATATTTCAGGCAGGGGCCAGCTTCATTGGGATGTTGACGTGCCGCTGTGCCTGCTTGGTACGTTCGATACCTCGCTTGCCAAGGAATTCTTCATTGCATTTGCGACGAATGCGCAGGTTACGCTGCACGTGCGCATGGTGGCAGGCGAAAACGCCCACCATATCGTGGAAGCATGCTTCAAGGCGGTTGGTCGCGCTATGTGCCAAGCGCTTGAGATCAACCCGCGTATTGCAGGCGAGCTTCCCTCCACCAAGGGCTCTTTGTAGGGAATCGGGGTGCGTCCCTGTTTCCTGCTCCTTCTACCAGAAAGGCTGAAAGCAACCGATGATTGCCGTTGTTGATTATTGCAAGGGAAATTTGAAGAGCGTCGAGCGCGGGCTTCGGGCGGTAGGCGGCGATGCCCATATCACCGACAACCCCGAGGTAATCCGAGCCGCCGATGCTGTTGTGCTGCCCGGCGTGGGCTCGTTTGCCGACGCTTCGAAGCATATGGTGGAATCGGGGCAGATGGAAGCAGTGCGCGACGCTATCGCTGCCGGGAAGCCCTTTCTGGGCATTTGCTTAGGTGAGCACTTGCTGTTCGAGGCAGGCGTGGAAGGCGCGGCTGGCCCAGGTGTCGATGGAGTTGAGGGAGACCCTCATTTGCCCGTTGGGTTGGGTGTGGTTCCCGGCACGGTGGTTCGTATGCCCTCCGTGGACGTTCAGGGCGTGCAGTACAAAGTTCCCCATGTGGGTTGGAACTCTGTTGAATTCACTGCTGAATGCCCTCTGTTCGAGGATATTGCCCCAGGTGAGTATTTCTATTTCACGCATAGCTACATCGCCCCCGAAAACGAGTGCGCGGTGGCCACTACCACGCATTCGGTAACGTTCCCGTGCGCAGTGCAGAAAGGGAAGGTGTTCGGTGTTCAATTCCATCCGGAAAAATCATCGGATGCCGGCGCTAAGGTTTTGGCAAACTTCCTCAAAGTGGTTGAAGCCGGCAAATAGGCAGCAGCGGCAAAGGCCTGCCTAGGTTTGCCCAGTCGAGTAGAACGCATTGGGCCTCAGCGAAAGGAGCATCATGGATATTCTTCCTGCTATTGATATTTTGGGCGGTAAGGCGGTTCGTCTGGCAAAGGGCGACTATAACGCAGTAACCGTATACAACGACGACCCTGCAGCTCAGGCTGCCCTCTTTAAGGAACAGGGCGCGCGTTGGATCCACGTGGTCGATCTCGATGGCGCTCGAAGTGGCGTGCCTGAAAACATCGATATCATTGAGCGCATTATCAAGGAAACCGGCCTGAAGATCGAAGTGGGTGGTGGTATTCGCAGCCTTGAAACCATCGATCGCTTGGCCGAAGCCGGTGTTTCGCGTGTGGTGCTGGGCACTACGCTGGTAACCGACCCCGAATTCGCTAAAGCTGCTCTGGCCAAGTATCCTGACATGCTCACGGCGGGTATCGATGCGAAGAACGGCGAAGTTGCCGTGGCTGGTTGGCGCGAAGGCGCAGGCGTTCCCGCCGAAGAGCTTATTGCCGAAATGGGCAAGCTTGGTTTCAAGCACCTGGTGTATACCGATATTTCCCGTGACGGCATGCAGACGGGCATTGATGCAGCGCGCTATGTTGAGGTTGCGCGCGTGTTTGGCAATCCTGTTATTGCGTCGGGCGGTGTGGCAAGCATTAAAGACGTGAAGAACTTGGCTTCCGTCGCCGATTCTATCGAGGGAGTTATCGCAGGTCGTGCGGTGTATGAAGGTTCGCTGAGCGTCGAAGAGGCAGCGAAGCTCTGCGGGTAAATTCTGCTTGTCCGGTTGCGGGGTGCCTTGCGGGTAATCGAGCCGCCCACTCCGCTACCACTCGCGTTGTTCGCTATGCGCTCCGCTCCGCCGTTCAATTTAAAAAATGGAAAGCTTGAAACGGCGAGCGATCTCGCTTACCCGCAAGGCACCCCGCAACCTGCTTTGACTAACTTTGCCCTGCCGGGCAGCAAGTCAGCCGATAAGGCCACAAGAAAGGAAACCAATGCTTACGAAGCGTGTAATACCGTGCATGGATGTTAAAGACGGTCGTGTAGTGAAGGGTGTCAACTTCGTCAACCTGCGCGATGCGGGTGATCCTATCGAGCTGGCTCAGCGCTACGACGAGCAGCGCGCCGACGAGGTAATCTTCTTGGACATCACGGCAACGCATGAGGGCCGTGCAACCACGGTGGACATGGCAAGCCGCGCAAGCGAAGAATTGCATTTGCCTTACTGCGTGGGTGGCGGGTTCCGCAGCGTGGAAGACATTCGCACCATGATCGCTGCTGGCGCCGACAAGGTTTCCGTGAATTCAGCCGCTATTGCCGACCCTTCGCTTATCACGAAGGCTGCTGCGGCATTCGGCACGCAGGCTATCCTGTGCGCCATCGATGCCAAGCAGGTTCCTGGCAACCCCAACAAATGGGAAGTGTACGTGCATGGCGGCCGCAAGAACACTGGCCTCGATGCTGTTGAGTGGGCTGCCGAGGCAGCACGACGCGGCGCAGGTGAAATCCTTCTTACCAGCATGGATCGCGATGGCAGCAAAGACGGTTTCGACCTGGCGTTAACGCGAGCGGTTTCCCGTGCGGTGAACATTCCCGTCATTGCTTCTGGTGGTGTTGGTAAACTTGAGCACTTTGCTGAAGGCATCATCGAAGGCGAAGCTGATGCTGTGTTAGCGGCAAGCGTCTTCCATTTCGGTGAGCTCACCATCCGCGAAGTGAAGGAATACATGCGTTCCCAGGGGATTCCCGTAAGGCTTTAACGATGCCCACGCGAAGGAAAAGCGCCGAAGCCATTCGTTCCCAGCAAACTCGTTTCCTTGCTTTCTTCGGTGCTGTCGTTGCCTTGGTAGTGCTGATTGTTGCGGTAATTCTGCCTGCCGTTGGGCCAGCTGAAGATCTTCCTCTTTATGTGGAAGATCAAGATCCTGCACAGTTTCAGGAGCTTCAGCAATTGCGCCCCGAAGGAGATGGGTGGTCGGAGGGCTTGGCTTCTGCCTATAGCCTTGAAACCAACGATGGATGGGACGAAACCGCCTCGGGCATTCCTTTGAATAACTACGCCCTAACTGTTGCCGTGCCGCAGGAAAACAAGGATCTTCTGGGTTGCAACGTTGAAGTTTTCTATGCGGGTAAAACGGTGGAAGCCAAAGTTACCGATACGGGAGCTTTGGCCCCTTTGGGCCGTGCACTTGATTTGAGCCCTGCAACATGGCGTGCATTTGGCGCCAGCAGCATAAGCGATTGGGGCGTGCGCGGGGTGTTCTATCGATTCGTTGCCGAATGATTGCGGCAAGGTGTTGTGTGCTGCTGGATTTTGCGGCGGGGGATACCAAGTCCGCCCTCTATGGAACTCATTTGCTCTTTTGCCCTTCGGCAGCGTAGTTGTGCCACTCTTGCAGGTGATGAAAGGAAGCATGCGCAGATCTGCGCACAACGAAAGGGCCGCCATGAACGAACGTGAAACCGCTGCGCTGCAGGTTGAGGATCTTACCTATAACGCCGATGGGCTTATCCCGTGCATTGTTCAGGACGAGCAAACCCGCGAAGTGCTGATGATGGCATGGATGAACGAAGAGGCGGTACGCCGTACCATCGACCAGGGCACAACCTGGTTTTGGTCGCGTAGCCGTCAGAAATTCTGGCACAAGGGCGAAGAATCGGGCAATACTCAGAAGCTGGTTGAACTTCGTTACGATTGCGACGCCGATACCCTGCTCGCTCTGGTGAATCCTGCAGGTCCCGCCTGCCATACGGGGGAAACCACCTGTTTCTACCGGTCTTTCTAGCATGGCTGGCTTGCTGAAAACGTCAGGTGCGGAAGCACCGCCCCTCTTGCTTGGCCTTACCGTGGCTGCTCTGCTGGTTGCAGCTTTGGTCCGAAAACCCAGAAAGGCCGAGTGATCTGGGTGTTTGGCTACATTCTTCCCAACTTGGAAAGCTTGGGCGAAGAAGAGAAGCTTCGCTACCATGCGGTGTACTGTGGCGTATGCCGATCGATTCGTGCCCGCTATGGGCAGCGGTGTCGTTTGGCTGTTTCCTACGACATGACGTTTCTGGCTATGGTTTTGGGTTCGCTGTACGAGCCAGAAGAACATGCTTCGCAAAAGCGTTGCCCCGTGCATCCGATTCAGCCACGACAGGTGGCTCAGTCTGAGTTCACTGATTATGCGGCAGATCTTAGCATTGCCATGGCGTACCACAAGTGCTTTGACGATTGGCGCGACGATCGTTCCGCCAAGGCAAGGGCGGCTGCGGTGGCGCTGGAGGTTCCATATCGTAAGGCGAAGCGCCGCATCCCCCAAGCCTGCCAAGCTATAGAGGAAGCCATGGCGGATATCCATGCCATAGAAGAAGCAGCGCTGGGTGAAGGCAACTGCCCCCAAGCCCCCGAGAGCTCGTTGGTGGGTGGAGCGTCGAACCCTGATGCGGCGGCGAATCACTTTGGGATTCTCTTAGGCAACTTGTTTGCCACCAAGGATGACTTTTGGGCAACGGATTTGCGGCGTTTTGGTGCGAGATTGGGAAAATTCGTCTATGTCATGGATGCCGTAATGGATCTGCGGCAAGATCAAGAGACGGGAAGCTACAATCCTTTTTCTTCTTCCGGTCGCTTGATCGAAGAGTTTCGTGAAGACTTGGAGCTTCTTGCTGCAGCTACAGCCGATGCGTTTGAGCGTTTGCCGTTGGAGCGCGATGTGCATGTGCTGCGCAGCGTGTTGTATTCCGGAATATGGCAACGCTACAACGCAGAAGAGAGCAAGGTAGAACATGGTTAAGAACCCATACGAGGTTCTGGGCGTAAGCCCTAGTGCGTCGGCGGATGAAGTCAAGAAGGCCTATCGCAAAAAGGCGCGAGAGAATCATCCCGACTTGAACCCCAACGACCCCAAGGCCGCCGAGCGCATGAATGAGGTCAACGAGGCCTACGACCGCATAATCAATCCTGAAAAGTATGCAGCCAGTGATGCGCGCGCTGCGGCGAGCGGCGCGGGTGCAGGCTATCAGGGCCAGGGAAATCCTTTTGCGGGTAACCCCTACACGCGTGGATCGTACACGGGTGCTGGCCAACAGGGTCAGGGCGGTTATCAGTCGCAAGGACCTTACGGTTGGACTACGGTCGATTTCGAGGATTTGTTCGGCTTTGGAGGCTTCGGTGCTTCTGTCCCTATTCACCCTGAGGCTTCGGCGACCGACAGCGCTACGGTGCGTAGTGCCATTGAGGCCATCAATGCCGGCCGATACGATCAAGCCCTTTCGCTGCTGAGCAGTGTCGTGAGCGCCGAGCGCAATGCCCGCTGGTACTACTTAAGCGCGCTTGCGAACAAAGGCGCGGGCAATATGTTGGTTGCGCTTGAGCATATTCGCAAAGCGGTTAAGCTCGATCCGAACAATACTGACTATCGTCGCGCCTATCAACAGTTCCAGATGGCCGGGCAGGCCTATCAGCAAGAAGGAACCAAGCGCGGATTTACCATAAGCGCTATGGATCCAGGCCTTATCTGCTGCGGGCTGTGCTTGGCGCAGTATGCCTGTGCGGCAATGGGGCGTGGAGTGTACTTCTAGCAAACAAGAAGCGAAGCTGTGGGAGCCGATGCTCCTGACGGGCTTCGCTTTTTTCGTTGTTGTGCAGATAGGGAATGAAGAAGGCGGCTGTATGACGTGGTTTGCGCAACAGGGCTTGGGCCGAGTATCCAGTGCGGTTCGAAATAGCTTGATTGTGCCGAGCGTCCAGCGTGGCTCGACAAAAGCTTGATCCTTCGGGGCGGGCTGATGCATGTGCTCTCTCGGCGTTTTACGGAAGAGGTAAACAAATAAGGAGGACCCATATGGGTGCGACAATAGGAATCGATCTTGGTACCACCAATAGTTGCATGGCAGCTATGGAGGGCGGCCGCGTAACCATTATCCCCAATGCAGAAGGGGAGCGAACCACGCCCAGCGTGGTGGCCTTTTCGAAGGAAGGCGAACGCTTGGTGGGCAGCATCGCTCAGCGGCAAGCGGTGGTAAACCCCGATCGAACAATTTCTTCGGTTAAGCGCCGTATGGGCGGTAAGTGGAAGGCCCGGGTGGACGGAAAGTCGTTTACCCCTCAGGAAATCTCTGCCATGATCCTGCGCAAAATGCGCCGAGATGCCGAACAGTACCTGGGTAGGGATGTTACCGATGCCGTTATCACGGTGCCAGCATATTTCGATGATTCGCAGCGCCAAGCTACCAAAGATGCGGGCCGTATTGCCGGCTTGAATGTGCTGCGTATTATCAATGAACCCACGAGTGCTGCGTTGGCGTACGGCTTGGACAACGGCACGCCCCAGAAGGTTATGGTGTATGACCTGGGCGGTGGTACCTTTGACGTTTCCATCATCGAAATCGGTGGTGATGTCATTGAAGTGCTGGCAACATCGGGTGACAACCATCTGGGCGGCGACGACTTCGACGAGCGTTTGGTGGACTATATTGTTCAGACGTTCAAGCGCGAGCAGGGCGAAGACCTGCATGGGAACCCTATGGCAATGCAGCGTGTGATGGAAGCGGCTGAGCAGGCCAAAAAAGAGCTTTCCGCTGCACTTTCCGCCCAGATAAACTTGCCGTTTGTCTCGCAGAATTCCCAAGGTCCCGTTCATCTGGATATGACGGTTACCCGCGCCGAATTTGAGCAGATGACGCGCGATTTGGTAGAACGCACCACCGCTCCTGTTCGAATGGCCCTCGATGATGCGGGCATTGCCCCATCCGAGCTTGGATGTGTTTTGCTGGTGGGCGGTTCGACGCGTATCCCCGCTGTTCAGGAGCACGTGCGTCGTATTACGGGCAAAGAGCCTTCTGCATCGGTCAACCCTGACGAATGCGTGGCAACGGGAGCTGCGATTCAGGGCGATACGCTTTCTGGTGCTACTACGGGCATCGTTCGCTCAAACAGCTTGCTGCTGCTTGATGTGACGCCGCTTTCGCTTTCTATTGAAACCGTGGGCGGTGTGGCAACTCGTCTGGTGGAACGCAATTCCACGCTTCCTGTGCATTACTCAAAGACCTTCAGCACGGCGGCATCTTTCCAGACCAGCGTTGAGGTCAAGGTCTTGCAGGGCGAACGTCCTATGGCTAAGGACAACAAGGCAATTGGTACTTTCCGTTTGAAGGGGATCAAGCGCGCGCCTGCGGGGGTTCCTCAAATCGAGGTGACGTTCGATATCGGTGCCAACGGCATCCTTACCGTTTCCGCTAAGGATTTGGATACGGGAAAAGAGCAGTCGATCACCATCGACGATTCCGACCGTATGTCTGACGATGAAATACAGCAAGCTATCAATGATGCTGAGGAATATGCCGAGGAAGATGAGTTCCGCCGCGCCACCATGGAAGTGCGCCAACGCGCCGAAAAGCTCCTTTCCGAAGTGGATTCGGCACTCTCTGCGGCAGGAAAGCAGCTTGAAAAGTCGGAGAAAAAGCAGGTGAAAGCCGATGCCGCCGAGCTGCGACGCATCTTGATGAGGCGACCGGGCAAGAAAGAACGGGCCAATCCGGAAGAAGAGGGAAGGCGTATTGTGGTTGCAGCTGAAAAGTTGGATAGGTCCAGCACTCACCTTCGTGAGCTGGCCAGCCAGCAGCAAGGCTCATAGTGTGCGGCGGTGAGCCCAAGGTCCTTGCAGCCAGCAGAGTCCATAGCTCCATCCTGTTGTTTCAAGCGCAAGTTTTGTGGCTTTCGAGAGGGCGGCAGATATGAAATGCTATACTTCCCAACATATGCGATGACGAAGACAGCGCAGTGCGATACCGCAAGCTCACAGAGAGGAGCCCTAGGCTGAAAGGCTCCAGCAAGCATGCAGTGCGATTCCCTTCACCAGCATCGGAGTAAAAGCAGGGTGGCTTTGCCATGGATGTTATTAGCCCCGACGGGAGCTCCCGTTATAGAGCAGCATAAGTGGGTGCTTGTGCGGGTTTCGCCGAACAGCATCAACCAGGGTGGTACCGCGAGAGCCCTTCTCGTCCTTGGATTTACCAAGACGAGAAGGGCTCTTTTTATGTGTTGGGAACGCTTTCCTTGGGCGGCGTTCCTGCGGAAGTTGAAGAAAGGTTGCAAGGAATGTCAGTTATCGACGATATCAAGTCCCTGCATGCCGATACGCTTTCTGCTATCGGCAAAGTACCTAACACCGATGCGTTGGAGAAGATCCGCGTAGAGGTTGTGGGCAAATCCGGTACGCTCACCGGTTACCTGCGCGCCATGGGTCAGGTAGCCAAAGAGCATCGCGCTGAAGTGGGCAAGACGGTAAACGCTGCTCGCAATGAAATCGAGGCAGCGCTGGAAGCCAAGAAGCGCGAGCTCGCCCATGCGGAACTCGAAGCTCGTATGGAAGCCGACGCCATCGACATCACGTTGCCCGGCCGCTCCCAGCAGATGGGCACGCGTCACCTGATCAACGCCATTTCCGATGAAATCTCCGAGATCTTCCTGGGTCTTGGCTACACCGTTGCGACCGGCCCCGAAGTTGAAACCGACTGGTACAACTTCACGGCGCTGAACGCTCCCGCCGATCACCCCAGCCGATCCATGCAAGATACGTTCTATGTGCGCGACCTTTCGGGTGAGCAGTCGAACGTTCGCGGCGAGTCCGACGTGCTGCTGCGCACCCAGACTTCCGGTGTTCAGGTTCACGTTATGGAAGACCAGGAACTGCCCATCTACATCATTGCTCCCGGCAAGGTGTACCGTCGCGATGTCGCCGACCCTTCGCACCTTCCCCAGTTCACGCAGTGCGAAGGCCTGGTGGTAGACAAGAACATCACGTTCGGCGACTTGAAGGGCACGCTCGAATACTTCTGCAAGCAGATGTTCGGCCCCGATCGCAAGACTCGCTTCCGCGCACATTTCTTCCCGTTCACGGAGCCTTCCGCTGAAGCCGACGTAAGCTGCGGTGTATGCGGCGGCACCGGCCACCTGCACGACGGCGAGTGTTGCCGCATGTGCAAGGGCACTGGCTGGCTGGAAATTCTGGGTTGCGGCATGGTCGATCCGAACGTTCTGCGCATGTCCGGCATCGATCCTGAAGTGTATTCCGGCTTTGCCTTCGGTGTAGGCGTGGAACGTGTGGCTTGCCTGAAGTACAACGTACCCGACCTTCGAATGCTGCTGGAAGGCGACATGCGCTTCTTGCGTCAGTTCTAACCGGGTTGTTCGGCCTTATTGGCCGGTCAACGTACGAGCCGACGCCGTGGCCAGCTATGGCAGCTCATCTGACGCTTGGGCTTCACGTACGCCGTACGCGTAGTGCCCATCTTGGCGCCAGCGGTGCTCGCCATAATTGCCCTCGCTGACTTTGTTTCAACCAGGGATTCTTGGTTGGTTGAATAGTTCTAACTAGAAAGAGACGAACATGAAAGTATCTTTGAAATGGCTTTCTGATTATGTTGAGGTCCCGCAGGACATCAAAGAATTCTGCGACCGTTTAGACCTTACCGGTACGGGAGTTGAAGGCGTGGAGCGCACCGGCGATGTGTTCGACGGCGTTGTCGTTGGACATGTGCTCACCTGCGTCGATCATCCCGATAGCGATCATATGCACGTAACCACGGTAGATGTTGGTGCGGAAGAGCCCGTACAGATCGTATGCGGCGCTCCCAACATCGCTGCTGGAATCAAGGTTCCCGTCGCAACCATCGGTGCGGTGCTTCCCGGCGACTTCAAGATCAAGAAGTCGAAGCTGCGCGGCGTTACGAGCTGCGGCATGTGCTGCTCTCAGCGCGAACTGGGCATGGGCAACGAGCACGATGGTATATGGGTGCTTCCCGACGATGCCCCTACCGGCCAGCCCATTGCCGATTACCTGAAGATGTCCGATACGGTGCTCGATTTGGAAATCACCCCGAACCGCCCCGACTGCCTTTCCATGGTTGGCATGGCTCGCGAAGTGGGAGCTATGTACCAGGAGCCCTACACGAGCCCCTTGGCCGAGATGGCTGGCAAGCTTGAGCTTAACAAGGATGCCGCCGCCCTCGATTCCGAGGTGAGCGTTTCCATCGCCGACGAAACCCGCTGCTCTCGCTATACCGCTCGCGTTATTCGCGGTTGCAAGGTAGGCCCTAGCCCCGACTGGATGGTGGAGCGCTTGGCTGCTATCGGTCAGCGTTCCATCAACAACATCGTTGACGTAACCAACTACATCTTGTTCCTGTTCGGTCAGCCGCTCCATGCATTCGACTTGGACAAGCTGAAGAACGCCGAAGGCAAGGCGAACATCGTTGTTCGCGCTGCCGAGGAAGGCGAAAAGCTTACCACGCTCGACGGCGAAGAGCGCGTGCTCACGTCCGATATGACGGTTATCGCAACGCCCGACCAGGGCGCAGTTGCCTTGGCTGGCGTTATGGGCGGCCTGGCAACCGAGGTTACGGAAGAAACCACCGACGTTTTGCTGGAAACGGCTACGTTTGAAGCTGGCCGCACCAGCCGCACCAGCCGCAACCTCGGGCTTATCTCCGAAAGCTCCATGCGTTATGAGCGTGGCGTAGATGATCATGGCATCGAAGAGCGCTCTGCCGCTGCCGCTGCCCTTATCGCTGCCGTTTCGGGCGGTACCGTAAGCTATGCCGAAGGAAACGAAAACGGCATCATCGACGTATGGCCGGTGAAGTCGGAAGAGTCCCACCTGCAGTTCCGCATCGATCGCTTCAACGGCATGATGGGCGCCCAGATTTCCCGCGAGTTCATCGTGGACATTCTGGGTCGTTTGGGCTGCAAGGTTGAAGACGGCGAAGCCGAGAACGTCCTTGAGGTTACGGCTCCCACCTTCCGCCCCGACCTTCCGCGTGAAATCGATCTGTACGAAGAGGTTCTGCGCCTGTACGGCATGGATCGCATTGAGCCTACCTTGCCTGGTGGTCGCGGTCGCTTCGGTGTTCGCACTGAGGCTCAGCGCACGCTCGACGTGGTTAACGACACCATGCGTGCATCGGGCCTAAACGAGACCATGACGTATTCGTTTGCCGATCCGCATGAGCTCGAGCAGCTGCGCATGTCCACCGAGGGCATGGGCGTTCCCGTTGAGCTGCTGAACCCGTTGAACGCCGAGCAGTCGGTTATGCGTCAGTCCATCATCCCTGGTCTTATGCGTAGCGTTGCTTACAACCAGTCCCGTGGCGTGCACAACGTTCAGCTCTACGAAACCGGCGTGGTGTTCTTCGGCGCTGAGGGTCATAAGAAGCCCAAGGAGCGCCAGCGTCTTGCTGCCGTTATGGCTGGCGGAATGGGCGACGATGCCTGGAATCGTAAAACCGTTGCTTTCGATTTCTTCGATGGCAAGGGCGTTATCGAAAACCTTATTCGCGAATTGGCCATCCCGAAGCCTCGCTTTAAGGCGCTTTCCGCAGAAGAGGCTCCCCACCTGCAGCCTGGGCGTGCTGCACAGGTCCTTTCTGGCGGTACCGTGCTTGGCTGGGTTGGTGAAATCCATCCCATGGCGGCGGAGGCTTTCGAGGCCCAGGCCCCCATTGTTGCCTTTGAGCTTGATCTCGATGCCCTGATCAAGGCTGCCCGTCCTGCTCGCGACTATGTTGATGTGCCGGTATTCCCTGCGGTAACCATGGACGTTGCCTTTGTGGTAGACGAAGAGGTCACCCACGAAAAGCTTTCCCGTTGCATCAGCTCTGCGGGTGGTAAGCTTCTTTCCTCCGCTCAGCTTTTTGACGTGTACCGCGATGAAAAGCGCGTGGGCGCTGGCAAGAAGTCGATGGCGTATGCGCTCGAGTATCGCGCTGCCGACCGCACCCTTACCACCGAAGAGGTGGACAAGCAGCACGCACGTCTTATCAAGAAGGTATGCGGCGCTACGGGTGCTGAAGTTCGAGGATAGCTTCCGTTTTTGGCGAAGGCTTCTGCCTCCTAGTCCGGCAAAGCCAATTTGAAGCAGTCAGCAAGAAAGCGAGTCCGATTCATTTCGGGCTCGTTTTCTTACATCTGCAGAACTTCCAAGGATGCGCTAATAAGACGGTGGTTTCCATGCGCTATCATGAGCAAGAACGATGGAAGGGGAGTTTGTGGTTCGAAAAGAGCTCGCTGAAAAGAAAAAGCGCCAAAAGAAAGTGCACATTTCCGCAGATGGAACTCCCTATACCGTATGGCAATCCCGTACGCGTATCCTGTGTCTGATCTACCTTGTTTGGGCGTTGTCGGAAATCGCGGTAGGTGCTGGGTTCCTTACCATTCGCTCTATTGGCCTGTTCGATCCGACCGAACTCGTTCCCAACATCACGTTTGGTGGTTCTACGGTTCTTAGCGGCGTGTTTAACCTGATCATCGCCTTGTCTGGGCTATGGGGCGCTTACGATCCGCGACGGATTACGCTGTTCTTCTGGTCGGCGTTCCTTACGGCGCTGCTGTCGGTGTGGCAGGTGGTCAGCGCGTGGTCGATGGGCCAGGTGGATCCTGCCATGGTTTTCTCCCTTATTGTGGTGCTTGCCTATGCTGCTTGCGCTTGGAACGTGCGTGGCCAAACGGGTTACTTCGACAATCATCCCAAGCCTGAAGACGACGAGCTTCCCGTCCAGCGCGATCAACGTTTGCTTCAGGAAGCGGTAAGGGAAAAAGAGCTTGAGCTTGCTGCCGCCAAAGAAGAGCTAGAAGATGTGAAAGCCCAATTTGAAAAAGCAAAGGCAGAGGGTTTGGCCCAGGTCCACGAAGAGGCCAAGTCCATTTCCTCAAAACTACTGTAATGGGTAGGTGGGCCAAGGGGATCGTCTTTCGCTGTGGGCAACATGCGATAATACGTATCGATATATTGTTGCTTCGAGGAAGGGAGCCTTATGGCGCTTTCTGATCTTCTGGGTATTGAGCTCGTTGAGAGCACTCCCGAAAAGTACGTCACGCGTATGCTGGTTACTGAAAACATGCTGCAGCCCCATGGTGTGTTGCATGGTGGCATCAGCGCAGCGTTGGCTGAAAATGCTGCAAGCCAGTGCTGTACCGATCACTATGACAACGACAAGATGTTCTTCCTGGGCGTTGAGGTTTCCAGCACCCATCTCCTTCCCGTGAAAGCGGGCGATACGGTAAAAACGGTGGCAACGCCCATCCGAGCAGGTGGTCGCATTTCCCAGTGGAAGGTCGAACAATACCGTGAGTCCGATGGCGAATTATTCAATGTTTCCCAGATGACCATGTACGGCAAGAAGAAATAGCTTATCTTTCAAGCGTTTTTAGCCCGAGATGTGTGGCTTATAGGACAAAAAGTGTGTCTGCTTAGTCAATCTAAGCAATAAGGGTACG